>Ga0154375_1122_pt1 | contig 57322 bp, 43 predicted proteins | sample RifGroA2_FD_105619 | JGI IMG/M metagenome (GOLD analysis project Ga0154375, IMG submission 105619) | Gallionellales bacterium GWA2_59_43
AGTTCGAATCTCGTAGGGGACGCCAGACAAAACGGCAGGTTAGCGTCGGTATGAGTTAGTCTGTAGTGCCAGAATAGACTGGCACCATAAAAGCCGGAGTAGCTCCGGCTTTTTAATTTCGCGGGAATAGCTCAGTTGGTAGAGCGCAACCTTGCCAAGGTTGAGGTCGAGAGTTCGAGACTCTTTTCCCGCTCCAAATATTAAGGGAAAGCAATTTTGCTTTCCCTTAATCATTTCATAGTCTGCGATTCAGGGGGGTGGCGTGCATAGCAGTGCGATTACGTCGTTTTGCCCATCCAGTTTGCTCAGTCGCATTTTTTCAATTTCATATTCGGGCAGTGCCGCCAGGCCTCCGCAGCTCGGCATGTCTCTTCTTGCCATTTTCTTGCACGCAATTGGAAACCCACAGGATCGTTACAGGCTGATGACTCCGTCAGGATTTTCTTAATTGCTATGTTTCGCAGCTTGCGCATACAATCCTCTGGCGCTGCATAACACCGTTGTGCAGTGTGCAAAGCATCGCTGAGGCGGTGACAAATCTCGATCGCTAAGGGGAATTCTCATGGTGGCAGATGCAAGCGTGCGTATGGCCGATCTTGATCCGATATTGGGGCGCCATGCCCGCAACCCTGGCGCCCTGCTGCAGATACTGCGCGAAATCCAGGAATTGCGCGGCTGCATCGATTCGGTCGCGGTCACTTATCTGGGTTCTCAACTTGGCATTCCGCGCGCTCGTATCGAAGGTGTCGCCGGTTTCTATTCCTTCCTGCATCTGCAGCCGCACGGTGAATACCGTGTACTGTTTTCGGACAATATCACCGACCGCATGCTAGGCAATCAACCGTTGCTGGAAGCGATGTGCCATCAACTGTGGTTGCAGCCGGGCAAAGTGTCGGAAGACGGATTGGTCAGCATCGATACTACCTCCTGCACCGGTATGTGCGACCAGGGGCCGGCAATGCTGGTCAACGGACGCGCGATTACAAGGCTGACGCTGCAGCGCGTGCAGGAGATTGCTCATCTGATCCGCAACCGCACCCCTCTGGGCGACTGGTCGGCCGATTTCTTCCGTGTGGACGACAATATTCGTCGCAGTGGCCCGATTCTGGACAATAAGCTCGCACCCGGTGAGGTGCTGCGTAGCGGTTTGAATCTCGGTGGCGCGGCCATCGTCGAGGAGATCAAGAACTCCGGTCTGCGCGGACGCGGCGGCGCGGGTTTCCCTACCGGACTGAAGTGGGAAGCCTGCCGCAACGCGGCGGGAACGGTCAAGCATGTAGTGTGCAATGCCGACGAGGGCGAGCCCGGTACATTCAAGGATCGCGTGCTGCTGACCCGGCAAGCTGACTTGGTGTTCGAGGGCATGACGCTATGCGCGCTGGCTATCGGCGCGCAGCATGGTTACCTCTATTTGCGCGGCGAATATCGCTATCTGCTGGAGCCTTTGCAGGAGGTGCTGCAGCGTCGTCGTGAGCAGAAATTGCTGGGCAAGAATATCCTCGGGCAGGCAGGTTTCGATTTCGACATCGAAATCCACTTGGGGGCGGGAGCCTATATTTGCGGCGAAGAGTCAGCACTGATCGAATCACTGGAAGGCGAGCGCGGCATCCCGCGCAACCGACCACCGTTCCCGGTGACGCATGGTTACATGCAGCAGCCGACGGCGGTGGATAACGTCGAGACCTTCTGCAGCGCAGCGTTGGCGATACAGATGGGAGCGGATAACTTCCGCGCAATCGGTACGGAGAAGTCGTCCGGCAGCAAACTGATCTCGGTATCCGGCGATTGTCCACGTCCTGGCATTTACGAATATCCGTTCGGCGTGTCGGTGCGCGAGGTGCTGCAGGATTGCGGTGCGGTGAATACGCGCGCGGTGCAGGTCAGCGGCCCCTCCGGCATCTGCGTCGCCGAACATGAGTTCCATCGCAAGCTGGGCTTCGAGGATCTGCCGACGGCCGGGGCTTTCATGGTGTTCGACGACAGTCGCGACATGTTCGAGGTGGCGCGCAACTTCGTGCAATTCTTTGCGCACGAGAGTTGCGGTTTCTGCACGCCGTGCCGTGTAGGCACATCGATGTTGAAACAGACCATGAACAAGATCGCCGAGGGGCACGGCACTCAACACGACTTGAACGAGGTCGAGCATCTCGATCATGTATTGCAGACCACCTCCCATTGCGGTCTGGGGCGTACTGCCTGCAATCCCGTATTGCATACGCTCAGGCATTTCCGCCCCGCCTACGAAAACCGTCTGAAGTCGCTGGATTTCGAGCCGGGTTTCGATCTGGATGGCGCACTGGCGCGTGCGCGCCAGATGACCGGGCGCGACGATGCGGGCGCCCATCTGAAAACGGAGGAAGCATGAGCGATACTTTTCAACTCGACGGCGCGACTGTTCCATTCGAACCGGGGCAGACCGTGATGCAGGCGGCCTTGACTGCCGGACACTACATTCCGCACCTGTGCTATCACCCGGAGTTCAGACCACACGGCAGTTGCAAGCTGTGTACGGTGAAAGTCGGCGGACGCACCATTGCTTCCTGCACCATGCCTGCCGAGGCCGGGCTGGAAATCGAGAGCGACATCGAAGAGCTCAATGCCTTGCGCCGCACGCTGGTGCAAATGTTGTTCGCCGAAGGCAATCACTTCTGTCCCTCCTGCGAAAAGAGCGGCAACTGCGTGTTGCAGGCGCTGGGCTACGACCTGGAAGTACATGCTGCCGGTTTCCGCCACCAATTCCCTGATCGTCCGGTGGATGCCTCGCATCCCAACATCCTGCTCGACTTCAACCGCTGCGTGCTGTGCGAATTATGCGTGCGCGCATCCTCCGAGGTGGACGGCAAGAATGTGTTCGGTTTCTCCGGACGCGGCATCACCAAGCATCTCATTGTCAATTCAGAATCTGGCCTGCTCAAGGATACCGACATCGCGCTTACCGACAAGGCGATGCAGGTCTGCCCGGTGGGCGTGATCCTGCCCAAACGGGTCGGTTTCAGCCAGCCGATAGGTCAGCGCCGCTACGACAAGCGCCCGATCAGCGCGCAGGCGCTGGACGATGCGCCGCGCCCATTGACGGGAGTACAACATGAGTAACAAGAAAAAACTGCGCATCGCGACCACCTCGCTGGCTGGCTGTTTCGGCTGCCACATGTCGATTCTGGATATCGACGAGCGTCTCTTTCCGTTGCTCGAACTGGTCGAATTCGACCGTTCGCCGCTTACCGACATCAAACACTGCGGGCCTTGCGATATCGGCATCGTCGAGGGGGGCATCTGCAACGCGGAGAATGTGCATGTGCTGCGCGAGTTCCGCAAGAACTGCAAGATACTGATTTCCATAGGCGCCTGCGCTGTCACCGGCGGCCTGCCCGCGCAGCGCAACCATCTCGATCTGAGCTCCTGTCTGACCGAGGTTTACCTGACCGAGCCGGGGCTGGTGCACGGACATATTCCGAACGATCCGGAGTTGCCGCTGCCGCTGGACAAGGTGCATCCCAATCACGAAGTGGTGAAGATAGATTATTTCATTCCCGGCTGTCCGCCTTCCGGCGACGCCATCTGGAAATTCCTCACCGATCTTATCGCTGGCAAAACGCCGGAACTTGGACATGGGCTGATCGAATATGACTGATACCACCAAAAACCTGGAAACCGCCGCTCATCCCGAGAATCTGCGCCGCGTCGCCATCGATCCGGTGTCGCGCGTCGAGGGCCACGGCAAGGTGACGCTGCTGCTGGACGAGAACGACCGCATCCATCAGGTGCGGCTGCATATCGTCGAATTCCGCGGCTTCGAGAAGTTCGTGCAGGGACGCCCCTACTGGGAAGCCCCGGTGATGGTGCAGCGGCTGTGCGGCATCTGCCCGGTGAGCCACCATCTGGCCGCCTCCAAGGCGATGGACATGATAGTCGGCGCGACGCTGACGCCGACCGCCGAGAAGGTGCGGCGGCTGATGCACTACGGGCAGATATTCCAGTCGCACGCGTTGCATTTCTTCCACCTCAGCTCTCCCGACCTGCTGTTCGGTTTCGGCTCGGATGTCGCCCAGCGCAATATCGTCGGCGTTGCCGCCGCCTATCCTGACCTCGCCAGGCAGGGCGTGCTGCTGCGCAAATACGGGCAGGAGGTGATACGCATCACCGCCGGCAAGCGCATCCACGGCACCGGCTCTATCCCGGGCGGTGTGAACAAGAACGTCAGCATCGAAGAGCGTGACTACCTGCTGAAGGACATAGCCCAGATGATCGAATGGAGCCGAGATGCGGTGGGGCTGGTGCGCAAGCTGTTCGAGCAGAACCTCGACGAATTCAACGCATTCGGTCGATTCAAGGCACATACGCTCAATCTGGTGCGCGCCGACGGTGCGCTGGATCTGTATCACGGCGGCTTGCGTGCGCGCGACATGGATGGCAATACGCTGTTTGACCATTACGACTACAGCCATTACTGGGACGCCATCTTCGAAGACGTGAAGTCATGGTCGTACATGAAATTCCCGTTCTTGCGCAGCCTCGGCCCGGAGACTGGCTGGTACCGGGTTGGCCCGCTGAGCCGCGTGACGCAATGCGACTTTATTCCGACGCCGCTGGCCAATCAGGCGCGCAAGGCGTTCATGGCTTTTTCCGGCGGGGCTACCGCCGGGTCGACACTGGGTTTTCACTGGGCGCGCATGATAGAAATGTTGCATGCCGCCGAGTTGATTCAGGAATTGCTGCATGATCCGGACTTGCAGGGCGATGATCTGGTCAGCACGGGGCAACGTCAGGAACGCGGGGTCGGCGTGATCGAGGCGCCGCGCGGTACGCTGATTCACCACTATAAGGTGGACGAGCATGACCAGATCGTGCGCTGCAACCTGATCGTCTCCACCACCCACAACAATCAGGCGATGAACGAGGCGATACGCGAAGTGGCGCGGCAATACCTCGATGGGAAGAAACTCACCGAGGGCTTGCTCAACCATATCGAAGTCGCGATTCGCGCCTTCGATCCCTGCTTGTCCTGCGCCACCCATGCGCTGGGCAAGATGCCGCTGGAAGTCGAGTTGCTGGATGCTTCCGGGAGTCGGGTGGATGTGCTGGCACGTTCGTCGGATGGCGCATTCTGTTCGCCGGACTGATGGCCGCGCCGATTCTGGTTTTTGCGATCGGTAATGAATCTCGCGGCGACGATGCGCTGGCGCCGCTGCTGCTGCGCGAACTCGAAGAATGGGCGAGGGCGGCAGGGCTAGGTGGGCAGGTGGAGCTGCTCGAGGACTATCAGTTGCAGGTCGAGCATGTCACCGATCTGCACGGGCGCAACGCGGTGCTGTTCGTCGATGCCGATGTGTCCTGCAATCCGCCGTTCCATTTTTCCGCAATCGACGCCTCCCACGACAACAGTTACACCAGCCATGCGATGACTCCGTTCGCGTTGTTGCATGCCTATCGGCAGGTGTATGGCGCGGACGCTCCCCCTTGTTATCTGTTACGCGTGCGTGGCTATGGCTTCGAACTGGGAGAGACCTTGAGTATGGAGGCTGCAACTAATCTGGAGCAAGCAAAGTCAAAGGTTCGTGCATGGCTGGCTGACAATCCGGCGGTGAGATAGTAAGCTTCGAAAATAATACCTATAGAGGGGGAGAGTATGTTCCAGATACGCATACATGGTCGCGGCGGTCAGGGCGTGGTTACCGCTACGGAGATGCTGTCGGTGGCGGCGTTCGAGGAAGGGCGACATGCGCAGGCCTTTCCCAGCTTCGGCTCGGAGCGCACCGGGGCCCCGGTGGTGGCGTTCTGCCGCATCGACGACAAGGAAATCCGCCTGCGCGAACCCATCATGGCGCCGGATGCGCTGATCATCCAGGATCCCACGCTGCTGCACCAGATCGACGTGTTCGCCGGGCTGCAGCCGGACGGCTATGTGTTGCTCAACTCCCATCACAGCTTCGAGGATCTCGGCCTGGGCGATCTCGTCCGGAGCCGGGGCATGCAGCGCCTGTGCACACTGCCGGCCACCGAACTCGGTCTCAAGCATGTCGGACGCCCGATACCCAACGTGCCTCTGATCGCCGGATTTGCCGCGCTGTCGGGCATCATCAGGCTGGAATCGGTGATCAAGGCGATCAACGAAAAGTTCGCAGGCCGTGTCGCCGAGGGCAACATCGCCGCGGCGACGGAGGCCTACAACCTGGTGAAAGAACAAATGAAGGAGCATGAAAATGCTTAAACAGACCGAAGGATCGAAGGCGGTCGCCGAGGCGATCGCGCTGTGCCGCCCGGAGGTAATTTGCGCCTACCCGATCTCGCCGCAGACCCACATCGTCGAGGCGCTGGGCGAAATGGTGAAGGCCGGCGAACTGGCGCCATGCGAGTTCATCAACGTGGAGAGCGAATTCGCCGCGATGTCCGTGGCGATAGGCTCTTCGGCGGCGGGTGCGCGTTCCTACACCGCGACCGCGTCGCAGGGCCTGTTGTTCATGGTCGAGGCGGTCTATAACGCCTCCGGCCTCGGCCTGCCCATCGTGATGACCGTCGCGAACCGCGCGATCGGCGCACCGATCAACATCTGGAACGACCATTCCGATTCGCTGTCGCAGCGCGATTCCGGCTGGATGCAGCTGTTCGCCGAGACCAACCAGGAGGCGGTCGATCTGCACATCCAGGCGTTCCGCCTGGCCGAAGAACTGTCGATGCCCATCATGGTGTGCATGGATGGCTTCATTCTCACCCACGCTTTCGAGCGCGTGGATATTCCGTCGCAAGAACAGGTCGATGCTTATCTGCCGCCGTTTGATCCGCGTCAGGTGCTTGACCCGGCAGAGCCAATTTCCATCGGTGCGATGGTCGGCCCGGAAGCGTTCATGGAAGTAAAGTATCTTGCGCACGCCAAGCAGATGCAGGCGCTGGAGCTGATCCCGCAACTGGCTGCCGAATTCAAACAGGTTTTCGGGCGTGAAAGCGGCGGTCTGGTGCGCACCTATCGCGCAGAGGATGCCGAAACCATGATCGTTGCGATGGGTTCTGTGCTCGGCACCATCAAGGACACAGTGGACGACATGCGCGAACAGGGCCACAAGATCGGCGTGCTCGGTATCACCAGCTACCGCCCCTTCCCGTTGGCGCAGGTGCGCGAGGCGCTGGTGGATTGCAAACGTTTTCTGGTGCTTGAAAAAAGTCTCGCTGTCGGCATGGGAGGCATTCTCGCCACCGACGTTCGTATGGCAGTGCGCGGCACCGGCCTGAAAGGGTTCACCGTGATCGCCGGGCTCGGGGGACGTCCGATCCCGAAAGCATCGTTGCAGAAAATTTTCCTTGAAGCTGAGGAGGAAAGTCTGGAACCTGTCACCTTCCTTGATCTGGATTGGGATGCAGTCAATAAACAACTGGAACGGGAACGTCAGAACCGCCATTCCGGTCCAATTGCCGAGAATATCCTGCACGATAAAGGCATGTCGTCTGCAGCGAAGTTCGGTTGAGGAGAGATTTTATGCCATTCCAACCAGTCAAGTTCTACCAGACCGGCACTTATACGGTCGGCAACCGTCTGCTCGGTCAGGACGAGCGTAGCGAGCAGGCCAATCCGCAACGCAGCAACTCGATCAATTCCGGGCATCGCGCTTGTCAGGGCTGCGGCGAGGCGCTCGGCGCGCGCTATGCGATCGACGCGGCGATGGCGGAAAGTAATGGCCAATTGATCGCGGTGAATGCCACCGGCTGTCTGGAGGTGTTCTCTACTCCTTATCCCGAGTCATCTTGGCAAGTGCCGTGGATACATTCGCTGTTTGGCAATGCCCCGGCAGTAGCCACCGGTGTTGCGGCGGCGATGAAGGTAAAAGGCCGTTCCGATGTACGCGTGGTAGCGCAGGGCGGTGACGGCGGCACCACCGACATCGGCTTCGGTTGCTTGTCCGGCATGTTCGAGCGCAACGATGATGTGCTGTACATCTGCTACGACAACGAGGCCTACATGAACACCGGCGTGCAGCGTTCTTCAGCGACGCCGCCTGCAGCACGCACCGCGACCACGATGCCGGTCGGCCCCGAGCCGGGTAACGTGTTCGGCCAAGGCAAAAACCTGCCGGAGATCGCTATGGCGCACGGCATCCCCTATGTCGCCACGGCGACGGTGGCCGACCTGCGCGACCTCGAGTACAAGGTGCGCAAGGCGATGAAGATGCATGGCGCGCGTTACATCCAGATATTTGTGCCGTGCCCGCTGGGCTTCGGCACTGCCTCGCATGACACCATACGTATCGCGCGGCTGGCCAAGGAAAGCGGCATGTTTCCGGTATTCGAGGCCGAACATGGCGAAGTCACCGGGGTGCTGAAAATACGGCACAAGGTGGGCATTGAGGAATATCTCAGTCCGCAGAAACGCTTCGCCCACCTGTTTGGCAAACACGCGCATCCGGAGACGGTGGCTCGCATGCAGGCAATTGCCGATCGCAACATCCGCAAGTATGGCCTGCTGGATGAGGAGGGCAACTGAAATGTCGAACAAACCCTTTGCGATCACCCTCAAGCCCGGCACATCGCTGGCCAATTTGACTGGCACGTGGCGCACTGCGCGTCCAGAGTATCTTGACCGCCTGCCGCCATGCAACAACGCCTGTCCTGCGGGAGAAAACATTCAGGGCTGGCTGTTTCACGCCGAATCGGGCGATTACGAAATGGCTTGGCGAGTGCTGGTGGAAAACAATCCCTTGCCGGCGGTGATGGGGCGGGTGTGCTATCACCCTTGCGAAACGGCCTGTAATCGCGGCCAGCTCGACGAAGCGGTCGGCATCAACTCGGTGGAACGTTTCCTCGGCGATGAGGCGATCAAACGCGGCTGGAAGTTTGATGCACCCGCCGCAGTCAGCGGCAAGAAGGTGTTGGTCGTCGGTGCAGGGCCTTCGGGCCTATCCGCAGCCTATCATCTGGCGCGCATGGGACATCAGGTCGAAATACAGGAAGCCGGGCCGCTGGCCGGCGGCATGATGCGCTTCGGTATCCCGAAATACCGATTGCCGCGCGATGTGCTGGATGCCGAGGTGCAGCGCATCCTCGATATGGGAGTCGCGCTGAAGTTCAATGCCAAGGTGGCGAACATCGAACAGAGCATGAAGCAGGGCGGTTTTGACGCGGCCTTCCTCGCTGTAGGCGCACATATCGGCAAGCGTACTTACATTCCGGCGGGCGATGCGACCAAGATCGTCGATGCGGTATCGGTGCTGCGCTCGATGGAGGGTGAAGAAAAACCGATGCTGGGTCGCAAGGTGGTCGTGTATGGCGGCGGCAATACTGCTATCGACGTGGCGCGCACTGCCAAGCGGTTGGGGGCAACTGAAGCGATCATCGTCTACCGCCGCACCCGCGAGAAGATGCCCGCACATGATTTCGAGGTCGAAGAGGCGCTGCAGGAAGGCGTGATGATCAAATGGCTGTCGACGATCAAGCAAGCCGGCGAGGGCGAGATCACCGTCGAGAAGATGGCGCTGGACGAAAAAGGCTACCCGCAACCGACCGGAGAATTTGAAACCCTGGCGGCGGACTCGGTGGTACTGGCGCTTGGTCAGGATGTCGACCTGTCGTTGCTGGAAGGCGTATCGGGGCTGGAGATCAAGGATGGCACGGTACAGGTTGGCCTCAATATGATGACCGGGCATCCCGGTATTTTCGCCGGCGGCGATATGGTGCCGTCCGAGCGCACCGTCACCGTCGCGATCGGACACGGCAAGAAAGCCGCGCGCAACATCGATGCCTGGTTGAACGGCGTCGAATGTCAGCCCGCTCCGAAGCACGAGATCGCCACTTTCGACAAACTCAACCCTTGGTACTACTCCGACGCCGACAAGACCGTGCGCCCGATGCTGGACATCATCCGCCGCCAAACCAGTTTCGACGAGGTGCAGGGCGGACTGGACGAGACCAATGCGCTGTTCGAGGCGCGCCGCTGTCTTTCCTGCGGCAATTGCTTCGAGTGCGACAACTGCTACGGCGTGTGCCCGGACAATGCAGTGATCAAGCTCGGCCCCGGTAAGCGTTTCGAGTTTAACTACGACTACTGCAAGGGCTGCGGACTATGTGTGGCCGAGTGTCCGTGCGGCGCCATCAAGATGGTGGCGGAAGATATCTGAGTGATCCACGAATTGTGATTTTCGCTTTATTGCGAGATATTGCGCACAAACAATATCACTGCCCAAATCAATTCGTGGACAAACGAGCCTTTTCAGGATGAAGCAGGACGATTATGCGAAGGCCGTAGTCTGGCTGAAGACCAATCCGACGTTCGACGAACTGTGCGCCAGGTATCCGCAGGACTGGGATGCTGTGCAAAGCGATATTGCCACTATCGTTCAGAGCGGCGTTCCGGAGGAGTTGAAACGTTATCTGGATCGTCTTTCTTCGAAGACCGGCCAGCTGTCCCAACGGGACGCCGTATTGTCTCAATTTGTACGCAGCCGCATGGCCCACGAGGCGGTCAAGAAACTCAGCCTGTCTGCGCTGGCCGCAGATACCGGCATAGTCGAGGGCAAGCTGCGTTTCAACTGGTTCAATGGCTTCATCGCCCAACGCCTGCTGTTTGCCCGCGAGTTGGAGCGCAAGCCGGTCTCGCTGTCCTGGTTCCGGCTATTCTGGCCGCTGGTGTGGCAGCGCAAGCATCTGATGCCACTGGTACAGCCTCGCGGCATCTATTGTTTCTATACGCGCGAACTGGTCGACGAACTGGCGGTCATGATAGCTTCGCGAAGTTGCCTGGAGATAGGTGCTGGCGACGGAACCCTGACGCGTTTCCTGCAGGCGCGGGGGGTGCAGATCACCGCTACCGATAATCACGGCTGGAACAACTCGGTGACTTACCCGGATTGGGTGGTCAAACTCGACGCCTGTGCTGCCTTGAATTCATACAAGCCGGAAGTGGTGATCTGTTCCTGGCCGCCGGCGCAGAACGAGTTCGAGCGTTGCGTGTTCGATATGTCCAGCGTGCAACTGTATATCGTAATCGGCAGCCGCCATCGTTTTGCATTCGGCAATTGGGAAACGTACCGGAATCAACAGGACTTCGAACTGGTCGAGCTCCCGCATCTGGCAACGTTGCTGTTGCCACCTGAACTGGAATCCGCCGTTTTTGTATTTGAGCGCAAAAAAGCGAATTAAGGATATGTTGAGTGAGTAATGCGAGTAACAACAAAATAACCGCCAAAGTCTTAACGGATAAAAATGGGTTCGACCCCAAGCCGGTGCTGGACAGCCTGCCGCTATTACCGGGGGTGTATCGCTATTACGACGCCAAGGGCGATGTGCTGTATGTGGGCAAGGCCAAGCAACTGAAGAAACGCGTTTCGTCATACTTTCAGAAAACCAATATCTCGCCGCGCATCCGCCTGATGGTGTCGCATATCGCACGCATCGAGACTACCGTCACCCGCTCCGAAGCTGAAGCGTTGCTGCTGGAAAACAACCTGATTAAATCGTTAAGACCGCGCTATAACATACTGTTTAGAGATGATAAGTCTTATCCGTATATCGTGCTTAGCGGGGATGAGTTTCCGCGTCTGACCTACTATCGCGGCACACCGAATCGTCAGCATCAGTACTTCGGCCCATACCCGAATTCGAACGCAGCGAAAGAAAGCATCCAGCTGTTGCAGAAGATATTCCGGATACGCACCTGTGAGAACAGCGTGTTCAACAACCGCACGCGTCCCTGTTTGTTGCACCAGATCGGACGCTGCACTGCCCCTTGCGTGAATCTGATCTCGGACGAGGATTACCGCGCCGACATCCGCAACGCGGTGCTGCTGTTGCAGGGCAAGCAGCAGGAGGTGGAACAGACGTTGAGTAGCGCTATGCAGCAGGCGGCAGAGACGCAACACTACGAGCAGGCGGCAGCATTGCGCGATCAATTGCGTGCGTTGCACACCGTGCAGCAAAAACAGTTCGTCGAATCGACTGGCGGCGCGACCGACGCCGACATTATCGCGCTGGCTCAACAAGACGGGCTGACCTGCGTGAACCTCGCGATGGTGCGCGGCGGGCGGCATTTGGGCGACAAGAGCTTTTTCCCGGAGCACGCCGAGGATCTGCCGGCCGCCGAAATCGTGCAGGCTTTCATCGCGCAACACTATCTGGAGCGTAGCGTGCCGCCGCTGCTGGTGCTGGACGAGGAATGCGGCGACGAGACACTGGCGCAATTGCTCAGTGAACAGGCTGGCCGCACGGTGAAGATCAGTAGCGCGGCGAGCGGCGACCGCAAGCAATGGCTGGAGATGGGACAGCGCAACGCATTGCTGGCGCTACAGCAGCGTATCGCGCAGCAGGGCGGTCAGCAGCGACGGCTGGACAAGCTGCGCGAGTGGATCGGACTGCCCGATCTGAATCGCATCGAGTGCTTCGATATCAGCCACACGATGGGCGAGGCGACGCAGGCATCTTGCGTGGTGTACGAGAATCTTGACATACGTCCGGCGCAATACCGGCGCTACAACATCACCGGTATCACCCCCGGCGACGATTATGCTGCGATGCGCCAAGCATTGACGCGCCGCTATCAGAAGCTGGCGGAGGGTGAAGGAGCAAGGCCCGATCTGGTATTGATCGACGGCGGTCTGGGGCAGCTGCATATCGCGATGGAGGTGATGCAGGAACTGGGACTGAACGACCTGTCGCTGGTCGGGGTCGCCAAGGGCGTGGAGCGCAAAGCCGGATTGGAACAGCTGATTTTCCCTGACGGCTCGGCTAAACAGATGCGCAGTGACGATCCGGCGCTGCACTTGATCCAGCAAATCCGCGACGAGGCACATCGTTTCGCGATCACCGGCCATCGTGCAAAACGCGGCAAGGCGCGCACTGCCTCCAGCCTGGAAGAGATCAGTGGAGTAGGGGACAAGCGGCGGCGCAGCCTGCTGACCCACTTCGGTGGTCTGCGCGAAGTGGCGCAAGCCAGCGTCGAACAACTGTGCCAAGTGGGAGGGATCAGCAAAGCGCTTGCTGAGAAGATTTACCAGCAACTCCATTAAGAAATAATCAATATCTGTTGCTGAAGCGATTTACCAGCGACATCGTTTAACAACCAACAATAAATTGTTGCTGAAAAGATTTACCAGCAGCTACACTGAGCGCATGTTCAGTAATATCCCCAATCTGCTTACCTGGCTAAGAATCCTGCTCATCCCGGTGTTCGTCTCGGTGTTTTATTTGTCTGACGACACGTTGAGTCCGCATCTGAAAAATCTGATTAGTACAAGTGTGTTCCTGCTGGCGGCGGTGACCGATTGGTTGGACGGCTATCTTGCGCGACGACTGAATCAGTCATCTGCCTTTGGTGCGTTCCTTGATCCAGTGGCCGACAAGCTGATGGTGGCGGCCGCCCTGATCGTGCTGGTTAAGCTGGGCCGCGCCGACGCCATCATCGCTTTCATCATCATCGGCCGCGAGATCACCATCTCCGCATTGCGCGAATGGATGGCCAAGCTCGGCGAGGCCAAGAGCGTCGCGGTCTCCATGCTCGGCAAGATCAAGACCACTTTCCAGATGATCGCGATCCTGTTGTTGCTGTACCACGACCGCCTGCTCGGCATCGATTGCCAGGTGATCGGCGCGTTGCTGCTTTACCTTGCCGCGTTGCTGACGTTATGGTCTATGGGTTATTACCTGATGCTGGCTTCGCCGCAATTAAAAAAACACGAAAACTAAATTGATTTCCGAAGCAGCATCTGTATAATGCGCAGCCTTCGGGGTGTAGCGTAGCCTGGTAGCGCGCCTGCTTTGGGAGCAGGATGTCGGGAGTTCGAATCTCTCCACCCCGACCAGTTTCAAGCATAGTAATACGCGGTGAAAAGAATTGTGCCCGTAGCTCAACCGGATAGAGCACCAGCCTTCTAAGCTGGGGGTTACAGGTTCGATTCCTGTCGGGCACGCCAAGTGCCAAACAGGCAAGGTTCGCAAGCAAGTTCAATGGTGGCTGTAGCTCAGTTGGTAGAGTCCAGGATTGTGATTCCTGTTGTCGTGGGTTCGAGCCCCATCAGCCACCCCAAGCCTAAAAGGGCCAGCGATACGCTGGCCCTTTTTTCATGGTTCCGCCGTATAATCGCGCAAACAACCCCAAGAGAATAATAAATACAGGCATGTTGAGCGTTTTCTCCAATGAACTTTGGGTGCGATGATGGTGCCATTCCAGTATCGACAGCTTTCGGTGGTCGTATTTGCCTCGCTCCTGACTCAGGTCGCCTGGGCCGCCGATGAGTCCAGCGAACAGAATTATTTTCAGGAATTCCCGGTCGTGCTCACTGCCTCGCGGCTGAAACAGCCGCAATCCGAGGCCCCCAATGCGATGACGGTGATTGACCGCGAGATGATCGTCGCTTCCGGCTTCAGAAGCATTTCCGATTTATTCAAGTTGGTTCCCGGGATGTATGTCAGTTATTACAAAGGCAGCCAGCCTTTTGTTGCCTATCACGGATCAACCGACCAATACGCAAGACGCATGCAAGTAATGATCGATGGTCGTAGTGTTTACCTACCTCCGATCAGTTCGGTAGATTGGGCGAATTTGCCGATCACAATTGATGATATTGAGCGCATCGAAGTAATTCGTGGTCCCGCAGCAGCCTCGCATGGGGCGAACTCAACTCAAGGGGTGATCAGTATCATTACCCGGGATGCGGGATATTTGGATGGTAAGCGAGTCTCATATACACGCGGGGAGAAAGGCATTAACGATATTTCGGCGCGTTTCGGGAGGCGTGGCGATACATTCGATTACCGCATGACTCTGGCTTATCGCGCCGATAACGGTTATGACATACTCACAGCACCTCCTCCCGGGAAATCTATTACGCAGCCCCAAGTCAACACTCTGTTAAATAACGAGAATGACAGTAATCAAGCCCGCTTATTGAATTTCAGTGCGGGCTATCATCCTAACGGAGTGGATCAATTCGATATTCAGTTTGGCCTTAATCGTGATGTGCAGGGGGTCGGTTTCAGCGACAAGAATCCTACTGCCAACGCAAATCCTTACCATGATCTAATTGGCAATTCAGGCTTCCTACAGCTGGGATGGAAACGCCAGTTAGACAATGCTTCAGAGTTTAGCCTTCGTTATTACCATATCCAGCAAAATCAACATGAAACTGTGCCCTACTTTGTACTGAATACGCCCTTACCCGGGCTTATTTTTCAATCGGCCCAAACAAGTCGAGATGAAATCGAAGTGCAGCATACATTGTCATTTTCATCCTTTAACCGCATTGTTTATGGGGCAGCCTATCGGACAGATCGGTTCGGCGGTCAAACCGCATTTTCACAATTTCCTGTTACTGGATTTTCTGGTTCATTCAATAGCAATGAGTATCGTGTATTCGCACATGACGAGTGGCGCATTACGCCCAAATTTTTGCTCAATACTGGGGCAATGTTTGAGCGTGATGGTATGGGGCATCAGAATCTATCCCCGCGTGTTGCCTTGAATGCCAATGTTATTCCGTTGCACACCTTGCGCATGGGAGTTTCCGTTGCTTATCGAACCCCAGCGATGATTGAAGAAAGGTATCCGGTAAATCGCTTTTTTCAGTTTAGAACATTGTATACAGGGGGCGCAGCAATATTTCGCCCACTGTTTGCGCCGGGAGTATTAGCTGTTCCGGACCAGGTCGTTACTTCTCCTGGGGTGAGGCCGGAGAGGTTGTTGTCACGTGAGATTGGTTATCTAGGTCAGTTTCCAAATTGGGATGCATTACTGGATGTTCGTTTTTTCAGTGACCAGGTTAGCAGTGGGATCCACTGGAACGGATTCACATTGGCCTTTGAAAATGAAATGTCTGCGGCGTATCAAGGAGTAGAGGCCTCCCTCAAAAAGTCTTTCAGCAATGACAGCGATTTGACGATCAATTTTGCACATGAGTTGGCAAACAGTAATCTATCTACCCTTTTTGCAGCTGGAAAATCAACGACTCAACCTGCGAGTCCTTGGATTAGCGATGTCTTGGGAGCTAGCGTTCCGCGAAACAGCGCAAGCCTGCTTTACTCGCAACGTTTTTCCAAAAAGGTATCCTTTAGTGCATCTTATTATTATCAAGATTCACTACAGCCGTATGATCGCGGTTCGGTGGACTATCAGCCGATACAACGACGTGTTGATGTGAGACTAGCCAAGGGGTTTCATGATATTGGAGGTATGGACGGCGAGGTTTCTCTTGTCGTACAAAACCTGTTTAATCAGGGCTATACGGAATACATCGCCAACAATGTATTCAATCGGCGCAGCTATGTTACTTTTTCTCTTGGCTGGTAAGTGATGCCGGTCTGGATTAAATCGGAGTGGAAGGGCAGGGGAACAGCGCTATTGCTGCTGTGTCTGTTCGCTCTGATGTCGCGGTCGTCCCGGGCCGAGGGGCTAGCGGTGACGCTGCTGTTGAGCGACAGTAGCGCTCCCTATCAGGCCTTCTTCGAGACTCTACGCCAGCGTTTGCCAGCTTCAATCCGGCTTGCTGTGCAGGATCCAGCGCGAGAAGGAAATAATTCTGCGGTGTCGGCTGATTTAGTGGTTGCCGTTGGCATGAAAGCGACAGAAGCAGCCATTGCCGCGGTCCATCGTCCGCCGGTTTTGGCCGTGATGGTGCCCAAAGCTGGATATGACAGCCTGTTTCTGGGGCAGAAAACAGCATCTGGCATTTCGGCAATTTATCTGGATCAGCCTTGGGAGCGTCAGGTTGCCTTCCTCTATGCCGTGTTGCCGGATGTTGAGCGGGTCGGTCTGTTGTATTCATCCGAGACCCGTCTCGAGGTTTCCCCGCTGCTCAACAGCGTGGCAAATCGCGGTGGCTCAGTTGTCGCGCAGTCGGTTCAATCAGCCGACAGGTTGTTTGCCAGCCTGGAAAAAGTGCTTTCCGGCAGCGATGTGCTGCTTGCAATACCGGACAGTCGTATCTACAACGCAGCCAGCATCCGCAACATTCTGTTGACAAGCTATCGCCACGAGGTGCCGCTGATAGGATTGTCCCAAGGGTACGTCAATGCTGGCGCGTTGGCCGCAATATTCACGCTTCCGGAACAGATAGCCGAACAGACTGCCAGACAGATCGTTGCGTTCGATATAAAGAAGGGGCTTGCAGCTCCCGGCTACCCGGAAAATTTCACCGTCGCACTGAATACTCAAGTTGCCAGATCGCTTGAAATCCGTTTGCCTTCTGAGGATGAGATACGCAAACGCATGCGTAATGCGGGGGAAGTGGGGCGATGAGGCGCTTAGGCATCCGCGGGCAGATCACTGCACTAACGCTTATCCCATTGCTGGTGGTGGTGGTTAGCATGGAGGGCTATTTTTTGCAGGATCGCTTTACCGATCTTGACAATGACTTGCAAGAGCACGGCAAACTTTTGGCACGTCAGCTTGCCGGCAGCGCCGAGTATGGCGTGTTCTCGAACAACCAAATTTTCTTGCAGGGGATCGCAGACTATACGTTGATGCAGACAGATGTGCACAGTATCGCCATTGTCGATTCCAATTCCAGGATTTTGCATTACGCCCATCATTCCACAGGACAAGATGGAACAACAAGAATCAGCGGGAGCGAATACCGCGCCCAAGTGGACTTGTTGAACCCTATTGGCGTCGATACCAAAAGCGTATGGCTCTACCAACCTATCGTCCCAACGCAAGTCGGGCTGGATGATTTGACTGATGCGCCCAAGTCACAGCAGATCGGTGCGGTTATCGTCGAAATGAGCAGGGCTAACACCGAAGAGCGCAAGTCGGAGATGCTCTGGTTTACCATCAGTGTGACGGTGCTGATTCTGGCGTTTCCTCTTTACGCGATATTCCTGGCCAGTCGCAACATCACTTACCCGATCCGGCGACTTGGCGATGCGGTGCAACAAATTGCCCGAGGCAATCTCGATACGCGCGTTCATGTCTCGGACAGCGGGACGCAGGAATTAAGCGATCTTGCAAATGGATTCAATAATATGGCAGCCCAACTTCAGGAAGAACGTGCGGCTCTGGAAGGGCGCATTGAGGAAGCGACCCAAGCGTTACGTGAGAAAAAAGAGGAGGCCGAGCGTGCCAGCCATGATAAGAGCCATTTCCTCGCGGTGGCCAGCCACGACCTGCGTCAGCCTTTACATGCTTTGGGGCTTTACATTGCGGAACTGCAGCGCAAAGCGATCGGCAGCGAACAGCAACATCTGATCGGGCAGGTGGAACGCTCCGTCGAATCGCTTTCCACACTGCTCAATGCATTGCTTGATATTTCCAAGCTGGATGCCGGAGCTATCGTTCCGCATATGCAAGTTTGCGATGCAGGCGCAATGCTGAAGCATGTCGCAACAGATTACCAAATACTGTCCAATCTACGGAATATCCAACTGATAATTCGTCCTTGTACTGTGCATGTCCATAGTGATCCCATGCTGCTGGAACGTATCCTGACTAATCTTGTCAGCAATGCATTGCGCTATACCCCGCAAAATGGTCGTGTGATGATCGCCTGTCGTCGGCGAGATGATAGGTTGCGCATAGAGGTGCGCGACAATGGCATCGGCATTTCCAAGAGCGATCAAGCTAACATTTTCCGCGAGTTCTTCCAGTTGAACCAACCGCAGCTCGATTCCAGTAAAGGGCTGGGATTGGGCTTGGCAATTGTCGATCGCTTGGTCAAATTACTCGGGCACCGAATCGACTTGCGTTCCGTTACCGATAAAGGATCTGTTTTTGCAGTGGAGGTTCCGATAGCCTCCGGCGCTATCGCGGCGTCCATGGTTCATGCCATTGAGCCGGAATCCGAAGCTGCGGCCGATAACTCTGCCTTGGCAGGAAAAAAACTACTGGTTGTCGATGACGACGAAATGGTATTGAACAGTACGGCTAGTATTCTGGTTGCATGGGGTTGTCAGGTGACTTTGGCGACAACAGTGGCTCAGGTCGAACAGTCTTTGCAAGACGGCATGACGTGGGACATGGTCATCAGTGATTACCAATTGGAAAACACCACTACCGGCATTGACGTGATTGGCATGGTTCAGCAATATCAGGCAAAAAATCTGCCGTGCATCCTGGTCAGCGGAGATACCGGGCCAACTGTGCTTAAACTAGCTGCAGTAAGCGGCCACCACTTACTGCACAAACCAGTCAAGCCCGCCAAACTCAGGTCATTGGCCATTCATCTGTTGGAAGAGGCTTAGTAACAGTCATCGCACAGTATATGAGCAGATGGCATCTGCTCTGCGATGATCCGATATTCGCATAATGTATATTATGTCAAATAGAAGATATTGGCGCTTCACCAGATTATTCAATTGCTTCTGAGACCATCTCTTCTGTCAAAATTTAGTGTCAGCTTGGATTCGTGCGCACTCGGCGGATATCCGGGTTAAATCATTGGTCTGTTCTAATTTAACCTGGTCCCAATTGAATCGCCATTCCCAGTTTCCTGAAGGCTTGCCTGGAAGATTCATTCTGTACTCGCTGGTCAATCCCAAGATATCCTGCATGGGAAAAATAACGGTATTGGCTACGGAGGTAGAAAGTGCTCGCATCATGTCCCAATGGATAGCTTGACCATCGCTATGAAGGTACTGCTGCGCGAACGCTTTTTCGTGGTCGGGCAATGTGCTCCACCAGCCCAGAGTTGTGTCGTTATCGTGGGTTCCGGTATAGGCGACGGTGTTCGGCACATAGTTGTGCGGCAGGAAAGGATTGGCCTCATTGTCGCCAAAGGCGAACTGCAGAACGCGCATGCCGGGCAATTCGAATTTGTCGCGCAGTGCGGCGACATCGGGGGTGATTATTCCCAAGTCCTCTGCGATGATCGGCAGCTGCGGAAAGCTATGTTTCAATGCCTGGAACAGCTGCTCTCCAGGGGCAGTAACCCACTGTCCGCGGATGGCGTTGGGTGCGTCGGCGGGAATCTCCCAATAGGCGGCAAATCCACGGAAGTGATCGACGCGTACCAGATCGGCAAGGCGAAACGCATGCTGCATGCGCGCTATCCACCAGGCGAAGCCGGTTGCTTCATGCGCGTCCCATCGATAGACAGGATTTCCCCATAGTTGACCGGTCTCGCTGAAATAATCAGGCGGCACGCCAGCAACTACTATGGGGCGACCGACTTCATCCAGCTTGAACAGTTCCTGATGCGCCCACACATCGGCGCTCTGAAAGGCGACAAAAATAGGCACATCGCCGATGATCTGGATTCCTCGCGAATTGGCATATTCCTTAAGCCGAAACCACTGGCGCGCGAAACACCACTGACAGAATTTCCAGAACCCGATCTCGGTAGCATATTGCGTTTCAAAACTGAGCAATGCTTGCTCGTCTCTACGCACTAGTGCTTCTGGCCAGTAATCCCACTCCCGCCCTTCCTGATGCTCGGTGATTGCCATGAACAGCGCGTAGTCCCGTAACCAGTCATTTTCTTCCTCGCAAAAAGAATTATACTCATACTGCATCTCTTTGTTGTTAAAGAAGAAATTATCTGCGGCGCGGCGCAGGCGATCCATGCGAAATGATTGTGTCAGGTCGAAATCGATCCGATCTCCATGAAATTCCGGTAGCGGTTCCAGATCGCCCTGTTCCAGCCATCCATGATCGGCTAACTCAACAAGATCGATTAACAGAAGACTGCCGGCAAAGGCTGAACGGCTCATATATGGCGAGTTACCGGGGCCGACCTCGCCCAGCGGCAACATTTGCCAATTTGTCTGTCCGGCACTTCCCAGCCAATCGACGAAGCGGTAAGCATCTACTCCCAAATCTCCGGAACCGAACCGGCCAGGCAACGAGGTGGGATGGAGCAATATGCCGCTTGTCCGCTTATTCAACATAGGCGTGTCATCTTTAAGATATTGGTGGGAAGTTCAGATTTATTCTGATGCGCGGCGCATTGCACCACCCGCTTCCGGATTACCCCCGCCTTGACTGATAGGCTCGAATAAATTCATCGGGGGTGGCAATTTCAGCAAATGATACAACTCGGTCAGGTTATGTCGAAACAGTCGGTCAAAACTGGATACCGAATGCGATGGATTGTAGTCACCGAACCACCAGAACCAGTCCGAGCTTTCGCAAGAGCGCAATTGCTTTTCAGCGGTATCCTGTTCGACCTGACTGAGCCGCCCGCTGGACATAACCATGTCAAAACTCTGCTTGGCGACGCACAGTAGATCCCAGGCGCGGTTTTTGTCTGGAGAACCTATCCAGGTCGAAAAATTACCATACACCCAGCTTCCGGCAACGATGCTTTCCAGAATATGTGGACGTGCGTAGCCGGTCGCCGCTGGAGCCTCGCCATTATTGAGGTAATCGGCGTAAGTCATAGTGCGTATCTGGGTGTTCGATTCGAGCGCGGTATACAATTCGTCAAGGAAATAGAAGCCGTTGTATGGATAATACTCCCAAGCATTTTCTCCATCCAGAATCACGCTGATCACAGGCGTCTCGCCTTCTGTTGCCCGTTGCGCAATGCCTTTGACCTGATCAATGAAATGGGTGGCAGCATCCTTGCCGTGCCAGCGCGAATATTCGAAACCGATCAGGTCGGACAGATGGTCGTCGCGGAAAAAGCATTGCAGACCGTCGCCCTTCTGCGCTAACCGGTAAGGGCGGTACAGGTATTGTTCGCGTGCAGGAATGGTCTGCTGGGTTTTGTGCAAGCTATTGACCAAAACCCCCTCCCCGCTTGCCGTCCAACGGCACCCTTCTGCCGCCAGCACTTCCAGCGTCTCGGTAGAAATCGAGCCTTCGGCTGGCCACATCCCCTGCAGTTTTGTGCCAAAACGATCGCGATGGCTGCATTGCGCTAACCTGACATGCTCGGTTACGCGCAAACGACCCTTGGGATAGTGCGGCGATTTGGGCAGTGGCACCTCGGGCATTGCCTCTCGTGCACTGGCGAAATCGATCATCAGCGGCGCCAGCGGGTGATAGTGCGGCGTCGCGGAAAGCTCGATCTGCCCAGATTCGGCCAGCTTGCGGTAACGCGGAATAATGCCGGCAACCTTTTGACCGATCAGATCGAGCAACTGTTTACGATCCTCGTAGGTAAAACCCTCGGCCTTGCTCATCAAGTGGGGCACCAAAGCATGCTCGCGCCGCACGCTTTCGCCGCACCAAACCAAGTGATACCAAGTCAGCAAGTCGGACAGGTATTGTCCCGATAGATAGGACAATGCAGTCTCCCCATCGCCATGCAAGCGGTTGAACAACTCCAGTAAACGCTTGTAGGCCGGATAGGGCGCAATCATCTTGGTGTGGTTGCTGCGGAAGCAGGCGTCGAAGACCAGCTGGCGCTGCTCTGCCGAAAGTTTGTTGTAATCTTCGTGCGCTAGCAGGCGCAGCAATGGGTCGCGCAATTTCCCGCTGGCGAACTGATCGCAATAATCCTCGATCTGGTCGAGCAGGATGGGCACAAAATTCACCACCGCGTGCACCTTGGGATGGCGCTCGAGGTGATAGGCCATATCGGTGTAATCCTTGATGGCGTGCAAATAGGTCCAAGGCAACACGAAGTCGCCACTGGAATAATCTCGATAGTCTGGCTGATGCATATGCCAGAGGAAAACCAGGTTGGCGGACTTATTCATCTGGTAAATTTAATTAATTCAATTGGTTATATTGTGTTATTAACGGAAGCTGTGAACCTTCTGTCCAAGCATGTCAGCTGTGATCAATGTAATCCCGTTAGGACTGACACGAAAACGTTTACGGTCTTCCTCCACATCCACACCGACCTGTAGGCCGTCCGGAATATTGCAATTTTTGTCCACGATCACGCGCTTCAATACCGCATGACTGCCGACATTGACGTTGGGCAGCAGCACTGAATCTTCGATGTTGCAATGACTGCATATGCGCACATCGGAGAATAGCAGCGAACGGCGCACTGTCGAGCCGCTGACGATACAGCCGCCGGACACCAGCGAATCGATAGCCATGCCGCGTCGTCCCTCTTCGTCGAACACAAACTTCGCCGGCGGCAACTGTTCCTGATGGGTCCAGATCGGCCATTCCTGATCGTACATGTTCAAATCAGGGATAACCTTGGTCAGCTCCATGTTCGCTTCCCAGTAGGAGTCTATAGTCCCCACGTCGCGCCAGTACGGTATCGGATCATCACCCATGCCCACGCAGCTCTGGTCGAAACTTTGCGCAAACACGCGATATTTTTCAACCAGATAGGGAATGATGTCCTTGCCAAAATCATGACTGGACTTCGGATCGTCGGCATCGCGGATTAATTGCTCGAACAGGAACTTGGTGTTGAATACATAGATACCCATGCTGGCCAGTGCCATCTCCGGCTTGTCCGGAAGCGGTGCAGGGTTGGCTGGTTTCTCGGCAAACTCCTCGACGCGGCCATGTTCGTCTACACCCATCACGCCGAAAGCGGTCGCATCGGCAAGCGGTACTTCCAGACAAGCCACCGTCATGTCGGCCTTGGTATCGACATGGAAAGCCAGCAGTTTGCCGTAGTCCATTTTGTAGACATGGTCGCCCGCCAGGATCAATACGAATTCCGGGCGGTTCTCGCGCAGGATGTCGAGGTTCTGGTAAACCGCATCGGCGGTGCCCTGATACCAATGCTCCTCATCCACGCGCTGCTGCGCCGGCAGGATGTCGACGAACTCGCCGAACTGGCCATTCAGGAACGACCAGCCGCGCTGGATATGACGGATCAGGCTGTGCGATTTGTATTGCGTGGCCACGCCGATGCGGCGGATGCCCGAATTAACGCAGTTGGACAGCACGAAATCGATGATGCGGAACTTGCCGCCGAATGGAACGGCCGGCTTGGCGCGCCAGTCGGTCAGCTGGTGCAATCGGCTGCCGCGCCCACCGGCCAGAATCATCGCGTAAGTGTTCTTGGTGATACGACTGATGAAACGCGGCGTCGTATCGCCTGCAGCGAAGTGGTATTTTTTCTGCAGATAACCCAGTTCGGTATTCATATCGCGCCTCCACCTATTCGTCTGTTTGGTGCATTCATTATCGTTTACAATCGATCAAGTACACAAGAACAGCGAGGGGATTAGAGGTGAGTACACCGGTCGAATTATTGCTGCAAGCACGCCACCACAACCCTTTCGGACTGCTCGGACTTCATCGTGAAGGCGAAGAATGGGTTATCCGTGTCTACGAACCTCACGCAACCGGGGTCGAATTGTTGAATAAGACGGGAAACTTCGCTCTGGAGCGGGTTCATCCGGGGGGCGTGTTCGAATGGTGCGGCAAGGACGAGCCCACCCGCCCTTATCGCCTGTGCCTGCACTACGGCAGCGCTACCCACGAGACTTACGACCCCTACCAATTTCCTCCTCACATCTCCCCGCAAGATTTGCACCTCTTCAGTGAAGGCCGGCTGCGTCAGGGGTACCGCATGCTGGGATCGCACAGCGTCGAGATCAATGGCGTTAAGGGCATACGCTTCGCCGTCTGGGCGCCGAACGCCGAGCGCGTTAGCGTAGTGGGCGAATTCAACGGCTGGGACGGACGCGTACATCCGATGCGCTCGCACGGCGCTAGCGGTGTGTGGGAGTTGTTCCTGCCGGAGATCAATCCACATGCGCTATACCGCTACGAAATTCGCAATCGCGCCACCGGCAATATCCTGACCAAGACCGATCCCTATGCGCAGGGTTACGAACTGCGTCCCGGCACGGCATCACTCGCCGCCCCGCCCTGCCGACACAGCTGGCAGGATGCCGCCTGGCTGGAACAGCGCGGCCAGTGGGACTGGCTGCATGGCGCGATCAACATCTACGAGGTGCATGCCGGTTCTTGGAAACGTCATCCGGATGGACGTTTCTATAGCTATCGCGAGTTGGCAACCGATTTGGTGCCCTACGTCAAGGGCATGGGTTATACACATATCGAAGTGATGCCACTCTCCGAGCATCCACTGGATGAGTCCTGGGGTTATCAAGCCACCGGTTATTTCGCACCGACCAGCCGCTTCGGCTCGCCGGACGACTTGCGCCATTTGATCGACACCTGCCATCAGGCCGACATCGGCGTGATCCTCGACTGGGTGCCGGCGCACTTCCCTCAGGATAGCTGGGCGTTGGCGCGTTTCGACGGTACCGCGCTGTATGAACATGAAGACCCTCGCCTCGGCTTTCATCAGGATTGGGGCACACATATCTTCAACTTCGGGCGCAATGAGGTGAAGAGCTTTTTGATGTCCAGCGCGCATTACTGGTTATCGGAGTTTCATTTCGACGGCCTGCGCGTCGATGCAGTCGCCTCGATGCTGTATCTGGACTACTCGCGCAAGGCCGGCGAATGGATCCCTAACAAGTACGGCGGACGCGAGAACCTCGACGCGGTGGACTTCCTGCGCGAAATGAACATCATGGTGCACGAGGAATTTCCCGGCGCCCTGACGATGGCCGAGGAATCCACCGCCTGGCCCGGCGTGTCCCGACCCACCTACCTCGGCGGCCTCGGCTTCTCGATCAAGTGGAACATGGGCTGGATGAACGACACATTGAGCTATTTCCAGCATGAACCGGTGCATCGCCGCTATCACCAGAATCAGCTCACCTTCGGCCAGCTGTACGCTTATAGCGAGAACTTCGTGCTGCCGTTTTCGCACGACGAGGTGGTGCACGGCAAGGGCTCGCTGCTGTCCAAGATGCCGGGGGACGCTTGGCAGAAATTCGCCAACCTGCGTCTGCTGATGACCTATCAGATGACCAGCCCAGGCAAGAAACTCAACTTCATGGGCAACGAAATCGCTCAGGGACGCGAGTGGCAATCGAAATGGGAGCTGGAATGGTGGCAACTCGGCCAGGATTACCATCGCGGCGTACAGAATCTGACCTGCGACCTGAACCAGTTGTACCGCAAGCTGACGGCGCTGCACGACCAGGACTTCCAGTCGGAAGGTTTCAGCTGGATAGACTGCAATGATGCTGAGCATTCTGTGTTGTCATACCAACGTCTTGCTCGCGACGGTTCCAGCGTTATTGTCGCGCTGAACCTGACGCCAGTGCCGCGCAAACAATACCGCATTGGCCTGCCGATGCAGACCAGTTACCGCGAGGTGTTGAACAGTGATTCGGAATACTACGCGGGCAGCAACATCGGCAACGCCGGGCTGATCCAGGTCGAACCGACGCCGTGGATGGGGCTACCCTATTCCGCAGTGATATCGTTGCCGCCGTTGGCCGGAGTCATCCTCGTCCCTGAAGCCTGATATCCATCAGCCTGAAAACCGTTATTGATTTGAATTGACCATCATGTCGAAACTCACTCAATCGCCCGCGTGGCAAGCACTCAAGGCCCACCATAACGTCACCGATCAGCTCTCCATGCGCAGGATGTTCCGTGACGATCCTGCGCGTTTCGAACGTCTCTCGATCCGGCTCGATGATCTGCTGTTCGATTATTCAAAGAATCGCATTACCGGCGAGACCGTCGAACTGCTGATCGCGCTCGCCGAACAGGCCGGATTGTCCAGTTGGATAGAGCGCATGTTCCGCGGCGACAGGATCAACAGCACCGAACACCGTGCAGCACTACATAGCGCATTGCGCAACCGCTCTGACCGTCCGGTCATGGTGGACGGCCGTGACGTGATGCCCGATGTGCGTCGTGTGCTCGGACATATGCGACGTTTCGCCGATGCGGTGCGTGGCGGCGAACATCGCAGCCACACCGGCAAACAGATCACCGACATCGTCAACATCGGCATCGGCGGTTCCGATCTTGGCCCGCTGATGGTGTGCGAGGCGCTCAAGGCCTATGCCCGCAACGACCTGCGCGCGCATTTCGTCTCCAACGTCGACGGGACCCACTTGGCCGAAACCCTGAAGACGCTGGACGCCGAGACTACGCTGTTCATCGTCAGTTCCAAGACGTTCACCACCCAGGAAACGCTGACCAATGCGCGTTCGGCGCGTGCCTGGCTGGTCGGCAAGCTGGGTGATGAACAGGCCGTCGCGAAACACTTCGCGGCAGTCTCGACCAACCTCAAGGCCACCGGCGAGTTTGGCATCAACCCGGACAATGTGTTCGAATTCTGGGACTGGGTCGGCGGGCGCTATTCGCTGTGGTCGGCCATCGGCCTGCCTATCGCGCTGTATGTCGGCATGGACCGCTTCGAGGAATTGCTGGGCGGGGCCTACGCAATGGATGAACACTTCCGCAGTGCACCGCTAAAGCAGAACATTCCGGTGCTGATGGGCATGCTCGGCGTCTGGTACGGCAACTTCTTCGGCGCCGGCGCCAATGCTGTATTCCCCTACGACCAGTACCTGCACCGATTCCCCGCTTACCTGCAGCAACTGGACATGGAAAGCAACGGCAAGCGTGTGGATCGCGACGGTAACCCGGTCGACTACGACACCGGCATGGTGATGTGGGGCGAACCCGGCACCAATGGCCAACACGCCTTCTATCAGTTGATCCACCAGGGCACGCGCATGATCCCGGCGGATTTTCTCGCACCGATGCACAGTCACAACCCCGTTGGCGACCACCACGCGATCCTGCTCGCCAACTGCTTCGCCCAGACCGAGGCGCTGATGCTCGGCAAGACCGCCGAGGAAGCTCGCGCCGAACTCGAAGCGCAAGGCCTGAGCGACGAGCCGCTCGAAACTCTGCTGCCGCACAAGGTCTTCCCCGGCAACAAGCCGACCAACACCCTGCTGTTCGACCGGCTCGACCCGCATACCCTCGGCATGCTGATCGCGCTGTACGAGCACAAGGTGTTCGTGCAGAGCGTGGTATGGAACATCAACCCCTTCGACCAATGGGGCGTGGAGCTGGGCAAGCAACTGGCGGGCAAGATACTGCCGGAGCTGCATGACAGTGGAGCCGCATCGGCGCATGATGCTTCGACCTCAGGCTTGATCGGTCACTACCGCCTGCATCGCTAGCGTTACCTGTAACTCGGGAGCGTCTATCATCCGAAAACTCCAGCCATGCTGACCGAATGGCTGCTTTACCTTGCCGCCGACTGCCCGCAGCCCGCGCGCAAACTGGGCTATTTGCGCGAAAGCATAGCCATCCGCTCGCGTTACCGGCGCTGCCGGAGTGCTTGGCAGCCGCATCTGGAACACAGCCGCGCGGCCCTGCTCGATTCGCTGCAGGCCTGCACCAGATTCCGCACCGCGCTGGTATTCGGTTCCGGACTGTTGCTGGATATCCCGCTGGACGAGTTGGCCCGGCGTTTCGAGAAGGTGTATCTGGTCGATGTCGTTCATCTGCCCGAAGTGAGACGCATAGTGCGACGTTATGCCAACGTGCTGTGCATCTCTCACGATGTCACCGGATTCATGTCTCGGCTGGATACGATATCGCCGCAGTCTCTCGATTTGCCGCCGCCGGAGCGTTTTCTCAACGAGCCGGGCATCGATTGGATCGCCTCGGTCAACCTGCTCTCCCAGTTGCCGCTCTTGCCTCTGGACTGGCTGCGTCGGCGTTTCCCCGAACTGGATGAAGCAACACTGGAAACATGGGGCATACGCCTGATGCGGCAGCATCTGGACTACCTCGCCGCCTTTGCAGCACCGACCTGTCTGCTGGCCGATATGGAGCAAACAGTCCATGATCGCAACGACAACGTAATCGAGAAGATCGATTTTGCAGCCAGACTTGGCTTCGATGACAAGGCGTCGGAGCAATGGCGCTGGGACATCGCCCCGCCGGGAGAGATTGCCCCTGGCATCGGCAGCTTCCATCGCGTCGCGGCACACAAGCATTATTGACGCGGCGTTCTCAGGTGTCGCGCCGAATCCGACCGTGTAGTCTCCGGCAATGACGGTATAATTTGGATTGCAGCCGAGCCGGCGGATTTTTCGCACTTATTTGCGTAAGACCGTGCAGAGTGAGGCATATCGCCTGAACAGATCGAACCGAGGAGCACATCATCAAGACCTCAGCCAAAAAGAGCCGCACACCTTCCGTGATCGGCAACCTGCCCCCCCTAGGTATGGATGCCGACAGCATCGTTGACGATTTTCGCCGTTATTTCAGCCACACGCTGGGCCGCGACGAACCGCAGTTCTCCAGCTACCAGATGTACGAATCGATGGTGCTGTCGTTGCGCGATCGTCTGGTGGAACGCTGGCGCAATACGCGCCTGGCTTACCGCGAAGCGGACTGCAAACGAACCTATTACCTGTCGCTGGAGTTCCTGATGGGGCGTGCGTTCGGCAACGCGATGCTGAATCTGGACATCGACCCGAACACGGCCACCGCGTTGCGCAAACTGGAAGTGGAACTCGACGCAATCGCCGAACACGAGCACGATGCAGGCCTGGGCAACGGCGGCCTCGGCCGCTTGGCTGCCTGCTTCCTCGATAGCTGCGCTTCCTTGCAATTGCCGGTGATGGGTTACGGCATCCGCTACGAATACGGCATGTTCCGCCAGAAGATTGAGAACGGACACCAGATCGAAGAAGCGGATCACTGGCTGCGCGACGGCAATCCCTGGGAAATCGAGCGTCAGGAATTCGCCACGCGGATCAAGTTCGGCGGCCGCACCGAATATTTCACCGACCATACCGGCCGCATGCATGTGCGCTGGGTCGACACCCACGACGTGATGGCGATGCCCTACGACGTGCCGGTGCCGGGCTACCAGAACGGCACGGTGAACACGCTACGCCTGTGGCGCGCGGCGGCGACAGAAGAATTCGATTTGACGGAATTCAATGCCGGCAGCTACACCGAAGCCGTCGCGTCCAAAAATGCCGCCGAGCACATCACGATGGTGCTCTATCCCAACGATGCCAGCGAAAACGGCAAGGAACTGCGTCTGCGCCAGCAATATTTCCTCGCCTCGGCCAGCTTGCAGGATGTGCTGCGCCAATGGATCAAGATGCACGACCATGACTTCAGTAACTTCGCCGAGAAGAACTGCTTCCAGTTGAACGACACCCACCCGACCTGCGCGGTGCCTGAATTGATGCGACTGTTGATGGACGAGCACGGTCTGAGCTGGGACGAGGCATGGTCCATCACCTGCCGTACGATGGCCTACACCAACCATACGCTGTTGCCGGAAGCGCTGGAGAAATGGTCGGTCAGCATGTTTGGTCGCTTGCTGCCGCGCCTGATGGATATCGTGCGTGAAATCAATGCCCGCTTCATTGCCAAGGTGGCATTGCGCTACCCCGGTGACATCGAGCGCCAGCGCCGCATGTCCATCATCGAAGAAGGCCATGACCAGCAGGTGCGCATGGCTTATCTGGCCGTGGTGGCTTGTCACTCGGTCAACGGTGTTGCTGCACTCCATTCGCAATTATTGCAACAACATCTGTTCCGCGACTTTTTCGAAATGTTTCCGGGCAAGTTCAACAACAAGACCAATGGCGTCACGCCACGCCGCTGGCTGTCATGGAGCAACCCGGCGTTGGGCATCCTGATCGACGACACCATAGGCTCCGACTGGCGCAACGACCTGTCGAAACTGCAGCAACTTAAGAAGTTCGCCGACGATCCCGCATTCCGCTCGCGCTGGCATGACGTGAAGCAGGCAAACAAACAGCGTTTGGTCGAGATGGTGAAACGCGACTGCGACGTCGAGTTCGACAGCAATGCGATGTTCGACGTGCAGGTTAAACGCATCCACGAATACAAGCGGCAGTTGTTGAACGTATTGCATGTCATCCATCTGTACGATCGCATCAAGCGCGGCGATACCGCCGACTGGACACCGCGTTGCGTGCTGATCGGCGGCAAGGCCGCCCCCGGTTACATGATGGCAAAGCGCATCATCAAACTGGTCAACTCCGTCGCCCATATCATCAACAGCGATCCGGACACCCAAGGCCTGCTGCGCCTGGCATTCCTGCCTAACTATCGCGTCACCGCGATGGAAGCGATCTGCCCCGGAACCGATCTGTCCGAACAGATTTCGACTGCCGGCAAGGAGGCCTCTGGCACAGGCAACATGAAGTTCATGATGAACGGTGCGCTGACCATAGGCACGCTGGACGGCGCAAACATCGAAATCCGCGAAGAAGCCGGCGAGGAGAATTTCTTCCTGTTCGGTCTGAATGCGGAACAAGTCGACGCGATGCGCGGCCATTACGATCCAGCCGCCATCATCAATGCCGACGAAGACTTCCGGCGCGTGATGGGCCTGTTATCCAGCGGACACTTCAACCTGTTTGAGCCGGGTATTTTCGATCCTATTATCCAGTCGATTTACAGCCCGGGCGACCCTTGGCTGACAGCGGCCGATTTCCGCAGCTACATCGATTGCCAGCGCCTTGTGGCCCATGCTTACCGCAATCGTGGCGAATGGACGCGCATGAGCATCATCAACACCGCAACCAGCGGCAAGTTCTCCAGCGACCGCACCATACTCGATTACAACCGCGAGATTTGGGGCTTGCCGCAGGTGGCGCCGAAGTTCCCCTGAACTTTCGCGTTCGCCGGGGCTAGTTTAAGCCCCGGCGAATTTTCCGGACACCAACCAACAAAAAACCGCACGATTTTCATCGTGCGGTTTTTTGTTTTACTGCCTGACCGAAATTACGCTTGCGGGTGCTGGGTCTCGATCTGAACCAGCGGTTCATTCTCGACATAGACCTCACGTTGACGCGTGCGGCGGCGGTTTACCGGCTGGTTGCTGGCAGGAGCAGTTTCTGCAACAGCGCTGAACTTGCCCGGATCGGTTTCGATCTGGATCAGTCCTGCATCGCTGACCGCAGCTACAGGTGCGGCTGCAACGGGTTGTGGTGCAGCGACCGGTGCCGGTGGCACATAGTTCGCCGGGTAAGCGATATACTCGGTCGGCTTCACGGGCGCCACGTAGCCGGCGGGATATGCGACATACTCGGTCGGCTTCGAACGGGCCGGAGTAGCAGGTGCGGCCTGCTCGCCAGCAACATTTTCCGTCGTCATTACATCGCCATTTTCGCGACGCTCGCGTTCGCGGCGACCACCGCGGCGACCGCGACGACGAGTTCCGTCACGCGCACCGCCCTCTTCAGCCTGTTCGGCTACGGGAGCGGTAACCTGGGGTTCCTGTACCGGCTTCTCGGCTTCGGCAACCGGGGCTACACGCGGTGGACGCGGCGGCTTCGGTTGGCGCGGCTCGCGTGGTTCACGCGGTTCGCGTTCGGCCTGCTGACGCGGTTCCTGCTGCTTGGTTTCGGTCTGTGCCGGTTTCTCGCCTCGCTCGCGACGACCTTCGCCACCGCGTTCGTTGCGGTCGGCCCGCTCGCCACGATCACGACGCTTGCCACCTTCGCGCTCGCCGCGTTCTGTACGCTCACCGCGCTCACGCCGCTGACGCGACTTGCCTGCGGCCGGCTTTTCCTTCGGCTTCTCTTCTTCGGCAGCCAACGACTTGAACCAGCCGATAACCTTGCCGAACAGCGACTGTTCCTTGGCCTTGGGTTCTTCAGCCTTGACAGGAGCCGGCTGCGCCGGAGTGATGCCCTTCACCACTGCGGTGGCGCGCACGGCCTTCTGCTGTTCCTGTGCCGCAGTCAGCGGTTTTTCTTCCGCTGGCTTCTCGACCAGCTTGTAGCTGGCTTGCAGCACCTCGGCGGTCAGGTCGTCGTGACGCAGACGGTTGATAGTGTAATTCGGCGTTTCCATGTGCGGGTTCGGAATCAGCATGACGCTGACCTTCAGGCGCGATTCGATGCGATGGATGTCGGCGCGCTTCTCGTTCAGCAGGAAGGTGGCGACATCCACCGGCACCTGGGCATGAATCGCGACGCTGCTGTCCTTCATCGCTTCTTCCTGCAGGATGCGCAGGATGTGCAATGCGGAAGACTCGGTGCCGCGGATGTGGCCGATGCCGCTGCAACGCGGGCAGGCGATGTAGTTGCTCTCGCCCAGGCTGGGCTGCAGGCGCTGGCGCGACAATTCCAGCAGACCGAAGCGCGAAATCTTCGCGGTCTGCACGCGGGCACGGTCGTAGCGTAGCGAATCGCGCAGGCGATCTTCTACGGCACGCTGGTTCTTGCTCGATTCCATGTCGATGAAGTCGATCACGATCAAGCCGCCCAGGTCGCGCAGGCGCAACTGGCGAGCGATCTCTTCGGCCGCTTCGAGGTTGGTGTTGAACGCGGTCGACTCGATGTCCGCACCCTTGGTGGAGCGCGCCGAGTTGATGTCGATGGAGGTCAGCGCTTCGGTGTGGTCGATCACGATCGCACCGCCGGAGGGCAGGCGCACTTCGCGCGCATGGGCGGATTCGATCTGATGCTCGATCTGGAAGCGCGAGAACAGCGGTACATCGTCGATATAGCGCTTGATGCGGTCGACATTATCCGGCATCACCGTACTCATGAACGCCAGCGCCTGCTGGTAGATGTCCTCGGTGTCGATCAGAATTTCGCCGATTTCAGGATTGAAGTAGTCGCGAATCGCGCGCACTACCAGGCTGCCTTCCAGGTAGATCAGCGACGGTGCCTTCTCGGACTGGGCCGCGCCTTCGATCGCATCCCACAACTGCTTCAGATAATTCAGGTCCCACTGCAGCTCTTCTTCGTTGCGACCGATGCCGGCGGTGCGGGCGATGATGCTCATACCCTGCGGCACATCGATATGCGACAGCACTTCGCGCAGCTCGTTGCGTTCCTCGCCCTCGATACGGCGCGACACGCCGCCGCCGTTCGGATTGTTCGGCATCAGCACGATGTAACGGCCAGCCAGACTGATATAGGTGGTCAGCGCCGCGCCCTTGTTGCCGCGCTCGTCCTTTTCGACCTGAACCAGCAGTTCCTGGCCTTCGCGCAATGCTTCCTTGATGCTGGGGCGGTTGCCGCAGCCGGGCTGGTGATATTGGGGAGATACTTCCTTGAAAGGCAGGAAGCCGTGGCGGCTACCGCCGTATTCGACGAAACAGGCTTCGAGGCTGGGTTCGATGCGGGTGATGACAGCTTTGTAGATATTGCTCTTGCGTTGCTCTTTACCGGCTGTTTCGATGTCGAGGTCGATCAATTTCTGACCGTCGACAATGGCGACACGGAGTTCTTCCGGTTGTGTCGCATTAAATAACATGCGTTTCATTTTTATTGTCTCCCGCGCTCTGACACGGGCGAGATCAAGCTACACGCGGTTAGACGTGCCAGATGAACAAGCAGTGAGCAATCGTGCAAGCAGTATTGGTTTGTGCGTACGGTTGGTCAAAATCAGGTTCTCAGTCAGTAGCTTGTCTTAAATTGTCTTGGGTGATGCAGCAGCGGCCGCCGACACAGTGGGGGAGAAACCTGGATGTGGGCGGAGCGGCAAAATAGCGGCTCCGGTCAGCATCCGACTCGACCAGCAAAGTGCTGCGACTCTTGCCCCGTCACGGAAAATCCACAGGTGCTTTGAGCGCGTAAATCAATTACTATCGCTGCTGGTTCCGGTGAGCGATATTAACCGGGCTGCGGCTGGTTTCTCAGGGGTGGCGGCGTATTGCGCCGTCGCTTTTTACGGGAACTACATCCCAATTTCACCCAAATCCCAAAACGCGCGAGCGGCGAAGTATATTCAAAATGAATGATTTACGCAAAGAATCCGTGACACTGATGGAAGTGGACGAAAGTGGCGCGGATCAGCGTATCGACAACTTCTTGTTCCGGCACCTGAAAGGCGTACCCAAGAGCCATATTTACCGCATTTTGCGCGGTGGCGAGGTGCGGGTGAACAAGAAGCGCGTGACTCAAACTTACCGGCTGCAACTGGGGGATATGCTGCGCATCCCTCCGATCCGCGTCGCGGAAAAGCCCGAAGCAGAGTTCGTTCCGGCCATGGAATTTCCCATCCTGTACGAGGACGAGGCGCTGCTGGCAATCAACAAGCCGTCCGGGACGGCGGTGCATGGCGGCAGCGGGGTCAGCTTCGGGGTGATCGAGCAATTGCGCCGCGCCCGTCCGCAGGCCAAGTTCCTGGAACTGGTACACCGGCTGGATCGCGAGACCTCCGGCGTACTGCTGGTGGCAAAGAAGCGCTCCGCGCTGACCGGGATGCACGAGATCATGCGCGAGGGCAACAGCGACAAACGTTATTACGCGCTGGTACTGGGGCAATGGAAGAACGCGCGCCAGCACGTCAAACTGCCGCTGCACAAATTCGACACACCACAAGGCGAAAAGCGCGTTATGGTGCGCGAGGATGGCCAGCAGGCCTACACTATCTTCAATCTGCAAAAGAGTTGGCCGGAATTCAGCTTGCTGGAGGCCGAACTGAAGACCGGACGCACCCACCAGATCCGCGTGCACTTGTCTCACCTCGGCTTTCCCATTGCGGGTGACGACAAGTATGGCGATTTCGCTCGCAACAAGAAGCTAATTAAACAAGGCCTTAAGCGAATGTTCTTACATGCTCATTCAATTTCGTTCAACCATCCGTTGACCGGCGAGCCGTTGAGCATCACCGCGCCATTGCCGCCCGAACTGGCCGGTTTCATCACGCGGCTGGATGCCGGTGCAGCCTAGCCTGGGCGCGCCTCATCGAAACCAGCAGATTGCACTGCCGGCTGCGCAAGATTCCCGTTTGGTTTATCCTTATCGCCCGCGACATCAGTGCAGTTCGCACCAAGACATGAATAGCATAGATTCCCTCACCGGATTTCTGAATCGATTTGGCTGTATTCAAACCACCTTGAAACTGGTGGCCAACTCGACGGCAGATAAAAAACCGCTGGCCGTTATCTGGGTCGATCTCGATCGTTTCAAACAAATCAACGAATCGTTCGGCCAACTGGGCGGCGACGAGGTAATCGAAAACCTCGGGGTGCGCTTCCGCAATCGGGTGAGCGGACGCGCGGAGCTTGCCAGAATGGGCGGCGACGAGTTCGTTTTCCTGATGCCGAACTGCGACAGCGAGCTCGCGCAGCAGTTGGCGAAGGAACTTGCCAGCACAGTCGAAGAGCCGCTCACCATAGGCAGCCTGACGTTGCGCCCGACCGCGAGCATCGGCATCGCGATCCACGAACCCGGCGAAGACTCGCTAACCCTGCTCGACCGGGCCGACCGGGCGATGTTCGCGGCCAAGAACAAAGGCGGGAACAGCATCGTTTGTTCCGGTAAAGAGCCGATCCCCGGACGCCTCGGCATCACCCTCGCACGCGAGGAACTATCGATCGAGAATAGCTTGCATACGGCCCTGGAGACCGGCGGCATCAGCTTGCACTACCAACCAACCAATCATTCGTGCGGACGGGAGTATCGAGGCCGCCGAAGCGCTGATGCGATGTTCGGTAGGAGGTGAAAATATCTCGCCCGCCAAGTTTATCCCGGTCGCGGAGAAGACCGGCCTGATAATCCGACTCGGCGAATGGAGTCTGCTGCAGGGGGCGATGCACGCGCGCCTGATGCAGGATGCCGGCTATTACACCAAGGTTGCGATCAACGTCTCGCGCGCCCAGTTGGTCTCGCCGAAATTCACTCAAGCGCTGCATGCGGCACTGATCTGTTCCAACGTTAAGCCGGAACTGGTTGAACTGGAGCTGACCGAATCCCTCTTCATGGATATTTCCGACACCGTCCAGAATAATTTGAAGAACGCCATTGCCGCGGGCGTCGGACTAGCTATCGACGATTTTGGCACCGGCTACTCCTGTTTGGCCAACCTGAAAGACATTCCAGCCCGAAAACTCAAGCTGGATCGCGCCTTCGTCACCGTGCTGCCCGAAGACAAGCGCGCGCTGGCGGTGGTCAGGGCGATGACCCAACTCGGTCACGAATTGGGCATGACCATCGTCGCCGAAGGTTGCGAAACAAAAGAACAGATCGACGCCCTGCTCGACGCGGGGGTCGATGCCATTCAGGGATTTTTCTACGCCAGACCCATGCCGGAAGAGACGCTGCTTCCCTGGTTGCAATCGAGGAACCACAATAAATAAATAAGGTAATCCCCCGGCTTAGCCGGGGGACTCACAAGGTTTGACCGAGCGCTACGGTCAGCCTGACTCTACTGACTTGATCAAAAGTTAGGAGAATCAAGTGAAAGATTATCAGAGTCTGTGTCATACGAAATGGGATTGCAAATATCACGTGGTCTTCATTCCGAAGAGGCGCAAGAAAATGATATTTGGAGCAATCCGAAAGCATCTTGGCGAGATACTGCGCGAGTTGGCGGCACAAAAGGAGTGTCAGATAGTGGAAGGGCATTTGATGGTGGACCACGTACATATCTGCATCAGCATCCCGCCGAAGTACTCAGTGTCATATGTGGTTGGGTATATCAAAGGGAAGAGTGCGATATCGATAGCGAGACGATTTGCCGGAAAGACCAAGAATTTCACTGGAGAGAATTTTTGGGCGAGAGGTTACTTTGTAACTACGATTGGACTCGATGAAGAGATGGTCAGGGCATATGTTAGAAATCAAGACCAAGAAGATGCCCGTTATGATCAGCTCAAATTAGGCATGTGAGCCAGCGCCTTTAGGCGCATCACGTTTTTGCCCCTTTGAGGGGCTAATAGAGATAAACCCCCGGCTTTGCCGGGGGTAACTTAATTTGAACGCACAAGACTCCAATCCATCGGCTGTCGACAACCTGTTCGAACGCTCCATCATCGATGTCGGCATCCCGCCCTGCCCGGTGATACTGGACCGTTTCATGGCCGAGGCGAACAAGGACGAGCCGGACTACCCTCGTCTGGCCGGCATCATCGGCAGCGACGTTGGGCTCGCGGCCGGCCTGATCAAGACTGCCAATTCGCCGTACTTCGGTATGCGCCAGCGCGTGCGTTCGGTCAACGAAGCGCTCACTATCCTTGGTCTGAAACCGGCCAGCCGTGCCGTCGCCGGGATTATCCTGCGCAACTCGTTTCCTCATGTGCCGAACCTGGAACGCTTCTGGGATGCGTCGGCGCGCATTGCCCATCTCTCCGGCTGGCTGGCGCAATATCTCGAAATTCGCGGACTGCGTGCCGAGGACGCCTACACCTTCGGTCTGTTTCGCGATTGCGGCATCCCGGTTCTGCTCGGGCATTTTCCGAACTATGTGGCGGTACTGGCCGAAGCCAACCGCGAAGCGGTGCGCAGCTTTACCGAGGTGGAAGAAACCGTTTTGCCGACCAACCACGCGATGGTGGGCTGCATACTCGCGCAAAGCTGGTGGTTGCCGGAAGAAATATGCCTCGCGATCCGCAACCATCACGATCTGGCGACACTCGAATCGGCCCAATCTGTGCTGCCGATGCTGAGCCGCAGGCTGATTGCAACGGCCCAGCTCGCCGAGCACATCGTACAGAAGCAGCTTGGGCTGAGTCTGACGCAGGAATGGCCAAAGCTGGGGGCCGCCTGTTTGCAGATACTGGATATCGGGGAAGCTCAGCTCGACGCGTTATATATCGATGCAGTGCCGATAGCGGCTGCAGCGGAATAGCCGCGTTTACTCCCCAAAAAAGGCACGTTTCCGTGCCTTTTTCTATAAATCTCAGCCGTCTTCCGATCCCTGTGATGCGGGAGCTATCAGTCGCCGTGACGATGATTGTTGTGTTTATCCTTGTCATGACCACGATGCTTGCCGTTATCGTGGTGATCCTCGTCATGCGCGCGCACTGGAATCACTGCCACCGGGGCTGCCTGAGCGACGGGAGCGGGGGTGTTGCGGCTACCCACAGCAGCGCCAGTCGCACCACCGATGGCAGCCCCCAGGATTGCACCGTTCTGCCCGCCGACGTTGTAACCCACGGCAGCACCGGCAGCACCGCCGATTGCGCCACCAACGACGGCACCGCTGTCGACGGCATAGGCATTAATGCTAGCAGTAAGAAAGAAGGCAATCGCTAATTGTTTTTTCATGTTATCTCCGTGGCTAATAAGAATTTCGGGTATTGCGCCGCTTAGTGCGATCCAAAGTGGATTAAGTTCCTAATCGAATTTGTCGGCAGTCCGGGGCGCATGATATTCTCGACGTCCGAGAAAGTCATCGAATGATCATGTCCGTTTCCATCAAGACCCCGCAAGAGATAGAGAAGATGCGCATCGCCGGTCGGCTGACCAGCGAGGTGCTTGATTACATCACTCCATTCGTCAAGGCCAGCATTACCACCAACGAACTGGACAAGCTGTGTCACGACTATATCGTCAATGTCCAGCGCGGCATCCCGGCACCGCTGAACTACGCGCCGGGTGGTCATACGCCCTACCCGAAGTCGATCTGTACTTCGATCAACCATCAGATCTGCCACGGCGTACCTGGTGACAAGGCGCTGAAGAATGGCGACATCGTCAATATCGACGTCACGGTAATCAAGGGTGGTTACCACGGCGACAGCAGCCGGATGTACCTGGTCGGCGAGCCATCGATCCAGGCCAGACGCCTGTGCGAAACCACCTGGCTGGCCCTGTGGCGCGGCATCCGCATGGTCAAGCCGGGCGCATATCTGGGCGACATCGGTTACGCGATCCAGAGCTTCGTCGAACCGTTGGGTTATAGCGTAGTGCGCGAATTCTGCGGGCACGGCATCGGTAGCCGCTTCCACGAAGAGCCGCAGGTGCTGCACTACGGTCGTCCCAGGACCGGCATCAAACTGGAGGCCGGCATGACCTTCACCATCGAGCCTATGATCAACGCCGGCAAGAAGGACATCAAGCAACTGGGCGACGGCTGGACTGTAGTCACCAAGGATCACAGTCTGTCGGCGCAATACGAGCACACGATACTCGTCACCGATACCGGCTACGAAGTATTGACCGTTTCCGATGGCTGCCCTCCTCCACCAAGCCCATAACCCGACCGCCGAATTGCGCGCCTCGCTGCGCAACGACCGCGCTGCCCTCGAAAAAGACTTCCTTCAGCACGGCAAGGCAGCTCAGCTGCTGACAGCGCACAGCAGTCTGGTCGACGGATATCTGGGCCGCGTCTGGCAAAATCTCGGCATGCCCTCGACTCTCGCGCTGATCGCGGTCGGCGGTTACGGTCGCGGCGAACTGTATCCGAAATCGGACATCGATCTGCTGATCCTGCTGGATAACAATCCAGACGAAGCGCTGGAATCGAAACTGCAGCAACTGATCGGCATGCTGTGGGACATCGGGCTGGAAGTCGGTCACAGCATCCGTACCATCGAACACTGCCTCGCCGAATCTGCCGACATCACGGTGCAGACCAACCTGCTGGAGGCGCGCCTGCTCTGCGGCGATGCAAAACTGTTCCAGCAATTGAATACAACGGTGCAACAGCATCTCGACCCGCGCGCGTTCTTCCTGGCGAAGCAGCAGGAGCAGCAGCAGCGCCACGCCCGTTTTCTCGAAGCAGATTTCAACCTTGAGCCTAACCTGAAAGAAAGTCCCGGCGGACTGCGCGACCTGCAGACCGTCAACTGGATAGCCCGTGCGGCAGGGCTGGGCAAGCACTGGCGCGACCTGGCCGGCTCCGGACTGATCACTACCGCCGAGGCACGGCAGATTGCGCGCCACGATGCGCTGCTGCAAACGCTGCGCATCCGCCTGCACTATCTGGCGAAGCGCCGCGAAGATCGCTTGCTGTTCGACTTTCAGACCGCGCTGGCCGAGCAGATGGGCATAGCGGCATCGGCCAACCGCCGTGCCAGCGAGCACCTGATGCAGCGCTACTACCGCACTCGTCTGGCTGTGCGTCAGTTCAACACCATATTGCTGCAAAACCTGCGCGACCGCATCTTCCGCGATACCCCGCCGCAGCACGCGCTGAACGAACGCTTCCGCGTTATCGGCACCCTGCTGGACATACGCGACGAACAACTGTTCGAACATAGCCCGTCGGCAATTTTCGAGGCCATGCTGTTGATGCAGCAGCATGACGAGTTGACCGACATGTCCGCAAAGACGCTACGCGCGCTATGGCGCGCACAGCACCGCATCGACACAGCGTTTCGCAACAATCCCGTGAATCGCGCGCGCTTCATGGAAATCCTGCGCCAACCGCAGGGCATCGTCCATGCGCTGCGGCGCATGAACCAGTACGGCATTCTGGGGCGCTACATCCCCGCATTCGGTCGCATCGTCGGCCAGATGCAACATGACCTGTTCCACATCCACACCGTAGACGAACATATCCTGATGGTGGTGCGCAACCTGCGCCGCTTCGCGCTGCCGCAGCATGCGCACGAGGTGCCGTTATGCAGCAAACTGATGAGCGAATTCGCCCGTCCCGAAGTGCTGTATGTCGCCGGCCTGTTCCACGACATCGCCAAGGGGCGCGGCGGCGACCATTCGCAACTGGGCAAGAAAGATGCGCGCGCGTTCTGTAAACGGCACGGCCTCAGCGATGACGATACCGAGATGGTGGTGTGGCTGGTCGAACAGCACCTGACGCTTTCGGCCACCGCACAGAAGCAGGATCTGTCCGACCCCGACGTGATTGCCGATTTCGCCCGAACGATCAGGAACGACCGCCATCTGGTCGCGCTCTACCTGCTGACCGTCGCCGATGTGCGCGGCACCAGCCCCAAGGTGTGGAATGCATGGAAGGGCAAGCTGATGGAAGACCTGTTCCACCTCGTGCGGCGCTACCTCAGCGACGGTCAGGCCGCCGACCTGCTCGGCGAAACCCGCCGTGAGGCCGCCAACACATTGAATCTGTACGCGCTGTCGCCGGACAGTTACCAACTGCTGTGGGCACAGATGGACGACAACTATTTTCTGGATCACGAGCCGCAGGAAATCGCCTGGCACACGCGACAACTGGCGTTCAAGGTCAACAGTGCGTCGCCCGTGGTCAAGACCCGGTTGAGCCGAGCCGGCGAAGGGCTGCAGGTGCTGGTGTACTGCCCCGACCAGCGCAGCCTGTTTGCTCGTATCTGCGATTTTTTCGCCAGAATGAACTTCACCATCGTCGAGGCCAAGATCCACACAACCCGCCACGGCTACGCGCTGAACAGCTTCCAGATCATGGAAGCCACGCCGTCCAGTTCCGCTTACCGCGACATCATGAACTATGTCGAACACGAACTGATGCAGCAGATTGCACAGGACGGGCCGCTGACCCTGGCCGCCGGCGGACGTATCAGCCGCCAGCTCAAGCATTTCCCTATCCCCACCGAAGTGGAAATCAGGCCGGACCACAAGGGATTGACGGTGCTGTCGCTGACTGCCGGCGACCGACCGGGGCTGCTGGCGCATATCGCGCAGATACTGGATCAACGCGGCATCCGCCTGCACCGGGCGAAAATCAACACGCTGGGCAGCCGGGCGGAAGACGTGTTCTGGATCAGCGGCAGCGCGCTGGCGCAGCCGGAAAAAACCGCTGCGCTACGTGAAGCCTTGTTGAAATAAACCGCTAGCCTTTCGTGCGGCGAGCCGCACGGGTGCGTTACTGCTTCTGATCGAGGCTGTCGCTCAACTTCAAACCGTTGAGCGTGGGTACTGCGGAGGATTCCGGTCGGACCTCCGCAGTTTTTTCATTGCCGGCCTTGTTGTCCGAGGAAACTGTTGGCTTGGGAGCTTCAGGAACCTTATCGGGCTCACTTGCATGGAAAGCCCACAACATGACTCCGATCAAGGATGCCGCGGCTACCGTCAGACCTATGATCTTCCCCTTGGAAAAAAACACCGGCACATCCCGGCGATGCATCTGTTCCGGGGCCAATTGAGAAGACTGCATATTCAGCCATGACTCCTGCAGCGCAGGCGTCCCGTCGAACCGTGACTCGTCCGCGATGACGGTGTTATCCGTTTCGGCGACAGCCTGTTCGGATTGATTTTCTTCGGCTAACGCTTCGTCGGTGGGTTTCTCATCGACAACGGCGCTCTCCGTCGTTTCAGTCACCAGAGACTCTTCTTGTGGCGGCTGTTCCTCCAGCATTGACAGCACTTCATCCTGACTTACTTCCGCTTGCGCTTCGGCAGTCTCCGCTTCCGTCGGCCCTGACGATTGCTCAGCTACCGATTGCTCAGCTACCGATTGCTCAGCTACCGGCTGTTCGGCCAGAAGACGTGCCCAACTCGGATAATGCTCCGGCTTCTGGAGGCGTTCGTTTCTTTCGGCCATTTTCTGCATTTCCGCTTCTGCGGCCCGCGACGCGGCCAGTTCGAATTCTTCGCGATGTTTTCTGGCTTCTTCGATGAGTCGCTTGGCGCATTCCATGGCCGATAGTTCAGCGGCCTGAGCTTCCTGTTCGGCTACTCCGGCCTGGCGTTCGGCATCGATGCGGGCTTGCCGCAGGCCTGTTGTCTCCTTTTCCAGCGTCCGCTGCTGCTCGACCTGATCGAGCAGTTCGCGTTCCAGTTCAAGATGGAGCCGCTGCTGTTCCAGCAACTCTAGCTCGGTCTGTTCGCGCTGCTCGGCCAGCTGTCTCGCCTGTTCTGCCAGTTCGATGCGTTTGGCAACAGCTAGGGCGGTCTGCTCTTCCTGTTGCCGTTGCACCACCTCGGCTTCGCGCGCACGTTGCTCTTCGGTGTAGCAACGCTCGCGCGATTGCTGCAGCAGTGCCTCGCGTTCCGCCAGTTGCCGCTTCGTCGACTCGGCGATTGCGTTGATGCGATCCTTGGTCGCTTGCTCCGTCGCGATACGCTCCTGTTCCGCCTGCGCGACCATGCGCTCGGCCTCTTCGGAACGGGCTTGCAGCATCGCTGCCTTTTCTTCTTCCTGGGCTTTCCGCTGCTCCAGCTGATCGAGCAGTTCGCGCTCGCGCTCGGCATGCTGCTGTTGATGGGCGAGCAATTCGGTTTCCATCTGTTCGCGCTGTTGCGCCGCGGCTCTGGCCTGCTCTTCCAGTTCGAGGCGTTTACGCACTGTAACGGTAGCCACCGCCTCGGAACGCAGACGTGCCTGTTCGGCCTCGGCAATCTTGCCCTCCTCCGCGATGCGCAATCTGGCCATGTTCTCCGCGCGCGTCGTCGCGGTCTGGCGTGCCTCCTCGGCTGCGGTGATCTGCTTCTGAAACATCGCGATGGCGAGCGCATCGGCGCGCATTTTCTCCTGTTCGGCAGCAAGCGCCCTGGCCTCTTCTTCGGCGCGAGCCCTAGCCATATTCAGTGCGCGCAACGCAACCTGCTCTTTTTCGCGCAGGGTTTCGACCAGTTGCATCTCCAGCCGCTCAGTCTCCAGTGCTAGTTCTCCGGCCTCCACTTCGAGTTCGATACGTTCTTGATTCTTCTGGATCGCGCTTTGTTCGGCGGCATTACGCGTCTCTATCGCAGCTTGCAGACAGGCATCTGATTCAGCTTTTTCCTCGGACAGACACTGGGCCTGTTGCGCCGCGGCAGCTTGCTGATTGGCCGCTTCGATCGCCCGCAGCTCTGCCTGTTCCTTGAGTTCGAGCTCGCGCAGTGCCTGCGAATCGGCATCGATGCGCTGCTGGGCCAGCTTCGCCAGATGCTGTTCGGCTTGCAGCTTCTCTGCGGCCGTCTGGATTGCCTGACGTTCGAGGCTCAAGCGCTCTTCCGCCTCATCCTCAACCTGACGCAACAGAGCGATTGCCTGTTCCCGTGACTGCATCGCCTCCTTTTCGACTTCCAATGCCAGCTCTCTGGCACGCATTTCGAGTTCAAGACGTTCCTTGTTGCTCTGAACGGCGCTCTGTTCGATGGCGGTGCGCGCCTCTATCGTGGTTCGCAGCTGAGCTTCGGTCTCGGCATTTTCTTCGGCTACACGCTTGGCCTGCTGAGCCACGGACGCGCGCTGATTGGCCACTTCAATCTCGCGCAATTCGGCCTGCAGCTTGAATTCGATTTCCTGGGAGGCCTGCATCTCCGCATCGGTCCGCTGTTGTGTCAACACGGTCAGGTTCTGTTCGGCCTGCAGCTTGTAGGCAGCCGCCTGGGCGGCCTTGCGTTCGATACCGAGGCGCTCCTGCGCTTCCTGCTCGGCCCGGCGCAACAATGCATTGTTCTCTTCCTGCAGTTGCTGCACCTGCCGATCAAGCTCAGCCTGGGATCGCGACAGTTCTGTTGCTTCCTGCTCGCTCCTGAATCTGCGCTCGGCTTCGGCCCGTGCCAAACCTTCCGCCTCGGCCCTCTGTCTGACCGCTTCGAATAACTGCCGCTCCTCGCGTTCCCGCGCCTCGGCATTGAGTCTGGCTTGTTCTTCGAAATGGGCGCGTTGGGCCAGCATCTCGGCCGCGGCGCGCTCCCGTTCGGCTCGCGTCAAGGCGGCCTGCTCGGCTTCGCGTTCTGCGGCGATTTTCTTCTGGACTTCGCTCAAGGCTTGGGCTTCGGCGCTTGCTCTGGCTTCTGCCGCTTCGGCGACCACCTGCTCGGCGGCGAGTCTGGCGTTAACCAGATCGAGCGTTTCCTGTTCCTTGCGCGCCTTGATTTCGGCGGCACGCGCGATCGCCGCGTCGGCCGCAGCCTGTTCCTGGGCCATCCGCGCCAGATCCTGCTCCATGCGCACCCGATTCTCGGCGGCATGAACGGAATGCTGTTCGGCCTCGACGCGCTTGCCGATCTTGTCCAGTTCCGCCTGTTCGTTGTCGGCCCTGCTGCGCGTCAGACGCAACTCATCGGCTTCCGCCTCGGCGCGTTTAACCGCCATGTCGCGCAATTGCTGCTCCAGCGCGAGCTTTTCTTCGGCGTTGCGCTTGCGTTCGAGTTCGGCAGCCTCGCGTTCGCCGGACGTCTGTATGAGCAGCGTCTCCAGTTCCGCAATCTCTGCCCGTATCGACTGCAATTCGGCCTCGGCGTGCTGTTTCGCCTCCTGATCGACCTTGATGCGCTGTTCGAGCAGTAACGCCAGTTCGCGCTCGGCCCGCAGCTTCTCGTCGGCGGCGGTGCGGGCAAGTTGCTCTTGCTGCATGCGCTGGTTCAGTTCTTCGTGCGCTAATTGTTCCGCGCGCAACCTGGCCTGATTTTCGGATTGAAGACGCAGTTCGAGATCCAGTCTGGCCTGCCATTCCGCGGCGGCCCGCTTCTCGATATCGAGTTTGGCCCTGATTGCCTCTCCGAGCCTGACTTCATCCTGTGCCTTGGCCTCGATCTGGGCGGTCAATTCGATTTCGGCGCGGGCGCGAGCCTGAGCCACCGCGCGCGCATGGGCTTCCGCGCGCGCGCGCGCCTGTGCGGAAAGCTCGGCTTGAGTCTCGGCCTCGATGCGATCACGCGCCTCCTGAATAGCCTGAGTTCCGGCGGCGAGTTTATTGTCGTTATTGTCGACTAGGCGGATCGCTGGTTGCTTGGACATGGCGTTGCTCCCTGTTGCTGGTTGATACGCATTTACCGCAAAATCATGGCGATCCCGGCAGCCTTGTCCGCATAACGACGGCAAGCGAGGCCAGAATCAAGGCAGAAAAATGGGCTGTTTCAGCCCCCGCCGGACAGATAATCGTATTTCTATTTCAGGCTAGCAGCCCTTCAGGCCACATGCCGGGAAACGTCCGCCACCACTTGTTCGAACATCTCCTGCGTCAGGCGTTTTGTCTGAGTATTGTAGCGGCTGCAATGATAGCTGTCGAACAGCGTCAGGTCGCCCGGCAGTTCGTGTCGTGCACCATGACCGAAGACATGCGCGCTCTTGCGCAGACCCAGCGCCATCAGCACCGCCTGGTGGGCGATTGCGCCCAACGCCATCACCGCAGCACCGCTGGGTAAGGCCGCCAGTTCCTCCGCCAGATAGCCGTTGCAGGCGCGCACCTCGGCGGGCTCCGGCTTGTTCTGCGGCGGCAGGCAGCGCACCGCATTGGTGATGCGGCAACCCTGCAGTTCCAGCGCAAGGTTAGCGTTCTTCCCGGCATCCAGCGGTTCCGGGCTGGTCGCAAAGCCATACTTGTGCAGCGTGCCGTACAGCAGATTGCCGGCATAGTCGCCGGTGAACGGCCGCCCGGTACGATTCGCGCCGTGCATGCCGGGGGCGAGACCGACGATCAGGAACCTGCTCCCCGGCGCGCCGAACGAACTAACCGGCAAGGCGTGATAGCCGGGGTGCTCGATGCGCACCTGATCGAGGAAACTGCTCAGCCGCGGACAAGCACGGCAACTTTCTGAAAACGTCATATTCATCCTAAAATCCAAGTTCCATCCGCAGATTACCTCAAAGAGGTTCTTGTGCCCTTTAGGGTGCACAGATTAACGCAGATTTTCATGCACTTATGCTCGATGGATGCCTCACCTGAAAAATGAGTCTGATTAACGAGATAGTTTGTTATTTAATCTGTGGAAATCTGCGTAATCTGCGGACAACTGCTTTATTAAGGTTTATCCAAAAAAGCCTACATACCACAGGCCGATCAGCGAGACGATGCCCATCGCGATGACCAGATAATAGGGCCACACCACATACTGCTCGGCATAGGGATCGACCAGCGAACGGTTCGCGCCCTTAGGCAGGTCGGCCAGCGCGGTCAGCGAAGTGCCGAACGGGATGTTGATGTAGGCGCGCGCATTGATCGCCCAGCCGCAGGCATCCAGTATCGGGCCGAGGTTGCGCCGCTTCAGCTTGAACCAGGCCATCGCCATCGAAGGGCCGGAAATCATCAGCATCAGCCCGATCAGCGCCAGCGGGATCTGCCAGAACTTCAGCCCCAGCACGCCGCTGACGATGGAGGCGAGAATGCCGCCGATCGCGCCTATCGCCAGCCCCATCGCCGCGAAGATACCGGCAAACTTGCCGACGTCGAACGGCGGCTTGGGCGCGGCAGAGTCAGCCACGCCCTTGCCGCCTTCCGCCACCGCCTTGACCATCTTGTCGTCCACCGCGCCGGCCTTGGAGGCGGCGAGCTTCTGCAACTGCTCGCTGATCGTCTTCGCCAGCTTCTTGTACGGCGACCAGAACGCCTGGCGGATGCTGATCGGATGATCGACGATGCGCACGATCTGTGCATTCCAGTCCCGCCCCTTGCGGTCGTAGAAAATGCCGTTGCGCCCGACCAGCAGGAAATCCGAATCGCCAGCGGTGAAGGCCGCGGCGATGCTCATTTTCTCGGCGCCGCCGCTGCGCACGCAGTCGCAATAGGCCAGACACACGCCGCTCATGTTGGCGAACACCGCATGCTTGTTCACATCGTCTACCTTGACGCACAGCTCGCAACTGCGCCCGTCCAGATACAGCGTGCCGACCTGGAAGATCGCCTTGTCGCGGCCGGTGTAGAAGTTGCGGAACGACACGAAGTTGTTGACCAGCTTGAACAGGTCGCGCTTGTAATGCAGCAGTTTCTCGACCGAGCGTATCGCCTTGACTTCGGTCTCCACCGCCTTGTCCTGCGCGATCAGCGCATCGATCTGTTGCTTGCACCCTGTCGAAGTTATCTCGCGGATGCGATTGACGCCGAGACGCTCGACATTGCCCTGCGGCTTGCCGGACTGCCAGGCCTCGAACGCCGCGAAGCGGGCGCACAGGGCATCCCATGCGCTATCGCTCAACGTATCCGCATCGCCCAGCAGCGGCTGCACCACCTGCGCGCGGAACGCCTCCAGCCGCGCCTGCCAGGCCGGGTTGACGCCCGCGGTCAGCGGCAACGGCTTGTTCGCCTCCACGGTCGCCAGCGGAAAGTCCGCCACTTCGGCGCTCTGTGCCGACAGGCTCTGCACGGCAAGCCGCTGGTAGTCTTCGACTGCGCGGCTCAACGGCGCGGCGGCGCGGATGTCGTAAGCAGCCAGTCGGCAGCGGGTGAAATAGTCGTCGATCTTGGCGCGCACCGCAGCGAATGCCTGCGCCGCAGCCAGCGTGTTTTCGCCGAGGAATAGCACCGCCGCATCGCCATCGCCCTGTGCATACCATGTTTCGTAGGCCGCAGCCTCATCGAAAAAGCGTCCGGCGATCTCCTGCGTAATGCCGGTCTGACCGCTCACGTCCGCCGACGAACCGGCGCAGGCGGCGATGTCCTCGACCGCCGCGCGCAAGCCCGCATCGGCAATCTGCTCGGCGCAGATCACGCCGTCGCCGTTGAACTCCTGGCTGGCCACCAGCTTTTCGACATCGTCCATGTCTGCCAGCGAAATCTCCCGCGCCTCCGACTTGCCCAGAATTTTCAGGATATGCCGTGCCGAAGCCTGCAATTCCTTGCCCGCCTCGTTCTCTTCATTGATGTCGGACAAGGTCAACCGGTCGATCCCCTCGATCAGCAGGTCGGAATTTTTCAGCATCCCGCCGGCCCAAGCGATCGCCTCCAGCACCTCGTTGGGACGCACTTGTCCGTCGCCGTCGCTGTCTATCATATCCAGCGTGCGTGCATCGAACTCGATGCCGCGCGTCGGACAGCTCAGCGCCGCCCACAGCTTCTGATCCAGTTCGCGCAACGCCAGCAGGTCAGCGCCTTTATCGAGCTGCACCTGATCGAAGCCGCCCGCGCGAAAGAAATTCCATGTATGTGCCATGCGTCCTCCCAGCCTCGATGAATTGACCTGCGATTTATCCTTAAAAAAATTTTTATCCGCAGATTACGCAGATTTCCGCAGATTAAACAACAAACTATCTCGTTAATCTGGACACCTTTTGGGTGAGGCAGCCATCGATCATAAGTACATGAAAATCTGCGTTAATCTGTGTAATCTGCGGATGAAACATCAGTTTTTAGATTTATTGTTCATGATGTTCGAGCGTATAACCCGCCTGTCCATCCTGTCCAAGATGGCGAACCAGATACGGCATCACCTCCTGCAGTACGCCATGCAGCGTCCACGGCGGATTGAGCACGAACATGCCGCTGCCGTACATGCCGAATCCATCCTCGGATGGCCCCTGCACGCTGAGTGCGACATGCAGCCAGCTCTTCACCGGCAACTGCTTGAGCTGTTCCGGCAACTCCCGCGCCTCGGCACGTTGCAACTGCGGATACCACACCGCGTACACACCGTTGGCGAAACGCTTCAGCCCTTCGCCCAGCGCCGACACGACGCGGCGGTAGTCCTGCTTGTCTTCGTACGGAGGATCGATCAGCACCAGCGCGCGACGCGGCGGCGGCGGCAGCAATGCCTTCAGCGCGCCGAAGCCGTCGGCAGTCTGCATCAGCACCTGCGAGCCATGCCCGGAGAAATTCTCCTGCAAAATATCGCTGTCGGTCGGATGCAGCTCGAACAGCCGCATCTTGTCCTGCCCGCGCAACAGCTGTTGTGCGACCAGCGGCGAACCGGGATACAGCTTCATCTGCCCGTCCGGGTTGATGCCCTTCACCAGCGCCACATAGTCGGCCAGCGCAGCAGGCAGATCGTCGCGATCCCACAGCCGCGCGATGCCGCTCTCGTATTCCGCATTCTGCGTGGCATAGCCACTGTCCAGCGCATAACAGCCGGCGCCGGCATGGGTGTCGATATACCAGAACGGCTTGTCCTTCTGGGCAAGATATTGCAGCAACTGCACCTCGACGAAGTGCTTCAAGACATCGGCGTGATTGCCGGCGTGAAAGGCGTGACGGTAGCTCAGCATGGATAGAAATTCTCTCGGATTTGCGTCTTCAAAACGGACGCATGCTACCAGTTTTGCCCGCGGGTGATTTCAGAATGGCAGTGAAATACAAAGAGCGAGACGTACATCGCTTCAAGCCCCGGGGTATGCAGCGCCCGAGCTGATCGTTTTCGGTCGGGCCGGTTGATGGCGCCGGTGTCCGTGCGATGAACAAGGATAAACAGTTCGTGCGACCCGAAATACGGCTAGGCCTTGGCGTGCTTCGCCAGAAACCGGTCCAGCTGGTTCGCAAATTCCTGGCGGTCGCCCTGACTGATCACGGACGGGCCGCCGGTCTCTACGCCGCTGCTGCGCAGCACATCCATGAAGTCGCGCATCGTCAATCGTTCCCGAATGGAATCTTTGGTATACAACTCCCCGCGCGGATTCAACGCATGGCCGCCCTTCGCGATCACCTGGGCGGCCAGCGGAATATCGGCTGTAACCACCAGATCGCCCGACTCGGTCAGCTCGACGATCTTGTTGTCAGCCACATCGAACCCGGCCGGCACCTGCAACGCGCGTATCACCCTGGATGGCGGACAATGCAGCAACTTGTTCGCCACCAGCGTCAGCGGAATCTGGCGCCGCTCCGCTGCACGAAACAGGATTTCCTTGATGACCTTAGGACACGCGTCGGCATCCACCCAAATCTGCATTGCACTTCCTTATATATGCTGACGACGGCGCGCATCATAATCGGAACCGGTTGAAAAAATACGGTGCAAACCCCACCCACAGCAGAATCAGCGGCCACAACCGCCCGGCGGACAGATCGTAGTTAGCCCGCAAGATTGCCCAAGAATGTCCGCCTACATAATGGAAGAACAGGAACTCAAACGCCACCGTCAGCGCCATCCAGAACAACCCGACGCACAAAGCCTGACGCCCGGACGCAAACGGCCAGCGGCGCACATAGAGATAGAACACCACGCCGAACAAGAAGATGCCGGTCACGCAGGAAAGCTGATGCGCAAGCAACTCTGAAACATGTTTGCCATAAGTCGACTCGCGTAGCGCACCATTGATTACGGCGACTGCCAACAACACGAACCAGGCATACAAATAACGCGCCTTCATCACGCCATCCGCGAAGGCAACTTGATCGTATCGCCGGACACCCTGAATACCCCCTTGCCCTGATGATGCAGCGTGCGCGGATTCTTCACACCGGAGGCAATCCACGCCTGAACCACCTCCAGCACGAAGAAATTGTACTTGTTCACCATCCGGGTATCGACCACCCTGCATTCTAGATTGGCATAGCACTCGTCGATCAGCGGCGCGGCCACCTGCGTGGCGGGCAACGGCGTCAGCTTGAACTTTTTGAACTTATCCACCCGATTACCCGAACAGTTACCGACGCCCATCACCTGCTTCGCCAGTTCCGCCGCCGGGATGTTGAGCACGCATTCCTTGGTTCTTTTCAGCGCATCGAAACTGAAATTCCGCCCGCTGATCACGCAACCCACCAGCGGCGGCTCGAACTCCATCATCGTGTGCCAGGACATCGTCATGATGTTCGCCTTGCCCTTGTGTGCGGTAGTCACCAGCACCACCGGGCCGGGTTCGAGCAGGCGGTAGACTTTGGACAAGGGGAAAGATTTTTTCGCCATCGCAGATCATCCTTACACTGAAGTGACCGAAGCAAATCTTTTGCTGCCTTGATGAGCTTTTGTAGGTTGGGTTGAGCGTAGCGATACCCAACAAGCCAAGCGCTGGGTATCGCATTCGCTCAACCCATCCTACCGCGCTTTGTTATTAACCAAACTTGCATTCTTTTTATTCGCTCGATCATTTTTTCGTGCTTGGAACTTTTCGAATTTTTGAGCTAACAAGAAAACATAATCAATAATCGCGTAAGTAAACGTAACGACATCGTTAGCATCTTGATGAGATATTTCAGTATCGGTTGCGTGTGCCGCGTTGTTGCGTTGGTCTCTCAGCTCCTCTCCCCATTGATAAAGCTTCGCATCGATAATTCCAGTATCTCGCAATTCTTTTAGTCCGCCGCCCAAGTAATTATCTTGTGTCTTGAAATGACGACAAATAGCTTCTAGAGCACGCCCGCACATCGCTGTAGCCGCCAAGTATGCTCCCGCTTGCATGCATCTTTCTGCTTCATCAATAGAATTTTTAACGATAGGCGGAATGTCTGAACCGAGGGTGCGTTTTGGCTTTGGATAAACTCGAATCGGGTGAGACCAATTAGAGCTACCTTCTTCAAAATCTTCGTGCGACTCAGCGAGCAGTGCTGTTCTACAGGATGGGCAGTTGAGAAGAAATGTACGAGTAGCCATAAACTCACCATCATCATGATGCCCTATGATCTCAGCATCAACTTTCGATTTGCAGATATGGCAGTCAATCAGCATGACTTTCTTCCCTCATAATTATTGAAAATCACTAAGTTGCAATAAGCATAAGGCGGCATAGTCGAGCTTGATATTGCGGCCTGAGCGATGATGTAATCTGTTACTTTCTCGGCGACAACCGGGTTATCGCCGAAAATATGGGCATCTATCGCCAGCAGGCCGAGCCCGGAACGGGCCGACCATTCAAGCTGCTTTTTTACTCTTTGCGGCACGTTGTGCCCGTTGCTTGGCGAGCGTTTCGCGTATCTGTGCGCTGGTGACTACGTTGCCGTTGTCCAGATCGGCCTGCCCTTCGGCGATGGCTTTTTCCTTCCATTCCAGATAGTCGAGCCTGTCGGTAAGCGCCGTTTTCAGGATGGATTCGGGATTGACGTGCGTTACTGCCGCGACCTTTTCCAGCCGCTTGGCGAGTGTTCTGGGTAATTTCAGTTCATTCAGCATGGCGATCCCCCGTGAAGTGCGCCTGATTCTACAGAAATATCGGGCGCATTACACCGCGGCTGGGTACCCGATTTACCGGATCGAACAACATCTTTTGCGACTCTCGCGTAAAATCCCTGCCGCACTATAACCCCGCCCCGAAGGCCCAGATAATTCCCCGTGACCACCGAAGTCGAACGTTTTTTTTCCGAACAAAGCCCGCTTGCCACCGAGGTGGCGTCGTTCCGTCCGCGCGCGCAGCAGCGGGAAATGGCGCTGGCGGTGGCGGTGGCGATACGCGACAACGCGATCCTCGTCGCCGAGGCGGGAACCGGGACGGGCAAAACCTTCGCCTACCTAGTACCCGCGCTGCTCAACGGCGGCAAAGTGGTGATCTCGACCGGCACGAAGAACTTGCAAGACCAGTTGTTCCAGAAGGACCTGCCGATGGTGCGCGATGCCTTGAAAGCGCCGGTGTCGGTGGCGCTGCTCAAAGGTCGCTCCAACTACGTGTGCCACTACCATCTTGAGCTGGCGCAATCGAACGGGCTGTTCAAGACGCGCGAGGATGTGAAGCATCTGGGCAAGATCGTGCAATACGCCAAGGTGACCCAAAGCGGCGACAAGAGCGGGCTGGCCGATGTGCCGGAGAACGCGCCGATCTGGATGCATGTGACTTCGACGCGCGACAACTGCCTGGGCCAGGAGTGCCCCATGCACAAGGAATGCTTCGTGCTCAAGGCGCGCAAGGAGGCGATGGAGGCGGACATTGTGGTGGTGAATCACCACCTATTCTTCGCCGACGTGATGCTGCGCGACGAGGGCGTCGCGGAACTGCTGCCGGCCTGCAACACGGTGATCTTCGACGAGGCGCACCAATTGCCGGAGACCGCCAGCCTGTTTTTCGGCGAGAGCATCTCGACCTCGCAGCTGCTCGATCTGGCGCAGGACGCGCGCCTCGAAGCCATCGCCTCGGCCAAGGACTTTGCGCCGCTGCCCAAAGGCTGCGATGAGCTGGACAAGGCCGCGCGCGACCTGCGGCTGGCATTCAAGAAGGAAGGCCGGTTGCCCGCCAGCGCAGCGGAGGGATTCAAGGAATTCCCGTCCGCACTGAAGAACACCAGCGAGAAGCTGACGCAACTCTGCGGACTGCTGGAGAAGCAGGCGGAACGCAGCGAGGGGCTGGAGAGCTGCTGGCAACGCGCACAGGCGCTGGTGCAGCAACTGAAGCAATGGCAGGACGGCGATACGCCGGACCAGGTGCGCTGGCTGGAGGTGTTCCACCACTCGCTGCAACTCAACACCACGCCGCTGTCCATCGCCGAGATATTCGAGAAGCAGATCGGCGGCAGCGCGCGCGCCTGGATATTCACCTCGGCCACACTTGCGGTGAAGCAGGACTTCTCCCATTACCTCGGCGAGATGGGGCTGATGAAGGCGCAGACCGCCTGCTGGGACAGCCCGTTTGACTACCAGCAGCAAGGCCTGCTGTACGTGCCGCAAAACCTGCCAGAGCCGAACAGCGAAGGCTACACCGAAGCGGTCGTGCAGGCCGCATTACCGCTGATCGGAGCCAGCAAGGGACGCGCCTTTTTGCTGTTCACCAGCCTGCGCGCGATGCAGCGCGCCCACGAAATCCTGCAAGCCGAATTTGACCTGCGCAACTGGGACTATCCGCTGATGCTGCAGGGCGAAGGCTCGCGCAACGAACTGCTCTCCCGCTTCCGCGAACACGGCAACGCGGTGCTGCTGGGCAGTCAGTCGTTCTGGGAAGGTGTGGACGTGCGCGGCGAAGCGCTGTCATTGGTGATCATCGACAAGCTGCCGTTCGCACCGCCGGATGATCCGGTGCTGTCGGCGCGCATAGAACAACTGAAAAAACAGGGCCACAACGCGTTCATGGAATACCAGTTGCCGCGCGCGATCATCACGCTGAAACAGGGGGCGGGACGCCTGATCCGCGACGAGAACGACCGTGGTGTGCTGATGATCTGCGACCCGCGCATCATCACCAAGCAATATGGCAAACGCGTGTGGCAAAGCCTGCCGCCGATGAAGCGTACGCGCGACGAGGCGGTGGCGGTGGAGTTCTTCAAACCGGCGCAAGAAAACGCGGAATAAGTCGGATCACCCGGGTAACCGACTCCTGCCAAAGCGTTCCGTCATGGTAGATGGTGTGAATTCATACATGGATGTTCAGGACGAGCAGGATGAAATCCTGCATATCCTGAATATCGATGTTCAATTTTTGTTGGGATGCGGCAACACCAGCCTGGCCACCAGCCCGCCTCCCTCGCGCTGTTCCAGATGGAACTCGCCGCCGTGCAACCGCGCGGCGCGTTCGACGATGGCCAGCCCCAGACCGGAACCGCCCGCGTCGCTGCGCGCCGCCTGCAGTCGCATGAACGGACGCTTGACCGTTTCGCGTTGCTCCTCGGGGATGCCCGCGCCGCGGTCGGCGACGCTCAGTTCGACGCCGTCATGCATGCTCCGCAGCGTCACCGTGATCTCGCCGCCGCCATACTTGATCGCGTTGTCCAGCAGGTTGGACAGCGCGCGTTTCAGCAGCAACGGCCTGACGGCAAGCGGCGGCAACGGCTGCAGGTCGAGTGCTAGTGAGCTGGCCTGCACTGCAAAGCGCTGAGCGACCTCTTCAACCAGCGCGGCCACATCGACAGGCACGAGGGCTTCGCTCTCGTCCAGGCGCGCATAGTCGAGGAACTGCTGAATCACTGAGTCCATCTGCTCCACGTCGGCGACCAAGCCTACACGCAGCGAGGCATCCGCAGTCAGCTCGGCGGCAAGGCGTACGCGCGCCAGCGGGGTGCGCAGGTCGTGCGAGATGCCGGCCAGCACCAACGCGCGCTCGCGCTCGTTCGCGGCGAGGTCGGCGGACATCCGGTTGAAGGCGCGCGACACTGTTTCGATTTCCTGCGCGCCCTGTTCCTGCAACGGTGACGGCGTCTTGCCCTCCCCTACTTGTTGCGCCGCCTGTGCAAGTTGCTTCAGCGGGCGGGCCACCTGGCGCGCGATGAAATATGCGCCGAGCAGCGCGAGCAGCAGCACCATGCCGCCCCATGCCAGCAGCACCTCGGACAGCGGATGCTCGATGCGTTCACGCGGCAACGCCAGCCAGAATTCGTCGCCGCCGATATGAAAACTCACCCACAGCGCCTCTTCGCCGTTGCGCCAGGCGGCGAAGCGCGTGTCCTCGCCCAGCCGCTCGCGCACCTCTTCCATCATCTCGTGCAACTCGGGCGATTCGTCTGGCAAGGGTTCGAGCACATCGGTCGGATCGGCCAGTTGTATGCGCATGCCTTCTTCGTCGCGCAGCTCCGCCAGCAGCGCGCTGCGCCACTCGGGGGCGGAGGACAGCACCGCGGCGCGGGTGAGGTTGACCGTAGACACTACGAATTGCGCCATCTGCTTCGCGCGCGGCTCCTGCACGGCATGGCGGAATATTTCGAGCGCCGCGGCGAGCGACAGCACGATCAGCACCACGATGAGCAGGAAGGAACGCCCCAGCAGCGTCTTCGGAAAGAGTTTCATTTTATGCAACTCAAGACTTCACGCCGTCGGGGACGAACACATAACCATGCCCCCACACCGTCTGGATGAAACGCGGCTTGGCGGAATCCGGCTCGACCAGTTTGCGCAGCCGCGAGATTTGCACGTCGATGGCGCGGTCGAACGGGTCGTGGTCGCGCCCCCGCGCCAGTTCCATCAGCTTGTCGCGCGACAGCGGCTGGCGCGGATGGGTCACCAGCACCTTGAGCAGGGCGAATTCGCCGGTGGTCAGCGGAACCGGTTCGCCGGCGCGGGTGAGGATGCGCGTGCCGAGATTCAGTTCGCACTCGCCGAAGCTCACGCTCTTTTCTTCGGCATCGGGTGCGCCCGCCGGTTGACTGCCCTTGCGCCGCAGCACGGCATTGATGCGCGCAACCAGTTCGCGCGGATTGAACGGCTTGGGCAGGTAGTCGTCCGCCCCCATCTCCAATCCGACGATGCGGTCGATCTCGTCGCCCTTGGCGGTAAGCAGGATCACCGGCACGTTCTCTCCGGCCGCGCGCAAGCGCCGCAGGATGGCTAGGCCATCCTCGTTGGGCAGCATCAGGTCGAGCACCAGCAGGTGGAAGCGCCCGAGTCGCAACGCCTTGTCCATCGCCTCGCCGTCGTGCACGGCACGAACGTCTAAGCCCTGCTCGCCCAGATAGCGCAGCAGCAGTTCGCGCAGGCGCGCGTCGTCGTCGATGATGAGGATACGGTGGGAATTGTTCATGGCCGCATGATAATCTGGACACAATGGATCGCTGTAAAAAATTGTGACCAATACAGCTAGCTGAAACAATTTTTT
>Ga0154375_1038_pt1 | contig 40908 bp, 38 predicted proteins | sample RifGroA2_FD_105619 | JGI IMG/M metagenome (GOLD analysis project Ga0154375, IMG submission 105619) | Gallionellales bacterium GWA2_59_43
TGGAACAATCTGGCCTACCTGAAACTTTGCGTGGAAAGCATACGCAAGTATTCGAGCCAGTCGCACGAAATACTGGTGCATATCAACGACGGTTCGGACGGCTCGCTGGACTGGGTGAAGTCCCAGGGCATCAAGTACACCCACACCGAAAAGAATGTGGGGGTGTGCCTTGCGGTGAATCATCTGGTGTCGCTGGCCAGACACGAGTGGGTGCTGTACATGAACGACGACATGGTCGCCTGTCCGGAATGGGACATCGCCTTCGAGAAGACGATAGCCTCGGCGGACAGCGATCTGGCCCTGTATTTCGGCACGCTGATCCAGCCGGAAAATGGCGGTAGCGACACCATCATCAAACAGGATTTCGGCACAAGCCCGGCCTCGTTCGACGAGGAAAAGATGACGAAGGAATATCTCGCCGACACGCGCGGAGACATCGTCGGTGCGGCTTCGCAGCCCACGCTGGTCAGCCGCAAGTGGTGGAGCATGGTGGGCGGATACAGTCTGGAATTCAGTCCGGGCATGAGCAGCGACGACGACCTGCTGATGAAATTCTGGGTTGCGGGCTGCCGCAATTTCCGCATCGTGGGCGCCAGCCGCTTCTACCATTTCGGCTGCAAGAGCACCGGGCGCATCAAGCACAACAAGGGGGGCCGTATTTTTGTGATGAAATGGGGTATCACCCAGATCGAGTTCTACCGCTTCTATCTGGCCTCGCTCAAGCGGGCGGACGGCGGAAATACGGCCGACAATCCGGCCAACTTCGCGCGCGGCTCCTTGCTGGGCAAGCTGCGTCGTGTTGGATATGGGCTGCGTTACAACTATCCGCTTGCCGACATCGAGGCCTGGGATCCCAAACCCGGCGCTGGTCAATGGGAGCGTGGCGGGGAAGAAGAGGATTGAGATTCAAGCGCCAGCAAGTGGCGATGAACTGCATTTCCCAGCAATAAGTAGCCTGTAGTGGAGAAGTGCGTGTTGTTGCCGGGATAGAGGTCCATCGTTTTCTGCACTATCGCCTGCCGCACTTCTCTCAGGATATTGGGGGCGCCGAGTTGACGCTCGGCCTTATCCCAGAAGTGCTTTTCCGGATAGAGATAGGCGGTCGACTTGTTCGGGACGATCACCCAGATCGGCGTTATCCCGGCCAGACGCGCATTGAGCCCGGCCATGCCTTTCAGCGTTTCATCTCCCAGATCGTCGGTGCGATCCTCACCCAGAAACGGCACATCCTTGCAGCGCTGGTGGCTGAACAGGCTGCAGCCTTGCTCCAGCCGTGACATCTTTACTCCGTTCGACAGCGACCACGAGATCAGCGCGGGATCGCTGAAATCATGTTCGTACTTCAGCACGTTCAACCAGGTTCGAATGCCGACAGAAAGACGTCCGGTGTAATTCTTCTCGTTCGGGTCAAATGAGGCGACCGGCGGAGCGACCGGCCCATCCGGGGCGCTGCCGTGCGTAAGCATATGCCTGCAAGCGAGCGATTTCGGGATATCGCCTGCGAGGCTATGTTCGACCCTCTCGAATACGACATATTTTCCGGCGTACCCCTGTTTACGCAACCAGGGAACAAAATCTTCGCAGATGCCCTGAACCGAACCCCACAACTCGGTGCGTACTTTAAATCCGCGTTGAGCCAAAACGCTCTGCCAGACTCGCGGTGCCGAAAAACTGTCTCCGATGACCAGAATATCGGCCTGTTGCCATGATGCCTGCTGGAACAGTTCGGGTGCCAATGATGGCTGCGGCTGCCTCCAGCCGAACAGCGTCTCAGGCAGTTGTGCCATTCGCGTCAGGTCGCCCTGGAAGTGCGCCCATGGCAGGAAATAAAAGCCGATTGCACCGTAGGCAAGAACTGCCACGGACACCAGGATCGAGAAAAATTTCGCGTGAGCCATGGTCAGAACTGGAAATAAAGGAAAGGGCTGTAGCTTCCGAACTGGTCGATCACCAGATACAGCATCCAGATGACGATGCCTGCCTGCAGCATCGTCAACGCGGCATTCCTTCTAATGAAACGGATATGCGTGGAATTCGGCAACAGCCATATCCAGGCCAGTGCCGGAATAAGCATGCGCATCAGTTTGCTGCCGGACATGTCGACGAGGGTCAGCAAATTTCCATGCAATACGGCATCGAACGAAATAGGACGGGCAGCGATACCGAACATGGCCTTGAGCATGACGACTGCCTGAGCCATGTTTTCGGCGCGAAACACCACCCAGGCCGCGACGACGGCGACAAACGTGAACATTCCGCCGGCCAGATTGCCTAGCCATACCGGAACCCAATTCAGGAAACGTCCCGAGATCATTTCTCGCCACAGGTGGTTCAACATCAGGTAAACGCCATGCAGCGCGCCCCAGAGCACGAAGGTCCAGCCGGCGCCATGCCACAATCCGCCGAGCAGCATGGTCGCCAGCAGGTTGATGTATCTCCGCAGCTTGCCATGGCGGCTGCCGCCCAATGGAATATAGAGGTAATCGCGCAGGAATGCGGACAGCGTCATATGCCAACGCCGCCAGAACTCGATGATGCTGGTGGCCTTATAGGGCGAGTTGAAGTTAATCGGAAGGCGTATCCCGAACATCAGCGCAATGCCGAGCGCCATATCGGTATAGCCAGAAAAATCGAAATATATCTGCAGGGTATAAGCCAGCGCCCCCGCCCATGCCTCGTATATCGTCGGCAGCGCTCCCGTCGCCATGCCGTGCTGTACGCCATCGAAGACACCGCTGGCATAAGGCGCAAAGGAATCCGCCCAGAGGGTTTTCTTCGCGAGCCCCAATGTGAACAGCATCAATCCGGTGGCGATGTTGTCCCAGTTAACCCGATAAGTGGCAGCATGCGCGAACTGCGGCATCATGTCCTTATGGTGCAGCACCGGCCCGGCGATCAGATGCGGAAAATAGGTGACGAACAGCGTGTAGTGGATGAAATTGTATTCCTTCACCTTGCCCTGATAGGTGTCCACCAGAAAAGCGATTTGTGTGAAGGTAAAGAACGAAATGCCTAACGGCAGGGCGATCTCGCCCAGCGTCAGCGACGAACCCGCTACCTCGTTGAGGTTGCCGACGAAAAAATTGGCGTACTTGTAATACGCCAACAGCGCGAGGTTGGCGGTGGTCGCGACGACCAGCAACTGTTTCTTGCGCGCCTCCTCATGCCGCACACCCGCTTTGGCAATCCACATCCCGAACGCATAGTTGCAGACGATGGAACCGAGCAGCAAGCCAACATAGGCCGGATTCCAGTAGCCGTAGAAGAACAGCGAAGCCAGCGCCAGCCACCCGGCGGCGAAGACATGACTGACTCTTCCCAACCAGAAGAAACCCAGCAGCACGACAGGCAGATAAGCGAAAATGAACGCGTAAGAGTTGAACAGCATCAGGCGGAATCAGCTTGGGAATGAATGGGTTTCATCGGAACCACACGAAAATCTGATACGCTATTTTACAGACAAACAGCTTGGGAAACGCGATGGCGATTTACGCAGTAGGCGATGTGCAGGGCTGCCACACCGAACTGGTAGGGCTGCTGGAAGCAATCCGCTTCGATCCGGCGCAGGACCAGCTATGGCTGGTCGGCGACCTAGTCAACCGCGGCCCCGGCTCGCTGGAGGTGCTGCGGCTGATTAAATCACTGGGAGACAGCGCGATCACCGTGCTGGGCAACCACGACCTGCATCTGCTGGCGGTGTCCACAGGTGCTGCGGAACTGCACCGCAGCGACACGCTGAACGAGCTGCTCGCCGCTCCCGACCGCGAAGAACTGCTGCACTGGCTGCGCCACCAGCGCCTGCTGCATGCGGAAGGCAATCACGTGCTGGTGCACGCCGGCCTGCTGCCGGGCTGGACGGTCAAACAAGCCGCCAAGCTCGCGCGCGAAGTCGAGACCGTGTTGCGCGGCGACGACTACGCTACCTTCTTCGCGCGCATGTACGGCAACAATCCGCACGGCTGGGACGACAGCCTCACCGGCTACAGGCGCCTGCGCGTGATCACCAACGCACTGACGCGCATGCGCATCTGCACTCCGCAGGGCGACATGGAGTTCAAGTTCAAGGGCGAACAACACAACATTCCCGCAGGCTACCTGCCCTGGTTCGACGTTCCTGACCGCGCCAGCCGCGACGCGACCGTGATCTTCGGCCACTGGTCCGCACTGGGTCTGATGCTTCGGGACAATGCGATCGCGCTGGACACCGGCTGCCTCTGGGGCGGCCCGATGACCGCGATCCGCCTGGACGACCGCGAACTGTTTCAGGTCGAATGCAACAACCCGGTGGCGAAGCATTGGTAATACGTCGGCATTGACCCGGCAAGGTCGCATGTATAGACTCGCGTTTATACATTTTGCGTGAGGAACAAACCATGTCCGAAGCCATTCTCGATATCAAACGCTGGGGCAACAGCCTCGGTGTCCGCCTGCCTGCGGCGGTAGCACGCAAGGCGCATCTGCATGCCGACCAGCGCGTGCGCATTTCCGTCGAAGGCGACCACCTCGTTATCTCTCCGGTGGCAGACGCGCCGCTGACGCTGGAGCAGCGGCTGGCTATCTACGATCCAGAACGGCACGGCGGCGAACAGATGAGCACGGAGCAGAGCCTCGGGGCCGAGCGGTGGTAGCCGCACCAAAACCGTCGGACAGCAAGCGCAAGACCTGGTCGCCGGATCGCCAGGACATCATCTGGATCGACTGCAACCCGCAAATCGGACGAGAGATGCGCGATGTCCACCCCTTCCTCGTGCTCTCGCCGCGCGCTTTTAACGAGAAAACCTCGCTGGTGATCGGCCTGCCGATGACCACCGCGGAATACAACGCCGACAACCCCTTCGCCGTCGTAGTCGGTGCGGCGAAAGGACGCAAGTCTGGACAGACCAGCTACGTGCTGTGCCACCAGCCCAAGTCATTCGACTGGCGCTTGCGCAAAGCCAAGGCCCATCCGCTAGTCAGACTGACGGACGCGCTGTTCGTGCAGGTGTGCGAACGGCTGAACCAGATTATTCAGATCGGTTGAAAAATCCGGTGGCGAAGCATTGCCAGTGCGTGCCAAGTTACTACCCAATTCATTTTTAAGTATTCAGTCTCATGAAATTTCCACCCCTTGGGACACTTTTCTTAACGTCAATTCTCGCCGGGTGCGGCAATACATGCGAGAACAAAATCTCACAAAGTATTTCTTCCCCTTCAGGGGCATATAAGGCCGTTATCTTTTCAAGATAATTGCGGTGCCACCACTGGTTTTAACACTCAAGTCTCGATCTCACACGCCAATGAGGTCCTTCCAGATGAGGGCGGCAACACGCTCATTGCTGATGAAACCATACCCATAGTCGTGCACTGGAGTAGTGACTCTGCTTTCCAAATATCAGGAATTGGTGACACCTCACCAATTAAACAGAGTCTGCTTGTCTCTGGTGTTGCAGTTACCTATGCCAAGTAATCGCGCTCTTGAACGAAAAGGCTGCCCTCGTAGGGCATAACTATCAACGGGCATTGCGCCGTATGTAACCTATCAGCACCAATGCAAATCGGCGCCCCTGAGGACGCCGATCCGTTGCTACCCTGCCCGATACGACTAAACGATCAGTATCTCCGCCGCTGAGTCGGCACGCCCGGCGTGCGTCCCTCGATATGACGGAACGTGATGCGTCCCTTGCTCAAATCGTAGGGAGACAGCTCCAGCGAGACCTTGTCGCCGGCGATGATGCGGATGTGATTCTTGCGCATCTTGCCGGCGCTGTAGGCGATCAGCTTATGACCGTTGTCCAGCGTGACGCGGAAGCGCGAATCCGGCAGCACTTCTTCCACCACGCCGGCCATTTCGAGCAGTTCTTCCTTCGCCATCTATTTAAGCGCCTCGAATGTTCGACGCCTGCTGGCCTTTAGGACCAGTGGTGATGTCGAAATTCACGCGTTGACCTTCGGTCAGCGTCTTGAAGCCTTCGCTCTGGATCGCGGAAAAATGCGCGAACAGATCGTCGCCGCCATTTTCCGGCGTGATGAAGCCGAAGCCCTTGGAATCGTTAAACCATTTTACTGTGCCTGTTGCCATGTCTTGTATCTCCTGAAAAACAAAGGGGTCTGCCCCCGAACGGGACGAAGGTCAAGACGGCAAGGAGATGAAGGGAGAAATACCGCAGGAAGCGGGCACTGAACCAGACAGCAACGAGAGGGCTTGAAAATCGTTGGCGCGCACTATGCGCCGTATCAGGGGGAATAGCAAATGAAATTATCAATCTAGCTCGATCAGCAAGTGCTGCATCATTCCCTCCGCCTGCCTCGCATATCCGCCTCCGAACAGGTTGGCGTGATTGAGGATGTGGTACAGATTGTATAGCTCCTTGCGCACGGCATAGCCCGCATCCAGCGGATAGCTCGCGCGATAGGCTACGTAAAAATCCGCAGCATAGCCGCCGAACAGTTCAGTCATCGCGAGATCGCATTCGCGATCGCCGTAATAGCTTGCTGGATCGAAGATCACCGGGGTGCCGTCCACCAGATATGCATGGTTGCCGCCCCACAGATCGCCATGCAGCAGCGATGGCTGCGGCGCGTAGCCGTCGAAGAACGCGGGCAGCGTATCCATCAGCGTCGCTCCCAGCGTTTGCAGCTTGCCGCCATAGCCATTCTGTTTCGCTAAATGCAACTGGTAGCCCAGCCGCCGTTCGCGCCAGAACGCGACCCAGTCGTCGGTCCAGCCGTTCGGCTGCGGCGTGGCGCCGAGGAAGTTGTCGTGCGGGAAGCCGAATTGTTCTGCAACACTGCGATGCATCGCGGCGAGTTGTACGCCGAGCTGTGCGGCACGACCGCGGCCATTCATATCCAGATATTCAAGCACGAGGAAAGACTGTGTACCGCCGCATCCATGAACCACCGGCTGCGGCACGCGCACGGTATGCGTCGCGGCGATCGCCTCCAGCCCGGAGGCTTCGGCAGCGAACCCTGTCCTGAGCCAGGTCGAAGGGATCGCATCATGGCCCGCGTCGTTGAGCTTGACGAAGAAGTCGCGGCCATCGCGGCCGCGCAGACGATATGCCTGGTTGATGCAGCCGCCGCCAACCGGATCGTGGCCCGCATGCTGGAAGGGCTGGCCGGTCGTCGCAGCAATCGCGGCGGAGATGGCGGCCCAGTCGACCATCAGGGTTGGGGGGTAGCCTTCGCCGGATCGGCGGCTGGCGGCGTCTCGGCAGTAAGCAATTCGACGCGCGTCCCGTCACCCTTGCGCACGATGCGCACACGGTCGCCGACCTTGAATGTGTCCGGCTTGCCCGGCTGCATCACGTAGGCGCTCTTGCCGCTTTCGTCCAGCTTGACCCAGATCTCCAGACCGGGCTTGGTGGCGATGCCTGCCTGATGGCCCAGTGTACCGCCCAGCACCGAACCGAATATCGAGCCGACCACCGAGCCGCGTCCGCCGCCGGCATTGCCGCCGCCGACCTGACCGAACACGCCGCCAACATTCGCGCCCGCATAAGAACTGTCGTCCAGCTCGATGGGCGTGACGGCCTCGATCACGCCGAGCTGCACAACATCATTCGGCTTGTCGGCGGAGCGGCTACCGACACCCTGTGGTGTACTGGCACAACCAGCCAGCAACAGTACGATGGCGAGCAGTGCTCCTGCAGAACGAGCCAGATTCATCGATGCAGGCAGCGGCATCATGGCTTACAGCGGCAGCGCAAAACCGAAATGCTGCTCGAACTGCGCCTTCAGCTCGTCCTTGGTCGGGGCATGGTTCTGGCCGCCGCGGCTGGCGATCTTGATCGAGCCCAGTAACGACGCGAGACGGCCGGCGGTCTCCCAGTCCCAGCCGTTCTGGATGCCGTACATCAGGCCGGCGCGATAGGCATCGCCGCAGCCGGTCGGGTCGACGATGGACGCGGGCTTCGGCGTCGGGATCGCGATCTCCTTGCCGTTCGCGTAGATCATCGAGCCGTCGCCGCCCAGCGTGACGATCAGCGCCTGCACCGAGCCGGCGATCTGCTTCAGCGTCTTGCCGGTCTTGTCCTGCAGCAATTTGGCTTCGTAGTCGTTCACGGTGACGTAGGTCGCCTGATCGATGAAGCGCAGCAGGTCGTCGCCGGAGAACATCGGCATGCCCTGACCCGGATCGAACACGAATGGAATGCCCGCTTCGACGAACTGTTCGGCGTGTTCCATCATGCCCGCGCGTCCATCCGGCGACACGATGCCGAGCGTGACATCACTCGCCTCGCTCACCTTGTTCTGCTCGGAAAATCCCATCGCGCCCGGATGGAACGCGGTGATCTGGTTGTCGTCGAGGTCAGTGGTGATGAAGGCCTGGCCGGTGAAGCTGTCCGGCACATGGCGGATATGCTTCTGCGAAATGCCCAGCTTCTCCAGCCGCTTGGCGTAGGGCATGAAGTCGTCGCCGACCGTCGCCATGATCTGCGGATTGCCGCCGAGCAGCTTCAGGTTGTAGGCGATGTTGCCGGCGCAGCCGCCGTATTCGCGGCGCATCGTCGGCACCAGAAAGGCCACATTCAGGATATGCAGCTGCTCGGGCAGGATGTGCTTCTTGAAGTGGTCGGGGAACACCATGATGGTGTCGTAAGCCATGGAGCCGCAAATCAGAGTATTCATATCGTTGCCGGATCGTGATTTAAGAAAGTCGCGATTATAACTGCCTCGGACGTTTCGTCCGCAGAAGCAATCGAAAGTCGACAATCTTCAGTCACTGCCCCAAACCTAATGCTGTTCGCTTTAGGAAAAATTCCGTTCGCCTGCCGAAGAGCTCTGGTTGCGAAGCCGGTGGTTTACATGCTATTTCGCGTAATCCAGATAAATATTTACCCGCCGGTTTTCGCGCCTTCCCTCTGCGGTCCAGCTGTAGGCAACCCGCCGCGCGTGCCCGAAACCGGTTGCGGACAACCGGCTGCGCTCGATGCCGAATTTATCCGCGAGGTAATTCACCACGCTCTCCGCGCGGCGCTTCGACAGAGCCGCGTTCTCCGAAATGCCGGAGTGCCCTTCTATTGTCGCCGAGGCATCCGGATTGTCCTTCAGGAACTCCGCCACTCGGGCGAGTTCGTCGTGGTAGCGAGGTTTGATGTTGTCGCGATTCCTGTCGAACTCCATGTCCAGTCCAGCCATGGTGATGCGGCCCGGCACCGGCTTGAAACCTTCCTTGATATCCATCGCGCAATCGATGATGGAATCGATCCGCCGATTCTGCCGCTTGCCCTCATCGGTGCTGTTGTCCGCCACCGGGCGCGTCTTGCCGTATCCCTGGGCTTTCAGCCGGGAGCGGTCGATGCCGGCATGCTCGACCAGATAATCCACCACACTGTTCGCGCGGCGCTGCGACAGTTGCATGTTGTATTCATCCGTCCCGACCTCGTCGGTATGCCCCTCGATCACGGCAGTTGTGTCTGGATACTTCCTCATATAAGCGCCCAGCCGCTCGACCGATGCCTCGTATTCGTGCTGGATTGCATAACGGTCGATCTCGAACTGGATATCCAGCGTGGTGCAGTACTTGATCCGATCCGGCAGTGGGGCCGGCGAAATCTCTTTGACAGGTGCTTCCGCAACAGGCGCTGCCGCACTCGTCAGCAGATCCGGATCGCATTCCTCGATAGCCATCTTCGGCGTCCAATAACCCGTGCGCCAGCACAGCCCCGTCCCGCTCTTCACCAACTCGCCGCGACTATCGACCAGATAACCTTGCGTGCGCGGCTCGTTATGCGCCATAACTTGCACAGGAATAATGGCCGCCGCACAAACCGCTACAACCACGATGCGTTGCAGCACTTTGCATGGTTCATTGTTTGGGCTTGGATTGTTCGGGCCTGAATAGTTATTCATGACAAACTCCTTTGCGAGGACCACAGTGAAAATCGATAGTGAACATCGATATGAGCAGTGTCGCGTCAGATGAACTCAGCACACAATGGAGCAAAGTATGTAGTTTTCCCGGCAGGACTGTAGTAGCCCTATTTGCCGCCACTATGAATTTCTGTTTCAATTGCACATGACATTTTAATAATTGTTTAACAATGAAATTGTAAAATGATGAAACCGGTCCAAGTGGTGAAGGCATTGGCGGCATTGGCGCAACCGACCCGGCTGGCGGTCTTCCGCTTGTTGGTGACGGCCGGGCCGGAAGGCATGGCGGCGGGACAGATAGCCGAAAAGCTGAAGGCGTCGCCGGCGACGATGTCGTTCCACTTCAGAACATTAAACCATGCCGGACTGGTGGAAAGCAGGCAGGAAGGCCGCTTCATCTTTTACGCCGCCAATTTCACCGTGATGAACGGCATGGTGGATTACCTGACGGAAAACTGTTGCGGCGGCAATGCGGAGGCATGCAAGACGCCAGGCAAGAAATGTTGAAAACCTTAAAGGAGACTCGAATGAGTGGGAGGCAATATAACGTGCTGGTGTTGTGCACCGGCAATTCAGCGCGCAGCATACTGGGCGAAGTGTTGTTCAATACCTTGGGCAAGGGAAAGTTCAAGGCTTATAGCGCAGGCAGCAAACCGGCGGGCAAGGTCAATCCGGGCGCACTGGAATGGCTGAAAGCCAATGACCACAGCACCGAAGGGCTGCGCAGCAAAAGCTGGGACGAGTTCGCCGCACCCGGCGCGCCGGAATTCGATTTCATTTTCACCGTGTGCGACAACGCGGCAGGCGAAGCATGCCCGCTGTGGCTGGGCAAACCGGCTACGGCGCACTGGGGCATTCCTGATCCGGCTCATATCGAAGGCGACGTGGCACGCCGTGCGGCGTTCAACAAGGCCGCCGAACAATTGGCTCGTCGCATCCAGTTGTTCCTGAGCCTGCCTATCGAAAAACTGGACAAGCTGGCACTGAAAGAGAAACTCGCCGAAATCGGACGCATTCAGGACTGAGGCGAATGTAATGAACCTCTTCGAACGCTACCTCACCCTCTGGGTCTTCCTCTGCATCGTCGTCGGCGTGGTGCTGGGTCAATTCTTCCCGGCGCCGTTCCACTGGCTGGGCGAACTGGAGATCGCCAGGGTCAACCTGCCGGTCGGCCTGCTGATCTGGGTGATGATCATCCCGATGCTGTTGCGCATCGACTTCGGTGCGCTGCACGAGGTGCGCAAACACTGGCGCGGCATCGGCGTCACGCTGTTCGTCAACTGGGCGGTCAAACCGTTCTCGATGGCGTTGCTGGGCTGGCTGTTCATCCGCCATCTGTTCGCGCCCTGGCTTCCCGCCGACCAGCTCGACAGCTACATCGCCGGGCTGATCCTGCTGGCCGCCGCGCCCTGCACCGCAATGGTGTTCGTGTGGAGCCGACTGGTGAACGGCGAGCCGATGTTCACGCTGAGCCAGGTCGCGCTCAACGACGCCATCATGGTGTTCGCCTTCGCGCCGCTGGTGGCGCTGCTGCTCGGCCTCTCCGCCATCGTCGTGCCGTGGGACACGCTGCTGGTGTCGGTGGTGCTGTACATCGTGATCCCGGTCGTCATCGCGCAACTGTTGCGCAAGGCCTTGCTGCGTAAAGGTCAGGCCGAGTTCGAACAAACCTTGGAAAAGATCGGCCCGTGGTCAATCTCCGCACTGCTGCTGACGCTGGTGCTGCTGTTCGCCTTTCAGGGCAAGGCCATCGTCGAGCAACCGCTCATCATCGCGATGCTGGCCGTACCGATCACCATACAGGTGTACTTCAATTCCGCGCTAGCCTACTGGCTGAACCGCCGCGCGGGCGAAGCCCATTGCGTCGCCGGCCCGTCGGCCTTGATCGGCGCATCCAATTTCTTCGAGCTCGCGGTCGCGGCGGCGATCAGCCTGTTCGGCTTCGAATCGGGCGCGGCGCTGGCCACCGTAGTCGGCGTGTTGATCGAAGTGCCGGTGATGCTAAGCGTGGTGTATATCGTGAAGCGCAGCCAAGGGTGGTACGAGAACAAGGACGCGCGCTAATCATGCTCCCCCAGAGTAATGAGCGGATTCATTATGACCGCGCAAGCACAACTTCTAGTGCAACCTGCCGGATGGCTGACCAGTCCGGGAAGCAATCAACTTGTCTCGTGCATTCCGTGGATGACTGAGGTTATAAGGGTGACTGTAGTCATCGACTACATGGTGTCCCCTAGGGGTATTACCTGCAATCAGGTATTAAGGTAACCGGCCTATTCATCCAAACTTGGACTCTTGCCAGTTGCGCCCGAGAGACAGGGAAGAATACATGCCGGACACCATCATCTTCAGCGACCTGGATGGAACCCTGCTCGACTCGGCGGACTATTCCTTTGCGGCCGCCAGGCCCGCGCTGGGGTTGATCCGGGAGAGGGAGATTCCGCTCGTCCTGTGCTCCAGCAAGACGCGCGCGGAAATCGAAGACTATCGCTGGCGTCTGAACAACGAACACCCCTTCATTGCCGAGAATGGCGGCGGGATATTCATTCCGCGCGGGTATTTTTCGGTGCCGTTCGAAGCCGTAGCATTCGACGACTACTATCTCATCCAGCTCGGCATACCTTATATCGAAATCAGGCGCCGTTTCGTCGCGCTACGCGAGCGACTCGGGATCAAGGTGCGCGGTTTCGGCGACATGACGAACGCAGAGGTCACCGTCCTGACCGGGCTTACCCGCAAAGAGGCTGCGCTGGCGAAGCGGCGCGACTTCGACGAGGCCTTCGTGTTCGACGGCCCGCCCGACGAGTCCTTCCTCAAGGCGATAACAACCGACGGCCTGCACTGGACCCAGGGGCAGTTCTTCCACATCCTCGGCGACCACGACAAGGGCCGCGCGGTGAAGCTGCTGGAATTGCTCTACCGGCAGGAATACGGCGCGGTCGCGAGCATAGGCCTGGGCGACAGCCTGAACGACCTGCCGATGCTGCAGGCGGTGGACCGCCCGGTGCTGGTGAAAAAAGCGGACGGCGGTTTCGATGCGCGCATCGACCTGCCCGGCTTGTTGAAGACGCAGCATCCCGGTCCGTTCGGCTGGAACGACGCCGTGCTGCAACTACTCGTCGCTCCCGCACAGGCGCATGCAGACAGCGCGCGGCAGACGCTGACCGGAATATTCGACGCCGCGCTGGCCGCGGTCGATCCTTACCGTGCGGTGTTCGATGCCATGCATATCGAAGACGGACATCTGCTGGCCGGCGGCACGCCCTATGACCTCGCCGCCTGCGAGCGCATCGTCGTGGTCGGCGCGGGCAAGGCCACGGCGCGCATGGCGCTGGCCGTCGAGGAGCTGCTGGGCGAACGCATCTCGTCTGGATTGGTGATCGTGAAGCAAGGCCATAGCGCGCCGCTGCGTATCGTCGAGCAGGTCGAGTCGTCCCACCCGGTTCCCGGCGCGGCCGGCGCGGCGGCGACAGCGCGCATGCTGGACATGCTGCGCGACGCCGACGACAAGACGCTGGCGATCTGCCTGCTTTCCGGGGGCGCATCCGCGCTGCTGGTCGCACCCGTCGAGGGCGTGACGCTGCAGGACAAACAGCAGACGACGACACTGCTGCTGAATGCGGGCGCGTCCATCGCCGAACTGAACGCGGTGCGCAAGCACCTGTCGGCGGTCAAGGGCGGCCGGCTGGCACAGGCGGCCGCCCCCGCACAACTGGTCGCGCTGATCCTTTCCGACGTGATCGGCGACCGGCTGGACGTGATCGCCTCGGGGCCGACCGCGCCGGACGCCTCGACCTACGCCGACGCCTGGGCGGCGCTCGAAAAATACGGCTTGCAGGACAAGCTGCCATCGCGTGTGCTCGAACATCTGGAACGCGGGCTGGCGGGGCAGGAGGCCGAGACGCTGAAGGCCGGCGCGCCCTGCTTCGGGCGGACGCAGAACCTCATCGTCGGCAGCCTGGCCCAAGCGCTCGCCGCCGCCGCGGAAAAGGCGAGACAACTCGGCTTCGTCGCGGAGATCGTCGCCGCCGACCTGCAGGGCGAGGCGCGCGACGCCGCGCACCGGCTCGCGCGGCGCGCCCATGCCACGCTCGCCGCGATGCGCGCGGGCGAACGGCGCTGCCTGCTGTGGGGCGGCGAGACGACGGTCACGGTGCACGGCGGCGGCATGGGTGGCCGCAATCAGGAACTGGCGCTGGCCTTCGCGCTGGAGATCGATGGTATGTCCGGCATCGCCCTGCTCTCCGCAGGCACCGACGGCACCGACGGACCGACCGATGCCGCCGGCGCAACAGTGGACGGCGGGACGGCGGCAAGAGCGCGCGGCCACGGCCTCGACCCGGTCGCATATCTGGCGAACAACGACTCGTACCACTTCTTCCGTCGTCTCGACGAATCATCCGGTGGCCATAGCCATCTCAAGACCGGACCGACCGGAACCAACGTGATGGACCTGCAGGTCGTGCTGTGCGAAAAGGAGATGCCCGCATGAACGGCGCCGTCTTCAGGAACGACGTGCATGCCCAGCTGGCGCAGATAGCACGGGCCGACATCGTGGTGGGCATCCCCAGCTACAACAGCGCGCTCACCATAGGCCATGTGGTGCGCGCCGTGCAGGCCGGGCTGGCCAAGTATTTCCCGGATCGCAAGGCGGTGATCGTCAACTCGGACGGCGGCTCGACCGACGGCACCACCGACGTGGTGCAGCAATCCTCCGTCGAGGATTTCGAGTCCATCCTGCTGCATCACCGCGTCGCACCCATCGCCAAGCTGGCGTTCCCCTATTCCGGCATCCCCGGCAAGGGCAGCGCCTTCCGTTCGGTGTTCGAGATCGCCCGGACACTGGATGCGCAGGCCTGCGCGGTGGTCGATTCCGACCTGCGCAGCATCGCGCCGGAATGGATGGAGCTGCTGCTGAAGCCGGTGCTGGAAGGCGGTTTCGACTACGTCTCGCCGCTGTACCACCGCCACAAGTTCGACGGCACCATCACCAACAGCATCGTGTACCCGCTCACGCGCGCGCTCTACGGCAAGCGCGTGCGCCAGCCCATAGGCGGAGACTTCGGCTTCTCCGGCAAGCTGGCGCAGTTCTATCTGGGCCGGGACGTGTGGCAGACCGATGTCGCGCGCTTCGGCATCGACATCTGGATGACCACCACCGCGCTGGCGAACGACTTCAGGGTCGCGCAGTCCTTTCTCGGCGCGAAGATCCACGACGCCAAGGACCCCGGCGCAGACCTGTCCGACATGCTGTACCAGGTGGTCAGCGCCACCTTCGACCTGATGGAGAACTATGCCGGGGTGTGGATGCCGGTCCGCGGCTCCGAGCCGGTGCCCACGTTCGGCTTCGAGTACGGCGTCGGCCTGGAGCACGTCAACGTGAACACCGCGAGGATGCTGCACATCTTCCGTGAGGGGCTAGTGAATCTGCGCGAGATATGGCTGGAAATTCTCGGCGCCGGAGACCTGCGCGAGGTCGAGCGGCTGGGCGCGCTGGACGACGCGGCATTCCATTTTCCGCCCGGCCTGTGGAGCCGGATCGTTTACGACTATGCGCTCGCCTTCCATCGCCGGAAGATGCCCGCCGAACACCTGATCAAGTCGCTCACGCCGCTGTATGTCGGCAAGACCGCTTCTTTCGTGATGGCGGCGCAGGGCATGAGCCAGGCCGAGGCGGAAGCCGAAATCGAAAAACTCTGCATGGAGTTCGAGAGCAACAAGGACTATCTGACAACCAGCTGGAAAAAAGGAGGTGTGCCATGACGGAATTTCTGGAAATGATGTTCGAGCCTGTGCAGGAACTGTACGCGCAATTCAGGGCGTTCCTGCCCGGCCTGCTGGCGATGCTGGTGATCCTGGTCGCCGGCATCCTGCTGGCAAAGCTGCTCCGGCTGATCCTGGTCAAGTCCCTCACCGCGGTGGGATTCGACAGCTGGTCCGACCGCATGGGCTTCACCACGCTGATGCGCAAGGGCGACCTGTGGTCCAAGCCTTCCGCCGTCGTCGGCGCAACGGTGTACTGGCTGCTGATCATCGTCACGCTGATGGTCGGCCTGAGCGCGCTCAAGGTCGCCGCCATCGACCTGATGGTGGCGCAGTTCTTCGGCTATATGCCGCGCGCCTTCTCCGCCGCGATCATCCTGAGCATCGGTTATTTGCTGTCCGGCTTCGTCAGCCGCGCGGTGCTGATCGCCGCGGCGAACAGCGGCTTCCATTACGCCAAGCTGCTGGCCGAAACCGTGCGCACGCTGCTCGCGGTGCTGATCCTCGCGATGGTGATGGAACAGCTGCAGATCGCGCCCAGCATCGTGTTGGCCGCCTTCTCCATCGTCTTCGGCGGCATCGTCGCCGCGCTCGCGATTGCCTTCGGCGTGGGCGGCATAGACGCGGCAAGGCGGGTGATCGAGCGCGAGTCGGCGGAGAAGCGCGCCGAACAGGACGAGATAGAACATATCTAGGAGGCTGCCATGTCGGACTTTTATCAGACGGGAATCATCACCACGCTGCACCAGCTCGGCCAGCCCGCGCTGGATAGACTGGAGGCGGAGCTGCACGCTTTTTCCAGGGCCAAGCCGATCGCGCTGGTGCTGCCGGCGCTGTATTCGGAGTTCGAGGGGCCGGCGATGCCGGGCATCGTGCGCGAGCTGAGCAAGGTGAAATACCTGAACGAGATCGTGCTGACTCTCGATCAGGCATCGGAGCAGCAACTGAAGCAGGTGCGCGAGTTCATGTCGCCGGTCTCCACCGAAGTCAGCATCATCCACAACAACGGCAGACGCATAGGCGAGATATACGAAATGCTGGCGAGGAACGGGCTGGACGTGGGACCGCCAGGCAAGGGGCGCTCCGCATGGCTGGCCTACGGCTACGTGCTGGCGCGCGCACAGTCTGACGTGATCGCGCTGCACGATTGCGACATCGTCACCTACGGCCGCGAGCTGCTCGCGCGCCTGTGCTACCCCGTGGCCAATCCCGCGCTGGACTATGTGTTCTGCAAGGGGTATTACAGCCGCATCTCGAACAAGATGAACGGACGCGTCACGCGTCTGCTGGTGACGCCGCTGGTGCGCTCGCTGCAGCAGCTCGTGGGGCAGCATGGTTTCCTGGTGTTCCTCGACAGCTTCCGCTATCCGCTGTCGGGGGAGTTCTGCATGACTACCGATGTCGCGCGCATGAACCGCATCCCCAGTGACTGGGGACTGGAAGTAGGCTCGCTGGCCGAGGTGTACCGCAACTACTCGCCGCGCCGGATCTGCCAGGTGGACATCGCCGCGAATTACGACCACAAGCACCAGGCGCTGTCGGCCGACGACGCGGCCAAGGGCCTGATGAAAATGACGGTGGACATCTGCAAGTCCATCTTCAGGACGCTGGCCTCCGACGGCGTGGTGTTTTCGGACGGCCTGTTCAAGTCGCTGATCGTGACCTATCTGCGGCAAGCCGAGGACACGCTGACGAAATACGAGGCCGACGCGACCATCAACGGCCTCGCTTTCGACCGTCACGAAGAAGCCAAGGCAATGGAGGCGTTCAGCAAGGCCCTCTCCCTCGCCGCACAGGCCTATATCGACAACCCCATGGGCTCGCCGCTCATCCCGAACTGGAGCCGCGTGAAAGCCGCGATCCCGGACATCTTCGAGATGCTGAAGACTGCGGTGGATGCGGACAACCGCTGAGCCGTACAACGTAACAACTCCTTGCGCCGCATAGGCCGGAATGCATATGCATTCCGGCCTATGGTTTTGTGCCTAGCGGGTTGCTATAGTCGTGCGCGCCTGACGGTCTGGACGGTTATGAATCGACCTGCTACAGCCGTCGAGCGCGCGCCGCAGCGCTGGGCGCGGGCGCGAAGAGGAAGTCAGGAAGGCCTTTGAACAATGGATTCCCAGGCTACAAAACGCATTATCCGATCAGCTCTGGAATCTCATTGAATCTTATGGAAAGGCGGTCCGCGAACACCCCGAAGCCACAATTGAAAATCTCGATGAACTCTTGGCGGAGTTGAAAGAAGCTGCAAAAATTCGCAATGTGATCTGTCATGGCTCTTGGCGATCACCCAATTTGGAAGGCGCTTCAGTTCCCTTCATTAATCGCCGGTTTGAAACTGCCATTGATATTTCGTTCCTGGTCCAGCTTCAGAAGCACGTGTCAGAACTCACATGCGCTGTCATTGATACCGTTACTCGCATGGGCTGGCAGTTCCCGGGCTCCGAAGGACCAGGCACAGTTATCTGGGAGTCTCGTAAATGAACTATCCGCCTAACAAGCGCGTGGAGTCGGACTCGCTACGTCGGCGCTTCGCGCTGCCTCCGCGCACCGCCGTCTAGGCCATCTCCACTGCTCTTACTTCAAGCTCCACATTCAGCCGAGAACGCACTGCGCTGAAGATGGCGGCAAGGTTGTCCATGCTGGGGTTGCCGTGTTGCGACAGCATGCGATGCAGGCTCTTGCTGGGCTTGTCGGTCATTTTCGCCAGTTGCTCGAAGCCTATTGTCGCGTTTACAAGGTCGCGCAGGATCAGGCGGGCGGTTTCCGGTTCTCCGCTCAGGAACAGGGTTGCCGCTTCGTCGAGCAGCGCCTTAGCGAATTCGGGGTCGCGCTCTACACGTTCGACCACGGTCTGTTTGAAATTTCGAGTGAGTGCCATGACGATCACCTCTTTTTTGCTTCGGTTTGTCTTGCTTTCTTGCGCGCCTTGTATTCGGCGAGCAGCTCTTTGGCCCGGTCGATATCGCGCTGCTGTCCGCGCTTGGTGCCGCCGCCGAACAGGATGATGAGCGTGTCGCCATCCTTGGCGAGATAGATGCGGTAGCCGGGGCCCCAGTCGATGACATATTCGCCCATGCCGTCGAACCATTTCACGCGGGAAGTGTTGCCCAGTTCCATGCGCAACTTGGCCGTAACGACCTTGGCGGCGACCTGCGTGTCAAGACTGTCGAACCAGGCCTTGTACGGGTTCGAACCGTCCTCGCGAAGATACTCTTCGACCGTGATTTTCATGAAGTCATGGTAACTAGTAAGTTACTATAAGGCAAGAGGCGAATCAGGCCTGAAGAGGCCGCTTGAGCGGCCTAGACTTGTCCTTCCTTTCCGTAGAACCACTTGAGCAGGAACGGCGGCGCCATCGTGGACAGCGCGATGACGATCAGCATCGCGGCATACAACTCACCAGACAGGATGCCCTGACTGAAACCGAGTTGCGCGAAAATCAGGCCCACCTCGCCGCGCGGGGTCATCGACAGGCCGATGGCGATCTGGTTATGGCGCGGCTCCTTGATGAAGAAACCTGCCGCGAATTTTCCGACGAAGGCGACCAGCAGCAGCGAGCCCGCCAGCAGCCACACGAAGCTGGAGCTCCAGTCCACCGCGCTGAGGTTCAGCGACACGCCCACCATCACGAAGAACAGCGGGGAGAAGGTGTGGATCAGCGGGCGCATCTGCTCTTCGAGGCGGTGCGCCAGCTTCGGGCTGGGCTGGAAGATGAGCTTCGTCCTCCCCATCGGAAACTTGAAGCCGAAGTGCTGGCTGAACGCCAGACCCGCCGCGAAACCGCCCATGATCTCAGGCGCGCCGACCGCATGCGCCAGCCAGGAGAACAGCAGGATCAGCGACAGCGCCATCGTCAGCAGCAGACCGGGCGAGGCGGCGTGCTGGTCGAGACGGTCGATCACCACCGCCGCCAGTTTCGCGACGACGGGCGCGAGCACCATGAACAGCACGATGTACAGGCTCACCTCGCCCAGCGCCTGGAACGACACCTCCTGCTCCACCGCGAACTGGTACAGGAACGCCAGCGCCAGCACGCCGAGGATGTCGTCCAGCACCGCCGCGCCGATGACAATCTGCGCCTCGTCGGAATGGCGTTTGCCGAGGTCGTCGAGCACGCGCACGGTGATGCCTATGCTGGTCGCCGTCAGCGTGCCGCCGATGAACAGCGCGACCAGGTTGGGCAGGCCGAACATGAATGCGCCGACGCCGTAGCCGAGCGCGAACGGCAGCGTGAAGCCGACTATCGCGACGACATAGGGCTTGGCTCCGGAACGAGCCAGACGGGAAAGATTCGTATCCATGCCGACCTCGAACAGCAGCAGGATGATGCCGATCTCGGCCAGCAGCTTCATCGTGGTGTCGGGCGACACCCAGCCCAGCAGCGAAGGCCCGATCAGCAGGCCGGCCAGCAACTCGCCTATCACCGGCGGGATGCCGAATCGCGCGACGGTCTCGGACAGCAGGCGCGCGGCGATCAGGATGATCGCAAGAAACAGGAAGAATTGATGCAGTTCCATGACTATGCTCCAGACGAGTGAGGCGATTTAACCCAGGCGGTTGTCCGCCGGATGATACAACGGGTCTTCCAGCACATTGACCTCGACCATGCCGCGGGCCTTGTCCAGCAGTTCCAGGCAGTCCGGGCTCAGGTGGCGCAGGTGCAGCTTCTTGCCCAGTTGCGTGTAGCGTTCGGCCAGCTGGTCGATGGCTTCCAGGCCGGAATGATCCTTGACGCGCGCATTGCGGAAATCGATCACTACCTCGGCAGGATCGTCCTTGGGCGTGAACAGGTTGAGGAAATTCTGCGACGAGGCGAAGAACAGCGAGCCGTGCAGGTCGTACACCTTCCAGCCGTGCTCCTCGGTGGTGACGCGCACTTCCATGCTCTTCGCGTGCTCCCAGGCGAAGGCCAGCGCCGAGATGACGATGCCGACGATCACCGCGACGGCGAGGTCGGTCAGCACGGTCACCACGGCGACGGTGATGCCGACCACGATGTCGGTCTTCGGCACCTTGCCGAACAGGTTGAAGCTGCCCCACTCGAAGGTCTTTTCCGACACCACGAACATCAGGCCGATCAGCGCGGCGAGCGGGATCATCTCTATCCACTCCGATGCGAACAGGATGAAGCTCAGCAGGAACAGCGCGGCGGCGATGCCGGACAGGTTTTTCAGCGCGCCGTTGGTGACGTTAATCATGCTCTGGCCGATCATCGCGCAGCCGCCCATGCCGCCGAAGAAGCCGGTGACCACGTTGGCCACGCCCTGGCCGACGCAGGCGCGATTGGGTTTTCCGCGCGTGTCGGTCATGGTGTCGATCAGGTTCAGCGTCAGCAGCGATTCGATCAGGCCGATCGCGGCGAGGATCACGCTGTAGGGAAACACGATCTGCAAAGTCTCCCAGTTCAGCGGGATCTCGGGCAGATGGAAGGTCGGCAAGCCGCCCGCGATGGAAGCCATGTCGCCCACGGTCTTGGTGTCGATGCCGGCGAAGATCACCAGCGCGGAGGTGGCGGCGATGGCGGCCAGCGTGGAGGGAATGGCTTTGGTGAGCTTGGGCAGCAGGTAGATGATGACCATGGTCAGCGCGATCAGGCCCAGCATGGTGACCAGCGGCGCGCCCGTCATCCAACCGCCCTCCGGCGTCTTGAAGTGACCCATCTGCGCGAGGAAGATCACGATGGCCAGGCCGTTGACGAAGCCCAGCATCACCGGATGCGGCACCATGCGGATGAACTTGCCGAACTTCAGCAGCCGGAAACCGATCTGCAACACGCCCATCAGCACCACGGTGGCGAACAGGTATTCCACGCCATGCTGCACCACCAGCGCCACCATCACCACCGCCAGCGCGCCGGTCGCGCCCGAAATCATGCCGGGACGGCCGCCGATCAGCGAAGTGATCAGGCCGACCATGAAGGCGGCATACAGGCCGACCAGCGGATGCACCTGTGCCACGAAGGCGAAGGCGATGGCCTCGGGCACGAGGGCGAGCGCGACGGTGAGGCCGCTGAGGAGGTTGGTTTTAGCTTCGGCAAAGTTTTTGATGTTCATGGTTACTCCAGATATTCACCCGCCCCGCGAGCGGGACAGGCACAACGCAAATTCGATGATAGGCGAAGCGAACGCCGATGATGCTGTCGGCGATCATTAGAGATGAAACGGCAAGAATGGAATTACAGAATTACATCGGTCTGCTCGAACAGTCGATTCGTGCCCGAATTATAACTCGGTCGGCGGCGGCTGCTTGCCCAGCAGGCGACCATAGCTTTTTTGTATCGCGGGCAGCGGATAGAGCATCACCAGCAATGCCGTCAGCGTGATGCTGACCAGCACCACCATGTAGGTCGTGTCGCGTATCACCTCGCCCCCGGCGACGCCGTATTGCAGCGGCAATGTTGCCAGCACCGCGGCGGCCAGTCCCTTGGGGGCGAGCATCGAGGTGAACGCGGTGTCGCGCAGGCTGTAGCCCTCGCCGCGGAACACGATGCGGGTCAGGCCGATGCGCATCGCGAACACCAGCAGCACCATGGCCAGCGCCACGACAGCCAGTTCTACCGCGCCGAAGTGGATGGAGATGCCGAGATAGACGAAGAAGTAGGTCTTCAGCAGGAACACCGCTTCGCGGTAGAAGGTCAGATCCATGTCGTTCAACGGCACGATGTTGCGGTCGATGCGGTCGAACTTCGTCAGGCCGAACTTCTCGAAGTTGGTCAGCGTGACGCCCAGCGCCAGTGCGGAGATCGCGCCGGAAAAACCGAGCATCTCGGTCAGCCCGTAGACGATGAACACATAGGCAAGCGTAGAGGAGATCGTGTTCGGAAAATCGCGCACCTTGCCCAGCACCAGCAGCCAGCCTATGCCGCCCAGCACGCCGATGACCGCGGCGAAGATCAGCGCGGACAACACGCCGCCGACCAATCGGCCCGGCTCGACCCCGCCCTGGGTATAGACCTGCAACAGCGCGAACACGCCGACGATGCACAGTACGTCGGTGATGGCGGATTCGAGCACCAGCACCGTGGCGGGCTTCTCGGACAGACGCAGGGAACTGACCATGGGGATGACCACGGCGGAAGAGGTTCCGCCCAGCGTCACGCCGAGCATCGCGGCGGGAAGCCACGAAAGATCGAGCAGGTAAACGCCGAGCATCGCCACGATGAGTGCAGTCAGGACGAAGCACCACAGCGTCAGCACGCCGGTGGTCGCCAGCGACTTGCCGAGCACGCCCAGGTTCAACGAAGTGCCGCTCTCGAACAGGATCACCACCAGCGCGATAGTCGCGATCAGCGAACCGATCTTGCCGAAATCCTCCGGCGTGACGATGCCCAGCAGCGGGCCGATCGCGATGCCGACCAGCATCAGCACCAGCACGTCGGGAATGTTGGTTTTGCGGAACTGCAGCGACAGAAAGTGCGCGAAGAACACCATCAAGCCGATGACCAGGATAGTTGTGGACATATTGTTTCCTCCTGTTCGATAGGCGGCCGATTATACATGTCGTGTTTTTACGAGACGGCCGCTGTTCGGAATGCGTTTTCGATGATGCTACAATCGGTCGCTCCCTAGCGGCGTCACGGCGCCGATGTATCAATGCAGCAAAGGAGAGCAGCATGACCAATAAGATACGCGTCGGCCTCGTCGGCTACGGCAAGGCCGGCAGTGCGGTAGCCAATGTATTGAGCGGCGACCCGCGTTTCGAGTTGCGCTGGATCGCCCGCCGTTCATCCAGCCCCGAACAGTTGCACCATCCCGGAACGGAAGTCCCCATCGCCGGCATCGACCGCGCCTCTTTCCCGGAACTGTTCGACAGCATGCCGGTGGATGCGCTGGTCGACTTCTCGTCGCCCGATAGCATCCGTGCCTACGGTGAAGAGGTGCGCAAGCGGGGCATCACACTGGTCAGCGCAATCTCGGCCTACTCGGAAGACGACCTCGCGTATGCGCGCAGCCTCGGCGAAAACACGCGCGTGCTTTGCTCGCCCAACATCACACTCGGCATCAACTTCCTGATCGTCGCCTCCAGACTGTTGCGCAAGATCGCGCCGTTCGCGGATGTGGAAATACTCGAACAGCACTTCAAGGAAAAGCCGGAAGTCTCCGGCACCGCCCGCAAGATCGCCGAGACGCTGGAGGTGGACGGCGACCGCATCACTTCGCTGCGGCTGGGCGGCATCGTCGGACACCACGAAGTGATCTTCGGCTTTCCGCACCAGACCGTGCGCCTGACCCACGAATCGATACGCCGCGAAGCATTCGGCACCGGCGCGGCATTCGCACTCGTCCAGCTCGCCGATTGCGCAAACGGCTTCTACACCTTCGACGACTTGCTACTAACGTTGATGCAAACCGAGCTGTTAGATGAGGCTTCGTCAGGTCGGAAACTTTGACTTGCCGGTCGCATTTATCGGACAATGCGGCGACTGCGGATTAGAGCCCCGCAGAGAAGTAAATAGCGGACTTGAGGGTGATCCTGTTCTCTACTCACCGAGCAAGAATGGTTTCACCCTTTTTCTAATCCAAGAACGTCCAGACATTAGGGCTCGAATGGCATCCATGAAATTAAGTTACCCCCGGCAAAGCCGGGGGTTTATCTCTATTAGCCCCTCAAAGGGGCAAAAACGTGATGCGCCTAAAGGCGCTGGCTCACATGCCTAATTTGAGCTGATCATAACGGGCATCTTCTTGGTCTTGATTTCTAACATATGCCCTGACCATCTCTTCATCGAGTCCAATCGTAGTTACAAAGTAACCTCTCGCCCAAAAATTCTCTCCAGTGAAATTCTTGGTCTTTCCGGCAAATCGTCTCGCTATCGATATCGCACTCTTCCCTTTGATATACCCAACCACATATGACACTGAGTACTTCGGCGGGATGCTGATGCAGATATGTACGTGGTCCACCATCAAATGCCCTTCCACTATCTGACACTCCTTTTGTGCCGCCAACTCGCGCAGTATCTCGCCAAGATGCTTTCGGATTGCTCCAAATATCATTTTCTTGCGCCTCTTCGGAATGAAGACCACGTGATATTTGCAATCCCATTTCGTATGACACAGACTCTGATAATCTTTCACTTGATTCTCCTAACTTTTGATCAAGTCAGTAGAGTCAGGCTGACCGTAGCGCTCGGTCAAACCTTGTGAGTCCCCCGGCTAAGCCGGGGGATTACCTTATTTATTTATGTGCGGTTCTTGTTATGTCTGCGCAAGCTCAGGCGAACAAGATCGGGAACGCTTTCGACCCGCAGCTTCATCATCATGCGTGCTTTGTGCACCTCCACTGTACGCGGGCTGATGTCGAGGGCTTCCGCGATCTCGCGGTTATGCCGACCTTCTACTACCAGCTCCATGACTTCTGTCTCGCGCGGTGTCAGGTTTGCCAATAGTTGAGTGAACTCTGTGCTTTCGTTTTCCTGATTTTCGGCATCCATCTGACGGGCGAATGCTTCTCCTATCGCCCTCATCAATTTGGCGTGATCGATGGGCTTCTCCAGAAAATCGACCGCTTGCGAAAGGAATGCCTCGCGCGCCGACTCGACGTTGCCGTGTCCGGTCATCACGATGACCGGTATCCGGCAGCCGCTCTCAAGCAATCTCTTCTGGAGCGCGAGACCATCCATGCCCGGCATGCGGATGTCGATGAGCAGGCAACCGCGCCATTCCTGCCGATAGGCTTTGAGAAAACTCTCTGCGTCGGCAAACATGACAACCGGGTAGCCTTGCAGGCCGAGCAACAGCCCGAGCGCATCCCGGACAGATTGGTCGTCCTCGACCATGAAGATGGTGTACCCGCTAGGCTGCATCGTCGTCCTTTCCCTCTGTAGGCAATACCAGTTTAAACAATCCGTGGTCCGATATTTCGGCCAAGAGGCTGCCCCCATGCGCCTCGACTATGGCGCGGCTGATAGCCAGCCCCAAGCCCATTCCGCTCGACTTGGAGGATTGGAATGCCTCGAATATTCGCCCGGCGTTGGCTTCGGTGAGACCCGGGCCGCTGTCTTCGACGCAAATGCAGACACTGTCGGCGCTTTCCGGATGAGCCGACAAGCGGACATGGCGTTGTCCTGCGGATTGGTCGGCAACGGCATCGAAGGCATTCGACAGGAGATTGCGCAAGACAACTTCCAATTGCAGACGGTCGGCCAGAAGTATGCGCGTTGATTCCGAATCGACGATTAGATCAACGCCCTGCTGTTGTGCCTTGGCCGCGAACGGCGACGCAGCAGAAGCCAGCAATTCACCGAGGCTGATTGTTTCGAGCCGCGTAGCGCCGGTGCGGAAGAAGTCCCGCAGTCGGCGCACGACATCGGCGGCGCGGTACGATTCCGAAATCATGCGGTGTATCGTCTCGCGCAAACGTTCCCCCGTTTCGCCCTGTTCGAGCAATTGTTCGCAGGCCATGCCGTAGGCGGTCAAAGAGGTGAGCGGCTGGTTGAGTTCATGCGCCAGGGCACCGGCCATTTCGCCCGCCGCGGCGAGTCGCAGCGACTGCCGAAGCTCCACACTCACCCGCTGTTTTTCATCGATAACGACCCCGATGAACAATCCGACGAACGCCAGAACGGCACCTAGCATCTGCAATTCAAACGCAGTAACGGCAACCAGCTGTAGCCAATGCACGGCGATGATGATGCCCGCTTGCAGCATGAATGCCGCGATGGCTGCACCAGCAACTCCCTGTCTGGCAGCGGCCCAAACCAGCGGGAGAAAAAGCAGGTAGAAATACTGGAATTCTCCGCTCCCGCCCAGCCCAAATGCGACCCAAAGCATGAACGCTGCAAGCATTCCATAGCCGGCGGTTTCCCAGCGGAGCAGCATGTCGCGCATGCGGCTGTGATGTTCGAACAGCATCCAGAAAAACGGCATGGTCACAATGATGCCGACGCAATCTCCCACCCAGAAGCGAGCCAACGCGACAACCCAGTCTCCGGCAGGTATCAAGTCGGCAACAAGCAGCAGGGAAATGTAAAGGCCGCTCGTAGCCAATGTCCCGAGGATTACGATGGCTAGCCATGAGAGCAGCGTTCTCTGATCTGGCAGGACATCTCCCGCGTTTACGTATCGGCGTAACGTCTCTGCGATTGCGCTATAGCCGACAACCATACAGCCGGACAGCACAATCGTAGTGAGCATCGGCGCGGGCAAGCCGCGAACCATGATTTCGCCCAGAAGCAGCGCGATAAACCAGGGAATCGCAATCCGCCTGCCATATCGGAGCGAACAAACCAGCCCCAGAGCAAGGGATGGGTTCCATGGCGTGATATTGAGTCCATACAGGGCGTGTAAATAGCTCGCCCAATCGAGGGCGACATAAGCAATGACAAAGGCCAGCCATTGGAAAAAGTGAGTAATTAGCGAGCGCATTCTGATTTGTGGAGATGTGCTGCCGTTCATTGTCCTCTTTCGTGTCGTCGAGTGCATCCGCATGGCTCGTACGGGCATCCCTTACTCGGCTGCAATATATTGAATCGGCAGGCCTTGTTGCCAAGCACAATATGACCGATTGGGCCGACCTGACGTAGGGGGCAGCCCTAATTTCCAGGTCACTGTATTTCTCCTACGCTGTCACGTATTGGCTCATCGAAACAATCCGACCTGCGAGGCTGCAATGAACTACGATCAAGCGAAAATATTCAGAGTAATTGCCACACTTGGATTGATATCTGTAGCGTGGCTAGGCGGTGCGAACCCGGCATTTGCCGAGTGCCGAAAAGAACCGAGCGCGCTGTGCCAAGGCGTAAAGCTGGACCGCATCGACTGGCGCGGAGCCTCCCTTGACGGGGCCAACTTTCAAAACGCCGACCTCGAACATGCCAATTTTGCCGGAGCTAGCCTGCGCGGTGCAGACTTGCGCGGCGCGAATCTGCAACAGGCTAGATTTGAACGCGCCGATCTGACCGGTGCAAATCTCGAAGGCGCAGATTTACGCTGGGCCAATCTCGAAAACTCGAATCTGGTGAAAGCCAGATTTGCCAATGCCCAGATGAGCAAGTCCGATCTGGAGAATGCCGACCTCTCGCAGGCGGTGCTGACGGGTGCCGATCTGACGAGAGCCGACCTCGTTTCCGCCGATTTGCAGCAGTCCGATCTCCAAAGAGTCAGGCTCGACGGGGCCTATATGAATTACGCCAATCTGAAGCAAGCCAACCTGACTGGCGCATCCGTCAACCGAACACGACTCATCGGCGCTCGCCTCAAGGACGCAATATGGATCGACGGCAAGACCTGCAAAGCGCCATCCATCGGTGTCTGCAAATAGCATCTGCTCTCTGGCGGCGCTGCGAATGTTCGCGGCAGGGATTTGAAATAGGCCCTCGCGCGTAATCGCCAGAAGCATCGCTTTTTACTCACCCAACAGAGATTATCGACATGCTTACCTCACTGATCGTCATCTTCGTCATTGTTTATGCGGCTATCGCGCTGGAGCATCCGCTGAAAATCAACAAGTCGGCCTCGGCCTTGATAGGCGCAGGGCTGATGTGGACGATCTATGCATTGTCTGCCGGCGATGCACATTTAGTGAGCGAGCAACTCGGCGAATCGCTCATGAGCACGGCCCAGATCGTGTTCTTCCTGATGGGGGCGATGACGATAGTCGAAGTAGTGGATGCACACAACGGATTCGACGTCATCACCACGCGCATCAAAACAACCAGGCTGTCCACGTTGATGTGGCTGGTGGGATTTATTACCTTCTTCCTCAGCGCCATACTGGACAACCTGACCACCGCTATCGTGATGATTTCGCTGATGCGCAAACTGCTGGACAACCATGATGATCGTCTTTTCTTTGCCGGCATCATCGTCATCGCGGCCAACTCCGGCGGAGCATGGTCGCCGCTTGGCGACGTGACAACCACCATGCTGTGGATAGGCGGACAGATCACCAGTCTGGCCATCATCAAGGGTGTGTTGTTGCCGTCGCTGGTAAGCATGCTGGTGCCATTGGCTATAACGGCTTACGTCTTGCGCGGTCGTGCTGTAGTCGCCCCTCAGCGGATGGATAGAGTGGGGGAGTTTCAGAACTCGGTGTTTGAACGCAATCTGATGTTCTTTATGGGGCTAGGCATTCTGGTGGCGGTGCCTGCTTTCAAGACGGCGACGCACCTGCCTCCCTTCATGGGCGTTTTATTCGGATTGGGCATACTGTGGCTGGTGGGTGATTTGGTGCACCGCCATAAGGAAGAAGACAGCAAGCAACACCTTACGCTGGCACATGCCCTGAGCAGGATAGACATGAGTTCGCTCGTATTTTTTATCGGCATACTGCTGTCGGTAGCCACTCTGGAACACACACACATGCTGTCGTCACTGGCCCAGTGGCTGGATCAGACCGTGGGACGCCAGGACGTCATCGTTATGATCATCGGCATCGCCAGTGCGGTCGTGGACAACGTCCCTCTGGTCGCAGCATCCATGGGCATGTACAGTTTGACGCAGTATCCACCGGATCACTTTTTGTGGGAATTTCTGGCTTACTGCGCGGGCACCGGGGGTTCCATACTGATCATCGGTTCCGCCGCAGGCGTGGCCGCCATGGGCTTGGAGAAAATTCGTTTTTTCTGGTACGTCAAAAAAATCAGCGGGCTGGCGTTGATTGGATATTTCTCCGGCGCTGCGATTTACCTCGTTCAATACCATATGCTTCACTGATCCGTAGCACAGACGACGCGATGCCGCATGCATGCCGAGCGGCACAGTGCGCTAGAATCGCGCACCCGAACCGTCTGGAAACACCATGGATAGCCTCCCCTTCGCCAAATACCTGAACGTCTCCAAAGACCTGCTCCACGTCATCGTGATCCTGGCGCTGGCGTGGCTGCTGATGCAGATCAGCCGCAAGCTGATCCGCATGTTCCGCAACTACATGAACACGCGCAGCGACTCCGCCGAAGAAGGCCGCCGCATCGAGACGCTGGCGCGGGTGTTCCGCTATATCTCGACCGTGGTGATTTCGCTGGTCGCCGGCATGCTGGCGCTGTCCGAACTGGGCATCTCCATCGCGCCTATCCTCGGCGCAGCCGGCGTGGTCGGCATCGCGGTGGGCTTCGGCGCGCAGAGCCTGATCAAGGATTATTTCAACGGTTTCTTCATGCTGCTGGAGAACCAGATCCGTCAGGGCGACGTGGTCGAGGTCTGCAACAAGACCGGCATCGTGGAAGACATCACGTTGCGCTACGTCTGCCTGCGCGACAACGAGGGCAGCGTGCACTATGTGCCGAACGGCCAGATCACCACGGTGACCAACAAGTCGCGCGACTATGCGCAAGCGCTGATCGACGTAAGCGTCGCTTACCGCGAGAACATCGACGACGTCGTCGCGGTATTGCGCGAGGTCGGTAGCGCACTGCGCGCCGACCCCGTCGTCGGCCCGATGGTGCTCGAAGACATCGAGATACAGGGCGTACAGGATCTGGCCGATTCCGCGATGATCCTGCGCTGCCGTTTCAAGACTGTCGCGCTGGAACAATGGAACGTACGCCGCGCCTTCCTCGGCAGGCTCAAACCTGCGTTCGACGCACACGGCATCGAGATCCCTTATCCGCACCTGACCGTCTACGCGGGCCAGGACAAACAGGGCAATGCACCGGCGTTCCGCATCGCCGGTACTGTTCCCGAAAATAGCCAGCCGGGACAACGAGGAGCGAGTAAATGAAGGCATACGACCGAAGTGCGGACCGCCGCTGGTCATGGGTCTTTCTGGCCTGGTTGGTGGCAACGGTGTCCACGCTGGGCGCGCTGTTCCTCGGTGAGGTCATGGGTTACGTACCCTGCGTGCTGTGCTGGTACCAGCGCATCGCGATGTTCCCGCTGGTGCTGGTGCTCGCCGCCGGTCTGTTTCCATTCGACCCGCGCGTGGTGCGTTACGCGCTGCCGCTGGCCGTTGCCGGTCTGCTGCTGGCGGCGTTCCATCTGGCGCTGGTCGCGGGATGGATACCGGAGAGCATCAGGCCCTGCCAGCAGGGCGTGCCCTGTTCCGACGTGCAGATCACATGGTTCGGCTTCGTGACCATTCCGCTGCTGTCGCTGTTCGCATTTACTATCATCGCGGGACTGCTGCTCGCAACAAAACTCAAAGGTGAAAAATGAAACAACAGACCCTGTTTATCGGTTCCGCCATCGCCCTGTTGCTGGTCTTCGTCGCCGGCATGTTCGTCTACAGCGGACAGAAGGAAAAAGAAGCCAATCAACTCGCCGAGGCGAACCGCGCGGCGCTGGTCCGCATGCATGCGCCTACGCTGGGCAAAGCCGATGCGCCTGTCGTCATCGTCGAGTTCATCGATCCCGCCTGCGAGACCTGCAGCGCCTTCTATCCGCGGGTCAAGCAGCTGATGGCGGCGCACCCGGACAAGATACGCATCGTGCTGCGCTACGCGCCGTTCCACAACGGCTCGGACAAGGTCGTCGCGATACTCGAAGCGGCGCGCAAGCAGGACAAGTTCTGGCCCGCGCTCGAAGCGCTGCTGGCGACTCAGGGAAGCTGGGCGCCGCACCATACGCCGCAGGCGGCATTGGCGCTGAAGCATCTCGACGGACTCGGACTGAACATGGAACAGATGGCCTTCGACGTCACCGCGCCGGAGATCGAGAAGCTGATCGCGCAGGATCTCGAAGATGCACGCGTGCTGAACGTAACCAAGACGCCGGAGTTTTTCGTCAACGGCAAACCCTTGCCCAGCTTCGGTTTCGAACAGCTGACCGCGCTGGTGGAGCAGGAACTAGCGAAGGCTGCGGCCCGCTGAAAAACGCGCCCATCGTCCACTGGATAAACCCTAAACCGGACAAGCCGAAATCAAATGTAGGTCGGGCTATGCCCGACATGGTGGGCATAGCCCACCCTACGGATGAGTTCACTTGAAAAGTCCTGCCGATGATTGAACTACGATACATCCTTGTCATTTTTTGACATCATTTGACTGGTAAGAAACTAAACGCCACGCCCCCTCAGCAGCCGCTTCTCGATCTCGATCACGACGAACAGCAACACGCCGAAGCCTGCGATCAGGCCCCAGGCCATCGCATCAAGCCCGACCACGCCGAACAGCTTCTGCATGAACGGCAGGTAGGTGAACGCCGCTTGAATGACTAGCAAAACCCCGATGCTGAGCAGCACGTAACGGTTGCCGGTGAAGTCCTGCCAAGTACGCACCGGCGCCAGCAGGTAGCGGCAGTTGAACAGGTAGACGATCTCGCCCATCACCAGCGCATTGACCGCCAACGTGCGGGCCGCCTCCAGGCTGGCGCCGCGCGCGAGTTCCCACAGGAACAGCGCGACCGTCCCCAGCGTGAGCAGCACCGAGACGAAGACGATGCGCCAGATCATGAAGCCGGACAGGATGGGTTCGGAGGCTGCGCGCGGCGGTCTGCGCATCACATCCGGCTCGGCCTTTTCGAACGACAGCGCCAGCGCCAGCGTCACCGCGCTCACCATATTCACCCACAGGATCTGCACCGGCGTGATCGGCAGCACCATGCCGAACAGGATCGCGATCACCACGATGCCGGCCTCGCCGCCGTTGGTCGGCATGATGAATACGATGGCCTTCTTGATGTTGTCGTAGACGGTGCGGCCTTCCTCGACCGCATGCGCGATGGTCGCGAAGTTGTCGTCGGCCAGCACCATCTCCGCCGCCTCCTTGGCGACCTCCGTGCCCTTCAGTCCCATCGCCACGCCGATGTCGGCACGCTTCAGCGCGGGCGCGTCGTTGACGCCGTCGCCTGTCATCGCGACGATCTCGCCGTTGGCCTGCAAGGCCGTGACCAGTCTCAGCTTGTGCTCCGGGCTGGCGCGCGCGAACACGTCCACTTCGCGCACTGCCCGACGCAACGCGTCGTCATCCAACGCATCGAGCTCGCCGCCGGTCAGCGCGCGTATAACTAAAGGCTCGCATAGCGAGGGCCGACCGTACCCCTCGCCCGCTTGCGGGATAACCAGCGACTTGGCTGCGGTCGTTTGCAGCCTAGTCGAATGGCTAGTTGCTTCACCTAGAGGGGGGACGGGGGTGAGGGCTACGTTGCCTATACCGATCTGCGCGGCAATCGCGCGCGCGGTGTCCGCATGGTCGCCGGTGATCATCTTGACGCGTATGCCGGCGGCGCGGCAGTCGCGCACGGCGGCGATGGCTTCCTCGCGCGGCGGGTCGCTGATGCCGACCATGCCCAGCAGCGTGTAGCCGCCTTGCATATCGGCAAAACTCAGTTCGCGCTGGCCGCCGTCGGCCGCCTTCATCGCCAGCGCCAGCACGCGCTGTCCCAGCGCGCCGGTCTCGGCCATGCGTTCTTGCCAGTACGGCAGGTTCAACGGCTCGTCCTCGCCGACGCCGCGTTGTTTATTGCACATCGCCAGCACCTGCTCGACCGCGCCTTTCACGAAGACGAAGGCGTGACCAGCATGGTCGTGGTGCAGTGTCGCCATGAAGCGATGTTCCGATTCGAACGGGATCAGGTCGGTGCGCGGCAACGCGCCATGCTCGAAGGCCGCATCCATGCCGGCCTTCAGCGCCAGCGGAATCAGCGCGCCCTCGGTCGGGTCGCCCGCGATATGCCACTGCCCTTCGCTTTTGTTCAGTGCAGCGTCGTTGCAGAGCAAGCCGGCGCGAAACAAATCCAGCGCATGCGCGTGCTCCGTAATGTCGATCTCGATGCCGTCTATCGAAAAACCGCCGTGCGGCGCGTAACCGCTGCCGCTGACCGCGAATACCTGTGTCGCAGTAATCGCACGCTGCACGGTCATTTCGTTTTTGGTCAGCGTGCCGGTCTTGTCGGTGCAGATTACGGTCACCGATCCCAGCGCCTCCACCGCAGGCAGGCGGCGCACGATGGCGCTGCGTTTCGCCATGCGCTGCACGCCCAGCGCCAGCGTAATGGTCAGCACCGCGGGCAAGCCTTCCGGGATCGCCGCCACCGCCATGCTCACCGCGGCGAGGAACATGTCACCGAGATCGAACTGGTGCACCAGCCAACCGAACAGAAAGGTGATCGCGGCGAGCGCCATGATGGCGACGGTCAGCCAGCGCCCGAACGTCTCCATCTGGCGCAGCAGCGGCGTGGTCATCGTCTGCACTTCTTCCAGCATCGCGCTGATGCGCCCGATCTCGGTGTCGTCGGCGGTCGCCACCACCACGCCCGCACCCTGTCCGTACACCACCAGCGTGCTGGAATAGGCCATGCAGTAGCGGTCGCCCAACACCGCCTGTGCATCCACCGCGGCAGGATTTTTCTCGACGGCGCTAGATTCGCCGGTCAGCGCGGCTTCCTCGATGCGCAGATTCTTCACGTTCAGCAGGCGCAGGTCGGCAGGCACCTTGTCGCCGGATTGCAGCAGCACGATGTCGCCGGGCGTCAGCGTCTCCGCCGCAACGACGATGCGCTTGCCCTCGCGCAACACCGTGGCCTCGGGCGACAGCATGCGGCGGATCGCCTCCATCGCCTGCTCCGCCTTGCCCTCCTGGAGGAATCCGATGATGGCGTTGATCACCACCACGCCAACGATCACTGCGGTGTCCACCCAATGCACAAGCAGCGCGGTGACTGCCGCTGCGGCCAGCAGCACATAGATCAGCACATTGTGGAATTGCAGCAGGAAACGCATCAGCGGCCCGCGCCGGTGCGGCGGCGTCAGCCGGTTCGGGCCGTATTGCTGCAAACGCTTCGCAGCCCCGGCGGCGGACAGGCCATCGGGCGTCGCATCCAGCGAATCCAGCGCTTCCTGTGTAGACAGGCTGTGCCAGGACCGCGTCGTTGTGTCGATATTCATGAGCTTTCCGTCTAGCGTTTCGATAAGGCATAGTACAACGAAGCCGTATTCCATCAACTACCGTGCCCAGCACCTGGAAATACAGGGAATCCCTTATCCCTGAGGTGAGTCCGGCTCGTCTACATTCGCAGGAAGAATGGAGGGCGATGCATGGTTGCTGCAAATACCGCTCAAGAGACTCCTGATGGAACACTGGTAAATCGCGAACTGGTCAGGGCATGGCTGGCATGGTCGCTGGTGTGGCTGACCGTTTTTCCGCTGGTCGGGCTTGTTGTTTCAATCAAATTCAATGCCCCGGAATTTCTCGGCGACACCCCTTGGCTGACGTTTGGACGTTTGCGCCCGGTGCATGTCAACGGCGTGATCTTCGGCGCCTTCTCCGCGCCGCTGCTCGGGCTGTTGTATTACATGATTCCGAAGCTGTGCGGCCGGAATATGGTCGCGGAACGACAGGGCTGGTGGGCGCTGCATGGCTGGAACCTGTTCCTGATCGCGGGTTCGCTCTCCCTGCTGATGGGTTACAACAGCGGCGTCGAAGCGGCCGAATATCCGTGGCCGGTCAACCTGCTGCGCTATGGAGTGCTGGGCCTGGTCACGGCGCAGGTGCTGATCACCCTCCTGCGCCGGCGCGAGCGGGGATTCTATGTGTCGCTGTGGTACGTGATGGCGGCGCTGGTATGGACGCTGCTGAACCTGATCCTCGGCGGCGTGATCCTGCCTTATGTCGAGATGACCGGCATCAGCAACGCCACGCTGCACGGCCTGTACATCCACTATGTGGTCGGCCTGTGGATCACCCCGGCGGGGCTGGCCGTGGTGTACTACTTCATGCCGCTGGCGGCGAAAAACGCGCTGTACAGCCACCGCATCTCGCTGCTCGGCTTCTGGAGCCTCGCGCTGTTCTATCCTTTCGTCGGGCTGCACCATTACGTGTTCAGCCCGATCCCCTACCAGCACCAGACCATTTCGATCATGACCAGCATGATGCTGATCGTGCCGGTGTGGGCCGTGGTCACCAACATCTTCGGCACCGCCAAGGGACGCTGGGGCGAGATCGTCGGCGGCAATACGGCTGACCATTACTCGGCGAAGTTCCTGCTGCTCTCCGCGCTGTTTTACCTGCTGGCCTGCTTTCAGGGCTCTACCGAGGCGCTGCGGCGCATGCAGGAGCTCACCCATTTCAGCGACTTCGTCATCAGCCATTCGCACGGCACGATATTCGGCACGTTCGTCATCGGCGTGATGGGCGGCATGTACTACGTGTGGCCGCGCGTAACCGGCAGGCAGTTGTGGAGCGCGAAACTGGCGAGCTGGCATCTGTGGCTGACCATCGCCGGCTCAACGCTGATGTTCCTCGGGCTGGCGGCGCAGGGCTTCATCCAGGGCAGCATGCTCGAATACGGCGCGAACTTCGTCGATACGCTGCAGGAGATGAAGCCGTGGTGGCTAGCGCGCACGCTGGCCGGTGCGACAATGGATATCGGACTGGTGCTGATGATGGTGAATTTCTATTGCACCGCGCGCTACGGCAAGCCGTTCGCAGAGCCGCTTGCCGAGGTCGGCAGGCGGCTCGAAACCAGGCCCGCCGGCGAGCGCACGGACTGGCTGGCCCAGCCGTCTGCGGTGTTTCTGGTGGCGGGCCTGGGGTTCTTCGCGGCCGCCGTGCTGACGCAGGGCGTCATCCCCGGCATGGCCATGGAAGCCAACAGCAACCGGGTCACCGACGTGCCGACCGGCATGGCGGTGCGCGCCGCCGGCTACACGCCGCAAGAGCAACACGGACGCGAGGTGTACATCCGCGAAGGCTGCTGGTATTGCCACTCGCAATACATCAGGCCGGTCGCCGGCGAGACCTTGCGCTGGGGGCCGCTGTCGCAACCGGGCGAGTACGCCTGGGACCAACCGCACATGCTGGGCACGCGGCGCATCGGACCGGACCTGAGCCGCGTCGGGCGCAAGTATGGCGACGACTGGCATGCCGCGCATCACTGGAATCCGCGCCAGGTCGTGCCGGACTCGGTGATGCCGCGCTTCCCCTGGCTGTTCGAGCTGGGCAAGGACGGCATGCCGCAACTCAACGACGACGGCCAAGCACTGGTCGCCTATGTGCAGCGGTTGGGCGTCAATGTCGGCGACTGGCGCGAGACTTTCGGCCCCACCAGCCTGAGCGCGGGCGATGCGGTGCAGATCTCCCCCGCGAACAGGAACGAGCTGCTGAAGCTCGGCGAACAGGTGTACCGGCGGCGCTGCGCCGGTTGCCACGGCGATAAGGGCGACGGCAACGGGCGGGCCGCGGCGATGCTGAGGATCAAGCCGCGCGATTTCACTACTGGCATCTTCAAGTTCCATTCCACGCCGGGCACCGATGCCTTGCCCACCGATCAGGACCTGTACGCCACCATCAGCCACGGCCTGTGGGGCACGCCCATGCCACCCTGGTACGACATCCCGGCCGAACAGCGCATGGCCGTGGTCCAGTTCATCAAGACCTTCTCGACGCGCTGGGCGACCGAAGAGGTGGAAGCACCTGTCGCCGTGCCGACCGAACCTGCGGTGACCGTACAGTCCATCAGCCACGGCCATGAACTGTATGCCGCGAACTGCGGTTTCTGCCACGGCGACAACGGGCATGGCGACGGCATCGCCGCCGTCGGCTTGCAGGACAGCTGGGGCCATCCGGCGACACCGGCCGATTACACCCTGCCCGCGGGCGCACCCGGCGGCGTCAAGCTCGGCCACGACGGCACACATCTGTTCAAGACCGTGATGAACGGCGTTGGCGGCACGCCGATGCCATCCTTCTCCGCGAGCATGAGTCCGATGGATATGTGGGATACGGTGCATTTCATCCAGTCGCTGCGCATAGACGCGCATATGCAGGAACTGCAACGGGCCGGCCTGCCCGCTGCCGATGAACAGGAAGCGCGACGGAAGTTGTGGCAGAACATTTCGGCGGCGGCAGGCAAGGGGCAGATCGAAACTTCGGTGCTGCTCAGGTCGATGGGCCGAGCGGCTGCCGCGATGAAAGGAGCTGGTTGATGGAACAGGATGAGAGCGACAAACCCCGGAAAGACGAGACGCCCGCCTATTACTACGCGGATTCCGGCATCGAGGAACGGCACGGCCATGTGCCGCTGTGGCTCTGGGGTGTTGCAGCAGCCCTGGCGGTCTGGGGCGTCTATTACCTCGTCGCCAACTGGTCGCCGCCGGGCTGAATCATGCGAACAGGATCAGGCCCCACACGGCCGCCGCGTTGACGATGCTCAGCAGCACCGCCGCACTGGCTATGTCCTTGGCACGCTTGGCGAGCGGGTGGCGTTCCAGCGAGGTGTGGTCTACCGCGGCTTCCAGTGCGGAGTTGAGGAGTTCTACGATCAGCACCAGCAGGATGCTGGCGACCATCAATGTCTTGCCTAACTTGTCGGCCGAAGAGAGCAGCGCGACCGGAATCGCGACCAGTGCAGCCAGCACTTCCTGACGGAACGCATCCTCGCACTGCCACGCGGCGCGGAATCCGGCCATTGCTGTTTGCGTGGCATGCCAGACATGACTCAACCCGCGCGGATGCTTGTGGTCTGGCTCCATGCGTCTAATGGGCACGGCAATTGTGCCGGCCCCCGATAATGAAACTTGCCATGCCCATTCCCCTCTCCTCGACTCCTCGCTGCGCTCTCCTCTCCCGCAAGCGGGGAGAGCGTAGCGAGGGGGACGAAGCCAGACGAACGAATCGCTGCGCGAGCTTCACGTTAATGCGCCCGTTCCAGCTTGAAGTAGTACCAGAGGTAGTAGGCGCCGATCACCGTCCCGATCGGGAAGGTGAACAGCGACAGCGCCGAGCAGGGCAGGCATATCCAGGAAGAGTTGCGCAGGTTCGCGACCAGCGAGAAACCGGCCGCGAGGAAGGTCAACCCGACCAGCACGACGGCGACGGTCGCCTGGCCCTGCAACTGGTCGAGCTTCAGCGCCAGCAGCGACAGGATCAGCACGCCGAAGACGATCCAGCAGATGCCGATGATGCGTTTGTGTGTATTCATGTCTGACTGCCGCCGGAGCTACTTCAACGCGGCCAGCGCCGCATCGTAGTTCGGCTCATGGGTGATGTCGTCCACCAGTTCGGTGTGCAGCACGCGATCTTTCTCGTCCAGCACCAGCACGGCGCGGGCGGTTACGCCAGCCAATGCGGTGTCGGCGATTTTCACGCCGTAGTTGCGCATGAAGTCGCGACCGCGCATCAGCGACAGCGTGACGACGTTCTCCAGCCCTTCGGCAACGCAGAAGCGCTTCATCGCGAACGGCAAGTCGGCGGAGATCACCAGCACCACGGCGTTATCCAGCTTGCTCGCCGCCTCGTTGAACTTGCGCGTCGACGCGGCACACACCGCGGTGTCCAGACTGGGCACGATGTTCAGCACCTTGCGCTTGCCGGCGAAACTTTGCAGCGTCACGTCCTGCAGGTCCTTGTCGACCAGCGTAAACGCCGGAGCGGTCTGGCCGACTTCCGGAAATTTTCCGAACAGGGTGACCGGTGTGCCGCGCAGTGTTACGGCGGTTTTGTTGCTGACTTCTTTGGACATGATGGTCTCCTTGAATTTCCGTCATTCCGGCCTCCGCCGGAATGACACAGCATTAAGCGTAACTATCCACCGGCGGACAGGCACACACCAGATTCTTGTCGCCGTACACGTTGTCCACGCGCGCGACGGCAGGCCAGAACTTGTTGTCGCGCACCCAGGGCAGCGGATATGCCGCCTGTTCGCGAGTGTAGCCGCGCGTCCAGTCGGATGTCACTACGGCCTTCGCCGTATGCGGCGCGTGCTTGAGGATGTTGTCCTTCTTGTCCACCTTGCCTGTCAGCACATCCTCGATCTCGCCGCGAATCGCGATCATCGCCTCGCAGAAACGATCCAGTTCGGCTTTCGATTCGCTCTCGGTCGGCTCGACCATCAGCGTGTCCACCACCGGGAAGGAAGTCGTCGGTGCATGGAAGCCGAAGTCCATCAGGCGCTTTGCGATGTCTCCCACTTCCACGCCTTCTTTCTTCCACTCGCGGCAGTCGAGGATCATCTCGTGTGCGCAACGACCGTTAGCGCCGCTATACAAGGTCGCGTAATGATCCTTCAGCGACTCCTTGATGTAGTTCGCGTTCAGGATCGCCATCTTGGTCGCTTCGGTGAGTCCCGCGCCGCCCATCATCTTGATGTAGCCGTAGGAGATCAGCAGGATCAGCGCACTGCCGTAAGGCGCTGCAGACACCGCGTGGATGGCCTGCGCGCCGCCGACCTTGACCATGGCGTGACCCGGCAGGAAGGCTGCCAGGTGTCCCGCAACACCGATCGGACCGGCGCCCGGTCCGCCACCGCCGTGAGGAATCGCGAAAGTCTTGTGCAGGTTCAGGTGGCACACGTCCGCACCGATGTTGCCGGGGCTGGTCAAGCCGACCTGCGCGTTCATGTTCGCGCCGTCCATGTAAACCTGGCCGCCGTTCGCGTGGATGATCGCGGTGATGTCGCGGATCGATTCCTCGTACACGCCGTGCGTGCTGGGGTAGGTCACCATCAGGCAGGACAGGTTGGCCTTGTGCTCCTCCGCCTTCGCGCGCAGGTCGTCCACGTCGATGTTGCCGCGTGCGTCGCACTTCACCACGACGATGCTGAGCCCCGCCATCGCGGCGCTCGCCGGGTTGGTGCCGTGCGCCGAGGACGGGATCAGCACCACGTTGCGCTGCGCTTCGCCGCGCGAACGGTGGTAGGCCTGGATCACCAGCAGGCCGGCATATTCGCCGGACGCGCCGCTGTTCGGCTGGAAGCTCATCTGCGCGAAGCCGGTGATCTCGGACAGCGCCGCATCCAGCCCGGAGATCAGTTCCTGATACCCGGCGGCCTGCTCCAGCGGCACGAAGGGATGCAGGTTGGCGAACTCGGGCCAGGTCAGCGCGAGCATCTCGGACGCCGCGTTCAGCTTCATCGTGCAGGAGCCGAGCGAGATCATCGAATGGGTCAGCGACAGATCCTTGTTCTCCAGACGCTTGATGTAACGCATCATCTCGGTCTCGGTGCGATAGCGGTTGAACACCGGATGGCCCAGGATCGAAGACTGGCGCGGCTTGAACGCCATCGATTGCGCTTCGACATCGGCTGCTGTGAGCACCGGTGCCGCCTTGCCTGCTTTTTGCGCAAACACCGCGAGGATGGCGTTGAGGTCGGCGGTCGTCGTGGTCTCGTCCAGCGACAGCGTCAGGCCATCGTTCGCGTAATGGAAGTTGATCTGCGCGGCCTCGGCCAGCGCATGCACCTTCACGTTGTCGGTGTGCAGCAGCTTCAACGTGTCGAAGAACGCACCGCCGGCGACGTTGTAGCCCAGCTTCCTCAGCTCGCTCGCCAGCGCGACGGTGGACAGGTGCACCTTGCGGGCAATCGCACGCAGGCCGTCCGCGCCGTGGTACACCGCATACATGCCGGCCATGATCGCCAGCAGCGCCTGCGCGGTGCAGATGTTCGAAGTCGCCTTCTCGCGGCGGATGTGTTG
>Ga0154375_1130_pt1 | contig 37897 bp, 38 predicted proteins | sample RifGroA2_FD_105619 | JGI IMG/M metagenome (GOLD analysis project Ga0154375, IMG submission 105619) | Gallionellales bacterium GWA2_59_43
CGGCGTGCACAAGGCTTACCTCGATCCGGACAACACGCTGCGCGCCTCCGTGGTCGCGGATCCGGCGGGGAAGCGCAAGAATACCGGCGACAACACGCCTGCGGTGGTGCATGTCGAGCTGGTGCAGGGCGACAAGGTCGAGGTGGAGATCGCGGCCAAGGGGGGCGGATCGGAGAACAAGGCGGTGCTGGGGATGCTCAATCCCGGCGACGACATCGTCGAATGGGTGCTGCAGCAAGTGCCGGAAATGGGCGCAGGCTGGTGTCCGCCGGGGATGCTGGGCATAGGCATAGGCGGCACCGCGGAGAAGGCGGTGCTGCTGGCCAAGCAGGCGTTGATGCAGCCGATCGACATGACGGAACTGAAGGCGCGCGGGCCGCAGAGCCGTCTGGAAGAATTGCGCATCGAGCTGTGCGACAAGGTGAATGCGCTGGGCATTGGCGCGCAGGGGCTGGGCGGGCTGACTACGGTGCTGGACGTGAAGATACTCGACTATCCGACGCATGCGGCGTCCAAGCCGGTGGCGATCATCCCCAACTGTGCCGCGACGCGGCATGTGCATTTCGAACTGGATGGCTCCGGCGTTGCGTCGTTCGAGCCGCCGAAGATAGGGGACTATCCGGATATCGAGTGGCATCCGACCGAAAATGCGCGACGGGTGAATCTGGATACGGTCACGCGCGAGGAAATATCGCAGTGGCAACCGGGCGAGACCGTGTTATTGTCCGGCAAGCTGCTCACCGGGCGCGACGCTGCGCACAAGCGCATCGCGGAAATGCTGGCGCGCGGCGAAAAACTGCCTGTCGGCGTGGATTTTACCGACCGCTTCATTTATTATGTCGGCCCGGTTGATCCGGTGCGCGACGAAGTCGTCGGGCCCGCCGGGCCGACCACCGCAACGCGCATGGACGGTTACACCGAGATGATGCTGGCGCAGACCGGTCTGATCGGTATGGTGGGCAAGGCCGAGCGCGGCAAGGATGCGATCGAATCGATCAGGAAGCACGGAGCGGTCTATCTGATGGCTGTGGGCGGTGCGGCCTATCTGGTTTCGAAGGCAATACGCAGTGCAAGAGTCGTTGCGTTCCCCGAGTTGGGAATGGAATCGATTTACGAATTTGAACTTGAGAACATGCCGGTGACGGTGGCGGTCGATGTGCGGGGATGCTCCGTACACGACACCGGCCCGGCGGAATGGCGCAAGCGTATCGGCATGATCCCGGTACATGCGACATGAATAGGCAGTTCGCAAAGCTGGTTGGCTTGTGAATTGTCGTAACGAATTGGCGGGTCTCCCCGCATTGTGGTGCAGCAAACCTGGTCAGGTCCGGAAGGAAGCAGCCATAGCTGATTACCGCAAGTGCCGGGGGTAAGGCTCGCCTCCTTTTTTGTACGGATACAGGGGAGTGTGATGAAGAAGCTCGCTTTGCTGATGGGTGCGTTGCTGTTCAGCGGCAATCTGTACGCTTTGGATACCGTATTCGTTGAGTATGGCAATGGGGATGCGGCCGACATGGCGCGTGTTGGCGCCGGCTGGGACTGGAATAAGCAGTGGTTTGCCGACGGTAATTGGCTGGTGACCGGTTCCTGGGAGGCGTCTGTCGGTACCTGGCGCGGCAATAGCGTCGTCGGCAATCAGACCATTACCGACATCGGTGTCACGCCGGTATTCCGCCTGCAGCAGAAACATCCTTCCGGTATTGCGCCTTACCTCGAAGGGGCAATCGGCTTCCACCTGATCTCGCCCACGTTTATCTATGCCAATCGCCAGTTCGGCAGTTCGTTTCAGTTCGGCGACCATCTGGGCGTCGGCATGCGGTTCGGCGAGCGCCAGCAGTTCGATCTGGCCTATCGTTATCAGCACCTGTCCAACGGCGGCATCAAACAGCCCAATCAAGGCATTAATTTCAGCCAGATTCGTTTTGCCTACCATTTCTGACGCGGTGTAATTTGTCGGCTACCACTGTTCTCGCGCGCAAATGGCGTCCCAAGAGCTTCGCGCAACTGGCGGGGCAGGAGCACGTCGTCAAGGCGCTCAGCAATGCGCTCTCGCAGAATCGTCTGCATCACGCCTATCTGTTCACCGGCACACGCGGGGTCGGCAAGACCACGATCGCACGCATCTTCGCCAAGTCGCTGAATTGCGAGGCTGGCATCACCGCGACACCCTGCGGCGTATGCAGCGCCTGCCGCGAGATCGATAGCGGACGTTTCGTCGATCTGATCGAGCTGGACGCGGCGTCGAACACCCAGGTCGACAGTATGCGCGAACTGCTGGAGAGCGCGCTGTATGCGCCTACCTCCGGACGCTTCAAGGTCTACATCATCGACGAAGTGCACATGCTGTCCAAGTCGGCGTTTAACGCGATGCTGAAGACGCTGGAAGAACCGCCGGGCCATGTGAAGTTCATTCTCGCCACCACCGACCCGCAGAAGATTCCGGTCACCGTGCTGTCGCGCTGTTTGCAGTTCAATCTGAAACAGTTGCCGCCGGCGCTGATCGCCAGTCATCTTCAGTACGTGCTGGAGCAGGAGCAGATTGCTTTCGAGACCGGTGCGCTGGCCCTCGTTGCGCGCGCTGCCGCCGGCAGTATGCGCGATGCACTGAGCCTGATGGACCAGGCGATTGCCTTTTCGTCCGGCAAGGTCGAAGAGGCTGTGGTGCGCACGATGCTGGGGTCTATCGATCACGGTTACCTGTTCGATGTGCTGGCGGCGTTGCGCGACCGTAACGGTCTGGCGCTGGTCGAGATCGCCGACAGCATGGCGTCGCGCAGCGTGGCGTTCGACGCGGCGTTGCAGGAGTTGGCGACATTGCTGCATCGCATCGCGCTGGCCCAGACCGTGCCGCAGGCGATTGCCGACGACGAGCCGGAGCGTGCGCGTTTGCTGGAACTGGCGCAGACGCTGACGCCGGAGCAGGTGCAGCTGTATTACCAGATTGCGATTCACGGTCGCGACGAGATCGATCTCGCGCCCGACGAATATGCCGGCTTCTCGATGACGCTGTTGCGCATGCTGTCGTTTGCGCCGGCGAAAGGGGCTGCGGTTATTGCCGCCGCCCCCCAGTCGCCTATTGCGCAGCCGCCGGTCGCCCCGCGGCCAAGCGCGCAGCCGCAAGCGCCACGTGCTGCCGCTCCGCAGCCGGCTGCGGAGCAACCGTCGGTCTCTCAGGCAATGTCGGTAGCTGAGCCTCCGGCTGCCGACGCCGCAGCTCCCGTGCGTCGCGAGCCCGTTGCTATGGCCTCCCTTTCGACGGGCAGTCGTCCTGACTGGGGCGTGTTGCTGGCGCAGTTGAACGTGCAGGGCATGGCGCAGCAATTGGCCAAGCATTCCGTGCTGGAATCGCTGGACGACGGACAGGTGACGTTGTGCCTGTCGCCGGATCAGAAACATTTGCAGACCAAGATGGCGGTCGACCGCTTGCAGGCGGTGCTGGGCGAGTATTTTGCCAAGCCGGTCAAGTTGAACATCGTTCTGGGCAAGATCGAGGCAGCGACGCCTGCCGTGGTCGAGCAGCAGAACAAACAATTCAGGCAGCAACAGGCGGATGATTCGATCGGGCTCGACCCTTTCGTGCGCGAGGCGCAGGCCGAGCTCGATGCCGTCGTGATTAACGATACGATTAAACCGATACAGTAAGAAAGGAAACAGCAAATGATGAAGGGTGGTTTGGGCGGCCTGATGAAGCAGGCCCAGCAGATGCAACAAAACATGCAGAAGGCGCAGGCCGAATTGGCGACCGTCGAAGTCGAGGGGCAGGCCGGTTCCGGTATGGTCAAGGTGGTGATGACCTGCGGGCATGATGTCCGCCGCGTGTCGCTGGACGACAGCCTGCTGGGCGACGACAAGGAAATGCTGGAAGATCTGATCGTGCTGGCACTGAACGATGCGATGAAAAAGGCCGAGGCGACTACGCAACAGCGCATGGGTGCATTCACCGCCGGTATGGGTTTGCCTCCCGGAGTGAAACTGCCGTTTTGATGATGCCCTCTCATCTCGAAGAGTTGATCGCTGCATTGCGCTGCCTGCCCGGAGTCGGGCCGAAGTCCGCGCAGCGCATGGCTTATCATTTGCTGCAGCGTGATCGTGCCGGTGCATTGCGTCTGGCGCAGTCGCTGGAGCGAGCCGCGAGCAACATTCATCATTGCAGCAAGTGCAATAACTTCTCCGAGCTCGAAGTGTGCGAACTGTGCGCCTCGTCCAAGCGGGACACTGAGGTGTTGTGTGTGGTCGAGATGCCGGCCGACCTGTTGATGATGGAGCAGACGCAGTGCTATCGCGGCATGTATTTCGTGCTGATGGGGCGCTTGTCGCCGCTGGACGGAATCGGCGCAAAAGAACTGCATTTCGACCGTTTGCTCAAGCGCGCGCGCGAACAGGTGCGCGAGGTGATTCTGGCGACCAACTTCACCGTCGAGGGGGATGCGACCGCGCATTACCTGACCAACTTGTTGCGTGCGCAGGGACTGACGGTGTCGCGCATTGCGCGAGGGTTGCCGGTGGGTGGTGAATTGGAGCAGGTAGATAGTGGCACACTGGCGCAGGCCGTGTTGGAACGACGCGAGGTGATGGCATGATCAAGAAAAATAGACGCAATCCGGACGAACGCCCCGTTAATGACGATGTGGTGGAAGAAAAGGATGTCGGCGAGCGGCTGCAGAAGGTGCTCGCCCAGGCCGGTTTCGGTTCGCGCCGCGAAATGGAAGAATGGATCGCCGCCGGGCGCGTCAGCGTGAACGGCGAGCCAGCCACGCTGGGCATGCGCGTGGTGGCGGGCGACCTGGTGAAGACGGAACGCCGCACCATTCGCGTTGGCGAGCGAGAACATGCCGTGCGCATATTGCTGTATCACAAGCCGGAAGGCGAGATCGTCAGTCGCGACGACCCGGAAGGGCGCGCCAGCGTGTTCGACAAGCTGCCGAAGCTGCGCGGCCAGAAATGGATCGCCATCGGGCGGCTGGATTTCAATACCAGCGGCCTGCTGATCTTCACCACTTCCGGCGATCTGGCCAACCGACTGATGCACCCGCGCTTCGAAGTGGAACGCGAGTATGCGGTGCGCGTGCAGGGAACCATGACCGAAGAGCAAATGGCCCAATTGCTCAATACGGGGGTCGAGCTCGATGATGGTGCGGTCAAGTTCGAAAAGGTCGAGGATGAAGGCGGCGAGGGCTTCAATCACTGGTATCGAGTGATGCTCAAGGAAGGGCGCAATCGCGTGGTCAGGCGCAGCTTCGATGCGCTGGGCTTGCCGGTCAGTCGTCTGATCCGGGTGCGCTTCGGCTTGGTCAATCTGCCGCCGCGCCTGAAGCGGGGCATGACCGCCGAGTTGGGTGAGGGCGAAGTGGCTCAGGTGCTCGACTGGGTTGGGCTGAACACCGATGATGCCGATACGGAAGCGCCTCAGTCCGTCCACAAGCCGCCCGCGAATAATGTACGTCGCCCGCGTGCTGCAACGGGGCGCCCACGGACGCCGTCGCGGGGCAGGCCAGGGCAAACTAAAGCTGGTGGAAAACGCTGACAATCACTAAAATCTGCGCCGTTGACTCATGCCCGAACATAACTAATTGCATCGCAATGGAAGCCTGAATGGAAGACCGAGGCAACAAGACCATCATGTGTAGTGTTTTCTTCCTGGATATCGTGGCATATTCCAAGAAGTCGGTGGCTGGGCAGATTTCGTTGAAGGAACGGTTCAATAGTTATCTTTCCGAGGCCATACGCAACGTGCCGGTCGCTGACCGCATCATCCTCGATACCGGGGATGGTGCGGCTATCAACTTTCTCGGCGACGTGGAAGACGCGCTCAAGGCGGCATTGAGTCTGCGTGAGAGTCTGCTGCATGAGGATACGGATTCCGACAATCCCTTGCTGGTGCGCATGGGAATTAATCTCGGACCGGTTCGTCTGGTTCGGGATATCAACGGTCAACCGAATATTGTCGGGGATGGTATTAATGTCGCGCAGCGAGTGATGGGATTTGCGGATGCCGGACAAGTGCTGGTATCCCGTTCCTATTACGACGCTGTCTCTCGCCTTTCCCACCAGTATGCCGAGATGTTTCACTATCAGGGCTCGCGCACCGACAAACATGTGCGCGAGCACGAGGTATATGCGATCGGTTATCCGGGCGAACTGGCATCCAAGGTTGCACCAGTGGTTGCAGGTGATGGCGGAAAGGCTGCCGGATCAATTTCTCCGGTGGAGCGCGTCAGGCAGGTGTGGAATGCCGCAGCGTCGCGGCTGGATGAGGTCGTGGCCGCACAAATTGTCCACATCGGGAAACTAGAGCCCAGGCAGCGCTTTATCTATGTCGGCGCTGGTGTCGCACTGTTGTTGATCGCCGGACTGGCGGTGACGCTGACTGGCTCGGACGAGACAGGCGATGCGCAGAATGGCTCGCCGCAGGCAGCATTTCAACCGGTGTCGTCGGTCGCGGCTGTGGTTTCTGCGGAAGCTGCGATGGAAAAGAAAATGGAACCGGCACGTGCAGAGCTTGCTCCGGTCAAGAAAAAAGATACACCGCAGAAGCCGGTCGAGAAAAAAACGACCGAGAAGAAGCCGGTCGAGAGCAAGAAAACTGCGGTTCAATCGAAGGCGCCCGCGGCAACAAACGGAGGCGGATTGTTCGACTCTGCAGAAAGGGCGCCGGACGGATTTATTTTGGTTAGTTGCAAGGATGGCGCCCAAGTATTCGTGGATGGCTCTCAAAAGGGCAAGACAGGTGCATCTGCGCAGTTGACTCTGGCGGTTTTTCCCGGGAAACACACTGTGATCGTCAGCCATCCAGGCGGCGGCATTTCTACCCAGAGTGTCGATATTCAGTCGGGCAAGACGGTGCGCATCAAGCCGGGCTTTTGCGGTCAGTAAGGTCCCGGCGATGAAGACTTTTACGGACGAAATCCATGATTAGCCAGCTGGGGCGCTACGAGATCCTGGGCGAGCTTGGACAGGGCGCGATGGGTGTGGTCTACAAGGCCAAGGATCCGCTGATCGATCGCGTGGTCGCGATCAAGACCATCAACCTCGGTTTGGCGCTGGACGAAAAGGAAGAATACGAGGGGCGCTTCTATCAGGAGGCCAAGGCGGCCGGACGGCTCAATCATCCGAATATCGTAACCATCTACGACGTGGGCAAGAGCGGCGACGTCGCCTATATCGCGATGGAGTTCCTGCAAGGCCGCGAGCTGCGCGACATCATGAACGACGGCGGGCTACTGCCGGTCGACCAGGTGCTGGACATTGTGGCGCAGGTGGCGCTGGGGCTGTCCTACGCGCACGAACACGAGATTGTGCACCGCGACGTCAAGCCGTCCAACATCATGGTGGTGCGCGACGGACACGTGAAGATCACCGACTTCGGCATTGCGCGCATGGCCTCGTCGGCGGTGCGCACCCAGACGGGCATGGTGCTCGGCTCACCCAAATACATGTCGCCCGAGCAGGTGATGGGCAAGAATATCGACCAACGTTCGGACATCTTTTCGCTGGGCGTGATGCTCTACGAGATGCTGACCGGGCAGGCCCCGTTCAACGGCGACAACGTCAATGCCATCATGTATCAGACGCTGAATGCGGCGCCGTCACCGCCCAATCTGCTCAATCCGGGTGTGCCCGAGATGCTCAACTTCATCGTCGCCAAGGCCTTGGCCAAGGCGGTGGATGATCGCTATCAGAATGCCAAGGACTTTGCAGCAGATTTGCGTGCCTGTCGCGACACTTTGCCACGCTCTGGTCAGGCGCTCGATGTGTCCAAGTCCCCTGCGGGGGGCGAGAAAAAACTGCCGGATGCGATTACGGTGACCGGTAGCAGGAATGTCGAAGAGGATGTGGGGGCGATTTCGACGGCAAAGCTGTCGCAGGCATTCGATTCGGGCGCCGCAACCATGCGTCTGGCCGCGCTGACTACCAGTCCTGCAGAGGTCGATGAACTCTCTAAGACCCTGAAGCTGGTGCGGCCCAGCGCGGAGGCCATCAATCGTAATGCACCGGTAAAAAACGCCGCTGCCCGCCTGCCGCCCGCCGCAGTTTCCCGTTCCGCATCGCGTCAGGATAAGAGCGAGGCAACCGGTACAGGCTCCGGTGTCGGCAATTTCCTGTTGGTCGTTATCGTGGCGTTGGTGCTGCTGGGCATAGCCGCGATATTCATATAAGCGAATGTCGGGAATGGCGATCCATGCTTCGCCGCGTCTTGTTGCTCTGTTGTTTCTGGCGTATCTGCTTTCCGCCCTTGCCGTATATGCAACCTCATTGTCTTTTTCAGTCAGGCTGGCGATTTTCTTTCTGCTGCTGGCTAGTCTGACTTACCATTTGGCACGCGATGCGTTGCTGCTTCTTCCTGCCTCGTGGCGCAGCCTGTCGATTGGGGGTGGTGCGGCGATGATTGTCACCCGCGACGGTTCCGAGTTGACCGGGCAGGTTGCCGGCGGCAGTGTTGTTACCTCCAGCTTCGTGATATTGCGCATCAAACCGGACGGCAAGCGTTGGGCGGTTGCACGAGTGATTTTCCCGGATGCGCTGGAGAACGATGCGTATCGAGAGCTGTGCGTCCGCCTGAGATTCGCCTAATGGTTTTCCGGAGTGAGGATGGTTGGCTGCGGCGAGGGTAATGTCTCCGGATAGTCCTTGCTGAAATGCAGGCCGCGGCTCTCGTGGCGCAGCAGGGCGCTTTGCACGATCAATTCCGCATTCATCACCAGATTGCGCAGTTCAAGCAGATCTGGGCTGATGTGGAAGTTGGTGTAGTACTCGTTGATCTCGGCCTGCAGCAACTGGATGCGGTGCTGTGCGCGCTGCAGCCGTTTGTTGGTGCGCACGATGCCGACATAGTCCCACATGAAGTGACGCAGCTCGGCCCAATTGTGCGAGATGACGATCTGCTCATCCGCATCGGTGACGCGGCTTTCGTCCCAGGCGGGCAGCGGCGGTAGAGGGCGAGGCGATTTGCCCAGGATGTCTTGCGCCGCGGCATCGGCGAATACCAGGCATTCCAGCAGCGAGTTGCTGGCCAGGCGATTTGCGCCGTGCAAGCCGGTGTAGGCGGTTTCGCCGACTGCATACAGGTTCTCGATATCGGTGCGCGCGGACAGGTCGGTCATGACGCCGCCGCAGGTGTAATGCGCCGCCGGCACCACCGGAATCGGTTCCTTGCTGATGTTGATGCCCAGCTTGAGGCAGCGCGCGTAGATGGTCGGGAAGTGTTCCTGCAGGAATTCGACCGACTGATGCGAGATGTCCAGATAGACGCAATCCAGTCCACGCTTCTTCATTTCGAAGTCAATCGCTCGCGCTACCACATCGCGCGGCGCGAGTTCGGCGCGCGCGTCGTGGGCGGGCATGAAGCGCGTCCCATCCGGGAGCTTCAATATGCCACCTTCGCCGCGCACTGCCTCGCTGATCAGGAACGACTTGGCGTGCGGGTGGTACAGGCAGGTCGGATGAAACTGGATGAATTCCATATTGGCGACGCGGCAGCCGGCGCGCCAGGCCATTGCGATGCCGTCGCCGGTCGCCGTGTCCGGGTTGGTGGTATAGAGGTAGACCTTGCCGCTGCCGCCAGTCGCCACAATGGTGTTCTGCGCGGCGATGGTGATGACCTCGTCGCTCAGGCAGTTCAGCGCGTAGGCGCCATAGCAGCAATTATCCTGTAGCCCCAGTTTCTTGCCGGTGATCAGATCCACCGAGATGTGATTTTCCAGTACGGTGATGTTCGGGTGCCGCAGTACTTTCGCCGCCAGCGTTTCCTGCACTGCCTGACCGGTCGCGTCGGCTGCATGGATGATGCGGCGCTGGCTGTGTCCGCCCTCGCGGGTAAGGTGATAGCCCATGTCGCTGCTGTCATCGCGGGTGAATGCCACGCCTTGGGAGATCAGCCAGTCGATCGAGGTCTTGCCATGCTCAACGACGTGACGCGTGGCGATTGCGTCGCACAGGCCGGCGCCGGCGGTGAGGGTGTCCTGGATATGCGCATCCAGCGTGTCGTTTTCGGATAGCACGGCGGCGATGCCACCCTGCGCCCAGCTGCTGGCGCCATCCAGCAGTAATTTCTTGGTGATCAGCCCCACTCGCTGGTGGTCGGCCAGCTTGAGGGCCAGCGTCAGGCCGGCGAGGCCGCTGCCGATGATCAGCGTGTCGAATTTCAGCACTTGCATGTCCAGGGAGAGTTCCAAGCTGGAACTATAGCAAAAGAGCCGCCTCTGAAAGCGGTCGTTTGCAAGGCATGGAACTAATTTGGCATTGTCGGGTCGCATTCAGCGCGTTGTCGGTCATGCTGACGAAGGCGAAGCTGAGCGGTTATACTGGCGTCCCGCGATGCAAGCGGCAGTCAAAACGATAATCGGAATAATCTAGGGATGGCAGATCGGGAAGTCGATCAACTGTTGGTGGAGCGGGTTCAACGCGGCGACAAGCATGCTTTCGATCTGCTGGTGTCCAAATACCAGCGCAGGCTCGGACGGCTGATCTCGCGGTTCGTACGTGACCCGGCCGAGGCTGAAGATGTGACGCAGGATGCGTTCATCAAGGCGTATCGCGCCTTGCCGGGCTTTCGCGGCGAAAGCGCGTTCTATACATGGTTGTACCGCATCGGTATCAATACCGCGAAGAACCACTTGCTGGCAAGCAAGCGGCGCGCGCCGACGACAACGTTGTTCGATACCGACGACGCGGAGGCGTTCGAGGATGCCAGCCTGTTGCATGAGGTCAGCACGCCGGAAAATGAACTGATGAGCAAGCAGGTGGTCAACGTGGTTCAGGCATCGTTGCAGCAGTTGCCGGAGGATTTGCGCAGTGCGTTGACGCTGCGCGAGATCGAAGGATTGAGTTACGAAGAGATTGCCAGTGTGATGAATTGCCCGATCGGCACGGTGAGATCGAGGATTTTTCGGGCGCGGGAGGCAGTGGCTGAAAATCTGCGTCCGTTGTTAGAAACCAGCAAAGGTAACAGGTGGTAGATATGAAACAGGAAATTTCGGCATTGATGGACGGCGAGCTGTTCGAGGACGAGGCGGAAAGCCTGTTCGGCGAGGTCAGGCGCGGCTCCGGCACCCACAAGGACTGGGAGATGTATCACCTGATCGGCGACGTGTTGCGTCAGCCCGAGCATATCCATAGCGATTTGAGCGCAAAGGTGCGGGAGCGCATGCAGGACGAGCCGGTCGTACTGGCGCCGCGCGTGCGTGCGACGAAACAGAAGGCGCGAGCGTTTGCCCTGTCCGCCGCGGCATCCCTGGTGGCGGTTGGTGTGGTGGCCTGGATGTCGCTGCAGATCAGTCCCGAAGCCGCGCCGCAGTTGGCGATGCAGCAGGGCGCGTTGCGTCCGGTCAGCGCACAGATTACGCCCAAAGCCAACGACTACCTGATGGCGCATCATGAATTTTCTCCCAGCGCGGACATGAGCGGCGGCGCTTCCTACATCCGCACCGTTTCATACGGCCCGGAGGCTAAGTGAGGATGAGGGCTGGCATCGCGTTTGTCGGCTTGCTGCTGGTCGTCGGCAACGTATGTGCGGAGGGCCGGCAGGTCAGTCTGGACTGGCTCAAGACCATGGCCTTTGCCGGTCATCAGACCGACTACAGCGGTGTGTTCATCTATCAATACGGCGGTCGGGTAGAAACCTCACGCATCATCCATGTGGTCGAGGCGGACGGTGAATACGAAAAACTGGAATGTCTGGATGGACCCAAGCGCGAGATCATTCGCCACGATGGACATGTATGGGAATTCCATAACCACAAGATGGTGCGTACCAGCAGTCAGGGACGCGGCAAATTCCCGTCGTTATTGCCGGATCAGCTGTCGGCGCTGAGCGCGAACTATCAGGCCAGCCAGGTCGGGGTGGAGCGGGTTGCCGGCTACGATGCCCAGGTCATCCTGTTTCAGCCCAAAGACAACCTGCGGTACGCTCATAAATTATGGGCGCACAATGTTTCCGGTTTGCTGTTGAGAGCGTCGGTGCTGGACGACAAAAATCAGCCCGTAGAGCAATATGCTTTCACTCAGCTGCAGATCGGGGGCGCTGTCGAACGCTCATGGATCAAGTCCACCCCTACTATGGCCGCACATAGCCGCATCCATGATGAAAAGTCTCCGGCGGCAGTTGGCGTGCCGGTGAATAGCGGGTGGGTAGTGGACGCGTTGCCGGTTGGCTACAGGAAAACCATGGAAATCCAGCGACCTATGCGCGGCAGGCATGCCCCGGTGACGCAGCTGGTTTTCTCCGACGGGTTGAGTGCGATTTCCGTGTTCATCGAGCCGGACGACGATGACGAGGACGATGGCAATGGTCTGTCCAGTCGCGGTGCAATGAATCTTTATCACAAGGTCGCGAACGGTCATTTGATTACCGTGGTCGGCGAAGTTCCGGCTCGTACCGTGATGCAGGTTGCCGACTCTTTGCGGCACAATGGTGTGCAATGACGCTGGAAACCAGAGCCACGGTGGTGCGGATCGAAGGTTCGGTTGCCTTCGTCGAATCAGCCCAGACCGGCAGCTGCGGACAATGCAGCGGCAAAGGCTGCGGCACGGCTAAGCTGTCCAAGGCGTTCTGCAGCAAGCCGCGCCAATTTCAGGTAGATAATCCTATCAAAGCAGTTGTCGGCGACCAGGTTGTAGTGTCGGTTGCGGATGGCGCTGTGCTGCGCGGCATTGGCCTGGTTTATCTGCTGCCGCTGGCGCTGCTGGTGGCCGGTGCAGCGATCGGTAACTCGATGGCGGTGACGGATGGTCAGCGCGACGGTTATGCGGCGGCGGGTGCCGCTCTTGGATTGATCATCGGCTTCCTGGTGTCGCGGGGGCTGGATTCGACGCAATCCAGCCGGTTGCCGCGCATCGAGCGGCAATGGCGCGAAGATTAAGGAAGGTTTGTATTATTTTTTCACTATGAGGAGGATGGCATGCTGAGAAAATTTTCTGGTTTTGTTCTGTTGTCGTTGAGCCTGGTCTTGTCGGCGCCTTCTCAAGCACGCGAACTGCCCGATTTCACCGAACTGGTTGAAAGGCAGGGGGCGGCCGTAGTTAATATCAGCACCACCCAGATCACCCGCCAGGCGCAGGGGATACCCGGCCTTCCTGAAGGCGATCCGTTCTACGAGTTCTTCCGCCGCTTTGCTCCGCAGATGCCACGCGAGCAGGAGTCGCAGTCGCTGGGTTCCGGCTTTCTGATCAGCGAGGATGGCTACCTGCTGACCAATGCGCATGTGGTGGATCGCGCCGACAAAATCACCGTGCGTCTGACCGACAAGCGCGAGTTCAAGGCCAAGGTTATCGGCGCAGACAAGCGCACCGACGTCGCGCTGCTCAAGATCGAGGCAACCGGCCTGCCTAAGGTTAAGCTGGGCGAACCGGATAGGCTCAAGGTCGGCGAATGGGTGGTCGCGATCGGCTCGCCGTTCGGCTTCGACAGCAGCGTGACGGCCGGCATCGTCAGCGCCAAGGGGCGCTCGCTGCCGCAGGACAACTTTGTGCCGTTCATTCAGACCGACGTGGCGATCAATCCCGGCAATTCCGGCGGGCCGCTGTTCAATATGAACGGCGAAGTGGTCGGCATCAACTCGCAAATCTATACCCGCTCCGGCGGTTCGATGGGGTTGTCGTTCGCGATTCCCATCGATGTGGCGATGCAGGTGTCCGACCAGTTGCGCAGCACCGGCAAGGTTACGCGCGGCCGTATCGGTGTGACGATACAGGAGCTGACGCGCGAACTGGCCGAGTCGTTCGGCCTGAGCAAGCCTGAGGGCGCACTGATCAGTTCCGTGGAAAAGAACGGCCCGGCCGACAATGCGGGCATCGAGGCCAGCGACGTGATCCTCAGGTTCGACGGCAAGGCGGTCATCAGCTCTGCCGACTTGCCGCGTATCGTTGCCGCAACCAAGCCCGGCAGCAAGTCGGCCGTGGAGCTGTGGCGCAAGGGCGAGGTGAAGCAGGTGACCGTGGTGATCGCCGAGATGCCGGAAGAGGGCAAGCTGGCGCGGGCGGTGAAGAAGCTGGAAGAAGATATCGCCGAGATGATTACCCGGCTGGGCATCGCGGTCAGCGAGCTGACCCGCGAGCAGGCGCAGGAGCTGCAGGTTGGCGGCGGCCTGCTGGTCGAAGACGTCAAGGGTTCGGCGGCGCGCGCCGCCGGATTGCAGCGCGGTGATGTGGTGCTGGCGATCGGCAACATGCCGATCCGCTCGCTGGCGCAGTTCAACGACATCCTCAAACAGGTTCCCAAGGGGCGCAACGTCGCATTGTTGGTGCGGCGCGAGGATGCGGCCTCGTATGTGGCGATCCGTCTCGACGAGAAGTAATCACGGTTCTGCGAAGCACGCCTAAATCGGCTAGAATTCGCCCTTCGCGAATTCGGCCGATTCAGGCTTTTTAACCAGATATTCATGCAACATATCCGCAATTTTTCCATCATCGCCCACATCGACCACGGCAAATCCACGCTGGCGGATCGGATCATTCACCTCTGCGGCGGCCTGTCCGATCGCGAAATGGAAGCGCAGGTTCTCGATTCGATGGACATCGAGCGCGAGCGCGGCATCACCATCAAGGCGCAGACGGCTGCACTGAGCTACAAGGCGCGTGACGGGCAGATCTACAATCTGAACCTGATCGACACGCCGGGTCACGTCGACTTCTCCTATGAGGTGTCGCGTTCGCTGTCTGCCTGCGAGGGTGCGTTGCTGGTGGTGGACGCCTCGCAGGGTGTCGAGGCACAGACCGTGGCCAATTGCTACACCGCGCTTGATCTCGGCGTGGAAGTGGTGCCGGTGCTGAACAAGATCGACCTGCCGTCTGCCGATCCCGATAACGCCATCTCCGAAATCGAGGATGTGATCGGCATCGATGCGCACGACGCGGTGCACTGTTCGGCCAAGACCGGCCTCGGCGTGGAAGATGTACTGGAGTCGCTCATTGTTAAAGTGCCGCCGCCAAAAGGCGATACGACAGCACCGTTGCAGGCGCTGATTATCGACTCGTGGTTCGACAACTATGTCGGCGTGGTGATGCTGGTGCGCATCGTCAACGGCACGCTCAAGCCCAAGGAAAAGATCCTGTTCATGGCGACCGGCGCGCAGCATCTGACCGAGCATATCGGCGTATTCACGCCCAAGGCTCAGGATCGTGAATCGCTGTCTGCCGGACAGGTGGGCTTCGTGATCGCCGGCATCAAGGAACTGAAAGATGCCAAGGTCGGCGACACCATCACGCATCAGGCCAAGCCTGCCGCTGAGGCGCTGCCGGGCTTCAAGGAGGTGCAGCCGCAGGTGTTCGCCGGGCTGTTCCCGGTCGAATCCAACCAGTACGAGGCGCTGCGCGACTCGCTGGAGAAGCTGAAGCTGAACGACGCCGCGCTGATGTACGAGCCGGAAGTGTCGCAGGCGCTGGGCTTCGGTTTCCGCTGCGGCTTCCTCGGTCTGCTGCACATGGAGATTGTGCAGGAGCGGCTGGAGCGCGAGTTCGACATGGATCTCATTACGACCGCGCCTACCGTGGTCTACGAGGTGGAGTTGCGCGACGGCACGGTGCTGATGGTGGACAACCCATCCAAGCTGCCGGACTTGTCCAAGGTCGAAGAAATCCGCGAGCCTATCGTCAACGTCAATCTGTACATGCCGCAGGAATATGTCGGCGCGGTGATTACTCTGTGTACGCAGAAGCGCGGCGTGCAGATCGACATGAGTTATCACGGCAAGCAAGTGAAGTTGATCTACGAGATGCCGATGGGCGAGATCGTGCTGGATTTCTTCGACAGGCTGAAGTCCGTTTCGCGCGGCTATGCCTCGATGGATTACGAGTTCAAGGAGTATCGCCCGGCCGATGTGGTCAAGGTCGACATGCTGATCAACGGCGACAAGGTCGATGCGCTGGCGGTTATTGTGCACCGCGCCAACAGCATGTATCGCGGACGCGAGGTTGCGGCCAAGATGCGCGAGCTGATCCCGCGCCAGATGTACGATGTGGCGATCCAGGCGACCATAGGCTCGAACATCATCGCGCGCGAGAACGTCAAGGCGATGCGCAAGAACGTGCTGGCCAAGTGCTACGGCGGCGACATATCGCGCAAGAAGAAGCTGCTGGAGAAACAGAAGGCCGGCAAGAAGCGCATGAAGCAGGTGGGCAACGTGGAGATTCCGCAGGAAGCTTTCCTTGCGATCCTGCGAGTTGAGGATAAATAACGATGGATTTTGCGCTGATACTGTTCCTGTTGTTGGTGGTGACCGGCGGCGTTTGGCTGCTGGATCGTTTTGTGCTGGCAGGCAAGCGCGGCGAGGGCATTGCCGAGCCATGGTGGGTCGAGTATGCCAAGAGCTTTTTCCCGGTGATCCTGATCGTATTCTTCATCCGTTCGTTTCTGGTCGAGCCGTTCAAGATTCCCTCAGGCTCGATGATTCCGACGCTGCAGGTGGGCGACTTCATCCTGGTGAATAAATTCACCTACGGCATTCGTTTGCCCATCATCAACCGGAAGATTGTGCAGCTCAACAATCCGCAGCGCGGCGACGTGATGGTGTTCCACTATCCTGAAAATCCCTCGCTGGACTACATCAAACGTGTGGTTGCGCTTTCCGGCGACACCGTGGAATATCGCAACAAACGTTTGTGGATCAATGGCGTGGAGCAGCACCAGCAGCCGGATGGCGATTACAATTACGTCGAAACCGGCCTGAATTTCGTGCATACCGAGAAGCGCATCGAGACTCTGGGCGAGAACAAGCACGAGGTGCTGGTCAATCCCGAGACGCCGACGCTGCACCTGAACGCCGTGGCCGAGTTCGCGGGGCGGGAGAACTGCAGCTACGACGACGAAATGGTGCGCTGCAAGGTGCCGGAAGGACATTACTTCATGCTCGGCGACAATCGCGACAACAGCCGCGACAGCCGCTACTGGGGTTTCGTACCGGATCGTCAGATCGTCGGCAAGGCGTTCTTCATCTGGATGAATTTTTCCGATCTGAAGCGGATCGGTCTGTCGGTCAATTGAGGGGAGTGAGCAAAATGAACAGAGCGATGCCAGCCAAACAACGAGGATTGAGTTTCTCCGGCTTCATATTCGGGGCGTTCCTGCTGGTCATGGTCAGCATAGTCGGACTGAAGCTGATTCCAGCCTACATCGAGAATGCGACGATCAAGAATCTGTTCGTGGCCGTCGCCAACGATCCCGAGATGAAGGGGGCCAGCGTCGGCAACATCAAGATGTCTTTTATCAGGCGCGCCTCTATCGAGAATGTCCGTGCGATTACCGCCGAGGACATCGCTATCGACAAGGCCGATGGCAGCCTTACGTTGAGCGCCAGCTATGCGGTGAAGGTGCCGCTGGTGGCCAACATCAGCCTGTACCTCGAATTCAACCCGACCAGTGGCGAGTAGAGTCGCACTAGGCAAGAAGCTGGGGCATGTCTTTGCGCAGCCTCAGTTGCTGGAGCGCGCGCTGACCCATCGCAGCTACGCACCCGAGCATAACGAGCGGCTGGAGTTTTTGGGCGACAGCGTGCTGGGCTGTGTGATCGCCAAGCATCTGTATACCTGCTACCCGCAGCTGAACGAAGGCGACTTGTCCCGGCTGCGCTCCAACCTGATCAAGGAGGAGACGCTGGCAGGCTTGGCGCAGCAACTCGATCTGGGCAGTCAATTGAAGCTGGGCGAAGGTGAGCGCAAGAGCGGCGGCTTTCGCCGGCCTTCGATACTGGCCGATGCAATGGAAGCTCTGTTCGGCGCGGTGTTGCTGGACAGCGGTTTCGAGGCTGCGGAAAAGGTCGTGCTCGGACTGTTCGTGCCCTATCTGCAGAATGTCGATGTGCTGGCGCTGGGCAAGGACCCCAAGACCCTGCTGCAAGAGCATCTGCAGGCCAGGCGCATTTCGTTGCCCGGTTACAGCGTCGTCCAGATACAGGGCGAGGCACATGCGCAGTCCTTCTGCGTCGAGTGCACGATCCCCGCATTGAAAATCACCACGCGCGGCGAGGGCAGCAGTCGCCGCAACGCCGAACAACAGGCGGCACAGGCTGCCTATCAACAACTCAAGGCGCGTTAAACCGCCACAGGACATCATGAACGAACAACAAGACCCTAGTACTCCCGGCGCTGCAGAGGAATTCCGCAGCGGTTTCATCGCCATTGTCGGACGCCCCAACGTCGGCAAGTCGACGCTACTCAACCACCTGATCGGGCAGAAGATCAGCATCACCTCGCGCAAGGCGCAGACCACGCGCCACCGCATCCACGGCATCCTCACCGACGAGCGCGCGCAATATGTGTTCGTCGACACGCCCGGCTTCCAGACCAAACACCTGAACGCGCTGAACCGCGGCATGAACCGCGTCGTCACCAGCAGCCTGCGCGACGTGCAGGTGGTGGTGTACGTGCTGGAGGCGCTGCGCTACGACGAGCGCGACCAGGAAGTGCTCAAGCTGCTGCCGGATAACCGTCCGGTGTTGCTGGTGATCAACAAGATCGACGAGGTCGAGGACAAGGGCAAGTTGTTCTCATTCGCCGAGCGCGTCGCGCAGGACTTCAAGTTCACCGAGATCGTCCCGGTCAGCGCCAAGCAGGGCACCCAGCTCGACCAGCTGCGCGATGCGCTGTATCGCCACCTGCCGCCGGGCGAACTGATCTACAGCGAGGACGACGTCACCGACCGCAGCGAACGCTTCCTCGCCGCCGAAATGCTGCGCGAGAAGGTGTTCCGTTTCACCGGGGAAGAATTGCCCTATTCGACCAGCGTCGTGATCGAGCAATTCAAGATGGAAGGCAAACTGCGCCGCATCCACGCCGCGATCCTGGTCGACAAGGAAGCCCACAAAGCGATGCTGATCGGCAAGAAGGGCGAGAAGCTGAAAGAGATCGCCACCCAGGCCCGCCTAGACATGGAAAAACTGTTCGACGGCAAGGTGTACCTCGAAGTCTTCATCAAGGTGCGCAGCGGCTGGGCCGATGATGCACGCGTGCTGCGTACGTTGGGCTACGAGTAACCCGTCATTCTCCGGATCGACAGGCCTGCAGGGCTTGCCGATCCGGTTCTCGGGGCTAAGGCTCCCATTCACAACGCGCCCGTCAGGCTACAAATTTTTACAAATGCCGATCACTCGAAAATTGAACCTGCTGTAGAGTGCCCACTCAGAAGGTCGTCTCGCAGATGCGGGCATTACAAGGAGCGATGAAGATGAAGAAGAGTCTGTTGGTTTTGAGCTTGATGTCTCTGTTTGGCACTGCTTATGCAGCTGATTTTACCGATACGGCGCGGGTGATTTCCGCGACGCCGATTTACGAGCGGGTGAACGAGCCCAAGCGGGAGTGCTGGACTGAGAGCGTGCAGGTCGCGCCCAAGGAGCGTTCGATGGGCGGCGCGGTGCTTGGTGGTATCGCGGGCGGTTTGCTGGGTAGCCAGGTCGGCGGCGGTCACGGCAGTACGGTAGCAACAGGCGCCGGTGCGGTGGCTGGTGCGGTGATTGGCGACCGTGTCGCCAATCCCGATAGCAACCGTTCTGCGACCGGTTCGGTAGTGGGCGGCGTCGCTGGTGCGGTGCTGGGCAGTCAGGTCGGCGGCGGTAGTGGCAACAAGGCCGCGACGGCTGTGGGCGGCATTGCCGGCGCGGTGATAGGCGATCGCGTGGCCAATCCGGATCAGACGCGCACCGAGCAGGTGGAGCGTTGCCGCGAAGTGGAAAACAGCCGCGAAGTCATCAAGGGTTACACCGTGGTATACCGATACAACGGACAGGACGTTACGACTACTCTGCCATACCGTCCCGGTTCGACCATCCGCGTCGGCGTCAGCGTGATCGATGACGACAGCAGCCGCAGCGATAGGCCTGGCTATCAACGTGACGACAAAGACAGCCGTAACGACAGGCCCAGCTATCAGCGTAATGATGGCGGTTCGAGTTATTACCGCTGATCGGCAGCGGCAGGCATGACGAAAAAGCCCGGCTCAAGCCGGGCTTTTTCATGGCGCGGAATTCGGCAGTGGCTCTTTATCTGCGCATTTCGTGGATGAAATGAATGCGATTATTACTATCGATTCGGCTATGTCGAGATGGAAGTTCATTGTTCGTCAGAAACGGAATTGCCTGAATTTTTAACGACAAAATACAGGCTTGCCCGTATTCAATATTTAACAGTGACTGAGTACAGTGTCCATCGGAAATACAGCCGGGGTGCGAAGTAAATTCGCGATTATCAGGGCGGTATATCACCTAATCCTTCATAAGGAGCAGCCATGAAAATTTCATTGCGTAACAACTCTATTGTCCGTGCAGCCTCTTTGACATTGCTGTTCGCCTCAGTGCCCAGCCTGGCTTATGCGCATCCGGGCGAGGCGGGCGGACTGGCGCATGGTCTGGCGCATCCTTTCATCGGCCTCGATCACCTGTGCGCCATGGTTGCCGTCGGCTTGTGGGCGGCGCAGATGGGCGGTCGTGCGGCCTGGCTGGTGCCGCTTTCTTTCGTGGCTGTCATGGCGCTGGGCGGCTTGCTGGGTATGGCGGCGATTGCCGTTCCTTTCGTCGAGACCGGGATCGTCATGTCGCTGCTGACGCTGGGCGTGCTGATCGCCGCTGCTGTCCGTTTACCACTGGCATTGAGTGCTATCGTTGTCGGCGTGTTTGCACTGTTCCATGGTTATGCGCATGGCACCGCGACGTCCCCGGGCGCTTCCGCCTTTGCCTATGCGCTGGGGTTCATGTCGGCGAGCGCCTTGCTGCACTTGTCCGGTTATGCTTTCGGCATGCTGGTACGGGCACAGCTGCTGCGTTTTGCGGGTGCGGCGGTGGCCATGACTGGCGGTTATCTCTGGTTTGTGGCCTGATCCGTCCGACACCCTGAGCGGAGATATCACATGCATGAAATGTCGCTGGCCGAGAGCGTAATCGAACTTGTCGAGTATCGTGCGCGCCGGAATGGATCTACACGGATCAAGACCGTGCGTCTGGAAATCGGCAAGTTGTCGGGCGTGGAGCCCGATGCGATGCGTTTCTGTTTCGATGCAGTAGCGAGTGGTACGCTGGCCGAAGGCGCTGCACTGGATATCATCGAACAGGAGGGGCTTGCGTGGTGCTTCGATTGTTCGTTGTCGACGCCGTTGGCGTCGCGTAGCGACCCATGCCCGGAATGCGGCGGTTACCGGATGCGGCTGGACGAGGGCTTGGCGATGCGAGTCAAGGAACTGGAAATCGAATAGGGGGAGCTATGTGTACGGTATGCGGCTGCGGTGATCGGGAAGCAAAAATCGAGGGCGCTGGCAATCACATGCATTTTCATGTTCATGCCGATGGTACTGCTCATTCCCATAGCGATGATGCGCATCATCCCGATAGCGATGGTGCGGATTATTGCGGGCACGGCGGGCACGATCTTCATTACGGCCTCGGTCCGGCCCATGCGCACGCTCCCGGCATGAGCCAGGCGCGCATGGTCAAAATCGAGCAGGATATTCTTGCCAAGAACGATGCCTATGCCGCGACCAACCGGAATTATTTTCGCGAGCACGGTATTTTTGCGCTCAATCTGGTTTCCAGCCCAGGCTCGGGCAAGACCACGTTGCTGGTCAGAACCATCGATGCATTGCAGGGCCGTTATCCGGTTTGCGTGATCGAGGGCGATCAGCAGACTTCGCGCGATGCGGATCGTATCCGCGCTACCGGCGCGCCGGCGATCCAGATCAACACTGGCCGCGGCTGCCACCTGGATGCGTTCATGGTAGGCCATGCGCTGGAAGAGTTGCGTCCCGAGGACAACAGCCTGATGCTGATCGAAAATGTGGGTAATCTGGTTTGCCCGGCCTCTTTCGATCTGGGCGAAGCGCACAAGGTGGCTATCCTGTCGGTGACCGAGGGCGAGGACAAGCCGCTGAAATATCCCGACATGTTTGCTGCCGCCGACTTGATGCTGCTAAATAAATCCGACTTGCTGCCCCATCTCGATTTCGATGTTACGCTGACCATCGACTATGCGCGCCGGGTGAATCCAGGCATACGTACTATCGTTATTTCTGCGAGCACCGGTGAGGGCATGGACGAATGGCTGGACTGGCTAGCCGCACAGATGGACATTGCCGTCCTGCGCGGTGCGAAGACGGCCGAGTCGTGCATCGCTGCGTTTGAGGCCGAGGTGCTGGCGTTGGAGGCACTGCTTGCTGCAGGGAGCAGGTTTGCGCTGGGGAAGGTATAGATCGAATTGAATTTTCTGAAAGGCTGACAGATGTGTCTTGCGATTCCGGCCAGAGTGGTTGAGATTTTCGACGGAGAGGCTGCTGTGGTGGATCTCGGCGGCGTACAGAAAGAGGTTTCGCTGGCGCTGCTGGATGACGTGAGCCTCGGCGACTACGTGATCGTGCATGTCGGTTTCGCGCTGAACAAACTCGATCCCGAAGAGGCGGAAAGAACGCTTGCGCTATTTGCCGAGATCGGCAATTTCGGTCCGGTTGCCGCATGAAAGATCCGGTGGAAATATGAAATACGTAGACGAGTTTCGCGACGGCGGGTTGGCGCAGAACCTGGCCGCATCCATTGCGCACGAGGTGCGCGACCGCGACTACAGTTTCATGGAATTCTGCGGCGGCCACACCCATGCGATCTCGCGCTACGGCGTGACCGATTTGCTGCCGTCCAACGTGCGCATGATCCACGGCCCCGGCTGCCCGGTGTGCGTGCTGCCCATCGGCCGCGTGGACATGGCCATAGCATTGGCGCTGGAACATGGCGCGACGCTGTGCACCTATGCCGACACCGTGCGCATTCCTGCTTCCGACAATCTCTCCTTGTTGAAAGCGAAGGCGCGCGGTGCCGACATCCGCATGGTCTATTCCGCCGCGGATGCGCTGGCATTCGCGCAGCAGCATCCGGAAAAACAGGTGGTGTTCTTCGCCATCGGCTTCGAGACCACCACGCCGCCCACCGCCGTACTTATCAAGCAGGCGCAGGCGCTGAATCTTACGAATTTCTCCGTGCTGTGCTGCCATGTGCTGACGCCTTCGGCCATCGCCAACATCCTCGAATCGCCCGAGGTGCGCCAGTACGGCACCGTGCCGCTGGACGGCTTCATCGGACCTGCGCATGTCTCCACGGTGATCGGTAGCCGCCCCTACGAATTCTTCGCCGAGGAATACCGCAAGCCGGTGGTGATCGCGGGTTTCGAGCCGCTGGACGTGATGCAGGCGATATTGATGCTGATCCGCCAGGTGAATGAAAACCGCGCCGAGGTGGAGAACGAATTCACCCGCGCGGTCTCGCGCGACGGCAATCTCAAGGCGCAGAACCTGGTCGCCGAGGTGTTCGAGCTGCGCCGCGAATTCGAATGGCGCGGCTTGGGGCTGGTGCCGTATTCGGCGCTGAAGATCCGCCGCGAATTCGCCGAGTTCGACGCCGAGCTGCGCTTCCCGCTGGGTTATCGCGCGGTGCCCGACAACAAGGCCTGCGAATGCGGCGCGATCCTGCGCGGCGTGAAACGTCCCTGGGACTGCAAGGTATTCGGCACGGTGTGCACGCCGGAGTCGCCGATGGGCTCGTGCATGGTCAGTTCCGAGGGCGCATGCGCCGCGCATTACACCTACGGCCGGTTCAAGAATATCGAGGTGGTGAGCATATGAGCGAAGGCGGCAGGGGCGTTTTACGCACCTGAAAACCTAAGTGCCATCCGCAGATTTCGCAGATTCACGCAGATTTTTAAGCCGTTATATGCAAATAGTGCGTCACTAAATTTGAGATGTGATGGTTTGTTTAATCTGTGCAAATCTGCGTAATCTGCGGACAACTGTTTTTTTAAGGTTTAGACATATCGAGGGCGGTGAGCATATGAGCGATGTAATGAACGACAGCAAGGTCCGCAAAGGCTATGTCCGCGGGCTGGATATCAAGAACGGCCGTGTGGACATGAGCCACGGCAGCGGCGGCCGCGCGATGGCGCAGTTGATCGAGGAGCTGTTTGCCGCCGCCTTCGACAACGATTACCTGCGTCAGGGCAACGACGGCGCGCTGCTGCCGCCGCCCGACGGCAGGCTGGTGATGGCGACCGACTGCCATGTGGTGTCGCCGCTGTTCTTTCCCGGCGGCGACATCGGCTGTTTGTCGGTACACGGCACCATCAACGACGTCGCGGTAATGGGTGCGACACCGCTGTGGCTCTCCGCCGGATTCATCCTCGAAGAAGGTTTCCCGCTGGCCGACCTGCAGCGTATCGTGATGTCGATGGCGAAGGCGGCGCAGGAAGCCGGTGTGCATATCGTCACCGGCGACACCAAGGTAGTGGAGCAGGGCAAGGGTGACGGCGTATTTATCACCACTACCGGCGTGGGCGTGGTGCCCGACGACGTGCACCTGTCCGGCGACCGCGCGCGCGCGGGCGACCGCATCCTCGTCTCCGGCACGCTGGGCGATCACGGCATGGCGATCATGGCGCAACGCGAGAGCCTGGGTTTCTCTTCGGCCATTGTTTCCGACACGGCGGCGTTGCACGGGCTGATCGCAACGCTGCTCGACAGCGGCGCCGACATCCACGTGTTGCGCGATCCCACGCGCGGCGGACTGGCGACCACGCTCAACGAAATCGCTGCGCAATCCGGCGTCGGCATGATGCTGGACGAGCGCGCCATACCGGTTAATCCGGAAGTGGCGAGCGCGTGCGAATTCCTCGGCCTCGATCCGTTGTATGTCGCCAATGAGGGCAAGCTGGTGGTCATCGTTTCAGGCGCGGACGCCGAGCGCGCGCTGGCCGCGATGCGCGCCCATCCGTTGGGGGCGAATGCCGCCATCGTCGGTACGGTGCACGAGGATGACCATCACTTCGTGCAGATGACCACGAGCTTCGGGGGACGCCGCATCGTCGACTGGCTGTCCGGCGAACAGTTGCCGAGGATTTGTTAACTCGGGAAAATTCATTAATTCCCGTAGGGTGGGCTCCGCCCACCATGTCGGGCAGAGCCCGACCTACGATCAGTTCCGGCTCGTCCGGCTTGAGGTGAAACAAACCATGCGCATCCTGCTCCTCACCCACAGCTACAACAGCCTCACGCAGCGGCTGCATGCCGAATTGGCGGCGCGCGGCCACGAGCTGGCTATCGAGTTCGATATCGCCGACTCCGTGTCGGAGGAGGCGGTGGAGCTGTTCCAGCCCGACCTCATCGTCGCACCCTACCTGCGCCGTGCGATTCCAGAATCCATTTGGGAAAATCATGTGTGCCTGGTGGTGCATCCCGGCATCATCGGCGACCGCGGACCTTCGGCGCTGGATCGGGCGATACAGAGTGGCGAAGCAAAGTGGGGTGTCACCGTGCTGCAGGCGGAAGCGGAGATGGACGCAGGGCCGGTGTGGGCGAGCGAGACCTTTGCGATGCGCCGTGCGACCAAGAGCAGTTTGTACCGCAACGAGGTTGCCGAGGCGGCTTGCTGTGCGGTGCTGACAGCGGTCGAGCGTTTTTCCTCCGGCAGCTTCGACCCGATGCGGCTCTCTGAACTGGCGACATTGCGTCCGTTGCTGAAACAGGAAGAGCGGCGCATAGACTGGAAGTGCGACGACACTGCGACCGTGTTGCGCAAGATCGCGGCGGCCGACGGCTTTCCCGGTGTCGCCGATCAAATGTTCGGCGAGCCTTGCCACCTGTACGACGCGCAAGCCGAATCGAACATAGGCGGCGGCCAACCCGGCGATATCATCGCGCGGCGCGAGACCGCGCTGCTGCGCGCCACCGTGGACGGCGCGGTGTGGATAGGCCATGTGCGGCGACATGCAAACGTCATCAAGCTGCCCACCGCCTTGGCCTATGCCGATGAGGCTGCCATCGTGCCGGAACTGCCGCTGGCCAACTGGTGGAAAGTTGAGGGCGACACCTGGCAGGACATCGCCTACCGCGAACAGGGCGGCATCGGCTATCTGCACTTCGAGTTCTACAACGGCGCGATGGGCACGCAGCAATGCCAACGCCTGTTGCAGGCATACCGCTGGGCGCTGACGCGGCCGACTCGGGTGGTGGTGCTGATGGGCGGCGCGGACTTCTGGAGCAACGGCATTCACCTCAATCTCATCGAGGCAGCGGAATCGCCCGCCGACGAATCCTGGGCCAACATCAATGCGATGAACGACCTCGCCGAGGCCATCATCCGCACCGAGTCGCACCTCACCATCGCTGCGTTGCAGGGCAATGCCGGCGCAGGCGGCTGCTTCCTCGCGCGCGCGGCGGACCAGATGTGGCTGCGCGACGGCGTGCTGCTCAACCCGCACTACAAGAACATGGGCAACCTCTACGGCTCCGAATACTGGACCTATCTGCTGCCGCCGCGCGTGGGCGAGGAGGGCGCGCGCGCGATCATGCGCAACCGTTTGCCGCTGACCGCGCAGGCCGCGGTGGCATACGGTTTCGCCGATGCATGCCTGTCCGGCGATAGCGCGACTTTTCTGGTCGAAGTCGCGCGGCGCGCGGACGAGCTTGCCTGCTCCGGAGATTTTCTGTTGTGGCTGACCGCCAAGCGGGTGCAACGCATCAAGGACGAGGCGGCCAAGCCGTTGAGCCAATACCGTGAAGAGGAGTTGGCGCAGATGCGGCGCAATTTCTACGGCTTCGATCCCAGCTACCACGTGGCCCGCTACCATTTCGTGCGCAAGTCACCGAATTCATGGACGCCGCGCCATCTTGCGCCGCACCGCAACCCCGGCTGGCAGGCGCCTGCCTGACAATCGCCACGCAAGGAGGGAAGCATGGAACCTCGCATCAGCCTGATCACGCTAGGCGTCGCCGATCTCGATAGAGCCACCCGCTTCTACGGGGAATGCCTGGGCCTGCCCCGGCTGCAGACGCCGCCCTCGGTCACCTTCTTCGAACTGGGCAAGACCTGGCTTGCGCTCTGGTCGCGGGAGAATCTGGCCGACGATGCGGGGCTCTCTCCGGATGGCTCTGGTTTTCGCGGTTTCGCGCTGGCCCATAACGTGCATTCTCCGGCGGAAGTCGATGCGCTGCTGGCGCATGTCGCCGCCTGCGGCGGCAAGGTGACCAAGCCTGGACAGGCGACGGACTGGGGCGGTTACTCGGGCTATTTCACCGACCCCGACGGCTTCCTCTGGGAAGTCGCGCACAACCCTGCCTTTCCGCATCTGTAGCATTCAGCCCCCCGCCTTATCGCCGGCGTTGTTCTCACACCGGCCGATGCCTTGTTGCCGGCTGCATCGAATTCTTCTCCATTCTGGATAGCGTACGTGATTGGCTAAGTGAGTAGTGTCCGGCTAAGGCCACCCGCATATCAAAATACAACTTGCGCCGTATGGTTTTGGTTATTGGCCGGGCATAGCATTCAACCCTACAGAATTCCTGCAACGGGAGATCGAGATGACAGTCGAGAGCGCCAAATCCACCGCCCGCAACGGCACGCAACCGCATCCCGTGTTCTGGATGCGCCAGGGCAAGCCGGCGGCCTCGGCCAGCGCCGAGCTTGGCGCTTCGGCCCAGGCGCTGCTGTCGGAAATCGAGGAGTGCGCATTGCGTTTTGCCGCAGGCGGGGATGAGGTTTCGATCGACTTGCGTTGCCTCAAGTCCATGCCTGAGGAACGCGCAATGCTCGCGGCCCTGCTGGGGCACGGCGAGGTGTCGGCCACGATAGACACGATAGGACGCAGCGAAATCTACGAGACCTCGGTGCCCTGCGTCTGGTGGGTAAGCCATCGTGACGGCGAAGACGAGATCGCCGGCGAGCTGATCGAGATCGCCGAAGTTCCCGAGGTGCTCAAAGGCGACCGCAGGGCGGTCGCCCAAGGACTGGAAGCCCTGTGCATCGCACGGTCGTTCCGCGTGCAAAGGGCGCCTGTCGCTACTACAAATCACAACGAAAGGTAACCGCCATGAATAATCAAGTCACGGTGTTGGATTCGTTACAGAGCCAGGGCGTCTCGCGCCGCTCTTTCCTGAAATTCTGCGCGCTCACCGCGTCGTCGCTATGCATCACCGGCACGGCGGCGAAGGCGTTCGCGCAGGCGCTTGCCGCCAGCACGCGCCCATCGGTGATCTGGCTGTCGTTCCAGGCCTGCACGGGCTGTTCGGAGGCGCTGCTGCGCTCCGGCAATCCGCTGACGGACCGGCTGACGGTGGAGAACCTGATTCTCAACTTCATCTCGCTCGACTACCACGCCACCCTGCAGGTGGCGGCGGGCGAGCAGGCCGAGGCGGCGCGTCGGGCGGCGATGGAGGCAAACTTCGGTAATTACATTCTGATCGCGGACGGCGGCATCCCGACCGGGGACGGCGAATGGATGTCCAGCGAAAACGGGCAGTCTGCGTTGAGCATGTTGCGCGAGACGCTGGAAGGCGCGGCGCTGGTGATCAACGTGGGAACCTGCGCCAGTTTCGGCGGCCTTCCCGCGGCGGCGCCCAACCCGACCGGCGCGATGGGTGTGGGCGAGCTGATGGCCGCCGGCCTGGTGCCGGCGCGCACGCTGCTGAACATCTCCGGCTGCCCGCCGGTTCCCGAGGCCATCACCGGCAGCATCGCCTACTTCCTGGTGAACGGCTCGCTGCCGCCGCTGGACAACCTGCGCCGGCCGTTGCTCTATTTCGGCAAGACGGTGCACGACTGCTGCCCGCGCCTGCCGCACTTCGAGGCAGGAGAATTCGCCAATTCGTTCGACGACGACGGCGCGAGACAGGGGCATTGCCTGTTGCTGCTGGGCTGCAAGGGGCCGGACACCTTCAATGCCTGCACCACCAACAAGTGGAACCAGGGCGCCGGTTCGCCGACGCAGGCCGGGCACGGCTGCATAGGCTGCTCCGAACCCAATTTCTGGGATCACATCGGCGGAGTCTACGGATTCGTCAACGAGTTCGAACAGGGCGACGGCACTACATGCGGGACGCCTGCCCATCCGCAACTGCCTGTGGTCTAGGCCGCCGAGTCCGGCACATCGAATCCACACAAATAAGGAGCCCAGACTATGAGTACCGTGGTTATTGATCCCATCACGCGCATCGAGGGACATCTGCGCATCGAGGCCGAGACCGACAATTCCGGCATGGTCACGCGAGCATCCGCCAGCGGCACGATGGTGCGCGGCATCGAACTCATCCTCAAGGGGCGCGATCCGCGCGAAGCCTGGGCCTTCACCCAGCGCATCTGCGGCGTGTGCACGGTGGTGCATGCGCTGACTTCGGTGCGCGCGGTGGAAGACGCGCTGGGCTACGCGATCCCGACCAACGCGCGCCACATCCGCAACCTGATGATGGGCACGCAACTGGTGCAGGACCATGTCAACCATTTCTACCAGCTCGCCTCGATGGACTGGGTGAACGTGGTCTCCGCGAGCCAGGCCGATCCGACCGCGACTTCCAACCTGCAGAAATGCGTGTCGGACTGGCACAACAATTCGCCGGAGTATTTCGGGGCGGTGCGCCAGAAGCTCGCGAGCTTCATCGCAAGCGGGCAACTCGGCCTGTTCGGCAACGCCTACTTCGACCATCCGGCCTACAAGCTGCCGCCCGAGATGAACCTGATGCTGTTCGCGCACTGGCTGGAGGCGCTGGAATGGCAGCGCAAAGTGCTGCGGGTGCACACCATATTTGGCGGCCGCAACCCGCATCCCAACTTCGCCATCGGCGGCGTGCCCTGTTCGCTGAACATGGCGCCCAATGCCGCGGGCATACTCATGCCGGCGCCCGGCACGACCGGCGTGGACCAGAGCGGGCTGGACCTGGTGCAAAGCTGCATCACCGAGATGCGCGAATTCGTCTCCAAGGTCTATCGTCCGGATGTGCTGGCGCTGTCCTCGCATTACAAGGACTGGTTCGGGCGAGGCGAGGCTCTGGGCAATTTCCTCACCTTCGGCGAGTATCCCCAGGACGATAACGCGGACCCTTCATCCAACCTGTTCGTGCCGCGCGGCGCGATCATCGGGCGCAACCTCAGCAACGTCTTGCCGGTCGACCTCAGGAATCCGGACGAGGTGCAGGAGTTCGTATCGCACAGCTGGTACGACTATGCGGCGGGCAAGAATGCCGGCCTGCATCCATTCCAGGGCGAGACCACGCTGAACTACAGCGGTCCCAAGGCCAACTACCAGAACCTCGACGTGAGCCAGTCCTATTCCTGGGTCAAGGCACCGCGCTGGAAGGGCAATTCGATGGAAGTCGGGCCGCTCGCCCGGGTGCTGATGATGTACGGCACAGGCAACCGGACCGCGCGCAATCATGTCGATCGGGCGTTGCGCGACCTCGATTTGCCGTTCAGCGCGATGTATTCGACGATGGGGCGCATGCTCGCGCAGTCGATTGATGCGCAACTCGTCGCCGACGAATCGCAGGTCTGGTTCAACCAGCTCACGGCGAATATCGCCAGCGGCGATTTCCGCACTCACAATGCCGAAAAGTTCGACCCCGCCACCTGGCCTGCCACGGCGCAGGGCGTGGGATTCAACGAGGCGCCGCGCGGTGCGCTGGGGCACTGGATGAGCATCAACGGCGGCACCATCGCCAACTACCAGTGCGTGGTGCCTACCACCTGGAATGCTGCGCCGCGCGATGCCGCAGGAAACGGCGGCCCCTATGAGAAGGCGCTGGAGGGGCATGTGCTCGCGGTGCCGGACAAGCCGCTGGAAGTGTTGCGCACGATTCACAGTTTCAATCCCTGTATGGCCTGCGCGGTGCACCTGTTCGACCCGCTGCAGAACGAAACCCTCAACGTCACGGTCAGCGCCTGAGCGGCCCCGGACATACACAAAGGAATCCGCCATGAACACATCGCTTCTTAAATTCGGCCGGGCTCTGTTGTTTGCCGTTCTCTCCACAGCCGCAGGCAGCGCGTTCGCCACAGCGACGTTCGGCACCCGTGTCGACAGCTACTGCGCCGCTAGACCGACGCAGGCTGCCGCGCCGCAGCAGAGCCGTCCGTATCGGGCCGTAAACTTTTCATGTTCGCTGTGCCACACAGGCAGCCCGTCGGTGAATAATCTGAACGCCTTTGGCGATGCCAGCGCATCGTGCACTTCGACCACCTGCGGCAGCTCCGTGAACCCGTTCTGCGTGGCGACCGCGCCTAGCAACGCCACCATCACCGCACCTGCGGTCGGCACGACTGCGACGCAAGGTGATTCGCTCACCTATACGGCAGGCAACGCGGCCAATCCGGACGGCTTCACGCTGAACCATACCTGGCTGTTTACCGGCGGCATGCCGAATGCCAGCGGGCAGAGCGTTTCCGTGCCGATGACGGTCGCCGGCAACATCACCGCGACGCTGGAGGTGCGCAATTCCGTCGGCATGCTGGCCACCGGTACGACGCCTACCCGTTCGGTGACCGTCAGCGCCGCGGAGAATCAGGCGCCGACCGCCACCATCGATGCGCCGACCGGCAACGTGACCGTCACGCAGGGCGGCACGGTGACCTTCCAGGGATCGGGCACCGACCCCGACGGCAACACCCCGCTGACCTACAGCTGGGACTTCGGCGGCGGAGCGACCAACTCCACGCAGCAGAATCCGGGTGCGGTGACGTTCAACACCGTCGGCGCCTTCACCGTGAGCTTCACGGTCACCGATAGTCTGGGATTGGCCTCGACCGCGGTCACGCGCGTAATCACCGTCACCTCGCCGGCTAATCAGGCGCCGACCGCGACCATCAGCGCGCCGACCGGCAACGTGACCGTCACGCAGGGCGGCACGGTGACCTTCCAGGGATCGGGCACCGACCCCGACGGCAACACCCCGCTGACCTACAGCTGGGACTTCGGCGGCGGAGCGACCAACTCCACGCAGCAGAATCCGGGTGCGGTGACGTTCAACACCGTCGGCGCCTTCACCGTGAGCTTCACGGTCACCGATAGTCTGGGATTGGCCTCGACCGCGGTCACGCGCATGATCACCGTCACCTCTCTCGCGAACCAGCCACCTGTTGCCACCATCGGCTCTCCTGCCGGCAACGTGACCGTTACGCAGGGCGGGGCGGTGACCTTCCAGGGCTCGGGCACTGACCCCGACGGCAACACGCCATTGACCTACAGCTGGGACTTCGGCGGCGGAGCGACCAACTCCACGCAGCAGAATCCGGGTGCGGTGACATTCAACACCGTCGGCACCTTTACCGTGAGTTTCACGGTCACCGACAGCCTGGGGCTGGTCTCGACCGCGGTCACGCGCATGATCACTGTCACCTCGCCGGCTAATCAGGCGCCGACCGCGACCATCAGCGCGCCGACCGGCAACGTGACCGTCACGCAGGGCGGCACGGTGACCTTCCAGGGCTCGGGCACCGATCCCGACGGCAACACGCCATTGACCTATAGCTGGGACTTCGGCGGCGGAGCGACCAACTCCACGCAGCAGAATCCCGGCGCGGTGACGTTCAATACCGTCGGCACCTTTACCGTGAGCTTCACGGTCACCGACAGCCTCGGTCTGGCTTCGACCGCAGTCACTCGAACGGTGACGGTAACGGCTGTCGGACAACAACAACCGGTTGCCGTCATCGAGGAACCGAAGCAGGACCTGACCATCGTTCAGGGACGGTCGGTCGAGTTCCATGCAACGGCTGATGGCACCGACGAGGATGATGACGACCTGACGTTCAATTGGAGTTTCCCGGGCGGCACACCAGCCAGTTCCACCAGGAAGGAAATCAAGGTGTTCTTCAACACCGCGGGCGCCTTCACGGCCACTCTGGTTGTGACCGACAGCCAGGGTGTCGCTTCCGCTCCGGTCACGCGAACAGTCACCACTACACCGTCGCCCAATGCGCCTGTAGCGAGCATCAATGCGCCCGAGGGTAATGTGACCATCGCGCAAGGCGGCGCGGTGAACTTCATGGGCTCGGGCACCGATCCGGACAACAGGCTGCCGTTGACTTACAGCTGGGACTTCGGCGGCGGTGCGGCTAACTCCACGCAGCAGAATCCCGGCATGGTGACGTTCAATACCGTGGGGACTTTCACTGTGACCTTCAGGGTTACCGACAACAGGAGATTGGTCTCTGCGCCGGTCACACGGACGATTACGGTCACGCCACCGGCGAACCAGGCGCCGACCGCGACCATCAGCGCACCGACCGGCAACGTGACCGTCACGCAGGGCGGCACGGTGACCTTCCAGGGTTCCGGCACCGATCCTGACAGCAATACCCCGTTGACCTACAGCTGGGACTTCGGTGGCGGAGCGACCAACTCCACGCAGCAGAATCCGGGCGCGGTGACGTTCAATACCGTCGGCACCTTTACCGTGAGCTTCACGGTCACCGACAGCCTGGGGCTGAGCTCTGCAGCGGTCACGCGCATAGTCACTGTCACGCCGCCACCCAACATGGCGCCGACCGCGACCATCAGCGCGCCGGCAGGCGACGTGACTGTCGCGCAGGGCGGTACAGTGACCTTCCAGGGTTCCGGCACCGATCCCGACGGCAACACGCCGTTGACCTACAGCTGGGACTTCGGCGGCGGCGCGACCAACTCCACGCAGCAGAATCCGGGTGAGGTGACGTTCGACACCGTCGGCACCTTTATTGTGACGTTCACGGTCACCGATAGCCTGGGACTGGCTTCTGAACCGGTTATCCGCACGGTCACGGTCACGGCAGCAGGCTTGCCGGTCGCCGAGATTGTCGCGCCTGCGATGAACGTCTCGGTGCTTCCCGGCGGCAGGGTGACATTCAGGGGGGTTGCCAGCGGTTCGGCCAATTTGCCACTGCGCTTCCGCTGGACATTCCAGGGCGGAAATCCGGAACGCTCCACGCGGCAGAACCCGGGCGCGGTCAGGTTCAGGGATGTCGGTATGCATACGGTTACCCTGACGGTCACCGACAGTGAAGGCGAGGTCTCCGCACCTGTCACCAGGGTGATCACGGTCGCGCCAGCCAACGCATCGCGCATCGGACTCGATGACGATTGCATCAACATTGACGACGATGATGATTGATATGGGCGATGAGGTCTGAACCACGGACAGGGCTGCGGCAGCCGCAGCCCTGTTCGCTGCCAACGTAACCGGAAAGGAAATCATTCATGACACAGGAAAGCATCCTGGTACTCGGCATCGGCAACCTGCTGTGGGCAGACGAGGGTTTCGGCGTGCGCGCCGTGGAGGAGCTGCACCGCCGGTGGCATTTCCCGGACAGGGTTACGTTGATGGACGGAGGTACGCAGGGGTTCAACTTGCTGCCCCATGTGCAGGCCGCGCGGCGCATGATCGTATTCGATGCCATAGATTACGGACTGGAGCCCGGCACAATCAAGGTGCTGGCGAATGAACAGGTACCGCGTTTCCTGCGCGCAAAGAAACTGAGTCTGCACCAGACCGGGTTTCAGGAAGTGCTGGCTGTCGCCGAATTGATCGAAAACTTTCCGCTTGAGTTGGTGTTGATCGGCGTGCAGCCGCTGGGCATCGAGGATTATGGCGCCAGCCTGAATCCGCTCATCAAGGAGAAAATCCCTACGGCGCTGGCGATCGCGCTATCCTGGTTGCAACGCTGGGGCTGCACACCGGAATCGCGCAACGGCGAAGTTGAAGGCATGGCGTTGCTGTTGCCCGCTACTCTGTCCATGGATAGGTTCGATGCTGGCGCTTTATCACCTGCGCCGACCGGGAGCTATTGATGTGCATCGGCGTCCCCATGCGCGTGCTGGAGCACGGTGAAGTCATGGCATTGTGCGAGGGGCGCGGCGAATTTAAACGGATCAATATGTTGCTGGTGGGCGACTGTCCGCCGGGCAGCTGGGTAATGACTTTTCTCGGCGCGGCGCGGAATGTTCTCTCGGAAGAGGATGCCGCGGAAATCAACCGGGCACTGGACGAACTGGAATCGATATTGCGCGGCGAAGCCGTGTTTGAAGGGCGGCTCCCCGATTTCACCGGGAGCGGTTAGCGCCGTGAGTGAGGAAGGAAAATTTCATCTCGAAGCGAGATGGGACGGCAACGTGGACACTGCCAAATGAAATAAGCCCGGCTAAGCCGGGCTTATTGTTTGGCTGCATTATCTGGCGATTAGCCGAATTGTCCGGTGATGTAATGGCTTCGACATAACATGCTGCGCATGTGAGTCTACGCCGTTACATTACAGGCAGATTAGCCGAATCTGCCTGTAATGTAATCTTCAGTCTCCTTGCGTTTCGGGTTGGTGAACACCGTGCTGGTGTCGCCGAACTCGATCAGGTCGCCCAGGTACATGTAGGCGGTGTAGTCGGAGACGCGCGCGGCCTGTTGCATGTTGTGGGTCACGATGACGATGGTGAAGTCTTCCTTCAGTTCGTCGATCAGCTTCTCGATATGCGCGGTGGAGATCGGGTCGAGCGCGGAAGTCGGCTCGTCCAGCAGCAGCACCTGCGGCTTCACCGCGATCGCGCGGGCGATGCACAGGCGCTGCTGCTGGCCGCCGGACAGGCCGGTGCCGCTCTGCTTGAGCTTATCCTTGACCTCGCCCCACAGTGCGGCCTTCTTCAGCGCCCATTCGACGCGCTCGTCCATCTCGTTTTTGCTGAGGTTCTGGTACAGCTTCACGCCGAACGCGATGTTGTCGTAGATCGACATCGGGAACGGGGTAGGCTTCTGGAACACCATGCCGATCTTGGCGCGCAACATGTTCAGGTCCTGGCGCGGGTCGAGGATGTTCCCCCCGTCCAGAATGATCTCGCCGGTGGCCTTCTGCTTCGGGTAGAGCTGGTACATACGGTTGAAGGTGCGCAGCAGCGTGGACTTGCCGCAGCCGGACGGGCCAATGAAGGCCGTCACCATCTTCTCGGCGATGTTCAGGTTGATGTCTTTCAGCGCGCGATCGTTGCCGTAATAGAAGTTCAGGTTTTTGACCACGACCTTCGGATTGGCGATGTTTTCAACGTTCATTTCAGCGTTCATTGCTAGCCTTGTCGATGACTGGGTTTAGTGGGTGCTTGTGCTCTGTCGGAACAGTACGCGCGCCAGGATGTTTAATGTCAGTACGCTCAGTGTGATCAGCAGGGCTCCCGCCCAGGCGAGGTTCTGCCAGTCCTCGTAGGGACTCATCGCGAATTGGAAGATCACCACCGGCAGGTTGGCCATAGGCTGATCCATGTCGCTGCTCCAGAACTGGTTGTTCAGCGCGGTGAACAGCAGCGGTGCGGTCTCGCCGCTGATGCGTGCAATCGCCAGCATCACGCCGGTGATGATGCCGGCGCGGGCCGCGCGCAGCGTGACGAAGCTGACGACCTTCCATTGCGGTGCGCCGAGCGCGGCAGCCGCTTCGCGCAGCGTGTTCGGGATCAGGCGCAGCATATTTTCGGTAGTGCGGATCACGATGGGGATCACGATGATCGCCAGCGCCAGTGCGCCGGCCCAGCCGGAGAAATGCTTCACGTGCACGACATAGACCTCGTAGACGAACAGGCCGATGACGATGGACGGCGCCGACAGCAGCACGTCGTTGATGAAGCGCGTGATCGGCGCCAGCCAGCCGCGCTGGCCGAACTCGGCCAGATAGGTGCCGGCCAGGATGCCTATCGGCGTGCCTATCATCACGCCTACAAAGGACATCATCAGGCTGCCGACGATGGCATTGAGCAGGCCGCCGGAACTGCCGGGCGGCGGGGTCATCTCGCTGAACACCACCGGTGCGAGCGCCGGCAGGCCATGCTCCAGCAGCGTCCACAGGATCCAGATCAGCCAGAACAGGCCGAAGCCCATCGCCAGCAGCGAGACGGTGAGGCCGACCGCATTGACGACGCGGCGGCGGGTGTAGAGGGATGGCAGTATGCTCATGCTAATTTCCCTTCGCGTTGTCCGAGTTTATAGAGCATGTAGCGCGCCAGCGACAGCACCACAAAGGTAATGAAGAACAGGATCAGGCCGAGTTCGATCAGCGATGAGGTGTACAAATCGCCGTAAGCCTCGGTGAACTCGTTGGCCAGCGCCGAGGCAATGCTGTTGCCCGGCATCAGCAGCGACTGCGTCAGTTCATGCGCATTGCCGATCACGAAGGTGACCGCCATGGTCTCGCCCAGCGCGCGACCCAGCCCCAGCATGATGCCGCCGACCACGCCGATGCGGGTGTAGGGCAGCACGATTTTCCACATCACTTCCCAGGTGGTCGCGCCCAGGCCGTAGGCCGATTCCTTCAGCAGTGTCGGCACGACTTCGAACACATCGCGCATCACCGAGGCGATGAAGGGAATCACCATGATCGCGAGGATGATGCCGGCGGTCAGGATGCCGATGCCCATCGGCGGGCCGATGAAGAACGGGCCGAGATAAGGCATCGGGCCGATGTTGTCGTTGAGCCAGGGCTCGACATGATCGGCGAACAGCGGGGCGAATATGAACAGCCCCCACATGCCGTAAATGATGCTGGGGATGCCTGCCAGCAGCTCGATTGCAATGCCCAGCGGGCGGCGCAGGATGCGCGGCGACAGTTCGGTCAGGAAGATTGCGATGCCGAAGCTGACCGGAATCGCGATCAGCAATGCGATGCCGGAAGTGACCAGCGTGCCGACGATAGGAATCAGCGCGCCGAATTGATCGTTGACCGGATCCCACTCGGGACTGGTCAGGAAGCCGAAGCCAAACGCATGGATGGCGGGCATGCTGCCTACCACCAGCGAGCCGATGATAGCTGCCAGCAGAAGCAGTACGCCAAATGCGGAAACGCGAGTTACAGCGCGAAACAGCATATCCAATAGCGTTTGTCGTTTTAGACTGGCTTCGCGTAATAGCATCGTTGGCATGGTTGACTATTTTCTATGGCAGATAATTTTTTGGGGGGACAAAATCACGGGGGCCTGAGCCCCCGCAATTATAGCTTAACGATACCGATTATTTCGTCAGCGAAGAACCGGAAGCGTCGCGAATCTGGTTTTTCCATGCCTTGCGGATCAGGTTCTGCACATTCTCCGGCAGCGGCACGTAGTCGAGTTGGGCGGCCAGCGGGCTGCCATTGGTGTATGCCCAGTCGAAGAACTTCAGCACTTCCTTGGCCATCGCTGCATCTTCCTG
>Ga0154375_1124_pt1 | contig 31243 bp, 25 predicted proteins | sample RifGroA2_FD_105619 | JGI IMG/M metagenome (GOLD analysis project Ga0154375, IMG submission 105619) | Gallionellales bacterium GWA2_59_43
TCGCGCTGGTGAAGGTGGACAAGGTCAACGACGAGCCGCCCGAGAACACCAAGAACAAGATCCTGTTCGAGAACCTGACGCCGCTGTTCCCCAGGGAGCAGATGTGCCTGGAACGCGACATCAGAGCCGAAGAGAACATCACCGGCCGCATCATCGACATCATCGCGCCTATCGGCAAGGGTCAGCGCGGCCTGCTGGTCGCCTCGCCGAAGTCCGGCAAGACCGTGATGCTGCAGCATATCGCGCATTCGATCTCGTCGAACAATCCGGACGCGGTGCTGATCGTGCTGCTGATCGACGAACGCCCCGAGGAAGTGACTGAAATGAGCCGCACCGTGCGCGGCGAAGTGGTCGCCTCCACCTTCGACGAACCGGCCAGCCGTCACGTGCAGGTGGCCGAGATGGTGCTGGAAAAAGCCAAGCGCCTGGTCGAACACAAGAAGGACGTGGTCATCCTGCTCGACTCGATCACCCGTCTGGCGCGCGCCTACAACACCGTGATCCCGTCTTCCGGCAAGGTGCTGACCGGCGGCGTGGACGCCAACGCGCTGCACCGCCCGAAGCGTTTCTTCGGCGCGGCCCGCAACATCGAGGAAGGCGGTTCGCTGACCATCATCGCCACCGCGCTGGTCGACACCGGCTCGCGCATGGACGACGTGATCTACGAGGAATTCAAGGGCACCGGCAACATGGAGATCCACCTGGACCGCCGCATGGCCGAGAAGCGCATCTATCCGGCGATCAACATCAACCGCTCCGGCACCCGCAAGGAAGAGTTGCTGCTCAAGCAGGACATCCTGCAGCGCATCTGGCTGCTGCGTAAGCTGCTCTATCCGATGGACGAACTGGATGCGATGGACTTCCTGCTCGACAAGATCAAGGCGACCAAGAACAACGCCGAATTCTTCGACTCCATGAAGCGTTAAAGCCCGAGGTCTTGCCACATATCGACTCGCGCGGATACAAGCATTCGCGCGCGTCGCCTTGATGCCAAAACGGAATCGCACCCGCGGCAGATTCCTCGTAATTGCTACACATCAAAACCAGCACAGACTCCACCACCTCCGCCAGGAATTTCCCTACCCGCGTTATCCGGACTTACAAAAAAATCGAGATTTCCTGATAGCGGCCGTTGCGAACACTTTGCGTCATGACCGGCTGTTTGGGGAATGCAACGTCACCTGCCGACACTACCCGAGAATACCGAGTTCACGGCAATCGCCCCGGAAGGCTTTCTGGATTCCCAGAATGGCATCCCCCTCTGGTAGAATGCCCGTTCTGCGGCATACAAAAAAAATAAAATTAATGCCCGGCGTTCGAATCGCCGACGGGGGTGTCCACTCGAATTCGATCCGGATCGTAATATTGGCGACATCAGGGAGATGGAAATGGAAGTAGTAGTTAATGCAGAAATAAGCGGCGCAACCATCAGCGACAAGGTCAAAGCCTTCCTCGGCACACCCAGAAAAATGCTGATCAATGGAGAATGGGTTCCTTCCGTCTCCGGCAAGACATTCACAACATACAACCCCGCCACCGGCAAAGAGCTGGCCCGGGTGTACGAAGGCGACAAAGCCGACATCGACCTCGCTGTAGCCGCTGCGCGCGAGGCTTTCGAGAACGGCCCGTGGCGCAAGATGTCGCCGATGGAACGAAGTCGCATCATCTGGAAAATTGCCGATCTGATGTACGAGCATCGCGACGAATTGGCCGAACTGGAATCCCTCGACAACGGCAAATCCAAGGGCGTTGCCAACGCGGTGGACATCCCGCTTTCCGCCGACCACTTCCATTACTACTCCGGCTGGGCGACGAAGATCGAAGGCCAGACCATCCCGCTTTCCGTGCCTTATGCACCGGGCCAGAAATATCATGCCTACACGCTGAAAGAGCCCGTCGGCGTGGTCGGACAAATCATTCCATGGAATTTTCCGCTGCTGATGCTGGCGATGAAGCTCGGCCCTGCGCTGGCTGCCGGCACGACGGTGGTGCTGAAACCGGCGGAAGAAACTCCGCTGACCGCATTGCGCATGGGCGAGCTGATGCTGGAAGCCGGACTGCCGAAAGGCGTAGTCAATATCGTTCCGGGCTTCGGCGAAACTGCCGGCGCCGCACTGACCGCACACGACGGCGTGGACAAGGTTGCATTCACCGGCTCGACCGAAGTCGGCAAACTGATCGTCAAGGCCGCAGCAGGCAACCTGAAGAAGGTTTCGCTCGAACTCGGCGGCAAATCGCCCACGATTATTTTCAAGGATGCGCCCGATCTCGAAGCGGCCATCGCCGGCGCGGCCAATTCGATCTTCTTCAATCACGGCCAGGTATGCACGGCCAGTTCGCGCATCTATGTCGAACGGGCAGTGTACGACCGCGTCGCAGCAGGAATTGCGGCTATCGCCGACAAGATCAAGCTGGGCAGCGGCATGGACGACTCCGCGCAAATGGGGCCGCTGGTTTCCCAGGTCCAGCTCGACCGCGTTTCTTCGTATATCGACTGCGGTATCAAGGAAGGCGCAAAAGTGCTGACCTCGCGCAAGGCGCAAAGCGACGGTTACTTTGTCGCGCCCACGGTGCTGGTCGATACCAAACCGGACATGAAGGTCGTCAAGGAAGAAATTTTCGGCCCGGTTGTCGTGATCGTTCCGTTCGACGATATCGATGAAGTTGTCGCGGCTGCAAACGATACGAACTACGGTCTTGCCGCCGCCATCTGGACCAGCGATGTATCCAAAGCCCACCTCACCGCCGAGCGCCTCAAGGCGGGAACGGTGTGGATCAACTGCTACCACGTATATGATGCGGCCCTGCCTTTCGGCGGTTACAAGCAATCCGGATGGGGCAGAGAAATGGGCTATGCAGCATTGCTCAATTACCTGGAAACCAAGTCTGTGTGCATTGCTCTCTAGTCGGGTAGCGCAGTTGCAGATGGAATCCTCGTTTTGCATAGCCACTTCATGAATCAGTGATACAGCACGGCACAATCGGATTGGCGGGATATGAAATCCGGGAGAAAATCTCTCTCGGAAGCCATAGTTCCGCCTATCGGGGAATCAGACTAGCCGACAGGCAGCCTGTCGTCATCAAGGCCCCGACCGCAAAATTCGTTTCGCACGAATTGATCAACCGATTCAGGAGCGAATTCAATATCGGCACCCGCTTCGATAGCGAACTCATCATCAAATACCATGCGCTGGAGCCTTACCAGAACGGCCTGGCTATCGTTTCAGAAGACTTCGGCGGCGTAAAACTTTCCGAGTTGATCCCGACCGAAGGGATGGATATTCCGACCTTCCTAGATGTCGCCATCCAGATCGCCGAAGGTCTCGGAATCATTCATGCCGAAAATGTAATCCACAAGGATTTGAAGCCGGGCAACATCGCCATCTCGCCCGATAACAAAGCGATCAAATACCTGGACTTCGGCATCTCGACCCGCGCCGAACTGGCCGCATTTCACGGCATCGATCTTGCAGCATCGGGCGGGACGCTCGAATACATTTCCCCCGAACAAACCGGGCGCACGAACCGTCTGATCGATTACCGCAGCGACCTTTATTCGCTCGGCATCACGCTTTACCAGATGATCTGCGGCAATGTCCCATTCTCGTCCGACGATGCCCTGGAACTGATCCATAGCCACATCGCAAAATCGCCGCCCAGCCCTTCCGAACTCCGCCACGACATTCCACAGGCGATCTCCGACATCATCCTCAAGCTGTTGCAGAAAAATGCCGAAGACCGCTACCAGAGCGCTTTCGGCGTGAAAGCCGATCTGGAAAAGTGCCGCGACCTGCTTGCCAAGGGCGACACCATCTGCGGATTCGAGGTGGGTAAATTCGATTTCTCCGGCAAGCTCCGGTTATCCCAGAAACTCTATGGACGCGAACGGGAAATCGCGCGACTGTTATCCATCTTCGAAAGAGCCAGCAACGGCAAGTCGGAGATGCTTCTGGTCACCGGTTATTCGGGCATAGGAAAGTCGGCGGTCATCAGCGAGTTGCAGAAGCCGGTCGCAACCCGGCACGGCTATTTCATCGCCGGAAAATTCGACCAGTACAACCGGGGCAGCGCCTACAGCGCCATCGCGCAGGCGTTCCACAGCCTGATCCAGCTTATCCTCGGCGAACCCGAAAAGCGGATATTGGCCTGGAAGGAAAAACTGCTGGCCGGTTTGGGCGAAAACGGCCAGATCATCATCGATGTGATTCCGTCTGTCGAAACGATCATCGGCAAACAACCTGCCGTGCGTAACCTGGGACCGGTTGAATCGCAGAACCGCTTCGACCTGACCTTCAGTAAATTCGTGCGCGCCTTCGCAAAGGCGGAACACCCGCTGGTCGTGTTTCTGGACGACATCCATCATGCGGATATGGCGAGTTTGAAGCTGCTCAAGATGCTCGCCACCGATGCCGAACTGCTCCACTTCATGCTGGTTTGCGCTTACCGCGACAATGAAGTGGATGCCTCGCACCCGGCACAACTTGCGATAGACGAGATCGAGAAGACGCGCGGCGAAGTCGAAAGAATTTCCCTGGCGCCGCTCGATATGGCAAACACCAGCCTGCTGGTTGCGGAATCGCTCAACTGCACAACCGAGGCCTCAGCGCCGGTTGCCGACGAGGTCTACAGAAAGACCGGCGGCAATGCTTTTTTCGTCAAACTTTTTCTTCAGGCCGCCCACGAAGATCGGCTCCTGAAATTTGTTCCGCTGGCAGGCTGGCAGTGGGACATCGAAGGCATCCGGGCGATGCAGGCCACCGACAACGTGGCCGAGTTGATGCTCCGAAAGTTCAACAGTTTCCCGGAGGAAACGCGGGATACGCTGAAACTGGCGGCCAGTCTGGGCAATTCATGGAGCATCGACACTCTCGCGCTGGTCAGAGAGCATTCGACCGAACAGCTCCGCCAGGACATTCAGCCGGTGCTCAATATCGGGATGATTATTCAGGATGGAAACGGTTTCACGTTCGTGCACGACCGGATACACGAAGCCGCCTACAGCCTGATTCCCGAGAACCAGAAGCACGCAGTTCATCTCCGTATCGGAGAGATATTGTTGCAACACCTGCCTACCGATGAAAACATCAGGGCGGTTATCGATGTAGTCAACCATCTGAATATCTCAAGCCAGCTGATTCAGGGCAAACAGAAAAGAATCAGGGTTGCGCGGTTAAACCTGCTGGCCGGTCAGCAATCGAAAAAGTACACCGCATATGCCGCGGCGCGGCAATATTTCATGGCCGGCATCGCGCATCTTCCCGAGACGGCCTGGGAGGAAGAATGCGGGCTTTGCTTTGCCTTGCATCAGGAATGGGCCGAGTCCGAATATCTGACGGGCGACTTCGCGAAGTCGCAGGAAATCATCCACCTGCTGTTGGAAAAATCGGACTCCGCGATCGGCAAGGCCGACCTCTACGGCATGCTGATTTATCAATACACCGTCACGGCGGATTATCGAAAGGGAATTTCGACTGGAAGAGAAGCGCTGAAACTGCTGGGCATCGATCTGCCGGAAGAGAATCTGGAAGCGGCCTTGCATGCCGAAATCACCAAGGCCAAGATCAACCTCGGCGACCGGGAAATCGACGCGCTGATGGACTCGCAGAAGATGACCTCCCCGGCGCATCGGGCAGCCATGAGCATACTCATGGAAATGCAGCCGACCACCTATATGGCGGATCCGGAACTCTACAGCGTGATCGCCGTCGTGATGGCCAACCTGTCGCTGTATTACGGCCACACCCACGAGTCGGCAAAAGCCTATGTCACCTATGCAAACATCCTCAGTTCGGTGTTGCACGAATACCACGACGGCTACGCGTTCTGCCAGCTCGGGCTGAAGATGAGCGAGCGTTACAACGACCCGGTGCAAAAATGCCGGGGGAGCTTTATCAATACCGCATTCCTGCTGCACTGGACCCGCCCCTTCAACGAAGGCGATGCCGCCTTCGACGACGGCTACCAGACCGGCCTCGAATGCGGCGACTTCCAGTATGCCGGCTACATTCTGGGATTCGGTACGGCGAATCTTTATAACAAGGGAATGCCGCTGGCGCGTTTGTCCGAAAAACTGGACGGCTTCATGGGGTTCGTCAAAAAGGCGAAGCACCAGATGCCCATCGACACCATCCAGGGTTTCCAGTTGGCAATCGCGAATCTTCAGGCCGAAACAGACGGAAAATTATCTTTCGATACGAAGGGTATGACCGAGCGGCAATTCGTCGAAGATTGCAAAACGCGCAACGTCGTGGCGCTGGGTTACTTCCTTGTGCTCAAGGCGCAAGTCCTCTACCTGCACAAAAAGTACGATGATGCACTCGCCTGCATACTGGATGCGGAAAAGATTCTCGACCACATTCGCGGCACCAGCACGATGGCCGAGTTCAACTTTTACCACAGCCTGATTCTGGCTGCGCTGTATCCATCGAAAGATACACCGACGCAAAAACAATACCTGATGCAGATCGAGGCGAACCAGCGCCAGATGAAAATCTGGGCGGACATCTGCCCGGATAATTTCCTCCACAAGCAGCAGCTTGTCGAAGCGGAAACAGCCAGGATCACCGGCAACGATGTTGCCGCCATCAGGGCTTACGACCACGCGATCAGCGCTGCGGTGAAGTGCGACTTCATCCAGAACGAGGCCTTGGCATATGAACTCGCCGCCGGATTCTGGCTGGATTTCGGAAAAGAAGATTTTGCACACATCTATTTGAATCATGCCTGCAAGTGCTATCGCCATTGGGGAGCGACGGCGCTGGTCGACGGGATCGAAAAAATCCACACACTGGCAAAACCAGTGGCAGGTTCATTTGCAACACCCCACAGGACTTCCACCTCAACCCCGGATCATGCTTCGAGCGGTTTCGATATCGCATCGGTGCTCAAAGCCTCGCAGGCAATTTCCGGCGAAATCGTACTGGACAAGCTGCTTGAAAAGACGATGAGAATCGTCATAGAAAATGCCGGCGCGCAACGCGGCTGTTTGATCCTGAAGGACAAAGGCCAGCTGTCGATTGCGGCGGAAATCGACATCGGCGCCAACGAGGAATTCCATTTGCGCGCCCTCCCCGTCGAAGAGTCGCAGGGACTGGCCAGATCGGTGGTGCATTATGCGAACCGAACCGCACAGTGCGTTGTCCTTGCCGATGCGGCCAATGAGGGATTGTTCACGCGCGATCCTTACGTGATGGCGAATAAACTCAAGTCCTTGCTCTGCATGCCCGTTATCAAGCAGGGCAGCCTGTTTGCAATCCTGTATCTGGAAAACAACTCCGCAACCGATACGTTTACGCCGGATCGGCTGCAAATATTGAATCTGATCACCAGCCAGATCGGGATTTCCATCGAGAATGCCCGCCTTTACCAGAACATCGAAAAGAAGGTGAACGAGCGCACCCGACAATTGCAGGAAAAATCGGAGTTGCTCAACCTTGCCAACAAGGAAATGGCGGCGGAAATCGAGCAACGAAAGCTTCTGGAAGAGGAGCTGCGCAAACTGGCCACCACCGATTACCTGACCGGTCTGTTCATCCGGCGCAAACTCTTCGAACTAAGCGAATCGGAAATCAATCGCGCGAAGCGCAACGGCTCCCCGCTTGCGTTGATGATCCTGGACATCGACCATTTCAAGTCCATCAACGACACTTACGGTCACGCCGCCGGCGACGAGGTGCTGAAAGCGTTTGCCGCTGTCTTCCGCGACTCGTTGCGGAATGTCGATATCGTATGCAGATTCGGCGGCGAAGAGTTTGTCGCCATCCTGCCCGACACCGACATTCAACCAGCCATGGAGGTGGCGCAACGGCTACGCCAGAATGTCGAGACGAGCAGCCTGCCGGTCGAAGGCAAACAACTCAAGTACACAATCAGCATCGGCCTGACCCGACTGCTGGATCGCGACACGCTGGTCAGCGAACTCATCCACCGCGCGGACGAAGCGCTCTACCACTCCAAAAAAACCGGGCGCAACCGGGTCACGCTTGCGCCGGAAGACTAATCAACCATCTCGTTACCTAACGGGCATGGCAAGCATGCCTCCTGACTGTCCCAAGCCGGACAAGCCGAAACCAAAATGTAGGTCGGGCTCTGCCCGACATGGTGGGCAAAGCCCACCCTACGGACTTTCAGGCGAGACATTCGTCGAGCATAAGCGCATGAAAATCTGCGTTAATCTGTGCAATCTGCGGATGAAACTTGAATTCTTCAGGATCAAATAACTACGGCCTCATGCAGAGGCCGTAGTCGATTCAAAACAGATTACCCGCGCTGCGCGTTCAGGAGCGGTGTGCTTCGTTGATCCGGTCGCTGACGTAGCTCGACAGTGCGTAGACGCTTTCCTGGGTGTTGTAGCCGGTCGAGGTCGGCATCAGGCTGGCATCCGCGATGTAGAGGTTCTTCACATCGTGGGTTTCGCCCTTGGCATTGACGACGGACTTCTTCGGATCGGTGCCCATGCGGCAACTGCCTTGCGGGTGGAACGAGACATAGCGGTAGCGCTTGCGCTCGTTCTTCAGCCCGTCGATCACCTTGTCCACATCGGCGATGGAATCGATGGACAGGTCGCTGGAAGCCGGGATGCGCACCTTGCTTGCGCCGCCGCCGAACAACACGCGCGCCGTCGTTTTGAGGCCCACTTTCATGATCTCGAAATCTTCATCGTCCACGTTGTAGTCGACAACCTTGTTGCCGTTCTCCAGACGTATCTCGCCCTTGTTCTTGTCGTGCACCAGACAGATCAGGCGGACGGTGTTGCGATAGCGGATCATGTAGTCCAGATAGGGCTTGCCGGTTTTGGGGCCGACCTGGATGCTGGCCTCGACTGGATCCTGGATGGCGTTGAGCAGCAGATAGCCCGGCTTGGGCGGCAGGATGTCGCGATCCATGAACAGCGAGTGCGTCGCGCCGTGGAAATCGTCCACCGCTTCCGGGAATTCGCCCACCAGTGACAGCGTCGGGTGGCAGGCGAAGTTCTTGCCCACCTGCCCGCTGGAATTAGCGAGTGTGCTCCTGAGCAACAGCAATGGGGTCTGCACAGCCCCAGCCGCCAGCACCACGATGGGCGCATCGACTTGCAGGTCGGCCTTCTTCTTGCCGGTATCGGGATCGATGATCTCGGCCTGCACGCCCGTAGCCTTGCCGTTTTCCGCGAGCACTCTGGTGACATGCGTGTCGGCGTAAATCTTCGCCCCATGCGCCTGAGCCCAGGGCAGGTAAGTCACCAGCATGGATTGCTTGCGGTCGGTGGCGCAACCGGAGAAGCAGAAGCCGGTCAGCGCGCAATCACGCATATTGCGTTTGGCGACACCTTCCGGCAGCCCTTCCTTGGCGAAACCTTTCTTGATCAACTCCGCGCCCGGGCTGGTTTCGTTCGGACCGCATGCGGTGATGTGCAAATTGCGCTCTACCCTTTCGAAATAGGGATGCATGACGGCAGGCGAAAGATTGGTCAGACCGAATTCTTTCCCCCACTTCTCCAGATAATGGTCTGGAATGCGGAAACACACCGAAGCGTTGACCACGGTCGAGCCGCCGACGCATGCGCCTTGCAGCATGGCGATGTCGCCGTCGGCATTGGATTGCATGCCGTGATCCTGATAGAGCAGCCCCATGCTGACCGCCAGCATTTCCGGAAATTTATCCGAGGTCAGGTAGCGCCCCGCTTCGAGCACGATCACACGCTTGCCGGTCTTGGCGAGCTCATAAGCGGCGACCGCGCCGCCCGCACCGGAGCCGACCACAACCGCATCCGCCTTCAGGTGGAAGCTCTTCTCTTTGACATCCGCTGCCTGAGTTACGATCAACCCCTGCGCCGCGACGTGTTTATGCATATGCTTGCCCATCGTTCAGTCCCCGAGTTTTCTTTTAATTAATTGGCCGGCATGGGCGCGTTGCCCAATGATTTCAGTCCCCAGTTTTTGCTGACCGGGCCGTCGTATCCCAGCGCCGCCCAAGTCGGCGGGTTCGCCCAGTAGGACAACGCAACCAGCTTCTTAAGCCCGGTCGCAAGACCGCGCTGAAGCGGATCGGACGAATTGTCCCAGGCATCGCAGAAGGCCGTGGCGTCCCTGTCGTCAAGCTGCGAAAACGGCTTGCCGTAAAGCTTGACCGCGCCCTGCTCGAACATGCCAATGCCTTGCTTGAGTCCGTTCAGCACATGAGGCGCCATACCCGCGAGCAATGCCGCATCCAGCGTCTGCATCACGGGAATCTTGTCCAGGGAAGCGAGCGGCGTCCCGCCCACGGGCAACGACACTTGCATCAAGCGCTGGAACACCTTGTACTCGGCCTCACCCATGAAACGTATGCCTGCCGGCACGGCGGCATTCGCAGTGGCAGGAAGCGCGATGCCGAGCATGCCGACCGATGCCACACCAGCCGAGGCTGCGGCAAACTTAAGAAAGTCCCTGCGGCTGAATTGCTGCATGGCAGCAATGGCGTGTTCTATCGTTTCAGGCTTGCTGAATGAAGTCATGTCTCCCCCGTTATTATTGTTGGAATTCAAAAATACAGCCGCGAAGTATCCTAGGTTGAAATACCCATGTCAATTCATGGGCCAATGCCGCACGATACGCAAATCGCCTAGCGGCTGGAGGCAAAAAAACGCCTCGCGCTCGCAAGCGAGAGGCGTTCGTTGTATCGCAACTACGGCCTTATATCCGCCTATTTCATCGACGAATAGTCGGGCAAGGGACAAGGGTTGTTGCTGTGAGCAACGCACCACGCCTTGGCCTTATCCGTAGACCATTGGGCGAATTGCGGACTCTTGTCTATCACGACGGTGACACAAATCTGGGAAGCATGTTCAGCGTCCGGCGTCGGCGAAAAATAAGAAGCCTGACACGCTGCTTCAACCGCAACAGGGTCCGCTTCCGGTGTTGCTGCCATCGACTTGGCGAAACAGGCGGTGGTCAGGTCTTGCTTATCCATGGTCACGATACCGGGACTCGATGTACAGGTTTGATAAACGGCTGCAATCGGATGGTTGGCCCCCATATACGGCGTCTTCTTCGCAGGCGCATCCGGATTCAGGCTCACGCTGCCGGCCTTGAGTACGCCGGTCTGTGCATCGGGATAAGTAGCGTTCCAGTAACCCGTGGCTTCCGCGCCATAGATGATGACCGGAACGGTATTCGTCGCGGCGGTCGATGCGGCAGGCGCGATCACCAGCGAATTGAGCATGGTCGGTATGTATTTCGTGCCATTGCCGCCGAAGAAATTCGTGGCCGAGGCCGTGGGGAAACAACCTGTTTGTCCGCTGCCCGGCGCGGCAATCGGGAAGATGTCCACCGTGGTCGTGTACAAGGTCCAGCCGGCCTGCGGGACGCCGACGGTCACCAACAGACGCTGCCATCTGTTGAGCGTGGCGTTATTGAGATAGTCGGACTGCTGCATGGCTGAATACGGCGGGTAATGCAGCAGCATGACCATCTTCTGCGCAACCATCGGCAGCCCCAGCGGCAGGTAGAACTGCCACGGCCCCGTGCAGGTCAACGGTTTGCCGTTGCTGCCCGTCCCCGTCGGCTCCCAGCAGGTCTTGTCCTTCTGGCAATTCAGCACGCCCTGCAATCCCAAACCGCCATTGCTAAGCCAGGCAATCTGGGTCGCACCATAGGTTGCTGCCTTGGGATCGGGCGAGCGGAACTGAACGTTATAGCCACCCCCGTCGGCTGGCGTCACGCTCAGGTAGCAGGCATTGAGCTGATCTCGCGTAATAGAGTTCTGCAAGTAGAACTGTATGTTCGATGCCACCGCCATCGAATAATCGTAGTCAGACATGGAGGTAGTCTTGATCACCGGATAAAGATCCTTTACGCCGGCAGGCAATGAATAATTCACGTATGGACTGTTGCTGCAACTGACCGCCGGCGCGGACGACTTGGCCAATGTGCTGGCCGACAACGGCTGGGACAGGCCCAACAACATCAAGGCTGCCGCCAAATATGCGGATAAAGCGATCCGCACGCCACTCCCTGAAAAATAACGCATCATTATTAAATCTCCCTTGTTTAAAGTTTTGTTAAGAGAACCCTGCGATCTGCGCAACAGTATTCGGCCTCCGCATGAAGAATTGCCGAGCTTCCATCCCCGAACCGGCGTTCTATAATTCGACGCCGCTATCGCGCAACCGGACTCTGCTAAAATGCCGGCCCCCGAAGTCTAAAGCAACTTGCCGGCAGCCACGTATTTCCATATGCGGACGCAGTTCCATAAAAATGCTTTTGACGGGGGCGAATTTTTATGTATAATCCGCGCCTTCGCAAAAACCGCAATCAATCGAGGTTGTTATGTACGCAGTCATTAAAACCGGTGGTAAACAGTACCGTGTCATTTCCGGTGAAACCCTGAAAATCGAAACCATTCCCGGCGATGTCGGCAGTGCTATCGTTCTGGACAAAGTGCTGATGGTTGCCGATGGCGACAAGCTGTCCGTGGGCAAGCCTTTGCTGACCGGTGCAACCGTGCAAGCGACCATCGTGTCGCATGGTCGCGGCGACAAGGTGCGCATCTTCAAGATGCGTCGCCGTAAACACTACCAGAAGTCGCAAGGTCATCGTCAAAACTACACCGAGATCCGCATCGACGGCATCTCTGCGTAATTCTGTTAAGGAGCATATAACATGGCATCAAAAAAGGGCGGCGGCAGTACCAGTAACGGACGCGACTCACACTCAAAACGACTGGGCGTGAAGAGCTACGGCGGCGAGTTGATCAGCGCGGGCAGCATCATCGTGCGTCAGCGCGGCACCGAATTCCATCCCGGCGAAAACGTCGGCATGGGCAAGGATCACACCTTGTTTGCCAAAATCACCGGCAAGGTGGTCTTCGCCATCAAGGGCGCGCAAAAGCGCAGGACAGTTTCCATCGTCGCAGCGTAAGCAGCGTCGTCCGGAACGAATCAGCCCTATCGCAAGGTAGGGCTTTTTTATTTATATGCGGTTTTTCGTAGGTCGGGTTAGCGCAGCGTAACCCGACAATTTTCCGACAACGAGGAGCACGTCGGGTTACGCTGCGCTAACCCGACCTACACAAAAACTCATGAAATTCATCGACGAATCGAAGATCGAAGTATTCGCAGGCAACGGCGGCAACGGCGCGGCCAGCTTCCGCCGCGAAAAATACATCGAAAAAGGCGGCCCGGACGGCGGTGACGGCGGTCGCGGCGGCAGCGTGTTTGCGCAGGCGGACCGCAACATCAACACTCTGGTGGACTATCGCTTCGCCCGCTCCCATCGCGCCAAAAACGGCGAATCCGGGCGCGGCTCGGACTGCTACGGCAAGGGCGCAGACGACGTCATCCTGCGCATGCCGGTCGGCACGGTGATCACCGACATCAACAGCGGCGAAGTCATCGCCGATCTCGCGCGCGACGGCGAAAAGACCCTGCTGGCGCAAGGCGGCAAGGGCGGCTTGGGCAACCTGCACTTCAAGTCCAGCACCAACCGTGCGCCGCGTCAGTGCACTCCCGGCGAAGAAGGCGAGACCCGCGAACTGCAACTCGAACTCAAGGTGCTTGCCGACGTCGGCCTGCTGGGCATGCCGAACGCAGGCAAGTCCACCTTCATCCGCTCGGTTTCCGCCGCGAAACCCAAGGTAGCCGACTACCCGTTCACCACGCTGCACCCCAATCTGGGGGTAGTGCGCGTCTCGCACGAGAAGAGCTTCGTGATTGCCGACATCCCCGGACTGATCGAGGGCGCAGCCGAAGGTGCGGGCCTGGGCCACCAGTTTCTGCGCCATCTGGCGCGCACCCGCGTGCTGCTGCATCTGGTCGATCTCGCCCCGATGTACGAGGGCACCGACCCGGTCGCCGAAGCGAACGCGATCCTGAACGAACTGAAGAAGTACGACCAGTCGCTGTACGAAAAACCGCGCTGGCTGGTGCTGAACAAGCTGGACCTGCTGGAAGATCGCGATGAAAAGGTCGCGGCCTTCCTGGAGAAGTTCTCCGACTACGACCGTCATTTCGCGATCTCGGCGATCAACGGCGAAGGCTGCAAGGAACTGACCTACGCGATCATGGAGCATCTGCTGCAGATCACCGCGCAGGAACAGGAAGCCGCCGCCGAAAGCGCACAGGAAAGCGACGCAAGTTCGATATAAGACAAACCATGAAGACCGTACTGACCCAATGCAAGCGCATCGTCGTCAAGGTAGGCAGCAGCCTGGTGACCAACCAGGGCGCGGGGCTGGACCTCGACGCACTGGGCAAATGGGCGAGCCAGATCGCCGCGCTGAACGCCAGCGGTCATGAAGTGGTGCTGGTCTCCTCCGGCGCAATCGCCGAAGGCATGCAGCGCCTCGGCTGGACCAGCCGCCCGACCTCGATACACGAACTGCAAGCTGCTGCCGCAGTCGGCCAGATGGGCCTGGTGCAGGCCTACGAGAGTTGCTTCCGCCAGCATGGCCGGCATGCCGCGCAGGTGCTGCTGACCCATGCCGACCTGGCCAACCGCGAGCGCTACCTGAATGCCCGCTCCACGCTACGCACCCTGCTCGCGCTGAACGTGGTGCCCATCATCAACGAGAATGACACCGTCGTCACCGACGAAATCAAGTTCGGCGACAACGACACGCTGGGCGCGCTGGTCACCAATCTGATCGAGGCCGACGTGCTGGTCATCCTGACCGACCAGACCGGCCTGTACACCGCTGACCCGCGCAAAGATCCCGCTGCCACGCTGGTAGCCGAGGCGCAAGCCGGCGACGCCAGGTTGGAACTGATGGCCGGCGGCGCAGGCAGCCATATCGGCCGCGGCGGCATGATCACCAAGATCCTTGCGGCCAAACGCGCGGCGCGCAGCGGCGCACACACCGTGATCGCCTCCGGCCACGAACGCGACGTACTGCTGCGTTTGTTGCAAGGCGAAGCCATCGGCACCCTGCTCACCGCCCCTACCCTCACGCTGGATGCTCGCAAGCAATGGCTGGCCGACCATCTGCAAGTCGCTGGCAAACTGGTGCTGGATGCCGGCGCGATCAAGGCATTACGCGAAGAAGGCAAGAGCCTGCTGCCTATCGGCGTCAAGGAAGTATTCGGGCAATTCGAGCGCGGCGCAGTCGTCGCCTGCGTCTCCGAAGACGGCCACGACCTCGCCCGCGGCCTGACCAACTACAGCGCCGACGAAGCCCGCCGCATCGCCCGCCACCCCAGCCAGGAGATCGAATCCCTGCTCGGCTACGGCGGCGACCAAGAGCTGATACATCGAGACAATCTAGTCTTGTTGTAAAACAACAAGACTAGATTGCGGCGCAGGCTCATATCGGCGCAGCCGATGTGAAGCCGTGATAGCGGCGGCCGGCACCACAATCTCTGCTGTAAAACAGCAGTATCAGGTTGCGGCGTAGACAAGACACCGCGAAGTACCCCCTCCCGCCTTTACAGCTTCTCCTTCGGAATATCCGCCACGCGCCGGATCGGCGAAAAGCGCCAGACGAGAACCGCAAGCGCCAGCGCTCCCAGCCCGCCGAACGCGATAGACTCGCGCAAACCGAGATGCTCGCCGATAAAACCACCCAGCAGCCCGCCGATGCCGGCAGGCAACAAGGTCATCAAGCGCATGGTGCTGGTCATCCGCGCCAGCATCGATGCGGGGGTGATGGACTGGCGCAATGCCAGCATGTTGCTGAAGATCAACACGGTACCGGCACTGAAGCACAGCAGCATCGCCACGAACGAAACCACGCCCCGGGCATCCAGCGGCGCCCATGCCAGCTGCAGCCAGCCGATGGCGCTGATCGCGATGCCTGCGATAAGACAGGGGCCGGGGCCGATGCGACGCGACAATCGATGTCCCATCATGCTCGCAACGACGGTGCCGATGCCCGCTGCCGAGAAACACAAGCCATACTGGTATTCGTTCAATGCCAGCATGCGGATCGCGAACAACACCTGGACCACCATGGCCGCTCCCTGGCATATCTGCCAGAAGCCGACCGTCAGCGCCAGAGATCTCAGCAGGCGAGTCTCCCAGACGAAGCGCACGCCTTCCTTGAGGTCGCGCCAGAAATGGGAGCCTCTCTTCTCGGCCGGTTTTTCGTCCACATGTATGCCGCGCAGAAGCAATACGCCCAGCATCAGGAATGCGGCATTGGCGAGCAAGGCGAACGGTGCGCCGACCAGCCTGATCAATATTCCGGCAGCGCCGGGCCCGGCGATCTCCGCAGAAGATGTCGCCAATCCGTTCCTCGCATGAGCCTCCACCAGACGCTCGCGCGGCACGACCTGGGTCAGCACGATCTGCGCGGCGGTGCCCGAGACCACGGATACGCAACCGGTGACAAAAGACACGCCGTAGAGATAGCCCATGCCGAGCTGACCCAGAGACCATACCAAGGGAATGCCGGCCAGCGTCGCGATCATTACGAGTTCTCCGGCGATATAGATGGGCAGCTTGCGCACCCGGTCCAGCCACACCCCCAACGGCAGCGAAATCAATACGAAGGGAGCGATCCAGAATGCGCCGAGGAAGCCGAGTTGCGTCGGCGTCGCGCCCAGCATGATGGCGCTCATCAACGACAGCGACATCGCGGTGAGCTGCCCGCCGAATGAGCCGATCATAACCGCCAGCCACAACCGCCGGTAATTTCGGTCGCGCCACAGGTCGTCGGAAGGCAGCGTTAACATCATGCGTAGCGACGCTCAGTCTCGGGTCGAAGAAACCGGGCAGCTCATATCCACATACCGGCAATAAGTCTCGCGGATGAATAGCGTAGCGATCAATCCCGTCAGCGAGAACGCCAGCAGGATCGCGATCCCGTTCTGGTAATCGCCCAGACCCAGCGATATATCGGCCGAACCGGCATGCGCATGATCGATGGCCCAGCCGACCAGCGGCTGCATGATGGCCGTGCCGAGAAAAGCTCCGACGTTCACCACACTGGTCGACATACCGGATAGCGCCGGGGGATTCACTTCCTTGGCACATGACCAGCTCAGCGTGAAGCTGGGCGCGAACAGGCCCATCGCGAAGAACAGCGAGTAACTGGCGGCAGCACCCAGCTCCGCGCCGAACAGCAAAGGCAGCCAGCACAGGCTGTACGCCAGCGCGCCAACGATCATCAGCGGCTTGCGCCGCCCGATGCGATCCGAGAGCGTGCCGATGAAGAATGCGCCGATGGCGAATCCTGCCAGCAGCAAGGTGGTGTGGTCGGTGGCGGCGGACCTGTCCATGCCGTAAACATCGCGCAGGAACGGCACGGCCCACAATCCGCCGAAGGCGAACAGCGAGCCCGCCAGCCCCATGTTCACCCACAGCCCCGGCCAGGTCGCGCGGTTCTTCAATACGATCAGCAGGCCGTCGTACCAATGTCCTTCGTGCGACGGATGCGCCGCCTTGCCGTCGAGTTCGCGCAGGCTGGGCAGCCCAACCTCGCCCGGATGGTTGCGCACCAGCCACCATGCCAGCAGAGCCAGCAGCAGAGAAAGAATCCCGATACCGACGAACGCGGTGCGCCATGAGACATAGGTCAGCGCCCAGGCCAGCGGTGCGGCGGCAAGCAGCGAGCCCATATTACCCAGCAATATCGTCGCGCCCGTCATGGTGGCGAAATGCCGGTCATGGAACCATGCGGCATTGAGCTTGAGCAGCGCGATAAAGGTGACCGACACGCCCAGCCCGACCAGCAACCGTCCGATCGAAGCTATCGCGAGCGTGTCCGCCATGCCGAACAGTATCGAGCCGATGCTCGCGACCAGCCCGCCTGTGACCACCACGCGGCGCGAGCCCAGCGTATCGACCAGGATGCCGGTGGGGATCTGCATCAGCATGTAGACGTAGAAATACGTCGCCGCCAATCCGCCCAGTTCGGCTCCGCTGGCATGAAAGGCTTGCTGCAAGTCGCCGGAGATCGCGGCGGGCGCGAAGCGATGGAAAAACGACAGGACATACGCCAGCCCGACGATAAAGAAGGCCGTCCAGCGCAGGCGAGCGAGTTGGTTAACTTGAAACACGTGCAGGAAGATTCACGTTGGAAATAGATTCAGCAGACATTCAGGCGGGATGCTGTGTGCTAGCCGGCGCAGAACCATCGAAGAAGCGGCGACACAGGAATCGGGAGCAATTGCCGATCAGTGGCCGCGCAACGCGATCACCACGACCGCAACCAGCACCGCCAGAATAATTAACTCGATGAACATGACCGCAGAACGATCAACTGCGCGAGGATGCGATGCGGGTGCGAGTATTGGCGCTTTCCATCCACTTCTTGATGCGATTGGCGTCGCCGATACGGGTGCTCTTGCCCATGGAATTCAGCAACACGATGATGACCGGACGGCTATTGATCTTCGCTTCCATCACCAGGCAGCGTCCGGCCTCATTGATGAAACCGGTCTTGCTGACGCCGATGTCCCAGGATGCGTTCTTCACCAGCGGGTTGGTGTTGTTGAAACGCAGTTCGCGACCGCCCCAGCCATCGACGGAATGCGAAGCCGTGGTCGTGTATTGATGGATCAACTGGTATCTCCGCGCCGCCATGACCATCTTGGACAGGTCGCGCGCGGTCGAAACATTGTCGCTGTTCAAGCCGGTCGAATCGTGAAACTGGGTGTCGTACATCCCGAGTGCGCGTGCCTTGGCGTTCATAGCCGCGATGGCCGCCGGGGCGCCGCCGGGGTAAGTGCGTGCCAGCGCCGCAGCGGCGCGATTCTCGGAGGCCATCAGGGCGAGCTTGAGCAGTTCGCTGCGGGTGAAGGTCATGCCGATGCGCAGACGCGAATGCGTGCCCTTGAGGGTGTCCAGATCCGCAACGTCCACGCTCACTTCTTCATTCAGCGGCAGATTGGCGTCCAGCACCACCATCGCCGTCATCAGCTTGGTGATCGAAGCGATCGGCGCGACCATGTCGGCATTCTTGGTGTACAGGGGTTGCAGACTTTTTTCGTCCAGAATCAGCGCGATATTGGAACGCAGCTTGGGAGCGGACGTGACACGATGCACGGAACCGGACAGCTCGCGATCCAGACGAAGATGACTGGTGTTGCGCTCCGCACTAGCCATTTGCGAGACGAATGCGGAACCCAGCAGCAAGGTCATCAATAGTCGTTTTTTCATGGCAGCTCCCTGAAGCATATTTCGGCAAGTGTTAGGATACCGCAAAAATGATATAAATCAACAGTCAGAGTCACTTATTTCTTCCTGTTTCTGAAGATTCCACATTTGCGCGTATACCCGATCCAGCGCCAGCAGTTCACGATGCGTGCCGCGCTCGATAATGCGCCCCTTGTCCATCACCAGAATCTGGTCTGCCTCGACCACCGTAGACAGGCGATGGGCGATGATCAACGTGGTGCGATTCTGCGATATGGCACGCAGTTCGCCCTGTATCGCCTTCTCTGACTTCGAGTCGAGCGCCGAAGTTGCTTCATCGAAAATCAAAATCGCCGGATTCTTCAGGATCGCGCGCGCAATCGCGACTCGCTGCTTCTCGCCGCCGGACAGTTTCAGGCCGCGCTCGCCGACCATGCTGTCGTAGCCTTGCGGCAGCGATTCGATGAAATCGTGGATATGCGCGGCTTGTGCGGCGGTAACGATCTCGTCGCGCGTCGCATCGGGGCGTCCATAGGCGATGTTGTAATAGATCGTATCGTTGAACAGCACGGTGTCCTGCGGCACGATGCCGATCGCCGCCCGCAGGCTGGCCTGCGTCGCCGTGCGGATATCCTGTCCGTTGATCAGGATGCCCCCGTCCTGCACATCGTAAAAGCGGAACAGCAAACGCGACAGTGTCGACTTGCCGGCGCCGCTCGCGCCGACCACCGCGACGGTCTGCCCCGCCGGGATGGTGAAGCTAACATCCTCCAGAATTTGCCGGTCCGGCGCATAACTGAAGCCGACATGCTCGAAGCTTACCTCTGCACGTCCCGCCTGCAACACTCTGGCATCCGGCGCATCGGCGATCTCGCGATGCTCGTGCAACAGGCCGAACATCTTTTCCATGTCCGCCAGTGCATGGCGTATCTCGCGATACACAAAACCGAGAAAATGCAGCGGCATGTACAGCTGGATCATGAACACGTTGATCAGCACCAGATCGCCTATCGTCAGCGTCCCTTTCGCCACGCCATCGGCGGCCAGCAGCATCAGCGCGGTGATGCCGATCGCGATGATGAAGCTCTGCCCGGCATTCAGCAGCGCCAGCGAAGTGGTGTTGCGCACCGCGGCAACTTCCCAGCGCTGCATGTTTTCGTCGTAACGCCGCGCCTCGTAACGTTCGTTGCCGAAATATTTCACCGTTTCATAATTCAGCAGACTGTCGATCGCGCGGCTGTTCGCTTTGGAATCCAGGTCGTTCATCGAACGGCGCACCACCATGCGCCACTCGGTGATGAACAGCGTGAACACGATATAGATGACCAGGGTGACGAAGGTGATCACCGCAAACCACACGTCGTATTTGGTGAACAGAATCGCCGCCACCAGGCCGATTTCAAGCAACGTCGGCAGAATATTGAACAGCATGAAATTCAGCAGGAAGCCGATGCCGCGCGTGCCGCGCTCGATGTCGCGCGACACGCCGCCGGTCTGGCGGTCGAGATGGAAGCGCAGGCTGAGGCTGTGCAAATGCTCGAACACCTGCAGCGCCACGCGACGAATCGCGCGCTGTGTCACCTTGGCGAACACCGCGTCGCGCAATTCGCCGAACAGCGTGCTGAACAAACGCAATACGCCATAAGCGACTACCAGCATCACCGGAACAGCCAGCACCGCGTGACTGGAATCGAGCGCGTCGATGATCTCCTTCAGCACCAGCGGCACCGACACGTTGGCGAGCTTGGACAGCACCAGCAGAATCAGCGCGATCGCAACGCGCCACTTGAACTCCAGCAGATAGGGCAGCAGCGAACGGATGGCCTGCCAATCGGCGGGATGGTCTTTAGACAAGGAGGAAGACGAAGAGGGACGCATGATTCAGTTGTGTCGATAAACGGGGCGCATTATAGCGCCCCGCAAGGTGCTACCGTCCCGCCACCGTCATCCCGTCGACCAGTATCGACCCGCACTGGCGCGAGCCCTGCACCATCACATCGGTGCCGACCGCAACGATATTGCGGTAGATATCTTTCAGGTTGCCGGCGATGGTGATCTCCTGCACCGGGTACTGAATCTCGCCATGCTCCACCCAGAAACCTGCCGCACCGCGCGAATAGTCGCCGGTGACCTGATTCACGCCCTGGCCTAGCAACTCGGTGACCAGCAAGCCGCGGCCCATCTGCTTTAGCAGCCCGGCGAAGTCGAGTTCGCCCGATTGCAGAATCAGGTTGTGATTGCCGCCGGCGTTGCCGGTGGTCTTCAGTCCGAGCTTGCGCGCCGAATAACTGCCGAGAAAATAGCCGCGCAGCACGCCATCCTCGACGATACGGCGCTTCTGCACGCGCACGCCCTCATCGTCGAACGGGCTGGAGGCCAGGCCGCGACGAATGTCCGGCACATCTTCGATGTTGATATGCGATGCGAACACCGGTTGATCCAGCTGACCGAGCAAGAATGAAGATTTGCGATACAGGCTGCCGCCGCTGACTGCCCCGACGAAGTGACCGAGCAAACTGGAGGCGATGGGCGCCTCGAACAGCACCGGCACCTGCATCGTGTCCAGCTTGCGCGCGTTGAGGCGACGCACGGTGCGCTCCGCGGCAATGCGCCCGACTTCGTCGGCACGCAGGATCTCGCCTGCATCGCGCGCCACGCTGTACCAGTAGTCCCGCTCCATCGCATCGTCGCGGCCGGCGATCACCGCACAACTGAGGCTGTGGCGCGAAGTCGGATAACCGCCAAAAAAGCCCTGACTATTGGCGTGCACGAAGTGCGCCTCGTGCACGTTCACCGTCGCGCCTTCCGAATTGTTGATGCGCTTGTCGCGCGCCAACGCAGCCTGTTCGCATTCGCGCGCCAGTTCAATCGCATCGTCCACAGGCAAATCCCAGGGGTGATACAGATCGAGATCGGGGCAATCGCGCGCCAGCATGTCCGCTTCCGGCAACCCTGCACAGTCGTCCTCGGCTGTATAGCGCGCGATGGACAGCGCAGCATCGACAGTGTCGCGCACTGCCTGACGCGAGAAATCCGAAGTGCTGGCGTTGCCGCGCCGCTGGCCGATGTAGACGGTGATGCCCAGCCCCTTGTCGCGGTTGTATTCGATGGTCTCGACTTCGCCATGGCGTACCGTGACGGATTGCCCGAAACCTTCCGACACCTCAGAGGAGGCGGCCGTTGCGCCACGCTGCCTGGCATAGTCCAGCATATCCTGCGCGATGTTGCGCAACGTGTCGGCGGAATGGGAGAACCGGGACTGAGACAATTCAAGGGAACGAGGTGCGGTCGGGGCAGGATGGCTCATAACTGAACGAACGATATGAAGAAAGGCGTTATCATAGCAGCATCGCAATCTACCCATCCTCACCATGAGCGACCGACAATCATACAACGACGAAGAACTGGATCCGGATCTTCCACCCAGCAAGACCAAAATCAAGCAGCAAATGCACGACCTGCAGGAACTCGGCGCAGAACTGGTCGCACTCGGCAAGGACCAGCTGGCCCAGCTCGACCTGCCGGAGAACCTGCGCGATGCGATCCGCGAGATGCATCGAATCAACAAGTTCGGCGCGCAACGCCGCCAGTTGCAATACATCGGCAGGCTGATGCGCGACCTCGAAGACACCGCCCCCATCGTCGCCAGACTGAACGCATGGAAGGGCGTATCGCAAGAGCACACTGTCCACCTGCATCTGCTGGAGCGCTGGCGCGACCGGCTGCTGGAAAACGACCAGGCGCTGACCGAACTGCTCGCCGCACATCCGCAGACCGACGTGCAACGCCTGCGCACGCTGATCCGCAACGCCCAAAAAGAAAAGGAGGCCGGAAAGCCTCCCAAGAATTATCGCGAAATTTTTCAGGTGTTGCGCGAGCTCATTCCCGAACACGAGTAGGGACACGGCGCGGCGCGCCCCTACTATTTGCATAGACCGGAGGTCTGGCGGCATGCCCCTCAGTGTCAATTCCACATGCGACTTGTCGCATAGTGGATTGCCCGACTTTGTTGCCCCCGACTTTGTTGCCCCCGACTTTGTTGCCCCCGACTTTATTGCCATGGGCTCCGCCCCGCCGGGGACAAACCGCCCTCCCAAGAATTACCGCGAAATCTTTCAGGTACTACTCGAACTCACTCCAGAACACGAAAAGGGCACGGCATAACAAAGTCAGGCAATCCACTATCCAGCGAGCTGGATGTGGAGTTGACACCACCGTGCCCCTACGGTGCCATCCTATGCTGCCTTGACCATGTGCGCGTGCTTCTCGGCCACCACTCGATCCAGCACCGTCATCACATTCTGGCTGGCCTTCTCGGCGCAATCGAGCGCTTCGAAGATCTGGTCCTGCACCGCCGGACTGCGCTCCCAATTCTGGTCCAGGTAGCCGACCATCTGATGCACGCACTCGTGCACTTTGCTGTGCGGCTCGAGCAGGCTGCGGAACGCAGCAGTGCCGCCGAAGACCTCTACGCCAGCGCCGTTATACCACTTGCCCAGACGGCAGTTATGGTGATCCACACTGACGGCCTTCTTGCAGGTTTCGTTATCGGTATCGTCAATCAGCACATAAGCACGCTGCTTGTAAATGACGTGATCCACCTTGACCAGCGAGGCAAAGCTGAGATCCTGCGCATAGCGCGCGCCCTCCAGCGTGGTGACCGCGGACTCGTAGAACTGGCCGAATTTCTGCTCCAGCCTGCCGATGACTCCCTGCGAGGAATTCGCGATTTCGTGCATTTCGTCCGAATCCTGCAACATCTTGGTCGCCTCAAGCTGCAACATACCCATGATCATGCCAATAGATTCGGAGGCGTTCTTGGTGTTTTCCGCCAGCTTGCGCACCTCGTCTGCCACCACCGCAAAACCACGTCCCGCCTCGCCGGCCCGCGCCGCCTCGATCGCCGCATTCAGCGCCAGCAGGTTGGTCTGGTCGGCAATCGAGGTGATCAACCCGACCGCCTTGTTGATCTCGCTGCTACGCGCATTCAACTGGGTTATCGCAACATTAGCGTGATTAACGCGCTCGACAATACCGGAAAGCCGCTGCACCACGTCCTTAACCGATTCGCGGCTGTCCTCGGCATCCTCGCGGGTGCGCTTGGCCAGTGCGGCCAGCTCTTCCATGTTGTCGGTGATCGTCTTCAGGTCGCGCTGATTCGAGGTCAGGTTATTCAACAGATTCTCGGTGTTCAGCGAATGCGCGCGCGACAACATTGCGGTGCGCATCGCGCCCAACTTTTGCTCGGTCATGCCGTCGATCAGGATATTCTGGTTCTCCAGCCCCTTGGAAAAACCGCCGTGCAAACCGCCGCTAACCGCACGGCGGTAGAAGTTGCCGGACAGGTTGGCGCGGAAACTGGTCTCCTGCTCGCGGAAGAAGGCATTCAACTGATCGAGCATGTCGTTCACGCTCCAGCACAACAGGCTGATCTCGTCGCGCGCATCGGCGATGCCGGTGACCCGGTTATTGAACTTCCCCTGAGCAACATCGTCGATAACACCCTTGAGCTTCTGCACCGGCGCCAACCAGCGCCGGACCAGCATCTGCCCCCATGCCGACACCGCGATACTGGCCACGAGGAACGTCACCATGAAGACATCGATGCCATGCAGCACGAAGCTTGTCAGGATGATCGTCAGCGTACCAACCGAAAACGACCACAACAATGCGGCAAGCTTAAATTGCAAGGACGAGTTCGTCATAGCTGAGTCCTTTCTCATTCAGAATTTCGACCAATAACTTGGTGGATGCGGCAATGGCATTGGCCGGCCCGGCCTTTTTTTCCGCCTCCAGCATCGCCGCATAAACCGCACTCGCGGTCTCCACGCCGCTGCGTTTTGGTTTGCGCCGCACCGACAGATATCCGGTCGGATTTCCAGATTCGTCGAATGTTGGCGTAACGTTGGTAAACACCCAATAGAAACTGCCGTCTTTCGCCATGTTTTTCACATAGGCGAAACATTCCTCGCGGTTCTGGATCTTGTCCCACAGCAACTGAAATACGGCGCGCGGCATATCCGGGTGGCGGACAATGTTGTGCTGGGATCCCAGCAACTCCTTCTCGCTGTATCCGGAGAACTCGACAAAAATTCGATTGCCGTACGTGATACGCCCCTTCAGATCGGTCATCGAGACGATAAAATCGTCCGCACGCATGACACGCTCCACCGAGGTCGGAGTAATAGATCTCTTCATTCCTCTCTCCCTGCTGACTCAAACCGTCCCCGGTTGCCGATGGCACCGGAGAATCATGTAATGCTTTAATATGGTGTCCGCCGATCTATTTCACCTGATAAACAACGCTAGGCATTCATCAGCATGACCAATATTACTATAATACCCCATATCGCACTCGAATCAGGGAAGCATCCCCGCTACAGCGTCATCTGGCTACATGGATTGGGCGCAGACGGGCAGGATTTCGTCCCCGTTGTCGATGAATTGGAACTTCCCAGCGCAGTTCGCTACATTTTTCCGCATGCCCCGCAGCGCCCGGTCACCATCAATGGCGGCTTCGTGATGCGTGCCTGGTACGATATCGCCACTCAAGATATCGGTGCGAAGCAGGATGCCTCCGGCATCCGCGCCTCGCAGGCAGCGATCGAAGCGCTGATCGCACAGGAAATGGAACGCGGCATCACACCGCAAAACATATTTCTCGCCGGATTCTCTCAGGGTGGCGCCATCGCACTGCACACCGGATTGCGCCAGCAAACTCCGCTGGGCGGGATACTGGCGCTCTCCACTTATTTACCGCTAGCCGAAACCCTTGCCGACGAAGCCCGAGAGGCAGCATTACGCACGCCGATCTTCATGGCGCACGGTCGCAGCGACACAGTCGTGCCCTACGCGCTGGGCGACGCCTCGCGAAAAGCTTTGCAAGAACTCGAATGCGCAGTGGAATGGCATGAATACGCGATGCCTCATTCGGTGTGCCCTGAGGAATTGCTGGATATCCAGCGCTGGCTGACGAAGCACATGAACGCCAAGTAACCCCCCAGCACTCAGCACTCAGCACTCAGCACTCAGCACTCAGCACTCAGCACTCAGCACTCAGCACTCAGCACTTAGCACTCAGCACTCAATCTTCCCCGACTTCTTGTTCGATGACTCGAAAACGCGCCAAGTCGTAATCGAGTCCCTTCTCGTCCAGACCTACCGGCATCAACAAATACTTCTTATCCCCGATGCTGGCCTGCAAACTGCGTTGGGCGAGGAACGCATCTACTTTCATCAACAAACGCGCCTCGCCGGCATGCTCGCCCGATTTCGCCATTAGCCACAACGCGCACTGCGCCTCGTCGCGCCCGCTTCCCAGCGTCACGCCGGCGACCTGATTTGCCAGCATTTCGGCGCCGATATGCAGCCGGTTGGCATTGTCGCGCATCAGCCGCCGCACCACGGCAGCTCCCCAGTGCGCCACGCCGTCCGGCTGGATACCCAGCAGGCTGCCGATGCGTATGCCGTCCGCTTGAGCCGGGATGACGGTGCGAAAACCGCTGGCACTGATGTCCTCCACCTCCCAATGCAACGGCTGCTCCGCATTGAAGTTCAATCCCACGTCGGTGTGTTCCAGCAGCCGACCAAACCCGTTCACCACCTTCAGACTGACCTTGATGCCGCGCCGCGGGCTACGCCGCAACGGGGGATCGACCAGATAATCCAACAGGTATTGCGCCGCCTCGCGCACCAACTCCACCGGATAATTACCGCCCAGATTGAGTTCTTGCGGCACGGTATTCTTCGCCAGTTCCTTCAGCAGTTCGTCCAGTTTCGGCTGCATCGCCGTCATGCTGACAAAGCGAGTCGACGGCTGCACGCGTACGCCTGCCTTGATGCGTAGCGGTGCGGCAGGATGCTCCAGATCGAAACAGAACAAGCTGTCGGAGGACTGTTCTGCGGTGACTGTCACACCACCGAAATATTGCCCGACAATGCGTTCGGTCAGATGCATGGACAGCGGACTCAGCGTACCGACCCCGCAACCATACCAGCCGAGCAACTCGGCCAGTTCGCACCTTACCGTCGTAGTAGCACCGGAATAAAGCTCGACCCGGGCATCCAGATATTGCTGCTGTTCGGCATGACGGTAGAGCCGCGCTACCTTGCCCCATAGAGAGGAGTCCATCGGACCGTAGTGTGCGCTGACATATTTCAGATAGCCGTTCAACGCATGCGCCGTGCGCGCCGCCAGCAACGGCAACTGAGCCTTGAGCGCGCCCGCGCCCTTGTCGCCGTTGCAATAACGTTCGAACACCGCAAAATGCGCATTGGCCACATGATGCGACCAGTTGAGCAATATCAGCCACAAGTGGTTTTCCTGAAACTTGCTCAATTCCTGCGGCGCGAAATATTCGCGCACCAGCTTGCGCACACAGGACTGGGCAGTCTCATCCAGCAGACGCAGCACGGCAAACTGATGCTCCAGCTTGAACTCGGCGTTGTCGCCCACCGACTCCACCCATTCGGTCAGTTCCATCAACATCTTGTGCGCATCGTTCCTGGGCAATTCTTCCAGCAACGCCATGACAGACTTGATATCCGCCAGCGGATGATCGGATTTCTTGCCGAACAAGTTCGAAAACATCGTCCACCTCCTCATCGGATTGCGTTAGTTCGTGGCAATATAACCGCAAACTCATACGATGAATATAAAGGAAGTCCGATCATGATTCCCTGGCTGAACGGATCTTCTCCGTTCCCCTCTGTCGATACCGCGCTACGCGAACCGAACGGCCTGCTCGCGGCCGGCGGCGACCTCACACCCGCACGCCTGCTGAACGCCTACCGCCACGGCATCTTTCCGTGGTTCAGCCCCGGCGATCCTGTCCTGTGGTGGAGCCCCGATCCCCGCATGGCGTTATTCCCCGATGAAATTAAGTTACCCCCGGCAAAGCCGGGGGTTTATCTCTATTAGCCCCTCAAAGGGGCAAAAACGTGATGCGCCTAAAGGCGCTGGCTCACATGCCTAATTTGAGCTGATCATAACGGGCATCTTCTTGGTCTTGATTTCTAACATATGCCCTGACCATCTCTTCATCGAGTCCAATCGTAGTTACAAAGTAACCTCTCGCCCAAAAATTCTCTCCAGTGAAATTCTTGGTCTTTCCGGCAAATCGTCTCGCTATCGATATCGCACTCTTCCCTTTGATATACCCAACCACATATGACACTGAGTACTTCGGCGGGATGCTGATGCAGATATGTACGTGGTCCACCATCAAATGCCCTTCCACTATCTGACACTCCTTTTGTGCCGCCAACTCGCGCAGTATCTCGCCAAGATGCTTTCGGATTGCTCCAAATATCATTTTCTTGCGCCTCTTCGGAATGAAGACCACGTGATATTTGCAATCCCATTTCGTATGACACAGACTCTGATAATCTTTCACTTGATTCTCCTAACTTTTGATCAAGTCAGTAGAGTCAGGCTGACCGTAGCGCTCGGTCAAACCTTGTGAGTCCCCCGGCTAAGCCGGGGGATTACCTTATTTATTCAAACTGTCGCGTTCACTGGCGCGGGTGATACGCAACGGCGGCTTCGAGATTCGTTTCGACACGGCCTTCGAAACGGTGATGCGTGCCTGCGCCGCGCCGCGCGCCGGACAGAACGGCACCTGGATACAGGAGGACATGATCACGGCCTATTGCGCATTACACGAACTGGGTTACGCGCACTCGGCCGAGAGCTGGCGAAACGGCGAACTGGTCGGCGGCCTGTACGGCATCGCAATCGGCCGCATGTTCTACGGCGAGTCGATGTTCAGCCGCGAGGCCAACGCATCCAAGGTCGCACTGGCGCATCTGGCGCGTCAACTTGAAAGGTGGCAATTCGGACAGATCGACTGCCAGATGAACACCCCGCATCTCGCCTCGCTCGGCGCGCGCGAAATTCCGCGCGCCGAATTCGTCGAACGGCTGCAGGAATTGGTAAACTATGCACCGGTAACCCACTGGCGCTTCGACGCCGACCTGTTCGCATGAACCTGCTACACGACATCCCGCTGACCGCGCTGCATTTCTACCTGACGGCGCCCTATCCCTGCAGCTACCTGCCGGAGCGGGATGCGCGCTCGCAGGTCGCCACGCCGACCTTTCTGATCAGCACGCCGGTCTATTCGCAGCTGATGCGCAAAGGCTTCCGCCGCAGCGGCACCCACACCTACCGCACCCATTGCGACGCCTGCCAGGCCTGCGTCTCGTTGCGGGTGCAGGCAAAACAATTCACGCCGAACCGCTCGCAACTGCGCGCATGGAAGCGCCATATCCATCTGGAGGCCACGCTGCAGCCGCTGCACGACAAGCCCGAATATTACGAACTCTACGAACGCTACCAGCGCACCCGCCACAAGGACGGCGGCATGGACAACGAGGACCCCGAGTCGTACCACAGCTTCCTGCTGCAGAGCCATGTCGACACCATGCTGGTGGAGTTCCGCGAGCCCTTAGCCCATACCGCGGGCGAACAGGGCAAACTGCGCATGGTCAGCGTGATCGACCTGCTCGACGACGGCCTGTCCGCGGTCTACACCTTCTACGACCCAGACCTGCCGCACGCGCAACTCGGCGTCTACAACGTGCTGTGGCAGATCGAGCTGTGCCGCAAGCTGGAACTCGATTATGTCTACCTCGGCTACTGGATCGCCGAGTGCCGCAAGATGTCCTATAAGACCCAATACCAGCCGGCACAAGGGCTGGTGAACAGCGAGTGGATTCCGCTGGCCAGGAAGGAAACGACATGAATATCCGGCTACTGGCTTTCGTCGCCGTACTGCTGCTATTGCCGCCGGCAGGCTTCCTGCTGGGCGGCCACGAATGGGACGAACTCGCCGCAAGTGGAACGCAAAACAATCTGGCCGCAACCGCGTTGACCTTGTTCGCCCTGCTGGGCTATACGCTGCTGACCGGCATGCTGGTCAAGCGGCGCACCGGCAACAATCCGCTGGCCATGCAGCGCAATTATTTTCTCGCGCTGGGCGCAGCCAGCGCTGTGCTGGCCTGGCTGCTGGTTTACCTGAACATGTTCGCTACAAGCTGGGCATCCATGCAGGAAAATACCGTCGGACAGATTGTTCTCGACACCCTGCTGTTTGCGTTATTTATTCCAGCAGTGCTGATCACCCGCGCGTTGCTCGGCGCCTTCCGCAGTCTGCTCAAGACGCTGGCGCGCGGTCCGTCGCTGGCGATACCGAACGGCGAAACCGCAGTCCTCGCATTCGCCTCCATCGCCGCATTCGGCCTGCTCGGCGGTGCGGCGATACCCTATCCATGGCTGCTGTGGATTGCACCGCTGCCGCTGTTGCTCGCGCTACAACTGCTGTGGCACGAAAGCACGATATTCGACGCACTGCGGGAAGGCGACTGGGGACGGCTGATCTGCGCCGCGCTGGCCGGCGTGATCGTCGGCAACCTCGGCGTAACCAGCTACAACGTAGCCGGCAGCATGACGGGGAACGATCTACTGTCCGCACAATTCGGCTATCTGCTCTTCGGCCTGCTGTGCCTGCAGCTCGGCGACGTGATCGCCGAACAATGGCGCGGCAAGACCCGCGCGCAAGTGTTCAAGAAAAAACCATTCCCCATTCCTGTCGTCAAAAAATGAATCCATATAACCTGCTCCGCCCCGCCATGTTCGCGCTCGATGCCGAGACCGCGCACCACCTCACGCTGAATGGACTGAATGTCGCAAACAAACTCGGCCTGATGTCGCTGGCCGCAACCCGCCCGGCCGCCGACCCGCGCACCGTGATGGGCCTGACCTTCCCCAATCCGGTTGGCCTCGCCGCCGGGCTGGACAAGAACGGCGATTGCATAGCCGCACTTGCCGCGCTCGGCTTCGGCTTCGTCGAAATCGGCACCATCACCCCGCTGCCGCAGCCCGGCAATCCCAAGCCGCGACTGTTCCGTCTTCCCGAGGCGCAAGGCATCATCAACCGCATGGGCTTCAACAACAAAGGCGTGGATGCGCTGATCGAAAACGTGAAGCGCGCGAACTTCAAGGGCATGGACAGTCATCCGATTCTGGGCATTAACATCGGCAAGAACGCCATCACGCCGATCAGGAGGGCTGCCGACGATTACCTGATCTGCCTGCGCAAGGTGTACGTCCACGCCGACTACATCACTATCAACATCTCCTCGCCCAACACCAAGAACCTGCGCCAATTGCAGGGCGGCGACGAACTCGACGCATTGCTCGCGCAACTGAA
>Ga0154375_1049_pt1 | contig 30862 bp, 29 predicted proteins | sample RifGroA2_FD_105619 | JGI IMG/M metagenome (GOLD analysis project Ga0154375, IMG submission 105619) | Gallionellales bacterium GWA2_59_43
CAGCCCACCCACAGCAGCGATGCGCCGATCATGGTCATCACCAGGTTGTGCGGAGCCATCGGCTCTTTGCCGTAACCGACACGCTTGCCCACCAGATATGCGCCCACCAGACCGGCTACACCGGCGTTGATGTGCACCACGGTGCCGCCGGCGAAGTCAAGCGCGCCCTTCTGGAACAGCCAGCCGGAAGCGGCGACCGCAGCAGCAGCAGCATCCGCATCGGTGAAGGCGTCCGGGCCGGGCCAGAACCAGACCATGTGTGCGATCGGCAGGTAGCTGATGGTGAACCACAGTGCGGAGAACAGCAGCACCGCGGAGAACTTCATGCGCTCGGCAAAACCGCCCACGATCAGCGCCACGGTGATGGCGGCGAAGGTGGCCTGGAAGGCGACGAAGGCGAACTCGGGCACATAGACGCCCTTGCTGAAGGTTGCACCGTTGGCAACCGCGCCCGTGACCGGATCGTAGATTCCGGACAGGAACAGGCGATCAAAGCCGCCGATGAACGCGTTGCCGGTAGTGAACGCCAGCGAGTAACCATAGATGGCCCACAGCACGACAATCAGCGCGAAGATGCTGAATACCTGCATCAGGATGGACAGCATGTTCTTGCTGCGCACCAAACCGCCGTAGAACAGGGCCAAGCCGGGGATGGACATCATGATCACCAGCAACGTGGCGGTCAGCAGCCAGGTGGTGTCGCCCTTGTTGGGGGCCGGTGCGGGCGCGGCAGCTTCGGCTACCGGCGCGGCTTCAGGCGCAGGCATGGCTTCAGCCGCAACTTCGGCAACCGCCGCCGCAACGGGTGCAACGGCCTCTTCGGCGAACGATGGCGCCGCAAAGCCGCACAGCACGGCCAGCAGGGTGAAAGATACCAATAGCTTCTTCATGACGTTCTCCTTACAAGGCTTCCGGACCGGACTCGCCGGTGCGGATGCGGATCACTTGTTCCAGGTCGGAGACGAAGATCTTGCCGTCGCCGATCTTGCCGGTCTGGGCAGATTTTTCGATGGCCTCCAGTACCTGATCCAGCAGGTCGTCGCCGATAGCGGCTTCCAGCTTGATCTTGGGCAGGAAATCCACCACGTACTCCGCACCGCGATACAGCTCGGTGTGGCCCTTTTGCCGCCCGAAGCCCTTGACCTCGGTGACCGTGATGCCTTGCACGCCGATGGCGGACAACGCTTCACGCACCTCGTCGAGCTTGAACGGCTTGATGATTGCTATCACGAATTTCATGTTGCCTCCCAAAATTGAGTACCTGGGAAGAACGGAACAGTTATGTACCTGCCCCGGTCAGCCAGTTGGTTAAAATGCCTTGGAAACCCACGCAAAGGCTTGGCCTTCACCCAGCTTATTGCCCGGGGTATCGGTCCAGACTGCATTATTGGCGTTGGTATCCGAGTACGCGGCACCCACGGTCATGCCGGAGCCGAGGTCATAGGACAGGCTGATCTTCCAGTCGTCGTAATCCTGCGCGCCGTTGTTCTTGAAGCTGAAGGTACCCCAATGCGCGCCCGCGGTCAGGCCGGTGTCGCCGATGGGCAGGCTGGCCGAGATGTCCAGGTAGTCGGAACCATCGGCATTGGCAAAGCCGAAAGCGCCGTTGCTGGCGACATACGAATACTTGGCGGCAAACCATTTCCAGCCCAGGCCAGCATAAAGCTCGGTGGTATCGGCATTGGTAGTGGCCGCGGCACGTGAACCCGGGTAGTAGTACTGGACCGCGCCCAGATCATAGGTGATGTCGGTGCCTTCGAAGCCGCCGCGGAAGCCGCCATAAAGATCGAATTCCGTGCTGCCCGAGGTATAACCCTGATAATCCCTGATCCAGCCCACACTGGAGCCCCAGACGCCAAGGTAGAAGCCGCTGCTGTGAGCGTAATCGAAACCGCCTTGAATGGCCGGGTCATGGCTGCTCTGCGAGATGCCGCGGAAGAGGTAGTCGGTGGTAAAGCCCACGTTTGCGGTAACCGTATGTGCGGATTCCGGAACAACATGCTTACCTTCTTTGTGTTCAGTAGTTTCTACATCCGCCGCTATCGCCACGCCGGGCACAGCCAGCATTGCCAGAATCAGGGAGGTCAACAGTTTGCTCTTCATCATGATGGTTCCTTTCTAAAGTTAATAACGGGATGACATATCCGCAAGCTCTCTATTGCAGAATGTGTGCCACATTGAATTGTGGCTTTATTACAATAAGTTAGGTACTGACCGAAAGCCGCCGCGCCTGCGGCGCATGGTTCTGGTGCAATATCGTGGTGCGTGCTGGGATGCCGCCGCACCCATTAGGTGCGGCGGGCCTGCGCGTAAATTGCTACACTTCGGCGCACCGTCATCAACCGGAGCAACCAACATGACTAATGCAAAGTTTTTCGAGGAGCTGTCCGCCAAGTTGCAGGAAGCGGTAAACAGCGGCCCGGCGCGCGACATCGAGAAGAACGTCCGCGCCCTGCTGATGCAGGGCTTCGCCAAACTCGATCTGGTGACGCGCGACGAGTTCGACGTGCAGGCGCAGGTGCTGGCACGTGCACGCGAGCAGCTCACCGCACTGGAAGCGCGCGTCGCGGAACTGGAAGCGCAACGCAAGTAGATGGGACTCGCCGTCCTGCACAGCCGCGCACTCTCCGGCATGGAGGCGGCGCTGGTCACCGTCGAGGTGCATCTTGCCAACGGCCTGCCGCAATTCACCATCGTCGGTCTGCCCGAGACCGAAGTGAAGGAAAGCAAGGATCGCGTGCGCGCCGCCCTGCAGAATTGCCGCTTCGAGTTCCCCGCCCGCCGCATCACCGTCAACCTCGCGCCCGCCGACCTGCCGAAGGAGAGCGGCCGCTTCGACCTGCCTATCGCGCTCGGCATCCTCGCCGCATCGGGGCAGATCCCCGCTGACCGCCTGAACGAATACGAATATGCCGGGGAACTGGCGCTGACCGGCGAACTGCGCGCGATCCGCGGCGCGCTGGCGATGACCTACCGCGCGGCGGACAGCGGCCGCGCCTTCATCCTGCCCGAGGCGAATGCCGCCGAGGCCGCGCTGGTGGACGATGCGGCGGTGTATCCGGCGCAATCCCTGTTGCAGGTCGCGGCGCATCTGGCGGGCCGCAAACCGCTGGCACGCCACATCCCGCAACCACAGGACGCGCCGCCGCATTACCCCGACATGCGTGAAGTGAAGGGGCAGGCGCAATCCAAGCGCGCGCTGGAGATCGCCGCCGCGGGCAGCCACAGCGTGCTGATGTCCGGCCCGCCGGGCACCGGCAAATCCATGCTGGCGGCGCGTTTCCCCGGCATCCTGCCCGCCATGACGCAACAGGAGGCACTGGAATCGGCGGCGATGCAGTCGCTCGGCGGCACGTTCGATCCCAGCCGCTGGCGCCAGCGCCCCTACCGCTCGCCGCATCACACGGCGAGCGCGGTGGCACTGGTCGGCGGCGGCAGCAACCCGCGTCCCGGCGAGATATCGGTCGCCATGCACGGCGTGCTGTTCCTCGACGAGTTGCCGGAGTTCGACCGCAGCGTGCTGGAAGTGCTGCGCGAGCCGCTGGAGAGCGGACGCATCACCATCTCGCGCGCGGCGCGCCGCGCCGATTTCAAGGCGCAGTTCCAACTGGTCGCGGCGATGAACCCCTGCCCGTGCGGCTATCTCGGGCACTTCAACGGCAAATGCCGCTGCACGCCCGATCAGGTGGCGCGTTATCGCGGCAAGATCTCCGGCCCGCTGCTGGACCGCATCGATATCCAGATCGAAGTCCCCGCCGTGCCGCAGGACGACCTGCTCAAACAATCCGACGGCGAAAGCAGCGCGGCGATCCAGACCCGCACGGAAGCTGCACGCCAGCGCCAGCTGGCGCGCCAGGGCAAGCCGAACGCGCTGCTCTCGGTCACCGAGATCGACACGCATTGCGCGCCCGGCGCACAGGGCGAAGCGTTATTGCGGCAGGCGATCACCCGATTGAATCTCTCGGCGCGCGCCTATCACCGCATCCTCAAGGTCGCGCGCACCATCGCCGACCTGGCCGGCAGCGACAACCTCCAGACCGCGCACATCGCCGAGGCGGTGCAATACCGGCGCATGGATCGCCAAGGTTGAATCCGCCCGCATGGTAAAATCTGCGCTCATTTTTTGAGTCGCACACCATGGGGCACACGCAGCACAACATCGAACAACTCCTGCAGCAGCGCATCCTGATCCTCGACGGCGCGATGGGCACCATGGTCCAGCGCTACAAGCTGACCGAGGCGGACTATCGCGGCAAGCGCTTTGCCGACTGGCATCGCGACCTCAAGGGCAACAATGACCTGCTGGTGCTAACTAAGCCCAAGGTCATCAAGGCGATCCACCGCGAATATCTGGCGGCGGGCGCGGACATCATCGAGACCGACACCTTCGGCGCGAATGCGACGACGCTGAAAGCCTACGGCATGGAGTCGCTCAACTACGAGCTGAATGTCGCCGGTGCGCGCCTCGCGCGCGAGGCGTGCAACGAATACGCCGCCCCCGACAAACCGCGCTTCGTCGCCGGTGTGTTGGGCCCGACTGACAAGACCGCGACCATCTCGCCCGACGTGAACGACCCGGCGGCGCGCAACATCAGCTTCGACCAGCTGGTGGCCGATTACGCCGATGCGACGCGCGGCCTGATGGACGGCGGCGCCGACCTGATCCTGATCGAGACCATCTTCGACACGCTGAATGCCAAGGCCGCGATCTTCGCGGTGCAGTCGGTGTTCGAAGAGCGCGGTTCGTCGTTGCCGATCATGATTTCCGGCACGATCACTGATGCCTCCGGCCGCACGCTTTCCGGCCAGGTGACAGAAGCCTTCTACAACTCGCTGGCGCATGCCAATCCCATCTCCATCGGCCTTAACTGCGCGCTGGGCGCGGAAGAACTGCGCCAGTACGTGCAGGAGCTATCGCGCGTCGCCAACTGCTATGTCAGTGCACATCCGAACGCCGGCCTGCCCAATCCGCTGGCCGATTCCGGCTACGACGACACGCCGGAGAACATGGCAGGCCAGATCAGGGAATGGGCAACGAGCGGCTTCCTCAACATCATCGGCGGCTGTTGTGGCACCTCGCCCGCGTTCATCAAGGCCATCGCCGAGACGGTGAAGGACATCGCGCCGCGCAAGATTCCGCACAATCCGGTCGAGTGCCGCCTGTCCGGGCTGGAGCCGTTCAACATCGGCGGGGGCTCACTGTTCGTCAACGTCGGCGAACGCGCCAACGTCACCGGTTCGGCCAAGTTCAAGCGCCTCGTGCTGGAAAACAAATACGATGAAGCGCTGGAAGTCGCCAAGCAGCAGGTGGAAACCGGCGCACAGGTGATTGACATCAACATGGACGAGGCGATGCTCGACGGCGAAGCCGCGATGGTGAAGTTCCTCAACCTGATCGCCTCCGAGCCGGACATTTCCAAAGTGCCGCTGATGATCGACTCCTCCAAGTGGAGCATCATCGAGGCGGGGCTGAAGTGCGTGCAGGGCAAGTCCATCGTCAACTCCATCTCGTTGAAAGAGGGCGAGGAGAACTTCATCAAGTACGCCACGCTGGTGCGCCGCTACGGTGCGGCGGCAGTGGTGATGGCGTTCGACGAAGCGGGTCAGGCCGACACCTACCAGCGCAAGATAGCCATCTGCCAGCGCAGCTACGACATCCTGGTGAATCAGGTCGGCTTCCCGCCCGAAGACATCATCTTCGACCCGAACATCTTCGCCATCGCCACCGGCATCGAGGAACACAACAATTACGCGGTGGACTTCATCGAAGCCTGCGCATGGATACGCAAGAACCTGCCGTTCGCGAAGATCTCCGGCGGCGTGTCCAACGTGTCGTTCAGTTTCCGCGGCAACGAGCCGGTGCGCGAAGCGATCCACACCGTGTTCCTGTATCACGCCATTCAAGCCGGCATGAACATGGGCATCGTCAACGCCGGACAACTCGGCGTGTACGAAGAGATTCCCAAAGAATTGCGCGATGCGGTGGAAGACGTGGTGCTGAACCGCCATCCGGATGCCGGAGAGAAACTGGTCAAGCTGGCCGAGAGCGTCAAAGGCGGCGGCAAGGAACAGATCGAAGATCTGGAATGGCGCAAAGGCACGGTGCAAGAGCGCCTGACCCACGCACTGGTACGCGGCATCACTACTTATATAGTCGAAGACACCGAAGAAGCGCGCCTGCAAGCCAAATACCCGGTCGAGGTGATCGAAGGCCCGCTGATGACCGGCATGAACTTCGTCGGCGACCTGTTCGGCGCGGGCAAGATGTTTCTGCCGCAGGTGGTGAAATCGGCGCGCGTGATGAAGCAGGCCGTGGCGCATCTCATCCCTTACATCGAGGCCGAGAAACTGCGCTCCGGCGATACCAAACCCAAGGGCAAGATCCTGATGGCGACCGTGAAGGGCGACGTGCACGACATCGGTAAAAACATCGTCACCGTGGTGTTGCAGTGCAACAACTTCGAGGTCATCAACATGGGCGTGATGGTGCCTGCGCAGCAGATCCTGGATGCCGCACGCGAACACAACGCCGACGTGATCGGACTGTCCGGCCTGATCACCCCTTCGCTGGAAGAGATGGCGCATGTGGCGAAGGAGATGGAGCGCCAAGGCTTCAGGATTCCGCTGCTCATCGGCGGCGCGACCACCTCGCGCGTGCATACGGCGGTGAAGATAGCGCCCAACTACCCGAGCGGCACCACGGTCTATGTGCTGGACGCCTCGCGTGCGGTCGGCGTGTGCAGCAACCTGTTGAGCGACACCCTGCGCGATACCTACGTCGCCGAGATCAAGGCCGACTATGCCGCCGCGCGCGAGCAGCACGAAGGCAAGAAGGGCAAGGCGGTCTATATTCCGCTGGAAGAGGCACGAGCGCATGGATTCAAGACGAATTGGGAAAATCAAATCCCCCCTGCCCCCCTTTTGCAAAGGGGGGTAAAAGCTGCGTCTGCTCCCAAAGATGCCACCGCGCCCGCCTCCCCCTTTGCCAAAGGGGGACTGAGGGGGATTTACGTCCCGCCCAAACCCAAACTCATGGGCGTACATAAACTCGAAAACTACCCGCTGGAAATTCTGGTGGACTTCATCGACTGGTCCCCGTTCTTCCAGGCTTGGGAGCTGGCGGGTCGCTATCCGAAGATATTGCAGGACGCGACGGTGGGCGAGGAAGCACGCAAGCTGTTCGCTGACGCGCAGGCGATGCTGAAGAAGATCGTCAAAGAAAAATGGCTCACCGCCAATGCCGTATTCGGCCTGTTCCCCGCGAACACCGTGAACAGCGATGACATCGAGATCTACACCGACGACAAGCGCAACAAGGTGGCGATGACCTGGCACAACCTGCGCCAGCAGACCAAGAAACCGGCCGACATCCCGAACTATTGCCTGGCCGATTACATCGCGCCGAAGGAGTCGAAGGTAAAGGACTACATCGGCGCGTTCGCCGTCACCACCAGCCTCGGCATCGACGCACGCGTGGCAGAATTCGAAAAACAGAACGACGACTACAACGCCATCCTGCTCAAGGCACTAGCCGACCGTCTCACCGAAGCCTTCGCCGAACACCTGCATTTGCGCGTACGCCGCGAGTTCTGGGGTTATGCGGCAGATGAAGGTCTTAACAGCGATGCGCTGATCGCCGAAAAATATCGCGGCATCCGTCCCGCCCCCGGCTATCCCGCCTGCCCCGAGCACTCCGAGAAGGGTCCGCTGTTCGAACTGCTGCAAGCTCCGCAGAACGCAAACATCACGCTCACCGAAAGCTACGCCATGCTGCCCACCGCCGCCGTTAGCGGCTTCTACTTCTCGCATCCGCAGGCGCAATACTTTGCCACCGGCAAGGTGGACAAGGATCAGGTCGCGGACTACGCGAAGCGCAAGGGCATGACGCTGGAACAGGCCGAGCGCTGGCTGGCGCCGGTGTTGAGTTACTAAGAGGCATCGATGAATCGATCCAAAATCATCCCGCTGGCACTACTGCTGACCGCCGGTATTTTTTCAACCACCGCGTGCTCTGAACAGGGCGCACCATCCACACCAACCATGGAGAAGAGCAACATGACCACCCTCATCAAAACCGACACCAAACTGGGCGAAGGCGCGGAAGCACAAGCCGGACAGACCGTCACCGTGCATTACACCGGCTGGCTGTATGACGAGAGCGCGCCCGAGAACAAGGGCACGAAGTTCGACAGCTCGCTGGATCGCAACGAGCCGTTCGACTTTCCGCTTGGCGGCGGGCGCGTCATCCGGGGCTGGGACGAAGGGGTGCAGGGGATGAAAGAAGGCGGGCAGCGCACGCTGGTGATCCCGCCGGAGATGGGCTACGGCTCGCGCGGCGCGGGTGATGTGATCCCGCCGGATGCGACGCTGGTGTTCGAGGTGAAGCTGCTCAAGGTGATCCGGACCGAGATCATCGACACCAAGATCGGTGAAGGCGAGGAAGCGCAGGCCGGCCAGCATGTGTCGGTGCATTACACCGGCTGGCTGTTCGACAAGAACGCGCCGGAGAACAAGGGTACCAAGTTCGACAGTTCGCGTGACCGTCATGGTGCGTTTGATTTCCCGCTCGGCGCAGGGCATGTGATCCAAGGCTGGGATATGGGCGTGCAGGGCATGAAGGTGGGCGGACAGCGCACGTTGATCGTCCCGCCGGAGATGGGCTACGGCAAACGCGGCGCGGGTGGCGTGATCCCGCCGAACGCGACGCTGGTGTTCGAGGTGGAACTGCTTGGGATCAACTGACCCGCGCTGTTAGACTGCCGCCATGTTTTATCTCGAACTCTTCTCCGCGCTGGATCGCCACAAGGTGGACTACCTGCTGATAGGCGGGTTGGCGGTTTCACTGCACGGTGTGGAGCGTGCCACGATGGATGTGGACATCACGGTGGCAATGAACCAAGCCAATCTGGCAGCGTTGATCGATGCAGCGAAAGAACTGAAGCTCACACCAGTGTTGCCGATTCCGCTGGAGTCGTTGAGCGACATCGAGTTGCTGCGCGACTGGCATGCACAACGCCACCTCGAAGCTTTTGCGTTGCGCACGCCGGAACTGGCAGGAGTAACGATCGATGTGCTGCTGTTTCCCCCGGTTGATTTTGCTGGCATGACGGCGCGAGCGGTCGTGTTCGATGTCGCCGGAACAGGGATCAAGGTAGTTTCCATCGACGATCTGATTGCGCTGAAAAACGCCGTCGGACGCCCGATAGACTTATCCGACATCGCGCATCTGCAAAGGATCAAAGCCGAATGAATCAGCCCTTCAACTCCGGCGACCGCACTTATTACGTGAGCGACGAACGATTGCGTGCGTTCAAGGCTCTCACTCCGGAACAGCGTCTGCGCTGGGTAGAGGAGCTGGCCAATTTTCTGCGATTGGCAAAGGTCGGCAAGAAAAAACCGCATCCAGTTAGCAGATGAACCTGATCTCCAACCCGCTGCTGATCACGGTGCTGATGCTGGCCGTGTCCAACCTGTTCATGACCTTCGCGTGGTATGGCCACCTGAAGAACCTCGCCACATCGCCCTGGTATATCGCGGCACTGGTGAGCTGGGGCATCGCGCTGTTCGAGTACCTGATCCAGGTGCCGGCCAACCGCATCGGCTACACCCAGCTCGACCTGGGGCAGTTGAAGATATTGCAGGAAGTCATCACGCTGTCGGTGTTCGTGCCGTTCGCGGTGCTGTACATGAACCAACCGCTGAAGTGGGATTACCTATATGCCGCGCTGTGCCTGATGGGCGCGGTGTATTTCATGTTCAGGACATAAACTTCCCTCTCCCACTTGCGGGAGAGGGTGGAACTGGAAGCAATGATGAGCAAACCAAAACACATCCACATCCTCGGCATCTGCGGCACCTTCATGGGCGGCATCGCCGTCATCGCCAGACAGGCGGGTTATCGCGTCACCGGCTGCGATGCCAACGTCTATCCGCCGATGAGCACGCAACTCGAGGCGCAAGGCATTGAGCTCATCGAAGGCTGGAGCGCGGAGCAGCTCGAACTTAAGCCGGATGTGTTCGTCATCGGCAACGTGGTGTCGCGCGGCAACCCGCTAATGGAGGAAATATTGAATCGCAACTTGCCCTATGCTTCCGGCCCGCAGTGGCTGGCGGATACCTTGTTGCGAGACAAGTGGGTGCTGGGTGTGGCGGGAACGCATGGCAAGACCACGACGAGTTCGATGCTGGCGTGGATACTGGAACATGCGGGACTGAATCCCGGCTTCCTGATCGGCGGCGTGCCGCAGAACTTCGACATCTCGGCGCGCTTGAATCCCCCCCTCCCCCCTTTTTCAAAGGGGGGTAAAACCAGCGATGCGGCTGCGGCAGTTCCCCCCTTTGCAAAAGGGGGGCAGGGGGGGATTTCCGGATTCTTCGTCATCGAAGCCGACGAATACGATACCGCCTTCTTCGACAAGCGCTCCAAGTTCGTGCATTACCATCCGCGCACCGCAATCCTGAACAATCTCGAATTCGACCACGCCGACATCTTCCCCGACCTCGCGGCCATCGAGACGCAATTCCACCATCTGGTGCGCACCGTGCCCGGCAACGGGCTGGTGGTGTGCAACGGGCGCGAGGAGTCGCTACAGCGTGTGATTCAACGTGGTTGCTGGACACCGGTAGAGAAGTTCGGTTCGGACGATGGCTGGAACATCGATGCCAACGACCGTGTATCGCTCGACGGCAAGGTGCAGGGCACGCTGCACTGGGACCTGCTCGGCGAGCACAACCGCTTGAACGCGCTCGCCGCGCTGGCTGCCGCGCGCCATGCCGGTGTGCCGGTGGCGCAAGGCCTGGCGGCGCTGGCTGAGTTCAGGAACGTAAAGCGCCGCATGGAAGTGCGCGGCACGGTCAACGGCATCACCGTGTATGACGACTTCGCGCATCACCCCACCGCGATCGACACCACCGTCGCCGGGTTGCGCCGCAAGGTCGGCGAGGCACGAATATTGGCGGTGCTGGAACCGCGCTCCAACACCATGAAGCTGGGTGTGATGAAGGATGCATTGCCCGGCAGCCTGAAAGACGCCGACCTGACTTACTGCTACGCCGGAAATCTCGGCTGGGATGCCCGGGCTTCACTCGCGCCGCTGGGCGAAAAGGCCGTGGTGAAGGATGATCTCGACGAACTGATAGCAGCCATCGTTGCCGCCGCGAAGCCGGGCGACCAGATTCTGGTGATGAGCAACGGCGGCTTCGGCGGGATACACGAGAAACTGCTGAAGCGGCTGGCATGACACAGTAGGGTGGGCACGTTGTTGTGCCCACGCTGTCAGCCACGTTATTCCCGCGTGGGCACAACAACGTGCCCACCCTACTCCTGATTTTCTATACCCAGTTCCTGAATCTTGCGCGTCAGGGTGTTGCGCCCGATGCCGAGCAGCGTTGCGGCCTCGATGCGGCGGCCACCGGTGTGGTGCAGGGCTTGCAGGATCAGGGTGCGCTCGAACTGCGCGGTAAGCGTGTCCATGATGCGTTCGTCGCCGCGCTGCAATGCCACCGCCGCCTGCTGCGCCAGCGCCGCGCTCCAGTCGCCGGGCACCGCGCCGGCGGCGGATTCGCCGCGCCATTCCGGCGGCAGGTCGGCGATCTCGACCACCTGCGAGGGCGTCATCACGGTCAGCCAGTGACACAGGTTCTCCAGCTGGCGCACGTTGCCGGGGAAGTCCTGTGCGGCCAGATGTTGCAGCGTCGCCTCGCTGAACTGTTTCTGCTCGACCGATAGTTCGCGCGCGCTCTTTTGCAAAAAATATTTCGCCAGCAACGGGATGTCCTCGCGCCGTTCGCGCAGCGGCGGCAACCGTAGCCGAATCACGTTCAGGCGGTGGAACAGGTCTTCGCGGAACAGCCCCTGCTTGACGCGCTCGTCAAGATCCTGATGGGTGGCGGTGATGATGCGCACGTTGGCCTTGATCGGCTGGTGGCCGCCGACGCGGTAGAAGTTGCCGTCCGACAGCACCCGTAGCAGCCGCGTCTGCAGGTCAGACGGCATGTCGCCGATTTCATCCAGAAATAACGTGCCGCCTTCGGCCTGTTCGAAGCGCCCGCGCCGCGTCGCCGCCGCGCCGGTGAACGCGCCGCGTTCGTGGCCGAACAGTTCCGATTCCAGCAGATCCTTGGGTATCGCGGCGGTATTGATGGCGATGAACGGCTTGTCGGCGCGCGGGCTATGGCGGTGCAGGGCGCGCGCGACCAGTTCCTTGCCGGTGCCGGATTCGCCGTTGATCAGCACCGTGGCATGCGATTGCGACAGGCGCCCGATGGCGCGGAACACTTCCTGCATCGCGGGTGCCTGGCCGAGAATGTCGGCGGCCACGTCGACCGGCTCGGCGCCGCCCGATTTGCGTTTGCTTTGCTCCAGCGCGCGCCGGATCAGTTCAATCGCGTGGTTGATGTCGAACGGCTTGGGCAGGTATTCGAACGCGCCGCCCTGAAACGCCGAGACCGCGCTCTCCAGGTCGGAATAGGCGGTCATGATGATGACCGGGATATGCGGGTAGCGCCGGTGCAGCGCCTGCAGAAAATCCAGTCCGGAGCTGCCGGGCATGCGGATATCGCTGATCACCACCTGCGGCTTGCCGCCGTCCAGCGCGCGCAACGCATCGTCCGCCATGGCGAAGCTCTTGAACTCGATGCCTTCGCGCGTGAGCGCCTTTTCCAGCACCCAGCGGATGGAACGATCGTCGTCTATGATCCAGACTGCATCCATGTTGTCACCTCAAGTCAGGGGAAGCATCACCGTAAAACAGGTGCGTCCGGGTTCGCTATCGAATTCTATCGTGCCGTTGTGCTGACTGACGAAATCCTGCGCCAGCGTCAGCCCCAGCCCGTGACCGTCGGCATGGCCGGACACCAGCGGATAGAATATCTTGTCCCGCAGCTCGGGCGGTATGCCGGGACCGTTGTCGACGATCTGCACCATCACCGCGAGCTTGTGCCTGCGTTTCATCAGCGTCACCTGGCGCGCGATGCGGGTGCGCAGGATGATGGTGCCGCTGCCCTGCATCGCCTGTGCGGCGTTGCGCACGATGTTGAGCATCACCTGGATCAACTGTTCCTTGTCGCCGATCAGCGGCGGCAGGCTGATGTCATAGTCGCGTCTGATCTTCAGCGCTTCGGGCATCTCCGCCAGCACCACGCTGCGCACCCGTTCCAGCACCTCGTGAATGTTGAGCGCGCTGTAGTGCGAGGCGTTCTGCGGCGTGAGCAGTTTCTCCATCAGCGAGCGCAGCCGATCCGCTTCCTGCACGATGACCTGGGTATATTCGCGCAATGCCGGTTTCTCCAGCTCCTGCTCCAGCAGCTGCGCCGCACCGCGGATGCCGCCGAGCGGGTTCTTGATCTCGTGCGCCAGATTGCGCAGCAGCAGCCGGTTGGCCTGGGTCTGGTCCAGCATCTGCTCTTCGCGCGCCAGTTTCAATGGCCGGTCCATCGGATGGAACTCCAGCAACAGGAACGACCGGGCGAGCTGCACCGGCGTCACCGCGCAGCGCAGGTGCAGCTTGCCGTGGGCGTGCGTACCCAGCGTCAGGTCGTGCTCGATGAAGCTGGCATTGTTGCGCAGCGCCTGCTGCATCGCGCTGGCCAACTGTTCGGTATCGGTGAACGCCTGTTGCACCGGATGCCCCAGCAGGTTCTTGCCGCTCACGTCGAACAGATGTTCCGCCGCCGGATTGAGATAGGTGATGCGCGACTCCCCGTCGAGCAGCATGACTGCCGTCGCGAGGTATTCGAGGGTAAGGTGGGGAAAGTCGGGCATATGTCCTAATGAGCAGAAAACATGCCAGAAGACGGTTATTTCAGTTTGGACAGCTCGGTCTTCAACGCTTCGATGTTCTTCTCGTGCAGTTCCACCTGCTCGGTCAATGCCTTGATCTTCTCTTCATACTTCGCCACATTGCGATAAGTCTTGCCGTCCTTGCCCCGATACACTTCCGGCGTGTCTTCGCCGATCTTCAGGTTTTGTCTGGCTTCCTCCAACAGCCTTTCCTCGGTGCTCAATTCATCCTCGAGTATCTTGCGGCGGGTGTCGTCGCGATCTCTTTGGGTAGCCGCATCCACCTTGGGAAAGTCCTGCGGCGAAGCTGCGGCGGGTGCCATGGTCGAGAGGGGTTCCAGCACGATCTTCTTGCCGCCCTTGATGGGCGTGCTGGAATAGGTGACATGGCCATCCTTGTCGACGGCCTTGTAGATCGCCGCCTGTGCCAGCGCCGGCCAGAGGCATAGCAGGGGCAGCAAGTATCGCAGCTTCATGTGGTTCTCTCCTTCAATGGTGCGGCCAAGTATAGGACAAGCATGCGACACAAACAAACGCTTGTGGTTCACGCAAAACAAAACGGGGCACAAGGCCCCGTTTTGTCTGTCTGCCGGAACGACCGGATCAGATGCTGTAGTACATGTCGAACTCGACCGGATGGGTCGTCATGCGGATCTTGTTCACCTCTTCCATCTTCAGCGCGATGAAGGAATCGATGAAATCGTTGGAGAACACGCCGCCACGGGTCAGAAACTCGCGATCCTTGTCCAGGTTCGCCAATGCCTCATCCAGCGAAGCGCACACGGTCGGGATCTTTGCGTCCTCTTCCGGCGGCAGGTCGTACAGGTTCTTGTCGGCCGGATCGCCGGGGTGGATCTTGTTCTGGATGCCGTCCAGACCGGCCATCATCAGCGCGGCGAAGCACAGGTAAGGATTGGCGGTCGGATCGGGGAAACGGGTCTCGATACGGCGCGCCTTGTCGCTGGCGACGTGCGGGATGCGGATCGACGCGGAACGGTTCTTGGCCGAATAGGCCAGCTTCACCGGCGCTTCGTAGTGCGGTACCAGGCGCTTGTAGGAGTTGGTACCGGGATTAGTGATCGCGTTCAGCGCCTTGGCGTGCTTGATGATGCCGCCGATATAGTACAGCGCGGTCTCGGACAAGCCGGCATAGCCGTTGCCCGCGAACAGGTTCTTGCCATCCTTCCAGATCGACTGGTGCACGTGCATGCCGGAACCGTTGTCGCCGACGATGGGCTTGGGCATGAAGGTCGCGGTCTTGCCGTACTGGTGCGCGACATTGTGCACCACGTACTTCAGCACCTGGGTCTGGTCGGCGCGGCGCACCAGCGTATTGAACTTGGTGCCGATCTCGCACTGGCCGGCGGTCGCCACTTCGTGGTGATGCACTTCGACCTCGATGCCGATATCTTCCAGCGCCAGACACATCGCGGCACGGATGTCGTTCAGGCTATCGACCGGCGGAACCGGGAAGTAGCCGCCCTTCACCATCGGGCGATGGCCGGTATTGCCGCCCTCGAACTTCTCGCCGGTGGCCCAGGCAGCTTCTTCGGAATTGATCTTCAGCGAGCAGCCTGACATGTCGACACTCCAGTTCACGGAGTCGAAAATGAAGAACTCGGGTTCCGGGCCGAAGTAGGCGGTGTCGCCCAGGCCGGAGGACTTCAGGTAGGCTTCGGCGCGCTTGGCGATGGAACGCGGATCGCGGTCATAGCCCTTGCCGTCGGTCGGCTCGACCACGTCACAGGTGATCACCAGGGTGTTCTCGTCCATGAACGGATCGAGGTAGGCGGTGGAGGGATCCGGCATCAGCAGCATGTCGGAAGCCTGGATGCCCTTCCAGCCGGCGATGGAGGAACCGTCGAACGCATGGCCGTCTTCGAATTTGTCCATGCCGACATGTTTGGCGGGTACGCCCACGTGCTGTTCCTTGCCGCGCGTATCGGTAAAACGGAAATCCACGAACTTCACGTCGTGGTCCTTGATCATTTTCAATACATCATTTGCCGACATCGACATAACCTTCTCCCAAAAAAATGACAATCAGAATTGAACAGCAAACCAAAAAGCGGGGTTTCCTGATGCAGATAGCATGCCAGCCACGTCCGCACAGCGAAGCGGCATTGTGCCATAAGCTCCAGCCACGGCACACAAAATATTTGCACCAAAAGCGGGCGCCAAGAGGCTGGCTGCGCACTAATTGTGTGCATGACCGAAATGAACATGGATGGCGCGAAACAGGCCGTTCCCACTCGCAAATTCGTCGCAATGCGCCTGTAGCGCCTTGGTTTGTGCGTCGGTCTGTTGCCCGGCAGGCAGATGGATCTCTGCCTCGACCCGTCCGCCCAGATAATGGAACACCACGCGACTCTCCGCCAGCGCCGGCTCGCCCAGCCCGTCCGCGAGCCGCTCCAGCAATTCCGCCCGTCCCGGCAGGTGCGCATTGGGTTTCGCCTTGCGATCATCCTCCGGATCGATGTGCACCATCACATCCAGCACATGATGTTTGGCCAGTACCGCCTGCCGCGCCGCTTCGGCGATGTAATGCCCTTCCGAAACGCTGATCCGCGGATCCACCATGATGTGTGCATCCACCAGCGCGTTGTCCGCCATCTTGCGCGTACGCAACTCATGCAGGCCGAGCACGCCGGGTGTACCGCGCAGGGTGCGCCGGATCGCCTCGACCTCTTTTGCGTCCAGCCCGGTGTCGATCAGCTCGGCCAGCGCTTCCAGCGCCAACTTGCCGCCCATATGCGCGATCATCACGCCCACCACCGCCGCCGCCAGCAGATCGAAGAAGGTGTAGCCGAGCAGATTGCCGCCCACCCCGATCAGCACCACCAGCGACGAGGCCGCATCGGAACGCGCATGCCAAGCGTTCGCCACCAGCATCTGCGAACGCACCCGCTTGGCCACCGCCAGCATGTAACGGAACATGCCCTCCTTGGCGACCAGCGCGATTGCGGCGATGCCCAGCGCCAGCGGGCTGACCGTGCGCACCGCGTCCGGTTGCTGCAAACGCATCGCGGCGGCCACCAGCAAACCCGCGCCCAGCACCGCCAGGAATGCGCCAAGGATCAGCGTCGCGGCGGTCTCCACGCGGGCATGGCCATAGGGATGGTTGGCGTCGGCATGCCGGTTGCCGTGCCGGTTCGCATACAGCACCAGAACATCCGAGAGCAGATCGGATAGCGAATGCAGGCCATCCGCCATCAGGGCCTGCGAATGCGCAAAAAAACCGCCTATCATCTGGAACAGCGTGAGCAGCAGGTTGACGGCTATGCTGACCCAGGTGCTCTTCTGCGCGGCGACGAAGCGCTCCGGATGCGCCGGTTCAAAATCGCCCCTGGCAGCATTCGAGTGTCGCGGGTGGATGTGATTTTTCATGTGGGTTGCGCTAGTATGCGGCTGCAAGGTGCAGCATATCATCTGCACCACACGAGTTGAACATTGCTTAAGGAAACGAAAAACATGGGGAAAATCACCGCTATTTTGCAAGCCGCGCAGCAACGCGCCAGAGAGATGGAATTGCCTTATCGGGGCGCGCTTTACCCGGACGAGGCCAACGAAATACTGCAATCCGCGCCCGGCGCCAAACTGGTGGACGTACGCACCCGCGCCGAGCTGGATTGGGTGGGACGCGTACCGGGCGCCGTCGAGATCGAATGGCTGACCTACCCGGGCATGAAACCCAATCCGCACTTCATCAATCAACTGGAACAGCAGGCAGACAAGGAGGCGGCGCTGATATTCATCTGCCGCAGCGGCGTGCGTTCCGCCAGCGCAGCGGCCTCCGCCACGCAGGCCGGCTATAGCGATTGCTATAACGTGCTGGAAGGCTTCGAGGGCGACAAGGACAGCGACGAACACCGCAACACCATCGGCGGCTGGCGCGTAGCGGGCTTGCCCTGGGAACAAAGCTGATAGCGCAAACCCCCGCGACTAATGAGGATGAACCATGGAACAGGAAGACATCAATTTTTCCGACTTTATCGCTTCATCGATCCACGACATGAAAAACTCTTTGAATATCCAGATCGGATTTCTGGAGGAGTTGATGGCCGAGTGCCGTGGAAAGGTTGATGGTGCGATGCTGAGCCAGCTAGGGCACACCATCTACGAGGCCAGCCGGATGAATGTGAACCTGATCCAGATATTGAGCCTCTACAAGCTGGGAAAATCTATCTATCCGATAGATATAGCGGAGCAATCGGTCAAGGAGGTGCTGGAAGAGGTGGTGTTGCAGAACCAGTCCATCATGGAATACAAGGGGATCACCGTTTCCGTGGTGTGCGACGAGGATTGCTACTGGTATTTCGATCGCGATCTGATAATGGGCATTTTGGTCAACGCACTCAATAACGCCTATAACTACACCACCGACAAGATCCGCATCACGGCACGTATCAACAACAGCCTGCTGGAAATGCGCGTGGAGGACAATGGCAAGGGCTATCCGGAAAACCTGTTGCTTGAGAGCGTGACGGAGAAGAAAGGTATCAGCTTCTTTACTGGCAGCACCGGACTGGGTTTCTATTTTTCCTCCCAAGTCGCCGGAATGCACAGAAATGCCGGCAAGCAGGGTTCACTGCTCCTGGAAAACGGCGGCATGTACGGTGGCGGCTGTTTCGTGCTGACACTGCCCTAACCCTGTTCTGTAACCGTTCGGAACCTGGAATCATGACAACCTCATTGAAGCAATCCAAAACGCTGGTAATAGACGATTTCCAGAGCATGCGTTCCATGTTGAAAGGCTTCCTCAAGGACATGGGCGTGACCGAAACAGACAGCGCCGCCAATGCGAGAGAAGCGCTTGCGCTGCTGGCGGCAAATAGATATGACATCGTGATCTGCGACTACAATCTTGGGCAGGGAAAAAATGGCCAGCAGATACTGGAAGAAGCCCGATACAGGAATTACATCGGCTATTCCACCATCTGGGTGATGGTCACCGCAGAAAAGACCATGGACATGTTCATGGGCGCGGCGGAGACCAAACCCGACGATTATCTGTTGAAGCCGATCACCGAGGGCATGCTGGAATCGCGGCTCAATAAACTGATCGAAAAAAAGCAGTTACTGGAACCCATCGAAATTGCTGTCAAGTCGAAGGACTACACACGCGCAATCGCTTTGTGCGACGGGCAGCTCAAACAACATTCACCCAGCACGCAGGAATTGCAACGTATAAAAAGCGACCTGTTGATAGCAGTAGGTGATTTCCCCGCAGCCGAAGCTTTTTTCAAAAATATCCTGGCCACGCGCAACATACCTTGGGCAAAAACCGGACTGGGCAAAGTATATTTCCTGAACAAGGATTTCTCCCGGGCCAAGGAAATTTTCCAGGGGGTTCTCGATGAAAGCAAAATGTATCTGGAGGCCGCGGACTGGTTGTCGAAAACCCTCGATGCGCTGGGCGATTTGGAGCAGGCGCAGAGTGTGCTGGCCAAAGCCATGGAGCTTTCACCCAATGTGGCTGCCAGGCAACAGAATCTGGCAGATGTGGCCTACAAGAACGGCGCGCTCGATCTGGCGCACTCTTCGTACGAAAAGGCCATCAAGCTTGGCGAACATTCCGTGCACAAGAACTCTAACACATACGCTGGGCTGGCCAGAGTGCTGACCGCAAAGGACGATCCCAAAGAGGCGCTAATAGTGCTGGAGCGTAGCCGGGTCGAATTCAAGGACGACCCTGAGGCCGCACTGCAAACGGCAGTGATCGAGGGATTGGCCTACCAGAAGATGGGGCAGCCGGAAAAAGCCAGCGCGGCACTCGCAATGGCCGAGGATCTGATGCGTAGCCAGCCCGTCAATATTAACCCAGCGACGACGGTAGATATGGCGAACGCTTTGTTCGAACTTGGACAGAAAGACAAGGCTTGCGGCCTGCTTGAACACATGGTCAAAAATAACCATGAAAACGCCGGCATCATCAAAATGGTGGCGGCCACATTCGAAAATGCCGGGATGGGAGAGGAAGGCAGCGAACTGATCAAGAAATCCTCCGAGGAAGTCATCAATATCAACAACCGGGGTGTGATTCTCGCGAAAGAGGGAAAATACGAGGAAGGTATCAAGTTCATAAGGCAGGCACTGGGAAACATGCCAAATAACGATCTCATGATCATGAATCTGTGCGGCATGATAATCGGGTTGATGTCCGAGAATGGCAAGGATAACCAGCTGATACTCGAGGCCAAGGAGCTTCTCGATCGGGTGAGAGTAATCAATCCGGCCAACCAGAAATACAACGCTTACATGAATATCCTGAACCAGCTGTCATCGCCAGCTTGACGTTCATCGGCCCGGCAGCATTTCCGGGCTGTAAATCAGCTAGTTTCATCTGTGTGCATCCGTGGACAAGCCCCGCACCGCATAGCTTGCCGCCGGCCCGGGGGGCAAACCGCTAAGCCCCCTCGCGATAATCCACCGTCAGCGGCGCATGGTCGGAGAACCGTTGTGTCTTGTAGATGTTTGCGGCCTGCGCCCGTGCCGCGATGCCGGGCGTGGCGATCTGGTAGTCGATGCGCCAGCCGACGTCCTTCGCCCACGCCTGTCCGCGATTCGACCACCAGGTGTAGGCTTCCAGTTCCGGATGCAGCCTGCGGAACACGTCCACGAAGCCGACTTCATCGAACAGTTGCGTTAGCCAAGTACGCTCCTCCGGCAGGAACCCTGAGTTCTTCTTGTTTCCGCGCCAGTTTTTCAGGTCTTTCTCGGTGTGGGCGATGTTCCAGTCGCCGCAGACGATGACATCGCGCCCGCTTTGCATCAAAGATTCCATATGCGGCATGAATGCTTCGAGGAATTTGAACTTCACCGCCTGGCGTTCCTCGCCGCTGGAGCCGGAAGGCAGATAGACGGACACGATGCTCAAGTTGCCGAACTGCGACTCGATATAGCGCCCTTCAATATCGAATTCGGGGATGCTCAGGCCGATGATGACCTTGTCAGGCTTGCATCTGGAATAGATGCCGACGCCGCTGTAGCCCTTCTTTTCGGCATAGTGGAAATAACCGTGATAGCCGGGCGGGGCCGACATGTCCGGTGTCATATCGGCGGCCTGCGCCTTGAGTTCCTGCACGCAGACGATATCGGCCTGCTGTTGCTGCAGCCACGCGAAGAAGCCTTTGCCGGCGGCAGAGCGGATGCCGTTGAGATTGGCGGTGATGATGCGCATGAAATTCTCTCGTCGAATGGAGGCGCGCCATTATAATGATGGCCATCGTTTCGGCCTGCCATAATCGCCATGTTCAAATTCAGACAGAATTTCATCCATTTCGCCGTGCAGCAGAAAGTGCTGTGTTTCGGTGAATTCCAGACCAAGGCGGGGCGCCTGTCGCCGTATTTCTTCAATGCCGGATTGTTCAACGACGGCGCCTCGCTGAGGAACCTGTCGCAATTCTATACGCAGGCCATCCTCGCCTCGGACGTCCCGTTCGACATGCTGTTCGGCCCAGCCTACAAGGGCATCCCGCTGGCGGCGGGCACCGCCATCGCACTGGCGGAACAGGGCCGCAACGTGCCCTATTGCTACAACCGCAAGGAAGCCAAGGACCACGGCGAGGGCGGCACCACGGTGGGTGCGAAGCTGCGGGGCCGTGTGCTGATCATCGATGATGTGATCTCAGCCGGCACCTCGGTGCGCGAGTCCATCGAGCTGATCCGCGCCGCCGGTGCCGAACCGTGCGGCGTGGTCATCGCACTGGATCGCATGGAGCGCGGCCAGGGCGAATTGTCCGCCGTGCAGGAAGTCGAGCGAAACTTCGGCATCCCGGTGGTGTCCATCGCCACGCTGGACGACCTGCTCGGCTATTTGCAGGGCGAGCCGGGGATGGTGCAGAATCTGCATGCCGCGCAAGCATATCGTGATCAATACGGGGTGAAAAATGACTAATTCAAAATTGCTGGTCGTCCTTTTCGCGGGTCTTGCCATCAGTCTGCCTGCCTCTGCAAAACTGTACAAATGGGTGGATGACAAGGGCACGACGCACTACGGCGAGACCATCCCGCCGGAGTACGCCAACAGGGATCGCGCCGAACTGAACCAGGCCGGGCGCGAGGTCAATAAGAAGGAGATACTCACCCCCGAAGAGCGCGCTGCCAAAGAACAGGAAGCCGCCCTGAAGCGCGAAGAAGAGTTGGCCGCCAAGGAACGGAAGCGCCGCGACAAGGCATTACTCAACACCTATAGCAACTCCAAGGAGATCGATCTGGCGCGCAGCCGCAACCTGCAACAGGTGGAAGGGCGCATCAACAGCGCCAATTCGCAGATCAAGATGGCTAGGGAAAATCTGACCGGCTTCCAGCATGAAGCCGATGCGCTCACCAAGGCCGGCAAAAAGATACACCCGTCCTTGCAGGAAGACCTGAAGGAATCCCGTGCGCGCTTGAACAAGCTGCAACAGGAGCTGAAAAAAGCCCAAGAGGAAAAGGCGGCAGTTGAGGCGCGCTACGATGCCGACAAGGCGCGTTACCAGGAACTGACCGGCAGGTAAGTAGACAGTTCTTACAGCGTCCCGAAACGACCGGTTGCCGCGTCGTAACCCAGCAACCGCCCATTCTCCATGTCGAAATACCAGCCATGCAGCGTGAGCCTGCCCTGCTCGACGCGCTCGCGTATCCAGGAAAAAGTCATCAGGTTGTCGAGCGATCCCAGAATGGCGCGCTGTTCACAGGCGCGTTCGCGCTGCTCCTGCGGCGCATCGCCCAACTCCTGCTCCATGCCGGCGCACGCATCTTCGGCCAGGCGCATCCAGCTGTTGATGAACGAATCCGCATTTTCCATGCGCCGCCCGCTCATCAGCGCGCGGATGCCACCGCAGTGCGCATGCCCCAGCACGATGATGTGCTCCACCCCCAGAATGCGCACGCCGTAATCCAACGCGGCGCTGGTGCCGTGCCGCCCGCCGCTGCGGCTCTCGGACGGCGGGACGAGATTCGCCACGTTGCGGATCACGAACAGGTCGCCGGGCGCACAATTCAGTATCAACGCCGGATCGACGCGCGCATCGCAACACGCCACCACTAAAATCTTCGGGGTCTGTCCGTCCTGCACCAGTTGGCGGTACAGGGCATCGTCGTCGGTAAAGTGCTGCTCGCGGAAACGATGAAAGCCTGCGATCAGCTCATGCGGGCTGGTCATGCACCGACGATCCGCTGCTGGGCTTCGCGGTACTTGTCGGCGGTCTTCTGCAGCACATCCGCCGGAATGTGCGGCGCGGGCGGCTGCTTGTTCCAGCCGGAGAACTCCAGCCAGTCGCGCACGAACTGCTTGTCGAAGCTGGGCGGGTTGCTGCCGACCTGGTACTGGTCGGCAGGCCAGAAGCGCGATGAATCCGGCGTGAGCGCCTCATCGATCAGGTACAGCTTGCCCGCCTCATCCACACCGAACTCGAACTTGGTATCGGCGATGATGATGCCGCGGGTCAGGGCGTAGTCCGCCGCTTCGGTGTACAACGCCAGCGTGGCGTTCTTCACTTCCTCGGCACGCGCCGCGCCCAGCAGTTTCTGCGCTTCCTCGAACGAGATGTTTTCGTCATGGTCACCCACCGCCGCCTTGGTGGAGGGCGTGAACAACGGTTGCGGCAGCTTCTGCGCCTCCTGCAACCCGGCCGGCAACTGGATGCCGCATACCGCACCGGTCTTCTTGTAATCTTTCCAGCCCGAGCCGACCAGGTAGCCGCGCACGATGGCCTCGATCGGCAACGGCTTGAGCTTCTTGGTCACAAAGGCGCGACCACGCACCTGTGCCCGTTCCTCATCGGTCTTCACCACCGACTCCGGGTCGATGCCGGAAAGATGGTTCGGGATGACGTGGCGCAGTTTGTCGAACCAGAAGTTGGACACGGCGGTGAGCACTTTGCCCTTGCCCGGGATCGGATCGGGCAGGATCACGTCGAACGCCGAAAGCCGGTCGGTCTGCACGATCAGCAGATGCTGCGCATCCACTTCATAAAGGTCGCGCACCTTGCCGCGATGCAGCAGCGGCAGGCTCCGGATGCTGGATTGGAGGATGGGAGTGGTCATGATGTCTTCCGGGAACGTGTCAGTCTTTGGTGTTCATGGTGTGCAATGCGGTGGGGCGTTCGTCCTCGGGATAAGGATAACGCACATGGCCCAAGCGGATCAGCAGCACCGCAACCGTCAGCAGCAGGATCGATCCGGACACGGCAAGCATGCGCCAGTCTTCCATGCTCTTGATGTCCAGCACCAGATAGCGCGCCAGCGCCACCATGCCGATGTAAAGCGGATAGCGCACCGGGATCTTGCCGGAGGTGTAATACAAGCCGACCATGGCGAACACTTCCAGATAAAGGAAGAGCAGCAACAAATCGGCCAGCGTCACCTGCTCCGCGCGCACCATGACCATGATTTCGCCGATCATGGCGATCACCGTGGCAACGGCGATGACCAGCAGGCCGATGTGCTCCACCACGGCAAGCAGTTTCTGGTTGAATTCCTGGATCATCTTCTTCACCGGCTACCTCCTTGTCCATCCCCCGAGCGGCAGGGGCGCGTTCCCTACGATAAACCCGGCAATGCGGTTGCTGCGATGGTTTCAGCCTGCTGCCTGCGGTAATCGGCGAGTTTGCCCGCCAGCTGCGCATCGTTCGATGCCAGCATGGCAACGGCGAACAAGCCCGCATTGGCCGCCCCCGCCTCGCCGATGGCGAAGGTGGCGACCGGAATACCCTTGGGCATCTGCACGATGGACAGCAGCGAATCCATACCCTTGAGATATTTCGACGGGATCGGCACACCCAGTACCGGCAGCGTGGTCTTGCCGGCGATCACACCGGCCAGGTGCGCCGCACCGCCGGCACCGGCGATGAAGCATTGCACGCCGTTGTCGGTCATCTCCTTGACATAGTCGAACAGTAGATCGGGCGAGCGGTGCGCCGAGATCACGCGCGCATCGAAGGCCACGCCGAAATCCTTCAGCTGTTGCGCAGCCTGCTGCATGATCTCCCAATCATTCGAGCTGCCCATGACGATGGAAACTAACGGTTTGCCCATGACCCTCTCCCCCGACCCCTCTCCCGCAAATGCGAGAGGCAAGTATTAATCAAGTTGTTTTAAAAATTCGCGAGGAGAGATGGATGCAAGGCGCACGGAACACAGAAACCGGAATGTACAAAAAGTACATGAGGATTTCGAGTACCGCGCAACACAGCAGACGCTCTCCGCAGCAATTTTTAAGCTCCCTTGTGATAACCCACCACGCGCTCGACCTCATTCTTCGAGCCGAGGATCACCGGCACGCGCTGATGCAGGCCGTTAGGCTGCATGTCCATGATGCGCTCGCGCCCGGTGGAACTTGCGCCGCCCGCCTGCTCGACGATGAACGACATCGGATTGGCCTCGTACATCAAACGCAGTTTGCCCGGCTTGGCTGCATCCTTAATGTCGAACGGATACATGAAGATGCCGCCACGCGTCAGGATGCGGTGCACTTCGGCCACCATCGAAGCGACCCAGCGCATATTGAAGTTCTTCTCGCGCCCGCCGTCCGTACCCTTGACGCATTCTTCGACATAACGCTGCACCGGCTTTTCCCAGTAACGCTGGTTGGACATGTTGATGGCGAATTCCTGCGTGTCGGCAGGGATCTGCATGTTCGGGTGGGTCAGGAAGAAATCGCCGACATCGCGGTCCAGCGTGAAGCCGTTCACGCCGTGGCCGGTGGTCAGCACGATCATGGTGGCCGGGCCGTACAGCGCATATCCCGCGCACACCTGTTTGGTACCGGGCTGCATGAAATCGGCGGCAGTCGGATTGGTCACGCCTTCCGGGCAACGCAGGATCGAGAAGATGGTGCCGACCGAGATGTTCACGTCGATGTTGGACGAGCCGTCCAGCGGGTCGAAGCAGATCAGGTACTTGCCCTTCGGATATCTGGTAGGAATCGGATAGATATCGTCCATCTCCTCGGATGCCATCGCGGCAAGGTGGCCGCCCCATTCGTTGGCCTTGATGAACACTTCGTTGGTGATCACGTCCAGCTTCTTCTGGGTCTCGCCCTGCACGTTCTCGCTGCCGGCGCTGCCCAGCACGCCGATCAGCGCGCCCTTGTTCACGTCATGGGCGATCTGCTTGCAGGCCGAGATGATGTCGTTCAACAGGCCGGTGAAATTACCGCTGGCGTTGGGTATGGCGCGCTGTTCTTCGATGATGAACTGGATCAGACTCTTGCTCATTACTACTCCTGGGATCAACTGCTTCGGTTTAAGATTTTACAGGTATTACGCTGCGCTCTCTATAAATTACCCTGGAAAAAAACGCCCCCATCGGGCGGGGGCGCATTGTTTCCTGAACAGCGGGCTTAGCTCTTCACACCCAACTTCGCGCGCCAGCCCGGGAACAGATTGTCCGCGTCTTTCGGGAACGACTCGAACGCGCGGGCGAATTCCTTGTGGGTCTTGGCCCATTCGATCGGATCGGCACCGGCCTTCCAGCATTCATACGCCTGGCGCAATGACTTCGCACCCGCAGCCGGAGAATCGATGTGACCGTAAGAGCCGCCGCCGGCGGTGTTGATCACGTTGCCGTGGCCGAGGTTCTCGAAGAAACCGGGCAGGCGCAGCGCGTTCATGCCGCCGGAGATGATTGGGGTGGTCGCTTTCACGCCGTCCCACTTCTGGTAGTAGACCGGGCCCTGGCACTCGTCGCGCTCGATCATGTAGGCGATGATCTTGTCGTCGCCTTCACCTTCCATCTTGCCGTAGCCCATGGTGCCGACGTGAATGCCGGAAGCGCCTTGCAGACGCGACATCTTGGCCAGCACGAAGGCGGTGTAGCCGCGCTTGGCGGACGGCGAAGTGACCATACCGTGGCCGGCGCGGTGGTAGTGCAGGAACTGGGCCGGGTACTGACGGCGGGCGGTGGTCACCATGCCGGGACCGCCGACGAAGCCGTCGACCAGGAACGCCAGCTTGTTCGCGTCCGGGCCAAAGGTTTCCAGCGCAAAGTCGGCGCGGGCGCACATTTCGTAATGGTCGTCGGCGGTGATGTTCATCGAGAACAGCTTGGCGTCGCCGGTCTCGTCCATGGCGCGCTTCATCGCGTCATAAACCAGCGGCAGCACCTTCTTGATCGGCGCGAATACCTGATTGCCTTGCGGCTCGTCGTTCTTGATAAAGTCGCCGCCCAGCCAGAACTGGTAGGCCGCCTTGGCGAACGGCTCGGGGCGCAGACCCAGCTTGGGCTTGATGATGGTGCCGGAGATGTAGCCGCCGTCCTTCACCGGGCGCCCCAGAATGCGCCACAAGTCGGAAATATCCTTGGCCGGGCCATCGAACAATTGCAGCATGCGCGGCGGCACGTAGAAATCCTGCATTTGCAGATTCGCGATATCACCCATACCCTGGTTATTACCGATGCACAGGGTCAGGAAGGATACGATCATCACGCGGCCATCGGTGACGTTGCGGTCGAACAGATCGTTCGGATAAGCGATCTTCATGATGCCCTTGGCCTCATCGATCTCATATACCAGTGCGTCCACACCCTTGGTGAATTCATCGGTCGTGCTTACTTCAACGTTGGTGCCGGTGGAAGATTCCGCCGCGATATGTGCAGCCGCTTCCAGATAACCGACGCCCGCAGCAGGCTCCATGGTGTAAGCGACCAAAATGTGATTGCCGCCCTTGATCAGGTCTTCTTCTTTCAGACTCAGATCCGCATAACGATTCGATTGATCCATGGCTTGTTCTCCTGTGTTAACGATTAGTTTCAAGTTGCAGCAACTGTAGGGTGGGCTATGCCCACCATGTCGGGCACATCCCGACCTACATCTGGCTACAACTCGCCTGCTTGCTACTCTGCTTCATCTTGCATTTGGGTGATCTCTGCATTTTTAGAAGCTCACATGCAACGGTTGTCACTATAGGGGCATCAATGTATAAACAATAGTCAATTGTTTTTATCAATACCATAAAAAACGCTTATAATTTCATTATGCTTAATTTTACCCTGCGCCAGCTCCAGGTCTTCGAAAAGGTGGCCAGCCACCTGAACTTCTCGCGCGCCGCCGAAGAACTATACCTATCGCAGCCGGCGGTGTCGATGCAGATCAAGCAGCTGGAAGGGCATATCGGCCTGCCGTTATTCGAACAGATGGGCAAAAAGATTTTTCTCACCGAAGCCGGGCGCGAGCTGTTCCATTACAGCCGTAGCATCGCGCAACAGCTCGCCGAAATGGAAGCGGTGTTCGACGAGATGAAAGGGCTGGGGAAAGGCAAGCTCACGCTGTCGGTGGTGAACACCGCCAATTATTTCACCCCGCAGCTGCTGGCAAAATTCTGCCGGCAACACCCCAACATCAACGTGACCCTGCAAGTCGCCAACCGCGATGCGGTGCTCAAACAACTCGCCGACAACAGCATCGATCTTGCCATCATGGGAAAACCGCCGGAAGGGCTGGATATCAGCGCGGAACCATTCATGGATAACCCGCTGGTGGTGATCGCCGCCCCCGATCACCCGCTCACCGGGCTCAAGCGCGTCAAATTCGCGCAACTCGCGCAGGAAACTTTTTTATCGCGTGAGCCGGGTTCCGGCACGCGCAGCGCGATGGAGCGCGTCTTCGCGGAACATCACATCCAGCCGCGCATCAGCATGGAAATGGAAACCAACGAAGCCATCAAACAGGCGGTGCAGGCCGGCATGGGACTGAGCATTCTGTCGCTGCACAGCATCGAATTGGAGCTGGAAACCAAACGGCTTGCCATGCTCAAAGTCGAACATTTCCCGCTGCTGCGCCACTGGTTCGTCGCGCATCGCAGCAACAAACGCCTGTCCAGCGCCACGTTGGCATTCAAGGAGTTTTTACTGGGCGAGGCGACGGTAAATCGCGCCGTCCACAACCAGGGCTAGCAAACAATACTGAGCGACATTCAGCCCAGCTGCTGTCCATGTTCACGCGTGGCGTGGAACTGCACTTTCGGCCAGCGCTCCATCGCGAGGCGCAGGTTCACGCCGGTGTCGGCGAGGTAGGCGTAGTTGCCATCCACGTCCTTGGCCAGCCGCCCCTGGTTGGCTTTGACGAATTCGTTGAGATGCGCGGCATCGGGGCAGGTCACCCAGCGTGCGGTGTGGATGCCGGCGCGCTCGAATACCGCGTCCACGCCGTATTCGGATTTCAGGCGATGCTCGACCACTTCGAACTGCAACTGCCCGACCGCGCCGATCAACGGCGTGTTGTCCACCAGCGGTTCGAACACCTGCACCGCGCCCTCCTCGCCGAGCTGGCGCAGGCCCTTCTGCAACTGCTTGGCCTTCATCGGGTCGCGCAGGCGCGCGCGGCTGAACAACTCCGGCGCGAAGTAGGGAATGCCCTTGAAGGTGAGCGCCTCGCCCTCGGTGAGCACGTCGCCGATCTGCAACTGGCCGTGGTTGTGCACGCCGATGATGTCGCCGGCATACGCCTCGTCCATGCGCGAGCGCTCGTTGGCCATGAAGGTCACAGCGTTCGCGAGCTTCATCTCCTTGCCGGTGCGGCGGTGTTTGACCTTCATACCGGAGGTGTACTTGCCCGAGCACACGCGCAGGAACGCGATGCGATCGCGGTGGTTCGGGTCCATGTTGGCCTGGATCTTGAACACGAAACCGGTGAAGGCGGACTCGGTGGGCTGCACCATGCGCACATCGGTGGCGCGCGGCAACGGCGAGGGAGCCCAATCCACCAGGGCGCGCAGTATTTCACGCACGCCGAAATTATTCACGCCGGAACCGAAAAATACCGGCGATTGCTGACCCCGCAGAAACTCTTGCAGGTCGAACGACGCACCCGCGCCCATGACCAATTCGGTTTCGTCGCGCATGGTCTGCATCTCGTGCGGGCACTGCTGCGCCAGGCGGTCGATTTGCGCGCCTTTCAACACTTCCACTTCCTGATTGGCCTTCGCCTCGCCCGGCAGGAAACGCAACACCTCGTCGTTCGGCAGGTGATACACGCCCTGAAAGCGTTTGCCCATGCCGATCGGCCAGGTCACCGGCGCGCATTTGATCTTCAGCACCGACTCGATCTCGTCCAGCACTTCCAGCGGGTCGCGCACTTCGCGGTCCATCTTGTTGATGAAGGTGATGATCGGTGTATTGCGCAACCGGCACACCTCGAGCAGCTTGATGGTCTGCTCTTCCACACCCTTGGCCGCGTCCACCACCATTACCGCCGCATCCACCGCGGTCAGCACGCGATAAGTGTCTTCCGAAAAATCCTGGTGGCCCGGGGTATCGAGCAGGTTGATCACGCAATCGTCGTAGGTAAACTGCATCACCGAACTGGCCACCGAGATGCCGCGCTGCTTCTCGATCTCCAGCCAATCGGAGGTCGCATGGCGGCCGCTCTTGCGCGCCTTCACCGTGCCCGCCATCTGGATCGCGCCGCCGAACAGCAGCAGCTTTTCGGTGAGCGTGGTCTTGCCCGCATCGGGGTGCGAGATGATCGCGAAGGTGCGGCGGCGCTTGACCTCGCGCGCGATTGCCGCATCGGCTGTTGCCGCGTCTGGAGTGCCTATCAAATCGTCACCTGCGAGTTCGCTCATGGGTGTTTATCTGTCGTGAAAAACAAATGCCCGAACGGATCGGGCATTTGTTATTAATATTTGGTGGCCCGGGGCGGAATCGAACCACCGACACAAGGATTTTCAAGCCTAGCTGGAAAACCATAAAATCAAGTAGTTGCCCTGCCGTGCCTCTACAAAGGCGCGCATTCTAGCATAGTTAAAACCAAGTGGCAGCGCGGCCATGCTACTAATTGTAGAAACAAAGCCTTCTAATTACCCGATAAAACCATACTAACTATACTACTAATATCTGCTAATTTAATAACAAATTAGCAGATATCCAAATCCTTACTAGCTATACTGCTAATGATTGCTAATTTAGTACTAAATTAGTAGCTATCTAAATCCTTACTAGCTATACTGCTAATGATTGCTAATTTAGTACTAAATTAGCAGCTGCTAGCAATGGCTTATTAATAATTGCTAATTTACCGAAGATAGAGAAGGTGAATAACAACATTATGAAACTACCACTTACGCCACCCGACCTAAATACGCTGTTATCTAATGTAAC
>Ga0154375_1109_pt2 | contig 30739 bp, 33 predicted proteins | sample RifGroA2_FD_105619 | JGI IMG/M metagenome (GOLD analysis project Ga0154375, IMG submission 105619) | Gallionellales bacterium GWA2_59_43
CTCCGGCATCTTCGACCTGATCGCCGAAATGCAGGCGGTCGACACCACCGGCATCGAACCGATGTCCCACGCACAGGATTTGTCGCAGCGCCTGCGCGAGGATGTCGTCTCGGAAACCAATCAGCGCGAGGCTTTCCAGGCCATCGCTCCGCAGGTCGAGGCGGGTTTGTACCTCGTTCCCAAAGTCATCGAATAGATCATGTTTGAATCCAGCCTGAAGCAACTCGGCGACGCCCTGCGCGCCAAAAAAATCTCCAGCGTCGAACTGACGCAGCTCTACCTCGATCGTATCGCCAAACTCAACCCGGAACTCAACGCCTACATCACGCTGAATCCGGAAGCCTCGCTGGTACAGGCGCGCGCCGCCGATGTCCGGCTGGCCGCAGGCTCTGCCGAGGCGCTGACCGGCATCCCGATCGCGCAGAAGGATATCTTCTGCGCCAAGGGCTGGCTGACCACCTGCGGTTCGAAGATGCTGCACAACTTCGTCTCGCCCTATGACGCGCATGTCATCCAACAGTTCAACAACGCGGGCGCGATCAATCTCGGCAAGACCAATATGGACGAGTTCGCGATGGGCTCGTCGAACGAGACTTCGCATTACGGCGCGGTGAAGAATCCGTGGGACAAGGCGCGCGTGCCAGGCGGTTCGTCCGGCGGCACTGCAGCGGCAGTAGCGGCACGCCTGTGCGCAGCCGCAACCGGAACCGACACCGGCGGCTCGATCCGCCAGCCGGCCGCGTTATGCGGCATCTCCGGCCTCAAGCCGACCTACGGCGTGTGCTCGCGCTACGGCATGATCGCCTTCGCCTCCAGCCTCGATCAGGCCGGCCCGATGGGCCGTAGCGCGGAAGACCTGGCGCTGATGATGAATACGATGGCAGGGTTCGACGAACGCGACTCGACCAGCCTGCAGCGCGACAAGGAAGACTATGCACGCGACCTGGACAAGCCGCTGACGGGCCTGCGCATCGGCCTGCCGAAGGAGTTCTTCGCGGAAGGTCTGGGCAGCGACGTTGCCCAAGCGGTCGAAGCCGCCATCGCCGAATACAAGAAGCTCGGTGCGACCGTCGTCGACATCAGCCTGCCGAATACCAGGCTGTCGATCCCGGTGTACTACGTGCTGGCCCCCGCGGAAGCGTCGAGCAACCTGTCGCGTTTCGACGGCGTGCGCTACGGCTATCGCGCACCGGACTACGGCGACATCGCCGACATGTACGAAAAGAGCCGCGCACAGGGCTTCGGCGCGGAAGTGAAGCGCCGCATCATGATCGGCACCTACGTGTTGAGTCACGGCTATTACGACGCTTACTACATTCAGGCGCAGAAGATTCGCCGCCTGATCGCGCAGGACTTCACCGAAGCCTACAAGCACTGCGACGTGATCATGGGACCGACCGCGCCGTCTACTGCCTTCAAGCTGGGCGAGAAGGGCGACGATCCGGTGCAGATGTATCTGTCCGACATCTACACCATCGCGGTGAATCTCGCCGGCCTGCCGGGCATGTCGATCCCCTGCGGCTTCGGCGACAACAATATGCCGGTCGGCCTGCAGATCATCGGCAACTATTTCGACGAAGCGCGCATGCTGAATGTCGCGCATCAATATCAACTGGCGACCGACTGGCACAGCCGCGCGCCGCAGGCGTAGTTAAGGACCAAGAAGGAATCAAAAAAGACATGACCTGGGAAATCGTTATCGGTCTGGAAGTGCATGCACAACTTTCGACCAACACCAAAATCTTCTGCGGCGCATCGACCGCGTTCGGCGCAGAGCCCAACACGCAAGCCGACGCGGTGAGCTTGGCGCTGCCCGGCGTGCTGCCGGTGTTGAACAAGGGCGCGGTCGAACGCGCGATCAAGTTCGGCCTCGCCACCGGCGCGCATATCGCGCCGCGCTCGGTGTTCGCGCGCAAGAATTACTTCTACCCCGACCTGCCCAAGGGCTACCAGATCAGTCAGTTCGACCTGCCGGTCGTGGGCCAGGGCGCGCTGACCATCCAGGTGGAGCCGCTGTCGGGTAATGCCAAGCCTTACGAGAAAGTGGTGCGCATCACCCGCGCGCATCTGGAAGAGGACGCCGGCAAGTCGCTGCACGCCGACTTCCACGGCATGACCGGCATCGACCTGAATCGCGCCGGCACACCGCTGCTGGAGATCGTGTCCGAGCCGGATATGCGTTCCGCCGCCGAGGCCGTGGCCTACGCCAAGGCGCTGCATACGCTGGTGCGCTGGATCGGTATCTGCGACGGCAACATGCAGGAAGGCTCTTTCCGCTGCGACGTGAACGTGTCGGTGCGCAAACCCGGTGCTGAACTCGGTACGCGCCGCGAGATCAAGAACCTGAACTCGTTCAAGTTCATGCAACAGGCCATCGACTACGAGGTGCAATGGCAGATAGACACCATCGAAAACGGCGGCAAGGTGCAACAGGCGACCATCCTGTTCGACCCGGACAGCGGCGAGACCCGCATGATGCGCAGCAAGGAAGACGCGCACGATTACCGCTACTTCCCCGATCCCGACCTGTTGCCGCTTGACATAGGCAGCGACTGGATCGAACAAGTGCGCGCCACGCTGCCGGAACTGCCGCACGATAAGCAACTGCGCTATGTGAACGACCTCGGCCTGTCCGCCTACGATGCCAGTGTGCTGACCAGCTCGCGCGAAATGGCCGACTTCTTCGAGGCCGCGCTCGGCGACGCGACGGCGCAGGCCAAAATTTGCGCCAACTGGATCATCGGCGAAGTCAGCGCCCAGCTGAACCGCGACGGCCTCGACATGGCGCAATGCCCGATCAGCGCGCAGCAACTCGGCGGCATGCTGAAACGCATCGCCGACGGCACGATCTCGAACTCCGGCGCGAAGGAAGTGTTCCGCACGATGTGGGCGGAAGGCGGCGATGCCGATGCGATCATCGAGGCGAAGGGCCTGAAGCAGGTTTCCGACAGCGGCGCGATCGAGGCGCTGGTGGACGAGATCATCGCCGCGAATGCCGACAAGGTCGCCGAGTACCGCAGCGGTAAGGACAAGCTGTTCGGCTTCTTCGTCGGCCTCGCGATGAAGGCGAGCAAGGGCAAGGCCAACCCGGCGCAGCTCAACGACATCCTGAAGCAGAAGCTCGCGGGCTAAGCGCCTCCCGCAAATCCGCGCCCCGGTTCTTGCCGGGGCATATCGCATCCGCGAAGGAGGAGCATGAACAAGCATCTTGTTTCTTTCCTGCTGGCGCTGCTCCTGCTTCAACTACCCACTCCGCTTTTCGCCGGCGAGCCGCCGCTGCTGATGCTGGCGAACGTCTATCGCAATGAAATTCCTCTGGCCGAATATTGGGTCAGCGAAAAGCTCGACGGCATGCGCGGCTACTGGGACGGTCGTCAATTGCTGACGCGCGGCGGAGAGCGCATCGCAGCACCGCCATGGTTCACTGCCGGCTGGCCGGATACGCCGCTGGACGGCGAGCTGTGGATTGCGCGCGGACAGTTCTCGCTAACCGTTTCCATCGTCCGGCAACAGACTCCCGACGATGCGGCGTGGCGCAAGCTGCGCTTCATGGTGTTCGACCTGCCCGCGCATCCCGGCACATTCGACCAACGCAATGCGGCATTGCAGCAGGTCATCGCTCAGGTCGGCCAGCCCTGGCTGCAACAGGTCGCACAGTTCAAGGTGGCTAATCGAGGTGAACTGCAGGCGTTGCTGAAGCGCGTCGTCAAACAGGGCGGCGAAGGCTTGATGCTGCACAGGGGCGCATCGCTTTACCGTTCCGAGCGCAACGACGATCTGCTCAAGCTCAAACCCTTTCAGGATGCCGAAGCCAGAGTCGTGGCGCACCTGCCGGGCAAGGGAAAATACCCGGGCATGCTGGGCGCACTGGAGGTGGAGTCTCCCGAGGGTTTGCGATTTCGTCTGGGCGCGGGGTTTTCCGATGCGGAGCGCCGCAATCCACCGCCATTGGAAAGCTGGGTGACTTATCGCTACAACGGACTGAACGAGAAGACCGGCATCCCGCGCTTTGCGAGATTTCTCCGGGTGCGGGCGGATATGAATCCCTAGCGCAGCATGCCGCGCGGTTTATGTTTCACCTTGGCGAACAATAAATCGAACAGCCAGTTCGGCAGCAGTTTCAGCAATCTTCCAACCAGCGCCATTTGCCAGGGCACAACCTTGAACGAGCAGCCGCGTTCGATGGTGCGCGCGATGCGCCGCGCGGCCTCGTCGGCTCCCAGCATGAAGGGCATGGGATAAGGATTGATGTCTGTCATCGGCGTGCGGATGTAGCCGGGGCAGATGGTGACCACCTTGACGCCGCTGCCGCGCAGTTCCTGGCGCAGGCTTTCCAGATATGAGATCAGCGCGGCCTTGGAGGCGGAATAAGCGCCGGAACCGGGCAGGCCACGGAAGCCCGCGACGCTGGCGATGCCCACAAGAGTGAAATGTTTTTCTCGTTTGCCTGGCTTCGCCCCCCTCGCTTCGCTCTCCCCGCTTGCGGGAGAGGATTGGGGTGAGGATTGGCCGCACCCCGCATCGCGCATCGCGTCCAGGAACGGCTGAAAGGTCTGCACCGCGCCCAGCACGTTGATGTCCATCACCTGCCGGAATACGTCGTTGTCTTCGGCATAGCGGGTCAGCGTGCCGATGCTGACGCCCGCATTCGCGATCACAATATCCGGCACGCCGGCGCGCGCGATGAAATCGGCTGCGGCGGCCTGCTGCGCGGCAGCGTCACGCACGTCCAGCGGATAGATATGAACCTGTTCGGGAAATTGCTCTGCAAGGGCTTGCAGCAATTCGGCGCGGCGGGCGTAGACGCCGACCATCGCGCCCCGCTCAAGATAATGGCGCGCCAGCGCCAAACCGAGGCCGCTGGACGCGCCGGAAATTACAACTTTCACTTACTTCTTGCCGCGCTCTTTCCGCGCCTTGGCGATCACTTCGTCCAGCACGCGTATGGTGTCGGCCGGCTGCAGGCCGGTGATCACGTACTTGCCTTCCACCACCAGCGTCGGCGTACCCTGGATGGCGTAACTACGGATCATCTGCTTGGCACGCGATATCCGGCTGGCCATCGAGAACGAGTTATAGGCGGCAGTGAACTTGGCGCGATCTGCACCGCGCTTCGCGACGAAAGAGGCTATCGAGTCGAGGTCGAACAGTTCCGCATTCTCCACATGCATGCCGCGATAAACGGCGTCGTGCATTTTCTCGAAATTGGGCATGCTCTCCAGCGCGTAATAGGTGCGTGCCAGCGGCTCGGCGGAATCGCGGAAAATCACCGGCACGTAAACCAGCTCGACATCCTTGGGCATTTTCTTCGCCCAGGCACTCAGGTCATGGTGCAAGTGATAGCAATGCGAACAGCCATAGGAGAAAAACTCCAGCACTTCGATTTTTTTGGCGCCGACCGGCTGCGCCGGGACCAGCATGGTATAGCCCTTGTTCGCCTCATCCGAATATGCTGCAGAACCGAACAGCAGTGCAGCGGCGACGACCAGACCCTTGATGACGTTTCTCACTTATCGCTCCTTTTATCGATGCGCGGCTATTGCGCGGGGATTGGAGTACTGTCGACCCCATTTTGTTTCAATGTAGTGCGCACACGATTCATTTCGTCCGCGTTCTTATATGGCCCGAGACGCACGCGATGCCACACCCCCTTATCGGGAATCGTCACAGTCTGGATGCTGGCCACGTAACCGAGCAGCGCGAGTTTAGCCTTGAGCTTCTCGGCATCGTCTGCGCTAGCGAACGAGCCCGCCTGCAGATATTGAATGGCCGACTTGGCTTCAGTCGTTTTGGCTTTATCGGCGGGCTTGGCCGCTGCGACGCCCGCTTCCGGTTTGTCGGTCAGCACTTTGTAGAACTCGAAGCGCGGCTTGTCGCCGGCCACGCCGGAGGCGGCGACTCCGGATTGCGCGGCAACAGGGGCTGCCGGCGCAACGGCGGATGCCTTCGGCTTGGCCTCTGCCACCGACGGCTTGACCACGACCTGCTCCTTCTGCACGAACGGACTGGGCGACTTCATGATCCACCACGCCAATCCGGCAGCCATGCTGACACCTATGATCATGCCGACCAGGATGCCGGTCAGCAGCGGACTGCTGCTCTTGCGCGGCGCGGCCGGTTTGTTGCCAGTATTTCTGCTCATCTCTATGTCCCTTACATTTGTTCCGGTGCGCTTACGCCCAGCAGCGCCAGACCGTTTTTAAACACCTGAGCGAGCGCCTCGATCAATGCCAGACGCGCCAGCTTGACCTGCTCGTCGTCGACCAGAAAGCGCGACGCATTATAGTAACTGTGGAAATCCGCGGCCAAATCCTTCAGGTAGAACGCGATCAGATGCGGCGCCAGCTCTTCCGCGGCGCGCTCGATCACCTCGGGGAAGTCGATCATCTTCTGCAGCAACTGCGTCTCGTAGTCGCTGACCAATGCGCCGACATCGGCCTGATGCAGGCTCTGGCGGTCGCCGCCCCACTGCGCCAGCACCGCGTGGATGCGCGCGTGGGCGTACTGGATGTAGTAGACCGGATTGTCGTTGCTCTGCGATTTTGCCAGGTCGATGTCGAACACCAGTTGCGAATCGGGCGAACGCGCGGCGAGGAAGTAGCGCGTCGCATCGCAGCCGACTTCGTCGATCAGATCGCGCAGTGTCACGTAGCTGCCGGCGCGCTTGGAGATCTTCACCTCCTCGCCGTTCTTCAGCACCGTCACCATCTGGTGCAGCACATAGTCCGGCCAAGCCTGCGGGATGCCGACATCGAGCGCCTGCAAACCGGCCCGCACGCGGGTGATAGTGGAATGGTGATCGGAACCCTGCTCGTTGATCACGCGCACGAAGCCGCGTTTCCACTTCTCCAGATGATAGGCCACGTCCGGCACGAAGTAGGTGTAGCCGCCGTCGGACTTGCGCATCACGCGGTCCTTGTCGTCGCCGAAACCGGTGGTGCGCAGCCACAGCGCATCGTCCTGCTCGTAGGTGTGGCCGCTGGCGATCAGCTTCTGCACGGTCTCCTCGACCTTGCCCTCGGTGTACAGCGCCGACTCCAGCGAGAACACGTCGAACTCGACCTCGAAGGCGCGCAGGTCCAGATCCTGCTCGCGGCGCAGATAGGCCACGGCGAAATGACGGATCGCTTCCGCGTCGTCCGCGTCGCCCCTGCCGGTGATGTGCTGATCGTCCGCCTCGACGGTTTCCTGCGCCATGTAACTGCGCGCGACATCCATGATGTAGTCGCCGCGATAGCCCGACTCCGGCCAGGATGGGTCGTCCGGCGTGACGCCCTTACAGCGCAACTGCACCGACAGCATCAGGTTGTCGATCTGCGCGCCGGCATCGTTGTAGTAGAACTCGCGCGTCACGTTCCAGCCCGCCGCATGCAGCACGTTGCACAGGCAATCGCCCACCGCCGCACCACGTCCGTGGCCGACATGCAAAGGCCCGGTCGGATTGGCCGAGACGAACTCCACTCCCACCTTGCGCCCCTGCCCGACATGCACATGACCGTAACCCGCGCCCGCCGCCAGCACGCCGTGTACCGCGCGTTGCTTGGCTGCCGCCGCGATGAACACGTTGATGAAGCCCGCCCCGGCGATCTCCACCTTGGCAACGGCCTCGGACTGCGGCAACGCCGCGATCAATGCATTCGCGATATCGCGCGGCGACTTGCGCAACGGACGCGCCAACTGCATCGCCAGATTGCAGGCGTAATCTCCGTGCGAGGCCTGCTTGGGACGCTCGATCAGGATCGCCGTATCGGCATGTTCGGGAGCGACTTCGCGCAACGCCTGCGCGAACAAGTCGGAAAGATGGGATTTGAAATTCAGGACGACGGACATTAGTGTTACGCCTTCAAAAGGGGCGCGGATTATAGCATTTAGACTGTATCCGGCTTAAAGTACAATGACTTCACAAGCCTGATAACCTGCGTAACGTTCTGAGCAACGACTCACCAGACAAACCCGCAACAACTGCCATGACGCAGTCCTTCTCTTTGGCAATGATTCCAGCCTGAAGATCACTTAGGAACCATACAAACACAAGAAAACCGGCTGCTGCACCAACACCTGCCGAAAGACAAAATAACAAGAGCCTAAAGTTCCGATTTCGCTTGGCTGCGCTAACGGCAATTCCCCCTCCCGCCTGTCCAACTGAAATAAGCCAGTATGCATGAAACATGATGCCCCCAAGGGAGCCCCAGAGAAGGTGCAGTGCAATATTCAATCACTTCCTCCTTTATTGAGAACGTAGATTTTGGGGGCATCATTTATTTACCATACCACCTAAGCCGCCTTCCGCCCCAGCCCTTCAGCCACAAACGCCAGCACCAAGGTGTTCAAGCTGACGCCCTCCGCCTTGGCGCGCTCCGCCAGTTTGGCATGTACGGATTTCGGCAGACGCGTGACGAACCTGCCGGACATTTCCGGTACGGTATCGGGGCGATAGCAAGGCTCCGGAATTTCCTTACCCGCGTCGATTCGGGCGGACACCCAGGACTTGAACGCATCCTTGCCGTTGGCGATCGCATCGGCTTCGGTCGCGCCGTCGGACATGCAGCCGAGAAGATCGGGGAAGGTAATCAGGAATCCGCCGCCGTCTTCCTTGGGCAGCGGACTAATGACGTGCGAATACGCCTCAAATAGATAAGGCGGCTTGGCAGTCTTAATTTTCTTGACGATTGCAGTGGTCATTTCCTCGACTCCTTCACGGCATCCACCAGCAGCAGAAACTGGCGGATATACACGGGTTTGATGGGGCGGTGCGCAGGCACGGTCACATCCATTTCGACGCCGGGATGACCGAACACATGATGGCTGCCGCCGCTGTTGCGACATTCGATGTCGAATTGCTTCGCGACGACCAGCAAATCGTCGATGCGCCAATCGCGAGGATTGTTGAGCATTGCATCGAGTATCTTTGCGCGCTTGTTCATTGACGAATAGTATCTTATCCGATACTACGCATCAATCCACCGCTGACGCGCTCTATGCCGGACAGGTCGCGCGCCGAGAACACCTCGGCATATCCCGATGCGGCGAGCAACTCGCGCACCCGCGCAGCCTGATCGTAGCCATGCTCGAATAGCAGCCAGCCGCCCTCATCGAGATGCTCCTTCGCATCCTTGAGGATGCGGCGGATATCGTCCAGCCCGTCCGCACCCGAGGCTAGCGCGCTGCGCGGCTCGAAGCGCAAGTCACCCTGCACCAGATGCGCATCGGCGTCTTCGATGTAGGGCGGATTGGAAACGATCAGATCGTAGCGCTCGCCCGCAAGGGATTCGAACCAGTCGCTATGCACGAAACGCACATTGCCGATCACCGCCGCCTCACATAAATCTGTTCGCACGGACCCTTCGACCCGGCTCAGGACTGAAGGCTTAGTCGAAGTGTGAGCGGATTTATGCTGAGCCAGTAGTCGCCGCGCATTCTCCTGCGCCACCGCCAGCGCATCGGCGGACGCATCCACTGCCGTCACCTGCGCATCAGGACGCGAGTGCGCAATTGAAAGCGCAATCGCGCCACTACCGGTGCCGAGGTCGAGTACACGGAATACACTCCCTCGCCCGCTTGCGGGATAACCATCGACTTGGCCATTGTTTTTGGATGGCCTAGTCGATTGGCTAGTTGTTTTTTCAGAGGGCTGGGGAGAGGGTATGCGCTGCAACGCCAGCTCAACCAGTAACTCGGTATCTGGACGCGGAATCAGCGTCGCGGGTGTGACCTTGAAATCAAGCCCGAAGAACTCGCGCTCACCCAGGATGTAAGCCAGCGGCTCGCCCGCCAGACGACGCTGCAACAGCGCGCGATAAGTCGCGGTTTCCGCCTCGTCCAGCACCCGCTCGGGATGCGCCAGCAAATACGCACGCGCAACGCCCAGCACATGCTGCAACAGCATCTGCACCTCGATGCGGGCGGTGATTGAATCCAGCGACAGTGCGGATTCGAGTTGCTTGCCGTCGTTACGGAGGATGTTTTGTATCGGTGAGTTCATTCGAATGTGCCGCAAATATTCGGTGCAATGCCCGTTAGTTAGTGCGCGGTTGTTGACGCTTTAGTATCTATACAACCAAGGCCTACCCTTTGCGGGTATTACCCCCTATACGGGCTATCTGGAACGCCATGGCGAGGGATGTTATCTTTTTGCAGCGGAAAGGCTCGGAATCTGGACGATGTCAGAGGGACTTAACATCATTCCAGACCTCATCGTCCTGATTGTCCCAGACATGCTTCATTACGGCTTCCTGCGCGCGCGTCAGGTCGGTTATCTCGGCGCGATCCGCGGCCTTGCTGCTCAGGTATTCGATGAAATGCAGCGCCTCCAGAGCCAAGGGTTCCGACAGCGGTTTGGCGACTTCGTAAATCTGTTCGGCGATGGACATAGTCATTCCCCTTGGCTTGATTCCGGTTTTTCATCTCCGATGCGACGAGCCGCACACTATCCCGCTCATCCGGCATGGTCAAGTGCACAGCGGCTATGACTTATCCTTCTTCGCGACCGAGCACTCGACCTCGCACGCACCGCTTCACCGCACTTTTTGAATTTCCATTTGCCCATCTTGGCGATGCGCTAAGGCTTGTTCAGTCGAGGAGCGCAGCCAGCGCCGCCTCGGGTGCTTTGTCCAGCACCTTGAGCAAGGCTTTCGCGGCGCCGGTCGGGCAGCGTTTGCCTTGCTCCCAGTTGCGGATGGTATCGAGCGAGACATCGATTCGCTGCGAGAATTCGGCTTGGCTCAAGCCAAGACGTTTCCTGACCCTGCGAGCGAATTTCGCTGCATCCTGCATGGCCTCGGTTTCGTCGATGGCCTGCTGTGCGGCGATGTCCTGCTCGGTCGTGGCGTCCACGCGAGCGGGGTCTATACGCCCCGACGCTGCCGGGTTGGCTGGATTAATTGTTACGCGAACTGTCTTCATAATGTCTGGCCTCTCGCTGGTTGGCTTTGCGTGCCGAGATGATGCGCATCGCGTCATGACGCGGGGTATAAACCACAACGAACAATCGCCGCTCGATCATGCCCATCAACTGGTAGCGTTCCTCGCCATAACTGTGTCTGGTGTCGACATGGACGGTACGGGCGGGATCGAAAAATGCCCGTGCGGCATAGGCGAAATCAAATCCACGCTCTTTAAAGCATGCTTCGCTTTTGGCTTCGTCCCATTCGAAATTCATGCAGTGAGTGTAGCCCTCTGAACTACATCGAGCAAGCCAAAAGACTTATTCGACGTGAGTCAGAATAGACAAGGGAGCGTTGCAGTTTTAGCCGACGGTATCTTCCGCCATCGCGGCGAGCTGTTCGGCCTGATGCTCTGCCATCAGCGCGCCGGTGAGTTCGCAGATGTCGCCGTCCATGATGGCGTCCATCTTGTACAGCGTGAGGTTGATGCGGTGGTCGGTGACGCGGCCCTGCGGGTAGTTGTAGGTGCGGATTCGTTCGGAGCGGTCGCCGCTGCCGACCAGACTCTTGCGCGTCGCGGCAATCTGGGCGTTCTGCTCGCGCACTTTCGCATCCATGATGCGCGCGATCAGCACGCGCATCGCCTGCGCCTTGTTCTGGTGTTGCGAGCGGCCATCCTGGCATTCGACAACGACGCCGGTCGGCAGGTGGGTGATGCGCACGGCGGAGTCGGTCTTGTTGATGTGCTGACCGCCCGCGCCGGACGCGCGGAAGGTATCGATGCGCAGATCCGCAGGATTCAGCGTGACTTCGTCCACCTCGTCCACTTCCGGCAGGATCGCGACGGTGCAGGCGGAGGTATGCACGCGGCCCTGCGTCTCGGTAGCGGGGACGCGCTGCACGCGATGCGCACCGGATTCGAACTTCAGCACCGAGTACGCGCCCTGTCCGACGATGCGGGCGATGACTTCCTTGTAACCGCCCATTTCGCCGGGGCTCTCGGAGATGATCTCGACCTGCCAGCGGCGGCGTTCAGCGAAGCGTGTATACATGCGGAACAGGTCGCCCGCGAACAGCGCGGCCTCGTCGCCGCCGGTGCCGGCGCGCACTTCGAGGAATACGCTGCGCTCGTCGTTGGGGTCTTTCGGCAGCAACTGCACCTGCAGCTCGTCGTTCAGTTGCGTCAGCTTTTCTTCGCCTTGCTTGATCTCGGCTTCGGCGAATTCGCGCATCTCGGGGTCGCTCGCCATTTCCTTCGCAGTGTCGATATCGGCGAGGCAAGTCTGATAGGCGTGGTACAGCAACACCACCGGCTCCAGCTCGGCGCGTTCACGGCTGAGCTTGCGGAAGGTGTCCATATCTTTGGTGGCTTCTTCGGTGCTCAGCAGCTGATCGACTTCATGCAGACGCTCGCTCAATTGCGCGAGCTTGGCGGCGATATTGGGTTTCATTCTGTTTTTTCCGGATTGTTCGGCCTGTGAAACCGGATTGAAATCATTCGTCGGTGTGCAGGTGGTACAGGCGGTGGATCACGTCGAGGAAGTTCTCTCGATCGTTGCCTTGCACCTGGTTCAGCGCGTGGGTGGGCGCATGCAGGAATTTATTGGTCAGGCCGCTGCTCAGGGCTTCCAGCACCTTTTCCGGCTCCTCGCCCTTGGCCAGCAGGCGTATGGCCTTCTCCATCTCGTGGCGGCGGTTGCGCTCGGCGTGGTCGCGCAACGCGCGTATCGTCGGCACCACTTCGCGCGATTCCATCCAGTGGATGAAGTCGGACACGCCGGATTCGATGATGACCTCGGCTTCTTTCACCGCGCTCTGGCGCGCGTCGAGGCCGTCCTTCACCACTTCGGCGATATCGTCCACGGTGTACAGGAACACGTCGTTCAACTCGGCGACTTCCGCCTCGACATCGCGCGGCACGGCCAGATCGACGATGAACAACGGGCGGTGCTTGCGCTGCTTCAGCGCGCGTTCGACCATGCCCTTGCCCAGGATGGGCAACTGGCTGGCGGTGCAGGTGACGATGATGTCGTGATGCGCAAGCTGCTCCGGCAATTCGGTCAGCGTGATCGCGTGGCCGTTGATGCGCCGCGCCAGCGTCTGCGCGCGTTCCAGCGTGCGGTTGGCGACGGTGATGTGTTTGGGCGAGCGCGCGGCGAAGTGCACCGCGTTCAGTTCTATCATTTCGCCCGCGCCGATGAACAGCACATTCTGTTCTGCGATGCTGGGGAAGATGCGTTCGGACAGCCTGACCGCGGCGGCGGCCATAGACACCAGGTTCGCACCGATCTCGGTCTGGGTGCGCACATCCTTGGCGACCGAGAAGGTGCGCTGGAACAGCTTGTGCAGCAAAAAGCCCAGCGTGCCCGCCTCTTCGGCCTGGCGCACCGCCTGTTTCATCTGGCCGAGGATCTGCGGCTCGCCCAGCACCATCGAGTCCAGCCCGCTGGCGACGCGGAAGGAATGTTTCACCGCCTGCTCGCGCGGCAGCGTGTAGATATAGGGGTCGATGTCCTTGCGCGGCAGCTGGTGGTACCGCGCCAGCCAGTCTATCGCCAGCTCCGGCTTGGCCGCGTTGCAGTACAGCTCGGTGCGGTTGCAGGTGGACAGGATCGCGGCTTCCTTGGCCGCGCCGTTCTCGACCAGATCGCGCAGCGCGCTCTCCATCCCGTCGACGTTGAACGCGACTTGTTCGCGCACGGCGAGCGGCGCGGTCTGGTGATTGATGCCAAAGGCGAACAACTGCATCTTGATATTCGGCGTAGCCAAAGCGAAAAAACGGTTGCGGATTATAGTCGTAACGGAGGGGTAATGCCATCCGGCTGGATTTGCAGGGGATTTCATGTCACGCACCGTTTAAAATGCCGCATGAAATCGAAAACCACTCCCTGCCCTTGCGGCACGCCGGATTACGCCGCCTGCTGCGGTCGCTACCACGGCGGCACGCCCGCGCCGGACGCCGAGGCGCTGATGCGCTCGCGCTACAGCGCCTATGTGCTGAAACTGGAACCCTATCTGCTCGCGACCTGGCATCCGACGACGCGACCTGTTGCGCTCGATCTGGTTGGCGACAACGTCAAATGGCTGGGACTGGAAGTGAAGAAACATTCTCCGGGAGAAGACGGCCATGCAACGGTCGAGTTCGTCGCGCGCTACAAGGTCGGCGGGCGCGCGCAGCGACTGCATGAAGTCAGCCGCTTCGCGTTCGAGGACGGGCGCTGGTATTACGTGGACGGGGAGTTCGAGGACGCGTAGGAGAGGGCACGAGAAACTTTTGTGCGGGCACGGCGCGCCGCGCCCCTACAGTTCGGGCCGCTCCATCAACTCCAGCACCTGCCAGGCCAACCGGCGGCAGACGTTGTTCAGCGCGCTCGGCAACTCGGGCGGAACCTGGGTCTCCAGCAACAGCTTGCTGGAACTGACCGAATAGATCGGGTCGAGCAGCCTTGGGCGGTAGTCCTGCATCAGTTCGTCCAGCGTACGTTCGGCGGCCAACTGCTGCCACGGGTTAGTCGGCCACTGCGACGGGATGCCGTAGGCCTTGGGGAACGCTTCGAGGTCGTTGCGCACCGTGCGGATGTCTTCGTGGGAATCGCGGAACGGCAGCAGCACCAGCCCCGACATCTCGTAAAACGTCCGGTCCATCTCCGGGCGGTTGCCGCCGCCGTCGATCACGCCTATCCAGTCCGGCAGGGACGCGAGCCTCTCGACGATCTTCTCGAACTTCTCCGGGGAACGCCCGTCCAGCGCGGTGTAGCGGCGCCCGGCGCGTTCCAGCGGCTCGCGCAGGCTGTCTGTCAGCACGGCGATGGATCGTTTGCCGATCAGCCCGAGACCGTGGCACAACATGTGGGTGATGCTGGTCTTGCCGGTCCCGCCCTTGTTGCCGATCACGCAGATCATTCTTTCCATATCCTTCTCCGGTGAGGCTGGAATGAGTTGATGTGAACCCAAAAAACCTGATGCGCGACCCGTTGCCTAACCGACCAATGCATCCAGTGCAGCCTGTATCTGTCCGCACCATTTATCCTTCGGGTCGAGCTCTGCGACGCGCGCCATGCAGTCCCGGGAAATCTGCATCAACTCGTCGTTCGCGCCATTCTGGCGCATAGCCAGCACCGACACGTTGGCCAGATTGATCATGATGCGCTTGTTGTTGGGCAACAGGGTGCGCGCCTCGCGCAGCAACTGGATCGCCTCTGCCAGCTTCCCTTCCTTGGCCAGCAGCACCGCGCGATTGTTCGATTCGACGACTTCCTGGCGAGACTTGGTGATCAATTCCTCGCCCTTGCCGTGCATGCCGGCCTGGTCGTACAGCTCGCCGACTTGCACCAGCAATGCGGCGTTCTCGTGGTTGTTTTTGACCAGCGCCTGCGCCATATTGTCGGCCGCATCCTTGTTGCCGGTAGACAAGAACAACTGCGTAGCTTCCAGCATGACACTCGCAGGAAGGTCGCTGTCCGTCCCGATAATCGCGGCCAGTTCCCGCGACAGTTTCAGCGCATTGTTGTGGTCGCCGGTCTTACGGTAAACCGTTCCTTCCAGAACCTTGGCATGCAAGCGAACGTCTTGGCTGTCGAATTCCTGGCCGACGTTCTTCAGCACCTGCAACGCCTCGGACGGAATGCCCTTATCCGCACACACCCTGGCCAGATTGAGATAAGCGGAAGGCGCCTTGTGGATGGAATGCTCACCCAGTTTGATGGTCTTGCGAAAGGCATCGGCCGCAGTATCGAGGTCGCCGCGCTTCTGCGCCATTTCGCCGAGGTTGCGCTGGCGCACGACCGATGTCGGGGACAATTCGACGCTGCGCGCCAGCACATTTTGAGCATCGTCCAGATTGCCCTGATTTTCGTATGTTCTGGCGAGCCAATCGTGTGCGTCCAGATAGGCGGGATTGGCGCGAATAACTTCGCGAAACAATTGCTGCGCCGATTCCATTTCACCCTTGAGGAAGGCCACCTTGCCCAGCCCGGTCTTGGCCCAGGGAACATCGCGCTTCGCCAGTATCTGGTTGAACACCTGTTTGGCCAGATCGTAATGCCCCATCGTCATCAGCGTAGATGTCTTGATGCGCAGCAGTTCGGCGGTGTTGGTCTGCGGAGTCGCCAGCAAACGGTCGCAAAGCACGACAGTCTGCGCATAGTTCTTCGCGCGCACCGCCTGTTCGACATCGGCGAGCGCCGCCTTCCTCGCCAGCACCTTTTCCAGACGGCCTCTCATCGTGGCCTCGGTGACCGGCTTGATGATGTAGTCGTCCGGCATGTGCTCCGCAGCGCCGAACACCAGATCCGAAGTCTTCTCGGCGGTGATGATGAGCCAGGCGGTCGCCAGGCCAATCAGGTTGCGATGCTTGGCTTCCTCGAGTATCTGCTGTCCGTTCTTGCCCGCCCCCAGGTTGTAGTCGCACAACACGACGTCGTAACGATTTTTCTCCAGAAAGGCAATGGCCTCGTTCGCATTGGTCGCGGTGTCGATGTTCTTTGCACCAAAGAGCCTGAGCATATCGCGCATCATCGAACGCATGCCCTGGAAGTCGTCGACGACCAGGTAGGTTTTGCCGGCAAACAGCGAATTGGTGTCTCTTACCTCGTACATGGAATTCCTTGATGCGCGCTTATGGGAGACGCAGAATGAAACAACCGCCGCCCAAGGCGCCGCCGTTTTCCAGCTGCATGGTTCCGGCCTTGCCGCGGTTCTGATGGAGTTTGGCGACCATGGCCGAAAAATACAACCCAAGCCCGGTGCTGCCGGAAGCGAAATTTACGCCCTTGTTGACCGCGTCGCCGGCCTCGAGCACATTGTCCGGGTAACCGGCGCCGTTATCCTCGACGCGTATCACCAGTTCGCCATTTTCTTCCTTCACCGCAAGCCGCAATCTGTCCCGGGTGTAATGGGAGGCGTTGTTCAGCGCATGCGCGACCACACCGGCAACCAGTTCGTAATCGAAATACCAGAACAACTCTTCGTCACAGTCGATATCCAGCGTAATGCCGAGGTAATCCAGCAGGCTCTTGTTCTGCGCGGCGACTTCATGGACGAACTCGGCGATGGAGTTTTCGGCCAGATCGAACGGATAGAACTGATTGCCGACCTTATAGATCGCCAGCATTTGCAACAGGTTGTCATTGACGCGCTGAACTTCGTACAACATCGGTGCGGCCTCGCGCTGGGCCTCCGGATCGAGCTTGGTGATGTTATCGTTCAGAAACGAGATCAGCACGCTGATCGAGTTTTTCATGTCATGGATTGCCGAAGCGAGGAACGCCGAAATGTCTGGTACGGTTTCTTTGTTTTCCATGATGGTCAGGGCTCAATGGCTGGCTTCAGCGAAACCAAGCGGAAGCCGGATTGTACGGAGGACATCAGCGTTTTGCCAGTGGGAGCGCGCGGGACATGTTTATTGTTCGAGCATTCGCCGAATCACGCCGTTGAACGGCTCTATCCATTCCGGTGCAAACTGCCGGTCGCAGGCGTTAACCTCGGCGATGGCACGCAACACCGAACGCTTGTGACCGCGGGTGCTGTGTTTCAGCGTAACCGCCTCGAAAGCGTCGACGATGGCGAGTATCTTGGCTCCGGCGCAAATCGCATCGCCGCGCAATCCATCCGGATAACCGGCGCCGTCCCACATCTCCTGGTGTTGCCGCACCATCCGCGCCGCATCCTGCCAACCGTCCATACGATCGAGCAAATCAGCGGCCAACCCCGGATGAACATGCAATATTTCACGCTCCGCCTCGCTCATCTTGCCGACCTTCAGCCAGACCGCTTCCGGCAGGAACATCATCCCCACATCGTGCATGCAGGCAGCGGCTTCCAGCTGCACCGCATCCACCGGAGAGCCGGCAGCACGGTTGGTATCCAGCGCCAGTTGCAGCACTCGCCCGGTGCGTCCGGCGAACAACGGCGAGCGGGTCTCGAACTGCAGCGCGAGCGTATGAAACAGTTGCAGATCGGCAGCTCGTCCGCCGGTTTGCTTGCTTGGGGCCAGCGGCTGTTCAATCATGGCACGCAGCGTAGCCTGTGGCTGGAAGCCGGTCACGGACTTGATCAGTCGTATCGCGGCGGCATCGATTTCCTGCGGGCCGGCCAGGCTGATCTGTTCCAGTCCCTCGACCAGCGTGACCAGCCGCAAGGATTCGATCGAACGGCCCACCAGCAATGCTTCCGTCGCCAGCTCCAACCGGTCCAGCGCGAGCAGCATCACCTCGCCCAGCAACGGCGTATAGGCGGCTTCGCCCGAGCGCAGTCGCGTCAGCAGCGATTCGATCGGATGTGCAATCAGCGCGGCAGTCTCGACCCGGCACAGCGCGGCGTCGCCCTTGATGTTGTGCAACGCCCGGAAGATGTCGGCGATGACCACGCGATTGGTGGGCTCCCTGCCCAACCGCGCCATATCGCGCTCGATGTTGGGCACATAGTCGGTCAGTGCATCCGAGAATTCGTGCAGCGCCTCTTGATCGAGTATCTCGGGGCGGGTCAATGCCTGGATGTCAGTCATGCTGTTGCTCCTCTATTGTGCCGGCGACGATCATTTGGCCGGCTTTTTCTGGTAATTAACTCCGGTGTTCATCGACTCTATCGCCTCCTTCAGCGTAGTGGCAGCGGCCTTTGGATCGCTGTTGCCCACGGTTGCCACGCCCCCGGCGGCGCCCCTGCCATCACCGGGATACAGTTTCACCGATGCAGAGGAGGGCTGCTGCACTTTCTTCAATGCATCGAGTTGCATCTGCAACTCGGCATTTTTCTGCCGGAGCGTTTCGAGCTCGGTCTGGGGGACATGGGATGCCGGTACGGCCAGCGGCTGAGCCGCCTTCACGGACGAGACAGCATGCGCCTCCGCAACAGATACGGCATCGATCTCGACTGGGGCCGATGCCGCCGCCACGGCAGATACAGCCTCCGGCACACTGACCGGCTGAATAATGGGAAGCGGAGGATCGTTCGCGTGCTTGTCTTCGATCAATTCGGTGACGTCGTTCTCCGGGTCGGGCGAAGACAGGAAGATGGTCCATGCGGCATAGCCGAACGCAAGCAACATTAATAGCAATAACACTACGCCGACGATCAACATCCGGGCGCGAATCGTAGTTATCAGCGCGATCCCGATCCGGGCGAGCTTACCGCGCTGAGCGGAGGCATCAGCAGGCAACGAAGCCCCCTCCGTTCCGACAGACGCTGGCTGCACTGACGAGACTTCCGCTCCTGCGGCGACTTCGGCCTTGAATGGCGGTGGCGATCTGAATCGCCCGACCAACAAGGCGACCCGCGCCTTGATCCGTGCAAGCACACCCGACACCGCCGGTGCATCTTTAGCATCGTTCTCGTTTGCGGTTTTCTTCTTCCAGAACTTCAGATTCATCGTTACTCCATTGCCTGCGACATTTGCAATCCACCTGTGCGCAGCATAGGGTGCGCCGTCCGTAGCGTCAAACCGGCGCGCCACGTTCGCCTCGCCGGCCAATGCAGCAAAGCTTCTGCTAAAGTGTCGGCATGAGCAAAATAATTCTGGATCGCATGCTGCAATCGCAGGGATTCGGCACCCGCAAGTGGTGCGCCGAACTGGTCGCCGACGGCGAAGTAAGCATCAATGGGATGATCGTCGACGATAGCCGCACCGCCGTCGAAACGGAAGGGCTGAACTTCACGGTCTACGGCGAAGAGTGGCGCTACCGCGAGCATCTCTACATCGCGCTGAACAAACCCGCCAACTACGAGTGCTCGCGCAAGCCCAGCCACCATCCCGGTGTGCTGACGCTGATGCCGGAGCAGTTCATCCGTCGCGACATCCAGCCGGTGGGACGGCTGGACCACGACACCACCGGCCTGTTGCTGCTGTCCGACGACGGCCCGTTCATCCACCGCCAGTCCTCGCCCAAGCATCATGTGCCCAAGCTCTATGTCGCGACGACGCACGACCCGGTGACGCCGCAACTGGTCGCGCAACTGCTCTCGGGCGTGAAACTGCACGACGAGCCCGCGCCGCTGGCGGCAGTCAGCTGCCGCCAGCTGGACGAGCACCGCATCGAGATCGTGCTCGAGCAGGGCAAGTACCACCAGGTCAAACGCATGCTGGCCGCCGCCGACAACCATTGCACCGCGCTGTGTCGCACCCAGATCGGCGAGCTGAAACTGGCCGAACTCGGATTGGCAGAGGGCGAGTGGTGCTATCTGGAGACAGCCCAGCTTGCCCTGCTGACCTAGTCGCGCCGCGTCAGCGCATATGCCCAGCCCTCGCCCCAGCGGTGCAGACACAGCCCGAGCAGGATGCTCGCCGTGCCCAGCCACACCTGCGGCAGCACCGCCTCGTCGTTCAGCCCGTGTCCCAGCAGCAGCGCCAGCACCGGCGTGACCAGGGTGATCAGCGCGATGCGTCCCGCCTCCATGTGCTTGATCATGTAGTAGTACAGCGCGAAACCAAGCACCGAGCCAACCGCGCCGAGATACACCGTCGCCGCCACTGCACGCTCGGGCAGATCGGTCGGCCATTGTCCGTCCGCCAGCCACCAGGAGGCGAAGAACAACGGCAGCGCGACCACCAGCGTCCCCAGCGTCGTCGCCAGCGGTGGACTGTCGTCGCCGATGCGCTTCAGCCACACCAGTCCGAGCGATTGCAGCAGCACCGCGATCAATAAGGCGGCCAGCCCGAGTCCGGCACCGTCGCCGAGATCGAGTCCGCCGCGGAACACCAGTAGCAGGCCGAGCAAACCAAGCACCATCCCCGCGAGCTTGCTGGGCGTCAGTGCCTCTTCCTTCAGCCACAACGCCGCCCCCAGGCTGGTCAGCAGCGGCGACAGTCCGAACAGCACCGAGATCATGCCTGAGCTGACGAATTGCGACGACCAGTAAGTCAGCGCCATCGCGCCGAACATGCTCAGACCGCTGACCAGATAAGCCAGGCGCGCCTTGCGGTGCAGCGGCAAGCGTACGCGCAGCAACAGCAGCAACGCCGCGCATAACAGTGCGCCGAACACCATGCGCGAGAACACCGCGAAACTGGAGCCCAACCCCAGCGCGCTCCAGGTGATTGCGAGCGGCGTGGTGGACCAGATCAGGATCACCGAAATAAAGGCGGCAGGAAGCGACATGATATTCTCCCAGACTCAAAATCTACATCTCCGTTCGCCCTGAGCCTGATATATCAACTAGCCATTCGACTAGGCTGCCAAAAAACGTCAGCCAAGTCGCTGGTTATGTCGAAGGGAAACGGTCAAAAACGAAAAGGCCACAGAGTCTGTCTGTGGCCTTTTCGGGAAGCTGCTGCAACGAATGCTTAAACGCTAACTCTCCGGGCCACCATGCGCGAACGACCATACCGCACACATATGCGCGAACGGCAGGACTCGTACTTTTCGAATGATGGAAGTCAGGGAATTCATGGGTGGGGATTATCGGCGCGGGATTCAGCGGCGTCAATCAGATACGAGTAGAATGCGCACCTCATTCAAAAGCAGGCATATCAATGGCAATTCAATGGTTTCCCGGCCATATGGCTGCGGCGCGCAAGAAAGCCGCCGAGACGATGGAACGCGCCGATGTGGTCATCGAAGTGCTGGATGCACGCGTGCCGGAAGCGAGCAGCAACCCGATGATCAAGGAGCTGCGACTGCATCGCCAGCGCCCCTGCCTGAAGATCCTCAACAAAACCGACCTCGCCGACCCTGCCGCGACCAAGGCTTGGCTAGATTACTTCAACAGCCAGAAAGGCGTGAAGGCCGTCGCGCTGTCATGCAAAAAACCGGGCGATGTCGCGAAGGTGCCGAAGCTGTGCCTGCCGCTGGCGCCGCATCGCGGTACGTCGCTGAAGGCGCTGCGCATGATAATCATGGGCATCCCCAACGTCGGCAAGTCCACACTGATGAACGCGCTACTGAAGCGCCGCGTCGCCAATGTCGGCGACGAACCCGCCGTCACCAAGAGCCAGCAGAGCCTCGCGCTGAACGATCACATGACGCTGATCGATACGCCCGGCATGATGTGGCCGAAGATCGAGCACGACAGCGACGGCCTGATGCTCGCGGCCAGCCATGCCATCGGTCGCAACGCGGTGATCGACGAAGAAGTCGCGACCTTCCTCGGCGACCTGTTGCTGGAACGTTATCCGGCCCTGATCGCAGCGCGCTACAAATTCGATGTAACGGGACTCGACGGTGCATCGCTGATCGAGGCTATCGCCCAGCGCCGCGGCTTCCGCATCAAAGGCGGCAACTTCGATCTGGAAAAGGCCGCGCTGACACTGCTGCAGGACTACCGCGACGGCGCGCTGGGTCGCATCAGCCTGGAGACGCCGGACAGCCGCCGCGAGATGCTGGCGCGGCACGCGGCCAGCAAGTCAGAAATCGTCAACGAAACGGACGCCGTGTCGGAAGAATAAACCCCGCTTGACGCACCGTCCTCCCGCTGGCTATGATTCCCGACCATTCAATTAAGGTAATCCATCATGAGCCAGGACATTCAGCAGGTCATCCACGAGCAGGTCACCACACATCCGGTGGTGCTGTACATGAAAGGCACACCGCAATTCCCGCAATGCGGCTTCTCCGGCAATGCCGTCCGCATCCTGCAAACGCTAGGGGTCAAGGACTTCTTCAGCGTGAACGTACTGCAGGAATCCGAGATTCGCCATGGAATCAAGGATTACGCCAACTGGCCGACCATTCCACAACTGTATATCAACGGCGAATTCGTCGGCGGCTCGGACATCATGACCGAAATGTACCAGAGCGGTGAGCTGAAGCAGTTGCTGGCAAAATAGAAAATATATAGGCCGAAATATATAGGCCGAAACGATATATATATGCCGAAATATATAGGCATTTCGGCATATATGCTTTGTATGCGAGAGGCTATATAGTCCGCGCCGGGTGTTGAAAGAGCGGTTGGCAACAACCCGACTTTTCATACTCTCCTCCTTCCGGGCAATCTAGCGATTGCCCGTTTTTTTGTCCGCGGTTCCGGCAGGAGAATTATTTCGCGAGATACTCGCGCGCCCGCGCGATGGCTGCTTCCACCTGATTCGGAGCGGTGCCGCCGATGTGGTTGCGGCTGGCGAGCGAGCCTTCCAGCGTCAGCACCTGATACACGTCGTCGGCGATGTGCGACGAGAAACGTTGCAACTCGCTCAACTCGATGTCGGACAGATCGCAGCCGCGCTGCTCGGCGTAGCGCACTGCCAGTGCCACGGCTTCGTGCGCATCGCGGAACGGCAAGCCCTTTTTCACCAGATAGTCGGCCAGATCGGTCGCGGTGGCGTAACCCTGCAACGCCGCGCTGCGCATGGCTTCCGGCTTGACCTTGATGCCGGTGATCATGTCGGCGTAGATGCGCAATGTCTGCGTGAGCGTTTCCACCGTGTCGAACAGCGGCTCCTTGTCTTCCTGATTGTCCTTGTTGTAGGCCAGCGGCTGGCCTTTCATCAGCGTCAGGAGTGCTACCAGATGGCCGTTCACGCGCCCGGTCTTGCCGCGCACCAGTTCCGGCACGTCCGGATTCTTCTTCTGCGGCATGATGGAAGAGCCGGTGCAGAAGCGATCGGCGATGTCGATGAAACCGAAACGCGGACTCATCCACAGGATCAGCTCCTCGGAGAAGCGCGACAAATGCGTCATGATTAACGACGCGCAGGCGGTGAATTCGATCGCGAAGTCGCGATCCGATACCGCATCCAGCGAGTTCTCGCACACGCCTTCGAAGCCCAGCAGTTCCGCGACCATCTCGCGTTTGATCGGATAGCTGGTGCCGGCCAGCGCCGCCGCGCCCAGGGGCAGACGGTTTACGCGCGAGCGGCAATCGTGCAGACGCTCCGCATCGCGTTTGAGCATCTCGAAATACGCCATCAGGTGATGCGCGAAGCTGATCGGCTGCGCCACCTGCAAGTGGGTGAAGCCGGGCATGATGGTATGCGTGTGGTGTTGCGCCAGATCAAGCAGCGCGGCTTGCAGATTCTTGACGAGTAGCAGCATATCGTCGATGGCGCTACGCAGGTACAGGCGAACGTCGGTCGCCACCTGATCGTTGCGCGAACGGCCGGTGTGCAGGCGCTTGCCCGCGTCGCCAACCAGCGTAGTCAGGCGCTTTTCGATGTTGAGGTGCACGTCTTCGAGATCCAGCGACCACTCGAACGTCCCGGCGACGACTTCGTTTTCGATTTGCGCGAGGCCGCGCTGGATGTCGCTCAGATCCTGCGCGGCGATGATGCCGCAGGAAGTCAGCATCTGCGCATGCGCCAGCGAACCGCGAATGTCGAACAACGCCAGCTTGCGGTCGAAGTCCACCGACGCGGTGTAACGCTTCACCAGTTCTGCCACGGGCTCGTTGAAACGTCCCGACCAGGTGTCTTTATCTTGTATGCTAGCCATGTCTTGTCCAGAATTGCGGCTGAAAAACCTGAGGATTCCCGCCATGAATGAGGCGCGCAGTATAAAACAAAACCCCCTGCCCGACGCATTGCCGAACTTCCGCAACCTCGGCGTGACCCTGCGCATCCTGCTGATCTGCAACGGCCTGGCGCTGCTGCAGGCTATATTGCAGGCGAGCGCCTGGGGCGAAGTGCCGCAGCGAATGATGCAGATCGCCACATTGCTTGCCCCGGTGCTGCTGACCGGCCTGCTGCTGTTATGGCTGGCACAACCCTGGCTGGCGCGACTGCCTTATGCGCATGGCGCACTGGCGGCGAGCACACTGGCCGTGGCGCTGACGCTGGCGACCTATTACTTCGGCGGCGAACTGTACAGCCCGCCCGGATACGACGACGCCGGCTTCGGCGCGGTGCGTTACGCCTTGATCAGCCTCGCCGTCAGCGCTACCCTGCTGATGTATTTCCGCTGGCGCAGCCAGGTGCTGTCGCGCGCATTGCACGACGCGCGCTTGCAGGTGCTGCGCGCGCGCATCCGCCCGCACTTCCTGTTCAACACCATCAACGCGGTGCTCAGCGTCGTGCGTGCGCAGCCCAAACAGGCCGAGACCGCGCTGGAAGACATGTCCGACCTGTTCCGCATGGCGATGGGCGAGGAGCACGACCTCGTGCCGCTGGGCCAGGAGATTCAGCTCAGCAAGCAATATCTCGCGCTGGAAGGACTGCGCATCGGCGAACGATTGCAGGCGGACTGGCAAACGAACGGCGTCCCGGACGACGTAATGATCCCGCCGCTGCTGCTGCAGCCGCTGCTGGAAAACGCCGTGTATCACGGCATAGAATCGCTGCCGCAGGGCGGTATCATCGCCGTGGCAGTGCGGCGCAACGGCGACACGCTGCAACTCACCGTCGTGAACCCCTGCGCCCGGCGCGAAGCCGCACCGCATTCGGGCAGCCGCATGGCGCTGCAGAATATCCGCGAGCGCCTCGCGCTGCTGTTCGACGTCGAGGCGAGCTACAAGGTCGAGCACAGCGACGACCGCTATCGCGTCGAGATCGTGATGCCTTACATCAGGGAGGAAAGTGTTGGAAACAGTTGACTTGCCGTTGCGCATCTTCATCGTCGACGACGAGCCGCCCGCGCGCAACCGTCTGCGCGACCTGCTGCAGGATTGCAGCGAACAGCTGCCGCTGCAAGTGGTCGGCGAGGCCGGCAACGGACAGGAAGCACTGGAAAAACTGATGATGACGCCCGCCGACGTGGTGCTGCTGGACATCCGCATGCCGCAGATGGACGGCATCGAACTGGCGCAGCACCTCAACAAGCTGCCGCGCCCGATACTGGGCGAGATCGAGCACAACGCACCGAAGTGGCCGCCGGTGATCGTGTTCACCACCGCCTACGACGCCTATGCGATCAAGGCCTTCGAACTGCACGCAATCGACTACCTGCTCAAACCGATCCGGCTGGGCCGCTTGTTCGAAGCGCTGACCCGCGCGCGCAACGCCGTACCGGTGCAGACCGAAGTGCTGCGCGAACTGCTGCCCGATCCGCGCAAACACCTGTCCATCCACGAACGCGGCAAGATCCACCTCGTGCCGCTCGAACAGGTGCTGTTCCTGCGCGCCGAACTCAAATACATCACCGTGTGCACCGCCGAACGTGAATACTTGCTTGAGGAATCGCTCACCGCGATGGAAAAGGAATTCGCCGCACGCTTCGTGCGCATTCACCGCAACTGCCTAGTCGCGAAGGACGCGATCGAAGGCTTCGAGAAAAGCGGCGGCGAAGAGGGCGAGGGCAGCGGCTGGATGGTGAAGCTGAAGGGGCTGGACGAACTGCTGGCGATCAGCCGGAGGCAGCAGCATATTGTGAAGGAATTCGGCTGACCAAGCCTTATCTCGCGTGCAGCGGCAACGAGGCCAGTTGCTTCTTGGTGTATTCGTAACCGATGGCGATGATCTCCTCGGCGCGATCGAACTCCAGGAAGCGGACATTGCCCAGCGGGGGCTGGAGGAGGATGTCCGGGCGGTCCAGGCTCAGGCGGGTACGGGAGATATTCGTTTCCATGATGTTGATCGAGGCCAGCAGCACTTCGAAGATGTTGGGTAGCGGTTCCGGAGATACCCATTTTCGGAATTGCACCGAAGCGGCATTGTCGCCGGCGAGCAGTTTTTGCCTGATGTCCTTCATCGACAGGCGGTAGTCGCGCACCCATTGCGCGAACAGGCCGGATGCGCTGGCGCTATTTGCTCTTTCTGTTGTCAGCAGCGGCTTCATGTTTTTGCCGGCGACGATCTCGTGGTTGAGATCGACCGCAATCACGAATTCCGCCCCCATGGCGCGAACCGCCGTCACCGGCACCGGGTTGGTGAGTCCGCCATCCACCAGGATGTGTCCGTTGCTGCGCACCGGCGTGAAGATGCCGGGCACCGAAATGCTGGCGCGCACCGCTTCGATCACATCGCCGCTGCGGATGACAACCTCCTCGCCGCTGACGATGTCGGTCGCCACGGCGGCAAAAAATCTCGGCAGCATTTCGATGGTCTCGGCATGGATATGTGCGCGCACCAGCTCGCTGACCTTGGCGCCGTCGAGCAAACCGGATTTGGGCAGCACGACATCGAAGAAGGAGGCCATCGTTTTCCAGTCGAAGGTCCGAAAGGTGGCTTCCAGTTCGTCCAGTTTTCCGGCGGCATAGATCGCGCCGATGAGTGCACCCATGCTGGCGCCTGCGATGAAGTCCACTTCGATGCCGGCATCCTCTATGGCCCGGATCACGCCGAGGTGGGCAAGCCCGCGCGCCGAACCGCTGCCCAGCGCCAGACCGATTCTGGGGCGGTGGCTGGAAGAACTGCCTGTTGTCTTCCCCGTATCCACACTTGCCTCCCGTTCGTATTCGCTCGGCAGGCCCGTCAGTCCGCTGCGGGCAACCTGATGGTGTACTGCCCCGACTTTTCGTCTTTCGCCAGCACTACCTGTTTGTTGCGCTGCGCGTCTTCCATCAGTTCGCGGAACGAGCGGTAACCGTAGAAAGATTCGTTGAAGCCGGGCCTGCGCCGCTGCATCGTGGTCTTGACCATCGAGCCCCATATCTTTTCGTCCGAGCCGCGCTCGGAGATCAGGCCTTCGACCGTCTCGACCAGGAAGTCCATGGCCTCCTGGCGCTTGTCTTCCTCGCCCTTCGCCTCGGCCGGCTTCGCGGTGCCGGCCTTTGCCTTGGGCGGAGTCTTTTTCGCGGCCTGTTTCTTCTTCGCTTCCTGCACGCGCACCAGATCGTCGTAGAAGATGAACTCGTCGCAATTGGCGCTGAGCAGGTCGGAGGTCGAGTCCTTCACGCCGATGCCGATCACGTATTTGTTGTTCTCGCGCAGCTTGGAAACCAGCGGCGAAAAATCCGAATCGCCGCTGATGATGACGAAGGTGTCTACGTGCGCCTTGGTGTAACAGAGGTCTAGCGCATCGACGACCATGCGGATGTCGGCGGAGTTTTTGCCGGACTGGCGTACATGCGGAATTTCGATCAGCTCGAACGCGGCCTCGTGCATCGTGGCCTTGAATTCCTTGTAGCGATCCCAGTCGCAATAGGCTTTCTTGACCACGATACTGCCCTTGAGCAGCAAGCGTTCCAGCACCTTCTTGATGTCGAACTGCGCGTACTTGGCGTCGCGCACGCCCAGCGCCACGTTCTCGAAATCGCAGAACAGCGCCATGTTGGTGATTTCGGGTTGGCTTGCCATTGCGATTCCTCCGCTGAAAAATGAATGGTTACAGCTTACACCACCTTGCCCGGATTCATCAGCCCCTGCGGGTCGAGCGTGCGCTTGATGCTGCGCATCAGCTCCAGCTCCAGCGGATCCTTGTAACGAGTGATCTCCTCGCGCTTCAGCTGGCCGAGGCCATGCTCGGCGCTGATGCTACCGTCGAGTCGCGCGACGACTTCGTACACGATGCAATTGACGTCGTGCTCGTGCCGCTCGATGAAGGCATTGTTCTGCGCGGCATCCAGCATGGAGATGTTGTAGTGGATATTGCCGTCGCCCATATGGCCGAAGGCGACGATGCGGATGCCGGCATAGGCGTCGCGCAACGCAACACTGGCCTGTGCGATAAATTCGGCGACGCGACTGATTGGTACGGAGACATCGTGCTTGATGCTGATACCTTCGGCCTTCTGCGCCTCGGCGATATTTTTGCGCAGCTTCCACCAATGTTCGGCCTGATCCTTGTCCGCCGTCACCGTATATTCGACGACGCCTTCGTCGAACATCTCCAGCGCCGCGCTCAATGCCGTGTCCAGCGGCGTGTCGAGCACGTCGGCCAACTGGGTGATGACGATCCATTCGTGTTGCACCGCAAACGGTTCGTGCGTATCGGGTATGTGTTCGAACACCAGATCCAGGCAGGAGCGCGAAATAATTTCGAAGCCGGTTATCTTGTCGCCGCAGGTCGCGCGCAGGTGCGCCAGCAGCGCAACCGCAGCAGCCGGGCCGCGCACCGCGATGCAGGCGGTGGCGACCGAGTTGGGGCGCGGATAGAGTTTCAGCACTGCGGCGGTGATGATGCCCAGCGTACCTTCCGCGCCGACGAACAGATGCTTGAGGTCGTAACCGGTATTGTCCTTGCGCAGGGCGCGCAGGCCGTTCCAGATGCGCCCGTCCGGCAGCACCACTTCCAGCCCGAGCACGAGGTCGCGCGCGCTGCCGTAGCGCAGCACGCCTATGCCGCCGGCGTTGGTCGAGAGGTTGCCGCCGATCTCGCAATGCGGTGCGATTGCGGTAAGGCCCAGCGGGAACAGCCGATTCGCCTGCTCCGCCGCCTCGTACAGCGAGGCGAGCTTGCAGCCCGCCTCGACGGTCATCGTGTAGTTGGTCGCATCGACGTTGCGGATGTGGTTCATCCGCGACAGGTTGACGACGATCTGCTTCGTGCCGTTCGCCAGCGGCACCGACGCGCCGCACAGACTGGTGTTGCCGCCCTGCGGCACGATGGAAATATTATTTTCGACGCAATACTTTACGATTGCACCGACTTGTTGTGTATCGCCGGGAAATACCACGGCCAGCGCATCGCCGGAATAACGACCGCGCCAGTCTTTGCAAAATGGCGCAGCCTCTTCGCCGATCAACACGGCATCCCCGGCAACGAGAGTTGCCAGGGAGCGAATCACATTTTCATGTTCAGTCATTTTAAAGCCGCGTAGAAGAACTTCTTTGAAGCTGACCGGAAGATCAATAGCCAGTTTTACCGTGGACATCGGGCAGATTTTCACCGTCGGTAATCAACGCCCAAATCAACAAGGCGACACTTTCTGTAGCGATCACCGTGTGGCGATTTTCGGATGCCATTAACTTTTCTCGCAGCTCCTGGCGCACCGCTGCCGACCCGGTCAGATCGAACAGAATGTCGATGTCGCCGCCTTTGGCAACCAGTTGGTCGATATTCAGATTCTCGATGCCGTTAGCCTTGGCGAGGGTAGTGCCGTCCGTCTGGTCTTTTTCCGCGATAGCGACAATTTCGACGCCCTTATTGGATTGGCCCAGCAACTGTTCCAGAAATACCGATCCCACCCTGCCCAGACCAACGATTGCGATTGACTGCTTTTGCATGTTTTTTTCTCCCTGATGTTGAAAAAATACCCGACTGCGCTTGCGTGCAACAACTACAAATCGTGGTCTCGCGACAGCATTTCCGTACTGCTATTTATTGGCCTTGAGCGTGCGCAGCGGCAGCACCCACATCTGGTACAGCGAAGTAGAAATCATGATGGTCGCCGCAGCGCTGTAGCCGAAACCGCCGATCATCACGAACCAGGCAAAGTTCGGTTCGAACTTGGTCAGCCACCATGCCGCTACGTCCAGGATCAGGAAGGCAAACGGCGTGAAGATCAGGATCGCCTTGGTCATTGGCGAGAAGCCGATCGCATAGGTGAATATCCAGCCGACGAAGAAGAAGATGAAGCTGATGCCGAACAGATGGATATGCGAGACGCGCGTCAGCGTCGGGATGCTCGCGCCCTCGCTGACCTTGGCGACATTCTTCACCTGCTGCAGATCGGTGAAGTTCGGGATGTTGGGCATGTTGCTGTGGCAGGCGACACAATTGGCTGCGAACACCTCCTTGAAATGCGAGTCCCATTCCGCTTCCGGGGCACCGGCACGCACCCACTTGACGATGTCCATGCGCACTTCCGGCGGCGCCATATCCTTCATCGAACCGTTCAGCTTGCCTTCAATCGTGCTGCCGCTGCGGTCGCCGTAGTAGCTGTATACGAGATCGTCTATCGACAGGCCAAACTTTCCGTCCGCCATGCCGTGGGTCAACATGATCTGACCGCCCGCAACGATCAGCCCCAGACCGATTGCCAGCAGATAGCCGGTAAACAGCGTCTTCACCGGCAGGGCCAGATCGGCCAGCGTGAAACGTTGAATTTCCTTTTGCAGATCTTTGGTCATTTCCAGCTCCCTGATAATTTGAACTGGGGGCATTATAGCTCTC
>Ga0154375_1092_pt1 | contig 29707 bp, 29 predicted proteins | sample RifGroA2_FD_105619 | JGI IMG/M metagenome (GOLD analysis project Ga0154375, IMG submission 105619) | Gallionellales bacterium GWA2_59_43
ATGTGAGCCAGCGCCTTTAGGCGCATCACGTTTTTGCCCCTTTGAGGGGCTAATAGAGATAAACCCCCGGCTTTGCCGGGGGTAACTTAATTTTTCTGTCTGGCGAAGGTTCGTATAATCGCCCGACACATTAATTCATCTCTATCCCATGAAACTTGCTCAATTGAATTTCTCTGCGGCGCAGTCTCTTTCGCCGTCAATTTGTCACCTGTTGGTGTTACTCCCAAAAACTAGTGCGCTTCCAGAAGAGGTTCCGCATGGCGACTTGCTCGCCGCGGTGCTCAAGCGCCGCGACATGAAAGCGGACGAGCTGGCGAAGTCGCCGGTGGCGGCGAATGCGGCGGACGGGACGCTGGTGGCTTGGGCGATGCTGGATGTGGACAAGGACGCTTTCGCGCAGCAGGTGCTGGTGCGCAAGGCGTTGCAGTTGTTGCTGGACGAGCAGCCGAAGGCGCTGGCGATCCATGTGTCCGGTGCGACGGCGCAACGCGCCGCCGAGCTGGCGGTGTATGGCGCATGGGTGAACGGCGCGCTGTTGCCGGTGCACAAGAAGAAGGACGAGCGCAAGCCGTTGCAGAAGATCGTGCTGGTCGGCCTCCCTCAGTCCCTTCCCCCTGTCAGGGGGAAGGTTAGGATGGGGGTGAAGTCGTCGAGCAAAGTTTCTACCCCCTCCCTAACCCTCCCCCTGCAAGGGGGAGGGGATGTGTTCGAGGCGCTCAAGGCGCAGGCGGCGGGCAACCTGCTGTGCCGCGAGCTGACCATCCTGCCGCCGAACGAGTTGACGCCGGGCATGTACCGCACTCGCGTGAAGAAGCTGGCGCAGGACAATGGCTGGAAGCACGAAGAGTTCGATATGAAGAAGCTGCGCAAGATGGGTGCGGGCGCGTTCGTCGCGGTGGCGCAGGGTAGCGATCCGGAGGATGCGGCCATCGTGCATCTTTCCTACAAACATCCGAAGGCGAAGCGGACCGTCGCGCTGGTCGGCAAGGGCATCTGCTTCGACACCGGCGGCCATAACCTGAAGCCGTCGCGCTACATGCACAACATGCACGAGGACATGAACGGCTCCGCGGTCGCGCTCGGTATCTTGCTTGCGGCGAGCGAACAGAAGCTGGCGGTGAACATCGACTGCTGGCTGGCGCTGGCGCAGAACCACATTAGCCCCAAGGCTTACAAGCAGAACGACATCGTCAAGGCGCTGAACGGCACCAGCATCGAGATCATCCACACCGACGCCGAGGGCCGCATGGTGCTGGCCGATACGCTGACGCTGGCGTCGCGCGCGAAGCCGGACCTGATGATCGATTTTGCGACGCTGACCGGCAGCATGGCGACCGCGCTAGGTGCGCGCTACAGCGGCGTGTTCGGTACGACCGACGAACTGGCGCAACGCGCGGTCAGCATGGGCAAGCAGAGCGGAGAGCGCCTGTGCGCCTTCCCGCAGGACGAGGACTACGAAGTCGAACTCGATTCCAAGGTCGCCGACATCAAGCAATGCACGCTGGCGGGCGAGGCCGATCACATCCTCGCGACGCGCTTCCTGAAGCGCTTCGTCGAGCACGACACGCCCTGGCTGCATGTGGATCTGAGCGCCAGCCGCTGCGACGGCGGGCTGGGCATCGTCGCCTCCGAGGTCACTGGCTTCGGTGTGGCATGGGGGCTGGCGATGCTGTCGCCTGCCTGATCTTCGTATGCTCTATATCGCGCACAACGTCCTGATTGCCGACCACGAGATCGAGATGACCGCCGTGCGCGCGCAGGGCGCGGGCGGGCAGAACGTCAACAAGGTGTCGAGCGCGGTGCATCTGCGATTCGATATTGTGGCTTCGTCGCTGCCGCCCGAATTCAAGCAGCGCCTGCTGCAACTCAACGACCAGCGCATCACCAAAGACGGCGTGGTCGTCATCAAGGCGCAGGAATCCCGCAGCCAGGACAAGAACCGCACTGAGGCGCTGCGTCGCCTGAAGGAGCTGGTGCAGAGCATCGCGGTGCTGCCGGCCGAGCGGCGGGCGACCAAACCTACGCGCAGTTCGCAGCGCAAGCGCATGGACAGCAAGGCGAAGCGGGGCACGCTGAAGAGCCTGCGCGGCAGGGTTCAGGAGTGAAGCGAAGCCGGTGGTTCGACAAGCCGGTCCTGAGCAAAGTCGAAGGGCTCACCACGAACGGTTAAGTGAACAGCATTGGGCTCGTCCCGGCTTTATTGGGCGAACTCGATCTCTGCCCACAAAATGTGGTGGTCCGATGCCTGCGTGGGGATCACCTCATGGTGCACCGCACGCAAGTGCCGGTTGTAGAAGATATGGTCGAGCACATAAGGGCGGTAACGCCACGTGACTTCTTCCTTTTGCACTGTCTGGTACCCGGCTTCGGCGAATTGTTGAACCAGCGATTCGCAGTTGCTGACGTTGAAATCACCCGAGATCAATGCAGGGCCGTTCGCGCGGCGCAATTGTTCGACGACGAGCTGGCGTTGTTCTGGATGCTGCTCGCTCGACGAGTTGAGCATGAAATACGCCAGCAGGTGGGTATTGAACAGTTGCAGTTCATGTCCATTCAACCGGGTTTTCGCACCGATGAGCAGACGGTCGGTTGGCGTTTTCCTTTCGCCTTTGAATTCGAACTCGACGGGCGGCGAAGGCAGGTCGTAGTGCAATGTGTCATATAAAGGCGTCTTCGAGAAGATGGCCAGACCGATGCCGAAAGGCAGTTCGCGCGGATCGGCTTTCGGGTACGAGAAGTAACCGTGATAGCCATCAAGTGCCGCCTTTAACTGCGTGTAATTGGGCGGCGGCTCGATCTGCACACCGCCCGGTTGCGCATGTTCCACCTCCTGCAATATGACGATATCGGCGTCGCGACTGCGGATCTCCGCTATGGTCAGGTCGAGGTCGATCGGCGCATTCTCGATATCGGTTTCATCCCATATCTGGCCGAACTGCATATTGAACTGCATGACTGTGAACATGCTCATGGGTGAGGCTGGGTCGGGTTGCCGGTGTGCATATAGTGCCATTGCAGGCGCTCTATGCAAACTGTTGTGTAAACGATTCGATTCCAAATCAGCTCGAAGAACTGCCGAACTGTAGCCATGCGAACAACAATGCGAATTGAACGAGTGGATCTCGAATATCGATTACGCGATGATTTCGAAGCCGCTGTAGTTGCCCTCATGCGGTTCGATGGCTATATGTTCCACCTGCGCATAATCTGGTCCGCGATGCGCCCAGCTCACAATGGCATCCACGGCAGCAGGCTCTCCCTGCACTGCGGCTTCCACCGTGCCGTCGCTGCGGTTGCGCACCCAGCCGGAAATCCCCAGTTTTTGCGCTTCGCGGCGCATCGAGTCGCGAAAGTACACGCCCTGCACGCGGCCATGAATTACGAGGTGTAACGTTTTTCTGTTCATTGCTTGAGTCGTCATTCTTTTCTCCTGCAATCGTCCGCGAACTTTGATTGATGCGAGCAACCGGCGAGAATAATGCCAGAATATCGCCGAGCGCGTCTTGCAGCTTGGCTGCGCGAACATACAGGAGTTTTCCCATGAATCCATTCGCTAAACCATGCCGGTTCATTGCCGGCATCGTTCGGTGCATCGTTCTGCTTGCCGCCGTCTTCCTTGTGGCCGCCTGCGACAGCGAGCCGCAGGAGAGGGCGCTTCCTGCCGGCAGCAAGGTGCTGGCGCTGGGCGACAGCCTGACTGCGGGAGCCGGCGTGACGCCCGAGCAGTCATGGCCTGCCTTGCTGGCAAGCCGGACGGGGTGGGAGGTCGTCAACGGCGGGGTGAGCGGCGACAAGAGCAGCGATGCTCTCGAGCGCTTGCCCGCGCTGCTGGAAGAGCATCAGCCGGTGCTGGTGCTGGTGACGCTGGGCGGCAACGACATGCTGCGCCATGTTCCCGAGCCGGAGACCGTCGCCAATCTGGGGCAGGTGCTTGCGCTGGTGAAGGAGCATGGCGCGAAGGCGGTGCTATTGGCGACGCCGAAACCGAGCCTGACGGGAGCTGTGTTTCAGAGCCTATCGCCGCCGGAGTTTTATCGGCAATTGTCCGACGAGCATCAAGTGCCGCTGATCGAGGATGCGATCCCCGAAGTGCTTTCCGATCCTCAAATGAAGGGCGATCCGCTGCATCCGAATGTGGAAGGGCATGCACTGTTATCCGGAAAAATATTCGAAGCCCTGCAGGCTATCGGCTATGTGCGCTAGCTGAAGAAAGGCGATACAGGCTTGGCGTACACGGGGGGGCTGATAGGCCCGTGGGAAAATTCCCGTTCGATTTACGTTGTTAGGTAAGTTAACTATTGAAAGGGGGTAACATGGGAGCGATGAAAACACCCGGCGTTTATATCGTCGAGAAAAGCGCCTTTCCAAATTCGGTTGTCGAGGTCGCAACAGCGGTGCCTGCTTTTATCGGTTATACCGAAAAAGCGGACAACAAGGGCAAGACGCTGAGCAATCAGCCTTGGCGGATAATGTCGATGGCCGACTTCTGGAATTATTTCGGTTCCGGTCCTTCGGTGCAGTTCAGCTTGACGGAGGCGGCGACGCCGCCTGCCGTCCCGCCATCGATTTCCGTGGGCGGCAAAGACTACATGCTGGAGCAGGCGCAGGGAAAATATCTGCTGTACTACAGCATGATGCTGTTCTTCCAGAACGGCGGCGGGCCTTGCTACATCGTGTCGATAGGCAACTACGGCGACGCGGTGGATCCGGATAAGCTCAAGGCTGGCGTCGATCTGCTGGTCAAGGAGCAAGAGCCCACCATCGTGGTCCTCCCGGAGGCGGTTTTGCTGAAGCAGCCCGATTGCATCAGCGTCGAGCAGCACATGCTGGACCATTGCGGCAATGTGATGAAGAACCGGGTGGCGATCCTGGATGTTTCCGACGGTTATCGCAGCCGTCAGGATCCGGCAGGCGATCCGGTGGCGACATTCCGCGATTCGCTGGGAATCAACTTCCTCGATTTCGGCATGGCTTACTATCCCTGGCTCAATACCACGATCACCCAGGCGAAGGATCTGGCGTACTGGAATCTGGATGACGCGAGCCAGACCTTGCTGCAGGGAATGCTGAAGGCCGAACTCAATATCGCTGCCCAGCCAGCCGCAAAGGCCCAGCAGCTCCAGTCCATCATCGACGGCATCGTCAAGGCGGATGCAACGCCGCAAGACAAGGCGATGCTGAACAAGAGCCTGATTTCGCTCAGCCCGAGTTACAACATGATCCTGACGGATATGGCGGCCATGCTCAACCTGCTGCCTCCGGCTGCGGCTCTGGCGGGCGTCTACACGATGGTGGACAACAATCGCGGGGTCTGGAAGGCGCCGGCCAATGTCAGCCTGAATGCGGCGACCTCGCCGACCGTCAACATCACCCATGGCGACCAGGAAGACCTGAACGTCACGCCGCAGGGCAAGTCGATCAACGCGATTCGTCCGTTCGTCGGCGAGGGGACGCTGGTCTGGGGCGCGCGCACACTGGACGGCAACAGCCTGGACTGGCGCTACATCAACGTCCGCCGCACGATGATCATGCTCGAAGAATCCATCCGCTTGGCGAGCAAGGTCTACGTGTTCGAGCCCAACGTCGCGAATACCTGGGTCACCATCAAGAGCATGGTCCGCAACTTCCTGACCGGTGTCTGGAAAAAGGGCGGTCTGGCCGGGGCTGTGCCGGACGATGCGTTCGCCGTTTTCTGCGGCCTGGGCGAAACCATGACGCCGGATGACATTCTGGAGGGCATCCTGAGAGTGACGGTGCTGGTGGCGATCAGCCGCCCGGCCGAATTCATCGAGATCACCTTCCAGCAGCAGATGCAGAAGTCCTAGTTGCAGGTTGGCAATTAACACATAATCAAATTACCTAACTTTTATGAAAGGAGTATGTCATGGCAGATGACGGTTCCGCACAATCGGCGGCAGTATGGCCTATGCCCAAGCTCCACTTCCAGGTGAAGTGGGATGCCAACGTGATGTCTTTCCAGGAAGTGTCCGGGCTGGATATCCAGTCGGAAGAAATTAACTACCGGCATGGCGACAGCCCGCAGTTCTCGGTTATCAAGATGCCGGGGATGAAGAAGTTTGGCAACGTCACGATGAAGAAGGGCATCTTCAAGGCGGATAACAAGTTCTGGGATTGGCTCAATCAGATCAAGATGAACACCATCAAGCGGGTTCCGGTCACCATTAGCCTGCTCGACGAGGCCGGCGCGCCTACGATGGTGTGGACACTGGCGAACGCGTGGCCGACCAAGATCACCGGGACGGACCTCAAGTCGGAAGGCAACGAAGTGGCGGTCGAGAGCATCGAGATCGTCCACGAAGGGCTCACCATCGCTAACGGTTGATCTAATAGGATAAAAATGGATGCATTATCGGAAAGCGAAGAGGCAATCTATATCGCCAATGCCGGGATGGTACTGGTCACGCCTTATCTGCCTCAGTTGTTCAGGATGCTGGAGCTGACCGACGGAGCGAAATTCAAGGGCGAGTGTGCTGCCGAGCGTGCGATCCACCTGCTTCAGTTCATGGTTAACGAGAGCTGCGATTCGCCGGAATTCCTGCTGTCGCTGAACAAACTATTGTGCGGGGTTCCGGCCGGGCTTCCCATCGTCTGGGAGATCGAATTGCTTCAGCGGGAGAGGGAGGTCATCGAGGGGATGCTAACGGCAATCATCCAGAATTGGACGATTCTTGGCAACACCTCCGTGCAGGGGCTGCGCGAATCGTTCCTTCAGCGTAGCGGACGGTTGCAGTTGAAAGAGGATAGCTGGCATCTGAAAGTGGAGCCGAAAGGCATCGATGTGCTTCTCGACCGTCTGCCATGGAGTTTTGCGCTCATCAAACATCCGTGGATGGCACGGCCGATTCATGTGGAGTGGCGCTGATCTGCAGTTATGTTGCCCCAGCTTAATACGCAGCTATCGGGTCTTGCAGCCTCTCGTTCCCATGGGCTGTTTTTTTAAGCATGGTATGAGCTTCGGCATGGCACCGAGTTCGCTGATGGTGTTGCCGGCAAACCGGGTGCTGACGGGCAATGTGCCGGATGCGAACATCATGGACAACAAGCCTTTCGTGAACATCCTGCCATTCGCGATGCGTCAGAGTCTGGCGAATCCGGCGGTGGCGGCGGCGACGGCGGCGGCGATGGGCGCCTTGACACCGATGCCTTGCACGCCGATGACCGCCGCGCCCTGGGCGCCCGGTTGTGCGACGGTGATGATCGCCAACATGCCTGCGCTGAACAATTCCTCGAAGCTGATGTGTTCGTTCGGTGGGGTGATTTCGATCAACTTCGCCGGGCAGGCGACGGTCAATATTCCCTGATATGTCCGGCGCGGTGCGAGCGCAGCCGGAGTTACTTCTTCCGCGATGCGTCCAGCCGCTTCTCCAGTTCCTCTGCCGGCAGGTAGCCGGGAACCTGCATGCCGTCGCCGAAGATCAGGTTGGGCGTGCCGTTGACATTCATCTTCTTGGATAGCGCCATCACCTTGTCGGTCTTTGTGTCGCAGGAGGCGTTCGCCGGCGCGTTGCCGTTCAGCATCAGTTCGCTCCATGCTTTCAGCGGGTCTTTGGCGCATTTGACGTTGCGCACGAGGTCTTCGGAGGACGGCGAGAAGATCGGGCCGATGAACATATACAGCGTCACGTTGTTGACCTTGCTCAGCTCCTTTTCCAGCTTGCGGCAGTAGCCGCAGTTCGGGTCGGTGAAATAAGCCATCTTGCGCGAGCCGTCGCCTTTGACGCGTTTGATCGCGATGTCCAGCGGCAGCTTGTCGAAGTCGATCGCGAACAGCACGCGGCGGCGTTCTTCGGTGATGTCGCGGCGGTTCTTCAGCTCGATCACATGGCCGTCGAACAGGTATTCGCCCTTGGCGTCGGTGTACAGCAGCTGGTCGCCGATGATGACTTCGTACAGCCCGGAGTAAGGCGTCTTGACGATATGCTCGATCTTGCCAAGAGTGGGGAACTTGTTCTGCAGTGATTGGCGGATCTCGCTCTCGCCGGCGTGGACGGAAGACGACAGCAGGGCGGCGGCGAACAGGGCGATCAGTTTCTTCATAAGGGCCTCGTGGTTTAGTTAAGCGCGTGCTGCACCAGCAGCTTCTTCAGCGGGGTCAGGTGATTGGTGGCATCCATCCCGAGATTGCGCAGCTTGCGCAGGACAGGATCGTCGTTGTTGAACAGGTGTTTCAGGCCGTAGGTCGTGGCCTGCATCGAATAGATGTCTTCCTTGCGCTTGCGGTCGTAGCGGCGCAGCAGTTGTGCGTCGCCGCAGTCGGCGCAGCCGCCGCGCTCCAGCAGTGTTTTAACCAGTTGTTGCGCGTCGCGGAAGCCGGTGTTCACGCCCTGGCCGGCCAGCGGGTGCATGTTGTGTGCGGCGTCGCCGATCAGCGCGATGCGCGGCGCAGATATCTGCGGCAGCACCAGCAGGCGCAAGGGGAATGCGGCTGCGGGGGTGATGACCTGCATTTCGCCCAGCGTATGTTGGGCTGCCGCAGCGACCTTCGTGCAGAGTTCTTCGTGCGTGAGCGCCAACAATTCGGCGGATTTTTCGGGGGTGACCGACCACACTATGGATACGCGGTTGTCCGGCAGCGGCAGTAGCGCGAGGATGCCGTCCGGCTGAAACCATTGGTAGGCGATGCCGCGGTGCGGACGCTCGGTGGTGAAGTTGGCGACCACGCCGTGCTGGCGGTAGTCCACCGGCGTCGAGGTGCCGAGGCCGACCTGGTTGCGCACCCAGGAATCGCGGCCGTCGGCGCCGACGACCAGTTTGGCCTTGATGCTGCGTCCGTCCTGCAGTGCGAGTTCGGCGGCATGTTCGCCGACGGCGAGCGAGGCGCAACGCGCCGGGTGCAGCAGGGTGAGGTTGTCCTGATGGCGCAACACCTGCCACAGCGCATGCTGCAGTTCGCGGTTCTCCAGGATACAGGCCAGTTCGGGCACGCCCATCTCATAGGCGCTGAATTCCAGCTTCGAACTGGCGTCGCCGAACACCCTCATTTCTTCTACGGGGGCGACGCGGTGTGTGGCGAGATGATCCCAGGCGCCGGCCTCTTCGAGGTAGCGGCGGCTGCCGGGGCTGATCGCGTAGATGCGCGGATCCCAGTCGTTAAGCTCGGGGTCTTCGGGCAGCACGGGTGAGCACTGGCTCTCCACCAGCGCCAGCGAAAGCCCGCTGTGTCTGAGCGATGCGGCCAGACTGGCGCCTACCAGTCCGCCGCCGACGATGACGATGTCGAATTCCATAGTCGGATACTACGCAGAAATAATCACGGGCATCATAGCATGGCAGTGCTGATTAATTTATAATCGCCGCCCCCTTAGAAATCCTTCCCGCTCAGGCGCATGCAAATCGGCCCATACAAGTTGAAGAACAACCTGATCGTCGCACCCATGGCGGGCGTGACCGATCGGCCGTTCCGCATGCTGTGCAAACGCATGGGCGCGGGCATGGCGGTGAGCGAGATGGTGGCGTCGAATTCGCTGCTGTACGGTTCCGAGAAGACCATGCGCCGCGCCAACCACGAGGGCGAGGTCGATCCGATCTCGGTGCAGATCGTCGGCGCCGATCCGAAGATGCTGGCGCAGGCCGCGCAATACAATATGGACAACGGCGCGCAGATCATCGATATCAACATGGGCTGCCCGGCCAAGAAGATCTGCAACGTGATGGCCGGCTCCGCGCTGATGCAGAACGAGAAGCTGGTCGCCGAGATACTGGAGGCGGTGGTCGGCGCGGTGGACGTGCCGGTGACGCTGAAGATACGCACCGGCTGGGACAAGGCCAACCGCAATGCGATCGCCATCGCGCGCATCGCCGAGAGCAGCGGCATCCAGGCGCTGGCGATCCACGGCCGCACCCGTGCCTGCGCCTACACCGGCGACGCCGAATACGACACCATCGCCGCGGTGAAGGCCGAGGTGAAGATACCCATCATCGCCAACGGCGACATTACCACGCCGGAGAAGGCTCACTACGTGCTGGAGCACACCGGCGCGGACGCGGTGATGATAGGCCGCGCGGCGCAGGGCCGCCCCTGGCTGTTCCGCGAGATCGAATATTTCCTGAGCACCGGCGCACACATGCCGTCACCCGAAGTCGGCGAGATACATCGCATCCTCGCCGACCATGTGCAGGAGCTTTACGACTTCTATGGCGAGTACACCGGCCTGCGCGTCGCGCGCAAGCACATCTCCTGGTACACCAAGGGGCTGGTCGGCTCGGCGCACTTCCGCCATCACATGAACCAGCTGGAGAGCGTCGAAGAACAGCTCGCAGCAGTCGACGCATTCTTTACAGAACAAGCACAGAGCGGATCGCGACTGTGCTACAGGGAGGAACTGGCAGCATGAACGATTGTGTGGTGAACGAGAATGACATGGCGCGCCATGTGCGCAAGGCGCTCAAGGAATACTTCAAAGATCTCGACGGCGAAGATCCCTGTTGCAACATGTACGACATGGTGATGGACTGCGTCGAGAAGCCGCTGATCGAAATGGTGCTGGAGCAAGTCGGCGGCAACCAGACCCACGCGTCCGCGATGCTGGGCATCAACCGCAACACCCTGCGCAAGAAGATGCTGCAGCACGGAATAGCGTAGGTCGGGCTTTAGCCCGACATGTCGGCCTGAAGGCCGACCTACAATCATCTGAAGAATTTTTAAATCTGGAGCCATCATGGCAGCAATCAAGCAAGCACTCATCAGCGTGTCGGACAAGTCCGGCGTCCTCGAATTCGCACAGGGGCTGCATAGCCTCGGTGTGAAAATACTCTCCACCGGCGGCACCGCCAAGCTGCTCGCCGACAACGGCGTGCCTTGCACCGAAGTGGCCGACTACACCGGCTTCCCCGAGATGCTGGACGGGCGCGTGAAGACGCTGCAGCCGAAGGTACACGCCGGCATCCTCGCGCGCCGCGACCTGCCCGAGCACGTCGCCACGCTGGCGAAGCACGGCATCCCGACCATCGACCTGGTGGTGGTGAACCTGTACCCGTTCGCGGCGACCGTCGCCAAGCCCGGCTGCACGCTGGAAGATGCGATCGAGAACATCGACATCGGCGGTCCGACCATGGTGCGCGCCGCGGCGAAGAACCACGCGCATGTCGCCATCGTCACCGATCCGGCCGACTACACCGACGTGCTGGAAGAGATGCGCATGAATGGCGCTGCAGTTTCCGACGCGACCCGTTTCGACCTGATGAAGAAGGCGTTCTCGCACACCGCCGCCTACGACAGCATGATCAGCAACTACCTGACCGCGATCGACAGCGACGGCAAGAAGAGCGAGTTCCCCGCGCAGATCAACTTCAACTTCGCCAAGGTGCAGGACATGCGCTACGGCGAGAACCCGCACCAGAGCGCGGCGTTCTATCGCGACCTGAATCCGGTGGCAGGCGGCATCTCCGACTACACCCAGCTGCAGGGCAAGGAACTGTCCTACAACAATATCGGCGACGCCGATGCCGCTTGGGAACTGGTGAAGACCTTCGATCAGCCCGCCTGCGTGATCGTCAAGCACGCGAACCCCTGTGGCGTCGCGATTGCCGATACCCCGCTGAACGCCTACAAGCTGGCCTACGCGACCGACACCACCTCCGCATTCGGCGGCATCATCGCATTTAACCGCGAACTGGATGAGGCGAGCGCAGCACAGATCACCGCGAACCAGTTCGTCGAACTGATTATCGCGCCTTCCGCATCCGAGGCCGCATTGAAAGTCACCGCCGCGAAGCAGAACGTGCGCGTGCTGACCGTGCCGCTGTCCAACGCGCACAATCAGTTCGACTTTAAACGCGTCAGCGGCGGCCTGCTGGTGCAGTCGCCGGACGCGCTGAACGTGCAGGCGTCGCAGCTGAAAGTGGTCTCCAAGATTCAACCGACCGCAGAGCAGTTGCAGGACCTGCTGTTCGCCTGGCGCGTCGCGAAGTACGTGAAGTCCAACGCGATCGTGTTCTGCAAGGGCGGCCAGACATTGGGCGTCGGCGCAGGCCAGATGAGTCGCGTGGATTCCACCCGCATCGCCAGCATCAAGGCGCAAAACGCAGGCCTGAGCCTGGCGAATTCCGTGGTGTCTTCCGACGCCTTCTTCCCGTTCCGCGACGGCATCGACGTGCTGGCGCAAGCCGGTGCGAAGGCGGTGATCCAACCGGGCGGTTCGATGCGCGACGAAGAGGTCATCGCCGCAGCCGACGAGCACGGGCTGGCGATGGTGTTTACGGGCTTCCGTCACTTCCGCCATTAAACATGTAGGGTGGGCTCTGCCCACCATGTCGGGCAAAGCCCGACCTACGGCTCAATTGCAGATAGAAAGTTGATATGAAAATCCTGGTTATCGGTTCCGGCGGTCGCGAGCACGCATTGGCATGGCGCTTGGCGCAGGGCGCCAAGGTGCAGAAGGTCTACGTCGCTCCCGGCAATGCCGGTACGGCGCTGGAAGACGGCGTGGAGAACGTCGCGATCACCGCGATCCCCGACCTCATCGAATTCGTCAAACGCGAGAACGTCGAACTGACCGTGGTCGGCCCCGAGGCGCCGCTGGCAGCGGGCGTGGTCGATGCGTTTCGCGCGGCAGGACTGAAGATATTCGGCCCGACCAAAGCTGCCGCGCAACTCGAATCCTCCAAGGATTTTGCGAAGCGCTTCATGACGCGCCACAACATTCCGACCGCGTTCTTCGAGACCTTCAGCGACATCGCGCAGGCGAAGGCCTATGTCGAGAAGCACGGTGCACCCATCGTCATCAAGGCCGATGGGTTGGCAGCAGGTAAAGGAGTTGTCGTCGCGATGAGCAAGGATGAGGCGTTCGGAGCCATCGACATGATGCTCTCCGAAGAACTTGTGGCCGGGCACCCGTCCGACAACAAGCTGGGCGACGCCGGCGCGCGCGTGGTGATCGAGGAATTCCTCGCGGGCGAGGAAGCCAGCTTCATCGTGATGGCCGACGGCAAGCATGTGCTTGCGATGGCGACCAGCCAGGACCACAAGCGCCTCAAAGACAATGACGAAGGCCCGAACACCGGCGGCATGGGCGCGTATTCGCCCGCGCCCGTCGTCACGCCGGAGATCCATGCGCGTGTGCTGCGCGAAGTGATCCAGCCGGTGATGCGCGGCATGGAAAGCGAGGGCATTGTTTACACCGGCTTCCTGTATGCCGGCCTGATGATCTCGCCGGACGGCAGCCTCAAGGTGCTGGAGTTCAACTGCCGCATGGGCGACCCCGAGACCCAGCCCATCATGCTGCGCCTGAAGAGCGACCTCGCCGCCATCGTCGAGCATGCCGTCAACGGCACGCTGGATCAGGTCGAGGCGGAATGGGACCGCCGCACCGCGCTCGGCGTGGTGATGGCCGCGGCGAACTATCCCGACACGCCGCGCAAGGGCGATGTCATCACCGGCCTGCCGAAGAATCTGGAAGACGCGCATGTGTTCCATGCCGGCACCGCGATGCAGGACGGCAAGGTGGTCACCAGCGGCGGCCGCGTGCTGTGCGTCGTGGCGCTCGGCGACATGGTGAAGCGCGCGCAGCAGCGCGCCTACGAGATCGCTGACACCATCCGCTTCGATGGTTGCCAGATGAGGCGAGACATCGGCTATCGCGCGATAGGGCGGAAGTAAGGCAAGGTGGTCACAGGCTGTGACTACTCTGTGAACTAGTCGCAAATTGCGACCACCCTTGAGGTCACAATTCGTGACCTCAAGTTTTATGGTTCAAGGAAAACAGCAATATCATGTTCGAACAAGCCTTCAAGAATATCGACGATGTCCTGCGCAAGGAAGCCGGCTGCGCCAGTGAACTCGACTACACCGAACAAAGCTCCTGGCTGCTGTTCCTGAAATACTTGGATGCACTGGAACACAGCAAAGCGATGGAAGCCGAGCTGGAAGGCAGGAAATACACCTGGCTGATCGACCCGCCCTACCGCTGGGAAACCTGGGCCGCGCCCAAGGGCCGTGACGGCAAGATCGACCACAACGCCGCGATGACCGGCGACGACCTGCGCGACTTCGTCAACCAGACGCTGTTCCCCTACCTGCACCGCTTCAAGGAAAAAGCCGCCAACTCCAAGACGCTGGAATACAAGATCGGCGAAATCTTCGGCGAGATCAAAAACCGCATCCAGAGCGGCTACAACCTGCGCGACATCATCGAGCACATCGACGAACTGCGTTTCAACTCGCAGGCCGAGAAGCACGAACTCTCGCACCTGTACGAAGCCAAGATCAAAAACATGGGCAACGCCGGACGCAACGGCGGCGAGTACTACACCCCGCGCCCGCTCATTCGCGCCATGGTGCAAGTGGTCAATCCCAAGATCGGCGAAACCATTTACGACGGCGCCTGCGGCAGCGCCGGATTCCTGTGCGAAGCGTTCGACTACTTGAGGTCGAAGCCGCACCTCACCACGCGCGACCTCAAGACCCTGCAGGAGTTCACCTTCTACGGCATCGAAAAGAAAAGCCTCGCCTACGTCATCGCGATCATGAACATGATCCTGCACGGCATCGAAGCGCCCAACATCGCCCACACCAACACCCTCGGCGTGAACCTTAACGACGTGCAGGACAAAGACCGCTTCGACATCGTCCTCGCCAACCCGCCCTTCGGCGGCAAGGAACGCAAGGAAGTGCAGCAAAACTTCCCCATCAAGACCGGCGAAACCGCCTTCCTGTTCTTGCAGCACTTCATCAAGTTTTTGAAAGCGGGCGGACGCGGCGCGGTGGTCATCAAGAACACTTTCTTGAGCAACACCGACAACGCCTCGGTGAGCCTGCGCAAACACCTGCTGGAAAGTTGCAACCTGCACACCGTGCTCGATTGCCCCGGCGGCACCTTCCAGGGTGCCGGCGTGAAAACCGTCGTGCTGTTCTTCGAGAAAGGCGCGCCAACAAGAAAGGTCTGGTACTACCAGCTCGATCCCGGCCGCAACATGGGCAAGACCAACCCGCTCAACGATGCCGACCTCGCCGAATTCATCGCGCTGCAAAAGACTTTCGCCGATTCGCCCAAGAGTTGGAGCGTGGATGCGGCGAATATCGATCCAGCGACTTATGATTTGTCGGTGAAAAACCCTGACGGTGGCGAGGCGGTGGTGCATCGCAGTCCGCAAGACATCATGGATGAGATCGCGGCACTGGATGCGCAGAGCGCACAAGTGTTGGGTAATATTCGGGCCTTGCTGTAAGGGAGAAAAACATGGAAGACATACGCTGGCAACAACGCTACGACAATTTTAACCGTGCTCTCGATCAGCTAACGCAGGCCGTCGAACTGTCTCATCAGCGAGCGCTTTCTGATCTGGAAAAACAGGGCGTCATTCAGGGCTTCGAAATCGTGCATGAACTGGCCTGGAATGTACTCAAGGATTTTCTTGCATACGAGGGCATAACGGGCATTGTGGGATCTCGTGGTGCGGTGCGCGAAGCGTTCAGACGCGAGTTGCTTGACGACGGCGAGCTGTGGATGGACATGATCGAGAAGCGCAACCTTTCATCGCATACTTACAACAAAGAGCTTGCAGAAGAGTTAGTCAACGCCATCGTCGGCGGCTACCACGCAGCCTTTCTCGCGCTGCAACAAGAAATGCAGGCCAGACTGTAAGCATGACTAGCTTCGGATTATCAGAACAAACCCTCGCCACGGTCCGCGCCATCCTGGCCGACTACCCGGCTGTCGAAAAGGCGGTGCTCTATGGCTCCCGTGCCAAGGGCAACTACAGCAAGGGCTCCGACATCGACCTGACGCTGGTGGGCGTCGGGCTCGATCATCGCCTGTTGGCGCAAATCGCCGGACGGCTGGAAGAGTCCCCCATCCCCTATCAGGTGGATTTGTCGCTGAAGGAATACATCGACAACCCGAATTTGTTGGCGCATATCGACCGCGTGGGCGTGGTGTTTTATCAGCGGGACGGCGGGGCGTTGCGATGAAGGCGGGGTGGGAAGTTAAAGAACTTGGAGCGGTATCTGCCATTAACTATGGCTATACAGAAAGCGCCACAAGCGAGCCAATTGGCCCGCGATTTTTGCGTATCACTGACATCCAAGACGACAGCGTTGATTGGGCGAGTGTGCCTTACTGCAAAATTGAATCTACTGAAATTCAGAAATATCGTTTGCAAAGCGGAGACATCGTTTTTGCGAGAACCGGAGCGACAACGGGCAAGAGTTTCCTTGTGAAGGAGCCGACCGATGCGGTGTTTGCGTCATATCTAATTCGGCTACGGTTGCTCGACAAGAATCTATTGCCGGAATTTGTGTCGCTTTTTTTTCAGACTGCGGGTTATTGGCAGTCAGTCAAAGATGGTTCGTCTGGCAGCGCACAAGGCGGCTTTAATGCGAGCAAACTTGGTGCGCTCTCAATTCCGATTCCTCCGCTCCCCGAACAGCAGCGCATTGTCGCCATTCTCGATGATGCGTTTGACGGCATCGCCACCGCCAAAGCCAACGCTGAACAGAACCTGCAAAACGCCCGCGCTCTGTTCGAAAGCCATTTGCAATCCGTCTTCACCCTGCGCGGTGAGGAGTGGATTGAGAAAAAGTTGAGCGATGTGTGCGCTATCACTTCAACTCTTGTTGATCCGCGCAAAGATGAATTTCTTGATCTGACCCACGTCGGTGCAGGAAACATCGAATCACAGACTGGGGTTTTCGTAGAACTCAAAACTGCGCGGGAGGAGGGCTTGATTTCCGGCAAGTTCCTCTTCGACGACTCAATGGTTCTCTACAGCAAGATTCGTCCTTACCTGATGAAGGTGGCTCGTCCCAACTTCAATGGTTTGTGCAGTGCAGACATGTATCCACTTGCGTCATTACCTAACGAGATCACCCGCGACTACCTGTTTTATCTGCTGTTGAGCAAACCATTCACTGACTACGCGATTCAAGGCTCTGCTCGCGCAGGTATGCCGAAGGTCAATCGCGAACATCTTTTCGAATATCGAACGTGGCTGCCTGACGTGAAAGTGCAGAAGAAACTGTCTGCACAACTTGACGCCCTTCGCGAAGAAACCCAGCGCCTGGTATCCCTCTACCAGCGCAAGCTCGCCGCCCTGGACGAACTGAAGAAGTCGCTGCTGCATCAGGCGTTCAGCGGGGCATTGTGACTTGCCCGATGGATGCAGACCATATTGAGAACATCCTCAATATGGTTCGGATGTGATAAGAAATCGCCGTTTTCTTTACATGTCTGCGCCATCGACACATCGCCAGGATGTGTCGATGGAATGCGAAAATATCGACACATCTGATTGACATGTCGATGGAATCGACATTAGAGTGCCGTCGTGTCGAAATAAGCAGAAAAAATAAACATGAGCGTCGCAGTCTGGAAACCGGATCGTCCATACAATGACTTACCGCCTCTTCCGCCTGCGGCCGAGGTGGAAACCCGCGCCGTATTGAAGCGGTGCATTACCGCCCGCGCGGCGCTGGCCGAGCTGAAGCAGGCGGCGCAACTCATTCCTAACCAGTCGATGTTGATCAGCACCTTGCCGCTGCTGGAGGCGCGCGCCAGTTCGGAAATCGAAAACATCGTGACGACTACGGACGAACTGTTCCGGCATGTGGGCAACGAGGCGCACGCCAATTCTGCAACCAAGGAGGCGCTGCGTTACAGCCGTTCGCTGTTCGATGGGTTCAAGGCGCTCAAACAATATCCGCTCAACACGCGCACTGCCGAGCAGGTGTGCACCACGATCAAGGGCGTGGAGATGGCGGTGCGCCGCACCCCGGGCACGACGCTGAAGAATGATGGAACCGGCGAAACCATTTACACGCCGCCCGAGGGCGAGGCGCTGCTGCGCGATCTGCTGGCAAACTGGGAACGCTATCTGCACAACGAAACGGAGCTCGATCCGCTGATCCGCATGGCGGTCGGGCACTACCAGTTCGAGGCGATACACCCGTTCACCGACGGCAATGGACGTACCGGGCGCGTGCTGAACAGCCTGTTCCTGATCCAGGAAGATTTGCTGACGCTGCCCATCCTCTATTTGAGCCGCTACATCATCCAGAACAAGGCGGATTACTACCGCTTGCTGTTGCAGGTAACGCGCGAGCAGGATTGGGAGCCGTGGCTGCTCTACATCCTCAAGGGCGTTGAAGAAACCGCAAGCTGGACGACGGCGAAGATCGCGGCAATCCGCGCGTTGTCAGACCAGACCACGGAGCATGTGCGCGCGAGCCTACCCAAGGTGTATAGCCACGAACTGGTGAGTTTGTTGTTCGAGCTGCCGTATTGCCGCATCAGCAACCTGATCGAAGCCGGCATCGCCAAGCGGCAGACGGCTTCGCAATACCTCAAGCAGTTGGTGGAGATCGGGGTGTTGCGCGAAGCGAATACGGGCAAGGAAAAATTATTCATCAATCCAAGACTGATGCAGTTGCTCACGCGCGACAGCAATCAATTTACGCCATACGCGTAGCCCTCATGAACGAAGCCGAAACCCGCGCCGGACATATCGATCCCGCCTTGCGTGCCGCAGGCTGGGGCGTGGTGGCGGGCAGCCGGGTGATGCGCGAATACCGCATCACCGAGGGACGCTTGCAGGGTGCTGGGCAACGAGCGAAACCGGAGATCGCGGACTATGTGCTGGTGTATCGCAACCACAAGCTGGCGGTGATCGAGGCAAAGCGCCTGAGCGCGGCCTACACCGAAGGGCTGGCACAGGCCAAAGCCTATGCGGGCAAGATCGGCGCGCGTTTTACCTATGCCACCAACGGATCGCGCATCTACGGTGTGGATATGCAGAGCGGCGCGGAGGACGATGTTGCGGCCTATCCCTCGCCGCAGGAGTTGTGGAATCTGACCTTCGCCGAGGCGAACGACTGGCGCGAGCGTTTCGCCGCCGTGCCGTTCGAGAACAAGGGTGGCATGTGGGGCTCGCGCTACTATCAGGACAGCGCGATCGACGCGGTGCTGGAGGCGATTGCCGATAACCAGCAGCGCATCTTGCTGACGCTGGCGACGGGCACGGGCAAGACCTTTATCGCGTTCCAACTGGCTTGGAAGTTGTTCCAAGCGCGCTGGAACCTGAATAGGGATGCGGGACGCAGGCCGCGCATCCTGTTCCTTGCCGACCGCAACATTCTGGCCGATCAGGCGTACAACTCGTTCTCCGCTTTTCCCGAGGATGCGCTGGTGCGCATCGCGCCGGAGGATATTCGCAAGAAGGGCAAGGTGCCGAAGAACGGCAGCGTGTTTTTTACCATCTTCCAGACGTTCATGAGCGGACCCATGGTTGATGCCGTTCGCCCTGAGCTTGATGGAACTACTAGCCATTCGACTAAGCCCGCAAGCGGGCAAGTCGCTGGTTATGTCGAAGGGCAGAGTCCCTCCGTTCATGGTTCGACAAGCTCACCACGAACGGAGGAGAGGGCTTTCTATTTTGGCGAGTACCCGCCCGACTTCTTCGATTTCATCGTCATCGACGAGTGCCACCGCGGCGGGGCGAACGACGAGAGCACCTGGCGTGGCATCCTCGACTATTTCGCGCCCGCAGTTCAGCTCGGCCTGACCGCCACACCAAAGCGTAAGGACAATGCCGACACCTACGCCTATTTCGGCGAGCCAGTGTATGTGTATTCGCTGAAGGAAGGCATCAACGACGGCTACCTCACGCCGTTCCGCGTGAAGCAGTACGCCACCACGCTGGATGAATATCGCTACACCTCGGACGACAATCTGATCGAGGGCGAGATCGAGGCGGGCAAGTTGTACGAGGAGAAGAATTTCAACCGCAGCATCGAGATTGTCGAACGCGAAAAATATCGCGTGCAGCTGTTCATGAACGCGATCGACCAGCGCGAGAAGACGCTGGTGTTCTGCGCCAACCAGAACCATGCGCTGCTGGTGCGCGACCTCATCAATCAATTGAAAATCGTCAGCTCCGATCCGCTGTACTGCGTGCGAGTGACGGCCAACGACGGCGAGTTGGGCGAACAGTATTTGCGCGACTTCCAGGACAACGAGAAGAGCATCCCCACGATACTCACCACGTCGCAGAAACTTTCCACCGGGGTGGATGCGCGCAACGTGCGCAACATCGTGCTGATGCGGACTATCAATTCGATGATCGAGTTCAAGCAAATCATCGGGCGCGGCACGCGGCTCTACGACGGCAAGGACTATTTCACGATCTACGACTTCGTGAAGGCGCACAAGCTGTTCAACGATCCGGAGTGGGACGGAGAACCTGTCGAGCCTGAGGTCTGCAAGAAATGCGACCGTTCTCCCTGCGTATGCATCAGGGAGCCCTTGCCGCCCTGCTATATCTGCGGCAAGAGACCTTGCGAGTGCGAGAAACCTCCCTGCACCAAGTGCGGCGAGCAACCCTGCGCGTGCAAGAAGAAGGTTCGCGTGAAGCTGCGCGACGGCAAGGAGCGCACCATCCAGCACATCTCGGTTACTACCTTCTGGGGCGCGGACGGCAAGCCAATCTCGGCAGCGGAATTTTTGACGCTGCTGTTCGGCGAACTGCCCGCATTTTTCAGGGACGAGGACGAATTGCGCACGCTATGGAGCCTGCCGGACACGCGCAAGAAGCTGCTCGAAGGGCTGGCGGAAAAAGGCTACGGCAAGGATCAACTCACCGAGATGCAAAAGATCATCGATGCCGGAAACAGCGACCTGTTCGACGTGCTGGCGCATGTGGCCTTTGCGATGCAGCCGATCAGCCGGAATGAACGCGCTGCGATGGCAAAGAATGAGGTTCACTCGCACTTCGGCGACAAGCAGCAGGCGTTCCTCGACTTCGTGCTGGCGCATTACGTGCAGGAGGGCGTTGAGGAGCTGGAGCAGGAGAAACTGACCAAGCTGCTGCGCCTGAAATATCACGACTCCATTCCCGATGCGGTCGCCGATCTTGGCGGAGACATCGGTGAAATTCGTAACCTGTTTACCGGTTTCCAGCGCTACCTGTATCAGGGTGGCGCGGCTCAGCGTGACTGACATGGATCAGCCGGTTCTCTTTGCCAAAAGGCTGCGCCAACACCTTAAACGCGGCGGCGTCATCGCCTATCCCACCGAGTCCTGCTACGGCTTCGGCTGCGATCCGCGCAATCGCAACGCGGTGCTGCGCATCCTGAAGTTGAAGCGGCGTCCGCAGCGCAAGGGGCTGATCCTGATCGCGTCGGATTACCGTCAGGTCGCGCGCTACCTGCAGCCGCTGTCGCTTGCCGAACAGGCCAGGCTGCGGCAAAACGGCGCGCAGACCATCACCAACCTGATGCCGGTCAAAGCCTCCTGCCCGCGCTGGCTGCGCGGTGCGCACGACACGCTGGCGGTGCGACTGACCGCGCATCCGTTCGCAAATCAACTGTGCCGTAGCGTGAACAGTGCGCTGGTCTCGACCAGCGCCAACTTTGGCGGGCAGCGCCCCGCGAAGACTTATGCGGAATGCCTGCGTCTGTTCGGAGAAAATGTGTGGGTGCTGCCGGGCCGTGTCGGCAAACGCAAACGGCCGTCGACGATACGCGCATGGGGCGATGGTAGAATCGTGCGCAAATAATTTTTAATCCGTCATTCCGGCGCAGGCCGGAATCCAGTCAGTCAGAAGTTCCTCCGCATCGCGGAGGCAAAACCAACTGCATTTTTGATAAAAGCACTGGATTCCGGCCTGATGGAACTACTAGCCATTCGACTAAGCTGGCAAAATACGCCAGCAAAGTCGCTGGTTATGCGCCGGAATGACTCAATTACCGGAGAAGAAATGGACAGCAACGCCGTCAAGGAATACCTGCTCGAACTGCAAGAGCTGATCGTCGAACGTCTGGAACAAGTGGACGGCAAGAAATTCATCCGTGATAAGTGGACCCGCCCTTCGACAGGCTCAGGACAGGCTACGGGCGTGACCAAGGGCGAGGGCATCAGTTGCATCATCGAGGAAGGCAACGTGCTGGAGCGCGGCGGCGTCGCGTTCTCGCATGTAAAGGGCGACAAGATGCCCGTGTCGGCCACGCAGCATCGTCCCGAGCTGGCCGGCTGCAGCTGGGAGGCGATGGGCGTGTCGCTGGTGATGCATCCGCGCAATCCTTACGCGCCAACCTCGCACGCGAACGTGCGCATGTTCATGGCGACCAAGCCGGACGGCGATAAGGTGTTCTGGTTCGGCGGCGGCATGGACCTGACGCCCTACTACGGCTTCGAGGAAGACGCGCAGCACTTCCACCAAATCTGCAAGAACTCGCTGGCGCCGTTCGATCCCTCGCTGCACCCGAAATTCAAGAAATGGTGCGACGAGTATTTCTTCCTGAAGCACCGCAACGAGCCGCGCGGCGTCGGCGGCATCTTCTTCGACGACATGAGCGAACCGGATTTCGACACCTGCTTCGCGATCCAGCAGAGCGTCGGCGACCATTATCTGTCGGCCTATGTGCCCATCCTGGAGAAGCGCCGTGACACGCCCTATGGCGAACGCGAGCGCGACTTCCAGTTGTATCGGCGCGGCCGCTACGTCGAATTCAATTTGGTGATAGACCGCGGCACCATCTTCGGCCTGCAATCGAACGGTCGTACCGAATCCATACTGCTGTCGATGCCGCCGCTGGTGAAATGGCGCTACGACTGGCATCCGGAAAAGGGTACGCCGGAGGCCGAGTTGTACGAGAAGTTTCTTGTGGCTAAGGATTGGGTCTGAATCCGAAAACGAAACCCGCCGATGGCGGGTTTTTCGTTGGTGCTGAATGTGCCGGCAGCCTTTCCCGGATGGATGAGCGGAACAGGATTGGGGCATAATGCATCACGGAATCCGTGAACATGGGCGCTGCAGCGTTTGGGCGGCAGCAGGTTGAATGCATAACTCATGAAGGTCGATATGGTAATCCCGGCACGTACGCTGTTCGCATTTGCACTGATGCTCATCGCAACCCTTGCGAGTGCGCAGGATATGGAAAAGATAGTGATCAGTGCGCCGGGGCCCCGCAATATTTCCTATCTGCCGGTGGATCTGATCCCGGCCATAGGCGTGGACCGTGAAGAGGGGGTTGCGCTGGAAATATTGCACACCGGCGGCGGTGCGGTCGCGCTCCATAACCTTGTCACGCGCAACGCCGACTTTGCCGTCGCCGGTTTCCCGGCTGCGATGTCGCTCAGCGCGAACGGCGGAGACGTTGTTGGTGTCGCGGCGGTGGACGATGTGCCGTTGTTCGTGCTGATGGTGCGCGTGGGGCTGAAGGGGCAGGTGAAGCGCATCTCCGACCTGCGCGGCAAGGTGATCGGCGTCAACACCAGCACCCGGAACAGCAAGACGACATCTCAGCAGCTGGCCGAATTGCTGCTGAAGTCCGACGGCGTCGACCTCGACATGGTGCGCATCGTGCCGGCCGGGCAGAGCTGGGTCGAACAGTCATCGCTGATCAACTCCGGCTCCGCCGATGCGGTGATGGGCGACGAGCCCTTCGCCTCCCGCCTGCTGGCAGAAGGCAAGGTGTTCTTCCTTGCGAATCTGGCTGATCCGGCAACAACGAAGAGGATAGCCGGCGCCAATTTTCTGCATGCGGCACTTGTAACGCGCAGCGACATGATCCGTGTCGAGCCGCAGAAGGTGGAAAAGATGGTGCGTGTGATGGTCAAATCACTGCAATGGATCGCGAAGCACAAGCCCGCAGATATTGTGGACAAACTGAAGGTGACCGACCCGGAGGAACGCGCCTCGTTGTTGCGGGCGCTGCGCGCGTATCCTCGCGCCTATAGCCGCGACGGCAGGTTTTCCGCCAGCCAGCTGAAGGAGACCGAGCGGTTCTTCCGCAAGACCAGTGAAGGCGATGCCCAGGCGCAGAGCCGGGAAATCGAGAGCATCATCGACGACAGATGGGTCGGGCGGAGCAAGCGGGATTGAAATCCAGGTCTATCACCCGCCAGGCAGGCCTGCGCCTGATCTTCAGTCTCGGGCTGTTCGTCCTGCTGCTCGGTGTATCGAGTTACGAACTCTATTCGATTGCCCTGCAGAAGTCGGCGCACGAACGCACCGAGGATCTGGCGTCGTTCTACCGGGGGCGCCTGACGCAACTGGATCGCGAATGGGAGTTGCAGGCTGGCGATTTCAAGAATCGCCTCGAATTCACGCGCTTGCTGGAAGATCGCAAAATCAGCGCAACCAATCTTCAGGCCTTCATGACCGTGCAGGGCGCCAATCGGCGCTTCCAGCACATGCTGATCCAGAAGCGTGATGGCGACAAGATATTCGACTTTGGCCGCGCGCTCGACATCGAAGGAATTTCGCTACCGTCCGGGCAGGAAAACGGGTGGTACCGATCGGGAACAGGCGGCAAGCTGTACAGAGTGTTTGTCGTCCCCATCTGGCTCGGAGATTCCGGCAACGGCCGCATGGCTGTGCTCTACGAGATCGACAACGCACTGTTGTTCAATCTGGCGACACCTGGCATCACGCTGACCGCGATGAACGGCGGCAGCTTCATCGCCAGCTCCGCCGGACAGTCCGGACTGGAGCGGGATAACCGATCGACAGCGGACGATGTGGAAGCGAAGGAGATTCCATGGAGTCCAGACGATGCCGGAAATACGACCCTGCGCATCGAGGCGCCGATCAAGGTGTTGTTCTCCACCACGGAACTGGTGGTTGGCGCCGCTGCGATCCCGGTCGTCGACGGCTTGATCCTGTGGTTCACGCTCGGCTTCTGGTTGATGGGCAATTCCCGCCGCATCAAGAGTCTGGGCAGTGCGGTCAAGGAATTTGCCGCGAACAACCGGCCGACTGCGGCGCTGGAAGAACAACTCAGCCTCGCCTGCGGCAGGCAGATGGACGAAATCAGCGAAGTGGCCTGTGCTATCGATGACATGGCCGAACAGACCCACAGGCTGAGGTTCCAGTCGGAGGCGCTGTTGCGCCGCAACCAGACATTGATGCAGAACTCGATGGACGGTATCCATGTGCTGGATATACGGGGCGACATCGTGGAGGCCAACGACGCCTTCTGCCGCATGCTGGGTTACACGCCGGAAGAGATGGCTAGCCTCAACGTGGCCGATATTGACGCGCAGTGGACGGCCGAGGAGTTGCAGATACGGATCAAGGCGCTCATCGGCAAGAGCGCGAAGTTCGAGACGGTGCATCGCCGCAAGGATGGATCGCTGATCGATGTCGAGGTCAGCGTCAACGGGATGGAGATCGACGGACAATGTTTCCTGCTGGCCTCCAGTCACGACATCACCGATCGCAAACATGCCGAACAGATGCAGCGGGAGTCGGAACGGCGCAAGGACGAATTCCTTGCGATGCTGGCCCACGAGCTGCGCAACCCGCTGGTGCCCATCCGGAATGCCGCCCATATCATCGGCCAACTGGGGCTGGACGAACCCAAGATCAAGTGGGCGCAGGAACTCATCGAGGGACAGGTCAACCATCTCGCCCGCATGGTGGACGACCTGCTGGATGTCTCGCGCATCGCCCAGGGCAAGATCATGCTCCATCGGGAAGAGGTCGAACTGTCTACGCTGGTCGATCAACTTATGCAGTCGGTCGGGCAGCTGGCCGAGGACAAGGGGATTCGGCTTGTGGTTCGGTTGCCCGAGCAGCCAGTCTGTCTGCTCGGCGACCCGGTGCGCCTGTCTCAGGTGTTGTTCAACCTGATGGATAACGCGATCAAATATACCCAGGAAGGCGGACGGATCGAGCTCGTCGCGCGCATGCATGGACAGGAGGTCGAGATCAGCGTGCAGGACAATGGTATGGGCATCACGGCAGAATTATTGCCGCAGGTGTTCGACTTGTTCCAGCAGGATGAGCGCACGCTGGAACGCGCAAAGGGCGGATTGGGCATCGGCCTCACGCTGGTGCAGCGTCTGGTCGGGTTGCACGGCGGACGGGTCGAGGCTCGCAGCGAGGGTGCAGGGCAGGGGGCGACTTTCACCGTCTGGTTGTCTGCCTGGGAGCAGCCTGAGCATCCTGCCGTACCGGACAATGCGGGCAAGAACAGCCCCACCGCCGGCATGCGGGTGATGGTGGTGGACGATGATTATGCCGTGAGCGACAGCACTGCAATGCTGCTGGAGTTGGAAGGCTATACGGTTTGCGTCGCCGATACCGGCCAGTCTGCGCTGGAACAGATACCGGTTTTCCGGCCGCAGGTCGTGTTGCTGGATATCGGCATGAAGGACATGGACGGTTTTGCGATCGTGAAAAAGCTGCGCGAATTGCCTGAAGGCCGCGACCTGTGCGTGGTGGCGGTGACCGGTTATGCCGACGAAAAAACCAGGTCACTGGCGCTGGCATCCGGTTTCTCTTACTTCATGGTCAAGCCGATGTCTTTCGATATGCTTCGTGATCTGCTGGCAAGGAAGGTCGGAACGGTGCCAGATCTCGTGTAGATAGCCGCTCGATGAAGAATGTTTCGCGAGTTACTGGATCGCGGCCGCAATCACCCAATAGCGCGCGAACTTTCCTATCGCGATATACAGCAATGCCTGCCAAGGGTTAAGCCGCAGCCAGCCGGCGGCGAGGCAGAGCGCGTCGCCGATCAGCGGCACCCAGGACAGCAGCAGCACCGGCGTGCCGTACTTGCGCACTTTCTCCACATGCTTGAGTTGCTGGGTCTGTGGCAGCAGCCAGCCCATGCCGAAACTGACCATGCCGCCCAGCGTGTTGCCCAGCGTCGCGACCGCGAGCGCGGTCCACAGCGTTTCCGGGTATGCCTTGAGCACCGCGAACAGCACGGCCTCGGAGCCTCCGGGCAGCAAGGTCGCGGCGAGGAAGCTGCTGGCGAACAGCGAGAGCAGGCTGGCGGATTCGGTCACGGAAGGAACGTGATCATTGCCCGCGCAGGATGGTGAACACTTTCTTCGCGAGGTTGCCGGTCGCTTCCAGCGGGTTCGCGCGTATCGCCTTCTCCTGTTCGGCCATCATCACGAACAGGCCGTCGAGTGCCTTGCGGGTGATGTAGTCGTCGAGCTTCGCGTCGCGCTCGTCCACCAGGCCGAACTGCGCGCCCTTGCCGGCGAACTGGTCGTACTTCTCGGCGAGCTTCACCTTCTGCATGGACTTCGCGACGATGGGTTTGAACTTGCCGGCGAGTGCGGTTTCGGTGGTCTTGCGGAAGTATTGCGTCGCGGCATCGTCGGGGCCGGTGAGGATGGTCTTCGCGTCCGCGACGTTCATCTTTTTCACAGCCGCAACCAGCAGCGTCTTCGCCTCCGGCACGGCGGCTTCGGCGGCGCGGTTCATCGAGGTCACGAGGTCGTCGGCATAACTGCCCATGCCGAACTGGCGCAGCAACTGGTCGGCTTTTTGCAAACTGTCCGGCAGCGGGATGCGCACCTTGGGGTTGCCGAGGTAGCCGTTCTCCTGCGCGAGGTTTTTCACCGCCGTCTCCGCGCCCTGTGTCAGCGCCTGTTTCAGGCTGCCGATCTGGTCCTTGTTGCTGACGGTGGAGAGATCGGCTACCGGCTTTGCGGGCTGGGCGGCGGATGCGGCCGGCTGAGTGCCGAGCACCTTGCCGAGCTGCTCCTTGTTCAGCAGACCGCCGAGGTCGAGGGCCTGCGCTTGCATGGTGCAGGCGAGCAGCGCGGCTACAAGAGTCGATGCGTAGGTAGGTCGGGCTTTGCCCGACGCGGCGGGTGGAACCCGCCCTACGAGCCAGGAGCGAGGCATGGCGAGCTTACTTCCTGCGCGGCGGCATGATGTCGGTGATCGTGCCTTCCGCCATTTCGGCGGCGAAGCACAGCGTCTCCGACAGCGTCGGGTGCGGGTGGATGGTCAGGCCGATGTCTTCCATGTCAGCGCCCATCTCCAGCGCCAGCACGCCTTCGGCAATCAGCTCGCCGGCGTTCACGCCGACGATGCCCATGCCGAGGATGCGGCGGGTCTTCGGGTCGAGCAGCACCTTGGTCGCGCCTTCGGGGCGGCCCACCGAGCCTGCGCGGCCGGAAGCCGCCCAAGGGAAGCTGGCCTTCTCGAACTCGACGCCCTGCGCCTTGGCTTGCGTCTCGGTCAGGCCCATCCATGCGACTTCGGGATCGGTGTAGGCGACCGAGGGGATGGTCATCGGCTCGAAGAACGCCTTGTGTCCGGCGATGTTCTCCGCCGCGACCTTGCCCTCGTGCACCGCCTTGTGCGCCAGCATCGGGTCGCCGACGATGTCGCCGATCGCGTAGATGTGCGGCACGTTGGTGCGCTGCTGTTTGTCGACCGGGATGAAGCCGCGCTCGTTGACGATGAGTCCAGCCGCTTCGGCTGCGATCTCGCGTCCGTTCGGGCGACGGCCCACGGCCATCAGCACCTTGTCGTACAGCTGCGGTTCGGCGGGCGCCTGCTCGCCTTCGAAGCTGACCTTCAGGCCGCTCTTGGTCGATTCGATCTTCGTGACCTTGGTCTTCAGCATGATGGCTTCGTAGCGCTTGGCGATGCGGGTATGCAGCGGCTTGACCATGTCCTTGTCCGCGCCCGGCATCAGTTGGTCCATCAGTTCGACCACGGAAATTTTTGCGCCGAGCGCGTCGTACACCGTCGCCATCTCCAGGCCGATGATGCCGCCGCCGATGACCAGCATGCGCTTCGGCACATCCTTCAGCGCCAGCGCGCCGGTAGAATCGATGATGCGCTCGTCCTCATAGGGGAAGCCGGGGATGCGCGCGACGCTGGAGCCGGCCGCGACGATGGCGTGGTCGAAGGTGACGATCTTCTCGCCGTCAGGCGTCTGCACGGAGAGGGAGTTCGGCGAGGTGAACTTCGCCACGCCCTGCACCACCTGCACCTTGCGTTGTTTCGCCAGTTGGGCGAGGCCGCCGGTGGATTTGGAGATCACGCTTTCCTTCCATGCGCGGATGCCGTCGATGTCGATCTTCGGCTTGCCGAAGGTCACGCCGTGATGCGACACCTCTTCCGCTTCGGTGATGACCTTGGCGACATGCAGCAGCGCCTTGGACGGGATGCAGCCGACGTTCAGGCACACGCCGCCGAGCGAGGCATGCTTCTCGATCAGCACCACCTGCTTGCCGAGGTCGGCCGCGCGGAACGCCGCGGTGTAGCCGCCGGGGCCCGCGCCGAGCACGACGACTTCGGCGTGGATGTCGCCTTTGGCGAAGGACTGAGGACTGAGGGCTGAGGACTGAGTGCTGAGTGGCGAGTGCTGAGTGCTGAGTGCTGAGTCCTGAGTGGCGGGTGCTGAGGGCAGAGGCACGGCTGGAATCGCGGGGGAGGCAGCGGGTTTTTCCTCAGCACTCAGCACTCGCCCCTCAGTACTCCCAAGTACTCGTCCCTCAACACTCTCTAACGTCAGGATGACTGCGCCTTCGGAAATCTTGTCGCCGACCTTGATCTTCAATTCCTTCACCACGCCCGCGAAGGTCGTGGGCACGTCCACCGTGGCCTTGTCGGTCTCCAGCGTGATCAGCGTCTGCTCCGCTTCGACGCTGTCACCGACTTTCACCGCGATGTCGATGACGGCGACATCCTTGAATCCGCCGATGTCCGGGACTTTGATTTCGATGGTGCTCATGCTCTCTCCATTTTCTGCCGTCATTCCGGCGCAGGCCGGAATCCAGTTATAAAAATAATTCCTCGCAATGCGAGGACAAAACCTAAATGCATGTTGAATAACACCGCTGGATTCCGGCCTGCGCCGGAATGACGGTTGTTAAATCCTGATCTGCCCGCTGCCGAGCACGATGTATTTCTGCGACGTCAGTCCTTCCAGTCCGACCGGGCCGCGCGCGTGGATCTTGTCGGTGGAGATGCCGATCTCCGCGCCGAGGCC
>Ga0154375_1131_pt1 | contig 28024 bp, 34 predicted proteins | sample RifGroA2_FD_105619 | JGI IMG/M metagenome (GOLD analysis project Ga0154375, IMG submission 105619) | Gallionellales bacterium GWA2_59_43
TAACTTTTGATCAAGTCAGTAGAGTCAGGCTGACCGTAGCGCTCGGTCAAACCTTGTGAGTCCCCCGGCTAAGCCGGGGGATTACCTTATTTATTTACATGCCCTCGGTTGGGACCGCATCGCCAAAAAGTCCTTGCGCCGCCGCTGGGAGGCTTATCGTGGCGAATGTGTTGCCAATTTAGAGGACCAACAATTCCGTCTTGCTCATTTCATCTCGACATCGGAAGATGAGGCAAGACAAAAACGCGATGAAGCAATCCATCTCATTGAAAACCTCATCGCCTAACTCTGCGCATACGAAAATAGACCCGCCAGAATTTTCCGGGACAGGTCGGCAATCTATTAAACTTTTGGAGAAATTATGACGACGAGAGCGAAATTCGGATTTGTCGTAAAAGGCTATGCCGACGGCACCCCTTGGATTGCCTTTGAGCCTATGGAGAGACAGCTTCGGGGAGAAGGACTGCCATCCGGGATATTTGGCTTTGATTTACCCAAGGGCGCGACCGGAAAGCGAGCAGAAGAAATTGCGAACTTCCTGAACGACAACATTAGTCAATTCACCTTCACCGCAATGCCGCTGGAATAGCACAGTCAAGCAGAACGGCCTTAGCTCTGCCGCTCCGCCGTCATCATGCGTTCCACATAGCGCGCGATCAGATCTATCTCCAGATTCACGCGCGCCCCGGCCTTCAGTTCGTTCAGCATCGTCATCTTCAGCGTGTGCGGGATCAGGTTGATGTTGAACATCGCGCCCTCCACCTCGTTGACGGTTAGGCTGACGCCGTTGATCGTGATCGAGCCTTTCAGCGCGATGAATTTCGCCAGTTCCTGCGGCGCGCGCACCACCAGCTTCCAGCTTTCGCCGATGTCGTCGAACGACACGACTTCGCCGACACCGTCGACATGGCCGCTGACCAGATGGCCGCCGAGGCGGTCGGAAAGGCGCAGCGCCTTTTCCAGGTTCACGCGCCGCCCCTGTTTATCCAGCCCGACGGTGCAGTTCAGCGTCTCGCGCGACACATCGACCGTGAAGTCGTTGCCTTCTATCGCAACCACGGTCAGGCATATGCCGTTCACCGCGATGCTGTCGCCGAGACTCACGTCGCCCATGCCGAGCGCCTCGGTCGCCACGGTCAGGCGCAGGCCGCCTTCGCGGTCCTGCGCGGATTTGATCACACCTACATCTGCAATGATGCCGCTGAACATTTTCTCTCCTCGCAACCATGTAGGGTGGGTTAGGCCGCAGGCCGTAACCCACCGGACAAAATGATGAGTATCGCTACGCTAACCAGCGACTTGGCTGATGTAGTTTGTCAGCCTAGTCGATTGGCTATGCAAAGCTCAACCCATCCTACACATTCCTCTTCACTCTCGCCGTGATGCGCAGGTCGCTTCCGACCTGACGCACGTCCTGCCATTCGAGATCGACGCGCTGATCCAGCGCAGTCAACTCGCCCAATGCCGCAATGCCGCGCGCCATATCACCAAGCAGCTGAGGCGCGACGTACAGCAGCAATTCATCCACCAGCCCGGCCTTCAGCAACGCGCCGTTCAGTGTGCTGCCGGCCTCCACCAGCACTTCGTTGCAACCGCGTTGCGACAGGGCAGACAGCACCGCGGACAAATCCACCTGCCCTGCGCCATCCGCCAACACCTGCACCGTCGCACCTATCTGTTCCAGCGCGACGATCCTCTGCGCATCCTGCGTCGCGGTATAGATCAGCACTCCACCACCCTGCAGAATCCGCGCCGACGGCGGTGTTTGCAGCTCGCTATCCAGCACCACGCGCAACGGCTGGCGCGGCGTTTCCAGAGTACGCACATTCAATTGCGCGTCGTCCGCCAGCACCGTTCCCGCTCCGGTCAGCACCGCACAGGAACGCGCGCGCCAGTGCTGCACATCCTGCCGCGCCGCCGCACCGGTAATCCACTGGCTAACGCCGTTGGCCAGCGCGGTGCGCCCGTCCAGGCTCATGCCGACCTTGCTGCGAACCCACGGCCTGCCGCACGTCATGCGCGAACAAAAACCGATATTCAGTTCACGCGCGACGGCTTCCATCAGACCGCATTCGACGTCGATCCCCACGGCACGCAACTTCGCGATACCCTGTCCCGCCACCAGCGGATTCGGGTCCTGCATCGCGACCACGACGCGCGCGACACCGGCCGCTATCAACGCATCGGCGCAAGGCGGCGTGCGCCCGTGGTGGCTGCAAGGCTCCAACGTCACATAGGCCGTCGCGCCGCGTGCCATATCGTTCGCCGCGCGCAACGCATGCACCTCTGCATGCGGTTCGCCGGCACGCTCGTGCCAGCCCTCGCCGACGACCGCACCGTCCTTCACCAGCACGCAGCCGACACGCGGATTCGGGCTGGTGGTATACAGACCGCGCTCGGCCAACCGCAGCGCCTGCGCCATCCAGCGGCTGTCTGCGGCGTCCGGCATGATCAGGACTTCTTCACCGCCGCACGCCGCGCCGGCGACTTGCGCACCGCGTCCACCGCATCGGCGAAATCGTCCACATCCTCGAAGCTCTTGTACACCGAGGCGAAGCGGATGTAGGCGACCTTGTCGAGCTTGAGCAGTTCCTTCATCACCATCTCGCCGATCTGGCGCGAGCCGATCTCGCGCTCGCCGAGCGCGAATATCTTCTGCGTGACATGATCTATCGCCGCGTCCACCAGCTCGGTCGGCACCGGACGCTTGTGCAGCGCACGGGTGAAACTGGTGCGCAGCTTGTCCGCACTGAACTCGCTACGTATGCCGTTCTGCTTGACCACCTGCGGCATGCGCAACTCCACCGTCTCGTAAGTGGTGAAACGCTTGTCGCAGGACAGGCAGCGGCGGCGGCGACGTATGCTATCGCCTTCCTCGCTTTCGCGAGTATCCACCACCTGGGTGTCTACGCCTTTACAGAAGGGGCATTTCATTTTGAAATCAGGACTGAGGGACGAGTGCTGAGGACTGAGAATTGCGGAGCACCGCTTCACTCAGTCCTTGCACCTCAGCCCACAGTCCTGTTTTAGGCTCCATACACCGGAAATTGCGCCGTCAGCTTCTTCACTTCGCCCACGACACGCGCGATCACGGCGTCGTCGTTCGGTGCATCCAGCACATCGGCGATCAGGTGTGCAAGCTTCTCGGCTTCCAGTTCCTTGAAACCACGGGTGGTCATCGCCGGGCTGCCGATGCGGATGCCGGAGGTCACGAACGGCTTCTGCGGATCGTTCGGGATCGCGTTCTTGTTGACGGTGATATGCGCACGGCCCAGTGCGGCCTCGGCATCCTTGCCGGTGATGTGCTTGGCTTGCAGGTCGACCAGGAACACGTGGCTGTCGGTGCGGCCGGAGACGATGCGCAAGCCGCGCTCCTGCAGCACCTTGGACATCACACGCGCGTTGTCCACCACTTGCATCTGATATTCCTTGAATTCCTTGCTGGCCGCTTCCTTGAACGCGACCGCCTTACCGGCGATCACGTGCATCAGCGGGCCGCCCTGGATGCCCGGGAAGATCGCCGAATTCAGTGCCTTCTCGAATTCCGCCTTGGCCAGGATGATGCCGCCGCGCGGGCCGCGCAGCGTCTTGTGCGTGGTGCTGGTGACGAAATCGGCGATGCCGACCGGGCTGGGATACACGCCCGCGGCGATCAGGCCGGCGTAGTGCGCCATGTCCACGAACAGATAGGCGCCGACGCTGTCGGCGATCTCGCGGAAACGCTTCCAGTCGATCACCAGCGAATAGGCCGACGCACCCGCGACGATCATCTTCGGCTTGTGTGCGGTAGCCAATGCCTGCACCTGGTCGTAATCGATCTCTTCCTTGTCGTTCAGACCGTACTGAATCGCGTTGTACAGCTTGCCGCTGGCATTGACCGACGCACCGTGGGTCAAATGGCCGCCATGCGCCAGAGACAAACCGAGGATGGTGTCACCCGGCTTCAGCACCGCCATATACACCGCCTGATTCGCCTGCGAACCTGAGTTAGGCTGCACGTTCGCGTATTCCGCGCCGAACAGCGCCTTGAGGCGATCGATCGCCAGTTGCTCGACGACGTCAACGTACTCGCAACCGCCGTAATAGCGCTTGCCCGGATAGCCCTCGGCGTACTTATTGGTCAGCTGACTACCCTGCGCCTCCATCACGGCAGGGCTGGTGTAGTTTTCCGAGGCGATCAGCTCGATGTGATCTTCCTGGCGGCGGTTCTCGCCCTCGATTGCGGCCCACAATTCCGGATCGACGTTAGCAACGGTATTTTTTCTGGAGAACATGGCAAATATCCCTAAAGGTAAAGAAAATCTGTAAAGGCTCGAAATCTGAAAGGCGCGCATTCTATCATGCTGGCCATTCACGACGCATGAGCGCACATCGAGAAGGCGAGAAGGCGCAGCTCGGCAAGCGAATTGCTACGCGAGTTCCATGTCAACCTGCATGCTTCTTCATCACATCATCGAATTCGGCATCGCTGGCGAAATCTCCCGCATCCGCCTCCCTGAGCGCCTGCTGAGTTTCTTCAATTTTCCACGACTCCAGATCGACATAACGCCGAATAGCGTCGTCATCCGAAAAGGACTGTGATCGATATGTGCCCACTATCGATTTTCTCGCGTATGCCACAGCCGCAGCACATAAATTGTCGAATGCTGAATTTCATAGCGCATTTCATAATGTCCAACCAGAATTCGACGAACCTGACGTGGAGCGAACTCATCCAGCGACTCACCGATACGGGGCTGAGTCAGAAGCTTTGCTGGTGCGGCAGTCAATGTTTTAACGATGACCACAGCAGCCTGCCGATTTACCGGCGACAGAAACTCGTATAGCCTGACCAAATCGGACAGCGCCTTGCTGGTCCATTTCAATTCCATCAGCGCGGCGTCGGCAGCGGCTTATCCGAACCCAGGCTTTCTGCCCAGGCTTGCACCGACTGGTGCTCAATGACCTGACCCGCTTCTATATCAGCCATCGCTTCAACCGTCATTCTGCGACGCTCTTCCTCTTGATCCACCCATGCAGACAAAGCCTGTTTCATAATCCAGCCGCGCGATCGCTCCATTCGTGCCGCGATTTGATCGACCTTCTCCGCGAGAGAAACAGGCACATGGGCAGTAAGCACTTTTGTATTCATTTTGGGCCCCATTGCATAACGATTTGCGAATGTTAATCATAGTGATTAAGTATGATTTATGCAAGTGCACAAAGAGAGAATAGTACTGATGCGGTAAAATCCGCGCCGACGAACGGAACCAAGGACCAGCAACGTGAAACCAGGCAGAAACGACCCGTGCATTTGCGGCAGCGGCAAAAAATTCAAGCACTGTTGCTCCAACCTATCCCAGTCTGGCACGCCTTCTCAGCAAACAGCATGGGGACGCCCCAAAGAACCGACCGCGAACGAACAGAATCAGTTGGTTGCGCTATACCAAGCTGGTCGATATGCCGAACTGGAAAATCAGTCCACTCTATTGCTTAAATGCTATCCTGATTCCGGCTTCGGCTGGAAAATATTGAGTGCGGCATTTGCCATGCAAGGGAAAGATGACTTCCCTGCATTGCAACGGGCTGCGAACTTGCTGCCGCGAGATGCCCAAGTGCACAACAATCTGGGCGACCGCCTTGCCAAAAAGGAAATGCTGGAAGAAGCTGAGTCGTGGTTTCGCAGCGCACTCAAGATCACAGCGAAATATGCCGATGCCCACTACAATCTGGGGCAGGTACTAATCCGGCTGGAACGCTATCCAGAAGCAATGAACAGCCTTAACAAGGCTATTGAGGCGGATCCCAGGAATATCGAGGCTTATGTCAACCTATCCTCCGTCTTGAAGACACAAGGCTTGCACAACGAAGCAGTGAAATTATTGAACCTGGCATTGCAAATCAACCCCGATTCAGCAGAAGCTAACAGCAGCTTGGGAGGGGAACTGGATGAGCAAGGAAAGTTCGCCGAAGCAGAGACTTACTATCGCCGCGCATTGGCAATCAAGCCAGATTATGTGATGCCACGCTTCTCATTAGTCTCCACCAAAAAGGTGCGGAAAGACGATGGCGATTTTGATGCACTGGTTACACTGTCCCACAAAATGGAATCCGGGAGCCTATCCCTGACGACAAATGAGTCTATCTGTTTGCATTTTGCACTAGGAAAAGGTTACGACGACTTAGGTGATTACGATCAGGCATTTGCTCATTTTGACAAAGGCTGCCGATTGAAGCGCTCCACCCTCAGATACAATCCGCAGGACGATACGAAGATGTTCGATCAAATCATGAGTGCCTTTGATAAGGGACTAAAAGATCGCTTGAAAGGCAGCTACGACGAGTCTCATGTGCCGATATTCGTGCTCGGCATGCCGCGCTCCGGCACCACATTGACGGAACAGGTCATCGCCAGCCATCCCGAGGTATATGGCGCAGGTGAATTGTCGAGTTTATTGGCAATCGCGCGACGCGATATCGCAGGCACCCCATCTCCTGATAGCTGGAAACTGCTCGATCAGAAACGACTAGAAGCATGGAGAACAGAATATGTGCGGGCGTTGCGCCAACACGCGCCAGAATCGCCTCACATCACTGACAAGATGCCACAAAACTTCCTTGCGCTTGGATTGATACATCTGATGATGCCAAACGCAAAGATCATCCACGTTAAACGCAATCCAGTGGACACCTGCTTGTCCTGCTTCACAAATGCTTTTTCGAACAATAACGTCAAGTTTTCATATGATCTTGCGGAATTGGGGCAGTACTACGTCAATTACACACGCCTGATGGAACATTGGCGGCAAGTATTGCCAACAGAGACGTTTATGGATGTGCAATATGAGGATATCGTAGCGGATCAGGAAACTCAGGCACGACGCTTGATTGAATATTGCGGCCTGGAATGGGATCCCGCTTGCCTTGATTTCCATAAAAACGAACGATCAGTGCGAACCGCCAGTGTAGCGCAAGTCCGCAAGCCGGTTTACAGCTCGTCGGTCGAGCGCTGGCGACGCTATGAACGGCATCTGGAACCTCTTCTGGATGCGCTGGGGAATCTGGTGCCGAATCGATGAACCAAGCGTGTTGCAAAAAAACAACACTACCTGACAAAACCTTGCAGAGCTTTCTGCGTTCTTATACAGTCTGGCGCAGTGAATGGGGAGGTTATATTGCCAATCACTAAAAAGCAGGGTAACTGAACGTTAACTAACTTTTTATAACTCAAAAGGAAAACACATGAAGAAGATCGTTCTCTCTATCGCAGGCGTGTTGGCAGCAACCGCATTCGCGCCAGAAGCATCCGCCATCCCGGCATTTGCCCGTCAAACCGGCATGGCATGTAACGCATGTCACCAGCAGCACTACCCAGTGCTGAACGGTTTCGGTCAGGCATTCAAGGCCGCCGGCTACACCATGATGGGCGCGCAGGAAAAGATCGAAGGCGAACACCTGTCCATCCCGGCAACCCTGAATGCAGCACTGTTGCTGAAGGCTCGTTACCAGAAGTCCAACGGCGTTGACCCAGTCGGCACCGTTTCCGGCACCACCACCAACGGTGGCCAGTGGCAGATCCCTGACGAGTTCAGCCTGTTCTTCGGCGGTCGCGTTGCAGAAAACATCGGCTTCATGATGGAAAACAACACCGTTGGCGGCCCACTGGGCGGTATCGTTGCCGGCTTCAAGATCCCCGTCGTGTTCGACATGGGCGCAGCCAAGCTGTCCGTGATCCCGTTCCTGACCGACGCTCTGGGCGTGGCTTACGGCTACGACGAATCCAGCACCGGTATGGTGCGTGGCATCCGCTGGATGGAACACCGTGCTGAAATCTCTGCTATGCAATACGTCGGCAACGGCGCAGGCGCAGCAACCGGTCTGGCATTCGTGGCCAAGGGCGACATGGGTTACATCAACTTGACTCGTTTTGCACCTGACTTCGCTGCCGCTGGTGGCGCAACTTCGCCGCAACTGCGTTCTACCTTCGTGCGTATCGCCGCGACCCCAACTATGGGCGACTGGGCAATGCACATTGGTGGCGCGTTCACTAGCGGAACTAGCTACACATCCGGCGGCACAGGTGGTCCGCTCGTTCAAGTCGATACCAAGGCTACCTCGCTGGACTTCCAGGCTCAAGGTCAAGCGGCTGGCAAAGATCTGTCTCTGTACGCAACTTACGCCCGCGCTCCTGGCACCGCAGCTGGTGCACTGGTGGGTAACTTGTACAACGCCAACCCAAATGCAAGTACTGCATGGACCATCGGCGCAGACTACAGTGTGATCCCGCATGTTCTGCACCTCGGCGCAGCGTATCGCAATGCTGATACTGGCGCTGTGATTGTTGCTCCTGTTGTTGCCGGCGCGGCAACTTCGGCCAACGACGACGCCATTTCTCTGTCGGCCGTGTACGACCTGACCCAGAACGTGGCTCTGCACCTGAACTACTCTGCATACAGCGGTGGTGCACGTACTGCGGCTCAGGGCAGTTCGCTGACCACCTTCATGCTGGAAGCTGCATGGTAAATTAGCCGCGTAGGATGGGTTGAGGCCTAGCCGATACCCATCACACAAAAGCTGATGTAGTACAAACAGGGGAGACTTCGGTCTCCCCTGTTTTTTGCATTTGCTTTTCTGCTAAACTGTATCGCAAGTTGTGATTAAGGAGAAAATCATGAGTGCCGTAACGTTCGACACGCTGAAATATGTAGAACGACTCAAAGCTGGCGGAATGAGTGATGTTCAGGCAAGAGCAATGGCTGAGGCTCAAGTGGAGGTTTTCTCTGAAACCACTTCCAATACTTTGGCTACCAAGCAAGATATGGCGCGCTTGGAGTTAAAACTCACCGAACATGACGGTGAGTTCAAATTGATCAAGTGGATGATGGGACTCTTGCTTGGTGGTGTGGCCGCTTTGATCATGAAGGCATTTTTCTAATGAATAGCGAGCTAGGATGTACCCGTAAAGGGTAGGCCGTGGTTGCCTCGAAGGGGTTCTCGCCCCCTCGGGGGTAAGGGGCGAAAGCCCCGACAACACACGCTCGGTTGAGGATTAGCCGATACCCATCACACAAAAGCTGATGTAGTACAAACAGGGGAGACTTCGGTCTCCCCTGTTTTTTGCGCGTTGTTTTTCTGAAATTTGCTACACTTCGCGCAACTCACCCTGCGGTGAGCCGACCATGCCAACGATCAGCATGTTTTATGGGATTCTCATCAAGATGTATTGGGATGATCATGCCCCGCCACACTTCCACGCCGAGTATGCCGGAGGGGAGGCCGTCGTCGATATCCAGACATTGGAAATTATCCGAGGCGGGATTCCCAAGGGTGCCGCGATGCTGATCAAGGAATGGGCGTTGCAACATCGCAGCGAATTAATGGAGTATTGGATACTATGCGAGCAACTACAAACACCGAACAAAATCAAGCCGCTGGAATAATCCCTTGGCGGGTGTTGAAAGTCAATGCGCTGCCAGTTTTTCAATTGTCTGTTCAGTTTATCGACGGCACGGAAGGTATCGTCGATATGGCTGCCTTTTTAAGAAGGGACTGTGGGATATTCGAATCGTTACGCGATGCCGGAATGTTCAGTACCGCGCATATTGAAAATGGGGCGGTCACTTGGGAAAACGGTTTGGACTTGGCGCCGGATCGAATGTATGACGAGCTGCAAAACGCGGAAGTTTACGTGGTGCGATAAGCTCGCAATGGAGGCATAAAATGATGACTCTTGAAATCGCCGCCTTTTGGGGAATGGGGGCTGTGCTTATTTTCGGACTTGTCGCCTTGCTCTGGGCTTTGGTGTCTAGCGACCATAAAAAACCAACGGGTACTCGGCAACATCACGCCTAACCAGCACAGGATGGATTGAGGCTTAGCCGATACCCATCACACAAAAGCTGATGTAGTACAAACAGGGGAGCCCCTTCGACTGTCGCTCAGAGCAGGCTTAGGTTCCCCCTGTTTTTTTGCGCTTGCGTCGCACTCCCCGTTCGGCAAGAATGCTCCGACATGACCACGCTGACCATCGCCACCTACAATATCCACAAGGGCTTTTCGCATTTCAACCGCCGCGTCGTGCTGCACGGGTTGCGCGAGCGGCTGCGCGAGTTGGATGCCGACATCGTATTCCTGCAAGAGGTGCAGGGCGAGCACCGCCACCATGCCGAGCGCCACCAGGACTACCCCGACGAAGCGCAGCACGAATTCATCGCCGGTTCGGTGTGGCCGCATCGTGCCTATGGCAAGAATGCGGTATACGAGGCCGGGCATCATGGCAACGCGCTCCTCAGCCGCTTCCCCATTGTGCTATGCCAGAACAGGGATGTTTCGGCACACCGCTTCGAGAGCCGCGGCCTGCTGCACTGCGAGATTGAACTGGCGGATGGGCAGCGCGTGCATTGCCTGTGCGCCCATTTCGGCCTGTTCGCCCGCGGCCGGCGCGAGCAGACCCGCGCGCTGATAGCCCATGTGCGCGACTCCGTTCCGCCGGATGCGCCGCTGATCATCGCCGGCGACTTCAACGACTGGCGCAACCAGATGAGTGCCACGCTGGCAAATGAACTGGGGGTGCAGGACGTATTTCACCTGCATACCGGCGCGCCCGCGCGCAGCTATCCGGCACGCCTGCCGCTGCTGCGACTGGACCGCATCTACGTGCGCGGCTTCGGCGTGGTGCACAGCGAAGTGCATGTCGGCGACGCATGGCAGCGACTGTCCGATCATGCCGCGCTGTCGGCGCGGCTGAAGCGGCACAGCGGGAACCTCGCGTGAATGCCGATCGCCATCGCACTGGCGAGCACCGGGTCGCTGGCAACCGCCTGACACTACTGCAGAACGGCACGGCGTACTTTCCGCAGCTGTGCGCCGATATCGATGCGGCACAGCACTCGGTCTATCTGGAGACCTATATCTACGCCGCGGACGGCAGCGGACATATGGTAGCGGAGGCATTGCGACGCGCAGCCGCGCGCGGCGTCACGGTGCGCCTGTTGCTGGACGGCTTCGGCTCGGCAGAACTACCGCAGCGCTGGGTGGATGAGCTCCGCACTGAAGGGGTCGAAGTGCAATGGTTCCGGCGCGAGGTCTCGCCGTTCACGCTGCAGCGCAGCCGCCGGCGACGGCTGTATCGTTTGCACCGCAAGCTGGCAGTAATCGACGACGAGATCGCCTTCGTCGGCGGCATCAACATCGTCGACGACATCCCGCAGCACGGCGGCATCTCCGAACCTCGGCTGGACTACGCGGTGCGCGTCCAGGGCACGCTGGCCGGCGCCGTTCTCGCAACCATGTGCCGCCTGTGGAGCACGGTGTCATGGGCCTTGCTGCGCCGTCGCAGCAAGGCGATGAACTGGCGCCTGAGCAGGACTGGCATGCCCGCGCCCGATGCACCCGTCGCACTGTTGATCCGCGATAGCCTGCGCCACCGGCGCGACATCGAGCGCGCCTATCTCAGGGCGATCGTCGGTGCGCACAAAGAGATCGTGATCGCCAACGCCTACTTCCTGCCGGGCCGGGTGTTCCGCCGCGCGCTGATAGCTGCCGCCGAACGCGGCGTGCGCGTCGTGCTGCTGCTGCAGGGACGGGTGGAATACTGGGTGCAGCATTACGCGACACAGGCGTTGTACGACCGCCTGTTCGCGGCCGGCATCGAGATCTACGAATACCGTGCCAGCCACCTGCACGCCAAGGTCGCCGTGATCGACGGCATGTGGGCGACGGTAGGCTCGTCCAACATCGACCCGTTCAGCCTGCTGCTGGCACGCGAAGCCAACTTAGTTGTGCAGGATGCCGGCTTCGCGCAGGAGCTACGTGCCAGCCTGCTCGCCGAGATCGCGAGCCACGGGCAGCGTGTGCATCGCTCGGGAAGAAGCTTCTGGGCACGAGCGCTCGCGCGCATCAGCTACGGCGCGATTCGTTTACTGGTGGGGATGTTCGTGCTGTCGGGAAAACGGCGGGAATAGCTAAAACGCAAATCCCCGCTCACTTCGTTCGCTGCCCCCCCTTTTACAAAGGGGGCTATTTGCAAGCTGCACTCTCCAAGCGCCCCCCCTTTGCAAAAGGGGGGCTAGGGGGGGATTTTCGGGGCATTACACACACCTACAATCCGTTTCTGCATCTCCGCATGAATCGCATCAAGCACCGCCTCGCACTCGCGAAGCACCTGCCCGTCATCGAAACGCAACACCATTAATCCAATGTTCGCCAACTACGCGTCGCGTCCCTCATCCTTGAACCGGTGCTCCGACTCGAAGTGCTGCGAACCATCCAGTTCAATCACAAGCTTCGCCTTGGCGACAATAGAAATCCACGATAAACGACAGCAACGGCTTCTGGCGATAAAACTGCATTCCGCATAGTTGCTTGTTCCGCAGTCGCCTCCACAGATGCTGCTCAGCATCGGTCATATTCAAGCGCAGCATGCGTGCAAACGGCTTCAGTTTTTTGTCGTAGGGCTGCATAAATCCCCCGCTCACTTCGCTCGCTGCCCCCTTTTACAAAGGGGGCTATTTGAACGCTACCGGATATTATCGACACCCGCGCTATGCGCCTGCTCATCTGCAAAATAACTCGACCGCACCATGGGCGCACAGGCGGCGTGGCTGAATCCCATCTCCTGCGCGGCGCGTTCGTACATCGCGAAGGTCTCGGGCGGCACATAGCGCAGCACCGGCAGGTGGCCGTCCGACGGCTGTAAATACTGGCCTATCGTCAGCATGTTCACATCGTGCGCACGCAGATCGCGCATCACTTCCAGCACTTCCTCGTCGGTCTCGCCCAGCCCGACCATCAAGCCTGACTTGGTGACGACCTGCGGGAAGCGGGCCTTGAATTCCTTCAGCAGTTTCAGCGAATGGGCGTAATCCGCACCGGGACGGGCGAGCGAATACAGGCGCGGCACGGTCTCGAGATTGTGGTTCAGCACGTCGGGCAGGTCTGCCGCCATCGCGTCCAACGCGACATCCAAGCGGCCGCGAAAGTCCGGCACCAGCGTCTCCAGCCTCGTCGTCGGCGAACTGGCGCGGATCGCGCGCAGGCAGTCGGAGAAGTGCTGTGCGCCGCCGTCGCGCAGGTCGTCGCGGTCCACGCTGGTGATGACGACATAGCGCAGCTTCAGCAGGCCGATGGAGCGCGCGAGGTTTTGCGGCTCTTCCGGATCGGGCGGCAGCGGCTTGCCGTGCGCGACGTCGCAGAACGGGCAGCGGCGCGTACACACATCGCCGAGGATCATGAAGCTGGCCGTGCCCTTGCCGAAGCATTCGCCGATGTTCGGGCAGGAGGCTTCCTCGCACACCGTGTGCAACTGGTTCTCGCGCAGCATGCGCTTGACGTCGTTATAGCCCTGACCGCTGCCGGACTTGACGCGTATCCATTGCGGCTTGCGCAGGCGTTGCTGCAACGGCACGATCTTGATCGGGTTGCGCGCGGTCTTTTCTGCGCCGGTCTGGCGTTGGTGCGCGCCAGTCTGCTTGCTCTCGTTACCGCTCATCTCTCGTCCTTGTATATCACGCGTTGCCGATGCCGCTGGTCGGCAGCTTGATCTGCTGCGCGAAGTCCAGCATGCGCTTGATCGGCAGCACCGCGCGCGGAATGATCGCCGGATCGACGTGAATTTCGTTCCTGCCGGTCTCCAGCACCTCGGCGAGGTTGATCAGGCCGTTCATCGCCATCCACGGGCAATGGCTGCAACTGGTGCAAGTCGCACCGTAGCCCGCAGTGGGCGCTTCGAGGAAGACCTTGTCCGGGCACAGCGTGCGCATTTTGTGCAGGATGCCGTTGTCGGTGGCGACGATGAACTCCTTCGCATCGGAGCTTTGCGCCGCCTTGATCAACTGCGTGGTCGAGCCGACCACATCCGCCAGCTTGACCACCGCGCGCGGCGACTCGGGATGCACCAGCACCAGCGCGCCCGGATGCTGCGCCTTCAGTTCGATCAGTTCCTTCGCCTTGTATTCGTCGTGCACGATGCACGAGCCCTGCCACAGCAACATGTCCGCGCCAGTCTGTTCCTGCACGTAGCTGCCGAGGTGGCGGTCCGGCGCCCACAGGATCTTTTCGCCGCGCTCCATCAGATGCTTCACCACCGGCAAGGCGATGGAACTGGTCACCATCCAGTCGGCGCGTGCCTTCACCGCCGCGCTGGTGTTCGCGTACACAACCACGGTGCGGTCGGGATGCGCATCGCAGAATGCGGCGAACTCGTCCGCCGGGCAGCCGAGATCGAGCGAGCATTCCGCTTCTAGATCCGGCATCAACACACGCTTCTCGGGATTCAATATCTTCGCGGTCTCGCCCATGAAGCGCACGCCCGCGACGACGATGGTCTGCGCCGGGTGCTGATGCCCAAAGTTGGCCATGTCCAGCGAATCGGACACGATGCCGCCGGTGGCTTCCGCTAGGTCTTGCAGGTCGGGATGCACGTAGTAATGCGAAACCAGCACCGCATCCTGTTCCTTCAGTAAACGCTTGATGCGCGCGATCAATGCAACCTTCTGCTCCGGGCTCGGTTCCTGCGGACGCTTCGCCCACGCCAGCGCAGTGCTGCAACCGGTCTGCGCGGCATCGGGATGCTCGTAGGCGATGGAGATGACGTTATCTGGCATGGCTCGCTCTTTCCGCTAATTGCAAGATCGCCGCGCGGTTGCTCGGCGAGAACACCTTGTCCGAGGCCTGTTGCCACGGCAACCACTGGAAACCCAGATGCTCGCGCGGCGCAAGTTGGACTGCGACCTGCGCCGGCAGTTGCAGGCCGAACACATGCTCGATGTTTTCAGTGACGCCGGGTTGGTAACGATGGCGCCAGTGGGGGTAGATTTCGTAGACGTTCTGCTTCTGCCAATCGGTCAGCATGTATTGCCGCGCATCGATTCCGGTCTCTTCGCTCACCTCGCGGATCGCAGTATCGATCAACACCTCGCCCGGTTCGCAGCTGCCGGTGACCGATTGCCAGTAGCCCGGATGATCGGTGCGCTCCAGCAGCAGCACATCCAGAGCATCCGTGTAAATCACCACCAATACAGAGACCGGCTGTTTGTATTGCGTCATTAAACGAAGAATATCCAGAATGCCTTGTTGCGCTGACGCCAGTAGACGACGGTGTCGGCGAGAATGTCCTGCGCGATCTCGCGGTCGTTGAGCGACAGGCCGAAGGTGTCGCTGACGTTGCGCAACAACAGCACATAACCCGATACGTTGCCACACCAGGACAGGTCGCACAGATCGTCGGCCAGCGCATCCCAGTTCGCGCCGAACTCGGTCGGAAAACTGGCGGCGCGCGCCAGCGCATTGAGCAGATTCTGCTTGCCCTTGACGCCCTTCAGGTCGGCCTCGAACAATTCGAAGTTCGCTTCGTCGGCGGCAACGCGCAGCTCGTCCACGCTGCAAGTCAGCGTGTAGCTCCCCGCCGCAGCGGTATCGTTCAATTGTTGCGCCAGTGGATTCATGGCTATTCTCTGATACGTTTGAAAGTCCGGTAATGATCGGGGCTGTAATAACATTCTGGCAACTTTCCACATACGATGCGCCGTGCGCCGCGATTGCGCGCGCCCGGCGTTTTCACCGTGTACTCGCGGTAGTAGCCGCGCGACTGCTGCGGCAACACCCGTTCGTAATTCTTGAACACCGTGCCGTCGCGCTCATAAGCGTACGGCCCGCCCTGCTCGATTGCGCGCAACGTATCACGCGCCTCGGCGGACAATTCGGCCCTTGCGATGGCAGGAAGTTCCGTTCGACCGGCAACCTGCGTCTGACCTTGAGCCTGCGGCAACCACAGCAGCAGCGCCAGCAGCCAGAGACGCAGGTATTGCGGCATCGCTTATTCCTTGGCGACTTCCGCAGTCGTCTGCACTTGCTGACGCAGGCGGATATGCAGGTCGCGCAACTGGCGCTCGTCCACCGCGCTCGGCGCATGGGTCAACAGGCATTGCGCACGCTGGGTCTTCGGGAAGGCGATCACGTCGCGGATCGATTCTGCACCGGTCATCATCGTGACGATGCGATCCAGGCCGAACGCCAGTCCGCCGTGCGGCGGCGCGCCGTATTGGAGCGCGTCGAGCAGGAAGCCGAACTTGAGCTGCGCCTCTTCCGCATCGATATTGAGCGCGCGGAACACCAGGCTCTGCACTTCTTCCTTGTGGATACGCACCGAACCGCCGCCCAGCTCCCAGCCGTTCAATGCCAGGTCGTAGGCCTTGGCCAGACAACGCCCCGGATCGGTCTCCAGGAATTCCAGATGCTCGTCCTTGGGGCTGGTGAACGGATGGTGGCAGGCGACCCAGCGCTTGCCCTCGTCGTCGTATTCGAACATCGGAAAGTCCACCACCCACAGCGGCCTCCATTTATCGCCGGTCACATAGCCCTTGTCGTGGCCGATCTTGCTGCGCAACGCACCCAGCGCGTCGTTGACGATCTTGGCCTTGTCCGCGCCGAAGAAAATGATGTCGCCGTTCGCAGCACCGGTGCGCTCGACGATGGTCTTCAGCGCCGCTTCGTGGAGGTTCTTCACGATAGGAGACTGCAGGCCGGTCTCGTTCAGTTGCGTCACGTCGTTGACCTTGATGTAGGCCAGACCCTTCGCGCCGTAGATGCCGACGAACTTGGTGTACTCGTCGATCTCGCCGCGGGTGAATGCAGCACCACCGGGCACGCGCAACGCGGCAACGCGGCCGGTCTCGGAATTCGCCACGCCGGCGAACACCTTGAACGCGACGTCCTTCACCGCATCGGTGACTTCAGTCAGTTCCAGCGTCACGCGCAGGTCGGGCTTGTCGGAACCGAAGCGCGCCATCGCCTCGGCATGAGTCATGCGCGGGAATGGGTTGGGCAGATCCACATCCATCGTTTCCTTGAAGATGGTGCGGATCATCTCTTCCATCAACCCGGTGATCTGCGTCTCGTTCAGGAACGAGGTCTCGATATCGACCTGGGTAAATTCGGGCTGGCGGTCGGCGCGCAGGTCTTCGTCGCGGAAGCACTTGGTGATCTGGTAATAACGGTCGAAACCCGCCACCATCAGCATCTGCTTGAACAGCTGCGGCGACTGCGGCAGCGCGAAGAATTCGCCCGGATGCACGCGCGACGGCACGAGGTAGTCGCGTGCGCCTTCCGGCGTGGACTTGGTCAGCATCGGCGTCTCGATGTCGATGAAGCCGCGGCTGTCGAGGAAGCGGCGGAACGCCATCGCGACCTTGTAGCGCAGCATCATGTTCTTCTGCATCTGCGGACGGCGCAGATCGACCACACGATGGGTCAGGCGCACGTTCTCGGAGAGGTTCTCGTCGTCGAGCTGGAACGGCGGTGTAACTGCGGCGTTCAGCACTTCGATCTCGTGGCACAGAATTTCGATCTCGCCGCTGCCGATGCTGGCGTTGGTCGTGCCCTCCGGACGGCGGCGTACCTTGCCGGTGATCCGCAACACAAACTCGCCGCGCACCGATTCGGCGATCTTGAACATGTCGGCGCGATCCGGATCGCACACAACCTGAGCCAGACCTTCGCGATCGCGCAGGTCGATGAAGATCACCCCGCCGTGGTCGCGGCGGCGATGCGCCCAGCCGCAGATGCTGACGGTCTGATCGAGTTGGTCGGTGTTGAGGAGTCCGCAGTAATGAGTTCGCATGTTTCGGCTTCTTGGTAGTTAATCTTGTCTTGAAATGTGTGCTGTCGCGTGGACAGTCTCGGGTGTGGCGACCACGCCCATGGACACGATGGTGCGCAACGCGACGTCCACGGTCATGTCCAGCTCTATGGTGTCTGCCTTGCGCACATAGAAATAGAAACCGTTCACCGGGCTGGGCGTGGTGGGGATGAACACCGCCACATATTCCTCATCGAAGCGACTACTCACATCGCCCGGCACGTTGGTCTGAAAAGCCAGCGACCAGGCATGCGGATGCGGATAATGCACCAGCAGCACCTTGCGGAACGAGTTGCCGTTGCCCGACAACAGCGTGTCGCTGACCTGCTTCACGCCTTTATAAATACTGCCGACGAACGGCACATGCAGCATCGCCTTCTCGGACTGCGCCCACAGGCGCTGGCCGAACACGTTGCGAATCAGCAAGCCGGTCAACAGCACCACCGCAAAAGTCAGGATGATGCCCAGACCGGGAACATGTATCGGCAGCCAGCTGTCCGGATGCCAATGCTGCGGCAACAGCAGCAGCGTCTGGTCCATCGTGCTGATGGTCAGGTTCAGCACCCAGATGGTGATACCGAGCGGAACCCAGACCAGCAACCCGGTGATGAGATATTTTTTCATCGATCAGCTTGCCATCGGGCAGGAGCCCGCGCTGGCGCAAGGCGCGCATTCGGCCTTGGGCTTGTCCTTGAAGTCGGTGACATAGTAACCGTTGCCCTTCAGCTGAAAACCGGCGGCGGTCAGCTGCTTGGCAAAAGTCTCCTTGCCACACTCGGGGCAAACAGTAAGCGGCGCATCGCTCATCTTCTGCATCACGTCCTTCTGCGAACCGCAGCTGGAACAGGCATAAGCATAAATAGGCATGTCATTCTCCTATTGGGTAAATTTCAAGGTCGCGCATTATACATTAGGGGTATGGCCTGCCGCGACCGACCGTCCAACCCCATGAAAAGCACAAGCCGCACAGGTTTACTGTGCGGCTTGCCGTGCAGCGCAACGGTTTAGCCCTTGGCGGCAACCAGGCTCGCGTATTTGGCGCGCAACTGATCTTCGCTCTCCACATGCGCCGGATCCTTGGGAATGCAATCCACCGGGCAAACTTCCACGCACTGCGGGGTGTCGTAGTGGCCCACGCACTCGGTGCATTTGTCCGGGTCAATGACGTAAATCTCGTCGCCCTGAGAAATCGCGTCGTTCGGGCATTCCGGCTCGCACACGTCGCAGTTGATACATTCGTCGGTAATTATCAGTGCCATGGTTCTCTCCTCAATATAATAATAATCAAATCTAATTTTTTTGCTGCAATCTTGCTGCCACCAGCGGCGATACGAACTTGCCGACATCGCCGCCGAAGCGCGCGACTTCGCGCACCATCGTGGCCGAAATAAACGTGTACTGCTCGGCCGGCGTCAGAAACAATGTTTCGACCTCGGGATACAGGTTGCGGTTCATTCCCGCCAGCTGAAACTCATATTCGAAGTCCGACACCGCGCGCAAACCGCGCAACACCACGCGCGCATCGTGCGCCTGCACGAAATTCATCAACAGGCCGTTGAATCCTTCCACGCGCACATTGGCAAAATCGGCGAACACCTCGCGCGCCATGCCCACGCGCTCTTCCAGCGTAAACAGCGTATTTGCCCGGCTTTCCGCCACCGCGACGATAACTTCGTCGAACAGTCCCGCCGCACGGCGCACTACATCTTCATGTCCGCGGGTGATCGGATCGAACGTACCGGGATAAACCACCTTAATCATCGTTGCGAACACCTATCAATTGGTAATGCACCTGCCCCGCCCTGCCCGACTTGAGCACCTGCCAGGGCAACGGCAAGTCCAGCCCCGCCCCGGATTCCATATATACGACGCCGGTTTCGGTCAAACGTTGCGGCAGGATTTCCAGCAGTTTCGGCAAATAATCACTGTTAAACGGCGGGTCGAGGAAGATCACATCGTAGCGCTGCTTTTCGCGGCGCGCGAATTCTAGCCCATCCTGACCATGCACGGCTACATTGACACAGCCCAATTTGCGGATATTGTCCTGCAAGACCCGGGCAACGGCAGGGTTTTTCTCCACCATCGTGACCCGCTCGGCCCCGCGCGACGCGGCCTCGAAGCCCAGCGCACCGCTGCCGGCAAACAGATCGAGGCAGGTCCGCCCGTACAGCGTCTGCCCCAGCCAGTTGAACAGCGTCTCGCGCACACGGTCCGACGTGGGACGCAATCCTTCGGCATCGGGAAAGGTGATGACGCGGCTGCGCATCTCGCCGCCGATGATGCGAACCTTATTTATTTCGATTCTCCTTCGGGCGCACCGACGATCACCGTCGCCATGGCCTGCGGATTGAGGTGGCGCGCAAACGCCTCGCGTATCTGCACGACACTGACCTGTTCGATCTTGCCCGGAAAATCATCCAGATAAGTCAGCGGCAAGTCGTAGAAACCGATCACGCTGAGGTAGTCGAGTATCTTGCGATTGCTGTCGATGCGCAGCGGGAAGCCGCCGACGATGTTCTGCTTGGCGGCGATCAACTCCTTCTCGGTCGGGCCCTTGGCAATGAATTCCGCCAGCGTTGTCCGCACCAGTTCCAGCGCTACGTCGGCCTGCTCCTTCTTGGTCTGCAGACCGATCTGGAACGCGCCCGGCTGCTTCAGCGGCATGAAGTAGCTGTATACGCTGTAGGCCATGCCGCGCTTCTCGCGCACCTCGTTCATCAGGCGCGACACGAAGCCGCCGCCGCCCAAGATGTAGTTGCCGACATACAGCGGAAAGTAATCCGGATCGCTGCGCGCCATGCCCGGTGCACCGAGCAGGATGTGGCTCTGGCTGGCAGGATGGACGATACGCTGCTCGCTCGCAGGAATCTTCGTCGCCACCGCAGGCAAGGCTGCCGGTGCAGCTCCGCTCGGCAGCCCGACGGTCAACTGCTCCGCAATCGCTTCGGCCTGCTCGCGCGATACGTCGCCCATGATCGCGACCACCGCGCCGCCGGCCTGATAGTGCATCTCGTAGAAAGCGCGCAGATCGGCCACAGCAACTTTCTCCACACTGGCGATCTCGCCGGAAACCTGTAACGCATAAGGATGGTCGCCGAACACCGCCTGCTGGAACGCCTTGTCGGCAATGCTCTCCGGCTTGGTCTCGGCTTCCTTCAACGCGGCGATCACGCGCGCTTTTTCGCGCACCAGGATTTCCTCCGGAAACAGCGGACGCTGCAACACGCGCGACATGATATCCAGCGCCTTGTCGCGTTCCGCCGCGCTGCTCAGCGTGCGCAGCGACACGCCGGCCCTGTCCTGATCGAAGCTGCCGCCGAACTGCGCGCCGATGTCCGCCATGCCGCGCGCCACATCGTCCTCGCTCAGGCCATCTGCGCCGAGATCGAGCAAATGATGGGTCAGCCCCGCGACGCCGGATTTTTCCGCCGTATCGAAACTGCTGCCCGCGGGGACGCTCACCGCCACGTCCAGCATCGGGATGTCATGATTCTCGACGAACAGCACCTTCGCACCGCTGGTGCTTTGCCATTGCTGGATGGCGGGCGTGGCAAGAGCGGCAGATGCAACACAGCACAACGCCGCAACAAAGAGGGACTTAACGCGCATGAGATGCTCCTTGGGACGGACGCTTCGGTTTGCCTGAAAGCGGCTGCGGATCGAGCACCGCAACGGTCAGGCTGTCGTCCTGCAAAAATGCTTCGGCAACCTGGCGCACCTGCTCGGCGGTCACCGCCTGCAGTTTCTCCAGCATCAGCGGAACGGCGCGATGCCCGAGGCCGAGGCTTTCCAGCTGACCGATCTGCATCGCCTGGTAGAACAGCGAGTCGCGCTTGTACACCTCACCCGCCATGACTTGCGCCTTGACGCGCCGCAGCTCCTCTTCGCTGACGCCTTCCTTGACCAGTTGCTCGATCTCCTTGCGCAACGCGATCTCGACATCGATCACCGTCTTGCCCTCGCTCGGCGTCGCCTCCAGAACGAACAGCCCCGGGCCGCGCGAGAACGAGTCGTAGCCGACGCCCACGCCGCTGGCGACCTGCTGCTCGCGCACCAGATGCTTGTTCAGGCGCGCCGACTCGTTGCCGTCCAGCACCCCGGCGAGCACCTCTATTGCATAAGGCTGCCAGTCCTGCGCCGGATCGCGAAGCACCGGCGCGCGGAAGCTCATCACCAGATGCGGCAATTCCGCCGGCGCCTTCACCACCAGCCGCTTGATGCCAAGCTGCTTGGGCTCGTCGAAATTGCGGCGCGGCGGCATCACTCGCTTAGGGATAGCCCCGTAATATTTCTGCGCCAGCGCGAACACCTCGGCAGCCTTCACGTCGCCCGCGATCACCAGCGTGGCGTTGTTCGGCGCATACCAGCGGTCGTACCACGCCTTGGCGTCGCCGACAGTCAGCGCCTGCAAATCGTCCATCCAGCCGATCACCGGATGCTGGTAGGGATGCTGCTGGTAAATCGCCGCCATCATCTTTTCCTGCAGCAGCGCATGCGCCTCGTCGTCGGTGCGCCAGCGGCGCTCCTCCATCACCACCTTGACCTCCTTAGCGAACTCGGCGGGTGCGAGGCTCAGGTTGCGCATACGGTCGGATTCGAGTTGCATCGCGAGCGCCAGCTTCGACTTGTGCAACTGCTGGAAGTAGGCGGTGTAGTCGTAGCTGGTGAAGGCATTTTCGCGCCCACCCGCGGCGGCGATGCGGCGCGAAAACTCGCCCGCAGGAACGGTCGCCGTGCCCTTGAACATCAGATGCTCCAGCACATGCGCGATGCCGGTCACGCCGGTGCGCTCGTCCATGCTGCCGGCCTTGTACCAGATCTGCTGCACGATCACCGGCGCGCGATGATCTTCCTTGACGACGACCTTCAGGCCGTTCGGCAGCGTGCGCTCGAACACTTCGGCCTGCGCGGCGCCGCCCAGCAGCAGCGCGAAGCAAAACAGATAAATCCTCATAGTCCCTAGCCCTTAAAGGTGTAATAGGCATAAAATGCCGCGCGCATTATGCGATATTTTTTCGGCCCTACCTAAATGTTCAGCTTCCTGAAAAAAAATTCATCCGCGTCTTCTGCGGACGCCAAGCCCGATAGCGGCTGGATCGCGCGCCTGAAAACGGGGCTGGCCCGCACAAGCAACCAGCTCACCGACCTGTTCGGCCGCGGCGGCAAGATCGACGACGATCTGTACGAAGAACTGGAAACCATCCTCATCACCGCCGACGTCGGCATGACCGCGACCGGCGCCCTGCTCGCCGACCTGCGCCGCGTCGTGCGCGAACGCAAGCTGACCGAGGCAGCACAACTCAAAGAGGCCCTCGCCGAATGCCTGCTGAAACTGCTGCAACCGCTGGCGCAGCCTTTGAGAGCCGACACCCATAAGCCCTACGTCATCATGATGTGCGGCGTCAACGGCGCAGGCAAAACCACCTCCATCGGCAAGCTCGCGAAACACCTGCAAGGCCAGGGCCTGTCGGTGCTGCTCGCGGCCGGTGACACCTTCCGCGCCGCGGCGCGCGAACAACTGATGACCTGGGGCGAACGCAACAACGTCACGGTGATCGCCCAGCAGAGCGGTGACGCCGCCGCGGTGATCTATGACGCGGTGCAGGCCGCGCAGGCGCGCAAGATCGACGTGGTGCTGGCCGACACCGCCGGCCGCCTGACCACACAGGCGCACCTGATGGAAGAGATCAAGAAGGTGAAGCGCGTGATCGCCAAGGCGATGCCCGAAACGGCATCATCGGCCGCCGCCCCGCACGAAGTGCTGCTGGTGCTGGACGCCAACACCGGCCAGAACGCGCTGTCGCAGGTCAAGGCGTTCGACGAAGCCCTCGGCGTCACCGGCCTGATCCTCACCAAACTCGACGGCACCGCCAAGGGCGGCGTGATCGCCGCCATCGCCAAGGCGCATCCAATCCCGGTGCGCTTCATCGGCGTGGGCGAGGGGCTGGACGATTTGCGTCCCTTCGTTGCAGAGGACTTCGTCGCGGCGCTGCTGGGTCTGGATGATCAGTAGAAACGCTGGCAGTCATCTGTAGGTCGGGCTCCGCCCGACACGGCGGGCATAGCCCGACCTATCGTATCCTTATGCCAGTCCTTGACCTCCAGCACCACAATGCCCTGCTGCGGATGCAAGGTCACGAAATCCGGATGCCTGCCGAAAGGCCAGACCGGGATGTTGTGCCACACCTAGGCGTTGTCTTCGAGGCAATCCTTCAGCCGTTCGACGAGACGCAATTCGCCACGCGCATCGAAGCGGGCGGCGCCGAGGGAGGGGGTCAAGGTGGCCATGGGGTGGGTTAGCGGTTACGGAGCGATGAACTGCTCGAACTTGGCCCCATATCACCACACAGCAGCACTAGAGAGCGCAAGTTAGAATGCCTCTAGCGTTCAGTTTCCACACTACTCTTCAACTGAATAAAGCCTTCATCATCTTGTCTCCACCGTTTCCTTACAAGTGACTCAAACGCCACATTGCCGGGCAAAATTAAGTTACCCCCGGCAAAGCCGGGGGTTTATCTCTATTAGCCCCTCAAAGGGGCAAAAACGTGATGCGCCTAAAGGCGCTGGCTCACATGCCTAATTTGAGCTGATCATAACGGGCATCTTCTTGGTCTTGATTTCTAACATATGCCCTGACCATCTCTTCATCGAGTCCAATCGTAGTTACAAAGTAACCTCTCGCCCAAAAATTCTCTCCAGTGAAATTCTTGGTCTTTCCGGCAAATCGTCTCGCTATCGATATCGCACTCTTCCCTTTGATATACCCAACCACATATGACACTGAGTACTTCGGCGGGATGCTGATGCAGATATGTACGTGGTCCACCATCAAATGCCCTTCCACTATCTGACACTCCTTTTGTGCCGCCAACTCGCGCAGTATCTCGCCAAGATGCTTTCGGATTGCTCCAAATATCATTTTCTTGCGCCTCTTCGGAATGAAGACCACGTGATATTTGCAATCCCATTTCGTATGACACAGACTCTGATAATCTTTCACTTGATTCTCCTAACTTTTGATCAAGTCAGTAGAGTCAGGCTGACCGTAGCGCTCGGTCAAACCTTGTGAGTCCCCCGGCTAAGCCGGGGGATTACCTTATTTATTTAAGGTGATCTGCATGATCGGTGACAATGATTTGAGGCATGATGCCAGTATCATCTTTTGTCTCCTGACAATACCTTACGAGTTGCTCAAACAGATTGGTAACTGCTTTCACATCCTCATCGACTGCCCGTGACTGATCTCTACTACCATCCTTCTTTGCGATCTCATCAGCAGAAAACTCTTTCCCACTGTCAAGAATGCTCGGGAAATATACCTGACTGGGCTGATCAAAAAATAATACTGGGGGGATAGCGCAGCCCTTACCCACTTCGCAAAAGTATCGCTGCAAAGCAAGGAACAAAACCAAGTGACATGAAAGCCAATTGGCACCGCTCCCCATTGAGCGCAGGAAGACTTGCTTACCCTCTTCAGGCTCATGCCAAAGATTGAATGTATCGAGTGAAAAACGTAGCTTAATTGGTGTGTATGATTTCTCGAAATCAAATCGTTCGCCAAATTTTGCTAGCAACTCCTTTATTCTGACCTGAGCATTGGACATTTTCTGAGCGATGTCATAGTTGCTCTTCAAATCACCCTGTAGCTTTTTGATTTGGTCTTTAATGTCATCAAGCTGCTTGTCGGTCTGCCCACCTTGCAGGTCTATTAGTTCGGCCAGAACATTCTCAACACGGATTTTAGCCTCGACGGCAAGCTCATATTGCCCTCGAATCGTATCAAGATCCTTTGTTTGCTGTTCGATTACCTTTATCTGCTGACGGCAACGAAACAGATCATTCTTGATTAAAGCAATCTCGTCCTGCGTCTTTCTTCTCTGCTCTTCAAATGACTCAAGCCTATATGAAGATCTCGATAGTTCTGAGTTCAGCCAATTGATTGCATCAGTCAGCTCATTGGCCCGAACCTCAACACCATCATTCTGCGAATTGCAGAAAGGGCAAACCGACGCATGAAGCTCGGCGCTCTCTGGCACAACAGTCTCGCTACTCCTTTCCGCATATCGACGGGAAAACTCAATTGATGACTCCACGGAAGCCAACTCTTGTTGCTTAATCCGTAAGTGGGAAACCAACTTACGCTCCTCGTCCTCAGCATCTTGCCGCAACCTCACATGCGCATCAGAATCCGCCATAACTGCCACCTTCTTCGTACGAAGCGAACTGAGTATAGGCTTAGGCTGAGTCGTAGCGGTCTCGACATCGAAATCCAAGGGCATGCCGCTTATCGCCTCATACCCTCTCACTGAATTTGCAAGTCGCGTCTTCGCTATATCTTTAGCCTCTTCTCGACGTGGCAAGCTCCGCTCCAATGTACGCTGCTCTATTATCAAGGCATTGAGCTCTTGGGATTTCATGAAATACTGTTGGTCAGCAAAGCCGAGGAATATTTTCAAGTGATCAATTGCTTGTTCGCGTTTTTCCTTCTGCTCAAATCGATAGAAAATGGCATGTTTATTCGCAACTAGATTCTGGTGCTGCAGCATGAATGATGTGAAACTTCGAGCTGACGGTGTTGAAGACTTCCGACCACGCCAGCCCCGATCAGCTAAATTCTCATCTATATCTGTGACAACCACGCCGAAGTGATGCTTCAGTTTCGTGAGGAAATCCATGAGAGGATTGAAGTAATCTTCCTCAAAGTACGCTGCGTTCAGCGAATCTGCCTGCGCAACCTTCTGGAGATCCAATTCCTCCTTGAGGAACACTTGGGAATTTTTGGGACGCCTAGCGAGAACAATCGCAGATTTATTCACCCTCATGACAGTAAAATAGAGTTCGGCGCAATCGGTTATTACTCCTACCGGAACGGTAAAATCGGAACTCCCGAAGCAGTAGTCGAATATCTCGATCAGAGCACTCTTCCCTGTCGATGAGCGACCTGTAACTACATTCACCCCCTCCTTAAAGCTGACTGCATGTATTTGGCCTGATTTGTCGAGAACACCAATATGCATTATCCATGCGTTCATAAAGACATAACTCCTAACATTCGAAAGACCGTCGGCACATCGTAGGGGCTAAAAAAGTTGCCAAGCTGACGCGCAGCCTTGATCATCCCCTCAGGTGTTGGTCCATCCATCGGTTGTTGTTCGGCAATGGTTACAACAAGCAGCTCGTTAACTGATATACCCCCAATACTCAACAAATATTGAAGTGTCGCGTTCGACATTTCACGGTAACGACCAACTCGTTCGTCAAGTCCATAAAGGCGACTTCTATCCTGCAGCATGGTGCGCAGACTGCTGTTGGCACGTGCTTTACCTAAATACTTACGCGATGGAAGATGAAGCGTTATTGGTAATACTAAATATCCCAGAAGCAAAGCTTGCTCCTTCTCTCCAAGCGAGCCGAAAAAAGCAGCAATAGCCGATGAAAAAATGAATGGGTTGTTATGCAACACACGCAAATGCTGAATGGGATCCCCCATCTTTTGCAGCGTCTCGGTTATTTCTTGCCGCTCATTAGTCATTTCTTGCGGAGTCTCCATTTAAGACCAGCCTCTGGGATGTTCATGCGCTGGTGAAGCAATCCATTCCTGAAACCGTCTGGAGTATCTCCGAAGCCGGATAGAGGCGATGCAGGGCTGCCAATAGTTTTATCAAAGAGATCTTTCGAATTCTCCACTTCATCCGTGCATTTCCTGCAAGCAATGCGGTAGTCAGAATCAAAACGATCTACGACCTCTGCGCAGTAGTTTTCAACGACTGCTGGATCAACGGTATACATTTTGAATTCTTCATCAAGAGTAGTCATAGTCGCCTCATACTCATGAATTGCCTTACAGATAACCTCAGGGTACTCAATATCCCTGATCTTTTTTACAAAGAGGTCATCACGGGTTGCGCCATCGTCGACCAAATTTTTCAGTATGAAATACTTCCGTGGAAAGCGTCTAGTCTCGCTGTTGTATGCCGCGTTGAGATCTCCGAGTTTAGCCTCGAACATTTCATGGGTGATCTCCCAGTGATCGCCTGATTTTTTGTCGGGGAGACAGACGAATCCGATTAGCGAATTCAGGTAGTCGTCTTTCTTGCTCGACAGAATTCCTAAGCCTCGAATCCGATCTTGTTTCAGTTCCTCATATAGGTCTGGTAGATCCTTAGCTATTGCTTCAATCCATACTTTGCTGATTATGGCTTTAAGCTGACTTTGTCTTTTGGAATCCAATACGAAGCGCTGCAGCTTTAGAGCGGCACTAGGCGTACGCTCTGAATCTGCGACTTTCGCTTCTTCGTATGCATTTTCAAATTTATTAATTAAGTTACCCCCGGCAAAGCCGGGGGTTTATCTCTATTAGCCCCTCAAAGGGGCAAAAACGTGATGCGCCTAAAGGCGCTGGCTCACATG
>Ga0154375_1017_pt1 | contig 22956 bp, 19 predicted proteins | sample RifGroA2_FD_105619 | JGI IMG/M metagenome (GOLD analysis project Ga0154375, IMG submission 105619) | Gallionellales bacterium GWA2_59_43
GTTGTAGTTGCCCACCGCGCCGTTGATCTTGCCGAGAATCTCCACGCCGGCGAGGCGCTGTTCGGCGCGCTGCAAACGGTACACCACGTTCGCCAGCTCCTTGCCCAGCGTGCTGGGTGTCGCGGTCTGGCCGTGGGTGCGGCACAGCATCGGCACGTCGGCGAGCTGGTGCGCGAGTTCCTTCATGCGTGCGATCAGGCCTTGCAGCGCCGGCAGCATCGCCGCCTCGCGCGCACCCTTGAGCATCAGCGCATGCGACAGGTTATTGATGTCCTCCGAGGTGCAGGCGAAGTGGATGAATTCCAGCACCTTCGCGGTCTCCGGGTTGGAACCCAGCTTCTCGCGCAGCCAGTATTCCACCGCCTTCACGTCGTGGTTGGTGGTCTTCTCGATGTTCTTGATCGCGGTGGCATCGGCCTCGCTGAAGTTCGTATTGAGCGCATCCAGTTGCGCGATGGTCGCGGCGGAGAATGGTGCGATCTCGGGGATGTCGGCCTGCGCGCTGAGCGCCTTCAGCCATTCGATCTCGACCAGCACGCGGAAGCGGATCAGGCCGAATTCGCTGAAATAGCCGCGCAAGGAATCGACCTTGCCGGCGTAGCGTCCGTCGAGGGGGGAGAGGGCGGTGAGTGTGTCGAGTGTGGACATGATGAATCCTATATAACGAAAGTAAGTTCGTAGGGCGGATGCAAAGAACATGTGCCCCGGCACCGGTGAGGCCGCAGGCCGTTATCCGCCGAATGAGCTCCATGCGGCGGATTGCTTTGCATAGCCATTCGGCTAAGTCACCAGAATACGGTGACATAAGCCGCTGGTTAACGCTACGCTCATCCGCCCTACGAAAAGCAGGCGCGCATTTTACGCGAATCAGGGGGTGATCGGTGGATGGGTTGATGCCCCATCATTGCGTGCGGTATCTACGAAATGATCCCGCCGCCCAGACAGACCTCGCCGTTGTACACGACGACAGACTGGCCCGGCGTGACCGCCCATTGCGCTTCTTCGAAGGTGAAATGGGTTAACTCGTCACTGGCTGGTGCGATGCGGCAGGGCGCGTCGGCCTGGCGGTACCGCGTCTTGGCCGCATAGGGACGAGTCATGTCGGGTGCATGGCCCGCTATCCAGTGCATGTCCAGCGCATCTAGTTGCGGGTTCAGCAGCAGCGGATGGTCATGGCCCTGAACCACGATCAAGCGGTTGTTCGCCATGTCCTTGCCCGCGACGAACCACGGCTCGCCCGACGAATCTTTGCCGCCGCCTATGCCCAGTCCCTGGCGCTGACCGTAGGTGTAAAACGAAAGCCCCATGTGTTTCCCAACTACCTTGCCTTCCGGCGTGCGCATCTCGCCCGGCTGGGTCGGCAGGTAGCGGTTGAGGAATTCGCGGAATGGGCGTTCGCCGATGAAGCAGATGCCGGTGCTGTCTTTCTTCGCGTAGTTCGACAGGCCATGCTGCTCGGCGATGGCGCGTACCTCGGACTTCAGCATCATGCCCAGCGGGAACATCGCCTTGGATAACTGTGCCTGATTCAAACGATGCAGGAAATAGCTCTGGTCCTTGCTGGCATCCGCGGCCTTGAGCAGCTGGAACAATCCGTCGACCTCGCGCACCTGCGCGTAGTGACCGGTGGCGATGCAGTCCGCGCCAAGCTGGATCGCATGGTCGAGGAAGGCCTTGAACTTGATCTCCGAGTTGCACAGAATGTCCGGGTTGGGCGTGCGTCCTGCTTCGTATTCGCGCAGGAAATAGCTGAATACGCGGTCCTTGTATTCCTTGGCGAAGTTAACCGCCTCGATGGGAATGCCTATGGTGTCGGCGACGGACACCGCGTCCAGCAGATCCTGGCGCGATGAGCAGTATTCGCTGTTGTCGTCGTCCTCCCAGTTCTTCATGAACAGGCCGACCACGTCGTAGCCCTGTTGCTTCAGCAGCAGCGCGGTGACCGAGGAATCGACGCCGCCGGACATGCCGACGACTATTTTTTTAGTCATAGTGTACCAGTGAGTAGGGTGGGCACGTCTTTTGTGCCCACGCGTTTCTGCTTGTCGCCCCGTATGGCGTGCCGCGTGGGCACGGAAGCGTGCCCACCCTATTCATAATGAGTGATCAGACCCAAAGGATAACGTTTGCCCGCGAGGTAATCCTCGATGCAGCGCAGGATCAGCGGACTGCGATGGTGTTCCTGCGTGGCGCGGACTTCGTCGATAGTCATCCACACCGCGCGCACGATGCCTTCGTCCAGTGCGCGCCCCGGCTCATGACCGGTGATTTCTCCGCAGAAGGCGAAGCGCAGATAGGTGATATTGGCATTGTCCGAATGCCAGCGATAGATGCCGACCAGGTGCTGGGGCGTGAAATGGTAAGCGGTTTCTTCCAGCGCCTCGCGCGCCGCGCCCTGTTCCAGCGTCTCGTTCGGTTCCCAGTGTCCGGCGGGCTGGTTGAAGCGCAGGCCCTGCGCGGTCTCTTCTTCCACCAGCAGAAACTTGCCCTCGCGTTCGATGACGGCGGCGACGGTGACGTTCGGTTTCCAGACCATGAGTCAGATCCCAGAAAATAACTCAGTAAATAAAAAAGGCAGGAAATATCCTGCCTTTCATTTTGTTGGTGCCGGGGGGGGGAATCGAACCCCCACGCCCTCTCGGGCACCGGATTTTGAGTCCGGCACGTCTACCAGTTCCATCACCCCGGCTTTGCGGTGTTGCTGCAAAGAGCGGCGAATTATCCATGAAACGATGGGCTTCATCAACTACAATCGCGCCCTCGTAAAATTTTGCCTTGTTGTTCATGCGTACCGAAGAATTTGATTTTGTCCTGCCCGAGCGCCTGATCGCGCAGCATCCGCCTGAAGTTCGTGGCGCCAGCCGTTTGCTGTATGCGCACGATGGAGAGTTGGAGGACTGCCGCTTTGCCGACCTGCTGCGTTTCGTTCGGCCGAACGACCTGCTCGTGTTGAACGACACTCGCGTCATCAAGGCGCGGCTATTCGGCGAGAAACAAACGGGCGGCAAGGTCGAGGTGCTGGTCGAACGTGTGCTGAACGAACACGAAGTGCTGGTGCAGATGCGCGCCAGCAAATCGCCCAAGGCGGGTGCCAGACTGACATTGGTCGATGTACTGGAAGTCGAGGTGTTGGGCCGCGAGGGCGAATTCTTCCATCTGCGCTTCCTGAACGAAGAGCCGGTGCTGGATCTGCTGGAGCGTTACGGGCGCCTGCCGTTGCCGCCCTATATCACCCATGTCGCGGGCGACGAGGACGAGCAGCGCTACCAGACCGTGTTCGCGCGCGAGGCGGGCGCGGTCGCGGCCCCGACTGCGGGCCTGCATTTCGACGACGCGATGCTGCAAGCCTTGCGCGATCAGGGTGTTGCGCTCGCTTACGTCACGCTGCATGTCGGCGCGGGCACGTTCCAGCCGGTGCGCACCGAGAACATCCATGAGCACGCGATGCACAGCGAACGTTACGAAATTTCGCAGGCAACCGTGGACGCCATCGCCGCCGCGCGCGCCGTAGGCGGACGCGTGGTCTCGGTCGGCACGACCAGCTTGCGCGCGCTGGAGAGCGCTGCGGCGAGTGGTGAATTGAAAGCAGGTTCGGGCGAGACGCGCATTTTCATCACGCCGGGCTACCAATTCAAAGTGGTGGACGTGCTGCTGACCAACTTCCACCTGCCAAAGTCCACGCTGCTGATGCTGGTGTGCGCCTTCGGCGGCATGGAGCGGATGCTGGCGGCGTACCGTCATGCGGTGGACAATGAATATCGCTTCTTCAGTTACGGGGATGCGATGCTGATTGAAAAGTAGGGCGGGCTCCGCCCGCCGATGAATCGATGATGTCGGGCAGAGCCCGGCCTACGGAGGAGCAAATGTCGAACTACCGCCGCGCCCGCGTACCCGGAGGAAGTTATTTCTTCACGCTGGTGTCGCATGATCGCCGTCCGGTGCTGACTGGTGAAAATGTCAGGGTGGCCTTGCGCGAGGCGGTGCAAGCGGTGCGCGACGAACATCCGTTTTTCGTGGAAGCCTGGGTGCTGCTTCCCGATCATTTGCACTGCATCTGGAGATTGCCGGAGGACGACAGCGACTATGCGTTGCGTTGGGCGCAGATCAAGCGTTTTACTCGCCATCGACTGGGCATGCCGTCGGAGGGCAAGTTGTGGCAACCCCGTTATTGGGAACACTGCATCCGCGACGAAAACGATTTTGCGCGGCACGTCGATTATATTCACTGGAATCCGGTGAAACACGGTTTGGTAAACTGCGCGGCGGATTGGCCTTATTCGACTTTTCATCGCTTTGTTGCGGCGGGGGGCTATCCGCGAGATTGGGGTATCGCCGACGAGCGGATGGATGATAGAGGTTTTGGCGAATGAAGTAGGGCGGGCTCTGCCCGCCGGAAAATTCAGGTAAGCAACGATGTCGGGCGGAGCCCGACCTACAACGCAAGGGTGGGCTCCGCTCGAAAATGGAGTTATAACGCAAGGTAGGGCGGGCTCTGCCCGCCGATGAAACGATGATGCCGGGCGGAGCCCGGCCTACGAATAACCACGAATAACAAGCAACGATAATGTCGGGCGGAGCCCGACCTACGGAAAAACATGGAATTTACTTTATACAAAACCTCCGGCATGGCGCGGCGCGGCCAGGTGTCCCTGGCGCACGGCAATGTGCAGACTCCCGCATTCATGCCGGTGGGAACCTATGGCACGGTGAAGGCGATGTCGCCTGCCGAGTTGCGCGACATCGATGCGCATATCGTGCTGGGCAATACCTTTCACCTGTGGCTGCGGCCCGGGCTCGATGTCATAGCCGCGCATGGCGGCTTGCATCGTTTCATGGGTTGGGACGGGCCGATACTGACCGACTCCGGTGGCTTCCAGGTGTTCAGCCTGGGCGCGTTGCGCAAGATCACCGGCGGCGGCGTGGAGTTCCGGTCGCCGGTGAACGGCGACAAATGTTTTTTGTCGCCGGAGGAGTCGATGCGCATCCAGAAGGTGCTGAACTCGGACATCGTGATGATCTTCGATGAGTGCACGCCTTATCCCGCGGACGAGAAGGTCGCGGGCGAGTCGATGCGCATGTCGCTGGGCTGGGCCGAGCGCAGCAAGCGCGGGCATGAGGGCAATCCCAACGCGTTGTTCGGCATCGTGCAGGGCGGCATGCACGAACATCTGCGCGACGAATCGCTGGCGGGGCTGACCAACATCGGTTTCGACGGCTACGCCATCGGCGGCCTGTCGGTGGGCGAACCCAAGGACGACATGCTACGCATCCTGACCCACACCGCGCCGCAGTTGCCCGCCGACAAGCCGCGCTACCTGATGGGGGTGGGCACGCCGGAGGACATCGTCGCTGCGGTGTCGCAGGGCATCGACATGTTCGACTGCGTGATGCCGACGCGCAACGCGCGCAACGGCCACCTGTTTACGCGCCACGGCGACGTGCGCATCAAGAACGCGCAATACCGCATGGACACGCGCCCGCTGGACGAGGAGTGCGGTTGCTACACCTGCCGCAATTTCACCCGCGCCTACCTGCACCACCTGCATCGCCTCGGCGAAATCCTCGGTGCGCGCCTGAATACTATCCACAACCTGCATTATTACCAGGACCTGATGCGCGACATCCGTGCGTCCATCGAGGCCGGGCGCTTCCCCGACTTTGTCGAGGAGTTTGCGCACCGGCGAGCCGGGGGCAAGTTGTGATCCTCATGCTAGAATGCGCGCCTTTCGATTCATTACTTTCGGAGATTTAAACGATGTTCATTAGCAATGCCTACGCCGAGTCCGCTGCCGCTGCACCACAAGCGGGTTTCATGGAATTCCTGCCGCTGATCGCTCTGGTCGCGGTGTTCTATTTCCTGGTGCTGCGCCCGCAGAGCAAGCGCGCCAAGGAGCATAAGGCGATGGTCGAGGCGCTGCAGCGTGGCGACGAAGTCATCACCGTGGGTGGTCAAGTCGGCACCGTCAGCAAGGTCTATGAAGAATATGCTGGCGTCGAGATCGCCGAGAACGTCGTCGTGACCGTGCAGAAGGCCGCAATCCAGAACGTGCTGCCCAAGGGCACGATCAAGTCCATCAAGTAATACATCCCAACGCGTGGAAGACCGCCGGCTGCGCCTACGCAGTGCGGCGGTCTTTGTGAGGTCGTCATGAACCGCTATCCCCTGTGGAAATACCTGCTGATCCTGGCCATGCTGTTGGCCGGACTGATCTATACCCTGCCTAACTTCTACGGCGAGTCGCCCGCGGTTCAGGTGTCGCCGTTGCGCGCCAGCCTGAAGGCGGACGAGGCGTTGCAGGCCCGTATTGCGGGCATCCTCAAGGACGCCGGGCTGCATCCCGAGGTGGTTGCGCTGGACGGCAACAGCGTCAAGGCGCGCTTCACCGGTACAGACGAACAACTCAAGGCCAAGGATGTGCTGGTCGCGCAGCTGGGCGACGACTATATGGCCGCGCTGAACTTGCTGTCGCGTTCGCCACAGTGGCTGACCAGCCTGCATGCGTTGCCGATGTACCTCGGTCTGGACTTGCGCGGCGGCGTGCACTTCCTGTTGCAGGTGGACATGAAGGCCGCGCTGGACAAGGCGCTGGAAGCGACGGCAGGCGACATTCGTAGCGCGTTGCGCGAGCAGAATCTCGCTTATGCCGGCGTGACCCGCGACGGCAACGATCTGGTGGTGCGCTTCCGCGACGCCGATGCACGCGCCAAGGCAGAGGCCGAAATCAAGCAGCGTTTCGCCGATTACGCGCTGGCCGACAAGGACGAGGGCAGCGAGTTTCTGTTGCGCGCCACGTTGAAACCGGAGGCAGAACGCCGCATTCAGGATTCCGCAATCCAGCAGAACCTGCTGACGCTGCGCAACCGCGTGAACGAGTTGGGCGTGGCCGAGCCGGTGATACAGCAGCAGGGCGCGGACCGCGTCGTGGTGCAGCTGCCGGGTGTGCAGGACACCGCTCGCGCCAAGGACATCCTCGGTCGCACCGCGACGCTGGAAGTGCGCATGGTGGACGAGGAGCATCAGATCACGCCGGGTGCGGCGGCCCCGTTCGGCACCGATATGTTCAAGGATAGAGAAGGCAACATGCTGCTGGTGAAGAAGCAGGTGATCCTGACCGGCGAGCGCATCAACGACGCTCAACCCGGCTTCGATAGCCGCAGCAACGAGGCGGCCGTGCATATCAATCTGGATAACGTCGGTGCGCGCAAATTCAAGGAAGCGACGCGCGAGAATGTCGGCAAGCGCATGGCGATCATCCTGTTCGAAAAGGGCCGTGGCGAGGTCGTCACCGCACCGGTGATACGCGAGGAAATCGGCGGCGGTCGCGTGCAGATCAGCGGCCAGATGAACACCGTCGAGGCGCAGGACACCGCGCTGCTGTTGCGTGCCGGCGCACTGGCCGCACCGATGGAGATCGTCGAAGAGCGCACCGTAGGCCCCAGCCTCGGCGCGGAAAATATCACCCGCGGCTTCGATTCCACCAAGATCGGCTTCATGATGATTGCGGTGTTCATGGTCGCCTATTACCTGATGTTCGGCACGATCTCGGTGCTGGCGCTGGGCGCGAACTTGCTGTTGCTGGTGGCATTGCTGTCGATGTTGCAGGCGACGCTGACGCTGCCGGGCATGGCAGGCATCGCGTTGACGCTGGGTATGGCGATCGACGCGAACGTGCTGATCAACGAGCGCATCCGCGAGGAGCTGCGCAACGGTGTCACGCCGCAGGCGGCGATCCATGCCGGTTACGACCGCGCGTTCGGCACGATCCTGGACTCCAACATCACCACGCTGATCGCAGGCGTTGCGCTGTTCATGTTCGGCTCCGGTCCGATCAAGGGTTTTGCAGTGGTGTTGTGTCTGGGCATTCTGACTTCGATGTTCAGCGCGATCCTGGTGTCGCGCGCGCTGGTGAATCTGATCTACGGAAGCAAGGCGCGGTTGAACAAGGTGGCGATAGGCTGACGATGGGGTAGGGCGGGTTTTACCCGCCATGTCGGGCGTAGCCCGACCTACGGTTGTTTTTTTCAGGGAAACTGAAATGGAATTTTTCAAGATCAAACGCGACATCCCGTTCATGAGCTACGGGAAGTACACCACCACGATTTCGCTGGTGACCTTCATTCTCGCGGTGTTCTTCCTCGCCACCAAGGGACTGAACTTCGGTGTGGACTTCACCGGCGGCACGGTGATCGAAGTGCATTACGCCCAACCGGCCGACATCGCCAAGGTGCGCGAGAGCATGGCCGCGACCGGACTGCCGGACGCGCTGGTGCAGAACTTCGGTTCCAGCCAGGACGTGCTGATCCAGGTGCCGCTGAAGCAGAACCTCGCCGGCGCGAAGCTTTCCGAGCAGGTGATGGAATCGTTGCGCGCGCAGGATGCCACCGTCGAGATGCGCCGCGTCGAATTCGTCGGTCCGCAGGTCGGTAAGGACCTGATCGAGAACGGCGCGATGGCGCTGCTGCTGGTGTCTTTGGGCATCGTCGGCTACCTGTGGCTGCGCTTCGAGTGGAAGTTCGGCCTCGCGGCGATCATCGCCAACTTGCACGACGTGGTGATCATCCTCGGCTTCTTCGCGTTCTTCCAGTGGGAGTTCTCGCTGTCGGTGCTGGCCGCGGTGCTGGCGGTGCTGGGCTATTCGGTGAACGAGTCGGTGGTGGTGTTCGACCGTATCCGCGAAAACTTCCGTTCGATGCGCAAGGCCGAGGTCGCCGAGATCATCGACAACGCGATCACCCGCACCATGTCGCGCACCATCATCACCCACGGCTGCACCCAGATGATGGTCGGCGCGATGCTGTTGATGGGCGGCGAGACGCTGCATTACTTCGCGATGGCGCTGACCATCGGGATTTTGTTCAGCATCTATTCCTCGGTGCTGGTTGCCAGCCCGCTGCTGATGATGTTCGGCGTGTCGCGCGAGGACTTCATCAAGCCGGAGAAGACCGAAGCGGAAGAAGTGCTGCCGTAATCCGCTCCCTCTCCCGCAGTAAATGCAGGTTGGGTTAGGCCGCAGGCGGTAACCCAACAGGAATATGGAGCAAAACGTTGGGTTACGCTACGCTAACCCAACCTACAACATAGGTTCTCACAGTGGACTTACTCACCGCCTTTATCGACATCGTTCTGCACCTGGACGTCAAGCTGCTGCAACTCACCACCGAATACGGCATGTGGGTGTATGCGATCCTGTTCTTGATCATCTTCTGCGAGACCGGGCTGGTGGTCACGCCGTTCCTGCCTGGCGATTCGCTGCTGTTTGTCGCCGGCGCGCTGTGCGGCATGGGCGCGCTGCAACTGGAATGGCTGGTGCCGCTGCTGGTCCTCGCGGCGTTCAGCGGCGATAACACCAACTACTGGATAGGGCGGCTGGTCGGCATGCGTCTGCTCAGGCGCACCAACGGCCTGATCAAGCGCGAGCACATCGACAAGACCCACGCGTTTTACGAGAAGCACGGCGGCAAGACCATCATCTTCGCGCGCTTCCTGCCCATCGTGCGCACCTTCGCGCCGTTCGTCGCCGGCATCGGCCTGATGCGTTACCGCTTGTTCATGCTGTACAGTGCGCTGGGCAGCATCGCGTGGATCGGCGGCCTTTCCGTGGCAGGGTATCTGTTTGGCAACATCCCGCTGGTGAAGGACAATCTGACGTTGATCATTCTCGGCATCATCGTCGTCTCCTTTCTGCCGGCGCTGCGCGAACTGATCAGGCATCGCCGCAGGTAACGCCGACGTCTGCCAGCGAGCGTACCTTGAGCCTAAATCGTTCATTAGCACAAAATCACGTCATTCCGGCGAAGGCCGGAATCCAGACGATTAACAATCTCCCGCGCAAGCGGGACAGTATTATGATTTGGCCGTACCTCGAAACTCGCCGCCAAAGGCAGGTGTCGTCTGCTTCGCAGAGCGTTTTTGTGACTGGATTCCGGCCTTCGCCGGAATGACGGACTCGGATTATCCGGGTTGGATTCGGAGGGACGCGAATGAAGATGAACGTGCTGGTGGTGGACGACACGCAGATCAACGTTACGCTGCTGTCCCATCTGGTTACCAAACTCGACGGCTGTAATGCGATCGGGCATACCGATCCCTTCGAAGCGCTGGCGTGGTGCGCCGCGAATATTCCCGATCTGGTGCTGCTCGACTACATGATGCCCGGACTCGACGGCATCGAATTCCTGCGCCGCTTTCGTGAGATTCCGGGACGCGCCGATATCCCGGTGTTGATGGTGACCGCCAACGACCAGATCGAGGTGCGCCACCAGGCGTTGGAAGCCGGCGCGAACGACTTCCTGACCAAGCCGATCGACAAGACCGAATTCACCGCACGGGTGCGCAACATGCTGGCCTTGCGCGCCGGTCGGCGCAAGCTGGAGGCGCAGAACCTGATTCTCAGCGACGAGAAGGAACTGCTGGAAGATATCGTTACGCGTATGCGTTCCGCCAGCCCGTTTGACGGGGGCGGTGTCCGCCATATCCAGCGTGCGCTGGAGCGCACTGCAGGCGATCTGGTGTTGTCGGCGCGGCGTCCGGATGGCAGCCACCATGTGCTGGTCGGCGACTTTTCCGGACATGGCCTGACTGCCGCATTCGGCGCGCCGCTGGTGTCGTGGATTTTCTACCATCTCACTGCCGAGGGGCGCGACCTCGGCCTGATCCTCTCTGAATTGAACCGCACGTTGTCGCGCCAGTTGCCGACGCAGATCTACATGGCTGCCGGCGCGCTGGAGTTGTCGCCTGATCGCAAGCAGGCAAGGCTGTGGAATTGCGGCCTGCCGCCCGCGTTGTGTCTGAGCGCGGCTCATGAACCGCTGCGAGTGAAATCGAACGGCCTGCCGCTGGGCATCGTCGAGTCGGTTGACTGCAACACTCCGCATGCGGAGATAGATCTCGCGCCCGATGCGTGCATCTACCAGTACACCGACGGACTTACCGAAGCTGCATCGCCGTCCAGCGAACTGTTCGGACAGGTGCGACTGGAGAAATTGATAGCGCGTATCCATTGCGAGCAATTGCCGTTGGAGACGGTCTGGGCCGAGTTGGACGCATATTGCGCCGGGCAGGGATTGTCGGACGATGCGGTGCTGGTCGAATCCTATGCAAGCGTTTAAGGTGCAGAAGCTTAAGGCGGTCATCGCGAAGGCGCGCGGTTTGTTGCTGGCGGCGCTGCCGCTAGGTATCGCGGCAGCGTTACTCTTCTGGTTCATGTCGCCCGCCCGGGTCGAACCACACCGCGCCGCCGAATTCGAATATGCAGTCGAGGCGGGCAGCGAGCCTATCGCGCCTATTCCTCTCGGCATCAAGCTGGACCCGGCCCGGGTGGCGCTCGGCAAACGGCTGTTTCACGAGCCGCGGCTGTCCGGCGACGACACGGTGTCCTGCGCGAACTGCCACGGCCTGGACAACGGTGGCGTAGATCACTCGATTCATTCGCACGGGGTCGGCGGGCGCGAGGGGGCGATCAATGCGCCGACCGTATTCAACAGCGGTTTCAACTTCCGCCAGTTCTGGGACGGGCGCTCGGAAACACTGGAAGATCAGATCGAGGGGCCGATTAACAGCCCGGTCGAGATGGCGAGCGCCTGGCCGCAGGTGCTGGGCAAGCTGCGCCGGGACGGCGGTTACCGCAAGGCGTTCGCGGCGATCTATCCGGACGGCATCACCGCAAACAACGTCAAGGATGCGCTCGCCACCTTCGAGCGTTCGCTGTACACGCCGAATTCGCGTTTCGATCGCTACCTGCGCGGCGACAAGACAGCGTTGAGCGAGGACGAGCAGGCCGGCTACCGGCTGTTCAAGGAACTGGGCTGCGTCTCCTGCCATCAGGGGATGAATGTCGGCGGCAACCTGTACGAGAAGATGGGGGTGATGGAGGATTATTTCGTCGCAAGAGGCAACGTGACCCCGGCCGATCTGGGGCGCTACAACCAGACCGGCATCGAAGAGCTGCGCTTCGAATTCAAGGTGCCCAGCTTGCGCAACATTGCACTGACCGCGCCTTATTTCCACGACGGCTCCGCCGAGACGCTGGAGCAGGCGGTGCGCCTGATGGCGAAGCATCAGTTGGGCATCGCACTGGACGAGGAGCGGCAGCGGCTGGTCGCCGAGTTCCTGCGCACGCTGACCGGCGAATATCAGGGTGTGCCGCTGAAATGAAACGCCTGATCCCCGATGTCGCCGCCAACTGGAAACGCCTGCTCGGCTGGCTGCTGACCAGCGCGCTGCTGTTGCTGCTGTTCTTCCAGTCGCGGCCGTTCGATCAGCATCACCATAATCGGATCGTCAACGGAGTCGCGGCGATCGACCGTTACGACGCCGAAATGGGCGAGACGGTACTCAAGCAGCATTTTCATCTGCTGAACAACTTCGATGCACTGGTTGCCGTGTCGCGCAATTTGCGCCGGGAGCTGCGCGAACTGAAGGAAAGCGGGGTGATGGAAGCGCTGCGGGACGAGCCTCAGGTGAGGGACGCCTTCGAACGAATGGAAGCACGAATCAGTACCGAGTTGGACATGCTGGAGCGCTTCAAGTCGAACAGCTCGGTGCTGCGCAACTCGCTGCTGTATCTGCCGCAGGCGATGGACGAGGCATTGCGCTCGCTGCCGCCCGCCACGCTGGCGCAGGTCGGGACGGAATTGCGCCGCCTGCGTCAGGATGTTGCGGGGATATCCAGCGACGCTTCTTCGCTCGATCTGGCGCGCCTGCGCGGCGATATCGATACCTTCCAGCTGGCGCTGGAAGGCATGCCGGAGAGCGGTTTGACCGGCCTGATGCCGGTGCTGCGCCACCTCCAGCAGGTGGCGGTGCTGGAGGATGATGCCACGCAGCTGATGCGGGAGCTGACGGTCACCGGCCAACAGCAAGGGATGGGCGACGATTTCGCCGCCGCCTACGATGACTTTTATCAGCGCGAGAAGGCGCGCGCGCATCGCTATCTGATGCTGTTGTTCGCCGTCGCACTGGCGATGATGTCCTATGCGACCTATGCGTTCTACCGCATGCGCATGTTGCGGGAGCAGGCACAGCAAGCGTTGAACGAACTGCGCAACCAGAAGGTTGCGCTGGACGAACACGCGATCGTCAGCATCACCGATGTGCAGGGCAACATTATCTACGTCAACCGGCGTTTTCTCGAGATTAGCCAGTACAGCGAGGCAGAGCTGCTGGGACAGAGCCACCGCATCGTCAATTCTGGTCTTCATTCCAGGGAAATGTTCCAGGATATGTGGCAGGCCATCACCAGCGGCAAGGTGTGGCATGGCGAGATGCGCAACCGCGCAAAGGATGGTAGTTATTATTGGGTGGATTCGACCGTCGTGCCCTTCCTCGACGAGCGGGGAAAACCTTACCAGTACGTCTCGGTGCGCACCGATATCACCGAACGCAAGCGGGCTGCGGAAGACCTCGAACTGTACCAGTTGATGATCGAGAAAAGCGGCGATCCGTTCTTCGTGATCGACGATGACGACAATTGCCGCATGGCTTATGTCAACGAGGCTGCGGTGCAGCATTTCGGGGTGCCGCGCGATGAAATCCTGACCTGGCGCATTCCCGACTGGGATCCGAGTTTTACTTATGAAATGCTGCCGCAGCATGTCGAAAAGATCCGGCAGGTGCAGAATCTGTTCATCGAAAGCGAGCATCGCGTCAGGGGCGGAGAGCTCGTGCCGGTCGAAATCTCGCTGAATCTGGTGCTGTACAAGGGGCGGACCTGCCATTTCGGCTACTTCAAGAATATCAGCGAGCGCAAGCGCGCCGAGCTGGCGTTGGCGGAGAGCCGCGCGCGCCTGGAAGAGGCGCAGGTACAGGCGCACCTGGGCAACTGGGAAGCGAACATGGCGAGCGGCGAGCTGTACTGGTCGGAAGAGATATTCCGCATCTTCGGTTACGACCCGGCGAGCTTCAAACCCAGCGTAGAGGCCTTTATCGCGGCGGTGCATCCGGACGATGTCGGCAAGGTGCGCGAGAGCGAGCTTCGTGCCGAGCAGACCGGTATCCACGATGTCGTGCATCGCATCGTCCGTCCGGATGGCGAGGTGCGCTATGTGCACGAACGCGCCCGCAGTGAATTCGATACTGGGAGGCAGCTGGCGCGACTGGTCGGCACGGTGCAGGACGTGACTGACCTGAAACAGACCGAACAGGCGTTGATCCAGGCCAGGGATGAAGCGGAGGCGGCCAGCAAGGCCAAGGGCGAATTCCTCGCGGTGATGAGCCACGAAATCCGCACGCCGATGAACGGCATCATCGGCATGACCGAACTGGCGCTGGACACCGAACTCGACGATGCGCCACGCGAATACCTTGGGCTGGTGAAATCGTCCGCCGATGCGCTGCTGGTGATCATCAACGACATCCTCGACTTCTCCAAGATCGAGGCCGGCAAGATGGAGCTGGAACAAGTGCCGTTCGACCTGCGCGAGTTGTTCAAGTCCACGGCGAAGATACTCGCGGTGCGCGCTGCGCAGAAAGATGTGGCGGTGGTCTGCCGCATAGCCGATGAAGTGCCGCCCATGCTGTTGGGCGATCCCGGTCGTCTGCGCCAGGTGCTGACCAATCTGCTGGGCAACGCGATCAAGTTCAGCCACTACGGTGAGGTGACGCTACGCGTCTATGCGCTTGATCGTGTCGGCGACAACGTGCGGCTGCGCATCGAAGTGGTCGATCAGGGCATCGGCATTCCTGCGGACAAACTGGATTACATCTTCGATGCATTTAGCCAGGCGGACGCTTCGACCACGCGCCAATACGGCGGCACGGGACTGGGGCTGGCGATCTCCAGCCAGCTGGTGACCGCGATGGGTGGCAAGCTGGGCGTCGAGAGCGAGCTCGGACGCGGCAGCGTGTTCGGCTTCGAGGCGGAGTTCCCGGTTGGCGATGCGGCGCTCATGGAGTCTGCGGCCGGCAAGCCGATCTCCGCGATACCGAAAATGACCGTGCGGCTGAACGTCCTGCTGGCCGAGGACAACGTCGTCAACCGCAAGGTGGCGATTACGCTGCTGGACCGTTGGGGCCATCGCGTCACGGTCGCGCACAATGGCCGCGAGGCGATTGAGCTGTGCGTAGCCCAGACTTTCGACGTGATCCTGATGGACATGCTGATGCCGGAAGTGGACGGTCTGGATGCGACGCGGCGGATACGCGAGCGGGGCGATAGCGTTCCTATCGTTGCGATGACAGCGAATGCGACGGAAGAGGACAGGCAGCGTTGTCTGGACGCCGGCATGGACGATTTCGTTTCCAAACCAATGGTCGCCGACGACCTGCATGCCGTGCTGCAACGCTTCGCGCCGCGCTCTTCCGGCATCGTGCAGGCGGTCGAATTCGAGTCTTTCGATTACGCCGCCGCGATTCGTAATGCCGATTCGGACGTAGTCGAGAGCATAGGCCACGCCTTCGTCGAAAGTTGCGAGTCGCAGCTCGCCGAAATCGTCGCGGCGATAGCCGGGCAGGACGGTGCGCTGCTGCTGCGCAGCGCGCATACGCTACGCGGGCTGGCAGGCTATTTCAATGCGGCGCCGGTTGTGGCGTTGGCGCGGAAGCTGGAAAGCATCGCGGAACGGTGCGACTGGGTTGCGGCGGGTGACATCGAAGCGACGCTGCGGCGGGAGGCGGTGGCGTTGAACGATGCGTTGGCGTTGTATTTGGTGGGGCAGGGCGGGTAGATATTCCATCCGTTCGTGTTGATAGCCAGCGATTTGGCTGCCGGCAAGTCGGCTCGCCGGCACAATTCAATACGATTTGTCCATAAAGACTCAACCCTCGAATTTTTGTCGCTTGCAATTCCTTCAGCGCATGCTTGATGTCGGTTGCACCAGGTGCTAGGATGATGCATGAACAAGCCAATCAAAACGACGCCAGATAGCGCAGATCGGGCATTCAAGACGGCGTGGTTTGCGAAAGAAGCTCGCAAGGCAAAGATCACGGATGAAGTGTTATGTCACGCTATCGGTCAGGTCATGAAAGGTCAGGCCGATGACCTTGGTGGCGGCGTATACAAGAAACGCCTGAACGATAACATGCATCGTTCAATTATCTTGGCTAAGGCGGGTCAATGCTGGATATACGCTTACCTGCATGTCACGAAGGACAGAGAGAACATGGCGCAGGATGAACTGGCTGCATTCAAAAAACTGGCGAGAGATTACAGCAGTGCGAGCGATTCCAGTATCTCGTCACTTTTGACTCAAGAGGAATTATTGGAGATTTGCCATGACAACTAAATCGACGACAGCGAAACACAAGAGCGATACTTACGCCGCCATTCACAGTGCGGCCAAAGGGTTGCATGGCGTTGGTGCGATCAGCAAAACAACGATGCGTGAATACGATGAGTTGTGCCTGGATTCAATTACTGAACTCAATGCCCATGAGATCAAGCGTATTCGCGAACAAGCACATGTTAGCCAACCGGTATTTGCTCGTTACCTGAACACCAGCGAATCTACCGTCCAGAAGTGGGAGACAGGCCAGAAAAGACCGAGTGGCATGGCGCTAAGGCTATTGCATGTGGTTGAAAAGCACGGGCTTGGGGTGCTTGTTTGACGACGAGTTGGGCGCTGTGTGGTTTAGAAAAACGAAGCTGGGCTCTTTAGTCGTGATGTTGTCGTGCAGTTCGTGTGGGGGAATAAGTTATATGTATAAAAATAATTCTGCCTGAGCAAGGTTTATAGACAATACATAGTTCAGAATGCCAGCGCGTTGATGCTCGTTTGTTGAGCTTGAATATGTGTTTGCAAGCTCTTGGAGTTTACTTGGAATTATTTTTAGCAAGCCTTGAGATAATCGTATGTTGAATGCCGATACACAGGTATCTGGGCCTTCTTGTTTTAGGGGATTTAACGGAAGGCCGGACTTCTCTGCCGCAGCTTTGATTTTTACTAACTCTTGCTCTAATTCTTCAATGTTGTCACCCGAGATGAGAATGTCGTCCATATAGACGCTGACGTCTAGTCCCTTCCGCTGTTCTAAACGGTATAGATAGCGCCCCAATGCACTTTTGCTCAGACACAAAGATGCAATGATTGGAGATTGAACGAATCCAAATGGCAAAATAAATTTGGTTTCTGCGGACTCAGGTAAACGTACTGTCGATTCAACAGCAATCTCTCTAGCCGATTCATAAGGGATATGCTCTTTAAGGCAGCGAGTTACTCTACTTTTATTAATCTGACCAAAAAAGTTTTGAATGTCCAGATGAATGAAAAACTTATGTTTTGTATGTTTCTGAAGAGCTAGAACATGCCCTCCCTTTCTCAGATGATAGTAATGATCAGGCGCTGACCAGTAACCTTCAATAAGCTCTTTTACTTGAAGGCCCGTGGCAATTGTTTCATCAGTTGGGACAAATACCCAAGTGCATTCTTTTATTTTGAACTTGGAGCGCCATCTTTCATGCGGATGCATAACGATGATGGAATGAGTGTTGATAGTTAAATGCCATGCTCAGAAGCTCCCATACAGCCTTGACTAATTTGGTTACCCAAAAAGCAAGGCTCAGGTACTTCTGAGCTAGGCGATAATTTTTATTGTTCATAATAATTATCTCCTTATCAAATATCCGGCGAACCTAGCGCAGAGCGCATGACGATAAAACCAACAAGGAGTCGAATATGAACAATTATGTAACATATTCGCCACATGTATCACATAGTGACATTGATAAGGATAGGCGCAGAAAGCCGCCTATCGCCGGATATGTTGATTCTACGTGCAGATTTGGCGGTTTTGTAATAATTTTTCGATGGGCTTATGGTCGCGAGCTTTGCTCGCGGGGGAATTGGCCATACTGGCCAGCCAACGCGCCTGCATGTGCGTTGTCGTTCGCGGGCTCGCAGCAGTGCTGCTCGAATTCCCCGCTCCCCCCCGCCCGTACCGGCCGGGGATTCAATTCTCGTGACCGCCTAGCAAAACAAAAGAGCCCACCCTTGCGGGTGAGCTCTTTTGTTTTGTTGGTGGAGGCGGGGGGAATTGAACCCCCGTCCGCAAGCACTCTACAGATAGTTCTACATACTTAGTCTGATTATTTAATTTTATCCGTTTGCCGCCAACCGACAGGCTGCCACCGGACGAGTTACCTTAGTTTTAGCTTCGAGCAAAGTAACCCTGCTCGACACGATCCCATGTTAGGACCTCGCTCATCTTGGCCCGTAGGCTTTGAGCCTCCCCATGGGAGAGAAGGTGCGAGGTCTAGCAGACTAAGCTGCTAAAGCGTACTTTTCGTCGTTTGCGACTAGTTTTTTCCAGCTGATTTACGAGGTTGCGGGTCCTCGGTATGCCCTACGCTGCTTTGCAACCCACGTCGAAGCCATGTCGCCCCCGGGTGTTTTACATTGCTGCACGAACCATCCGTGCAGCCGTGCCGAATTGTAGCACGTGCAGTCAGAGGCCGAGGAAGCGGATAAGTTCCAGGGGGTGGTTCACGCTGCCCTGCGCGTTCCAGTTCGCCTCGGAGACGTCGTCGCTTACATAGCCGTAGTTGGCGATGATGCCGGGCATGTTGGCGGCGTTGGCGGCCTGGATGTCGCGGCGGTCGTCGCCGAGGTAGAGGCAGTGGGCGGGATCGGCGCCGGCGAGTTCGCAGGCGTGCAGCAGCGGGGCGGGGTGGGGTTTGGCTTGCGCGCAGGTGTCGCCGCTGATCAGGCAGGCGGCGCGTTCCGCGTAGCCCAGCGCTTGCATCAGCGGGAGGGTGTAGCGGTGCGGCTTGTTGGTGACGATGCACCACTTGATGCCATTGCGTTCGAGTTCGGCTACCAGTTCGGCGATGCCGGGGAACAGCCGGGTATGGGCGCAGATGTTCTGCTCGTAGTGTTCGAGGAAGATGTCTCTGAGCGCGTCGTAATCGGGTGCGTCCGGATCGATGCCGAAGCCGATCTTGAGCTGGCCGCGCGAGCCGTGCGAGGCTTGCGGGCGGATCGTCTCCAGCGGCAGCGGCGGCAGGCCTCGCGTTGCGCGGGTGTGGTTCAGCGCGGCGGCGAGGTCGGGCGCGGTGTCGGCGAAGGTGCCGTCGAGGTCGAACAGGACTGCCTTGATGGTCTGTTTCGGTGAATTATCGTCCGTTCGCCCCATAGAGCTTTTGGTCGGGCACCCGCCTGAGTCTGTCGAAGGGTGAGTGTTCATGTTTGGGGCCTTGTTCAAAGGGGGCTTCGACAAGCTCAGCCCGAACGGTTTTCTGGATATTGCAGGTCAATCACAGCGGCCTATTTAATCCTTGCGGCAGGCGATCATGTAGTTGACGTCGGTGTCGCGGCCCAGCGAGTAGATTTTGCTGAACGGGTTGTAGCTCATGCCGGTGACGTCGGCCACGGTCAGGTCGGCGTTGCGGCACCATTGCGCGAGTTCCGACGGCTTGAGGAAGCGGGCGTAGTCGTGGGTGCCGCGCGGCAGCAGGTTGAGCACGTATTCCGCACCGAGCACGGCGTACAGGTAGGACTTGGGGTTGCGGTTGAGGGTGGAGAGGAACACCCAGCCGCCCGGCTTGGCCAGCTTGGCGCAGGCGGCGATCACGCTCTGCGGATCGGGGACATGTTCCAGCATTTCCAGACAGGCGACCACGTCGTACTGGTTGGGCTGTTCTTCGGCGAGGGCTTCGACCGCGATCTTGCGGTAGTCGACCTTGCGGCCGCTTTCCAGCAGGTGCAGTTTGGCCACTTTCAGCGACTTGTCGGCGAGGTCGATGCCGGTGACATTGGCGTTCAATGCGGCCATGCCTTCGGACAGGATGCCGCCGCCGCAGCCGACATCCAGCACGCTCTTGCCGGCGAGGCCGGCGAGGCGGTCGATGTAGCCGAGACGCAACGGGTTGATGTCGTGCAGCGGCTTGAATTCGCTGTTTTTGTCCCACCACTTGTGGGCGAGCTGGGAGAACTTCTCCAGCTCGACCGGATCGACGTTCACCGAGCCGGTGGCGTCATGCGGGAATGTCGTCATTTGCTGCGAGTGCCGGTTACGCGGATTTCCACGCGGCGATCCGGCGCGAGGCAGGCGGAGAGTTTCTTGCCTTTCAGCTTGGCGCAGGCGCCCGGCTGGGTGTTGGGCTGGCTGCTGCCCTTGCCGCTGCTGTGCAGCTTGGTGGAGGAGACGCCTTCGCTGACCAGGTAGTTGTGCGCGGCATAGGCGCGGCGCTCGGACAGTTGCTGATTGCCTGCTGTCGAGCCGGAGCGGTCGGCATGGCCGGTGATGACGATGCTGTCGTAGGCAAGGCCGTTCAGTTGCTTGGCCAGTGCGCTGAGCTTGGCTTTTGCGTCGGCGCTGAGTTCGGCCTTGCCGGATTCGAACGATTCATCGGCACCCAGGTCGATTTTGATCGTCGCGGGCTCGGCCTTGGCTGCCGGTGCGGCCTTGGGTGCGGGGACTGCAGGGGCTGCGGCCGCGGCGGGCTTGGCTGCCGGAGCGGGCGCGGCTTGTGCGACTGCGTCGCATTCGGCCTGCGCGTTGGCGGCGTTCCATTCTGCCGTCCGCACGCATCCGCCGTAGCCGGTGCGTACGATATTGCCTTGCGAGTCATACAGATAGCCGATGCTGGTCGGGTGGGCAGCGGCGACAGACGCCAGACTGAACAGACAGAGCGATGCAACGACTTGCCGGATGCGGTTCATGATATTCCCTGAGTTGTTGGTTTTGGGTAGCACGGATGGTAATGGCTAGTCGATTTTGTTGCAAATCTCCCAGCCCTGCAGCGTGTGACGATCAGCTTTGTCTCAGGGTGGGGCCGCGTGGTAAACTCACGCGCTGTTTTTCGTGCATTTCCAACCATACTAGATACCATGGACCAATTCGCTAAAGAAACCCTGCCGGTCAGCCTTGAAGAGGAGATGCGCAAGTCCTATCTGGACTATGCGATGAGCGTAATCGTGGGCCGCGCGCTGCCCGATGTGCGCGACGGTCTGAAGCCGGTGCACCGCCGCGTGCTGTTTGCGATGCACGAGCTGTCGAACGACTGGAATCGCGCCTACAAGAAGTCTGCGCGTATCGTCGGCGACGTGATCGGTAAATACCACCCACACGGCGACACCGCTGTTTACGACACCATCGTCCGCATGGCGCAGGACTTCTCGCTACGCTACACGCTGGTCGACGGGCAGGGTAACTTCGGTTCGGTCGACGGCGACAACGCGGCGGCGATGCGTTACACCGAGATCCGCATGGCGCGCATCGCGCACGATCTGCTGTCCGATCTGGACAAGGATACGGTCGACTTCGGGCCGAACTACGACGGTTCCGAGCATGAGCCGCTGGTGTTTCCGTCGCGCTTCCCCAACCTGCTGGTGAACGGTTCTTCCGGTATCGCGGTGGGCATGGCGACCAACATTCCGCCGCACAACATGAACGAAGTGGTGGATGCTTGTCTGGCGCTGCTGCGCAACCCGGACATGGATATCGAGGAGCTGATCGAACTGGTGCCGGCGCCGGACTTCCCAACCGCAGGCTTCATCTACGGTCTGGCTGGCGTGAAGGAAGGCTACCGCACCGGTCGCGGGCGGGTGATCATGCGCGGCCGTACTCACTTCGAGGACATCGGCAAGGGCGATCGCCAGGCGATCATCATCGACGAGCTGCCGTACCAAGTGAACAAGGCCAACCTGCTGATCAAGATCGGCGAGCTGGTGCGCGAGAAGAAGATCGAAGGCATCACCGAGATTCGCGACGAGTCGGACAAGTCCGGCATGCGCGCGGTGATCGAGTTGCGCCGCGGCGAGATGCCGGAAGTCGTGCTCAATCATCTGTTCAAGCAGACGCAGTTGCAGGACAGTTTCGGTATGAACATGGTGGCCATCATCGATGGTCAGCCCAAGCTGCTCAACCTCAAGCAAATCATCGAGGCGTTCCTGCGCCACCGTCGCGAAGTCGTTACGCGCCGCACCATATTCGAACTGCGCAAGGCGCGCGAACGCGGCCATATCCTGGAAGGTCTGGCAGTCGCGCTGTCCAATGTGGACGAGATCATCGCGCTGATCAAGGCTGCGCCGACACCGGCCGATGCGAAGAAAGAGCTGATGGCACAAGGCTGGCGCTCGTCGCTGGTGGAAGACATGCTGAGCCGCGTCAGCGATGCGTCGCGCCCCGATGGGCTGGCGCCGGAGTACGGGCTGGTGGGGCAGGGCAGCGAGCGCGGCTATCACCTCTCCGACGCTCAGGCCCAGGCCATTCTGGAATTGCGTTTGCAGCGCCTGACCGGGCTGGAGCAGGACAAGATCGTCGGCGAATACCGCGAGGTGATGGACAAGATCGCCGACCTGATGGACATCCTGGCCAAGCCTGAGCGCGTGACGCAGATCATCGGCGAGGAGCTGGCGGCGGTGAAGGCGCAGTTCGGCGACAAGCGCCGCAGCGAGATCATCACGCACACGCACGACATGAGCATGGAAGACCTGATCGCGCCGGAAGACGTGGTGGTCACGCTGTCGCACAGCGGCTACATGAAGGCGCAGAAGCTGGACGAGTACAGCGCGCAGAAGCGTGGCGGACGCGGCAAGCAGGCGGCCAGCACCAAGGAAGACGATTTCGTCGACAACCTGTTCATCGCCAACACCCACGACTACATCCTGTGCTTCTCCAATCGCGGCCGCGTGTATTGGCTGAAGGTCTACGACGTGCCGCAGGGCAGCCGCATCTCGCGCGGCAAGCCGATTGTGAACCTGCTGCCGCTGGAAGAGGGCGAGAAGATCAACGCGATCCTGCCGGTGCGCGAATTCGCCGAAGACAAATATGTGCTCTTCGCCACCGCCGACGGCACCGTGAAGAAGACTGCGCTGTCGCAGTTCGGCAACCCCCGTCGTGCCGGCATCATCGCCATCGCGCTGGACGAGGGCGACTTCCTGATCGGGGTGGCCATCACCGATGGTCATCACGATGTGATGTTGTTCTCCAACGAGGGCAAGGCGGTGCGCTTCGACGAGAACGATGTGCGCGTGCTGGGCCGCGATACGCGCGGCGTGCGCGGCATGAACCTGGCCAAG
>Ga0154375_1117_pt3 | contig 19425 bp, 19 predicted proteins | sample RifGroA2_FD_105619 | JGI IMG/M metagenome (GOLD analysis project Ga0154375, IMG submission 105619) | Gallionellales bacterium GWA2_59_43
AAAGCCTCATCCCTCGTTACACTTGGGACTGCCTTCGGCATCCTGCGCGAGCGGTGCTCGCTGGTCGAACCCAAGCAGCTTCGTCCACACACCCGTTCAACCAAATAAAAAGGACACCGCGAGGGTGTCCTTTGTATTTGGCGGAGAGGGAGGGATTCGAACCCTCGGTGGGGTATTACCCCACACACGCTTTCCAGGCGTGCGACTTAAACCGCTCATCCACCTCTCCAGATGGTGCTTTGGGAACTGATCGGCGCTTGATACCGCATCCGCCATTCCGAAAGGGCGCGCAGAATAAACCAGAACGTCCATTCTCGCAATCGAAAATGATCTCCGTATTCAAAAATGATTGCGCCAATTGCGCAGGGCGGTAAAAACGCCGAGTTCGCTGGTGTCGGCCAGACCTTGGATCTGCAATGTGCGGACGATTTCCGGCTCGCTGCAGCGCAGAAAGGGGTTGGTGGTTTTTTCCAGCGCGATGGTGGAGGGGAGAGAGGGCAGGCCAGCGTCGCGCAGCTGCCGGGTCGCTTCGATGCGCCGGAGGATGACGGGGTTGTCGGGTTCGCAGGCGAGCGCGAAGCGCAGGTTGGAGGCGGTGTATTCGTGGGAGCAGTAGACGCGGGTGTCCTCCGGCAGACGCGCCAGGCGTTGCAGCGACTCGTGCAGTTGCGCCAGCGTGCCTTCGAAGTTACGCCCGCAGCCTGCGCCGAACATCACATCGCCGCAGAACAGCATGGTAGGGAATGTTTCCGGCGCGACAAAGGCGATGTGGTCTTCCAGATGGCCGGGTATCTCCAGAATGTCGAAATCGATGGTTAGCGATTCCAGCCGCAGGCGGTCGCTTTCGCGCAGGTCGCGGGTGATGTGCGGGTTGGCGGCGATGCGTTGACTGCCCGGATGCCGCCGTCCATACACCGGTACGTTGTATACTCCGCGCAATTTCGCGATGCCGCCGATATGGTCGTGATGGCGGTGGGTACACAGGATGGCCTCCAGCTTGAGACCGCGGGTTTGCAGGAACTCCAGCGCGGGCGCGGCTTCGCCGGGATCGACCAGCGCGACGTGGGTGTCGTTGTGGATGGCCCAGATGTAGTTATCCTGCAGCGCGGGAATGGCGGTGATTTCCAACATTGAGCGGATGGGTTGTGAGCAATGCCGAATTGTAAATTAACTGCACATACTTTGAGCGAGTGGTTTGCCACCGAGCAGGGGGCTTACGTGCTGGCGCGCGAGCAGGATTATTTCGACCGTACGGTGAGCGACATCTTCGGCTTCAACGCGATGCAGATGGGCTCGCCAGAGCACGATTTTCTGCGCAGCAGCCGCATGCCGTTGCGTTTCTCTGCCGGTAACCAGGCGGGGAACGACGTGCGGCTGATTTGCGCCGAGTTGCCGTTCGAAACCGCGAGCCTGGACTTGGTGCTGATGCCGCATGTACTGGAATTCTCCGAGCATCCGCACCACATCCTGCGCGAGGTGGAGCGGGTGTTGATGCCGGAGGGGAACCTGATTATCTCCGGTTTCAATCCGCGCAGTTTGTGGGGGATGAAGAAAACGCTGGGCGGGCTGCATCATGCCCATGGGCCGCGCGGTTATCCCTGGTGCGGGCAGTTCATCGCGTTGTCGCGGCTGAAGGACTGGCTGGCGCTGCTGGGTTTCGAGGTGGTCGGCGGACGTTTTGCCGCCTATGCGCCGCCGGTGCACCAGACCAAATGGCTGGAACGCTTTGCGTTCATGGAACGCGCGGGCGACCGCTGGTGGGCGGTCAGCGGCGGGGTGTATTTCCTGCACGCGATCAAGCGCGTGCACGGCATGCGCCTGATCAAGCCGCAATGGAACGAGGGACTGGTGGGCAGGCTGATGCCTGCTGCGCCCAAGCTTAACAATCGCATTACGCATTGCAGGGGTACGGCACACCGTGCCCCTGCGGAAACATTCGAATAGATATAAAGCATGGAAAAAGAAATCGTAGAAATATTCACCGACGGCGCGTGCAAGGGCAATCCCGGCATCGGCGGCTGGGGTGCGTTGTTGCGCACCAAGGGCCGTGAGCGCGAGCTGTTCGGCGGCGAGGCGCATACCACCAACAACCGCATGGAGCTGATGGGGGCGATCTCGGCGCTGGAGGCGCTGAAGCGGCATTGCCAGATCAAATTGCATACCGATTCGAAGTATGTGCTGCAAGGCATCACCGAATGGCTGGAAGGTTGGAAGAAGCGCGGCTGGAAAACCGCGGACAAGAAGCCGGTGAAGAACGAAGACCTATGGCGCAGGCTGGACGCGGTCGCGGCACAGCACGAGATCGAATGGATCTGGGTCAAGGGCCACGCCGGTCACGACGGCAACGAGCGCGCCGACCAGTTGGCGAATCGCGGCGTGGAATCAGTGGCCGAGAAGCGTATGGCCGGACACCCGCAGGAGCAAAGCAATGCGTAGAATCGTGCTGGATACCGAAACCACCGGCCTGAGTCCCGCCGGCGGACACCGCATCATCGAAGTAGCGGCCATCGTGCTGGAGGGACGCCGTGTCTCGAAGAATCACTTTCATCATTACGTCGACCCCGAGCGCGAAGTCGACGAGGATGCCGCGCGGGTGCACGGCTTCACCTGGGACATGCTGCGCGGTCGGGCGAAGTTCGCCGACATCGCGCCCAGCTTCCTCGAATTCATCGGCGACGCGGAACTCATCATCCACAACGCCCCGTTCGACATGGGCTTTTTGAACCACGAACTCGGGCGGCTCAACCTGCCGCCGCTGACCAACTCGGTGATCGACACGCTCAAGGTCGCGCGCGAGATGCATCCGGGCAAGAAGAACAATCTGGACGCGCTGTGCAGCCGCTACGAGATCGATAACGCGCACCGCTCGCTGCACGGCGCGCTGCTGGACACCGAGCTGCTCGCCGAAGTGTTCCTCGCGATGACGCGCGGACAGGAGAGTCTGCTCGGCGACGATCAGCAGGCCCCCGCCGAACGCCGGACGGCGATGCAGGAACTGGACGGCGACCGTCCGCCGTTGCGCGTGCTGCTGCCGACCGAAGAGGAGTTGGTCTTGCATGCGCAGCAACTGGCCGATATCGACAAGGCCAGCAAAGGCGCGTGTCTGTGGAAGCAGCTGGAAGGTGCGGCATGACCCTGAAGCGTTTCGCGGCCTGGGTCGGCGTCGCCGTGATGATGTCTTATCTCGGGGCCTGCGGTTATATGTGGTCGACACAGAAGCAGTTGGTGTTCGAACCCAGCCCGGAGATACAGAGCACGCCGGCCCGCCTGGGGATGCGTTTCGAGGAGCTGAGCATCCCGGTGGGCAGCGGCGGCGAACGCGCCGAACTGCACGGCTGGTGGGTTCCGGCGGAACAGCCGGGCGCGGTGACGATACTGTATCTCCACGGCAACTATCGCAACATCGGCAACAGCCTCGATCACACGCGGCGTCTGCACGATCTCGGCTATAACGTGATGCTGGCCGACTACCGCGGCTATGGCAAGAGCGGCGGCGGAGCGCCCAGCGAAACCAAGGTATACGAGGATGCCGAAGCGGCATGGCAGTACCTGCTGAACGTGCGCGGCGTGCATCCTAGGCGCGCCTTCATCTACGGCCATTCGCTGGGCGGGGCGATCGCGATCGATCTGGCGTCGCGCCACCCCGAGGCCGCGGGCCTGATAACCGAGAGCACCTTCACCTCGATGCAGGCGATGGGAGAACTGGAATATGGCTATCTGCCGGTCGGGACGCTGCTGAACCAGCGCTTCGATGCGTTGCAGAAGATCTCCGGGCTGAAACTCCCCGTGCTGCTGATCCACGGCACCTTGGATCAGCGGATACCGGTGACGATGGCACGGCAGCTGTATGCCTCCGCACCGCAGCCCAAGGCACTGACCCTGATCGAGGGCGGCGAACACGGCAACAGCGGCATGATCGGCTGGGTCGAATATCGCAATGCGGTATCGGGTTTTGTCGGAAAATACGCCCATTAATTCAATCAATGCCCGTCATGGGCGAAACGGAACAATTATGAAAACAGACGTAATTATCATCGGCGCCGGCGCCGCCGGCCTGATGTGCGCGATGCAGGCCGCGCAGCGCGGGCGTTCGGTCGTGCTGATCGACCACTCCAAAAAACTCGCCGAGAAGATCCGAATCTCCGGCGGCGGCAACTGCAACTTCATCAACCGCGACGTAGCGCCGGACAACTTCATCTCCGCGAATCCGAACTTCTGCCGCTCCGCGCTGGCGCGCTACAAGCCGCAGGACTTCATCGCGCTGCTGTACAAGCACAACATCGCCTTCCACGAGAAGACGCTGGGGCAGCTGTTCTGCGACGACGGCTCCGAGGCCATCGTCACGATGCTGCGCAACGAATGCGACGAGGCCGGGGTCAAGCGCTTTATGGGCTGCGAAGTGGAAGAGATCAAGTACGACGCGCCTAAGGAAGAGGGGGCAAAAGGCAAGTTCCACGTCTCCGCCTCGCGCGGCGCATTCACCACGTCGTCGCTGGTCGTCGCCACCGGCGGCCTGTCCATCCCCAAGGCCGGCGCCACGCCTTACGGCTACCACGTCGCCGAACAGTTCGGCATCCCCATCGTCAAGCCCAAGCCCGGCCTGGTGCCGCTGAGCGTCGCCCCCGACGACTGGAAGCCCTATGCCGACCTGACCGGCGTCTCGCTGGATGTGACGGTGAGCTTCGGCAAGCGCAGCTTCCGCGAGAGCATGCTGGTGACCCACCGCGGCCTCAGCGGTCCGGCGATCCTGCAGATATCGTCGTACTGGCAGCACGGCCAGCCGCTGCACATCGACCTGCTGCCCGACCTCGACATGCTGGAGCAACTGACCGAACAGAAGGGCAGCAAGAAACTGCTGAGCAACTACCTCACGCAATGGTGGCCGAAGAGCTTCGCCGATGCGTGGTGCGGCGAACTGAAAGGCGTAGCGAACCTGCCGCTGAACCAGTACAACGACAAACAGCGCAAACTGATCGCCGCCGCGCTGAACGACTGGCAGGTCATCCCCAGCGGCACGCTGGGCTACACCAAGGCCGAAGTCACCTGCGGCGGCGTCGACACGCACGCGCTGTCGTCGAAGAGCATGGAGTGCAACGAAGTGCCGGGGCTGTATTTCATCGGCGAAGTCGTTGACGTCACCGGCCAGCTCGGTGGGTATAACTTCCAGTGGGCTTGGGCGTCGGGGTATGCGGCGGGGCAGGCGGTCTAGAAAACCTACTGCGCGACTCGATTGCGGCGTTGCGCGGTACTCGCAATCCTCATGTACCTTGTGTACATTCCGGTTGCTCCGTTCCGTGCGCCTTGCACTCGAGCCGCTCGCTACGGTTTTCTGATTTGACGTTGCGGAGAGGCCTATATATTTCGGTCTATAGGTTTCAGGGGGATTTCCTGATGATTGCCATTCTCGGTGCTGGGAGTTTTAAACGTGCGAATTTCGCTATTTGCTATGACACTCACTATTTATACGCCGCTCCTATTCGCGGAGGAGGCCGTATTTTGGCCGTCAGCCTCACCAGAAAACGGTGTCATTAAACTGGAAAAACTCAGTTGCAACTCAGGGCCGTATAAGCCCAAACTGCCCAGCACTCTCAAAGAATTTAAGGCGTTTGGGAATCGGACCAAAGAACAGGTAGAGCCAGCAAGTGACTACACAGGTGATCCGAGAACCCATACATCAGGAAACTTCTGGTACGACGGAATGTATCTTGGAGTTGTATTCCAGAATGCACAACCCCATGGTAGCTTCTTGAGTGCTGCTTCGTTTTCTCATCCACGATGGAATAATCTCACGCCAATAAAAGTTGGCTCATCAGTCCTTGACCTTTTCATGCAAGAGAATATTTCGGTTAAGCCAACAAAAGATTCACCTCTTTATCTATGCAATGTTTATGACTCAGAGGGAGCTCCAGATTGCGTAAAGCTCACACTGGAAGGTCATACAATTACCAAAGTCGAGTATCAATGCTATACAGGTTGATTCCCAATAACTCGTCAATCAAGCGCGCGTAGGATGGGTTGAGCGCAGCGATACCCATCAATCCTTGCGCTCGCCACACTCCCAATTCACACCCGCATCGCCCGCCCAATCAACGGGCAACACGCCCGCCTGCACGAATCGATGAAACGACGAATGCGGCCAATCGGCGACGCGCGACACCAAACCATGCTTGACCGGATTGATGTGGATGTAATCGATATGGCGCGAGAAATCCGTTTCGTCGCGGATGAGGTGTTCCCAATACCGCCGTTGCCAGATGCCGCGTTCGTGTTTGCCTTGCCGGCTATCCGAGCGGTGTTCGCCGTGCGGCAAGCCGCGTGAAAACACCGTCTTGATCAAGCGCCAGCGCAACGCGAAATCGCTGTCGTCTTCGGGCAATGTCCAGATGGCGTGCAGGTGGTCCGGCAATATCGCGATGGCATCGATGATGAAGGGATAGCGCTCGCGGGTATATTCGAACGCGCTACGCAGCAATGCGATGTTGTCGGTCAGCAGGGATTGCGACCGGTCGGCAAGATTCACCGTGAAGAAGTAACTCGCTCCGGCGATGTCGCTGCGGCGGTAGTTGGTCATGCGGCATCATAGCGATGGGGATTGTTGTGTTCAATTGTATCTTGTGGGTGGTGGAGTGCATGATGGGTATCGCTGCGCTCAACCCATCCTACGGGTAAGGATTGGTGCTATATTTCCCGCCATATTCAACCTTTAGGAGTCGACGATGCGTGTTTTGTGGATGGTTTTGCTGACGATGTTGTTGAGCGGTTGCGGCTACAACACATTCCAAACGACAGACGAGCAGATCAAGGCGAGCTGGGCGGAGGTGCTGAACCAGTACCAGCGGCGCGCCGACCTGATCCCCAATCTGGTGAATACGGTCAAGGGTTATGCGGCGCAGGAGCAAGCGGTGCTGCTGGGCGTCACCGAGGCGCGCGCGAAGGTCGGCAGCATCCAGGCGACGCCGGAGCTGGTCAACGATCCGCAGGCTTTCGCCAATTTCCAGGCCGCACAGGGGCAATTGACCTCGGCGCTGAGCCGCTTGCTGGTGGTGTCGGAGAACTATCCGCAACTGAAGTCCGACGCGAACTTCCGCGACTTGCAGGCGCAGCTCGAAGGCACCGAGAACCGCATCACCGTGGCGCGCAAGCGCTACATCGAGGCGGTGCAGGAATACAACGTCGCGGTGCGCTCCTTTCCGACCAACCTGACGGCGATGCTGTTCGGCTATGCGGTCAAGCCCTCGTTCACCGTGGAGAACGAGAAGGCGATCTCGGCTCCGCCGGCGGTGGACTTCTCGGCTCCTCAGTCTGCCGCTTCAGCTCCGGCGAAATAAATGAACATCCTGGCGCGAGTCTTCCTGCTTGCGCTGCTGCTGGTCGGGGCGGCGCAGGCCGAGGTGGCCATACCGCCGCTGTCCGCACGCGTCACCGACCTCACTTCCACGCTGGACGCGCAACAGATCCAGACTCTTGAATCCAGCCTCGCCGCATTCGAGGCGAAGAAGGGCGCGCAGGTCGCGGTGCTGATCCTGCCGACCACCCAGCCCGAGACCATAGAGCAATACGGCATCCGCGTCGCCGAGGCATGGAAGCTCGGGCGCAAGGGCGTGGACGACGGCGTGTTGCTGCTGGTCGCGAAGGAGGATCGCGAGATGCGCATCGAGGTCGGCTACGGGCTGGAGGGCGCGCTGAACGACGCGACTTCGAAGCGCATCGTCGCCGAGATCATCACGCCGTTCTTCAAGCGCGGCGAGTTCTATCAGGGCATAGACGCAGGCACTGCGGCGATCATCAAGGTCGTCGAGGGCGAACCGCTGCCCGAGCCGCAGCGCGGCACGTCAGGCGACAAGGGAGACATCGAATCGCTGCTGTTCGTCGCCTTCGGCGCGGTGGTGGTCGTCGGCGGCATACTGCGCGCGCTGCTCGGGCGCTTTCCCGCGGCGCTGCTGACCGGCGGCGGACTCGGGCTGGTGGCTTGGCTGACGGCAGTACCCTTGCTGGTGGCGCTGCTGGCCGGGGCGATGGCCTTCGTGTTCGTGCTGCTGGGCGGTGCGCGCCACGGCTTCGGCGGATATGGCGGCGGTGGAGGTCATGGCGGGTTTGGTGGAGGCGGTTTCGGCGGCGGGGGCGGCGGATTTGGAGGAGGCGGAGCCTCGGGGAGATGGTGACATGGATCTGAAACGTATCATGCGGCATCTATCGAGCGGACGGGCGGCAGTGCATCGCGTCCTGCCGCCGCGCGCGCTGGAGACGATAGAACGCGCGATCGCCGCGACCGAGATGCAGCACGACGGGCAGATACGCTTCGCGGTCGAGGCCGCGCTGGACTGGCAGCCGCTGCTGGCCGGGCAGACCGCGCGCGAACGCGCCGTCGAAGTGTTCTCGCAACTGCGCGTGTGGGATACCGAGCATAACAACGGTGTGCTGATTTATCTGCTGTTGGCCGACCGCGACGTGGAGATCGTCGCCGACCGCGGCATCCATGCGAAGCTCGGCCAGCCGGTGTGGGAGGAAATCTGCAAGGAAATGGAAGCGGAGTTCCGCGCAGGCCGTTTCGAGGCAGGTGTGCTGGCCGGCGTGCGCGCGGTCGGCGACCATTTGATCAGGCATTTCCCGCCGCGCAGCGACAAGCCCAACGAGATGCCGGACAGTCCGGTGGTTTTGTAACAGTTCGATTCCACGATGATAGAGGACCAGATGAAGATCGGTATTCCTACGGAAATCAAGACCAACGAAAGCCGCGTGTCGCTGGTGCCGGCGGGCGTCGAGGCGCTGGTGTCGGCCGGACATGAAGTCATTGTTGAGACCGGTGCGGGGCAGGGTAGCGGGTTTTCCGATGCGCAATATCTTGCGGTCGGCGCGCAGATCGCGACCAATGCCGATGCGGTGTGGGCGGCAGCCGACCTGATCGTGAAGGTGAAGGAACCGATAGCATCGGAATGGTCGCACATCCGTCCCGGGCAGGTCATTTTTACCTATTTCCATTTTGCCGCCAGCGAGGCGTTGACGTTGGCGCATATGGATTCCGGTGCGGTGTGCATCGCCTACGAGACGGTAGAGTTGCCGTCGGGCGAGCTGCCGCTGCTGACGCCGATGTCGGAGGTGGCCGGGCGCATGGCGGTGCAGGAGGGGGCCAAGTATCTGGAGAAACTGTACGGCGGGCGCGGCGTCCTGCTGGGCGGTGTGCCGGGCGTGCCGCCGGCCAAGGTGGTGATCCTCGGCGGCGGCATGGTCGGCGTGAATGCGGCGAAGATGGCAGCCGGCCTGGGGGCGAGCGTGGTCATACTCGATGTGTCGCTGGAACGGCTGCGTCACCTGAGTGATGTGATGCCGGCGAATGTGCAGCTGATATTCTCGAATCACCACAATCTGCTGGAGCAGATCGCTGGCGCCGATCTGGTGATCGGCGCGGTGCTGATTCACGGCGCGATAGCACCCAGACTGATCCGCCGCGATGACCTGAAGACCATGCGTCCGGGTACGGTGATCGTCGACGTCGCAATCGATCAGGGCGGTTGCGTCGAGACGATGCACCCGACTACGCACGAGAACCCGACCTTCGTCGTCGACGGCGTGATCCATTACGGCGTGGCGAACATGCCGGCCGGTGTGCCGATCACCTCGACGCTGGCGCTGACCAACGCGACGCTGCCTTATGTGCTGCAACTGGCGAACAAGGGATGGCGGCAGGCGCTGAAGGAATCGCCGGTGCTGCTGAAGGGGCTCAATATCGTCGACGGAAAAGTAACCCACAGGAAGGTCGCCGAGGCGTTCGGCCTGGACTGCCACTCTGCTGAATCCATGATCGACTGAGTATCCGGCAACCACCACCAGGACTGGCCATGGTGGTCTGCATCATGGATTTGAGGGTGGAAATTTTTGTATGAGACGCACTGACCATGATTCGACAGCTTAAAGCGCGCGCTCACGACATCGAGCAGCGGATTTTTCAATCCCGGTCCGAACGCAGCGCCATGTCTACCTACCTGATCGCAGTGGCGCTGATAGGTTTTGCTCTTCTGGTGCGGCTGCTGATGGCCCCCGTGGATGCCGGCCTGCAGTATGTGACTTTTTTTCCCGCGGTCACGCTTGCCGCGGTGGTGGGCGGATTCCGGCCCGGACTGCTCGTGACTATCATCGGTTTGTTGTTCGCCACGTATTTTTTCACGCCTCCCTATTTCTCTTTTTCACTCGCCGCCTTGCAGACGAGCTTCTGGCCGGACATGGTGTTCCTTATGGATGGAATCATCGTGAGCGCCTCCATCGAGGGCATGCATCGCTACCGTGCCAAATTCGCCGCCGAACTAGCCGAGGCGAAGCACCAGGAGGCGCGTGTGGCGGAGCTCAACAAGTCGCTGGACGAATTCACCTACATCGCGGCGCACGACCTCAAGGAGCCGCTGCGCGGCATACACAACTATTCCAGCTTCCTCAGGGAAGACCATGGCGCAGAGCTGGACGAGAGCGGACGGCAATACATAGACCGCATCCAGCGGCTGGCGGAACGGCTGTCCACGCTGATCGACAGCCTGATGTCCTATTCGCGTCTGGGTGTCGCGGAACTGGTCAGGAACAGGGTCGATGTGGATGCCGTGGTCGATGCGGTCGCGGAAGACCTGAACCGTCTGTGGACGAAAGAAGGCATAGAACTGCGCCGCAACGGTCCCCTGGGGACGGTGCAGGGCGACGCGATCCGCATAGGCGAGGTGTTCCAGAACCTGTTTACCAACGCGGCGAAATACAACGACAAGCCCGCGAAGTGGATAGAAGTCGGCTGCGACCGCAGCGGGGCCGTCCCGGTCTTCTACGTCCGGGACAATGGCATCGGCATCCAGCCGCACCATCACGACAACGTCTTCCGGATATTCAAGCGGCTGCATGAGCAAAATAAATACGGCGGGGGCACCGGCGCCGGTCTGACCATAGTCAAAAAAATCGTCGAGCGTTACGGTGGCCGTATCTGGCTGGAATCCGTTCCGGGAGAGGGAACGGTGTTTTATTTCACTTTGAGCGAGCATGTAGGGCGGAAAAGCGAAGCGCCTGATATAACAACTAGCCATCTGACTAACCCAGCAAAAAACGCTGGCTAAGTCATTGGTTATTCCGCCGTGAATACCGTGCGGCGGATAACGCTGCGCTCATCCGCCCTACGCAATTTATTTTAGGATATTGGTAATGAACGAATCCCAAACCATGCTGATCGTCGAGGATAACGACGACGATTACTTTGCTACCATGCGCGCCTTCAGCAAGGCCAATTTTGCCAATCCGGTCCGGCGTTGCACCAATGGCGATCAGGCGCTCGATTACCTTTTTCAGCGCGGCGAGTTTTCCGCACCCGACGCGGCGCCCCGACCCAGCATCATCCTGCTCGATCTGAACCTGCCCGGCACGGACGGGAGAAGCGTACTGCACGCCATCAAGAGCGCCCCGGGATTGCAGAAGATTCCAGTCATCGTCCTGACGACATCCAATGCCGAGCAGGACATCGAGCAGTGCTACGCCGCCGGGGCGAATTCCTACGTGCAGAAGCCGGTCGATTTCGAGGGGTTCGTAGTGGCGATTGCGCGGCTCTCCGAATTCTGGCTGGAAGTTTCCATACTGCCCAAGAGCGGACTATGACTGCGACCATACTGGTGGTCGACGACAGCGCGGACGACCGACGCCTCTATCAGCGCGCACTCAAGGATTCAGACTGTCGTCTGGTGTTGACTTCGACTGGCGAGGACGGGTTTGCCAGCGCGGTCTACCTGAAGCCCGATCTGATCCTGCTCGATTACCACCTGCCGGACATGGACGGGATCGACTTCATCAAGCTGCTGAAAAAATATCCGTGCCCGTCCTTGCCCATAGTCGTGTTGACCGGGGAAGGCAACGCGGAGGTGGCCGTCGAGATGATGAAGCACGGTGCTGCCGACTATCTGGTCAAGGACACAGCCGGACTCTACCTGCGCCTGCTGCCGACGGTGGTCGAGCGCATCATGGCCGCTTCTGCGCAACGCGAAGAAACCCGGCGCTTGCAGCAGGAAACCGAGGCGCTGCTGCACCGCAACCGGGCATTGATGAAAAACGCCAAGGACGGCATCCATGTGATGGATGTCGACGGAAACCTGCTGGAAGCCAACGATGCGTTCTACCGCATGCTGGGCTACACGGCAGAGGAGACGCCCGGCCTCAACGTGGCCGACTGGAATGTGCAATGGACGAAGGAAGAACTGCGGGCGCGGTTCAAATCCATGGTTGGCAAAAGCGCGGTGTTCGAAACCAGGCACCGGTGCAAGGACGGCACGCTGATCGATGTCGAAATCAGCACTTCCGGTGTCCAGATAGACGGGCGGAATCTGTTTTTTGCTTCAAGCCGCGACATCACCGAGCGCAAGCGGGCCGAGGAAGAGTTGAGGCTGAGCGCGCAGCTGCTGAACAGCACTTCGGATTCGGTATTCCTGCTCGATCCCGATGGGAACTTCCTGTACCTGAACGAGGCCGCGTGGAAGTCGCGCGGCTATACGCGGGACGAGCTGATGGCGATGAACGTGCGCGAACTCAACACGCCGGAGTCCGGCAAGCTGATTGCGCCCCGCCTAAAAGAGCTGCTGGAAAAAGGCCATGGCATCTTCGAGGCGGAGCATCGCTGCAAGGATGGCTCCATTATCTCGGTCGAGGTCAATTCCCGCGTGATCGAGTCCGGCGGACGGAAGTTGTTTCTCTCGGCGAGCCGCGACATCACCGAGCGCAAGAAGGCCGAAGCCATCCTGAAACTGCACAAGCAGGTGATCGACACCTCGATCGACGGTTTCTGGGTATGCGATATGCAGGGGTATTTGCTGGATGCCAACGAGGCGTACGCAAAAATGTCCGGCTATGCGGTGGAAGAACTGGTGCACATGCACATCAGCCAACTGGAGGCCAGGGAACAGGCCGCCGATGTCCGGGCGCATGTCGCCAAAGTCATCGCCCAGGGCTACGACCGCTTCGAAACCCGCCATCGCCACAAGGATGGCCATGAGATCGATATCGAAGTATCCACTACCTGCATGGCGGAACAGCAGCGGCTGGTTGTGTTCTGCCGCGACATCGGCGAACGCAAGAATGCCGAGCAAGCTTTGCTGAAAAACGAAGCGAATCTGCGCGCTATTCTGGACAACTCGCCCTACCTGACCTGGCTGAAAGATACCGAAGGCCGTTACATCACGATCAACAAGGTGTTCGCCGATTATCTCCGGCTGGAGGATGCCAGTCAGGTCGCGGGCAAGACCGATCTCGATCTGCAACCACAAGAACTGGCGGAAAAATACCGCGCCGATGATGCCGAGGTGATGGCGGCAAGGCAACAGAAGCATGTCGAGGAAGCGGCGTTCGACGGTAATACGGTGCACTGGGTGGAAACCTGGAAGACCCCCGTTATCGATGCGCAAGGCAATGTACTGGGCACCGCCGGCTTTGCCAGAGACATCACCGAGCGCAAGCAGGCCGAGCAGGCCTTGCTGCAGGAAAACGAAACCGGGCGCAAACAGGCGGAAGAAGCGCTGCGGATTAGCGCGCTAAGGCACCAGTTGCTGTTCGAGAGCTCGCGCGACGCCCTGATGCTGGCGGCGCCGCCGTCCTGGAAATTCACCGCAGCGAATCAGGCGACCCTGCAATTGTTCGGCGCAGCCAGCCACGCCGAATTCACCGCGCTTGGGCCGTGGGACGTTTCGCCGGAGCGGCAGCCGGACGGACGCCTCTCAAGCGAGGGGGCGCAGGAAATGCTTGCGATAGCCATCCGCGATGGCTCCAATTCTTTTGAATGGGAGCACCGGCGACTGAACGGCGAGACGTTTTCTGCCGATGTGCTGATAACCCGCCAGGAGGTGGGAGGGGAGCTGTTTGTGCAAGCCACGGTGCGCGACATCACCGAGCGCAAGCAGACGGCGGCAGAGCTGCACAGGCTGAACCGGGCGCTCAGGCTGTTGAGTGCCTGCAATACGGCGCTGGTGCATGCCGCAGAAGAGGAGCCGCTGCTGGCGAAAATCTGCCAGTTGGTCGTGGAAACGGGCGGTTACCACATGGCCTGGATAGGGATGGCCGAGTACGATCAGGAGAAAAGCGTTCATCCGGTTGCGCAATGTGGCTTCGAGGAAGGCTATCTGAGCAACGCCAACATCAGCTGGGCCGACAATACGGAACGGGGACGCGGGCCCATCGGTATCGCAATAAGAACCGGGGTTACGCAAATCAACCATGATTTCGAGAACAATCCCCTGCTGGCGCCATGGCGCGAGGCTGCGCTGGCGCGCGGTTACCGCTCGAGTATCGCCTTGCCGCTCAGGAGAGGTGCGCAGACATTCGCGGTGCTGGCCATCTATTCCGCTACGTCCGATTCCTTCAGCATTGACGAAGTCGCCTTGCTGGAGGAGCTCGCCGACAACATGTCCTATGGGATATCGGCGCTGCGCCTGCGCATCGAACATGATCAGGCGGTGGAAAAGCTGCACAAGTCGGCGCAGGAAATCGAAGGCCTTTACAACCAGGCCCCCTGCGGTTACCACTCTCTGGATGCGGACAGCATCGTTCGCAGCATCAACGATACCGAACTTGCGTGGCTGGGCTATACGCGGGACGAGGTGGTCGGAAAAATGAAATTTACCGAATTGATTTCGCCCGCGCGCATTCCTGACTTCCAGAGAACCTTCGCGCAATTGAAGCAGCAGGGATTTGTCCGTGACATCGAGAGCGAGCAGATGCGCAAGGACGGCACGCTGTTTTCCGTGCTGATCAACGCGACTGCCATTTACGATGCCGACGGCAATTATCTGATGAGCCGCTCGACGCTGGTCGATATCACCAAGCGCAAGCAGGCGGAAGAGAAGCTGCGCGAAAACGATGTCCGGCTACGCGCGCTGGTCGGCAACCTGCCCGGTACGGTGTTCGAGATGATGGTGGGCGAGGGCGGGGAGGTCTCGCTCCCGTATGTCAGCGTAGGCGTAGCCACGTTGTTCGGTGTGGCTGCGGACGAACTGATGAGCCAGCCGGAATTGTTGTTCAGTTGCGTGGACGCCGAAGATGCGCCGGGTTTCGAGGCCAGCCGGTCAAGATCGGCGCAGACATTGGGAGCGTGGGACTGGGAGGGGCGCGTCAATACGGCTGCACAGCAAGGAAAATGGCTCAGTCTGCGCGCCACGCCGCGTCGGCAGGACGACGGCTCTATCGTCTGGGGCGGCGTTATTCTCAACATTACCCAATGCAAGCGCGCGGAACTCGAACTTGTGAAATCTCAGCAGTTGCTGCGTAATCTGGTCGTGCAGGGTGAGGTGGTGCGCGACGACGAACGCAAACGGATCGCCCGCGAGTTGCATGACGAGTTAGGGCAATTATTGACCGCATTGCGCATGAACATTGCACTGATGCGTATCAGGCTCGGGGCGTGTGATATGGAACTGCAGACCATCATCAGCAGGGTAACCGGATTGCTGGACCAGTCCATACGCTGCACGCGCCATGTCGTGAGCAATTTGCGTCCCGCCGCGCTGGACATGGGCATCGTTCCCGCTATCAGATGGTTGTGCGATGAATTTACCACGCATACCGGCACACCCTGTGTTCTGCATGCGGACGAGACAGAAGTTCAGCTGGACGAGGCGCTTGCGATGACGGTATTCCGCGTGGTGCAGGAAGCCCTGACCAACGCCTCCCGCTATGCCGAAGCAAGCAAGGTCGACGTTGCCATCAAGCTGGATGCCGACAATATTGCCGTTACCGTGAACGATAACGGCAAAGGGTTCGATAGCTCCGCTCGTTCCAAACCGGCATCCTTCGGGCTGCTGGGAATGCGCGAGCGCGCCATCGCACTGGGGGCGGTTGTGAATATCGATAGCGCACCTCAACAGGGGACACGGATATCCTTCGTTGTGCCCAATAACGGTTCTGACATGAAGGGAAGCCATCCATGATCCGTCTTTTGGTTGCCGACGATCATCCAGTCGTGCGTGAGATGATCGGGTATGTACTGGCGCTTGCACCAGATGTCGAAATGGTTGCCGAGGCAACCAACGGCGAAGAAGTCATGCATAGTGTGCGCGACGGTCAGTTCGACTTGCTGTTGCTCGATATGAATATGCCGGGCATTAGCGGCGTAGCGTTGATCGAAAGCATCAAGCTATGCCGCGCAACGCTGCCCATTCTGGTCTATACCATGCACAACGATGTGCAGCTCGCAATGCGCGCCATTATTGCCGGAGCGTCCGGCCTGCTTACCAAAGACAGCGAGCCTGAGTTGCTGTTGGCCGCGATACGCAAGGTGAGTGCAGGAGAGAAATACCTGGATCCGGCGGTAGTCGAGCAAATGGCCCGGGACTTTGAATCGTCGAACTTGCGGCTGCCTCATCCCTTGCTTTCAGACCGTGAGATGGAGGTGTTTCGCTTGCTGGTTGAAGGCAAATGAGAAGTGGCTCAGCCTGGTTGAAGCGGTCAGGACGCTTTGTTCATCGATATCGATCGGAAAGAAAACGATAGCGCCTACTGCCCATAGGAGGCTCCCCCGAGTGCGAAGACGGTGAAGTGGACATGCCAGTCCACACATTCTTCGAGTGTGTCCAGTCTGCTTTTATCCCGTTTCCACTTAACCAGTTCTATCGCATGGAATGCATAGAAAGTCGCCAGCCACATCAGCAACCAGTAATGGACCATCATCGCTGCGTATGTATATTTCCCGGCACTGGAGCATAATCCACGGTGATGAAGTCGGGCTGCCGGATGGTGGCAGGTGTCGGCGAAGACGCCGGTTCGCACAGGGCAAGGAGGGGCTGTTGTGATCAAGAAGATCGACATTCGGGAGTTGCGGCCGGGCATGTATGTGCATGACCTCAACTGCTGCTGGGTCGCCCATCCCCTGTATCCGACCCGGTTCAAGGTCCAGTCGGGCAAGGAAGTGGATAGGCTGATCGAACTGGGGGTTTCATCCGTTTATATCGATTCCGGCATGGGGGAGGATGCCCCCAATGCCGCTACCGAAGACGAGGTGCGCCAGACGGTCGAGTCAGCGCTGCTCAAGATTGCCGAATCGCTTGGCGTGGCAGGGGAGGCGCAGGGTATAACGACACGCGAAGAACTGGGGTCCGCAGCGCAGATACATCGGGAAGCCCATCAGACCATACAGGAAGTGATGTCGGACATCCGTCTCGGCAAACATTCCGAAATGGAACGCATAGAGCCAGCGATCCGCGGTGTCGTCGATTCGGTCTTCCGCAACTCGGGGGCTCTGATCCAGCTTGGAGGCATACGCACCAAGGATCAATACACCTTTGCGCATTCGGTGAACGTATGCGCGCTGCTTACCTCGTTCGCCCGGACGCTGAAACTGGGCAACGACATCACCAGACAGATCAGTGTCGGCGGCATGCTGCACGACATCGGCAAGATGCGGGTCCCCGATGCGATACTCAACAAGCCCGGAGGACTGACCGAAAGCGAATTCGATGAAATGCGCCGTCACGTGCAGCATGGGGTGGATATTCTTGGCAAGGTTTCCTGGATATCGCCGATTTCGCTGCAGGTGACCGCCCAGCATCATGAACGTTACGATGGTTCCGGTTATCCGGCAGGCCTGAAAGGAGATCAGATTTCCCAGTTCGGTCAGATGGCTTCGATAGTCGATGTTTACGATGCGATCACCTCCACGCGGGTCTACCATCGGCCGATGGCGCCCGTCGTGGCGATCCGCAAGATTCAGGAGTGGAGCGAACAGTATTTCAACGAGGAATTGGTGAGTCACTTCATCCGTAGCGTAGGAATTTTCCCGCTGGGCACGCTGGTCAGGCTGGAGAGTGATTTACTGGCAGTTGTGGTCGAGCATTCCGCATCGAGCTTGCTGAACCCCGTGGTCAGGGTCGTGTACGACACCGGAAAGCGAAGCAGGGTAGCGCCATACGACCTCGATCTGTCGCAGCAGTCTGCGGACCGGATCGTCGGTTTCGAATCCGGGGAAAAATGGGGGATAGCTCCGGCGGATTTCCTGATGGCGGTGGACGCACCAGCTGTATGAAGGGTGCATACGGCGGGCAGCCATTTTATTTTCAATATGGGACAGGCACATGGATTACGACGTACTCATCATCGGTTCCGGCCCCGCCGGGCAGCACGCGGCCTGGCAGGCGGCCCGTATGGGCAAGCGCGCGGCAATTGTCGAACGCAAACCCAGGATAGGCGGCGCCGGCCTGCAGACCGGCACGATACCCAGCAAGGCCATGCGCGAAATGGCTTACCTGTTGTCGCGCTCCGGTCAGGGCGGGATGCGCCAGGCGTTTGCATCTGACGGACGCACGCGTCGCGGCCTGCTGGCCGATGCGGTGCGGCGCAAGGAGGCCGTGATCGCGCAGCAGGAATCGGTGATCCTGCAGCGGCTGTTGAGCTCCGGCGCCGCGCTGATTCCGGGTGAGGCCTCGTTCGTCGATGCGCATACGATGGAGGTCGTCGACGCCGGCGGCAACGCGCGACGGATTTCCGCCGAGGTCATCGTGCTGGCCACCGGCTCACGTCCGCGCCGGCCGCCCAATATCCCGTTCGACAAGAAGACCGTGCTGGACTCGACCTCCATCCTGAATTTGCGTCAGCTGCCGGACAGCCTGCTGGTCGTCGGCGGCGGGGTGATCGCCTGCGAATTCGTTTCCATCTTTGCCGCGCTGGGCGTGCAGGTCGGCGTGGTCGACAGCCATGAGCAACTGCTGGCCTACCTGAGCGAGGATGTCGTCGGCGTGCTGGCCGAGAGTTTCCTTGCGATGGGCGTCACCCTCCACATGAGGGAACGCGTCAGGGAGATACGCCGCGAACAGGCCGGCATCGTCACCGTGCTGGAGAGCGGAAAGGAGATGCGCACCGATGCAGTGCTCTTCGCCCAGGGCCGCGAGCCTAACAGCGCCGGTTTGCAGGCCGAGCGCGCCGGTGTCAAAGTCGAAGACGGCTGGATCGAAGTCAACCGGCACTTCCAGACTGCAATGCCGCACATCTACGCCGTGGGCGATCTGATCGGTCGTCCGGCGCTCGCCTCGACCGGGATGGAGCAGGGACGCGCCGCGGTGCTATACGCCTTCGGCGGCGAGGAACACGTGATGGCAGAGAACCTGCCGATGGCGGTCTATACGATTCCGGAAATTTCCTATGTCGGCAAGACCGAAAAAGAACTGAAACAGGACAACATTCCCTGTGTGGTCGGGCGTGCCTATTTCAGCGACAGCGCACGCGGACAGATCATCGGCGACGCGCAGGGGCTGCTCAAGCTGATCGTGGATGCGCGCGACGAGAAGCTGCTGGGGGTGCATATCGTCGGCGAGCAGGCCAGCGAACTCATCCACATCGGACAACTGGTGATGAATAAATAAGGTAATCCCCCGGCTTAGCCGGGGGACTCACAAGGTTTGACCGAGCGCTACGGTCAGCCTGACTCTACTGACTTGATCA
>Ga0154375_1129_pt1 | contig 17698 bp, 16 predicted proteins | sample RifGroA2_FD_105619 | JGI IMG/M metagenome (GOLD analysis project Ga0154375, IMG submission 105619) | Gallionellales bacterium GWA2_59_43
CGCGGATGGGCCGCGTCGTAAATTTTGCTGAGGTACTGGAAATCGAGATGGGTGTAGACCTGCGTGGTCGAGATGCTGGCGTGGCCCAGCATTTCCTGCACCGCGCGCAGGTCGCCGGAGGATTGCAGCACATGAGTGGCGAACGAGTGGCGCAGCAGGTGCGGATGCACGTTGCTGTTCAGCCCCTGCCGGATGCCCCATTGCTTCATGCGCAGTTGCACGACGCGCGGCGTGATGCGGCTGCCGCGTGCGCCGACGAACAGCGCGGTCTCGTCAGAGTTCGCGAGCTGTATGCGCACTGCGAGCCAGGCTTGCAGCGCGGTGATCGCGTGGCTGCCTAGCGGCACGATGCGCGTCTTGCTGCCCTTGCCGGTGACGCGCACTTCGCCGTCGGCGATGTCCGCGCGCATGGCCTCACAGTCGAGGCTGACCAGTTCCGCCAGACGCAGGCCGGAGGAATAGAACAGCTCGAATATCGCCTTGTCGCGCAGCTCATCGGGAGTATCCGCGGGGATGTCGACCAGCCGCGCCGCTTCGTCCGGCGACAGCGCCTGCGGCAGGGTCTTCGGCGACTTGGGCGCGCGCAGGCCGACGCAGGGATTGTCGGTGTAACTATGGTCGCGCATCAGATAGGTGTAGAAGCCGCGCCACGCCGACAGCATGCGCGCCAGCGAGCGCCCGCCCAGGCCCTTGCCGTGCAGTTGCGCGATGTAGCGGCGGATGTGTTGGATCTTGAGATTGGCGAGCGGCGTGTCGGCCGCCAGCTCGAACAATCGGCGCAGGTCGCGCGCGTAGTTCTCGGCGGTCAGATCGGAATAGCGCTTCTCGTTGCGCAGCCACGCCAGATAGCCTTGCAGGTAGTGCTGATTGACCTCTTCGACAGGGCTCAGGACAGGCGTGGCAGTTTTCGGCATGACGTGGCGATCGGATTTTGTAGGATGGGTTGACGCAGGAAACCCATCAAGGGAAATGATGGGTATCAGCTACGCTGACCAGCGACTTGGCCGACGTTGTTTGTTGGCTTAGTCGATTGGCCATGCAAAGCTCCACCCATCCTACCTGCTTTAACAAGGGCGCGATGAACGCGCCCTTACGAGGCATCATTAATGGTCGAGATACGGATGCAGCGCCGCGCTCACCGCTTCGGAGATGCGCTGCAAAAACAGCGTGCCCATCTCCGGGTAGAAGCGCTGTTTGTCTTCGCTCGCCAGCACCAGCATGCCGATGGTGTCTTCTCCCGCGTGCAGCGGCAGGTAGGCAAAGGAATGCAGATACTTGCCGGTCTCGCCGAACCAGCTTGCGGTGTCGTGCGGCGGCTGATGCAGGCAGACCGGATCTTCCTGCGCATCGGCGAACGCCAGCACTTCCACGGTGGGCGGGTTGACCTGCCATATGTGCAGCGCAACATGCGGCACGTCGAAGATGTCTTTCAGCAGATGCGGCGCCATTTCCTGCAGCGTGGCCAGGTCGCGCCCGGCGAACAGGGAGACGACGAAGGCCTGCACCTTGCGCTGCAGTGCATCGTTTTCCAGTCCGTAGCCGATCAGCTCGTTCAGCCGCTTCTCCAGTCCCTGGTTCTTCTCGCGCAGCGTGATCATCTGCCGTTCGGGCAGCGAGACGGTGCGGCCGCCGTGCGGGTGCGGCAGCGTGATCTGCGCCAGCAGATCGATGTGATTTTCGAAAAATTGCGGATTGTCCTGCAGATACTGTGCGACGTCTTCGGCTCTCATTGTTGCTCCCTTATAGATGTATTTCGCCTTCGAATACCGTGATCGCCGGGCCGGTCATCAGCACCGGCTCGCCTTCTCCTGCCCATGCGATGGTGAGCGTGCCGCCGTGCGTGGCGACGTTCACCGGGCTGTCCAGCAGGCCGCGGCGTATGCCCGCGACGACCGCCGCACAAGCGCCGGTGCCGCAGGACAGCGTCTCGCCCGTGCCGCGCTCGAACACGCGCAATCGGATATGGCTGCGATCTTTGACCTGCATGAAGCCCGCGTTGACGCGCTTGGGGAAGCGCGGGTGATGCTCGATCAGCGGCCCCAGCTTTTCCACCGGCGCGCGCTCGACATCGTCTACGACCTGCACTGCGTGCGGATTGCCCATGGACACCGCGCTGATGGTCAGCGTCTCGCCTGCGACTTCCAGCGGCTCGGTGACCGCACCTTGTCCGTCGAACGGGATGCGCGCGGGGTCGAACACCGGCGCGCCCATGTTCACGGTGACGCGGCCGTCCGCTTCGAGGCTGGGGCGGATCAGGCCACCGTAGGTCTCGACGACGATCTCGCGCTTGGGCGTCAGCTTGTGGTCGTGCACGAAGCGCACGAAGCAGCGCGCGCCGTTGCCGCACTGCTCGACCTCGCCGCCGTCGGCGTTGAAGATGCGATAGCGGAAATCGGCCTCTGGGTGCTCCGGCTTTTCCACCAGCAGGATCTGGTCGCAGCCGACGCCAAAATGGCGGTCGGCGAGGAAGCGAAATTGCTCCGGCGTCAGTTCGACATTCTGGCGCACGCCGTCGATCACGACGAAGTCGTTGCCGGCGCCATGCATCTTGGTAAATTTGAGTATCATTTTTGTAGTTCTTTATGTCTGAAACAATCGGTCGTGTGGTCGTTCACCATGCCGGTCGCCTGCATGAACGCGTAGCAGATCGTGCTGCCGACGAACTTGAAGCCGCGCCGTTTGAGTTCTTTGCTCATCGCATCCGACTCCGCGGTGCTGGCCGGCACCTCCGCGAGGCTGCGCCATGCGTTCTGTTTAGGCCTGCCGTCGACGAAGCGCCAGATGAACTCGTCGAAGCTGCCGAACTCGTTCTGTACTTCAAGGAAATTCTGCGCGTTGACGACCGCGGATTGTACTTTCAGCCGGTTGCGCACGATGCCCGGATTCTGCAGCAGCGATTCTATTTGATTCGCGTCGTAACGGGCAACGCGCGTTGCGTCGAAATTATCGAACGCGGCGCGGTAGTTCTCGCGTTTCTTCAATATCGTGATCCAGCTCAGGCCGGCCTGCGCACCTTCGAGAATCAGGAACTCGAACAGCGCGCGGTCGTCGTGCAGCGGCACGCCCCATTCGGTATCGTGATAGGCGCGATACAGCGCATCGTCGCCCGCCCAAATGCAGCGATTCATGCGCAGAACTGCATGCAGTTGTGCCACATGCAGCGGTTCATCACCACGGTGATGCCAGCGGCCTGTGCGCGCAACGCGGCTTCTTCGTGGATTACGCCTTCCTGCAGCCAGATGCGCTTGATGCCCAGCTTGATGCAGCTGTCGACGATAGCCGGCACATGCTCGGACGCGCGGAATACGTCGACGATGTCGGGCAGTTCCGGCAGACTCTCGAGGTCGGGGTATGCTTTTTCGCCCAGTACTTCGTCTGTCATGGGGCGCACCGGGATGATGCGGTAGCCCTTGGCCTGCAAGGCTTGTGCGACACGGAAGCTGGGGCGCGATGCGTTGGGCGACAGGCCGAGGATGGCGATGCTGCGCACGTCCTGCAACAGTCGGCGGATTTCGTCGGAAGATGGATTGGTGAAGGTCATGTCAGGTTCCAGAAAGCTCGATGGCTATAATAAACCAACACCAGACAGAGAAGGGGCAAGACCTTGAGCGCGATCCATCCTGCAGAACTGTCGTTTATCACCCGGCATGCGCCGTTCGATCGCATGGAGCTTGCGCATGTGATGTGGATGATGGAGCGCATGCATTTCGGCTACTACGCCGAAGGCGAGGTGATTGTTTCGCCGGAACAGGGCGCGGCGGATCGCTTTCTGGTCATCAAACAGGGAACGGTCCACGGCGAGCAGAATGTCGCCAAGGCTGCGGATGCCGACACCTGGCTGGAATTGATGGAGGGCGAATGCTTTCCGCTGGGCGCGCTGCTGGCCAATCGCCCGGTCGCCAGCGTCTATCGCGCGGGCAGCGACATCTTCTGCTATGAACTGTCGGCCGCCGATTTCCATATCCTGCTCGTGATGAGTGCGCCGTTCCGCGACTTCTGCACGCGGCGTATCGCCAACCTGCTGGAGCATTCCAAACAGGTGATACAGGCGCAATACAGCCAGGTAAGCAGCGAGCAGCAATCGCTGGCTAGCCCCATGTCGGCGATCATCCGGCGCAAGCCGGTCACCTGTTCGCCCGAGACGACCGTGCGGCAGGTGCTGGCGACGATGAGCGAGCAGCGCATCGGCTCCATGGTCGCCGTGGATGCGGAGGGTCGGCCGCTAGGCATCATGACGCTGCACGACGTGCTGGATCGTATCGCCATCCCGCAGATCGACTTGGACCAGCCGGTCATCGGCATCATGAGCAACAAGCTGTCCAGCCTGCCGCCGCAGGCGCTGGCGCACGACGCGGCGCTGACGATGGCGAAACACGGCTTCCGCCATGTGCTGGTGGTCGAGAACGAAAAGCTGGTCGGGCTGGTGTCGGAGAAAGACCTGTTTGCGCTGCAACGCGTCGGTCTGCGCCAGATCGGCTCCGCAATTCGTAATGCGGATTCGGTCGAGGCGCTCAAGCAGGGGGCGGCCGATATTCGGCGCATGGCGCACAACATGATGGCGCAGGGCGTAGCGCCCGAGCAGCTGACCCAGTTTATCTCCACCTTCAATGACCTGCTCACCGCGCGTTCCGTCGAACTGGAATTCGAAGCTGCCGGATTGACCGGCACGCCGCTGCACGAAGGGGTTTGCTGGATGGCGCTGGGTTCCGAGGGGCGTTTCGAGCAGACGCTGAACACCGACCAGGACAATGCGATCATCTTTGCCGTGCCGGAAGGAATGACGGCGGAGCAGGTGCGCGAAAAATTGTTGCCGGTGGCAAGGCGCATCAACGAAGCGCTGGCGCAATGCGGCTTTCCCTTGTGCCGTGGCGAGATCATGGCGAGCAACCCGAAATGGTGTCTGTCGCTGGAAGAATGGAAGCGCACCTTCGGCGACTGGATCGGCGTTGGAACGCCGGAATCCCTGCTCAACGCCTCCATCTTCTTCGACTTCCGCGCACTGTACGGTGCGGAAAAATTGGCCGAGGATCTGCGCGGCTGGCTGGCGCGGGTCGCCAGCGATAACAGTCGCTTCCTGCACCTGATGGCCGAGAATGCCTTGCACAACCGGCCTCCGCTGGGCGTGGTGCGCGACTTCGTCGTCGGCAAGGAGCACAAGCTCGATTTGAAAGTTAACGGCATCACGCCGTTCGTCGATGCCGCGCGCATCTTCAGCCTGGCCGCGGGCGACACCCACACCAACACCATACAGCGCCTGCGTTCGAGCGCGGCGAAGATGAAGCTGCACGAATCGGAGATAGCTGCGTGGATCGATGCGCTGCTGTTCATCCAGGTGCTGCGCATGCGCCACCACGACGAGATGAGTGCGCAGGGGCTGGGCGACGAGGCGCTGGACAACAAGATCGACCCGGAGCAACTGAACGAGCTCGACCGGCGCATCCTCAAGGAAGCCTTTCGTCAGGCGCGCAAGCTGCAAGCCCGCCTGGAACTGGAGTATCACCTGTGATTCAGTGGTTGAAGAGCTGGTTCGGCAGCAAACCGGTGCTGAGCCAGCTCCAGCTGCAACGCCTGGCAGCGTGGCAAGAGTTGCCGCGTGCCGCGTTGGACCAGCCGGTTACGCAATCGCGCTATGTCGTGGTGGACGTGGAAACCACCGGGCTGAACCTGATGCAGGACAGGCTCATCTCCATCGGCGCGGTGGCGGTGGTCAACGGCAAGATCGCATTGGGCGACAGCTTCTATGTCGTGCTGCAACAGCGGGCGGCGAGCGACAAGGACAACATCTTGCTGCACGGTATCGGCAAAGCCGAGCAGCTCGAAGGCAAGCCGCCGGCTGAAGCGCTGCTCGCCTTTCTCGAATATCTGGGCAAGGCCCCGTTGGTCGCATTCCATGTGACCTTCGACGAGACGATGATACGCCGCGCGCTGCGCGATTATCTGGGGCTTTCTTTCAAACACCCGTGGTTGGACCTGGCTTATGTGATGCCGGGGCTCAATCCGCCGTTGGCGCGCAAATATCGCGCGCTGGACGACTGGATAGGCCACTTCGGCATTCGCATCGACGCCCGCCACAACGCGCTGGCCGATGCGCTGGCGACCGCGCAGCTGCTCCAGGTTGCGCATGCGCAGGCGCTGGGCAAGAGCATCGCTGACTATGCCGCGCTGCAAAATCTGGAAAAGGCCCGACGCTGGATCAGCGGCGTAAGTTGAATGTAAGACTCCTCACGTAATCTCAAGCTCCGTAGTTATGAGTGGGTCGGGGGTGTTGCGCCCGGCCTGATCGATAATCATAAGGGAGCGAAATATGTCTAATCCGAATGTCAATTGGGCGGCAATCGATGCCAACCCCAAGTTTCAGGCTCTGCATCGCAAGAAGACGTTTTTCTTGTGGGGGCTGATGGTCTTCTCCGTTATCTATTACTTCCTGTTGCCGATCGGCGCGGCGTATTACCAGGAGCTGTTCAAGACCAAGGTGTGGGGCGTGATCAACGTCGGCATTCTGTTCGCGCTGTCCGAGTTCGTCGTGGCCTGGACCATCGCTTATGTTTATTCGAAGAAGGCCAATGCCGAGTTCGACGCGATGGCGCAGGGAATCATCAATGACGTGAACAGCGGGAGAATCTAATGAGCAAAAACGTGACTAATTTCTTCCTGGCCGCCATCGCGCTGCTGGGTTGCACCGCTGCTTATGCGGCTGGCGGCGCAGTGGCCGACGAATTCAAGTGGATGACCTTCGCGGTGTTCGGCGTGATTATCGCGATCACCATGGCGATCACCTTCTGGGCGGCGCGCAGCACCCATACGACTTCCGAGTTCTATGCGGCTGGCCGTTCGGTCAGCGGCATCCAGAACGGCTGGGCGATCGCGGGCGACTACCTGTCCGCCGCGTCCTTCCTCGGCATCGCCGGCCTGATCTCGTTGTACGGTTACGACGGCTTCATGTACTCCGTGGGCTGGCTGGTGGCTTACATCACCGTGCTGCTGGTGATCGCCGAGCCTTGCCGCAACATTGGCAAATACACCATGGGCGACATCCTGGCCTTCCGTAACGATCCGAAGAAGACCAAGACCGTGGCGGCGCTGTCCACCATCACCGTGTCCACCTTTTACCTGACCGCGCAGATGGTCGGCGGCGGCGTGCTGATCAAGACACTGATCGGTATCGACTACGAAATCTCCGTGATCGGCGTCGGCATCCTGATGCTGGCCTACGTGGTGTTTGGCGGCATGAAGGCAACGACCTGGGTGCAAATCACCAAGGCCGTGTTGCTGGTAACCGCCTCCATCATCCTCGTGATAATGGTATGGGCGCCGTATGGCTTCAGCCTGCCGAGCTACCTGCAAGCAGTGGTCGGCGATTCGGATGTGCAGAAGCAAGTTGCCAAGTTGCTGGGCGACAAGGCTGCGACGATGACCCCGGAAGAGCTGGGCCAACGTTTCCTTGAGCCTGGCCTGTTCCTGAAGAACCCGATCGACCAGATCTCGCTGGGTCTGGCGCTGGTGCTGGGCACTGCCGGCATGCCGCACATCCTGATGCGCTTCTTTACGGTACCGACGGCACAAGCCGCTCGCGTTTCTGTGATCTGGGCAATGGGCATCATCGGCGGCTTCTACGTGCTGACCCTGTTCCTGGGCACCGGCGCTGCAATGCTGGTCGGTCCGGACAAGATCGCTTCCATCGACGCAGGCGGCAACATGGCCGGTCCGTTGCTGGCGCAGTTCCTGGGCGGCGGCGAAAACTCCATGATGGGCAACTTCATGCTGGCATTCGTGGCGGCGGTCGCTTTCGCCACCATCGTCGCCGTGGTTGCCGGACTGGTACTGGCAGCGGCTTCCGCGATGGCGCACGACATCTACGTCGGCGTGATCCGCGGCGACCATGCCACTCCCAAGGAGCAAGTGGTTGCAGCGCGCGTCGCTTCCGTGATCGTCGGCATGATCGCGATCACCGTCGGTATCATGGCCAAGGGCCAGAACGTCGCCCACCTGGTGGCGCTGGCGTTCGCGGTGGCTGCTTCGTCCAACCTGCCTGCGGTGTTCCTGACGCTGTACTGGAAGAAGTGCAACACCACCGGCATCCTCCTCGGCATGATCGTAGGCACCGTGACCGCCATCGGTCTGGTGATGATCTCCCCCAACATGACTTATCCGAAGGCAGTGCTCGCCTCGGCTAACAAAGTGTTGAATGGCGAGCCAGCCGTGCCTGCCAAGGAAGCGCAACCTGCCGTCGAGCGTTCGAGCTTCATGTGCGAATTGTTCGCGATGGAAGGTTGCGTATTGGCCAAGCCGGCACAAGCTGCCTCGGCGGAAAAACCTGCCAAGCCGGGTGCAGCCGAGAAGCTGGCCAAGCTGGGCGAGAAAGTGGTCACGCTGGAAGCTTCTCTGCCGACGATTGCTGACGTTGCAGCGAAAACTGCGGTCGAAGCCGACCTCGCCAAGGCAAAGAAGGACATCGCCGCAACCGAGAAGGCCAAGGCCAAGGCTGAGGGCGACCTGAAGAAGTTCGAAGGCCAGACCACCAGCATCATGGGTCTGGAGAAGCCGTTCTTCCTGCTGAAGAACCCGGGCCTGATCTCCATCCCGCTGGGCTTCCTGCTGGTGATCTTCGGCTCCCTGTTCACACGCGACAAGCGTGCTGAAGAAATGTGGGACGAACTCTACGTGCGCCAGAATACAGGCATCAACGCAGAAGCTGCATCGGCACACTAAGCAGCCTATAAGTTGTTTTCCTCCCCCTTGCCCCGCCGGTTACCGGCGGGGCTTTTTGTTGGGATCGAGCAGGCGACAATGGCCGGCGGGCATGTCTCGCTGGTGTTTGCGGAAGTGTGCGAAAATCGGGCCCGATTTTTGCAGGCTTAGGCAATCGAGCAACAATTTGTAGGTAATCAACAATCTTTTCGAGGTAAGACATGGAATCTTCGGCTTCACTGGAAATCGCCAAACACACCCTGCTGTTGTTCGGCATCATTCTCGGCATCGGCACCTTCTCGGGTCTGCTGGCGCGCATGGCGAAAGTGCCGGACGTGGTGGTGTTCCTGCTGGTCGGCATGTTGATCGGGCCGGGCATGCTGGGCTTTGTGGACATCAAGGCCGATTCGACCGTCAACCAGCTGATCCTGATCTTCGGCTCCAGCTACATCCTGTTCGACGGCGGCGCATCGATCAAGCTCAGGGTGCTGAAGGAAACGTGGATCACCATTGTCGTGATTGCCACCATCGGCGTGCTGATCACCGCCGCCATCACCGGTGCGGCGGCCTATTACTTCCTCGGCGTGCCCGTCATGGTCGCGTTGCTGCTGGGGGCGACGCTGGCCTCCACCGATCCCGCCACGCTGGTGCCGGTGTTCAAGCAGATCAAGATCAAGGAACGCGTCGCGCAGACGGTGATGACCGAATCCGCCTTCAACGACGCGATGGGCGCGATCGTCACGTTCACCGTGCTCGGCATCGCAATGGGCGCGGGCGAATTTTCCGCGGGCGATGCGCTGACCGACCTGCTCAAGCAGGCCGTGCTCGGCACTGTGATCGGCGGCGTACTCGGCTATCTGGCCGCGGTGCTGATCGCGCACGAGAAGTTCAACTTCCTCGCCGAATTCGCACCGGTGGTCACGCTGATGGCGGTGATCGCTTCCTATATGGCTGCGGACGGATTGCATGCCAGCGGCTTCATGGCGGTGTTCGTGTTCGGCATCATGCTGGGCAACGTCGAGTCGCTCGGCTTCAAGCGCTCGGCGGACGAGAGCCATGAGCTGGAAGATTTCGTGATGACCACCGCACTCATCATGCGCATGTTCATCTTCATCCTGCTCGGCACGCAGGTGGACTTCGGCCTGATGAACCAATACCTGTGGGCGGGTGTCGCCGTGGTGGTGGTGTTCATGCTGGTGGCGCGCCCGGTCACGGTGTTCCTGTGTGCGCTGCCGGACCGCCGCGCGAAGTGGAGTTTCAAGGAGATGCTGTTCATGTGCTGGACGCGCGAGACCGGCGTGATTCCCGGCGCCTTGGCCGGCATGCTGGTCGGCATGAAAGCGCCGGGTGCGGAGATCATCGCCTCGGTCACTTTCATCGCCATCCTGATGACCATCCTGATTCAGGCCACCACGACCAAGTGGCTGGCGAGGAAACTGGATCTGCTGGTGGAGGAGTGATCGCCTCAGGCGAGTTCGGTCGGTTCGGTGCTTGAGCGGGGAAGGCGTATGGTGAAACGGGTGCCCTGGCCGTCCCGCCCTTCCTCCAGTCTAGGCTGGGCATTGTGGCGTTTGGCCACCTCGGCGACGATGGCCAGCCCCAGTCCACTGCCGCTCTGGCCGCTGCCGAGGACGCGATAGAAGCGTTCGAACACCCGCTCGCGGTGTCGCGGTTCGATGCCGGGGCCGTTGTCTTCCACGGACAACTCGGCGGCCTCGGGCAGTGCGTTCACGCTGACGGTGATGTGCCCGCCATCCGGTGTGTAGCGGATGGCATTGTCGATCAGGTTGTTCAGCATCTCGGTCAGGCTGTTCGCATCGCCGCGGATGTCGACCGGCGCGGAGGGGGCTTCGTAACCGAGGTCGATGTTCTTCTCCAGCGCCATCGGCACCCAGCCTATGGCGCATTCCTGCGCCAGATGGCCGAGGTCGATCGCGGCGAAGTTGTCGTTGTTTTGCCCGCCCGGCTCGTTGCGCGCCAGTGCCAGCAACTGGTTGACTAGGCGGATGCCGTGCTGGGTGCTGGTCAGGATGTGTTTCAAAGCATGCTGCTTGCGTTCCGGGTCTTGCTCGCGCAATGCCACTTCCGATTGCGTCTTCAACCCGGCGAAGGGCGTGCGCAGCTGGTGCGCGGCATCGGCGACGAAACGCTGTTGCGCCGCCATCACTTGCTTGAGGCGTTCCAGCAGATCGTTCACCGCATCGATCAGCGGCCCGACTTCCGTGGGGGCCTTGCTGCCGTCGAGCTGGCTCAGATCGTCGCGCTTCCTGCCCAGCACTTCGTTGCGCAGGCGTTCGAGCGGGCGCAGCCCCTGTTTCAGGCCGTACCACACCACGGCCAGCGCGATCAGCGTCAGCAGCAGCTGCGGGATCACGATGTTGGCCAGGATGCCGCGGATCAGCGCTTGCCGCTGCTGCGTGGTTTCGGAAACATGCAGCTGGAGCAGCTTGCCGTTCGATGGATAGACCAGGCTGACCATGCGCGTCTTCTGTCCTTCGCGTTCGCCGTTGCTGAACAGCGGGCCGCTACGACCTCGCCGGTAAGAGAGCGGGCGCAGGGTGTTGCCGGTTCCCGCGAGCTTGTGGCCTTCGCTGTCGGTCACGGTATAGAGCACCCGGTCTGGCATGCCGGGGTCGGAGCCGTCCGGCAGGAGGGGAATCAAGTCCAGTTGTTCGTTGCCGCTGCCGAGCTTAAGCTGTTCGGCCACCGTCTGTGCGCGTTGCAGCAGCACCAGATCATAGGGCTGGTTGGCGTAATTGATGGTGGCGAAGTAGCCGACGACGGTGCTCACCAGCCACAGCAGGTAGAGGGAAACCATCAGCCTCTGCATGAGGTAGCTGCGCAGGGAGCGGATGTTTTTTTCCATATCGGCTTGCGTTATTCGTCCGGTCTCGCGGTTCGATCAGCCGGCGACAGATGGTCAGGCGGTGGGCTTGTTGTCGATGACGTAACCCAGCCCGCGTATGGTGCGGATGGTCACGCCTGCGGGTTCGATCTTTTTCCGCAGCCTGTGGATATAGACCTCGATGGCATTGTTGCTGGCCTCTTCCGAATAGCTGTACAGGCGCTCCAGCAACTGTTCCTTGCTGACCACCCAGCCGGTGCGCAGCATCAATGCTTCCAGCACGCTCAGTTCGCGGGTGGTGAGTTCCAGCGGAGCGCCGTTGATGGTGGCGCGGCGGCCTACGCTGTCGTAGGTGAGGGCGCCGCAGGTGTAGACCGGATTCACGCCGCATTGTCCGCGCCGGATCAGGGCGCGCACGCGCGCTTCCAGCTCCGGCAGGCTGAACGGCTTTATCATGTAGTCGTCCGCGCCCAGGTCGAGCCCTTTCACCCGGTCGCCTTCCGCATCGCGCGCAGTCAGGATGATGACCGGGACTTGGCGATTTTTTTCGCGCAGACTGCGCAGCACGCTGAAGCCATCCATCTTGGGCAAGCCCAGGTCCAGGATCACCAGATCGAACGGCTGTTCGCCGCTGAGGATCAGATGGGCGGCCAGCCCATCCTTGACGCAGTCGACGGCATAACCGGATTGGCGCATGGAATGGCACAGGCCATCTGCCAGCACTTCGTCGTCTTCGGCGATCAGGATGCGCATCGGGGTGTAAGTGGCGTGTAAGAATGAAAAGTTAAGTTCCCGCCCTAGGCGGATGAAAGGGGCGATATCATCCCCGACCTGCACAGGGCTATTCTAAGTGCAAGGCGGCAATTGTCCAAGCGATGGGATGGAGTGGCTGCGACATGTCTGAAATTCAGGGGAAAACATGCAACTCACCGAGAAGCATAAGCAGTATTGGCGCAAGAATCTGAGCCTGACCGGAGCCTTGCTCGTCGTCTGGTTCGTCGCCACGTTCGTGGTCGGCTGGTTCGCCCGCGATCTGCAAGGCATCACGCTGTTCGGCTTTCCGTTTTCCTTCTACATGGGGGCGCAGGGTGCGCTGCTGATCTTCATGCTGCTGGTCGGTTTCTATGCCTATTGCATGGACAAGCTTGATCGCGAGTACGGGGTGCAGGAAGGGAGCAAGTGATGGCCGGATCGACTCAATCGCGCTTCGTCTCCCAGCTCAAGCGCTATTACACGCTGTACACCGGCGGCTTCATCGGCTTCGTGGTCATGCTGGCTATCCTCGAGCAGATGGGGGTGCCCAATGTGATGCTGGGCTACATCTTCCTCGGCGCGACGACGCTGCTGTATGCCGGCATCGGCATCCTGTCGCGCACTTCCGATGTCGCCGAATACTATGTCGCCGGGCGTCGCGTTCCCGCCTTCTTCAACGGCATGGCCGTGGGCGCGGACTGGATGTCGGCGGCCAGCTTCATCGGCCTCGCGGGCACGCTGTATCTGTCCGGTTACGACGGCCTGGCCTTCGTGCTGGGCTGGACCGGCGGCTTCGTGCTGGTGGCGCTGTTGCTGGCGCCGTATCTGCGCAAGTTCGGCCAGTACACCATCCCCGATTTTCTCGGCGCGCGTTACGGCGGCAGCATCCCGCGCTCCATCGGCGTGTTCGCCGCGATCCTGTGTTCGTTCACCTACGTCATCGCGCAGATCTACGGCGTGGGCCTGATCGTCAGCCGCTTCACCGGACTGGATTTCGCAGCCGGCGTGTTCGTCGGCCTGGGCAGCATTCTGGTCTGCTCCTTCCTCGGCGGCATGCGCGCGGTGACGTGGACGCAGGTCGCGCAGTACGTCATCCTGATCGTGGCCTACATGATTCCGGTGATCTGGCTGTCGGTGAAACACACCGGCAACCCGGTGCCGCAGATCGCCTACGGCTACGTGCTGGAAAAAGTGACCGCGCGCGAACAGGTGCTGAACGATCAGACCACGCCGGAAGGCGCGAAGGAAGCCGAAGTGCGCGCCATCTTCAAGCAGAAACAGGAGATCGCCGAAGTCCGTTTGCAAGCGCTGGATGCCGGCGGTGCAGCCTGGCTGGCCGAAGAGAAAAACAGGCTGGCGAGGAAGGCCGCCGAGTTGAAATCCAGGCCGGGGGGCGATCCGCAGGCAGTGGCTGCGGCGGAAAAAGCCGTGGCGGAATTTCCGCGCGACGTCGCGTCGGCCAGGGCGACGTGGAAGAAAGCGGCGGATACCGCCAAGGCCAAGTCCGAACCGATCGTGTCGCATGCCGAGCCTTTTGCCGGCAAGGACGAAAAGACGCGCGACAAGAAACGCCGCAACTTCCTCGCGCTGGTGCTGTGCCTGATGGTCGGCACGGCGGCGCTGCCGCATATCCTGATGCGCTTCTACACCACGCCGACGGTGAGGGAGGCGCGCCATTCGGTGTTCTGGTCGCTGTTCTTCATCTCATTGCTCTACATCACCGCGCCCGCACTGGCGGTGCTGGCCAAGTACGACGTCTATACCCTGCTGGTCGGCTCCAGTTTCTCCGAACTGCCGAGCTGGGTGTCGGCCTGGGCCGCGGTGGACAAGGCGCTGATGAGCGTGACCGACCTCAACAGCGACGGCATCGTGCAACTGGCCGAGATCACCATCGGCGGCGACCTGATCGTGCTGGCGACGCCCGAGATCGCCGGGCTGCCTTATGTGGTCACCGCGCTGGTCGCGGCGGGCGGTTTGGCGGCGGCGTTGTCCACCGCGGACGGGCTGATGCTGACGATCTCCAACTCGCTGTCGCATGACGTCTACTACAAGATGATCGACCCGAAGGCGCCGACCGGACGCCGGTTGTTCATATCCAAGGCATTGTTACTGGGCGTGGCGGTATTTGCGGCCTACGTCACCTCGCTGAAACCGGGCGACATCCTGTTCCTGGTCGGCGCGGCGTTCTCGCTGGCGGCTTCCGCGTTCTTCCCGGCGCTGGTGCTGGGCGTGTTCTGGAAGCGCGCCAACAAGGCCGGCGCCATCGCCGGCATGTTGAGCGGCCTGGCGGTCTGCATGTTCTACATGTACACGACCTATCCGTTCTTCGGCGTGAATGCACCGCTGTGGTGGGACATCAACCCGATCTCGGCCGGCATCTTCGGCATGCCGGTTGGTTTCATCGGCGTGATCGTCGGCAGCCTGTTGACCCCTGCGCCGGACAAGCAAATTCAGGAGTTGGTCGATCATGTCCGTTACCCGAACCTGGAACGCGCCAGCAAGACCGAAGCGGCCTGAGCCGCGAAGAGATCGAAAAGGAAAGTCATGACCACCCCGAAACGTACCATCATCTACGTATCCGACGGTACCGGCATCACCGCCGAAACGCTGGGGCACGGCCTGCTCGCCCAGTTCGAGGGCATCGATTTCAACAAGCCGATGCGCTTCCCCTTCCTCGACAGCGCAGAGAAGGCGCGCGATTGCCTAGTGCGCATCGACGAAGTGGGGCAGCGCGACGGCATCCGCCCCATCGTCATCATGACGCAGACCAACTCGGAGTGCAGCGCGATCCTGCATCAGGCCGACGCCTTCTTCATCGACCTGTTCGACGCCTTCATCGCCCCGCTGGAAAAAGAGCTGGGCTGCCGCTACTCACGCGTGGTGGGCCGTTCGCACGGCCACGCCAACCCCGATTACAACGCGCGCATCGCCGCGATGAACTTCGCGCTGGCGCACGACGACGGCGTATCTGACGCGGACCTGAAGAACGCCGACATCATCCTCGTCGGCGTGTCGCGCAGCGGCAAGACGCCGACCAGCCTTTACCTCTCGCTGCAGTTCTCGCTGAAGGCCGCCGAACAGCAAATACGCCTCGCTGGAAAACTGCCGCTACGAAGTGACCGAAGCGGAGAAGATGATGAAGCGTGTAGGCATCAAATGGTTCGACACCACCGCGAAATCCATCGAAGAGCTATCGGTGCAGCTGATGCAGGAACTCAATCACGAGCGGTGAACGGGGCTGGTTTTTGTGGGAGCGGCTTCAGCCGCGATTGCTTTGCTATTCGCCACGCGATCTATCGCGGCTGAAGCCGCTCCCACAGACAGACTGGCTACGCGCGTGTTTTCCAGCGCTGCGGATTGCGGCTACCGGAATAATAGGGGACAGACCACGGTTTCCATAGGGGACAGACCACGGTTTCCCTTGCATCAAAACAATTCCCCTGTCGTCGGCGCTGTCGCTTTATGCGGTCGGCCCGATTTCCCCGGTGTGGCGCGTCGGCCTATCGCTTCCCCTACCTGCTCTGCGAAACGCTCATTTCCGAGTGCAAAGTTTCCGTTGGTCGCATGACGAATTTCATCCACCAAACCCGGCTCTAGCTCGTAACGGAACAGCTCTCGGTAAGCCGCTTGCCGGGAGGATGTATTGCTGCCGAGTGAGTCGTATAACCGATGCGGCTGCACTAGGGCATTCGCCTCCCCCTGCGCATTGGCGCGGTAACTCGACCACGGGTATTCTGCTGGATGCGCCACCATATTTGCGCGCACCGGATTCAGCTCGATGTAACGCTGACAACCCAGCAGATAATCTTCCTCCTGCACCAGACAGGAGCGGAAACGTCCCTCCCACAAGGTGCCGCTACGCCGGTAAACGCGATTTACATACTGAACATAACGCTGCCCAAGCAACTTCATCAGCGCACCGCCCGCATCGGCGTGGTCTGATGAAATCAGCAAATGCACATGATTGGTCATCAATACGTAGGCATGAATCCAGCAACCGGTCTTGCCTGCATACTCGGTCAGCCAATCGAGATAACGGTGGTAGTCCGCATCGGCGAAAAAGCAGGGCTGGCGATTATTGCCGCGCTGAATGAGGTGGACGGGAACATTGGGCAACGCGATGCGGGCACGGCGAGGCATGATGAACTCCTCTACATGGGGGGGAGAGGACAGTCTAGCAGGGATCAGAAAACCGTGGTCTGTCCCCTATTGTCATGTGTAAAATCTTCTGCTTCAATGATGAAGGTAGTGCCCTTTAGGAGCAGACGAGCAACGTCAGCGTCTTCCCGTGCAAATACTGCTGTTCCTTCCGCAGATGGGAACCATTTCTCATCTACTAGGGGCTTCTTATCGAGTCGGTACCGCACTGGCACTTGATCGTTGTCTAGGAACTCCCCGAAACCGAAGTAGACCTCTAGCTTCTTTCCTTTGCACCGAACAACCGCCGAGCGTTGAGCCAGCCCTGCTGCATAGCTGGAGATGGCTGTGGAAACTTTCTCCTCGGTCAGAGGATCAACCTTCTCATCCAAGACCCAACCCGGACTGGCCACAGCCAGCGAAGCATGCGCAATGCCAGCGATGGTGGCCGCGTGTAGTAGTTTCCTCATCGTATTCTCCCAAGTGCCTAACGAATAGCGTTTATCTGCCGCCCCACCCAAACTTGTTCACATTAAAGGGGCCAAGCCCCTTTAACCCCTAGGGCGTCAATAAGCGTAGCGCATTGCGCCGCATGGAAAACCTGAAAACATCCGGCGCATTACGGCTATCGCCTAATGCGCCCTACGCGGGCTTGAGCGTAGGGTTAGGAGTTTCGATGGTCAACACAGAGCTTTCCCCTTTCAACACAAAGCCAACCTAGACCCAGCGAATTGAAACCTACAGTCCAAGTTGGCTGACCTTCATCGTGGCTGAAAGTGACTACCCACAGGCCATTTGAAAGTTGCAACTGAAGCTCTGGAATTCTACCAACCGTTTTGGCAGAAACAATAGTTGCTCTGAGCAGCTTATTGGAAATTGAGACGCGGCGCTTTTGAGAATCGTTGCTTCCGCCGAGAATTGATCTTTGACGCTCCACTCTCCAATCGTAGTCAACCATAACGGTTATCTCGCCTTGTGGATTGCCTATAGATCCGTCCTTTCGCTTTCTCCCTTTAGACAGCGAGCCGAGCTCTAGAAAAAGAGCAGAACCGTGACCGAACCAGACATGAGAAACAGTTATTCCAGTAAGCAAGTCGAGGGAGGGCAGCGGTTCGATTTTTGACTCCTAACGTAGAAGTGAGGGGCAGCCCGCTTTTGGGCTGTCCCTCTCGACTGCCGGGTTGGGCTTTTTAATGCTGCTCTGCATTTGTTTTTTTCTTTTGAAGGCTCTTCCGCCAATAATGAGCAGCCACAACTACCCATGCCGATAAAGCT
>Ga0154375_1032_pt2 | contig 16952 bp, 20 predicted proteins | sample RifGroA2_FD_105619 | JGI IMG/M metagenome (GOLD analysis project Ga0154375, IMG submission 105619) | Gallionellales bacterium GWA2_59_43
CCGCCCCGTTGAATGCGCCATAGGGAGAGATGCGCATGCCGATGCGCTCCGCGCCGATCGCAGCGACGGATGCCTTGGCCACTTCCACCGCGAAGCGGATGCGATTCTCGATGCTGCCGCCCCAGCGGTCGGTGCGCTGGTTGGTCGCGGTGTTGAAGAACTGATCGATCAAATAGCCGTTCGCCCCATGCAGTTCGACGCCATCGAATCCAGCCTGAATTGCGAGTTTGGATGCGTTCGCATATTCGGCGATGGCGGCGGCGATGTCTTCCTCGCTCATCTCCTCCGGTACGGGATAAGGCTGCATGCCGCTGCTGTCCGTCCACATGTCACCCGACAGCGCCAGCGCGGAGGGTGCGACTATCCGCGTTCCCTCGGCCATGTTCGCCGGATGGCTGACGCGCCCGGTGTGCATCAGCTGCACGAAAATTGTTCCGCCAGCGGCATGCACGCTGTCGGTCACCAGCTTCCAGCCTTGCACCTGCGCATCGTCGAACAGGCCGGGAATGCGGGCATAGCCGAGACCGTTGGGGGACGGTGACGTGCCTTCGGTGATGATCAGCCCGGCGTCGGCGCGCATGCCGTAATACTTCGCCATCAGTTCGTTCGGGACATTGCCGGTCGCGCGCGAGCGCGTCAGCGGCGCCATGACGATGCGGTTTTTCAGTTGCAGGTTGCCGAGGGTGACAGGGGTAAACAGGGTATTGCTCATATCGTGCTCCTTAAGTGTTGTTTCCAGATAATCCATTGGGACTGGCGGCATTTGTGGGAGCGGCTTCAGCCGCGATAGATCGTTCAGCGCATCACAAAACAATCGCGGCTAAAGCCGCTCCCACGGGATGAACGCCTTCGCGAATCGTGCCAATGAAAGATTCGGGTTATTCGAAATTGCTTACTGCTTGATCGCTTCGACCGGGATGGTCAACGTGACTTCATCGCCGACATAAGGTGCATGTTTGCCCATGTTGAAATCGGAGCGTTTGACCTTGGCCGTGGCGGTTGCGCCGCAGGCGGCTTTCTTCACCATCGGGTGCGGCATGCACAGGAGTGAATTCACCGTCAGCGTCACCGGCTTGGTGATGTCCTTGATCGTCAGCTTGCCTTCCACTGCAACCACCTTGTCGCCGTCGAATTTCAGACTGGTCGATTTGTAAGTGATGGTGGGAAACATTTCCGTGTCGAAGAAATCGGCCTCCTGAATATGCTGGTTGAACAGCGCATAGCCGGTGTTGACCGATTTGGCGTCGATAACGACATCGACCGAGCCGGTCTTGTTCGCGCGATCCAGCGTGATCGTGCCGGATGTCTTGTCGAAGCGGCTCAACTGGATGGAATAGCCGAAGTGGCTGTATTCGAATCGCGGCAATGTGTGCGACGGTTCGATCACGTAGGTTTCGGGTGCGGCATACGCGGAAGACGAGATCAGGGCGGCGACGGCAAGTGCGATCAGTTTGTTCATAGTGCTCTCCTTATGCGGTTGGTAAAGATGCTGCGAAGTTCAGGCGAAACGCCCGTTGCGGAAATCGTCGATGGCCTGGTGTATCTGCTGCTCGGTGTTCATCACGAACGGGCCGTATTGCACGATGGGCTCGTTCAGCGGCTTGCCGGCAATCAGGATCAGCCGCGCATCCTCGGTCGCCGAGAGCGCCACGCCGTCGGCTTCCGGCGCGTTGCCCAGTATGCCCATGCGCTTGGCATCCACCCGCGTGTCGCCGACCTGCACCACACCGCGATAGACGTAGACGAAGGCGTTATGCGTCGCGGGCAGCGCGGTCGAGAAGGACGCGCCTGCGGGGATATGGATGTCAAGATATAGCGGCTCGGTGACTTCGCGCTCGACCAGGCCTGCCACGCCGTTGCTGCTGCCGGCGATCACGCGCACGGTGACGTTCTCCGCAGTCTTGTATTCGGGGATCTTCTCGCCGGCATAGTCCTGATACCAGGGCTCGGCCATCTTGCTCTGCGCGGGCAGGTTCAGCCAGAGCTGGAAACCTTCCATCAGGCCGTCCTGCTGCTCGGGTATCTCGGAGTGGATCACGCCGCGACCGGCGACCATCCACTGCACGCCGCCGTCGCCCAGCAGACCTTCGTGTCCGGCGTTGTCGCGATGGCGCATGCGGCCCGCGAGCATATAGGTCACTGTCTCGAAGCCGCGATGCGGATGATCGGGAAAACCGGCGATGTAATCGTCCGGATTGTCGCTGCCGAACGCGTCCAGCATCAGGAAGGGATCGAGGCGGCGCTGCAGCTTGCCGGTCAGCACACGGGTCAATGTCACGCCGGCGCCGTCCGAGGTGGCGACGCCTTCGACGAGGCGCTCTATGCTGCGCGATTGGTGCAAAGTTATTTCAGTAATGGTGTTCATGGTCTGCTCCTCAATGTAAGTCGGGCTTCAGCCCGACACTGCCAACCTCGTCGGGATAAATCCCGACCTGCGCGGTTGGAAGAATGTGTATGCATAGTAGTCATCCCGAAAGAATAGATAAAGCCACCAATCCGGGATAGACTATCCCGAATATGGAACAAGCCAATATCTCCGCCGACGACCTGATCCTGTTCGCCACCATCGCCGAACAGGCCAGCTTGGTGCGCGCCGCCGAACGGCTGGGCATGCCCAAGGCCACCGTCTCGCGCCGATTGAGCAACCTCGAAGAACTGCTGGGGCAGAAGCTGCTGATACGCACCACCCGCCGCCAGACGCTAACCGAATTCGGGCAGGAATTCCTCGACCACAGCCGGCGCGTAGCGGAAGAAGTCGCCACGGTGCAGGACTTCGTGCGCAGCCAGGATGCGCAACCGCGAGGACGGCTGCGCGTCTCGATGCCGGGCGATTACGCCAGACAATACTTCTCCCGCGCGATCGCGACCTTCATCGAAAGCCATCCGGAGATCCAGCTCGATATCGACCTGAGTTCGCGGCGCGTCGACCTGATCGGCGAACGCTACGATCTCGCGATCCGCATGGGAAAACTGGCCGACGACGCGACGCTGGTCGCGCGCAAGATCGACGAGCAAACCTTGGGCCTGTATGCCAGCCCGATCTATCTGGCCCTGCATCCGGCGCCGAAACATCCGGACGACCTCGCGCACCATGCCTCGGTCCGCATGCTATCGGCGCAGGGTAATGCGATCCCGTGGAGGCTGACGCGCGGCAAGGAAACATGGGAAAACGTGCCGCCCGGAAGGCTAACGCTGAATTCGCCCGACATGATCCAGCATCTGTTGCTGGACGGTGCGGGCATAGGCGCGCTGCCGTGCCGGTTCGCGGCAGAAGACGTGAAGCTCAAACGGCTGGTGAGAGTGTTGCCGGAATGGTCCTTGCCGACGGTGCCGGCTTGGGCGGTGATGCCGATGCGACGCTACCTGCCCGCCAAGACCCGCGCCTTTCTGGCGCATCTGGAGCAGTTCATGGAGAAGGGATAAGGCGACTGGATGGCAACCTGCCGTCATTCCGGCGAAGGCCGGAATCCAGATGCCCCGATATCACGCAAACCAAATAATCCGTTCGGGGCAAGTTTCGAGGAACAGCCAGAATGCCGTCCCACTTGCGTGGGGATTATCTAATCGACTGGATTCCGGCCTACGCCGGAATGACGTTTCTTGTTCAGAATCAGCGGCGGCGGAGCGCGATCAGCGTCGCCCATGCACCCAGCGCGATATAGCACAGCAGCGACCACTCAGGAATGCCGAGACTGAGGAAGGTCCAGCCCTTCTCCGCGCATTCGCCGGAGCCATGCATCAGTTCCTTCAGCACGTTGGATAACGGCATCGTCTCCAGCATATAGTCCAGGCCGGGGCCGCAGGCGGGAACCTGATCCTTGGGCAAGTTCTGTATCCAGATGTGACGCGCGGCCACGGCGATGCCGGACAGCGACAGCAGGACTATCAGCGCGGCATAGATGCGTTCGCCCAAACGCTTCGTGCCGTGCAAGGCGGCTAACGCAAACAGCACGAGGATGGCGATGAACACCACGCGCTGCACCATGCACAACGGGCAAGGATCCTGATGCTTGACGTATTGCAGGTAGAAGCCGAAGCCCATCAGGCCGCTGACGTACAGCGCGCCCGCGAGATACAGCCAGCGATTCGAAATCTTGCGCAGCAGCATCATTCCGCCTCGTCTATCCACATCGCCTGTATCGCTTCCAGCACCTTCTCGCCGCCGTGGCTGTGGTCGTCGTCGAAGCCTTCCAGCCCGACCACCCAGTTGTGCAGGTCGGTGAAGCGCACCGTGCGCGGATCGACATCCTGATATTTTTCGCTCAGCGCAATCGCGATATCGCGCACGTCCACCCACTTCATCTCATTTCTCCTTGACCATGTTGATGGTGTACTTGGGAATCTCGACGATCAGTTCCTGCTCGCCGACGACCGCCTGGCAGGAAAGGCGCGAAGTCGGCTCCAGCCCCCAGGCCTTGTCGAGCAAGTCTTCTTCGGTCTCTTCCGCGGGTTGCAGGCTGTCGAAGCCCTTGCGCAGCACGACGTGACAAGTGGTGCAGGCGCAGGACTTCTCGCAGGCGTGCTCGATCTCAATGCCGTTGGCAAGCAGCGTGTCGCAGATGGTGTCGCCGGGTTTGGCTTCGATCACCGCGCCGTTCGGGCAGAGCTCTACATGCGGCAATACGATCATTTGCGTCATTTCAGCTCTCCAGTTCCGATATGTTGTGTCCGGCCAGCGCGCGCTTCACGCTCATGTCCATGCGGCGTTGCGCGAACTCGGTGGTCGCGATGTTGAGCGCCTCGATGCCGCGCTTGATCGATTGATGGTCGGCCTGTTGCAGCAGCCCGTTCAGACTGTCGATCCGGCTCTGAATCGCATTGCGCTCGGTTTCGTTCAACAGCGCGCCGTCCTGAGCCAGCGCATGCCCCACCGCTTCGAGCAACTGCTTCGCCTCGGTCTGCTGCTCGCGCAGCGCGCGCGCCAGCATGTCGTCCTGCGCGTGCTGCGCGGACTCCTGCAGCATGCGCGTGATCTCGGCATCGCTTAAGCCATAGGAAGGCTTCACCGCGATATGCGACTCGGCGCCGCTGCCCATCTCGCGCGCCGCCACGTTCAACAGGCCGTCCGCGTCCACCTGAAAAGTCACGCGTATGCGCGCCGCACCAGCCACCATGGACGGGATGCCGCGCAGTTCGAACTTCGCCAGCGAACGGCAGTCGCTGATCAGCTCGCGTTCGCCCTGCACCACATGGATGCTCATCGCGGTCTGCCCGTCCTTGAAGGTGGTGAACTCCTGCGCGCGCGCGGTCGGGATCGTGCTGTTGCGCGGGATGATCTTTTCGGTGAGGCCGCCCATCGTCTCTATGCCCAGACTCAGCGGGATCACATCCAGCAGCAGCCAATCGTCGCCGCTGCGGTTGCCCGCGAGCAAGTTGGCCTGTATCGCCGCACCGAGGGCGACGACCTTGTCCGGATCGAGATTGGTCAACGGCATCTGGCCGAAGAATTCGCCGACCGCATGCTGCACCTGCGGCATGCGCGTCGCACCGCCGACCATCACCACGCCCTTGACCTCGTTCACGCCCAATTTTGCGTCGCGCAACGCGCGGCGCAGCAGTTGCAGCGTGCGCTGCACCAGATTCTGCGACATCGATTGGAACGCCTCTCGGGTCAGCACGTTGTCGATCAGTTCTCCGCTGGACAGCACCGCGGTGATGCGCGTCTCGGCATGATCGGTGAGTTGCTCCTTGGCTGTGCGCGCATGTGTCAGCAACAAGCGCGTGTCCTGCGGGCTCAACGCGGAGAGGTTGTTCTTTTCCAGCAGCCAGCAATGGATGCGCTGATCGAAATCGTCGCCGCCCAGCGCCGAATCGCCGTTGGCCGCGAGCACCTCGAACACGCCGCGCGACAGGCGCAGGATGGAGATATCGAACGTGCCGCCGCCCAGGTCGTACACCGCATACACGCCTTCGGCGGCGTTATCCAGGCCGTACGCAATCGCCGCGGCGGTCGGTTCATTCAGCAGGCGCAGCACGTTCAGCCCGGCGAGCTTCGCAGCATCCTTGGTCGCCTGGCGTTGCGCGTCGTCGAAATACGCCGGCACGGTGATCACCGCACCGACCAGTTCACCGCCCAGCGACGCCTCGGCGCGTTCGCGCAGCACCCTGAGGATTTCGGCCGACACCTCGACCGGACTCTTAGCGCCCACGACGGTGCGCAGTTGCAACATGCCGGGAGCCTGTCCTGAGCCTGTCGAAGCGGCCTGTCCTGAGCCTGTCGAAAGGGATTCCACGAAGCGGTACGGCAACCGGCTGATCTCGCCGATGTCCTTCAGCCCGCGTCCCATGAAGCGCTTCACCGACACGATGGTGTTGACCGGGTCCTCGCTCTGCGCGGCCTGTGCCGATTCGCCGACGGTCACATCGCCGTCAGCTGCATAACGCACCACCGAAGGCAGCATCGCGCGGCCGTTGTCGTCGTTGAGCACCACGCTGATGCCGTTGCGCACCGTCGCCACCAGCGAGTTGGTCGTGCCGAGGTCGATGCCGATCGCCAGCCGATGCTGGTGCGGCGCGGTGCTGAGGCCGGGTTCGGAAATCTGTAGTAGTGCCATTGTTGTAGTCGGTAGGGTGGGCACGTTTTTGTGCCCACGCGGGTTAATGCAGCGTGGGCACAAAAACGTGCCCACCCTACAAATCAAATATCTATCTCATCGTAAGCGGCATGTATTTCTTCCGCGAGTTTTTCCATGAAGCGCAGCTTGCGCACCAGTCCGGCGGCATCCGCATAATTCTTTTCGGCGTCGATTTTACCCGCGAGCTCGTTTTCGAGCGCACGCGTTTCGCGATGCAAGCGCGCTTCCAGTTCGTCCAGCACCGAAACATCGCTCGCCTCAGCCACCGCCTCGCGCCACTCCATCTGCTCCATCAGGAAGTCCACCGGCATCGCGGTGTTGGTCTCTTCCTGCGTATCCACGCCCTGCAGCGACAGCAGATAGCGCGCACGTTTCAGCGGATTGCGCAGCGTCTGGTACGCCTCGTTCACCTGAGTGGAGTGTTGCATCGCAAGACGCTGCTCGGTCTCGGAAAGATGTGCGGACTTGTCGGGATGAACCTGCGCCTGCAAGGCGCGGTAATGCTGGTCGAGCTGCGTCGCGTCGACTGCGTAGGACTGCGGCAGCCCGAACAGCTGGAAGTGGTTTTGCTGGAAGTTGAAGCCGGCGGGTTGCATTACACCTTGAAGCTTTCGCCGCAGCCGCAAGTGTCCTTGACGTTCGGGTTGTTGAACTTGAAGCCCTCGTTCAGCCCCTCGCGCGCATAGTCCAACTCCATACCGTCGATATACGGCAGGCTCTGCGGATCGACCAGCACCGTCACACCGTTGCTATCGAACGTGAGGTCGTCGCTGCCGATCTCGTCGGCGAATTCCAGTTTGTAGGCCATGCCGGAACAACCGCTGGTGCGCACGCCGATGCGCAAACCGACGCCCTTGCCACGCTTGGCGATGAAGCCCAGCACATGTTTCGCGGCTTTGTCTGTCAATGTAATTGCCATGTCACACCCTCAATACCGATTGTCCGCTGCCTATTGCATATAGGATGGGTTGAGCGCAGCGATACCCATCGCCCGGAATACATGTTGGGTATCGCGTCGCTCCACCCAACCTACCGTTGTTTCAAATCACATACTGCCCTTGCAGGCCGCGGTCTCGACGTTCTCGCCGTGTTTGGCCTTGTAGTCCGCCACCGCCGCCTTGATCGCGTCTTCCGCGAGGATGGAGCAGTGGATCTTCACCGGCGGCAGCGCCAGTTCCTCGGCGATCTGCGTGTTCTTGATCGCCAGCGCCTGATCGACGGTCTTGCCCTTTACCCACTCGGTCACCAGCGAGCTCGACGCGATCGCCGATCCGCAGCCGTAGGTCTTGAACTTTGCATCCTCGATCACGCCGTCCTTGCCGACCTTGATCTGCAACTTCATCACATCGCCGCAAGCCGGTGCGCCGACCATGCCGGTGCCGACATCGCTGTCTTCCTTGTCCATCGAACCCACGTTGCGCGGGTTCTCGTAGTGATCTAGTAGTTTTTCGCTGTATGCCATTTTTTGCTCCTTTCAGTCGCAGACGTAAGTCGTAAGACGTAAGTTGGTAGTTAGAAACGGTTTAACTTACGACTTACGTCTTACGTCTTACGACTGCCTCTAATGCGCTGCCCACTGCACAGTATTCAGGTCTATGCCTTCCTTGTACATATCCCATAAGGGGGATAGCTCGCGCAGTTTTCCGATCTTGTCGTTCAGCAGCGCGATCACGTAATCGACTTCTTCGACGGTGGTGAAGCGGCCGATGCTGAAGCGGATCGAGCTGTGCGCCAGTTCGTCGCTGCGGCCCAAGGCGCGCAACACGTAGGACGGCTCTAGGCTCGCCGAAGTGCAGGCGGAGCCGCTGGAAACCGCGAGGTCCTTGACCGCCATGATCAGCGATTCGCCCTCGACGAAGTTGAAGCTGAGGTTGAGGTTGTGCGGGACGCGCTGTTGCATGTCGCCGTTAACATGCACTTCTTCCATGTCCTTCAGGCCGTTCAGCAGGCGGTCGCGCAGCATGCGGATGCGTTCGTTCTCCTGCGCCATTTCTTCCTTGGCGATGCGGAACGCCTCGCCCATGCCAACGATCTGGTGCGTCGCCAGCGTGCCGGAGCGCATGCCGCGCTCGTGGCCGCCGCCGTGCATCTGCGCTTCGAGTCGCACGCGCGGCTTGCGCTGCACATACAGCGCGCCTATGCCTTTGGGGCCGTAAGTCTTGTGCGCCGAGAACGACATCAGGTCGACCTTCAGCTTCTGCAGGTCGATCGCCACCTTGCCGGTCGCCTGAGCCGCGTCGACATGGAACAGGATGCCGCGCTCGCGGCAGATCTCGCCGATGGCGGCGATGTCCTGCACCACGCCGATCTCGTTGTTCACCAGCATCACGGACACCAGGACCGTGTCGGGACGCAGGCTGGCCTTGAATTTTTCCAGATCGAGCAGGCCGCTAGGCTCGGGATCGAGATAGGTCGCCTCGTAGCCTTCGCGTTCCAGTTCGCGCACGGTATCCAGCACCGCCTTGTGTTCGATGCGCATCGTGACGATGTGCTTGCCCTTGCCGCTGTAGAAATGCGCCGCGCCCTTGATCGCGAGGTTGTTCGATTCGGTCGCACCTGAGGTCCAGACGATCTCTTTGGGATCGGCGTTCACCAGCGCGGCAACCTGCGCACGCGCCAGTTCGACCGCCTCGTCCGCCTCCCAGCCGAAGGCGTGGGAACGGGAAGCGGGGTTACCGAACTTCTCGGTCAGGTAGGGGATCATCATCGAAGCCACGCGCGGGTCGACCGGCGTGGTTGCGGAGTAGTCCATGTAGATAGGCAGTTTCACGTTAGTCCCTTCAGGCCGAAGCGCCCTGTGTCTTCTGCATGCGGTCGAGCAGCACAGGCACGGCATCCGGATTATGCTTGGCGCAGCTGTCCACCAGCTGCTGCAGATTGACCGATTCCAGATAATCGAAAATCTTCTCGTTCAGCCCCATCCACAGGTTGTGGGTGATGCAGGGGCTTTCGTCGAAGCAATCGCCCTTGCCGCCGCAACTGGTCGCATCTAACGGCTCGTCCACCGCCTGGATAATGTCGGCCGCGGAAATTGTGTTCGCCGCGCGCGCCAGGTAATAGCCGCCGCCAGGACCGCGCACGCTCTCGACGAGGTTGCGGCGGCGCAGCTTGCCGAACAATTGTTCCAGATAGGACAGCGAAATCTTCTGCCGCTCGCTGATCGCCGCCAGCGTCACCGGCCCCTTGCCGCCGCGCATCGCCAGATCAACCATCGCCGTCACGGCGAAACGCCCCTTGGTCGTCAATCGCATGTCATTACCCCTTTATCAATTAGTGTGCCCTACGGCATCGTCCCTGCTTTATCAGTGAGCAATAATAGAATACCTGAATTTTTTAATCAACTATCTTATTCAGGTGATTAGGGTCAAATTTGTCAGCGGTGGCGCGCTCCTCGTCGACGGGTACGCCCATTTTTTCAAGTTGCTGCAGGATGAAGTCGATACGCTGATCCACGGTCATGCTGTGCCCGATCAGACCATGCAACGCCTTGGTGACTGGATCGTTCTGGTCGTTGCCGATGCCATAGGCATTGAAACCGGCGGACTTCTTCTCCTCGTCGAGAATGCGCGCCGGAATGCCGGCCGCGGTCGCACCCGCCGGGACGTCCTTGACCACCACCGCGTTCGAGCCGATCTTCGCGCCGTCGCCGATATGGATAGGCCCCAGCACCTTCGCGCCCGCCCCCACCACGACACCGTTGCCCAGCGTCGGATGGCGCTTGCCCTCCTTCCACGAGGTGCCGCCCAGCGTCACGCCGTGATACATCGTCACGTCGTCGCCGATCTCGGCAGTCTCGCCTATCACTACGCCCATGCCGTGGTCGATAAAGAAGCGCCTCCCTATGGTCGCGCCCGGATGGATCTCGATGCCGGTCAGCCAGCGCGTGATATGCGACAGGAAGCGCGCCGGCCACTTCAGTCCGGCGTGCCACAGCTTGTTCGACAAACGGTGCAGGATGCGCGCATGCAGCCCGGGATAGCAGGTCAGCACCTCGAAGGTACTGCGCGCCGCCGGGTCGCGGTCGAATACGCTGGCGATGTCTTCTCTAATGTTCCTGAACATCTGAGTGCTCTTCCAGATAGCGGTTTTTGAGGCGCGCATTGTACTCGGTCGTGACGCTCAGCATGCCGCGCAGAATGTTGATTTCCTCCGGCTCCGGCCTCGCCCTCGCATACAAACGCCGCAGGCGCTGCATCATGCGCGTCGGATTCTGCGTGGTGAAGAAGCCGATCTCGAACAGCACCTTCTCCAGATGCGCGTAATACCCTTCCATCTGCTCATGGGAAGCCGGCCGTGCCTCGACCACTTTCGGCACAAAGCCCTGCGCCGCCACGCTCAGCTCGTAACTCATCACCTGCACCGCAGCCGCGAGGTTCAGCGAAGAGAAATCCGGATTGGTAGGTATATTGACCAGCACCTGCGCACGGCCCATCTCCTCGTTGGTCAGCCCCGACATCTCGGTGCCGAACAGCAAGGCAACCGGCTGCACCGATGCCTGCTGCAGCACTTCAGGCATCGCCTCACGCGGCATTTTCACCTCGATCGAAATGTCGCGCAGCCGCGCGGTCATCGCCACGGTGAACGCCACGCCGCTCAGCGCCTCGTCGATGGAACCGCACACCACGGCATTCTCCAGAATGTCGTCCGCACCGGCCGCCATCGCCGTCGCCTGCGGATCGGGGAAGCGATAGGGGTTGATCAGGTACAAATGGCGCAGCCCCATGGTCTTCATCGCGCGCGCCGCCGCGCCGATATTGCCGGGGTGAGAGGTGTGGCTAAGCACGACCCTAATGTTATTCATCATATTCAAGCCAACTTCCTATCCGCAGATTACGCAGATTCCACAGATTTTCAAATCAACACCGACAAATTCCGGCAGCGTACAAAGCTCGGTCTTATCGGTTTAATCTGCGCCAATCTGCGTAATCTGCGGACAACTGTATTTTTAAGGGTTTATACAAAGCGCGATTCCAACTAAAATGCGCGCCGTGGGAACCATATCTGCGTTCCCGATCAGCTCATTAAAAAGGTCGTACCCATGCACCCCATGCTCAACATCGCGGTGAAAGCCGCTCGTCGCGCCGGCAATCTGATTTATCGCGCCACCGACAAGATCGACCATCTCACCGTGACCAAGAAGTCCCATGCGGATTTCGTCAGCGAGGTCGATCGCGCCGCCGAGCAGACCATCATCCAGACCTTGCTGGAGGCCTATCCAACCCATGCGATTCTAGCAGAAGAGAGCGGCGCTCACGGCGAGTCGGAGTTCGTCTGGATCATCGATCCGCTGGATGGGACGACCAATTTCCTGCACGGCTTTCCGCAGTTCGCCGTGTCCATCGCGTTGCAGCATAAAGGCATCATCACCCAGGCCGTGGTCTACGACCCGACCAAGAACGAGCTGTTCACCGCCACGCGCGGCCGCGGCGCGTTCCTCAATGACAAGCGCATCCGCGTCACCAAGCGCGTGCATCTGGCCGACGCCCTGATCGGCACCGGCTTCCCCTACACCCGCTTCGAGCACATGGACGCCTACATCGCGATCCTGCGCGACCTGATGGAGCAGACTTCCGGCCTGCGCCGCCCCGGCTCCGCCGCGCTGGATCTGGCCTGGATGGCAGCCGGTCGTCTCGACGGCTTCTACGAGACCGGCCTCAAGCCCTGGGACATCGCCGCGGGCACGCTGTTGATCACCGAAGCGGGCGGCATGGTCAGCGACCTGCATGGTTCGGACACCTTCCTGAAGACCGGCCACATCTGCGCAGGCAATCCCGACATCCACCAGCAACTGCTCAAAGTGATCGCGCCTCACCTGACGCCGGGCCTGAAAGGCCAGTAAAGGTCGGAACAGGCGGACATGGACACCATCCTCGTCCTGGCCATCGCGACCATCGTCGTGGTGCTGATATTCGAGTACACCAACGGTTTCCATGACGCCGCGAACATCATCGCCACGGTGATCGCCTCGCGCGCGATGACGCCGGTTCAGGCGGTGCTGGTGGTCGCCTTCTTCGAATTTCTGGGTCCCTTGCTCGGCGGCACCGCGGTCGCCAACACCATAGGCAAATTCGTCACGCTGGACGACCTCGACCGGGTGACGGCGCTGACCATCGTGTTCTGCGGACTGCTGGGCGCGATCGCCTGGAATTTACTGACCTGGTGGCGCGGCATCCCCTCCTCGTCCTCGCACGCGCTGGTCGGCGGGCTGGCCGGCGTGGTGATGGTCGCCGCCGGATCGAACCATGTCTCGTGGGGATTCGCCGAACTGATGCAAGGCCACCTGACCGGCGTCGCCAAGGTTCTGGTCGCGCTGATCCTGTCTCCGCTGATCGGCTTCTGGGTCGGCTACACGCTGCACAAGATCATGATGGCGCTGCTGCGCGGCGCGCATCCCTCTATCAACCGCGACCTGCGCCATCTGCAATTCGTCACCTCGGCCGGACTGGCGTTCTCGCACGGCGCGAACGACGCGCAGAAGAGCATGGGCATGCTGACGCTGGTGCTGGTGCTGGGCGGTTTCATCCCCACCTTCGAGGTGCCGTTCTGGGTGATGCTGGCCTGCTCGCTCGCCATCACGCTGGGCATACTGTCCGGCGGCTGGCAGATCGTGCGCACGCTGGGCTTCTCGATTTACAAGATCCGCCCGCTGCACGCGCTGGATTCGCAGATGACCGCCGCCGCGGTGATCTTCAGTTCGTCCATCATGGGCGCGCCGGTTTCCACGACCCATGTGGTCGCCTCGTCGATCATGGGCATAGGCGCATCGGAACGCCCCAAGGCCGTGCGCTGGGGCAAGGCGCGCGAAATCGTCACCACCTGGCTGATCACCATACCCGGTGCGGCATTGATGTCCATCGGCTGCTATTTTGTCGCCCAGGCATTCTTCTGAGGAGAACGCATCATGACCCAAGCTTCCAAGACCATGCTCGCAATCATCCTGGACCGCGTCTTCCCGAAGATGCCGGACTTCTTCCACATGCTGACCGAGCAGAACCTGCTGGTCGCGCACACCGTGGACATGCTGGTCGAGTACATGGAACATGACGGCCCGGCGGTGGCCGATGCGCTTAAGCTGGACGTGCACGAGGCCGACGTCATCAAGGTGCGCAACCTGCATGAGCTGAACGAGGCATTCTCCACGCCCATCGACCGCGAGGACATCTACCGCGCGATCATGAGCCTCGACGACATCGTGATGTACTGCAAGACCACGGTGCACGAGATGGATGTGCTGGGCGTCAAGCCGGACCCCTTCATGCGCGACATCTCCCGCCACATCAAGGATGGCGTCGATGCGCTGGCCAAAGGTTTCTCACTGCTGGGCAGCAAGCCAGCCGATGCCGCGAAATATGCCGATGCCGCGCGCAAGGCCGAGCGCCGCGCCGAGAAGCAATACCGCATCGCGCTGTCCACGCTGTTCGAGGGCGACGACTACGTGAACATGTTCAAGCGCCGCGAGATCTACCGCCACCTGACCAACGCCGCCCAGCACATGGCGCAATGCGCGAACACGCTGCACGACATCGTGGTGAAGATTTCCTGATGTACATCTTGAACGCAGCCGACGTGATTTTGCCTTGCGTTCTCCGTAGCCAAATGCCGTTTCCGGAATAAACCGACATGATCGAAATCGCCGGACTCACCTTCGACTACCCCGGACATCGCGCGCTGAACGATGTCACGCTGACCGTCGCCACCGGCAGCGTCACCGCGCTGGTCGGCCCCAACGGCGCGGGCAAGACCACGCTGATGCGCTGCATCGCCGGGCTGGAAACGCCGCTCGAAGGCCGCATCATCGTGGACGGCATGGACGTCATCGAACAGCCGCGCGAAGTGCACCGCATCATGGGCTACCTGTCCGACTTCTTCGGCCTGTACCAGGATCTTTCCGTCGCGCGCTGCCTGGAATACGCCGCCGCGGCGCAGGGCCTGCCGGACGACGACATCCCCGCCACAATCGCGCGCACCGCCGAACGCCTCGACCTGACGGACAAGCTGCACCAGTTGAGCGGCGACCTGTCGCGCGGCCAGCGCCAGCGCGTCGCCATCGGCCAGGCGATCATCCACCAGCCCAGGCTGTTGCTGCTGGACGAGCCCGCCTCCGGTCTCGACCCCGAGGCGCGCGCCAGCCTAGCCGCGCTGTTCCGCCAGCTGCAGGCGGACGGCATGACGCTGCTGGTGTCCTCGCATATCCTCGCCGAGCTCGACGAATATTCCACCCACATGCTGGCGCTGCGCGACGGCCGCATGCTGGAGAACCGCACGCTGAAATCCCCGCATGCATCGGACGAGCATCGCATGCTGCATCTAGCCTTGGCGCAACCGGACGCGCGCCTGCCGGAATGGCTGAAGGCCCATGCGCTGGTCGCGCTGAAGGAAGCAACAGGGAGCCATGCCGAATTCGACTTCCGCGGCGACCTGCACGCACAGGCCGAACTGCTGAAGGCGCTGGTACATGAAGGCTTTGCTGCGAGCAGCCTCGCGTCGCACAAGGAGAATTTGCAGCAGTCCTACCTGCGTTCGGTCGCGGCACATCTGGAGAGCAAGCAATGAGCAACCCGGAATTCAAGCGCAATCTGTGGCTGTCTTTCTCCATGCACAGACTCGCGGCGATGCCCGCGCTGCTGGGCCTCACCTTCCTCGCCGCCGCGCTCGCCGACCAGCAGGACAATGTCGCCGAGCGACTTTACGGGGCGGCGATCTATTTGTTCATTTTCATCGTCTGGCTGTGGGGCGCGCGCAACGCAAACGCCACCATCGTCGACGAGCTCCGCGACAAGACCTGGGACCAGCAGCGCATGAGCGCGCTGGGGCCGTGGGCGATGACCTGGGGCAAGCTATTCGGCTCGACCTCGTTCAACTGGTACGGCGGCGCGATGTGCCTGGTGGTCATCGCCACCGCCGGCTTCGCCGCGGGCAAGCCCGACGTGCTCGCCACCCTGATCTCGCTGTGTGCGGTCGGCGTCATGCTGCACGCCGCGTTGATCGCGCTGAACCTGCACACCAGCCAGTTCGAGTCGCGCGTCATCCAGCGCGGCGGCATGGGCTGGCTGGCGATTATCCTCGTGTTCATGTTCATACCCGCGTTCGCCATCCCCGATGCCAAACCGGCCCACTGGTGGGGCACGGAGATCGGTCACGCGCTGTTCTGGCTGGACACCGCGCTGCTGTTCGCCGCCTGCGCCACCTTCGCCGCATGGCGCGTGGTCTGCAACGCGCTGCAGGTGCGCACCCGCCCCTGGGCATGGCCCGCGTTCGCCTGCCTGCTTTCCGTCTATCTCGCCGGCTTCGCGCATGAAGACGCCTCGCTGTGGCTGATCGGCCTGTTCGTCTCGGTCGCGATGACCTACGCCGCACTGTTCACCGAACCCAACACGCTGCTGCGCTGGCGCAAGCTGCGACTGCTGCAAGAACGCGACGACAGCCGCGGCTGGCTGGAGCACCTGCCGGTGTGGCCGACCACGCTGGCGCTGAGTTTCGCGTTCGCGCTGCTGGTGATGCTGACCTCGTCCGGCACGCAGTACGAATACGTGAATATGCTGCAACCGCAATATGCGTTCACCGTCGCGCTGATGCTGCTGCGCGACGCCTGCATCCTGCTGTTCTTCTCCTTCGCGCCCAACAGCAAGCGCGCGGTCGGCGCGACCATGCTGTACCTGCTGGTGCTAAACATGCTGCTGCCCTTCCTCGCCGAAGTCGCCGGACTGAGCGCCGTGCGCTATTTATTCCTTCCCTTCGAAGCCACCTACGATTCCTGGAGCAGCGCGCCGGTGATGGCCGTCCACGCCGCCATCGCGCTCTGGCTCGTCCGCTGGCGACTGCGCAACAACGAACAACCATGAACGACAAAGCACTCGAAAAACATACACCAATGATGCAGCATTAGCCGAAACAAACGGCGTTAGCGTGATGATTTGAAATTGAGTTTTTGAACGCCTGTCTAAAATTTCTTCTGCTGTATCGCACGCTTGAAACCCGCGCCAATACTGGATTCCGTCCGGAGTTTTAGACAGCATTCGAGGCAGAAAACGCACCGCAACGCATCTTCTTTTCCCTATCATTCTTTTCGCTATTGCCTTGCCCCTCATGTAACATGCAGCGATTCCACATAGCGAGGTTTGCAGTTGTTAGTTCTGATCGACGAAAGCGGTGATGCTGGTTTCAAACTGACGCGCGGCTCATCTTCTCACTTCATTGTCGCGATGGTCATTTTCGATGACTTCGACGAAGCCGAACGCGCAAGCGCCATCATCGAAGCGGCGCGCACATCCTTGCGCATCAAGCCCGAGTTCAAAATTAAGTTACCCCCGGCAAAGCCGGGGGTTTATCTCTATTAGCCCCTCAAAGGGGCAAAAACGTGATGCGCCTAAAGGCGCT
>Ga0154375_1122_pt4 | contig 16573 bp, 10 predicted proteins | sample RifGroA2_FD_105619 | JGI IMG/M metagenome (GOLD analysis project Ga0154375, IMG submission 105619) | Gallionellales bacterium GWA2_59_43
GACAGTGAACGTGTCCGTGGTGTTGGCCGTCAGCGCATTGATCGCGGTGGCGTTCGGCGTGTAGGTGTATGCGCCGGTCGCGGTGTTCACCGACAGGCTGCCATACGTTCCCGCCAAGGTGCTGACGCCGGCATTCACCGTGCCGCCGGTGATGCCGTAGGTGAAAGTGGTTCCGGTGTCGCGGTCCGTTCCGGCCAGCGTGCCGGTGTCAGTGGTGAAGGTGTCTTGCGCCGCGGTGTCGGTGTAGCTGGCCGCTGTGGGCGTGCTCAATACCGGCGTGTCATTGGCTGCGGTCAGGTTCACGGTGTAGGTCGCCATGCTGCTCAGAGCCCCGTCACTCACCGAGACAGTGAACGTATCGGTGGTGTTGGCCGTCAGCGCGTTGATCGCGGTGGCGTTCGGCGTGTAGGTGTATGCACCCGTCGTGGTGTTCACCGACAGGCTGCCGTAGGTTCCCGCCAAGGTGCTGACGCCCGCACTCACCGTGCCGCCGGTGATGCCGTAGGTCAGCGTCGTGCCGGTGTCGCGGTCGCTGGCTGTCAGCGTGCCGGTGTCGTTGGTGTAGCTGTCCTGTGCAGCGGTGTCGGTGTATGCCGCTGCCGTTGGGGTCGCCAGCGCCGGCGTGTCATTGGCCGCAGTCAGATTGACCGTGTAGGTCGCGGTGGAGCTGGCCGTGCCATCGGAGACGCTGACAGTGAACGTGTCCGTCGTGTTGCCGGTCAGCGCGTTGATCGCGGTGGCGTTCGGGGTGTAGGTGTACGCACCCGTCGCGGTGTTCACCGACAGGCTGCCGTAGGTTCCCGCCAGCGTGCTGACGCCCGCATTCACGGTGCCGCCGGTGATGCCGTAGGTCAGCGCAGCGCCGGTGTCGCGGTCCGTTCCGCCCAGTGTGCCGGTGTCAGCGGTGAAGCTGTCTTGCGCCGCGGTGTCGGTGTAGCTGGCCGCTGTGGGCGTACTCAATACCGGCGTGTCGTTCGCCGCGGTCAGGTTCACCGTGTAGGTCGCAGTGCTGCTCAATGCACCGTCACTCACCGAGACCGTGAACGTATCGGTGGTGTTGGCCGTCAGCGCATTGATCGCGGTGGCGTTCGGGGTGTAGGTGTATGCACCCGTCGCGGTGTTCACCGACAGGCTGCCGTAGGTTCCCGCCAAGGTGCTGACGCCCGCGTTCACGGTGCCGCCGGTGATGCCATAGGTCAGCGCAGCACCGGTGTCGCGGTCCGTTCCGGCCAGCGTGCCGGTGTCAGCGGTGAAGGTGTCTTGCGCCGCGGTGTCGGTGTAGGACGCCGCCGTCGGGGTCGCCAGCACCGGGGTGTCGTTCGCCGCAGTCAGGTTCACGGTGTAGGTCGCCGTGCTGCTGGCTGCGCCATCGGAGACGCTGACAGTGAACGTGTCCGTCGTGTTGCCGGTCAGCGCGTTGATCGCCGTGGCGTTCGGCGTGTAGGTGTACGCACCCGTCGTGGTGTTCACCGACAGGCTGCCGTAGGTTCCCGCCAGTGTGCTGACGCCCGCATTCACGGTGCCGCCGGTGATGCCGTAGGTCAGCGTCGTGCCAGTGTCCACATCCGCACCGGCCAGCGTGCCGGTGTTCGCGGTGTAGGTGTCTTGCGCCGCGGTGTCGGTGTAGGACGCCGCCGTCGGGGTCGAGAGGGTCGGCGCGTCGTTGACCGAGGTCGAGACCACGGTCGTCGTGTTGTTGGTCGCCGCCGCCGCGATGCCGTCGCTGACGCTCACCGTGAAAGTGGTCGTCTCGGTCAGAGTCGGGTTCGCGCGGTTGGCGGCGGGTGTGAACACCAGCGCGCGGATGGCCGCTTGCGCCTGCGCCGCGGTGCCGGTGTAGGTGTAGACGCCCGTTGCGGCGTTGTATGCACCCGTGCCGAGGTTCGACAGCGCGCCCTTCGCCGCGTTGTCCAGCGTGACGGTCAGCGTCTGGGTTTGCGCCGTGTCTGAGTCAGCGACGGTGAACGCCGAGAACGGCGTGGCGGTCGCCGTGTCGTTGATGTTGGTGACCGCGGTCGCACCGCCCACGACAGGTACGTCGTTGACCGAGGTCGAGACCACGGTGGTGGTGGCGTTGGTCGCAGCCGCCGCCGTTCCGTCGCTGACGCTCACCGTGAAGGTCGTCGTCTCGGTCAACGTCGGGTTCACGCGGTTGGCGGTGGGCGTAAACACCAGCGCCCGGATGGCCGCTTGCGCCTGTGCCGCCGTGCCGGTGTAGGTGTAGACGCCCGTTGCGGCGTCATACGCACCGCCGCTCAGGTTGGACAGCGCGCCCTTCGCCGCCGCATCCAGCGTGACGGTCAGGGTCTGCGTCTGTGCGCTGTCCGCATCGCTGATCGTGAACGCCGAGAACGGGGTCGCGGTCGCCGTGTCGTTGATGTTGGTGACCGCGGTCGCACCGCCCACGACCGGCGCGTCGTTGACCGAGGTCGAGACCACGGTCGTCGCATTGTTGGTCGCAGCAGTTGCAATGCCGTCGCTGACGCTCACCGTGAAGGTGGTCGTCTCGGTCAGGGTCGGGTTAACACGGTTGGCGGTGGGTGTGAACACCAGCGCGCGGATGGCCGCTTGCGCCTGCGCCGCCGTGCCGGTGAAGGTATAGACGCCCGTTGCGGCGTTGTATGCACCCGTGCCGAGGTTCGACAGCGCGCCCTTGGCCGCGTTGTCCAGCGTAACCGTTAGGGTCTGCGTCTGTGCGCTGTCGGCATCGCTGATCGTGAAGGCCGAGAACGGCGTAGCGGTCGCCGTGTCATTGATGTTGGTGACCGCAGTCGCGCCGCCCACTACCGGTGCGTCGTTGACCGAAGTCGAGATCACGGTCGTCGTGTTGTTGGTGGTGGTCGCCGTTCCGTCGTTGACGCTGATGGTGAAGGTCGTGGTTTCGGTCGATCCGGGCGCGACGCGGTTGTCCGCCGGGTTGAACACCAGCCCCTGCAAGGCGGTGTTCGCCGCCGCCAGCGTCGTGCTGGCCAGCGTATAGCTGCCATTGTTGTTATCCGTGAACCCGCCCAGTGTCGTCAGCACCCCCTTCGCTGCGGTATCCAGCGTGACGGTGACGCTGACGTTATTGTTCTCGGCGTCCGTCAGGGTCACGCCGGAGAACGGCGCGACGGTTGCCGTGTCGTTAAGCGTTTGGCCTGCCGTGGCGCCCGTCACGACCGGTGCGACATTCGAACTCACCGTAATCGTAAAGGCTTTGTCGAAAAAGTTTCCGCCCGCATCGGCAGTGCGCACCCGCACGGAATAATTCCCGTCAGCCAAGCCGCTGGGCGTGGTCGCCCGCAAGCTGTTGCCGCTGATGTTGAACGAAGCGTTGTCGGTGCTTCCCGCACCGGCGACCAGGCTGTAGGTGAAGGTATCGCCAGTGCTGCCATCGGTGGATGACAAATTGCCCACGGCGGCGTTGCTTCCCGCCGTCGTCATGACCGATGCATTGCTCAAGGCAATGTCGGTCGGCGTATGGGCGTTGATCGCATCGCCAGCCTGGCTGATCGCCGTGGTGTAAGCCGTGTTGCTGTTGTCCGCCGTGTCGGTCAACACCAGGCTGGCCGGGATATTTGACCCGGCGGCCACATCTGTGCCGTTTTCCGTCACGGTAAACTGCGCGGTATAGGTGGTGCTGTTGGTGCGCGTGAGGTTGCTCAACGCAAAGCCGCCTATCGTGCTGCTGCCCAGGGTGTAGACCACCCCGCCGTCATCCGCCACGGTAAGCGTGGCCGTGACCGTATCGCCCACTTTCATGGCCGCATTGGGAATCGACACATTGGCGATGCTCGGGGCTGTGGTGTCCAGCGTATAGGCCTGGCTCGCCACCGTGCCGTTGTTGCCCGCCGCATCGGTCACACGCACCTTGAGGGTGTTGCTTGCAGTCAAGGTCTGGCCGGCCAGCGACCAGGTGCTCTGCCCGACGGTTGTCGTCGCGGTCGTCCAGGTCGCGCCGTTGTCCAGCGACACTTCGACGATCTCGCCCGACGCAACGTTGGCGCTCAGCGTGCCGCTGATGGTCTGCGAAGTGGTGTTGGTGACGAAGTCGGCGCTCGTGCCGGTGTCGGCGGAGAACGTCTTGGTCGCTACGGTGGTGGTCGGTGCGGTCGTGTCGATGGTGATAGCCAACCCGGACGAGGCAACGCTGACGTTCCCCGCCGCGTCCGTCGCCTTGGCGGTGAGCGTATGCGCGCCTGCGCCCAGCGCAGAACTGGTGATCGACCAGTTGCCCGAGCCGTTCGCCGTGGCGCTACCGAGCGAGGTGAAGCCGTCGGTGTCGTACAGCGTCACCGTGCTGTTCGCTTCCGCCGTGCCGATGAAGGTGGGCGTGGTGTTGCTGGTGGTGTTGTCGGTGCCCGATGTCCCACTGTCCGTGCCCGTCGTCATGTCGGGCGTGCTCGGCGCGTTGGGCGCAGCCGCGTCGATGGTGATGGCCAACCCGGCCGAGGCTGCGCTGACATTGCCCGCCGCATCCGTCGCCTTTGCCGTCACCGTATGACTACCCGCCGTCAGCGTGGAGGCGGTGATCGTCCAGTTGCCCGAACCGTCCGCCGTGGCGCTACCGAGCGAGGTGCTGCCGTCGGTATCGTACAGCGTCACCGTGCTGTTGGCTGCCGCCGTGCCGCTGAAGTCCGGCGTGGTGTCGCTGGTGACGTCGTCGGCATTGCTGGAGCCGGTGTCGCTGGCCGCATCGAGATTCGGCGTCGAGGGCGCGTTGGGCGCGGTGTGATCCAAGGTGTAGGTCGAGCCCGAGGTGTAGCCGCTGGCGATGGCCACGCTGCTGCCGTTCTGGATGCCGGTGCCGCTGTTGTTCAGGTCGAGGCGGAGCGTGCCGTCGCCGCCGAGAGTGTTCACCGTGACGGTGTAGGTCGTACCGCTGCCCGTCACGCTGGCGATGCTGCCGGTGGCGGTGCCGGTGGCGGTCAGGGCGAAGTCGCTAACGTCCACGCCCGTCACCGATTCGCTGAAGGTGACAGTGTAGGCGATCAAGGTGGCCGCGCCCGCCACGGTGGAGGAAGCGCCGCTTGGACGCAAGACGGAACTGACGCTGGGGGCATCCACCACCGTGAGGGTGAACGCCTGATTGGCCACGTTGCCTGCCGCATCGGTCGCGGCCACATAAATGTTGTATGTACCTGCCGTCAGCGCGGAACCTCCCACCTTCAAGGAGGTGCCAGTGATGGTGAAACTGCCGTTGTTGGCGTCATTGGTGCCGTTCCCCGTAGCGAGGCTGTAGGTGATCGCCTGGCCGTCGGTGGCTGACAGCGTGGCGATGGTCGATGTGCTGGTGGCGGAGAGCGTGGCGATGGTCGTGGCGCTCAGCCCCAATCCGGTGGGCGCTGCCGTATCGATGACGACCGCCAAGCCGGAGGATGCGACCGAGGTGTTGCCTGCCGCATCGGTCGCCTTCGCGGTGACGGTATGCGTCCCGGCGGAAAGCGCCGAACTGGTGATCGTCCAGTTGCCCGAGCCGTCCGCCGTGGCGCTACCGAGCGAGGTGCTGCCGTTGGTGTCGTACAGGGTAACGGTCGCCCCGCTCTCCGCCGTGCCGGTGAAGGTCGGCGTGGTGTCGTTGGTGAGGTCGTCGGCATTGCTGGAGCCGGTGTCGCTGGCCGCATCGAGATTCGGCGTCGAGGGCGCGGCGGGTGCGGTGGCATCCAGCGTATAAGTCTGGCTCGCCACCGTGCCGTCGTTGCCCGCCGCATCGGTCACCTTCAACATCAGCGTGCTGCTGGCGGAAAGCGTCACGCCGTCCCAGCTCAGCGTCGTGCCGCTGACCTTGCTGGTGATGTTGGTCCAGGTCGCGCCGTTGTCCAGCGAGCCGTAGACGATGTCCGTCCCGGCTGGCGCGCCGCTCAAGGTCGCGCCGATGGTCTGCGCAGTGGTATTGGTCAGGAAGTCCGTGCCGCTCGTGCCGGTGTCGGCGGAGAAAGCCAATGCGCTGAAGGTGATCGCCGGGGCGACAGTGTCCAGCGTGTAGGCCTGCGTGCTTGCCGTGCCGATGTTGCCCGCCGCGTCGCTCACGCGCACCTGCAGGATGTTGCTGGCGGTCAGGTTCTGACCGGTCAGCGACCAAGTGTCCTGGCCGACCGTGTTGGCCGCAGTCGTCCAGGTCGAGCCGTTGTTCAGCGAGACTTCGACGATCTCGCCCGTCACGGTCGCCGCGCTCAGCGTGCCGCTGATGGTCTGCGCGGCAGTCTTGGTAATGAAGTCGGTGCTGCTGGCACCGGTGTCGGCGGAGAACGCCTTGGTCGCTACGGTGGTGGTCGGTGCGGTCGTGTCGATGGCGATAGCCAACCCGGACGAGGCAACGCCGACGTTGCCCGCCGCATCGGTCGCCTTGGCGGTGATCGTATGAGCGCCCGCACTCAGCGCCGAACTGGTGATCGTCCAGTTGCCGCCCGTGGCGGTGCCGGTACCGATCACCGTCGCGCCGTCGTACAGGGTGACGGTCGCCCCGCTCTCCGCCGTGCCGCTGAAGTCCGGCGTGGTGTCGTTGGTGAGGTCGTCGGTATTGCTAGAGCCGGTGTCGCTGGCCGCATCGAGATTCGGTGCCGAGGGCGCGGACGGAGTGTTGGCGTCGATGCTGTCCGCATTTTGCGAAATGGCCGTGGTGTAGGCCGTGCTGTTGTTGCCCGCCGCGTCCGCCAAGGTGAACGACACCGGGATCGTGGCGCCCGCCGCACGGTCGGTGTTGCCTTCGACCACGGTGTAGGTCGCCGTGTAATTCCCGCTGCCGGTGTCGGTGAAGCCGGTGACGGCGACGCCGTTCACCGTGCCGCTCACCAAGCTGAGCCCCGCTTCGCCAGCCGTGATACTGACCGTCACCGCACTGCCCACCTTCATCGCGCTGTTCGGGATGCTCACGGCGGAAATGGTCGGCGCGGTGGTGTCGGGCGCGGTGATGTTCAGAAGTGCGACGTTATCGAACGCTATGACAAAAGTATTCGCTCCGAAGGTCTGCTTAGCATCGGTGGCCGTAATCGTGAAAGAAGTGATCTGCTGAAATTTTGAGGCATCAGGGGCTGCAACCGTGTAGGTTTGAGCAACCAAATCAGGTGTGCTCGAAAACCGGGTTAAGGTAATGCTTGTTGAACCCTGGCTGACTACGCCCTTGTATCCGGTAAAATTCAATGTAAAGGTTGTGGAAGCAGTATCTGGTACCGTGCCAAACGTATCGGCAACCATGATAGAGCTCAGGTCGAATGTTTTGCCGCCTACCACGGAAAAAGTGAGCTTGCTTTCAAGAGTGAAGAAATCCCCCCCCGTCGATAAAGAAGCCCCCGTACCACTAATAGAACTAATCTGGACATTATACCCGGCGTCTATAGACAGACCGAGTTGAGAATCCGTTGAAGCGATTTGTAATTGCTCGCCAGAAACTGCCGCAGAGGTTGCCGTGTTTTGAAGCGCTGCTGCACTGATGGTCGCTGCCGTGAAGTCATCGTAGGTCGCATTGACCAAAGTATGCTGATAGCTGTCATCGTGCAGTGCCGCGACATCCACCGCCCCGGTCGCATACTCCAGCACCCAGTCGCCGCCCTTCGCCGCCGCGCCGGTAATGTCGGTCGAGGCCGCCACGTCTGCCTGCGTCGCCTGTGCCAGCGCATCGACCAGCGCCGCGCCGTCCGAACCCGCCGCCACGCTACAGCCGTAGAGCAGGATGTCGGCATTCGCGTCCAGCGCTCCGCCGATGGCCGAGAGGTCGGCGGCATGGTCGCCCAGATTCCGCGCGGAGAGGTTGAGCGCCCCCAGTTGCACCGAGCCTTCCGCACCGTGGGAAATAATATGAATGGCATCGATGCCGCTGCGCCCGCCGAGTATGCCCGCCATCTGCGCCAAACCGTCCTGCGAGGCGTCCAGCACATGCACTTCCGCGCCCGGATTGACGCCGTTCAACAGCGTCTGGTAATCGGCGACGTTGCTTTCGACGAAGACGATCTCGCTGCGCGCGCTCGCGACGGGGGCGGTGGCGTCGGGCTGGATGGCCGCATCGGCGTTCGCCTGCGCCAACGCATCAACCGCCGCGACCGCCGCACCGTCGAACACGATGCGCGATTCCAGCGCATGCATGCTGCGGCGCGGGCGCAAGCGGGATTTGCCGGCCATTGCTTTCGGCTGTTTTGGAAAATCTTTCGGGCTATTCATGGAGCGACTCCTTCTATGCATGTTTCGACGCAAATATTTCGTTAATTCCGTAAAGCAGACCGCTATACCGATGCACACTGCGGGAACGATCCTGTGGGAGCGACTTTAGTTTCGTAGGTCGGGTTAGGCCGCAGGCTGTAACCCGACATCGCGGCATCCGAACAAACGTCGGGTTGCGCTTCGCTAACCCGACCTACCTTATTTGTTTCCATATTTCACCAGATGCTCGGCGACCTTACGGTCGAGGTCGGGCCGCCAGGATTCCGGCATCACCGCGAGCACCATTTTTTCGATGCGATCAATTTCGGCGAGTTGGGCCGGGGCCGCGGTGCGCGCTTTCGCGGCGCTGTTCCACAGGTAAATCTTGGCGAGGTGTTCGGGCTTCAATGCGCCCGTTTTCGGGTCTACTTCGGCATTGGCGTAGAGGATCGCGACCGGCAGGTAGGCCGGGGCATAGCCTTCGCCCGCCGCCGTTTCCAGCCAGAACAGCGCGGTGTTCGCGTCCGGTTCGCCGCCCTGCCCTTCGGTCAACATCACGCCGAGACGATATTGCGCTTCGTGAACATGCCGTTCCGCGGCCTGGTGGTACCAGTAACGCGCGGCGGCGAGGTCTTGCGGCACGTCCGTGACCTCGCGGTAATAGTTCGCCAGCTTGAGCATCGCGGGCGGGGAGTTGGCTTGTGCGACTTGGGTGCATAGTTCCAGCCCCTGCTTGACGTCCTTGTCTACGCCCTGCCCCTTGATGTAGAGGTCGGCGGCGGAACATAGCGAGATCAGGTGCCCGCCCGCAGCGGCCTCGCGGTACCAGCCCAGCGCGGCGGCGGAGTCGGCGGCGCGGTGCGTGCCCTTGACCAGGCAGTCGCCCAGGTAGTGCTGGGCGGCGGGGATTTTTTTCTGCGCCGATTTTTCGAACCAGCGGCAGGCCGCGACTTCGTCGACGGGGCGGCCCCAGCCGTTCTTGTGGAACAGGCCGAGGGTGAATTGGGCCAGCGGATTGCTGGCGGAATGCCGGGAATAACGGGCGTAAGCCTTGGGGTAGTCGCCTGCGGCCAGCGCCTGTTGCGCGGCTTGCAGCTCGGCGGCGATGTCTTTTCTCGTCCCCGCAAAAGCGCCGGGCACGGCGGCAAAAAATAGTATCGCGATAACAAGCTGACGAAAATTCAAATCCGGGTTCTCCGAAAAATGGCTCCCGCACGCTTGCGCGGGAGCCAAGGTTGGCAACGGCCTGCGCTTACTAGTTGTTGTTGACCGGATACACACCGCTGGTGGCAAAGTAATAGTTCATCACCAAGTAAGGCATCATGGTGGGGATCGTAACGGCAGCCCCCCCTCCGGTCGCATCGGTTTGACCGCCGATCGCCACGGAGGGCGCACCGGTAAGCGACGGATTACCCGTCACCGTCACGGCTGGAGCTCCTGTGATTGAAACCGCTGCAGTACCTGTGAAGGTGACGGGTACCGTTCCGCTAAGACTGCTAGGCGCAAGAGCCACCAAAGGAGTTGACGCCGCATTGTATATTCTAGCGCCTGGACTGCCCAGATATAGGCTATTGCTTGGCGTGGGAGAAGCGGTGGCGGCCGAACTATTTGTAGACGCATTAAGCGTCAAGGACGAACTCGCCCCAGTTGCCGTTATTCCCGCCAACGTGGTCGATCCAGCCAAAGTGCCCGCCGTGGCGGTGGCGCTCAATCCTGTCAGCGAGACTTTCAAGGTGCCGATCCCGGCGTTCACCATAACGCCGCTCGAAAGGGCGTGGAGGTGCGGAGGCAAGTTGGCGGCAGCCAGCACGACCGAGCTTGCCATCAAGCCGCCAGTTTGGCCGACCTGATAGTTTTTGGAACCACTTTTATCCGTATAGATCCCCGCTCCCAATATCACGCGGCCGCGCAGATCGGGCAAATTAATATTTTTAATGCCGTCGCCGCCATAAGTGTTACCGATCAAGGACATTACCGCCTGATATTGGGCAACGGGTAGCTGGGTGCCGATGGCCGGCATAAATCCATCGAAGGAATAGGCATTTCTCATGGCCATAACGCAGACACTGGTTATATACGGGTCGCTTGCACAGGCATGGCTGTCCGAGCTCCAGGTTGCGCTGCCGAGCAGCCCCGTCGCCAAGGCGAGGGACAAGGTGCTCTTCTTGAAAGTGTTTCTCATTATTGTTCTCCCAGAATGTGGTGGTAACGTCGCCCTATCGCGACGCCCCGCGAGTCTAGTTACCTATGCATTGTCTTACAACAAGAAAAAAGGCCTATATACTTTTCGAAAAGGCCTATATATTTTTCAAAAGTATCTATATATTTTTGCCCGTCCGCCGCATTCCCCGAACGACTACAATTGCGGCCTTTATTTGGTGGTGGTGGCTTCAGCCTCGATAGGGACATGACACCTCTTCCCCTCCTTCGCGGCTGAAGCCGCCCCCATAAAGGATTAGCCGGGTTTAATAATGAACGACCCGCAACCGACCTGAATCCCATGGCAATTTCCTTCGCTCCCGATCGCATCGTCCTGCCCGCCCTGCGCGAGGATATTTCCCTGCAGGCCGCACCGCCCGGCAGGGACGGTGCGCCTTACTGGAATCTGTACGATCCCGTGCGCAACAGCTTCTTCCGCATCGGCTGGCTGGAGTTCGAGTTGCTGTCGCGCTGGCAGGCAGGAGCAAAACCGGACGAGCTGTGCGCCGCAGTCTGCGCCGAGACGCCGCTGTCGGTCGAACAGGAGGACGTGCTCGCGCTGCTGCAGTTCCTGCAGAACAATGAGCTGCTGCGCGCCGGCCAGCCGGCCCAGCGCGACATGCTGCAGAAGATCGCGGCAAGCCGCAAACTGTCGGCATGGAAGTGGCTGCTGCACCACTACCTGTTCTTCCGCATTCCGCTGGTGAAACCGGAAACCTTTCTGGCTCGCACGCTGCCCCATCTGGGCTTCCTGTTCCGCCCTACGTTTTTTGTCTGGGTCGGCGCGCTGTCGCTGATCGGGCTGGTGCGCGTCGCCAACCAGTGGGACGAGTTCAGCCAGACGTTCATGTATTTCTTCTCGTGGCAGGGCGCGATCTGGTACGGGCTGGCGCTGATGCTGACCAAGACGGTGCATGAGCTGGCGCACGCGTACACCGCGAAACACTACGGGCTGCGCGTGCCGACGATGGGCGTGGCGTTCATGGTGATGTGGCCGCTGCTCTACACCGATACGTCGGAGGGCTGGAAGCTGAACTCGCGCCGTGCACGGCTGGCAATCGATGGCGCGGGCGTGGCGGCGGAGCTATGTCTCGCCGGGCTCGCGCTGCTAGCCTGGAGCTTTTTGCCCGAAGGGCCGCTGAAGAGCGCGGCCTATGTGCTGGCCGCGGTCACTTGGGTGAGCACGCTGCTGGTCAACCTGAACCCGTTCATGCGCTTCGACGGTTATTACCTGCTGATGGATGCGGTGGATATGCCCAATTTACAACAGCGCACTTTCGCCTTCGGCAAATGGCAGTTGCGGCGCTGGCTGATCGGTATCGAGGAACAGCTACCCGAGCCGGAATTCGAAACGAAGAAACATTGGCTGACCGGCTTTGCCTATGCCACCTGGCTCTATCGTCTGGCTCTGTTCGTCGGCATCGCGCTCGCGGTCTATTACTACTTCTTCAAGGCCGCCGGCATCTTCCTGTTCATCGTCGAGATCGGCTGGTTCGTCGTGCTACCGGTCTGGAAGGAAGTCGAAGCGTGGCGTGGAATGCGCGAGAAATGGCAGGGCAATAAAGTCTCGCGGCGCAACGCCTGGCTCGCCGGCATCGCGCTGCTCTGGCTGGCGGTTCCCTGGCGGTTCGACATCGGCGCGGAAGGCTACTGGCAGGCGGAACCCTACACCCGGCTCTATCCGCCGACACCGGCGCGACTGGAGCAGGCGCTGGTGCGCGACGGGCAAACGGTGAAACGGGGCGACGTATTGTTCGTGCTCGCCTCGCCCGAATCGCTGTCGCGTCTCACCGCCATCGACAGCCGCATCGCAGGCGTCAAAAGCCAGCTCGCCGGTGCGGTGAGCAGCGACAAGCTATTCGAAAACAGCCGCGTGCTGGAGCAGCAACTCGCCGCCGCCGAAGCCGAACGCGCAGCGGAACTGGAAAACACCGCGCGGCTGCGCATCGCAGCACCCCACGACGGCATCTTCCGCGACATGGGCGCGGGGCTGCATCCCGGCGCATGGGTGGGCTCACGCCAGAAGCTGGGGCTGGTGCAGGGACTGGAAGGCACCTCGGCGCAGGTCTACGTGAACGAAACCCAGGTCGCGCGCATCAAGGTCGGCGCACACGCCACGCTGGTGACGCGCCGGCCCGATGCGCAATCGATGGACGCCGTGGTGACCGGCATCGACGAGACCACAACGCGCAGCCTGCCCGAGCCCATGCTGGCCTCGACCTACGGCGGCGAGATCGCCGTGCGCGAAGGCACGCAAAATGACGCGACACCCAACGAGGCGATCTACCGCGTCACGCTGAAGGCGCAGGGAGAGGCCGGCAACGGACAGATGACCCCGCTGATCGCCCACATCGACGGCGAACGCAGCAGCCTGCTGGGCGACTTCTTCCGCTGGCTGGCCGGTCTGCTAATCCGCGAAAGCGGATTCTAAGTGGGTGTCCTGAATTTTGCGTAAACGGACTTTTGTTGCGGTTGATTTTTGAATCTGCCTCAGCAGAAATCGCAGCGGGGGACGCAGTCAATCCGGCAATGTGCAAATTATCCAAGCAGAACAGGATGGCGGAAGTGGCATTACCCTCTACTGCAATACCAAGTGAATTATTTGGAGGCGCGACCCAGAGTCGAACTGGGCTAACCGGATTTGCAATCCGGGGCATAACCGCTTTGCTATCGCGCCGTGCTGAGAACACTGGCTTTGAAATGATTAAGGGAAAGCCAGAATGCTTTCCCTCAGATTTGGAGCGGGAGAAGAGTCTCGAACTCTCGACCTCAACCTTGGCAAGGTTGCGCTCTACCAACTGAGCTACTCCCGCGAACTGGTGCGCATTATAGGGATTTTCGAATCGCTGTCAATAATCCCGCGATAAAAATTTCAGATATTTTTATCGCGCCCGAACAATCGGAAAAAATTCTCGGTGGTGCGCTGTCCGACATCCGCCAGCGTCATGCCGCGTAGCGTCGCAATCTCCTCCGCAACATGCTTCACATAAGCAGGCTGGTTGAGCTTTCCGCGATGCGGTGTCGGCGCGAGATAAGGCGCGTCGGTCTCGATCAGGATGCGATCCAGCGGCGTGCGTTGCGCGACTTCCTTGATCTGCTTTGCGTTCTTGAAGGTAACGATGCCGGAGAAGGAAATATAGAAGCCCATCGCCAGCGCAGCCTCCGCCACTTCCCATGTCTCGGTGAAGCAATGCATCACGCCGCCCGCCTCCGCCGCGTTTTCTTCCTGCATGATACGCAGCGTATCTTCCGCCGCTTCGCGGGTGTGGATGATCAGCGGCTTGCCGCTTTCACGTGCGGCACGGATATGGTTACGGAAGCGCTCGCGCTGCCATTCCAGATCACCCTGCAACCGAGAATAATCCAGCCCGGTCTCGCCTATCGCGACGACCCTGGGATGTGCCGCCAGTTCGACCAGCCGCGCAACGCTCGGCTCTTCCACATCCTCGTAATCGGGATGCACGCCGACCGACGCATAGACATTCGAATGCTGTTCAGCGAGCGCCAGCACCTGCGGGAAGTCGGCGAGATTGACCGCGACGCACAACGCGGCGGCAACCTCGTTATCCTGCATGCGTTGCAGCACACCGGGCAGATCGGCAACAAGGTCGGGGAAGTTGATGTGACAGTGTGAATCGACGAACGGCATGGTTATTCGAGCATCAGTTGGCGATAGGAAAACAGCAGGGATTCGAGGAACAGCTTGGGGTTCAGCGTATGCTGCGCCTCACGTTTCGCGCCCTGCAAGTACTTCTGCAGGCGTGCAAGAGTCAATGGCTCGACAGACTCGACCAGCTTCCTGATCGCGGCTTCTTCGCCGAGGTGATAGCGCAACCTTCCGGCCAACTTCATCGCACTCAGGTCGTAGCACCATTGCTGCAACCACTGCACGACCAGCACCTGCTCGGTTTTCTGCAACGCTTCGGCCAGCGCGAACACATCCAGCGACTCGGGCTGGCGCACCGCGCGCAGCAGTTTGGCGCGTTCCTCGCTGCCGATTTGTTCGTCAAGCTTGACGGCCTGCAACGGCGAGAAGCCGGAAGCCGCGAGCGCCTCGGCAGGGTTCTTCACGCCCTGCTCCGCCAGCCAGCGCACCGCCGACTCCTGATCGGGGGGCGATAACGCAAAGGACAGGCTGCGGCTCAATATCGTCGGCAGCAACTGCTGCGGCTTGTGCGACACCAGGATGAACAGCAGCCCCTTCGGCGGCTCTTCGAGATTCTTCAGCAGCGCATTAGCAGCATTGCTGTTCATCGCCTCGGCCGGATGGATGACGACCGCGCGCCGACCGCCCTGATGCGCCGACATGCCGAAGAAGTCGGCCAGGCTGCGCACCTGATCGACGGATATCTGCTTGCTGGGTTTCTTGCCGGATGCGGACTTGGTGTCCTCGCCCTCATCGCCTTCCTGACTCAACGCGTCCGGCTGCAGCAGCCGGAAGTCCGGGTGCGAGCCCTGCGAGAACCAGTGGCAGGATGGGCAGCTTCCGCAGGCGAAACCCGCCGCGTCCGGCTGTTGGCACAACAGGCTCTGGGCGAAACGCATCGCCAGATCGAACTTGCCTATGCCCTGTCCGCCCTTCAGCAGCAAGCCGTGCGGTGGGCGCTTGCGCAGTTCCTGCAAGTTCGTCCAGTCGCTTTTCTGCCAGGGATAGATATCTTGCATATTCAGATGGACGAAACGATTTCTTCTAGCTGGCGCTTGACCTCGGCCAGGGTCTGCGCCGCATCGATCACCGCATAGCGCTGCGGATTCTGTTGCACCCGCTGGTGGTATCCGCCGCGCACGCGCTCGAAGAAATCGCTCTGCTCCTGCTCGAAGCGATCCAGCGAGACATTGTTAGACAAGCGTTCGCGCGCGACCTCGACCGGCACGTCGAAGAACAAAGTCAGGTCGGGTTGCAGGTCGGCATGCACCCATTGTTCGAGCTGGGCCAGCTTATCCCAGTCCATGCCGCGCCCCGCTCCCTGATAGGCGAAACTCGCATCGCTGAAGCGGTCGGAGATCACCCACTTCCCCGCCTGCAGAGCCGGCTTGATCAGCTGCTCGATATGTTCCATGCGGGCGGCGAACATCAGCAGCGCCTCGGTTCCCATGCTCATCGGCTGGTTCAGCAGCATCTCGCGCAACTGCTCGCCCAGCGGCGTGCCGCCCGGCTCGCGCGTGACGACGACATCCAGCCCGCGCTGCCGCAACTGGTCGGCGAACCAGGCCAGATGCGTGCTCTTGCCGGCGCCGTCCATGCCTTCGAAGGTGATAAATTTGCTCATTTTTGGTATTCGTTAACGGCTCGATTGTGTTCGTTGAGGCTGCCGGAGAAATGCGAACTGCCATCCCCGCGCGCCACGAAGTATAACGCGTCGGTCTGCGCCGGATGCAATGCGGCCTGCAACGCATCTTTTCCTGGCAATGCGATCGGCGTCGGCGTCAGTCCACCTCGGGTATAGGTGTTATAGGGATTGTCGGTCTGCAAATCCTTTTTACGCAGGTTGCCGTCGAAGCTCGGCCCCACCCCGTAGATCACCGTCGGGTCGGTCTGCAGCAGCATGCCGCGGCGCAGGCGGTTGACGAACACGCCGGCGATCATCGGCCGGTCGCTGGCCGTGCCCGTCTCCTTCTCGACGATAGAAGCCAGGATCAGCGCCTGATAAGGTGTCTCCAGCGGCAATCCATGCTCGCGCGCCGCCCACGCATCCTGCAGATGCTGCTGCATGGACTGATAGGCGCTCTGGAATATTGCCAGATCGCTGCTGCCGCTGGCAAAACTGTAGGTGTCGGGGAAGAACAGTCCTTCCGGATGCGATTCGACTGCGCCTATGCGCTGCAGGATCTCCGCATCGCTCATGTTCAAGGTGTCGTGCGCAACGTCGGGATGGGCGTTCAGCGCGTCGCGCATCTGCCGGAACGCCCAGCCTTCGATCACGCTGATGCGGCGCTGGCTGACCCGGCCTTCGGCGATCATGCGCACCAGCTCCAGCATCGACACCGGCTGCTGCAACTCGTAGCTGCCCGCCTGAAGCTGACCGGACTTGCCGAGCACTCGCACCAGCCAGACGAAGGCCCAGTCCTGCTCCAGCAGCCCGCCCTGCTCCATCTCCTTGGCCATGGCCTTCACGCTGCTGCCCGGTTTCAGCGTGAACTCGAACGGCGTGGCGGGCAGCGGCAGCGGGCGCAAGGCGTAATAACCCATGCTTCCGACGGCCAGCAGTAACAGCAAAACGAAAATTGCAAAGGCTCGCAGCATCAGATTTCCTCTTGTTCC